>ENA-OPCL01000008-OPCL01000008.1-human-gut-metagenome-genome-assembly--contig:-NODE-8-length-190388-cov-15.010030_pt1 | contig 190388 bp, 175 predicted proteins | sample MGYA00241251_ERZ501482 | MGnify/ENA primary metagenome ERZ501482 (study PRJEB25962, sample SAMEA2042581) | human gut metagenome | biome: human gut; feature: human-associated habitat; material: faeces... | reverse complement strand
GAAGCCACAACCGCCACAGCCTTGATCGTACTCTCCAGCGGATTCAACACACTGCGCTCGCTGCCCTCAATAGAAATCTTTTTGAGCGTCGAACTCACATTAGCAATACCCCTGCCCAGCCCCTGCAGCCCGCCGATAAAATTATCAGCCGCAGCAGTATCGCTAAAATCACGCATCAGCGGCGCATAATACTTATACTTGGTATTCAGCAATCTATGCACCTCGACGCTGATCAAGCCCGCATCCTCCATAACAGTCAGCAAATTATCATTAAACTTATAATACAAATCTGCTGCCCGCCTAAACTCAGCCGGCGCACCATCGATCACAGCCTGCAGATCAGCCTCAGTCAAACTGCCCGGAAGCTTGTAAGGTTTAAACTCCGGCATCTTCCCCTTACTGCCGTTATCCCGCCACTCAGCCAGCTCAGCCGCATAAGCATCACGCACTATTTTTGCCATCTCACGTAGACGCATACAGCCTAAATAAGTCCCTACCGCATCTGTCCAATTTTTAAAATCGTTACGCTGCAAATAATCAGGATACTTCTTATCCATCACCTTACGGTTAACAGTATCCAGCACCATCGCCAGCGTTACCTTATGCGGCAACTTCTTATTTTTCAGCCGCTCATTAATAGCCTCAATGCTTCTCTCATCACCTTCGATTAAAGCGCTTGCCAAACCAGCAGCATTAGCACGCATCGTCTGTGCCTTATTATAAACACTCTCATCATCAGACAGCTTACGCCCAAGCCCCATTGAAATAGCCTCATCAAACCCATGCAGCGAATCATTCTTATCGATCCAGTTCGTATAAGCATTCTTCTTCGCATCGATCATCCAGTCAACTGCCGACTTCACAGTCCCCTTGCGCTCCGTATTCGTAAACGCTCGTGCCGCCTTTTGCCCGCTGGTAAGATCTTTCGGCTCAGCCTGCTTCTTATCATCCTTCTTACTAAGAATAGAATACTTGACATCGTTCCAGTGCGAATCTTCTTCTGTCAATAATTGATAAGCGTTATCGCTTATCTCGTTATTGTTATGCAATGTTTCAGCAACAGTTGCCAGTTCGTCATCGTCGCGCACATCAAGTAGCTTTACGGTTTCTCCGTTAGCGGGAATGACAACAGCAGGGATTTCAACGCCGACTTCTTCCGCGGCGGCTATCCTGTGACTACCAGTCAAACCAATATAGCCCTCGTTGGCATTATCCATAACAACAATAGGACGGCCTTTGTACCCATCAAGCTTAAAAGACTTAACCAATTTGGCTACTTTCGCCCGCTCTACGTTGTTTATTTTTTTAATGTGTGCCGGATCAAGAAGCTCGTCATAGTTCGTTGTTTTACGCATTGAATGTTTGATACCCTTCAACGCTTCTGCGTCATAATTCAGTCCGCCATCCCTGTTTACATAAGGCACACCCTGCCTGTCCTTGACACCCGTCAGCAATTCTGCTACACTTACGGTAGATGACGGAATATTGTCTTTTAGCTGCGATTGATTACCATCTGGTAATTGCGCAGTCGATATGCTTTTTGGCATACTCGGAGACAATGTTCCGTCTTTTATTATGTCATAAAACTTTGCATCTTTGACTTCAAACTCACTCGAATTACCATTTCCCTCTTTAGCCACAATGCGAAAGCGGGTTAAATTATTGCCATCTTTTACAACTGCATACAACTCCACGTAGCGGTTTTTTGTGCCATGTTGCCCGTCAAGATGTTTTTCAATATACACTGCATTATTCAGCACATTTTCAACTGTAGACAAGGCCTGCCGCCTAACAGTATCTGTACGAGAAGGATTATTTGATCCGCCAACTAAATGACGCCCATCGCCCATGCTCGCTACTCTTCCAATACCATTAGACCCTATAATACGAAAGGTTTTACCAATTAACGATCTCGCAATAGCCACCTTTTGAGAACTGCTGTTCACGTCAACCTTCGGCAGTCCAGTAACATCAACAACAGGTATACGTGTTTCGCCGGTAATCTGACTGTTAGTCACCTTGTAGCTGCTATCAGTCTTACCATTATTACTACCACGTTCCCAAACTTCGCCGCTTTCGATTTTGCGGAAAATATCATGCTCAGTTTCAAAGCCCAAAAAGTCAGCAACCTTCGCAGCAAAATCCTTCACCTTACGCCACAACTTGCCCCAATCGCTGCCCTCTTTAAGTTCTTTCCACTTGATACGCCACTTCCGGTAAGCCTCAGCCATAGCCTCCTCATTACCCTTAAACGCACGCTCAAGAGCAGCATTTTCACGTCCAGTCAAGCCATGCGTCCTGGCATAGTGCAACGCTTCATGGTCAATCGTACCACGCACATTCTCCTGCGCCAGCGTCATAAAAGCATTCTTGCCAATAGTACGCACACTGCCCAAGACCTCAGCATCACGCTCAAGCTTACCGCCATAATCCGCCTGCGCACGCTCAAACTCCGCATCATCAAGAACAACCCGATCCACAACATTGATCCGCATATGCTCGCCATTTGGCAAATCAAACTCCATCACGCTGCCGTCACGACTAAAGTTCTTCGCATTAGGAAACGCATCTTTGGCCTGCGCTTCCCACTCATCCAAAGCAATCGGATTCAACTCTTCGCCCTTATCAGCAACGCTGTATTTGATCTCCGAACTATTATTAACAAAATCAATGAAGCTATCACGGCTTCCTTCTTCATCAAACAAAAATCCCTTAGCAAACCTGCTATAGTACCCGCCGTATTTTTTAGCATACCCGCTTAACTTTTTATAATCATCACCCGATACCCGCTCTTTGATCTTTGCCCGGTAAAGATTTTCTCCGGTCTTAGTATGCGTATAAATATCCGTTTCAAACAAATCACTATCCTGCCTAGGCTCAGTAGCTGTCACCGCAGGCGTTTTACTTTCAACAGATTTAATGGAACCCGCTTGTGCAGTCCGATCCGGCATACTCAAATTTTCAATGCGATCAAACAACTCATTAACATTCTTCGCACCACGTAAATCGATCTGCCTGCTATCAACACTAACACGATCTTTAGACACATGCTTATCGATAACAAGAATTTTAGTATATACACCGGTCCCTGCTCTCTTAAAAGCCTCGCCTGGCAACAACACCTCGCCTACCAAATAAGCATTAGCCGCTTCCTCAGATCCATACCATTGATCAAAGCGCTTCGTCATGCTCGGCCCATCAGGAACGATAGCAATAATACGTCCATTATCCCGCAAATGCTTAAACGCCTTTGCCACATGCTCCATAGCCGTCTTACCACCAACGCCAAAAGGCGGATTCATCACCACAGCATTAAATTTATTAACTACATTGTAATCCTCAAAATTTCCGTTAACAACCTTTGCCCCATCTGTATTCATCTGCGCCAGTGCAGCCAGCTTCCCGCTCGGCTCAACAATAACATTCTCCGTATTAGGACTAAAGAAACGGCTGATCGCACCGTGACCGGCAGAAGGTTCCAAAACCCTATCACCGTCATTCAAGCCAGCCCATTCCACCATCTTAAACCCAACCGGCTCAGGCGTAGCAAAATAATCCTTGCCCTCAGCAGCCTTATTTCCAGCATTCTTCTTCTGATTGGCAAAATATAAAGACTTCGCCCTCTCAAAATCACTCAAAGGGCTCAATGTCGCTCTATCATATTCCTTCCCGCCAACATCTTCACCCTCAGCCCCTGGCCTTCTTTGCTGCCAGCTGCCGTCCATAGTTTCCATAAAAGCATTTACAAAACTATCACGCAGGCCCCTTGCTTCATTACCCAGCGCCAAATTCTCAGCAGTACTCGCGCGGCTGGCAATAGTACCAGCAAACAATCGCTTCTCAACATCCATGCCGGTACTCAAATAACGAATAATCGCATTGCTCATACTACCCTGCCGGTAAATACGTCCTTCAATCTGAATTGCATAACTCGGCCTTCTGGGAATACCCAAATTGATTAAAACCCGCTGGTGCTTACCTGTAGTATCATGTAAACTTATACCGGCATTACCAGCATCAGCCTGCACTAAAATCAAACGTTTTTTGCCCGCATCATCATTAAATTCTCTAACATTCTCCCTGCGCTTATTTTTAGGAATATCCCCATTAAAAAGCATCAGCTCATCACCAAAAGCACTTTGCAAAATTTCAATCGGTGAATTTAACGAAGCCAGGTTCAAATTAACCAGATCCGGGCGTTCTCTTTTAAAAGCTTCATATTCACGTAACACTCTACTACGTTCTTCCGGAGCCATTCTATTAAATATTTCAGTAGATATTTTAAATGGATGTGTTAAAACACGTGGTTTGTTTGTGTCATGAAAAAGCACAACTTTCTTTCCCTGCTGCAAATACTCTTTAACAATCGGAATAACCTCACGCGCTTTAATAGATTCGATCATATAATTACGCGTTCTGCCATTAAACTGCTTAGTCAAAAAGTCTCTCAAACTACTATAGCGAGAGTGATTATCCTGTAGCCAGTTGAAACCTTCGTCGATGTTTTTACCAACACCCTGTCCAACCAGTAAAAAGCCACGATTATAGTCCCTGTCTATATCTAACTGCCTGCCAGACAAAGCGCCTTCTTTTTTCAACCATTCATGGAACTGTACCTCCATCACTCTGTTATCAACCTGCGCATCAGGTCGTGTCAGCTTGTTATACCGCATACTATAACCAAAATGCTGCATCATAAACTGCTCTCGGCCATTCCCGCTATTATAGCCGCTGCCATCACTTTCAGGATAATTAAACAAATAACCTTCTGCATAATCAATATCCTTGTCATAAGCAAAAGGAGTAGCAGACAAAAATACAGTTTTCGGCTTTTCACTATCCGGAATTTTTTCCCATTCCTCAATAGACTTTCTATCGCTTTCGGCATGCTCCTGCGAAAGTTCATGCAGTTTAGACTGCAGCGTTTCACGCTTTGCAACTAACTCCGTATTATCATTATCCTTACGCAGTGCACGATTCACATCATCCAGTTCTTTATCTAAGCGTTTTTCTTCATCTGTCCGCAATAATACTTTTGCACGTTCATACAAACCACGCTTATTAAAAGTAATCGCCCGCAGCTTCTGCAAAGCTCCGGTAGCCTCGCCCTTTTCATTATTCATCAGATTCTGCGATTCGTCAGCAATAACTAAATCCCAGTCACGCTTAACAATGGCATTATTCTGCTGCATATTGGCATAAGTAGTAATCGTGGCGCCTTTACCAGCATCCTTAATACCTTCAAGCGGTGTAATCATTAAATCAAAATAATCTTTAGCAGCAGATACCCACTGCATATTTATCTGATCATTCGGCGTAACGATTAAAACATTATTTTTCCCCTGCTCGGCCAGTTCTTTAGCAATACCCAAACCGCTGAAAGTTTTACCGGTACCAGTACCATTAGTAAACAAAACTCCTGTTTTAGCATCATCCTTCAACCGCTTTTCAGCAAAAACTACATCCTCTACTTGTCCGACCGTCAAAAAAGGCAGATTCTTTGCAACCCTGCGCAAAGATTCTGCCTTTAAATTTTTACTATTCTCATTTAATTCTCTTCTTTTAGCGGCCGCATCAGCTCGTCCGTTTTCAGCAAGTTTAACAGCTCGTCCAGTTGCTTCTCCGTTAACATCTGATTGTCTTTCTCTGCTATCATCAATGCGTCCCTGTAATCCAGCACTTCCGGTGCTATCGGTTGTATCATCAGATTCTGCTCCTTGTACTCCTCTATCATCAGATTCTCTGCTAATAGAGGTCCGACCATCATGTAGGCTATCAGCACGTAGATATCCTTCACTCCCGCCGCTTTCAATCTCTCGCACTCCTTGTCCATCTCTGCCGGCGGGTTCTCTGCTGCCAGCATTTTCCCGAACTTCGTTTTCGGTGGCGATAATTTCACCATCTCCTGTAGCCAACTTTTCGGCGCCGTCAATAACATCATCACTCACCCCTTCGTTATCTACTGCTGAAGTATTCGCTGCCTGCTGTTTAAACTCCTGCTCTGCTATAATCGCTTTTTCATTATTTACAGCTTCGGCGTTCTCATCTTGCGCACCGGCTTTGTCTTTACCTTCTTCAACTTGTTTAAATTCGGCGTCCTGTAACTTATCTTCCCGCCGCTCGTCCGTCTTGCCATCATAACCACGCTCCTCGCCTATCTTATTCAACAATGCGCTCCGCACCTCAGGAATATAACTGTTAAAAGTCTCCGTCGCCGCAGCATCACCATCCAGCATACCCTCTGCTGCCTTTATGGCAACCCCGTTACTGACAGCCCGCTCAGCCAACTTTTCACGCCGAGGATTAGACTTAGCCCCAGCCAAGTCAGACTTGGCACGTTCCACCGCCTGCACGTAAGTGCCCGGAGTAACTAACTGCGTATCTGCATTTTCCCTCTTATCACCAGTCATCCTCCCCTTAATAGCATCAAATGCGGCCAGCTGGCTGCGCATACTATCGAACGCCTGCTTCTGCTCGGCAAAATACGCCGCACTTTCAGCACTGTTATTTTCAAAACCCGGTAAAATATTCCGCTGTCCGGTCATAGTCTCATAAGCAAGTTCCCTAAGCTCTGCCTGCGTCGGCGGTCTTTTATACTGCCTATAAAAATCACTGTACCACGGCGCATTGCGGCTGGCGCGATAACCCTTATCCTCGCCATCAGGGCGAATAACCTCAACCCCCTGCTTCATACCGCTGCGCAGCTCCTTCAATGCCGGTTCCAGCATCTCATAATATCGTTTCTGCACCCTCTGCTGCTCCTGTTTCCAGCCCTTGGCCAAATCATCAGGATACATCTGCCATATTCCCTCAGCAGTATCACGTTCTAAGCCACGCAAGCCTCTTACTGCAGCATCACTGTTTAAATACTTCTTCGGCACCTCTATTTTAGCGGCGACCGTTTCCTTACCATTAGTACGTTTAGCTTTCTCGATCATTTCAATAAACCGCTGATTCAAATAAAAATCCACCGGATTATCATAATAACTCTGCGGCATAAACCCGCTTCTGCCGGCAGCCTCATCCCAACGCTCAGCCATCGTCTCATTTCTTACCCGCTCCTGCTCTGCCAGATAAGCATCAACAGGAGACAACGCCATTTCTTTCCGTGCAGCAGCATCTTCCATCCCCTGCTGCCTCGAAAGTTCACTCACATCATCAACAACAAAGCCACGTCCCCTGCTGATTCTGTCAAGCTGCTTCTCAACCTCTGCCGCATTTCTGGCAGCCACCTCAGCCGGCAGCTCATCATAAATGCTATTACTTTCAAAATCTATAGCTTCGGGAGTACCTCTTGTTGTAAATGGACTTGCTAAATTACCATCAGGTAAAATCAAATGGAAATGCAGTCCCGACCCTTTATCATGGTACATATCCTCGCCGTTGCTGTTAAAGCCCATCTCCCTGGCCTTAGCCTCAATCTGCTTTCGCTCATCTTCAGTAAAATTACTCGCATCAACATCAAGAGCCTGACCATACAAATGGTATGACGTAGGACTGCCATTAACCGCCGCATTATGTTCCGCATTCCTATAGCCACCGCTGATAATCAAATCCTTACCAAAATTATCATATGCCCAGCTATTCAAATCATTAACGCCGCCAACCAAATTAGCGTCCGTTTTGCTTAAATCAAAGTCCTCAATGCCATCAGCAATCGGCGCCCTGCGCAAAGCAATTTCAGGCTGTTCCTCTGCCGCCTTACGTTCAATAGCGTTAACGCCACGTTCACTCTGCATTGCACGTACGCCACTACCTGCACCAGCAAGTACACCGCCACCAGCCAAACCCACTTCAAACGCCTGCCTTTGGTTATCTGTCCATGAATAAGGGTTAAAGGGATTCCCAATAGGATTACCTAACGCATTATCAGATAAAGTCTGCTGAAAAAGTTCTTCCCCTGCATTTTGCGTAGCATTGGCAGCAACAGAAGGCAAAACTCGTACTGGCGCCTTCAACGCTCTTGTCGCTAATCCTTCCCCAATTTTAGCGGATGGTCTGAATAACTTACCTCCTAAAGTCATGTACTCTAACCCATTAGAAAAAGGCAATACAACCATATTGCCTGCAAAATCTGAAACTGTATCCAGTCTTGGGCTTTCGCTTCCTTGAGCCTCAGCCTGTTGTGCTGTGCTGCCCCATTCGCTTAAACTTTCTGGAACTGCCGTCACCATACCACGAGCACCCAATTTAAGCGCTTCCTGCCCGGCTTTGCCTGCCGCCCATTTTCCTACTTGGCCGCCTAACTTCGTCAACCCTTTTACAGCAAAACCAGCGCCTGCACTTGCAGCGCTTTCTGGCAACGCATACGCAGCTGGCGCAAGCGCAGCCATAGAACCACCCATATTAGCCACATCGTAAGTAAGACCTTCGGGGCTGGTAGCATAATCAACTGACCATATAGAATTAAAATCACGTTTACGTGCGTTATTTGCCATCTGATCATCAAGATATTTATTGATATAATCTGCTCCTGCCAAATACGCAATGCCACTGCCAACACCAGATGCGCCACTGACTAAACCACGTTTTGCCGAATTTAAATACCCGGCTAGGCTGGTATCATCCGGTTCAGATGGTTTTATACCATATTGATTCATAATTGCATTTAAATAATCATCGGTACTGTTATCATGTACCGATTCATTATAAATCTCCTCTGCACGTTTCAACCAATCTTTATTACCAAACATATTTGCCACATTACCGCCACCTTTCCTTTTTATATGCAAAAAGCGTCCACCAAAAACCAAAGATACTTGCAATCTAAATTAGCAACCAAAGGCAATAATTATTTTAATATTTTATAATATGTGATATAATCGTAAAAAAATTAAAAATTTACTTCTATCAATCGCATCGCTAGAGGCTTTAGCACAGATAGTTAAAAATACGATAAGACAGGTGTGGTATCAATGAAAAAAATAATATTTATTGTATTCATGCTCATGATTTCATTTCATTCTATAAGCTTCTCTAGCGGTACAAATTGGGTTCAATTGGATAAAAACTCTTATATTTCTGTTGACTCACTACATACAAAATATTTAGGCAATCAATTTTACGCAACTCTTGTAAAAATGGACTACAATGTAATGAGAAAAAATCACCCAAAAGTGTATGGCACCTTACCATCAGCTTTAGATGAAGTATCTTACATGTTAATGCATTACTCTTTCAACACGGACAAAAAAGAGTGTAGAATAGAACGAATTTTAACCTTTGGTCGTAATAATCAACTTCTCGGTGATGCAAAAAGGCCGCCAAACAAAAACGGTTGGCAATCTTACATGAATGCTCCACGTGATAAAGAAATTTTAGCAATAATGTTAGGCTTAGTGTTGTATCCTAACATGGAAGAGGAAGCTCCTAATATTTAGTTTGCTACTTGAAAAACGCACTCAAAAGAGTGCGTTTTTTATTTATTTCTATACTTATTATCAAGATACTGTTTAACCGTCAAACCATCACTCAAAGCCTTCACCAACCCAGAACGTTCATTATCCTGATCGGCAAATATACCCTTCTGTGCAGCAATAGCAGCTATCGCCGCATCTGTATCATTTTGCTGCGTATTAGCCATATTAGGCAAATTCTTATCCTTCACAACATTGTTGTACAAATCACCTGCACCCATATTTCGCAGTAAGATAGCAGAAATGTCTTTATCAGAATAACCTTTTTCCCTAGCGCCATCAACCACTCGTATGTCATGGTCATAGTTATTCCAATCAATTTCGTCACTGATTCTGCCGTCACCACTGCTGTTGCCACCATAACCAAACGCCGCCTCCCTCGCAGCCTGCAAAACAGCACTGGCTTGCTTCTGTAAGGTTACTTCCGCAGCTGTCAAATCACGTCCAAGCACTTCAGGATTCAATTCCTCAACGATCTTCTTCGCCTCTTTATATTCAGCACTCTCCAGCGGCGATTTTTCTGCAGCATTAGTGCGTCCACCGCCGCCCCTCCCTCTGCCGCCAAGTACATATTGCGCAGCATCCTGATAACCAACGCCATAAATATCCATAACTAACTTTACATCGTCCAGAAACTGTTGTTTTTCTGCATCTCTTTTTAAAGCAATACTATCCTGCACATCCTGTTTTTTATTAGATCGCGCCTCTGCTCTGTCGGTAAGTAAATCCTGTCTGGTCTTGCCATAAACAGTATCCGCCCTGTTCTGATTATAAATATCTCTCGGCGTAATCGAACCGCTCAGCAGCGGATTAGCCGTATCTGGGTCATATGTTTTGAGCAGCATCAGTTTTTCATTAGCATTCCTGTAACTCTCCGGTGTCGGCGCAACATACTCGCCTTTCTCATTGGTATAACCATATAATCCATCCATGATCTCCGGCAGCAAATTACTACGGGCCTGTGCTGCAGCTTCCTTCTGAACATCGGGCAAATACATATCAATAACTTCTTTATTCAAACCTAGCTCATTGGCTTTGCGTTTAAACTCATCAACACTAAAATTAGGATTAAATCCCAGCTTTTCCAACTGTGGATTAGCTGTTACCCCAGTATTTTGCTCACTTACATTAACATTCATAGGATATTGTCCCAGCTTTTCCAACTGTTTGCCTGCAGTCTGTTGCTCCGCTGTTATCGGATAAGATCCCATTCGTTTTAAATTCAGTACCTCATCTACCGCATTCTCCTGCACACTTCTGCCGTCAGTTGTAGCCCTGCTCAAACCCATCGTCGGATCACTGCCAACGCTGCTGCGCAAATCATAACCGGGAATATTGCCAGTTACACTCACAGCCTTCTGCGGCTCTTTAGCCGCCTCTGCTGCCTGTGGTTGATTCATATTCGCAATCTCTTCTATTTGCTGTTGCTGGCGCATCTCTTCAAGAATATCCTTCGCATGCTCGCCCTGACGGTTTTTAGCATTGGCAGCCCACATATTTCCGTAAGCATTACCAAGTGCCATACCCATCTGGAACGAAGGATCCATATAAAGGCCGCCTCTTCCATAAGCCATATTATTTACCTCCTAAATAATTCCAGAAGCCGCTATTACCAGCAAGCCCTGTAGCCGCACCGCCAAGGAAATTACCAAGACCGCCGCCCTGCTGGCTCGTAACCGTAGTCCCATACTTTCCTGCAATATTACCCAACACGCTGTTCCCGCTCTGTTGCAACCCAAGCGAAGCATTCCACAAATTCAAAGCCGGCTGCTGTGCAGCTTCCTGCGCTCCGGCGCTGGCTGTAATACCTGCCGTTGCCCCACCAAGTTGTTGGTTAGCAAGTTGGCTTTGCGTAGCAATATTATTTTGATACTGCTGCGCCATAGTATTAGCTACATTTTTATCAATATCGTTTAATGCAGAATTAGTAACACTACTATTCAAAACACCCCTGTTGCCCAGCGAGTTCAGCGCCGAACCCACAGTATTCGTCACGCCGCTCTTAATGCTGTCAGTCACATTCTGCGTATAACTCTCAGGCAAAATACCCTGCTGCAAATTACCTATACTCTGCTGCGCATTAGAGATTTGCTGCTGCGCATCCTGGTTCATCTTATTATAATCAGCCTGCACCGTACCATAGCTTCCATCCAGCAATTTCTTGGCCGTATCATTTAAATTCAAAACATTAGGATAAAAAGCCTGCTGATATTTAAGCTGCTGTGCAATCAGCTCTCTTTCCTCAGGCGAAGCCGTATAAGTCGTCGTGCTGCTGCCCTTACCCTTAAACATCTGCAGGTCAAAACTGCGCCTTATCATATCTAAATCACCTCACTAACTACATAATAAGCATTCTCCTGCTTCCGGTTGTCCCACCACGCAGCCCAACAAAAAAAGCGTTTACCCATATGGTTAACACCTTCAATCTTCCAGCCGTCATGCCGATCTGGTTGCTTTTCCCGCTTTTCTATTTTAAACCGTAGCAGCCGTAAATAAGGCATCAAACTGCGTGTGCAAACAGTAACCATATAAGGTATGTTATTATCCCTGCAAATTTTGACACCCACATCATACCAGTGCCTACCATCGCCACAACACTCATAAACATAAAGCCTGTTCATGTTCTTGCCTACTCCATACTGAGCATACCCCTTCTCTGCATCGTATAAAGTAACAAATCCATCAGGCAAATAGTGCTCATCGCCTGTTTTTTCCTCATACTTTTTTACCCATTCCTCAAAAGTCATAATATCACCTTAAATCAATTCATTGTTTAGATGTCACCACGTTTAGATGTCACTCCTTTAGATGTCACCACCATATTCTATGATTACCCAACCGGGAGACCCTGCTACAGCTCCGTATGTATTATCCAGGTGATTACCACCATCGTCATTCCAAGTCGTTACATATCCACCTCTGCCGCCACTCCCACCTAAACCATTTCCTGCATTAGTGCCTTTAGAACCATTAGAACCGCCGTTAGAATCCCAACAACTCCCACCACCACCTCCTCCACCTCCGTTAGAGGTGTATGAACCAAATGTAGATGATGTACCAGAAGCTCCTGATCCTCCATAAAAATCATAACTACTACCAGATGCATTTGCTTTTCCAGCAGTGCCACCAGCACCTACTTGAACTTGATATGTACCCGGAATTACAGAAACTACCCCAACATATAAGTTTCCTGCACCACCTGACCCGCCAGAACCATTTGCGGAATACGCATTCACAGCATAACCGCCACCACCTCCTCCTCCACCAGCAAGAGTAAGTTTTGCGGTAGTAACTCCAACCGGGAACGTAACTGTATATGTTCCCGGAGTCCTATATTCAATCTTATTATAAGGTGGTTTTATTTGACCCAAAATCGCATAAGTATTCGTACCTTTTTTGACCCTAGCTTGTGTACAAAAGGCATCAGATGTCCCCCCCAGCTTTGCATATGCTTCTATGCCGGAAGCAGTGACCGTAACATATTCGCCGCCTACTTCTTCTGTGGTACTATAGAGGTTGCATGGGACGGCGGCTTCACCATTGCGTTTGACATAAAGTTTTGCGTTTAACAATGCCATTTATTCCACCACCAGCCCTAAATCCACATCTGAACAATCTGTGTCAAAAGAAATAGCTTGTACCGACGGAATATCAGTACAAGCCTTTATTTTTACTTTTAGTTTCCTATATTGAAAATGTAGTTCCTCTGAGCGTGTTGCCGCTAAGCTGTTGATGGCTTCAAAATCTGCAACGGTAACCTCTGCAATACTTTCATCAGCACATGTCCAAAGCCTAGATGTAACTCCTGTGTTTTGCAGGTCTTCCTTTGCGATACGCATACGTTCACGTGCTTTATCATCGTAATCGAAAAGTTTATCTTTATACTCAATAACAGCTACTTCTTTTAGGTCTCTTTCCGCTTTCATTTGTGCTTCTTTATGAGCCTTTTCGGACTCTAAAGTTGGTTCAGTATCAGGAGGTTTCACCCATACGATGCCTACACCTTCTTTATACTCCTGGATATAACCAACTTCGCAATCAATATTAGTAACATCAATCCAATATGTCTTTGGGTCAAATATTGTTGCTAAATCTGCTTTCTCCAAGTCAGTCTCAAAGATATAAATTATTTTGCCATATAAAGGCTGTGCGAACCTATTTTTTGCCATTAAATATCACCTCCGTATTCTATAATTACCCAACCATTAGACCCGGGCGAACCATTTGTACTCTCACCAGCAAAATTAGAAACACCACCAATACCTCCGATGCCACCTGTTCCGTAAGAAGTGCCTGCTACACCGTCTCTACTTCCTTGTCCACCTATACCACCTTCACCGCCGACACCACCTTGTGCTGATGTAAAATTATCAATAGCACTTGTACCACCATTACCACCAGAGTTACCTTGTATTGTACCAGAAACGCTAGACTTTTTACTTTTACTTCCTCCTCCTGATCCTCCCGCGCCTACTCTAATCGTTAGCACACTTCCAGGAGTTACAGAAATTAATTGTGTCTTTAATGCACCTTGACCGCCATGACCTCCTGCACCCATATTTAATCACCTCCATTTAATTTCCTGATTCTTTTCTCCATTTTCCAAAACCACCCCCACCACCACCTGCACCAGCCACAGTAACCGCAAGTGTTGTTACACCTGCCGGAACAGTGAATGTATATGTACCGGGTGTGCGCCATTCAATCTTATCGTATGGTGGTTTACCACTATTTAAAATAGCTTTACTACCATTTTTAGTAACACGTCCTATTGTCATCCTGCTATCAGTAGTTGCACCAATAGGTATATAACAGTTTATGCCATCAATTTTGTTTGGAATGTATTCAGTCCCCGCTTCAACAATAGTGGAGTAGGCTTTAGCTGTTTGCTCTAAGCCAGTTTTTTTAAAATTCAATTTCTTTGCTAATTCTGCCATAATATCACCCTATCCAAAACTCAGAGCCATCAGGTAACACCAAGTGCCCTTCTGAGTTATATTTAGGTATTTTATTTGCCGCATTGCCAACTTCACTGGTTGGCACATAATCCATTTCAGGTAGTTGTGCTGCTGGAACCTTATTATCTATAAGATCCGCTTTAGACAATAACTTCTCAGGCAAGCCCTCAACCTGCTCAACCGTCGTCTGCGGCAAAATCAAATCATAATCTTCCTCACTGGCAGGATTATCTTTATTAGGCACATAAATCTGCCCTTTAATATTAGCCATAATATCAAACCTCCAATTTCTTAATAAACATCTGCCCAGCAAATGAAGCCGGCAAAGTATTGCCAGTTCCTATCGCTTTAGGAATAAATTTCCACGTTCCGTCAGCACACAAAAAACACTCCTGCGCGCCTGCACCCGGTGCAGGAACACGTCCCGCAACACCAGCTGCAATGGCGGTCGCACCTGTCATATCTTCGTAATCATCAATTTTCAGGTACGTCTTATCAATTTCACGGCCATTGGCGTCTTTAGCGATTGCATCAAAACTAAACACCTTGCCTTCGCTCTCAATCGTTATCACGCCATCTACGCACGTAACTTTGTCAATAGCCGCTGTTTCGGAAGTAACCATATAATATGGCAAATTATTATAAGTAGTTGTGCCGTCGCCTACTTTGAGCTTAAAAACATCGCCGTCCATTTCTACACACGGCTCGCCCTGGATCAATACCATATTAGCCTGCTGTAAGTTTTCCTTGGTATCACGCCTCAGCTGCAATACAGCCTTCAAATTCTTATCCATTTGCAGCCCTCCTATGCAGAAGCATTGCCACCGTTAATAATCAACCTGTCACCTGCCGGAACGTACAGCTTCGATGTGCTGATCTCAGCATTATCAATAGCCTGCTTGGCCCGCAGCGGCGTCATGGCCTTCGTGTTATTAGAATAAGCAATCGCCTCGGCCTCCGTTGCAATATCAAGCGGATTAGAAATACTGATATAAGCACTGCCGCTAAAACGGTAAACATTAGTCTTGTTATCAGCGTCGTCGGTAACATCTACATAAATTTTCCCGCTTTCACCGGTGATCTCCGTAGTATGTCCAGCTTCCACATAAAATTTACCATCATAAAAATAACCCTCTACTACATCGTCCACATAACTCGGTAGCTGCTCGCTTTTCACCAGCCCGTCACTACCTAAAGTCGCCACACCGTCCGGGGCGCCCTTCTCGCTAACCGGTATCTTAGTATCATCCTCAACCGTAATGTTTTGCGTACCGTTAAAGCTCACGCCGTTTATTGTCACAGCATTAGTCAGCTTATCAGCCTTTTCAGCAGCCTTCACATAACCCTGCTTCGTCGCCGCATAAGTAGCTTTGTCTAAAAAAGTATCCAAAATATAATCAATATCGCCCTTAAAATATTCAAGTGCGGTATACGCCTTCACGCCATCGCCTATTTTCACCTTATACGTATCAGCCTCAAAAGCACACTCACCTTTCAGCAGCACCGGATTAGCCGTCCTAAAGTTAGCCGCCGTATCCGCCCGCAAAACAAGTTTTGCCATCAACTCTTTATTAGCCATTTGCATTACCTCCATTCAAAACTCCTATTTCCTTCCAGTCACGGCCAACACAATAATACAGCAGCTTCTCCTCATCAAAGCGATACATAGCGTTATCTTCTTTATCCAGATAAATAACATCGCCGGCGCCCACCGTCGGAAACCCCAGCCTGCTTGCATACTGCTGCACACTGTTCACATCAACGGCCGTTTCACTCAGCACAGCCCTTAACTGATTGCTCATATTGTGATCTCCTCCTCCAGCACAAAGTTACCAACAGCCACAGTCTGCACCCTGCCGTCCGCAAACGTCAGCTGCAAATCATACTTATAACTGCCAACCTCCAGCTCCTTCGTGTCGGCAGCGGCTATAACAAGCTTTAATTCCGTCAACGTCTTCAAAATAGCTGCCGTCTCATCATCAGCAGCCTTTTTAGCTGTAAAAGTCAACACATCGCCCTGCTGCATTACATAAGGCCTGCATTTATCGTTATAACTTATACCTACATCAAAGCTTGCGTCATCGCCTTTAGTCATCGTAATGTCATTCATAAAAACATTAAACATAACATCAACCCTCAAGCGGCTTAATCCACATACTGTTACGCTGCTGGTTAAGCGGTACTTCTTCCGATGTTACCACGCTGGGCAAGCTTACCGTCTTGGTACTGCTGCCGTTATAATCAACAATATTTATACCGTTCAAATTAAAAATCAACGACTTGGCCTGACCAATCGCACTCTTGCCCTCATTTACAAACGCATTCACCGACGCCCTGTATACCAGCACTTCACCATCAGCCAGCGCCGCCGTAGTTATCGCCCGGCCTGCTATTTTCCCCGCATTACCGGTAGTCCCTACACTGATCAGTCCCGTTTCCGGATCGATCTTCGGCACCACCGTATCCAAATCAGTCTTGCCTAAAAAACCAGCATCCGCTAAACCAAGATACGCCTTATCGCTGCTGCCTATCAGCACCCAATCACTATTAACGCTGTTACGGATATATAAATTACCATCCTCAACCTTCAGCTGCCCAGCAGTCAAATCATCATTATCAAAAACCTTATTGCCCTGGATATTCGTAACGATCTCATAAATGCGCGGGATCTCCTTCATATACTTCTGCGCAAAATCATCCACCGTATCACCGTTAGGCCTGTAATCCAGCTCAAACATCACCTTATAGCCCATATCACACCTCCACTACGTCAAGCTTGATCGAATTCAGGATAAATCTTACCCCGCTGCCATCGCCCCGTATTCTTACTGCCTTACTTCTATACCTTATCCTGTTATCCGAAGCATACATGCGCGACGGATACAAGACCCTGTTACTGCCATAAATATCCTCAAAATTATCAAAAACAAACTCACTGTTGCTATACACAATCTGCGCCTTGCTTTTGACCAGCGGCATCATGCTTCTGTATAGCTTAGTATAGTTATGGTAAATATACTTGCCCGCAACCTGCAGCGGCGCAGCAAACTTCATCGAACCCACGTGGAAATAATTATCATCCACATACTCATTTCCCTGCGGCGTAACATTTATCACCACGCGCTTAATCAAATAATCATAACTGGCGATCATCGTTTTCGACTGCATCCTAAACTCCAGCGGCATCCCGTCATCAGTAAAAGACATCTCATCAAGCACGCACAAACTATCGCTCTTAACCACATAAACCATGTCATCTACCGCAACAACATCTGCCACCATACTGTTAAACCTGCGCTCAAAAAAAGCCCCAACAGTCAAATCGTATACCAGCACATAACCACTTTCTCCTATACACCAAACCTGTTTCAACGGCGGCACATATCGCATCTTAACACCGGCAGGCAAAGCAGCAATTTCACGCTCCACGTTTGCGCCCATATTCTGTGGCCGCATATCTCCGTATTCCTGCGTCGTCACCACTGCCGCCAACTCCGAAGCGCCCATAACCATTACATTACTCGCAGCACTGCAAAAAGCAGCAGGGCCTTTGCAAAAAATATTGCGACCAACTTCACTAATCGACCAATCAGGATACTCACCGATCAGTCTGAACACCATGCCGTTACTTTTAATAATCAGCATATCGCTCGACATATTCACAAGCCCTATGATCTTACCGCCGGCCTTATAGCCAATCTGCACAAAAATTGCAGCACTGGGATCATTACTATCCTCTGTCCAGTTAGTCTCATCACCTACAGCACTATAACGCAGATTATCCTCATCATCAAAAACAAACACCCTGCCATTGCGTACGAAAACACCATTACATATAGGTGGAGAAGCGCTGATTGTTTTCATCTGCGTCCCTGCAACGTACTGCAACCGGCCGCCACTGGCAACAAGCAAACCATCTTCCCATACAGTAGTCACTACATTTTTACTACCTGTCAGCCTGCCAATAACCTCATACCTCTGCCTATCCTGCGTTGCCAATACCAGCCCGCAGTCTAAAAACAAAAGCAATGTATCATTCAATACATCATAAGCAGCGGCACTTACATTATGGTCACCGTCATCCTCAACCTTAAACAAAGTTCTGGTACCGCTCACAGTACGCAAAAGCCCTGTCACTGAATCAACCTCAACATTAACGGCAACAGCAAGCTGATTATCGGCAATAGTTTCTTCTGTCGTCGATGTATTCAGACCACCGGTAAAATCATACAGCGTAACCGTCTGCTGGTTAGCGTGTTTAGTTGCAAGCCTCATACCATCACCCTCAATAATAACTTTTTATAAAATGCGGGCTATTGGTCAAACGCAGCAGCTTACTCTGCACATTACTGCGTATTTCCGCCAAAAGCTGTGCCTCAACACTCTCGTCAAACTCATCCAACATCGAAAGCCGCATCGCCGTAAACTCAATCAGTGAATCGTCATAGTCATCGCCAAAAAATGAATCATCCTCAAGACCTTGCTCCGTAAAACTATTTACGGTTGTTACAAAATACGGCATCTCCTTATCAGGAAGTGGGTAAACAGCAATCGCACTCTTAGCAACTACAACATAAACCTCTGGCTCACCCACAGCCGTCAAATCCTTAATTTCATGGATATTTACGGCATGGAGGATCTTTTTACCACACCGCACATCAATATAACGTACCGGGATATAATCAAGCCGGGCCACATTCTCACCCTTGGCGAACGTACCGGTTTCAACCTTATCGGCCAACAATTCTGGCCGTAACTCAAGAAAAATGTTCCTGACGAACCGTTCTGCCTCGTTAACAATATCTACTATCTGCTCATCAGCAAACCTGTACGCATCAACATCATTGATCTTAAACCGGACCTTCTCAACAATAGTTTTAATCTTCATTGCTCTACCTCAGCCTAAAAAAATAATGGGCATAGCTTCATGCCATGCCCATCTTTTGTTTTAATCGTCAGCGCTGGAAGTCATAACCTGCACAACAGCAAAGTCACTGTCATTAAATACAGACTTGGCAACACCCAAGATAGCACCGGTAGCAAAGCCGACCTTGTTCTTATAGTCGAAAGTCTCCTCGTTCCAATCCGTCTCCTGTGCCACGCCCTTTACGCCTGCTTGGCAACCCAAAAGCAGAGCATGTCCAACCTTAGCACTGGATGCACCAGTAGCAGTACGCTTCAATCCATCATACTCATGCAACACAACGCCGTCATACACACCCAGCATCCCGCTGAAAATAGGATTATCCTCACCACGTTCAGCGCAATATTTCTGCGCATCGCGCCACTTCTCATCCTTTTTAAGATCGCGGGCCTGATAATTATCCACCAGCATCACATAATACTTTTTACCTTTAATATTCACCGGACGGACTTTCGGCTCAGCAGTCTTCGCTTTACGAGCTGCTACAGAAATCAAATCAGTAGTAAGCAAATCGCTGGCAGTAAGCTCATTCTCGGCAGCACGACTACCTGCATAAATAGTCTTATCATCAGACGGTGTAGCAGTAAGAGTATCAACAATCATTTTCTCCTGCTTCTCAGTCATCCACAGTTTTAAACCATCTTTAGCAGACTGGCGCAAATTCAAAGCAGTCTTCTGCTCCTCCATTTTGCCTTTTAAACGTACCGCATGCCGGATCTGGTCAACCTTGACTTTGAAATCGTAAAACTGCAAAGCCTCCTCGTTACCTTCAAGTGTATTATCACCAGTAACACCAGTGCCCGTCAAACGCATAACAAGCGGCACAGTAATCTGGTCACCGGCTTCTTTCTTCAAATCATTTTTGATCTGAATAATATTTTCCTGGCTGTCACCGGTAAACTTAGCAAAGAAGTTATCCCGTTCAGCCTCTTTCCACAACTGCTTAGACCATGCTTTCTGTACCAGGTCCGCAGGCAAAGTAGTATCAGCAAAAAGCTGTAAATCAAAATTCTTTCTCATATATCTGCCTTTCCGCGCAGATTACAAAGTACCTCGAAGAACTTTTTGTTTAATCTCCTCAGGTAACTTATCCCACCCATCCGAAGGTCCGTTTAGTATCTGTGCGATCTTCTCAGGGGTATAAAGCTTATCCCCTGCACCATCGCCAGCAACCTCAGTCGCTTTCGGCAGTGCCTGCGCTTTCGTAATTTTATTTTTTACTTCTTCAACTTTACTTTTGGTATCGGTTTGCACCGAAGCCGCCGAAGCGAGCGTTTTTTCATATTCCGCATTAGCCTCGTTAAAATAACTCTCAACAATATAAAAATCCTGATAAGTACCTTTATGAGCTTTGATCCTACTAAAAGCATCATCAACTACACGCTGCTGCATTGGCGGCAGCTGAGAAAACTTCTGCTCGCTGATATAAGACCAGCGCGCCTCGCAGTCTTCATAAGCAGCAAACTTTGCATTATACTCATCAAACTGACGAGACACCATCTCAGTTTCCTGCTTAAAAACATCTTCCTGCTGCCGCATAGTCTGCTGACGCTGCGCATACTCTCTAATACCGTTTTGGATCCGTCCAACCTCCTGCTGCACAACGGCATCAAACTGAGCCTTACGCTCCACGCCGTCAGCAAAGTTCATGCTCTCTAAATCCTCGTCAGTCAACTTCAACTTATCCTTGGCATTGGCAACAGCGATTTTCACGATTTTCTGCATCTGCTCTTCTGTCAAAGCATCAGGAGCAAAGTGAGCAGCAGCGACGCCAGCCTTATCGTCACCAGCCTTAGCCTGCGTTGCAGGGGATGCCACAGGTTTATCAGCAAGCTTAGCCTCAAGCTCGGCAATACGCTTCTTATACTCATTTCTCTCCTGATTAACCTCGGCAAAACGCTTATAAGGGATAGCACCCCTATGCTCATCGTCCTCGCCATCGCCAGCCTTATTCTCTGCCGCATCTACTTGTTTGTTATCACTGTCAGCATCAGCGGTCACGGCAGCAGTTTCAGCCGCTTCTTCGGTACTGGTTTCTACAGCCTCAGCATCTTCCTCGGTTTCCTCGTCTGCCTTATCAGCAAACTCGCCTGAAAGTTCTTTGGCAATATCATCGTCAATACCTGGAATAGAAAACATATCCTCAGCAAAAAGTTGTAAATCAAAATCTTTTCTCATATGAGTACTCCTTTTAACGTCCGCAGACGAAATAACGACCGTATCGCCGTCGGCGCGAAATATAAAAGCGACGGTCTATCACGCCTTAAAAGCGTTATATAGATCCATCGCAGTCATAGCAATTTTTAGCTGCTGTTCATTATACGGCGGTTTCTGCGCTCCAAAATCATCCAACAGCTTCTCCGCCATCTCCAGCCCCTTCATCTGTACTTGTGTCCCTTTTTCATAAAGAAAGTTTAGTTCGGTGACTTGTAAGGAACAAGCCTGCTCACCATCTGGCGGAAGATTCTCATTATCAGAGCATCCACCAGTGTCTACAACATTTTCCACTACTACATTCTCAGTACCAACCTCAGTAACGGCGTCCAAATTCTCAACCTTTTTCTTTGCTACCATAAAAATCACTCCTTAAATTAAAGTACTGGTTTATTAGCTTCAACCATGCCCCTCATCGCAGCCTGCGTCATTACCTGCGGCTGCGGAGCCGGTCCCTGCTGATTACCAGTCTGTGGATTACCTTGCATCATTTGCTGCCCAGGTATCATTTGTCCCTGCTGCATCATCTGTTGCTGAGCCTGCACTGGAATACCCATCTGCTTGGCATACTGCCCTACGCTCCACTGCATAAACGCATCAGCATACTGCTTCGGGAAAATACCTGCCTCAGCTGCCAAAGCAAGCTGCAGCGGCAACTGCAGATCCTTATAAGCCATCGACCTGCTAAGCTTTTTCTGCTTTTCAATCTCAAGCTGCACCTGCTGCTGCTGTTGGGCAGCCTGCGCCTGTTGCTGTTGCTCCTGCTGCAGCCTTTTCTTGATCTCGTCCTTTTGGGCAACATCTGAAAGATCAAGCAGAATATCCAGCACCATATTGCCATTGATACCAAGCTTACTGCACGCATCCACAAGGCTCCAGAACTGTGCAGTACGCTGCGTAGTTGTTGCCGGCGTATCACTCACAACAATATCAAATTCGCCCTGGCTTAAATCATTAAGCGTTGTCTGGATAACCTGCATCTTCTCGGCATCAAACTGCTGCTGCTGCTGATTAACAGTAATAAAATCATAATGGCCGTTAGGCCCTACGATTCTATATGTTTTCTCATCAGTATAAAACTGCGGGACAATACCCTTTGCCCCACGCTTGCCCCACAATAAAAAAGCGATACGTTTTTTAGCGTACCGCAAATTATCAAATAATGATGCAATATGTGTAATAGCCTGCTTCTGCTTCAGCTCAATGGCTCTGCCGCTTGACTGATTACTTATATCAGTCCCCATCAAAGCCTCATTGATACCACTAATCTGTGGCAGTTCCGCCATAGCCTCCTGCGTGGCATTAATAGCACCTGCAGGTAAACCCTGCGGTTCCAAACGCTGCATAGATCCACCGCGCAAAGCCCCATTAGCAGTCTTAATGATAGCTCCCGGAGTTGACGCATTGCTGCGCAAATTACTCTCCTGCTCCGGCGTCATAGCGCCTTCTTCCACGATCCAGCCGCCATTACACTGCGTATTTAAAATATGTAGCTCCTGGCTGCGGCGCTTGTTGATCTCCCGCTGTGGATCTTTAAGGTCACGCACAACACCAGCAGGAATATCATCCTCGCCTTGATAATAAGCCAGCATCGGTACAAAAGGAAACTCGCCATGCTCATACGGACTTTTGATATGCTCCAAAACCACATTATCAAAAAAGCTCATCAGCCAAATTTCTGTGACAGGTGCTTCTGTTACCTGCACAACCATCTGCATGGCAATCATCTCAGGCGTAACCTCAAACACCATCTCACCGGTATTCAGCAAAAACAACTTCTTCTTAACCGTCTTTTTATACCAATATTCGGCCAACCGTATTTTTTCGTTTTCCTTCTGCCACCACAGCTTTTGATTGTCGTACTCCTCTTCCTCTGACAAATACACTGCTGTCTGCGCTTCTATCTCCTCTTTATGCTCAGGATATGTTTTCGCTAGCTCCTCTTTCGATACCCAGCGAGCACGCACAATAAATTGCATATCACGGAAATACTTATCACGGCTCTCCGGATCAATATAAATATTAAATGGCGCCACACGCCGGATAAACGCATCGCCATCCATAGCCGACCAGTCAAACTTATAACCAACCTCAAGCCAGCCTATGCCCATAACCGCAGCATCAAAGAAAGCATCGCTCTCCTCGTTATCATACTGGCTACGGTCCATAATATACTTCGTCACGCCCTTGCGCACGTCAGCCAGCGGTACATCATCATTAGTCCGCGGCAAAAACTCAATATCATACCTGTTCAGGCGCTGATAACCTGAAAGCACATTAAGCAATGGCTTAATGCGATTAATAGTAATAGCAGGACGCTGGTGATCCTCAAGATTACGCTTATCATCGCTGCGCCATTGCTCGCGTCCGGTATAAAACCCTAAATCCTCTTTAGCCTCATTTCGCCATTTCTGGCCCGATTCCACGGCCTCAGCAAACCGTTTCTTAAATTTAGTAAGCATAGGATTATCCGCAATCACTGTCGTATCGCCAGCATTGACATACTGTAAATCATTCACGCCATCCATCTAATCACCACCTACTCAAAGCACTTAGGAAACTTATCCTTCAAATCATTAAGCCCCGCCTCTACTGCCCTTACGATAGCTACAGTCCTGTCATTGCGCTCGCACTCAAACTCCAGCTCGCCCTTACCGTAACTGTACTCTTTGTAGCAATCGCAATTTTCGCTGCAGCCATTTGCCGCCACATTGGCAAGCATACTCACTAACCCGCATACCACATTCCAACCGTCACCACTACTCGGTGCATGGCCTGTAACTCTAAAACTAACCTTGTCGCTTATCTCAATCACAGATCTGATCACATCAAACACCCCACACGCCAAACTGCTTCGGCTTCTTTTTATATTTGTCCAAACTATACGGATCAGGCTTTTTAGGCGGCGTCGGTCTATATGGCCGGCTCATGCAACCGTAGCCAATAGCGTCTATCGCATGATCCTCGCAGTTTGTATCGTACTTTTCTGGATTATATTTATCATGCGTAATAGAGGGCAATGTGCGAATAAGATGCACACAAGTGCTGAAAAAATATATGCCAGGAATTTGCTTCCCCTCATTATCCATGTATCCTTCCAACCGCAAGCGTATTTCCTCTGCAACCTGCTCACGTCCTTTTACCGACGGACCAAAAGTCTTACACTTGTTTTCGATCAGCACTTTATTTATTTCTTCCGCTATGCTCGGCGCCCCGGGATCCTGTTTATTCCAGCAGGCATTATCAAGTACCCCATATTGCACCAGTTGCTTATCACTCGCCTCGGCATCTGCAACCTTCTGCCCAACCTGCCTAGATGTTTCTTTTGTCCCGACATCAGCCTTGCCACCATATCCATAAAGCTCTCTGTAAATGTAAATCTTACCATCATAATCCACAGCACCCCAATAGAACGCATATGGATGATAACTGCCCCAATCGCCCATCCTGAATCGCATCCAACCGTCAGGAATTTTGAACGGACGAATAACATGTATATCTCTATTCCAGCTGGAAAAGAATTGACCCTCGAAAATATCCCATGATCCTTCTAGATATGCCTTTCTCAATTCATCCGGCAGGGTTGCCAAAGCCTCTAAATAGCTTGCCGGCAAATAAGGATTATCCTGAACAAACGCCCGGACAAAAGCTATTTTGCCTTTATATGCCTGCAATTCTTTCGGTATCTCACCATCAACAAATATTGCTTTTACCCAAACGTGACCAATTCCACCAGGGTTAGTTCCTGCAATAAATTTAGGATCATCTATTCCAGGCCAGCGTAAACGCATACGCAAAAAATCAAAAACCGTCTGATGATTGAGCGTCAATTCATCTACGGCAATGGCCGCAAATTCGCTGGACAAGTATTTACTGACCTTGTCCAGATTGCGAAAAGCCAAAACGCCACCGCCGAATTTCTCGTTTAAAGTAAATTCATGCGTCGATTCTTTATATTGTCCAAGCCAATCAGGAAACTCTGCTGTTATTTTAGATAAATGCCGTTCCCGCAGAGCTGGATAGTCTTCGCAAAAAAGGCCTACGCGAATACCACGTAAGCCTAGTGTTTTATACCATTTGATTAACAGATAGATTAACGTCCACCTGAGAATATAACTTTTGCCACCACCCGCCGCACCGCCGTAAAGAGTATAGGTGTTTCCTTCTACAGCCTTCAAAAATTCCCGTTGCCTCAGTGTTGGTTTGATAACATCACTTAATAGCTTCATGGTTCGTCAACCTCTAAGATGATCGGCGGTAATCCACCACTATCTTTATCACTATCCTTCAATAAATCAGCTTTCAGCTTTTTAATACGTAGCTCAGCTTCGCCCTCAGGTCTCATATCCTCATACTGTTTAATCAAATTGGTCAACGTAGACATTGCCCTTGACTGAGCATTTAAAAATGCAGCTTGTTTATCAGCTGCTGATTTTACGGACCAATGCCCAGAGCCGCCACTATCAGATACTGATTCACCACTTTTTATGATCGTATGATCTTCGGCATCTTTTACAAACATTACCTGCTGTGCCCGGATAATTGCCGCGTACTTAATGCAAATACTCTCCCAAAGCAAATCAAGCGGGCTTTTATTCTCAATGCTCTCCACCAGCTCCAGCGTCTCTGCCGGCAAATACTTAGCGTATAGGCCATGCGCAAAAGCATTGTGGTTCCCAGCAGGAGCCCCGCCACCTGGATTCCCTACTGCATTTTTGTTGCCTGCTGGCGCGCCCTTTTTTGGGGTGCATACTTTTTCTTTTGTATGCACACTTTTTCTTATCCATCGGTATCGTTGCTTCCAGCTTTTTATTGTATTAACACTGACGCCATATTTATCAGCCAAAGCCTGATATTTCATACCAGTTTTATAATCTTCATAAGCCTGCTCGTGTTTCTCGCTCACATGATCACCACCGCCTCGTTATTTATGTTTGTTTCAACACATGAGAAAAGCACCCACGAATGTGAGTGCTTTGGAAAAACTACTATTTTATCTGTAATTTCACTACATTTTTTAAGACCCATATACATCTAAACATACTAATTGATGATAATATTACACACCATAATACACCATAACTTAGCCATAATTGAGGATCTAAATCTCTATCAAATACTAATGCCACAACACATAATAACGTACCAAGTGCTAATCTTTTACAACTGAGAATAAATATATTAAAAAGCTCTTCATAATATGGACTTTTCTTCAATATCTGCATAGCACTAGACTTTTCCATAGTCAACAAAATTGCTAATCCTGCAATAACAATCCCCAACAAAGCGCCCATGATTTGTGCTAGAGTAGCATAAAGTGTAGATCTAAGCCCACATAATTGTTTTATAACCAACTCATTAAAACCATTATAATTTCCAACAAAAAAAATAATTATAAAAACAATTAACAATATCCAAGACTCTTCATATTTTAAAAAATGTTTCATTCTATTCGCCCCTGTAATATCAACTGCTCTCTACAATCTTCAAATGCTGAAGAAATGGCAGCATACACACTAGTAGATACCAAACTTCTAGTTCTTCCTTCTACTACGCTTACTACTTTATTCACACACAACTTATCCTCCAATAAATTTAAAGTTCGGTTATGTCCATCTTCGACTAATCCTACTGATAACTTTTCGAACTCTTCTCTATGTATAAAATTATTTTCAAATAAATTACGCCAACAAAAACCTTCTGGACTAAAAGACTCTCTAGATCTACTTCTACGTCTCACTATTAATTCTATTTCTTCAACATCTTCAATAGATGCCGCAGCGTCAAAAGCCTCTCCTAAACTATTATTTAATCTTCTAATACTATCAGCTGCATTCCGTGTAGCTTTAAACCCAAACATTGATAATTGATACCTATCAGAATTTAGTAATTCGCTCCATGTATTATCAATAACAGACGTTACCCTAAACATATCTATACACCCAATTAATTTATTTTGAAAATATTCAACTATATTCCCACTTTTGGGGCCATAAAAATTATATTCTACACCTAAAATATTGAAATTACTAAAATACTTAAAATGTGTAATTTCAGCTAATCCAGCATTTTCCGCTAACTGTAAACTAGTCAAGTTACCACTGTCTTCTATTTCTGGAAGTAAGCTCCTTCTGCATAGTACAATACGTCCTTCAATTACGCCATTTAAATAACTATCTATATACATAGATAAATCATTACCATTGGGCAACCTAAAATATCTTGAATTATTATTACTCAAGACAAAAGGCAAATTATTGATTATATTTACTCCACGATCTACTCTTTCTCTTATCGCTCGTGAATCTAAAATTAATTCAATTGCATTGCCAATAGTAATTCCAAGCCTCACACTAAAAAAATTAATTCTTCTATTACACGTAGCCAAAATACCCACCCCTAATATAAATTTATTAGGGTATTATTTCGTCACAAGTTTACTTAATCCTGCATACTACCACAAAAGCCGCTGATCCTTAAACAGATCAACGGCTTTTGTCAATTTCTACACATACATTATAACACGTCAAGTATGTGACATTCTATGACATCTTTTCTAAAAATTTTAATGCTGTAGCATGACATCTATGTACCTGTCGCCAGCTATACCCCAAATCCGCAGCAATAACCTCCCAACGCTGATAATTCAGGTACCGTTTGAACAATATCAGCTGCAACTTCTCGTCGTCAAGCATTTTTATTAGCGCTCTTGTCGCCGCTAGCGCCTCTGTAAGCATCCTAATATCGCTTTGAACAGATACTTCCACGTCAGCCATCTTCGCAACTGTACCGCCCAATTTGTCGTTACTGCTACCGCCCCCAGGCGCCAAACTGTAGACTGGGGTTATCTGCTCTGCCAAATCTCTTAGATCCTGCAGCATTTGCAAATCCGCTTCAAGTTGTTTCTGCCAGACCCATGCATTTTTTAATCTTTCCTTTATTTCGTCCGTAGGCATCGCATCACCCCTCTGTCCGTAAAACATCTGCAGCAACGTCTATCGCAGCACTTTCAGCTTCACTCAGCTGATGACCATGCTTCACCTGCCCTAACATACCGATCACGCTCCGGAATCGATTTTCTTTTACACAATTTACCCTACGACAGTAAACTTTATTCTCGCTTACTTGACGGCTCCACACGCAGCCCTTACACTTATGTGCCACTCTAAACACGCTCCTTCAGTTCTTGATCTGCCAAAACTGACGCAATTACAAAGTAGCAGATTATGTCATCGATACTCTCCTGTACTTTGGCACCGGTCAGCCTGTTATTATAAACGTGTGCAACATGTTTCGCGGCATATGCTTTCAGCGCTTCGTACTGCACCGAAAATCCATTATCCCCATACATCAGTCTCGCTCCGGTCGTAAAATTCGCCAAGGGATCTTTATCTGTTGAATACTGGTCATTCTTGACCTCAAACATCCCCTGTATATAATTCAATTTATTTTTTACTGCTTGTATAAATTCTTGTTCCGTCATTAGTCACTCAGCTCCTGTTCTATATTGTTCGACCCTTGCTTTAACTGCTGCCAGCAGTTCTGCCTGGCTGGCATCCTTATGCGCTAACGCCGCCATTACCTGCTCGTCCATAGTACCTTTAGTAACCAAATGGTGTATTATTACGGTCTGCTGCTGGCCTTGCCTATATAGTCTGGCGTTAGCCTGCTTATACTGTTCCAGGCTCCATGTAAGTCCAAACCAGACTATCGTATTGCCGCCGGCCTGCAAATTCAGTCCGTAGCCGGCAGAAGCCGGGTGCGTAATAAGCATTTTTATCTTGCCTGCGTTCCAATAGTTAACATCTTCAGGCGTTTTCAATTCTCTTGCATAATTGAACCATTTAAGCAACCTGTCCCGATCATGCCTGTATGCATAAAAGACCAGTATCGGATTTCCTGATTCTGCTATTTCTTTCAATGCGACCAGCTTTTCATCGTGAATGTCTATAACGCCTTTGTTCTCGTCATAAACAGCTCCGTTCGCCATCTGCAGAAGTTTGTTTGAAAGTGTTGCTGCGGTAGCAGCTGTAACATCACCCTCCGGAAGTTCTAAAACCAAAAGTCTTTCAAGCTCTTTATATCTGGCTCTTGCCCCTGTACCCATATCGACGCTGATCACATTGTCGATACGCTCCGGCAGTTCCAGCCAATCACCAGCACTCATACTGAAAGTAATATCACTGATTGCTGCATATATCTCCTGCTCGGCTCCAGGTTTTGGCTTATATGAATAAACCACGTAGCCATTGCTTTTATCTGGAACAAACCAGCGGTTACGGTATTCTGTTATTGTCCGGCCCAGTCTTTTCCCGCCGTCCAGCAAATAAATCTGTGCCCACAGGTCCATTAATTTATCGCCCGGTGTGCCTGTCAGCTCTAACACTTTCTCAAAATACGGCCTCACCTTTCGCAGCGCCTTAAATCTTTTGGCCTGCGGATTTTTGAAACTGCTGCTCTCATCGAGAATCAGCATATCAAACATTGTCGGCCGCCAGTGCAGCTGCTCCATCAGCCATACAGCATTGTCCCGATTGATGATGTAAATATCGGCCTCTGCTGCCAGCGCCTTTCTTCGTTCGCTGGCGTTGCCTAATATTTTAGATATTTTCAGCTGCTGCGTGGCGTCCCATTTTTCAGTTTCGCTGTCCCACGTACTTTCTGCGACCTTTTTAGGTGCGATGATCAAAACCTTAGACACCGAAAAATAATCCCACAAAAGCTGCGTTACAGCGACTAAGCTGCAGACTGTTTTGCCAAGTCCCATATCCAAAAATAGTGCCAGCGCCGGTAGTTCCAATATTTTTTTGATTGCAAACTCCTGATAGCTATGCGGTTTAAACATATTAGCCATTTTTGACTGCTCCTGATAATTCTGCAGCAATAAATGCCGCTGCGGCCACCGCCGTTTCCAGTTCCAAAATTACTTTGTCTACACGTTCGTAGCTGTCAACTATTCTGCAATCTGCGCCCATATCACACAGCTCTTTGATTTTCATGCGCTGCTGCGGCCGCAATTTACCACCTGGCTTTTTTACTTCTACCAGCAGATATATCGCAGTAATAGTTTTATCCGCCCCGGTAGGCACTACGACAAGCCTATCCGGCACACCTGCGTTGCCAGGGCTCACGAATTTATATGCCTTACCGCCCAGCTCTTTCACTCTTTTGCACAAATACCGTTCAACTTCTTTTTCTGTCCTCTCCACACACACACCTCCTGCATTTTTCAGGTGTGAACAAAGCGTACACGAAAATGGCCCCTATATATATATGGCTATTACGCGCGTGCGCACGCCTATACACCTGCTATTATTATTAAATTATCTTTATAGTAATATATTTTGTTTACTTTGTTCGACACCCCTCGTAAACCTACTTAGGGCTTATCTTTCGGCAGAAACATATGATGTAAACAGACCTATTATCTTGTTTACTTTGTTTGCTCTTTTTCCTAACTTTTACTAAACTCTCAAATTTTTTGTTTACATTGTTTACGCCGCCACGCTTTATCACGCTAAAGTATTTTCGTGTTTACGGCCTTTGTCTACACCTCTGTTTCACCTAAATTTGTCTTTCGTATAAAGGCACGCTGCGTTCCGTACAATTTTCCGAACCGCAAAGTACCCTTCGATCTTTCCCAATCAGGCATATTTAGCATGATACTGTTTATCTCTCTGGAAGATAACCCGCTAAGATCCTTTAGACGCCCGCCAAGCACTTCGCACCAAATCTCAGCCGCACAAACCTTATGCCGCTGCACAGTTCCCTGCTCTGTTGGCTCATCACTTTCCAAAAAGTCTCGGCGTTCATACATATCCAAGCTATCCCAGTTCTCCGGCAGCAAAGTATCCAAGTATTCACGCACCAGCCCTACTTTCTCGGATACCTCAGTGTGTGCATCCTGGGCCTTAACGGCTTCTTTAGTCATTTCGTCATCAAGGTACAGGCTTTCGCCCTGCTTCCACAGATGGTAGGCTTCTGCCCAAACTTGTGCGACTTCGGCTTCCGTGAAATCCCTAAAGCTTTTATCGTGCGCCCCGCCGACGGTTATAGGCCAAAACCTTCTGTTCCCGGTCCGGTCTCTTAAAAACTCTGTTTCATTGGTCGTCCCATAGAACACACACTGCCGGGGAAAGGGCACCGTTCTACGGCCATAAGCCACACGAAAGATATCTTCCGACTTCGATAAAAATTGCTTTACCGCCTCAGATTCAGCCTTTCTCGTAGCATACAGCTCGCCTAGTTCTGCGATCCAAACGCCGTGCAGCTGCTCATATGCTTCCTTGCCCTGCACACTGGTAAGACTGTCTGAAAACCATTCACGACCAAGCTTCTTGAGCATCGTACTTTTACCGATACCCTGCGGCCCGCAAAGAATTATCACATTGTCAAATTTGCAGCCGGGATTGAATACCCTTGCTACTGCTGCAACAAGGTGCTTACGGGTCACTGTGCGCACATAATTAGTATCTGCGGCGCCGAGGTAGTCTATCCAAAGACTATCTACCCTTGGTGTTCCATCCCACTCTGTAGCCTTAATATAATCGCGTACAGGGTGGAAATGGTTACGTGTAAAAACCTCTGCGCAGGCGTCAGCAATAATCTGGGCGCCTTTGATATCATAAACACTGCTCAAGTAATTTCTCAAACAACTGTCATCCGTATCATTCCAGGTAGCTCCTTGTTTGATTGGGCGCCAGGGCATACTATCTAAAAGTACCGTCCGGAAACTGAAATCGTTATAGGCAACTTTACCCGATAAATTAGTATCATTTTCCAAAATTATCCGTACATTCTTTGGCGTTGACTCGATCTTCCCAGTTTTATAATGCACATCCAGCTTACTCATCCAGTCAATATCTGCCGGTACTTCTCCAAAGTCGTCACTATCTTCAAGTAACTTCTTGGCCAGCTCCGTCTTAACTGCATCATCGTTCATTGCAAATTCCTGCATTGCGCTATAGCTCGGCAGGTTGTTTATTTTGGTATCGACTTCAACGTCAACATCTTTATCACCAAAAAGGTGCAGCCGCACAAGGTCAAAACTGTTGACCAGCTTGCCGCTGATCGGGTCTGTTCCGTGGTGGCTGTACGCAAATTTTCCATCTTCGTACATAACCAGTCCGCCGGACGTGCTGCCGTTTTTATAGGTATAACGCCCTTCACCGCAGGCCTCATAAACTTCGCCGAGAAAGCACTCTATCGCATCGGGTACTGAATATGTGCGGCAAAAGGCGCCGATCGTGCCCGGTTTCTCATAAGGGTCGCCCTGCTTTTTGGCCGCTGTCTGCCGCAGATTATTGGCCCTCGAACTCTCCGGCCACGTCGATGTATCACGCCAGTCATCGTATGTAGCAAGCACATCGTCCGGATCTAAACAGTCCGCGCTTTCGTTAGCGAAAAATACATACTCGCCGTCTGCCGGTGTGCTGGGCCAGTACATGAGCCGTTCGGCCTCGTAGGTTGTATCGTCAAATAGATCCATACCAATACTGTCAGCAATGCGCCGGGCAGTAGCCTGATACGCATCCGGCTGCACTGCTCTGGCCAAAGGGATCACAACGCGCAGTCGTGGTTTATCTGGGGTATGCTTATGCGTTGAATAAACTGCATAACAAACATCACCCAGTACCAAATCCAGTATCGTCATAAAGCTACTGTCAGCAAAATCGGCGTCCAGTGTTATCAGCTGACGCTTGACCACGTTGCCGGCAATGCGGCGGCCATTTTTAATATAGCCGCCCACAAAACCGCCCACGTCTTTGATCTCATCCTGCCGGGCCTTTGACAAATTAGCATACTCGGCCGCAGTCTCACGGGTCCGCGTCGTAGTTTGCAGCTTGGCCAGAATATCCGGCCAGCTGAGTTCTTTATTTTTCCATTGCTTAGCTTTTCGGCTCCCGCCGACAGCTATAGTAAATTTTGCGGGGATCATATAGCATTCCTCAGTTCCTTGTCACTGCTGCGGCTATCGATGTCTAAAGTATTGATTTTTAACTTGGCGTCTTTAGCCCATTCAACAACTGCTGCGTTCAGTTCAGGGTTTCTGGCGACAGGCCTGTTTTGGTTGAGTTTAGCCTGCCTGATTTCTCCGCCGGCCACTTCAATGCAAACTAACAGCTTACCCTCATCATTGGTCATAGTTACTATGGTGCATGTGCCGGCAAGCGCACGTTCCGCATAAGAGCCTACGCAGTTGTGTAATTTCTGCCCGACCATGCGCAGCTCATGGGCGGTTCCCGGAAGAAAAAATTTAAGTCTGTCTTTTTGCATAGCCATGCGTTTGACCACATGTTCCGGTATCTGCAAAGAATAATCTTTGTTCTTCTGTGCATCCCATTTTTCTACCAGCCAGTCATGAATTTGTGTAATAGAAGGTTTTTCTGCCCATAATAGATTTTGTGTTTCCGGAATAAGCTTAAAATACATTTGGCCGCAATCAGTTATGTCCCCCGACTCACAATTCTTGAGCATATAGTAGGCAGCATTATTTTTATAATGGTCAGCCACCAGCTTCAAAAAATTTAAATTTTGTTCTGAATGGGCATATATGGGTTCTATCTGCATCCCGGATGACTTTAAAGCCCCACCACAACTGGCAAGTGCGCCAGTCAACAATAACTGCTCTTTATAATCACTCGATACACATATAGCGGTTTTTAACCTTCCTGCTTCTAAAATACTGCCTTTGGCAATGATTTTTCTGAAGGCCTTTGTATCCTTAATACCCATCGCGCTTAATACGCTTTGCGGATAAGATTTGCCTGCACGTACTCCGGATATAACACTTTCTAAAAAGGATTCTAACGCTGTCTTATCCATATAATGGGCCTTCACAAAGCCGCGGTAGTCACTACGCCACGAACGATCATTAAAAGCCGTTGGTAGATTAGAGGCGTCTGGTACAGCCAAACGCCAGGCGATATTACTCAACGGGAAAAGAAGCGCACCCATAGAGTTGCCAGCAGGTACGTGCATTGCTTTAATCCTGATACCATGCAAGGATTTAACTTTATTGCTAATAGCAGTGCGCAGCTTAAGCAGCAGATTTGCAAAGTCTTTTTTGTTCTCTTTCCAGGCGGTGCTGTTATGCGTAAGATATTTCAAGGCCGAATGTTCTCCGAACTCCCGTTCCGCCGGGTTAGATATCTCGTATCTGACAGCATCTTTTGTCTCAAAATAAGACTTCATTTTTCTGACATCAAAGATTACGGTTTCGTGACAGCTTTTTTGAATAGCACAAAAACGAATATCGTCAAAGCTCACTTCCGTATATGAAATTCTTAAACTGATATGATTCTTATACTCATAAAGCGATAAAATCATTTTTTCAGGCACTCCTACACCGATGTCATGCACAAGACCTTTATGTTCGGAAGATCCCCTGCATCCCGGGCAGCTAAAAAAATTACCGTCCCAGCTCTGCCAACCATTAAAACGGGTATAACCCCACCTTGCGGTAAAGGTTTGCTCGCAGGCAGTACAGTAATGCGCATAGATGTTGTCATCCTTATAAAGTCCTTCGCCTAAAGCGACAGGTGCCTGAATAAAGTCAAACATTTTAGGAATTACGATTTTTGCAAGTAAAGTCCCCATACCGGGCACCCCCTAACCTAAAAGATCATCGATATCAATATCTGCCGCAGGTGCTGCGGGTTCTTCACAAAACAGATCCGGCCCTAAAGTTTCTTCGGCGGCTTTTTCCGGCTCCGGCGCCACCGCTGTTTTAGCTTCAGCTTTCTTACTGCGGGTAGCTTTTTTCTCGGCTTTCTCCGCCACAGGTTTCGGCTCCGGGTCCTTTTTAACAGGCTTCAATTTCAAATAAAGCTCACACTGGCGGCGCTGGTTATCTACATAACCTTCCAACTCCAGCCGTTCTTCGTCTGATAAAATGCTGGTGTCCTTAGCGATTTCCGTCTGCATTTCTTTAAAAATTTTTATTTGGTTCTCCACTGCGCTGAATGTATTTGACATATTCTAATCAATCCTTTCTGTAATAAGGTGTCACATAGCCGTCTGCGTCAAGCTTTAGGCCTCTGTTCCACGATACGTTTTCAGACATTATTTTTATTACTCTTTCCAACTCACCGGCCGCAGGTTCCGCTTCGATAATAACTTCATCGTGAACGTGCATCAGTATTTTATATCCGGCCGCGTCCAGCTTCAGCATTGATTCTGCTAAGCAGTCTCTGGCCGTCGCCTGCACGATGTTCTCCACTAATTTGCCGCCGTAGGTTTCCAGCCTGCACCAGCTTTTATTCGTCTGGTTCACACCAAGATATGTAATCGACGTGCGACCCATATTATTTTCTTCGAGCCTGGGCTTTGCGTAAGCTATCCGCCGGCCGGAAGGCAACCGAATAAACAGCATCCCGGCCTCAAACTGAAAAGCGATCCCGTGCTTGTACTGCACCGATGTCCGCTTTGATATAGCTTCTTTAACTGCGGCTTCCACGTCCCACCAAAACTGTACTATTTTAGGGCTGGCCTTGCGCCACTTAGCAACGATATCTGCCAGCTCATCGTCAGCAAGGCCCATCTTGTCAGCGCCCATTTGCTTCAACGCACCGACGCCGCCCTGATAGCCGAGAGCCAGTTCCGCGACCTTGCCTTTTTGCCGTAACGTACTGCCTTTGGTAACTTCTTCGATCGGCACATGGAACATTTTTGACGCTGACGCTTCATAGATTTTGCCTGTCGTAGCAAATACTTCCTGCCGCCAGCGCTCACCAGCCAGCCAGGCAATAACACGGGCCTCGATAGCCGAAAAGTCTGCTACAATAAAAGTTTTGCCGGGAGAAGCTATAAGAGCCGTCCGGATCAACTGGCTTAATACATCTGAAGCATTGGGATAGAGCAGCTCCAGCATATCAAAGTCGCCATTTCTTACAAGAGTCCTGGCATCATCCAGATCTGGCAGATGATTCTGCGGCAGGTTATGCACCTGCACGATACGTCCTGCCCAGCGGCCGGTGCGATTAGCGCCATAAAACTGTAAAAGTCCCCGGATCTTATCGTCGCTGCAAGCAGCTCCGATCATTGCCGAATACTTCTTGACTGACGTTTTTGAGATAAGCAGCTTCAGCTCCAATATTCTTTTTATGCTTGCAGGCAAATCACTCTGCAGCATTTCCTGTGCTACACCTTTTGTCAGGCTGGGGATTTCTGTTCCCAGCTCCTGACTGAGCCAGTTTTTAAGCTGAGCAACACTGTTAGGGTTATCCAGCCCGGTTATTTCCTTAAGCTGCTGCACGCCCTCAGCCTTGATTTGTTCATCACATTTGATAGCGTTTTCTACCAGTGGCCGGTCGATCAGGATACCGGTGCGAATGATTTTTTGATCCAGCTCCCAGAGCCGCTGCTCTTTTTCACTTGGCCGGAACCGGGATAATTTATTCAGCACATTCCGTTCGACGTCTACGTCCTGCCCACAGTATCGCTTAAACAGATCCCACTTTTCGCTGTCATGCTGCGGCAGGGTCCGCAGCCGCCCGCCGTTAGACTTTGTAGGTTTACAGGGCTTGCAGAAATACTCAATCAAGCGCCGGCCGACAGACATTTTCTGCTTATCATCCGGAAAATTCATAGCCTGCGCCACACCGGCCAAGTAGCCCGGCAGACCTAACGTTAAAGCCAGCACCGAAGTGCAGGCCCACTGCTTTACGTCGATCTCTTTGCCAAAATACTTAGCCAGGCAGGTCATTTCAAAATTGGCATTGTATGCCGTTTTAAGTATCTCGGGTGAAAAAATAGCCCGCAGTACATCTGCGGGCAGCATTTCACCTTGAGCAAGGTCAATCACCTGCACCGGGTCTTCATCAAACGCAAAACCAAATAAAAGTATTTCAAAATCAGCGGCATCGACATAAGCATAAGTTCCAACTTTTTTTATATCCCTCGACGAATAAGTCTCAAGGTCAATGCTTAGTCTAGTCATGGCTCTTAACCTAACAGATCGTCTGTGCCGGCTGCATCTTCAAAGTCATCGTCCCAATCTTCGTCGCGAACGACACCGCCGCCGAGAGGCTCACCGTCAGTTAATTTTTGCAGCCCCATAAGACTAGCAGACACGCCGCGATTGCCCTGGCTATCATAAACATAGAAGTTGATAATAGCCCTGCCGTAGCAGCCACTGTAGAGTTCCGATTCTTCGGTGATCGAAGTTTTATCAGCGTAGACAAGGACCGGTTTTCGCGGACTCGACACATTCATAACGTAGTGCCCTGCGCATTCCGGGCCATACGGATCGCCGTTATTCGGGGTTACCCCATCGCCATCGTGCAAGGTGGTTTTCAGCTGCGCTGGTAGTTTTTTCCCTTTTGCAACCCAAGCATCTTTCGCCGCTTGAGTAGCGACCTTCATTTTTGCGAGTGTCGCAGTATCGGATTTCGGGATCAAAAGCATAACGCTGTATTTTTCTACACCATTTTGATCAGCGCGCGGATGAAAAGCGTTTACATAAGAAAATCTAACTCTGCCGGTAGTGATTTGTGTTTTTGCCATAATAATTATTCCTCCTCAAATTGGTCAATAATAGATTGTTCTGGTGCCCATTCAGGGCGTTTATCGGTTTCCTTTACTAATGCGGGTTTGCCCGGTGGCTTTTCAATAAGCCCCGCTGCAACCGCAGCAAAGTTCTTTTTGCCGGTCAGCGCTTCCAAGTCGGTAAGGCTGCGCAATTCTGTCGGCTTGTAGATCAAATCTTCGTTGTATCCTTCTTGCTTCAGCGCCTCAGCCAAAGCTACCGGATTTGTAATTCTACGATTGCTTCGGCCTTCTACCAACTTCATACCCGGCCACTTCTGTCCGGAATTTACCGCTGCATCAAGCGCATAGCTTTGCAAAGCGTTGATCCATTTTGTAAAAGTTTCGGCCCGCATCAGGATGTCCGAAACATCTTCGTCGGATAGCAGTTCTGCTTTCGCAAACTCATATTTTGCAAGTTCGAGGTTATACTCTGCTAAATGCCGGCAGGTTGCAGCAGCCTTGCAAAAGCGGCAATGCTCACCAACGCTGTACTCTCCTGCACCTCGCATAGCCAGGTCTGCAGTACCTTTCACGGCATCACCCCAGTCCAGCAACTCATCAATTGTAAGAGATTCACCACTAATGCTGTCTAACCTTGGCTGCACGATCGTCATAGCAATTTTGCTAAAATCGTATAACAACCCGAAATTGTTATAGGCCCCTAAGCCATACAGACGCATCTGCGAATTTTTCTCGGCCGATACCGGGACCCCTTTGCCATATTTCAGGTCAATGACTTCGATGGTATCGCCAGCAATAATAACTGCGTCTCCAGTGCCAAAGCCTTCCGGTACCCAGGGGCTGAAATCAAGCCTCTGCTCCACAAAGAGATAGGCCTTACCATTGTTTTTAGCTTTTAAGCTGGTGTAGTGTTCCCAAACAGTATCGACGTAATCAGAAATATAGTCATTCATTGCCGGAGAATAGCGGGGATCTGCTTCAACTACCTGCAGCCGTTTTTCGTATTCGGCCCTCAGCATTTCAAGGTTTGAGTACCGCAGCCTGATCTCTGCCAGCTCATGGGCCAGCGTTCCTTCGGCCGCATACTCGCTGCCCTTATCCGGGAACTTACTTTCAAGCCTTGCCGACGGCGGGCAGTTTAGCCATTTGCTACTGCCGGAAGCACTTAAAAAAGCATGGGCAATCATAGCGCCTGTACCAGCTGCACCAGTTCTGCATATTTTTCGGCCGGGGTATCAGAAAGTTTAGTCGCCCCTACCTGTTGGAAACATTCAGCCAGCTTCGCTTTTTTATCGGGATTCTTTTTGATGAAATCCATGCAGATGGCTTTTACATCATCAAGGGTATATGCTTTTTCGGCTTCTGCTAAAGCAGCCGGCATTTCAATAGCCTGCACCGGAACAGTTTCCGGAGCCGGGGCCGCAACCGGAGCTGTAGTTTGCATCGGTTCAACAGCGGAGGCTTCATCGGCAGTCACAGCCAGAGCGGCTTTAACTGATTTTGCACTTTTTCTGCTGGTCTTCGCCGGTGCGGCCTCTTCGGCGGCAACAGTATGGCTGGTAGTTGTGGCCACGGCTAATGCGCCCACAGTAGCTTGAAGTGCGGTACTAAAAGCACTAAAACAGTTACTCAGTGCCGGTGTTTCCTCGAATTTTACATTTACGTTTAAGTTGATATCCATATTATTTTTCCTCGCTTTCAATTTTGTATCCCGGAGCTTGTTCATCTGAAATGATCGCGTGTTCTAAAGTAAAATTCACGCATATTTCCAGCAGTTTAGGAATAGACAGCCCGCATTCTTTTTGAAAAGCTGCTAGCTTTTCATGTGTACCAATATACAAAGAAGCCGATTTGATTGCTTCCGGTTTCTTGGTATCCTTGTAAATAGTTATTAAAGGTTTTGACATTAACACAACCTCCTGTGATATAATATATGCAATACAAGGTTGTTCACCGACCAACGTATTAACCTAGAGCTATCAGCATTGCCGTGCTGATAGTTCTTTTTTAGTTCATTCCGGCAACTTTGCACCAGAGCCATAAACCGGAAAATACACCGAACCAGGTCCCGATAGCAATTACCCCAATTTGATAACCTAACTCTTTCCACATCTCACCACGCCCTTTCTAAAAACATCCCAAAGATGACCAGTGATACTGCTATCAGGATCTTAGGGAAAATTTCACTCTCAGCAAAAAAGTACCAAATATAAATCCCTAGTGTTTTCACGGTGTTTCCTCCCCCCCCAGCACGACTTTTATCCTTTTCTGCAGCATCGACTATAGCCGTCAGGTACGCAAATTGATCAAAAGAATAACCGTTATTTCTCAATTCAAGTTCTAAAGACTCTACACTGCGATTAAAACATCTTACAGAATCAATTAAATCCGCTAGAATGTATGAAGGGACTTTACCAAGACAAAGCTGTATGGCATAGGTATAGTCCTCTATGCAATTAAGTTGACTAGATCTATCGGATATCATATTAAATATTTCCTTGGGCAGTTGTTCCGGCATTAGCTATTTCACCTCCTTTCTCATTCAAACAATGCCGCCTCTGGCGTTTTTTGCCAGACTTCAAATTCAGCCTGCAAAGTTGTATCCTTAAATCGTCCATCTGGCAACATCAACTCCTTTAGCCGATCAACCACATATTCGGCCAAACTTCGAGCGGCATAATCACTTATTCGTCCGTCAGTATCGCCTATTATTTTTAACTTACAGGGTTTCAATATTGCGCCTCCTTTCATTTTTTATCTCTGATCTTTTCCAATGGTAAACGAAGTCCCTAATGCAGCGCATAACTTTTCAGCATTTGTAATGCTTGGAACGATTTCTCCTCTTTCATACTTGGTAATAGTGGTGATCCGTATTCCAGTATCTTTGGATAATCGATACTTACTAACGCGTTTTGTTTTTCTTGTTTCCGTTAAAAAAATTTTAAAATCCATAGGCGTCTCCTAAAATTGACTACTATCTGTTTTATTGCTAGAATATAATTGCCTAAATGGCAAGGAAGGAGTTGGTCTTTGTGGGCCAATTTTTGAACTTGCCCGTTCCTGCAACATTTGACTAATGCTAAGGGCAATAAATGCGGTAGATCCAAAACTACCTAAGTGAAGTCGTGCCCCATAGAAAACTGTAGTTGTGTTATGGTTGCTTACAAAATATACCGTTTTCCAACGTGGATCAGAGCCACGATAAAAACTGTACGAAAACACTAACGAAACTACTGTGAAATCAGGATAAACTAGTTGACGTTAGTTTTGTAAGCTGCAAAGGCACTGCAGGTAAACAAAGATTGGAACAGATCCCGATGGACACAACCCATCGGGTTTTGTTATTTCCAGTACTCTCACGCCTTTCTTCTGTTTTCAGAAGTTTTGTGAGAAAAAAAATAAATTGGGATATCGATAACATTGATATTAAGGCAATCTTTACAACACATCGTATTTATTTCAGATTGACGAAAATCTCTATTATTGTTCAAGGCTAAATTTAAAGTCACCTCGGATACGCCTAAAACAGCTGCTAGAGAAGCTTGGGTAAACCCTTTTTCTTTCATTCTACCCAATAATTTAGAGTAATCGTACTGTGTTTTTTGCATTTTATCACCTCCATACGTTGATTATAATACTTCCGTTTTCAGAAGTCAATTGTTTTCTGAAGTTTTTTTAAATTTTTCTTGTGTTTTCAGAAGACAAGCTTTATAATTAATTTAAGATATAGGAGGTGTAAATTGTGGTAGACTTCAATATTCGATTAGTTGAAGCTTTGAAACTAAGAAATATGAAACCCGCTGAACTCTCTAGAATAAGTGGAATTTCTGAAGGTATGATCAGCTCATATAGACATGGTAATTATAAAGCCTCTCAACGTAATCTTGAAAAACTAGCAAAAGCATTAAATGTTTCCATACCTTGGTTAATGGGAGCCAATGTACCTATTACCCCTTCTATTCCTAACGCCTCTAACATTTTCCCCATAGAAAGAAAAAAGATTCCCCTGCTTGGTAAAATCGCCTGCGGCCAACCGATAATGTCGGAAGAGGTTTTTGACGGATACGTTCAATGCAACGGCAATATTCACGCTGACTTCTGCTTGCGCGCTGAAGGTGATAGTATGATCAATGCGCGTATTTATGATGGTGATATTGTATTCATCCACCAACAACCAGAAGTTGAGAACGGTGAAATAGCGGCCGTATCTATAGACGATTCTGTTACATTGAAACGTGTCTACATCGAGGATGACTGCATTGAGCTTCGCGCAGAAAATCCACGAGTAAAACCTTTACGTTATAAGATATCTGACTTTAACCAGTTCAGAATTTTAGGTAAAGCGATAGCTTTTCAAGGGGATATCATATAGTTTTCTTTGAAAGAAGGCCTTTTAATGACAAAAGAAAAAATACTAAAATTATATCTGGCAGCGATAGTTTGTATCGTTTTAATTGTACCCTATCAGTTTACTCTAACTTATAAAGGAAATCACAAAGAACTATTTTATGGTTATGACTTATTATTTACACCGCCCCCGCCTCTTACCCCAGCATGGACAACAGAAATCGCCTTATCTAGATTAGGATTAGAAATAATTGCCGTATCCGCAATAGCTGGATTTATTTATATTTCAAAAAAATAAAAAAAGACCGCCCGGTGCTACCAACACCGAACGGTCACCGTAATGCCCACCCCTACAGCGAGCTGATTACTCTAAATATTATAGCATATCAGCTCTGCTACTGCATACTCAAATTACAGTAAAGGAGCTGATTTTTTATGTCACAAGCAGTTATCTACGCCCGTTATTCATCCGGACATCAAAGAGAAGAAAGTATTGAGGGACAGATCCGTGAATGTACAGATTTTGCCTTACATAATAACCTAACAGTAATATCCCATTATATTGATCGTGCCATAAGCGCAAAAACAGATGATCGTCCAGAATTTCAAAAAATGATAGCTGACAGTAGCAAAAAAGCATTTGATACGATCATCGTATATACTTTGGACAGATTCGCACGAAACCGTTACGATAGCGCAGTCTACAAAGCTAAATTAAAACGTAATGGTGTCAAGGTATTATCTGCCAAAGAAAATATTACAAGTGATCCGTCCGGAATCATCCTCGAAAGTGTCTTGGAAGGCATGGCTGAATACTATTCTGTAGAACTTGCCCAAAAAGTAAGACGCGGAATGACAGAAAACGCTTTAGCCTGCCGCTGGGCATCTGGAAGAATACCTTTCGGTTACACCATTGATTCAGAAAAACATTTGCAAATTAACGAGTCCCTTGTGCCCATAGTACAAAAAGCTTTTGAAATGTACGCTGCCGGGAGCAAAATATCAGACATAGTTAAGTATATAAACAGCTGTCACGTCATGACCGGTATGGGCAATAAGTTTGGACGTTCCAGTTTAGATCGTATGCTCCGGTCTGAAACTTATATCGGAGTCTTTCGCTGGGCGGATATCCGCAAAGAAAACGCCGTACCGGCAATAATATCCCATGATCTTTTTTACAGGTGCCAGGCAAGGCACAATATAGCACGTCATAAAAAAAATGCCCGGCCATCAGAAATTTATTTACTTGCCGGCAAGATACGCTGCGGCGGCTGCGGCAATGCTATGGTAGGTATGAGCGGAAAAAGCCGTAATGGCAGCCTATACCATTACTATTCTTGTTATTCTAATCGTAGACGCACTACAAAGTGTGATACTGGACATTTGCGTCGTGACAAATTAGAACAAACTATCGCTGATCATGCTGCATCAATTTTAAAAACTCCAGAAAATTTAAATATTATTTCTGAACAAGCCATAAAAGCAAATACTGATGTTAAAAATTACCATCTTGAAAGCATGATCAAGCAAAAAAAGGATATTTATAAAAATCTGGATAACTGCATGAAAGCCGTAGATAAAGGACTTGTGTCAGTAACACTAATGGAACGCATCAAACAATATGAGGCTGAATTAGAATCTCTTGAAAAAGATATTTCCCTTGAAAAAATAAAAACTAAACCTTTTACGCTTACTAAACAGCATATTGCTTTTTTCCTGACCAAATTTTCAGATTTAGAAGGAACGGAATCCGGGGAGCGCATTATCTCAACTCTGGTAAAAGAAGTCCTCATAAAAAAAGAAAAAGACGGCGACTATTTAGTCACCGTCAGATATAACTACGCACCCACAAACGAACTGCCGAGCGAAGAATCTTACTCTGTCGGCCAGTCTTTTGGTTCGCAAAATGTTGAGTTGGTGGAGACAAGCGGGATCGAACCGCTGACCTCTTGAATGCCATTCAAGCGCTCTCCCAGCTGAGCTATACCCCCAAATATTAAGTTCGGTCGGAACGCTATTTATTATATCAAAAGACACGGATTTGTCAATAGTTTTTTCAAAAAAACTCCGGCAAATACATATCAAAAAAACGGACTGCGGTGAAATTTTGCCGCAGCCCGTTTTTTGCTTTTATTTATCCTCGTAATCAAGGACTTCTCTTGCGATATATATCGGTCTGTGCTTCGACTCTATATATGTTCTGGCAAGATACTCTCCGACCATACCGATGCAGAAAAGCTGGAGTCCGCCGAGCAGAAGAATAAGCACGACAATAGTGGCATAGCCCGGAACATTGATATCAAACGCTAATTTCTGAATTATGACGACTATCATATATATAATAGATGCGGCGGAGGAAATCAGCCCGATATAGGTTGCCATCTTAAGCGGAGTCGTAGTAAATGCGATAATACCGTCTATCGCATATTTGAAGAGCTTTGCAAAGCTCCACTTTGAAGTGCCGCTTGCTCTTTCTTCGACAACATAGGGCATATAGAATGTATTGAAGCCGACCCACGAGAAAATACCCTTGGAGAAGCGGTGATATTCGCTCATGCTGAGCACAGCATCGACAACGACTCGTCTGAGAAGTCTGAAATCGCTTGCACCGCTTTTGAACTCAATCTCCGAAGTTTTATTAATCAACTTGTAAAAACAGTTTTTAAATGCCGAAAGCACCTTGGACTCGCGCCTGTCCTCCTGATAGCAGGCCACCGCGTCATAGCTCGGATCATTATCAAGAATCTTCATCATATCAAGCACAAGCTCGGGGCGCTGCTGCATATCGGCGTCGATAAGGCAGACCATTTCCCCCCTGCTCTCCTTGAGTCCCGCATATATAGCAGACTCCTTGCCGAAGTTACGTGAGAATCCGACTACCTTGACATTCTCGTCTGCAATATCATAGATGTGTCGCAGCTTGTCCATCGTCTGATCGCGGCTGCCGTCGTTAACAAATATGAGCTCATACTCAAAGCCCTTATCCTTAAAGGCTTCAGTTGCGGTATTGTAAAATAATTCAACGTTGTCCTGCTCGTTATAGCAGGGAATTACCAAAGACAGTTTCATCTTTTTCCTCTCTTTCGGTTCGTGCAAATAATATTACTTTGTCCCGATAGAGTATATCACACTTTTCTTCAGGAAACAACACTAATTATTTGCGATTTTTCCTCTTCATCCATTTCCTTTTCAAGTTTCTTTATCAAATCAATAAAGTAACTGTCTAACTGACCGTTCTTGATTATATTTTTTAGCTTCAGCCACTCCGTATTTAGCTCATACAGCTTCTTGTCGATTTTTTGGAACTTGTAATATTTGTCCAGCTCCTTTTTCGACAGGCGCGTTACAGTTATCTGATCGTATATTTCGGGATGGCCCTTTACTTCGGCACGGACAGTGCACTTTTTAAAATCTTTGCCGAATTTAAGCTTATTTCCATTTAGGCTGACATCTTTACCGTCAACTATTTTCAAAGAACAGTCCGTTTGGAAATCGGAGGAAGATATTCCCAATGTGAGCTCCGAGGCAGACGGTTCGACGAAATAATTATACATATAATCATCCGTCTCTGCATTCTTGATTTTGACAAAGGAAAATCCCATATCGTAATCTGTTTTCTCAAACGCCTCTATCTCGCACAGGCCGGCCAAGCTTCCTTCAAACGATGTAACCTTAAAGGTGAATGAGGTAATTCCCTCTTTGGGGGTAAATGTCACACGGGTTTCGCTGCCGTTTTTGTTGAGGGAGGGAACTTCGACCGTGCTGCCGTCGCTGAATGTTATAATTCCGCTGAGGATATTATTGTTCAGGTCGTAATCATCATAGAGCGAAATGCAGGAAAGTGTTTTCGGACTGCCGAATTTTACCGTAACGGTTTTATTGTTGTCGTCTTTTTTAAACGAAGAGACACAGCCGTTAAATTTTGTTTTTTTCGGAAGCGTCTTGTCGGTTGAGACGAGCTTAAAATCATTGAGGAGCTTTGCGTTTCCTGAGGATACCGTAATGTCCGCGCCGTGAGTCACGCTGTCTGTGCGCCGATTCCAATAAACCGTATCGCCGTTGATTATTCTCTCGGCAAGCACAAACGCAAACTGTGTGAGATGCTTGCTCAGAGCTTTATATTCCGAGCATTTCAGAATAGAATGACTAACAGAGCCGGAATACACGGGCAGACGTATTCTGTCGTTCCAATTATACTGCGGAACATCCGTCTCGTATGTCGGGTCGTTCAGTCTGTCCTTCGCGGGCTTATGGACGCTTTTTATATTGAGCCAATAGAAATCCGGATTTGCTCTCCACGCGGAGGAGTAACCGAAGCTTTTGAGTACTATCGGCCTGTAATCCTGCTTTTCTTTTAAAATATCACCCATAACCTCTTCAAAAGTCATGCTGACTCCGCGATGGTCTCTGTGATCGTCAAAATCAATGGCGATTATATAATCCGGTCGGTAGTCAAGAATGACATCCTTTATATCGCCGAGCACATTTTGACGTGTATACTCGGCGTGAGTACCGTATTTGGCGAAATGATAATCAACAAAGTGTTTTCCCGAATTTGTACGGTTCAGGCCGCTGCTGAATGATTTTTCAGGCTTGCCGCTCTTGTTTATGAAGATCGTTCCGCCGTCCGGATATCCGAGAAATATCAGCTTATCCTTCGGTATGCCGAGTGTTCTGAGCGAATCACGCGCCTCATCCTGTCTTTGTCGCGCAGTAAAAAATTTGTCTCCGTTGGTGACGAATACAACGCGGACATCGGCGCCTTTTTTATATATTTCGGGCAGCACCTGGCCGGATATCAGCAAATCATCATCCTCGTGAGGAACAAGAACCATAATTTTTTTGCCCTTGAACTGCTCTGAATATATGCTGTTTTCAACGCCTTTGCCGCTGTCTAACTTGGTGAGCTGCGTCCTGTATATCAAAGAAAATATAAAAACAGCCGAAATTGCTGCCGCCGCTATTATAAGCAGCGCTGTCGATATCATCTTTGAAACTGTCTTTGATTTCTTCTTTGCGTGTAAATTCATAATTCTCTCTTTCTGTAGATCAGTGATATTCCATCTTTTTTGTTTGGGCATTCCAATGCGGCCTCGTCTCAACAGTAATGCTGTCAACGCCGTAATATTCCGCAACCCATGAATAAAACCACTTGTTGTTGTTTTTTGCGCTTGTTATGCTGAATTCGTTTTTCTGGAGCGCCCAAAAACACTTCTTGGGGCTGCACTGCTTGATAACTATATTTTTGCGTCCCGCTGATTTTTGCTCACGAATATCCTGCTCGACCTCCTGATAATTGAGGCTGTCATATTTCAGGGAATAATACTCGGACATATAGGCGCCGGCAAAAATCATGGCAACAAAAACAGCCAAGACGGCTGCCGTGCGACGCATATTTTTTGTCGAGCCCGACTTTTTCTTTTTCAGCACCTGAGAAAGAAGCATGAACGCCGAGCAAGCAACAAGCATATTTGCTCCGAAGAACGCGCGCGAAGGCGCTTCCGGAGACAGCATAAGAATGCACGCGGATGCAGCCCCGGAAGCAAAATATATGCCGGGAAGCAGCCAATTTATTTTTATCTTCCTGACGCGGCTGAAAATAAAGACCGCTATCGCAACAATGACGAGCAGGACGGTTACGCGAACCATATTCACAGCCAACTGAGAAAGCGACCATAAAATATGTTTTCCGAATACGCGCTCATATTTTGTATTGTCAAGTCTTACCCTGTTGCCGGGGGCGAGCATGAGTATCAGATATCCGGCTATGCTGCCGACAAGACCGAAAATATGGTGCGGGCATATGCTGAGTTTTTTTGATTTGTAGTATGCTAAAAACAGTACTATTGCAAGGATGACTGCACAGCCGACATTCTCGTTGCTCCAACCGGCAAGGATACCGCCCATGAGCGCAACTGCGCAGAGCACCGTTTCGTTTTTTCTGCCCGGACGCTCGCCGTAAATCGCATAATCTCTGTAGATAAGCATAAAGGCTAAAATGAAAGTTGTTGTCCAAAGGTAATTGAAGGCGCCGCTGAACCAAAGATAGACAGTGGCGGGCAAATGTGTTCCGAGCCACTCAAAAGCAAACACAAAAATCAGCAGCGGGATATTTAGACCACCCTTTATATTTGCATGGCGGTATATCAGCAGTCCGAGAAAAACAAACATCAAAGAATTGCACACGTTGAAGACATTTTTGCCGAAGAGCGTGAAAAGCTGAAGCATAAAGTGCGCCGGAATACGACCGTTACACACATTATAATGCACCTTCATTCCCGCGATGATGTCCCCTATTCCGGTCAGTCTCTGCGGAACGCCTTTAAGATTGTGACCGGCATATTTAAAGAAATACAGATAATCGTCCGCCGCATATCCGCTGAACATATTGAAAATTAAAAACAGCGCAAACATAGCTGCTACTATGGCGGCAGCTAACATAAATTTCAATTTTTTATTATTTTTCCGATTTAAAGCTGCAGTGTACAAAATATTTTCCTCCGACTGTTTTTGGCAAAAAACCACTGTAAATATATTATCACAAGATAAAGTATAACACAATTAATTCCGGTTTACAATATAGTAAAGAAACGGTTACATATAATAACAAAACTGTAACCTTTTAAATATTACTTCAAAATTACAAGAAATCCCGCAAAACAAAATTTTATTTTTTGTATATCATTATTATATACATTCGCAAAATTATATACGTTTTAAAACTTCAAAACTCAATCCCGCGGCATATGAAAAAATCCCGCCGAAAAATTTGACGGGATAAGAACAAATATATAATTTTCAGCACTTGATGACGACGTCGTTGGGGAAAAACTCCGGAAGATAGGCCTTGTGAGCCCACTTCATCTCCTCGAAGCATTTGTGTGCCCTTTCCCAGTCGCCGACGAGCGGATGGACAAGCAGCGCGTTGATTGCGGCTGCCTCAGAGCCGGTCGTTGCGGCTTCAACAGTGTACTTTTCATATGCCTTTACAACGCGCATAAGACCGATTATGTGCTTATTTTCAATCTTGTCGATAGCCACGGGCTCTGCGCCGTCCTTGCCGATAACGGCGGCTATTTCGAGGATATCGTCATCGTCCATGAAATCGACGGTGCCGTTATTCTTGATATTTACTATCTGAACGTCGCGTTTGTCATTGGCTATTGAGTCGATAAGAGAAACCGCCGCGAGAGAATACTTGTGACCGCCGCGCTGATCGAGGAGGTCGGGCTTTGTGACAAGCGTCTCGTCGGAATACATCTCGAGCAGCTCCTCCTCTATCTCCATGCAGACGCGGGCGCGGCACTTCTCATCCTCTTTCTGATGCTTGAGCTTCGCGTCTCTGCAATAGTAATACTGGAGATAAGACGAGGGGATTCCGCGCACTGCGTTGAGGCAGTCAAGGGAGAAGCCGTCGTCCTTTATATTGGCCATAACCTTCGTTGAAAAGCCCTGCGCGAGCATATCGTCAATGAGCTCCTTGCCGTCCTTTTTGACGGAGGTTATCCAGCTCAGATGATTAAGACCGACATATGTTATGTCGCAGTCGTCACCCATAGCCTCTTTTGTGTCGTCTATCATATTTATCGGGACATTGCAAAGACCCATGCACTTGACGTTGGTGTGGTTGAGCACAAACTCGGTAATTATGCCGGAGGGATTCGTGAAGTTGATAAGCCAGGCGTCGGGGCAAATCGCCTCAATGCGGTCACAGATATGCTGCATGACCGGAATGGTGCGCAGAGCTTTGAAGAAGCCGCCCATGCCGGTGGTCTCCTGACCGATGAGGTCATACTTGAGCGGTATGGTCTCGTCGAGATAGCGGGCATGAAGCATACCGACTCTTATCTGCGTGACGACAAAATCAGCGCCCTGAAGAGCCTCGTCAAGATTGTCGGTGAGAAGCGTTTCGCATTCAATACCGGCCTTTTTGAGCATTCTCAGGCAAAGGTTGCCGACTATTGTCCTTTTGCGCTCGTCGATATCCATAAAGGATATCTTCTTGAGCTTGAGCGAGGACTGAGCCTTTATGAAGCCGTCCACAAGCTCGGGGCAATATGTGCTGCCCGAACCGATGACTGCTACCGTGATTTCTTTCATATGTATTACTCCCTTTTCATGTAAAATCTTATTTATACTGCCTGAATATCCAGTTTATACAGCCGATAACAGGCTCCTTGTCGAGTTTTATGAACCGAAGCTTTCTTCCGCTCATCTGCTGCGCATAGTCGTGAAGCTTCGCGATATAAATATCGTTGGGAAGCTTTGTGTGCATGGAGCCCGAGAGAACGACTTCTATCTCGTCGCCGTCAAACTCCATCTGATTGGCAAGAGCCGCGATGAACTGCGCTCCGCGCTTTGCCATCTCGTCGGTCTTGGCGAGCGCGGGTGCGTCGCCCATAGCCGCCGCCTTGAAGAACGCGCCGATGAGAGTTTTGATATAGAGCGGAGCCTCCTCCGACTCAAGCTTTGCGACGGATCCGACAAACTCCTCGCGCGAGGCGATATTAAAAGCCTCGTAATACAGCTTTGTGATAAGCGTGGGCTCGAGCCCGAGATAGACCTCGTCATATATGAGCCTGAACGCAGTCTGCGCTATCCAGCTGCCGTTGCCCATATCGCCCGTACACTCGCTGAGTCCGCCGATTTGGAGCATATTGCCCCTTGAGTCTATCGCGTTGCAGCAGGTGCCCGTTCCGCAGTTATAGCCTATTGCCGCGCCGCTCTCGGAACCCGCCTGAACGACGATAAAGCCGTCGTTATAAATTGCAAAATTGCGAAGCCCCTTTTCCGAAAGCTTCTCGCACATAATTTCATGCTGGTACTTATGATCGATACCGGCAACGCCCATGAGAGAAAAGGCAACATCGTCAAGGGATATCCCCGCTTCACTGACAAGCTCGGTTATGCCGTTCCAGATAACGTCGCTCGCCTCGTCGAACGAACCCTCGAGATTCTCATGGTTGCTTCCCGAACCGTAAACTGTTTTGACCGTATTCTTTTCCTCATCGAAAAGAGAGAATGCCGTCTTTGTTCCGCCTCCGTCAACACCGATATAAAAGCTCATTGACCCTTCTCCTCATCACTGAAAAATTCTTCGCAGATCTCCTCCGCATTATATCTGCTGCGCCTTGTCGGCTCTCTGTCTATCCACATACCGTTTGTGAAATCCGGCACCGCGACGGGCATACTGCCCAAAGCTATCGACTGCTCCGAAAGGCAGGTTATCGCCATCCACGCTGCCGTATCATAAACATCTATCGGAGGCTCAAGGTCATACATGGCGCTCTCGACAAAAGCGGAGAAAACAAGGTAATCCATGCCGCCGTGACCGTGCTTCTCGCTCTCGTCGACATACTTTTTCCAAAGCGGGTGCTCGTACTTCTCAAGATACTTCTCGAAGGGCTCCCAGCTGTGCATCCAGTCGCCTTCCTCGTGCTTTGTTACGCCGTCGATATATATTCCTTTTGCGTCCTCGTTATAGACGGCACGAGTGCCGTGAATATTGTAATTACGGGAGTACGGACGCGGGAGCGTGCAGTTGTGCACGAGCGTTATCGTCTCGCCGTGGGCGCATTTTATCATGGTGGTCACTATATCGCCCTGATTGAATTTGTAATCCGCAAGGTCATAGTCCTCGCCCTGCGTATTTTTAAGCCAGGTGTTGAGTCCGCGCGCATTGCTCGACATCGAAGTGAGTGTTAAGAATCTGTTGCCGCGGTTGATATGCAGCGCTTTGGCTATGGGACCCAGCTGGTGAGTGGGATATAGCTCGCCGTTGCGGTTTTTGAAATTATGTATTCTGCCGTGACGGTTCTCGCGCCCCAAGCCTATCTCATCTCTGAGATCATGCTCATAGCCGCCTTGCATATGCACGATTTCGCCGAAAACACCCTCGCGCATCATACGCAGAAGAGCCATTTCATTGCGGTCATAGCAGCAGTTTTCGAGGAGCATACAGAACTTTCCGGTCTCCTCGGAGGTTCTGACGAGCTGCCAGCATTCCTCGATAGATGCCGCTCCGCCGACCTCAACGCCGACGTGCTTGCCCGCTCTCATGCAGTCTACCGCTATGCGCGAATGGGTTATCCAGGTTGTCGCGACCATAACGGCCTTGATATCGTCGCGCTTGAGCAGCTCTTTATAGTCGAGATAAACATCCGGCTCCTCGCCTGTTTTCTCTTTGACTATCTCCGCTCCGAGCTGCGCCCTGTCCTCGTACTTATCGCAGACAGCGACGACTTTCACTCCGTCTATTGTGAGAAGCTCGCCGAGATTTCCACGGCCGCGCCCTCCGAGACCGATTATTGCAAAATTCGTCTGTTTTATCTCCATATCCGTTTCCTCCGTGGGGATATTTTTTACAACACACCGGGACATTATGTCGGATGTTATTATAATACTTTATCAACAATACTTCAAGATAATCAGCAAAAATAAACAGCTTTTCAGAAAATATTACTCAGTATCTCTATCACATTTGCCACCGCGCCGTCATTGTTTGAGCGCACAATATAATCAGCATGCTCGAGTGCTTCCGGCGAGCCGTTTTCGGGAACAAAACCGGATTTTGCCGCAACGAGCATCTCGATATCGTTATAACCGTCTCCGACTGCAAAGGTTCTGTCGTGCGGCACGCCGAGAGCGTTTGCGAGGCAGATCAGTCCCGTGCCCTTATCGGAGCCTTTTTTCATAACCTCGATATATCCGCCGTTAGTCGGCAGGAATGCGGGGTCATCAAAATTTTCGCGCATAAAGGTCTGAACCTCCTGCGATATTCCCTCCGCCGCAAACATCGCCTTCGCCCACGGGAATTTGGTTTCGGACGGGTCGTTTACAACCTCATACGGTATACCCTGGCTTGTGAAATGGCGGTGCGAGGTGTCGTCAAGATGTATTGCGTAGGTGCTGTCAAACGGATACATCTCTATCGAAACCTCCGGGAACTTTTCCATTATCGCCCTGACAAACGGGATACCCTGCTCAGCCTCTATCCCGTTTACGAACACGGGTTCGTTCTTTTCGTAGTCATACGCCATAGAGCCGTTTGTAAGCAGCACGGGCGCGTTTATATACGACGGGTCATAGAGATGAAAGCCCTGATATGTTCTGCCGGTGCAGACGGTAAAATACCCGCCCTCAGAGATAAAATACGCTATTGCAGAGCGGACATCGGCCGTTATTATTCCGTCGTCATTCTTGAGCGTGCCGTCAAAATCACTCGCAATGAGCACTTTTTCAAACTTTCCCAAAGCACTTCCTCCGCACAATAAATTTACGCTAAAATGATAACATTTTCAAGCCGTTAAAGTCAATTAAAACGTCCGTCTTTTCGCTTTTCTTTTTTGTGTGAAGTTGAAAAATCCGATAATAGTGATATACTATAGGAAGAGAGCAAAACATTCTTTTTTAAAGGAGAAGCATATGATAAAGGATATTCTTTCGCCGCACAGGGTACTGCTCGGCGATCATACCGAATTGCGCGCGCAAAGGAACGCCTCGCGCGGGGTTTCCATGCTCGGCGGAAATCTCGTAGGCAACACGCGCGCCGAGAAGAGCGGCGTCAACGCAAGAGTTTATAAAAACGGAGTTTACGGCTTCGCTTCAAGCGCGGAATACTCGGAGGAGAGCATAAAGAGCGTGCTCAAGGCCGCGAGCGACAACGCCGTATTTCTAAGCTCGAGAGTCGGCAGCGGTTCTAAGATATTAACGCCCATTCCCGCCGGGATAAAGACGATGAACGGCGAGATTAACGACTGCGAGCAGAAAATATACATCGAATTTGCAAAAGAGACGGACGAGTATATTGCAAAGAAATACCCCGACCTCGTCAGCCGTTCGGTAAGCATCAGGTCGGATTCCATGGAGAAAAGGCTCTGCGTCAACGACGGCTTTGATTTATATTCGCTCGTGCCCAGAAGCTTTGTCTATGTTTTTCTGACCGCACAGGCAAAGGACGGCACAAATGTCGAGCTGTATAAGGTCTTCGGCGGACGCGGCTTCTTTACGGAGGTTTTCTCCTCCCCCGATGAACTTTTCGGCGGAATAGATCTTCTCTATGAAAGCCTGATGAAAAAAGCCGAGGGTGTATACGCCGACGCGGGCTACAGAGATGTTGTCATGCACCCGAACCTTGCGGGCATACTCGCCCATGAGGCAGTGGGTCACACGGTTGAAGCGGATCTTGTGCTCGGCGGCTCCGTTGCGGCGCACTGCATGAATAAGCAGGTCGCAAGCGAGCTTATAACCATGGTGGACTTCGCTCACACCCTGCCCGACGGGTCGTCCGCTCCCCTGCCGATTCTCGTCGACGACGAGGGCACGCCCGCCGAGGATGCTGTTCTCATAAAGGACGGCATATTGAGGGGCTATATGAACAGCCGTGAGAGTGCTGAGCATTTCGGCGTCAAGCCGCAGGGAAACGCGAGGGCGTATGCGTTCTCCGACGAGCCGCTTATCAGAATGAGAAACACCGCTATCCTCCCCGGCAAAGACAAGCTTGAGGATATGATTGCCTCGATAGACGACGGATATTTTCTCACCGAGACAAACAACGGTCAGGCGGACACCACGGGCGAATTCATGTTCGGAGTCTGCATGGGATATGAGATAAAACACGGCAAGCTCGGCAGAGCCATAAGAGACACCACTATATCCGGCATAGCGTTTGATATGCTCAAGACCGTCGATATGCTCTCCGACGATATGGTTTGGACCTGCTCGGGAATGTGCGGCAAAAAGCAGCCGATGCCCGTGGGCATGGGCGGCCCTGCCGTCAAGTGCAAGGTTAATATCGGCGGACGCTGAGGGAGGAGACTGAGATATGACTGATATATATGAGATAGCCGAATACACGCTCGAAGCACTTAAAAAGTCCGGAGCGGACGCGGCGCAGTGCATTGTATCCAAAAGCAAAAAGGATGAGCTTAATGTGGACGGCGGAAAATTCAGCCTGATGCGCTCCACATTCAACACAAGCATCTCGATGAAAGCGATAAAAGACGGCAAAAAGGGTGTCACGAGCATAAATCAGGCGACCAAAGAAGCCATTGACGAGGCTGCGGATCAGTGCATTTCCGCCGCTCAGTCCTCCGTTCCCGACGAAGCGGAGCAGATAGCGCCCTTCACAGCGAAAGCGGAATACAATACCGGAGTTTTTGAGCCGGAGCTTGACAAGCTGTTTGACAGGATAGAAGAATTTATGAGTCAGACAGCGGCGGAATATCCGAAAATCATACTCGAGCAGCTCATATCCGACTATGAGCACAGCGAAAAGCTCTATATGAACACCAACGGAACAAGTCTCAAATACGAGCACGGCGAATACTCGTTCAACACGATGTTCTCCGCGCATGAGGGCGAAAAAGCTTCATCGTTTAACGGCTATTTCTGCGCGCTGGACAGCCTCGATAAGCCGTTTATGGACGCGGGTATGCAGAGGCAGCTTCTTGCGGAGAGCGAAAAGCAGCTTGACACCGTCTCGCCGAGCGAAAAATTTGTCGGCAGAGTTATATATTCCCCCGACTGCTTCAACGAGCTTTTGCAGACGGCTCTTGAAAATTTCGCATCGTCCGGCGTGCTCATCGACGGCACATCTCCTTGGAAAGACGCGCTGAATACGAAAGTGGCGAGCGAAAAGCTGAATCTCAGAAGCGTCCCGCTCGACGGCAGAACGGTTGTCGGTCAGCGCTTTACCTCGGACGGCTACCCCGTAGAGGATATGGATATTATTATTGACGGAGTTCTCAAGACCTTTATTCTCTCGCAGTACGGAGCGAACAAGACCGGCTTCCCGCGTTCGCTGAACAGCGGAAACAATCTTGAGGTTCTCCCGGGTAACAAGGCGCTCGAGGAGATGATATCGGGAATAGACAGAGGGCTTATAGTCAACCGCTTTTCGGGCGGTCAACCGTCCTCAAACGGCGATTTTTCCGGAGTCGCGAAGAACAGTTTTCTTATAGAAAACGGAAAGGTTGTGTCGGCGGTCAGCGAGACGATGATAAGCGGCAACATTATCGATATGCTCAACAATATCGTCGCTGTTTCAAAAGAGCAGACTACCGACGGTCTTTCGTTTATGCCGTGGGCTGAGTTCGACGGAGTTACCGTGTCGGGCAAATAACAAAAATATCCTGCGGCCACTATGTATTTTAAGCCGCAGGATACACATAATTATAACGGCAAGCCGAAGCTGATATTATTTCGGGCGCTCTCAGGTGAAAAACTATCGTTTAACGTCTTTCAAGCAGCGCATTTCAGCATCTGCTGCCTTATGACAGAGCCGGTGCTCTGCGGATGTGGTTGACAGTCCGCAGGCCCGGCTCTTTCGCTGAAAAGTATTTTATTTATATCGGTAAGCTCTTACATAATCTATCACAAAATCCGACGGCATAGCGTTCTCTTTGTTTTTTGTGATAATGCCCGACCATCCGCCGGCAGGCTTACCTTTTACTCCGTCCACCTCAACGGAAAGAAGCATATATTCGTCCTTTCTCGACACCCCTCCGAATGAAGAACGCGCCGTTTCGCGGCCGTTGATATAGAAAATATATTCCTTTTCATTCCATTCGAGTCCGTATGTGTTGAACTCCTCATACGGATTTTTGACTTTGAAGAAACCGACATTATGGAATCGGTGAGCGGCGCCGTAGCCGTTATAGTGCAGGTTCGAGGTTATTAATTTGTTGTCGCCCTTTCTGTTGTACATCGGAGACTCAAAGACATCGATTTCCGTTCCCTCGGTTCCGGGTTTGCCGCTTGTAAGCCCCGAGCGGGTCAACCAAAAGGCCGACCAAAGCCCCTGTGCCGCGGGCAGCTTGCATCTGCATTCAAAATAGCCGTAGGTCTGTTCGAAAAGTCCGCTTGTGCAAATGCCGTCGGAGTACCAGCCCGCACCGTTGGGGCCGTCGCTGCGGTACTCTGTTCTGATATGGAGCATACCGTCCTCTATAAAGCTCTGCTCGGGCACCCAATAGCCTCCGCGCCTCATTCCGACGTGATGAGAGCGCCATTTTGTGCGGTCGAGCTCGTCGGACGAAAAATCGTCCTCGAACGTGAGCTCGAATTTCGACATATCGACCTCGCGGTTTGTTGCCTCTCTCGGGCGTCTGAGCGTTACAAACAGAGAATAAAACACGCTCATCAAGTTGTTTTCAATTATGTTTTGTAAAACCGACATATCGTTTCCTCCGAAATTTTAAATGCTGTTTTTCAGACAAACCAGCTGTCTGCTCCCCTGTATCAATTGTCATTATAAACAAAAGGCAAAATAATGGCAAGTAAATATCTCTTGTCAAAACAGCCAAAAAATCTTGCTTTCGTTTGTTCAAAACGCGAATTCAAAAGCGTGAACCCTACAGATAAGAAGGCTTTACACTTATATAAAGAAAAAATAATCAATCACCTTTTGCAGATACTGTAACAGGTGATTGATTATAACATTTTATTTTAACTTGATTATTTTTCGGCGTATCTCATGTCGTCGCCGGTGCTTTCGTTTTTATTATAGACTCCGTTTGCAACAGCTAAATCAATTTCTGCCGTGCGACTGAAATCTATCCTCGTCTTCTCGTTTATGTTTTCTATCGTACTTTTGAGATTGTTGTCGCCGGTACTTTTTTCTGCCTTTTCCGCCCTTACGACTCTTCGGTTGTTTTTGGATTCCTGCGCCATTTCGTTCGTCAGTCTGGCAAGCTTAAATAAGACGAGAGTCACAATAGCGGCTGACGATTTTACGAGCGAGAGCTCTTCGATGTTGCGATAAAGCTCCCAATGATATTTCATCAAATCGCGTCTTTTTGCAGACGAGATGGAGCCGGCATGAACACGGTAGCCGGCAAGAACTTCATTTAGCCCGTATGCTCGGTCGCAGTTATGCATCATTTTAAGCCAAAGTGCAAAATCATTTCGCCTTTTTATAGAAGGAACATGAAACTTTCCCAGCTTGTCAACATCAAAGATAACGGTCAAATTACCTATCGGATCTCCGCGGTAAAGCATGGAAGAATAATCGACGCTTTTGGGTGCAGAAATAACAACGCCCATATTTTCTCCGAGCTCATTTATTTTTTCATATGCAGTGTAAGTAAAGCTATAGCCGTTAGCCTCCATAAAATTCAACTGCTTTTGAAGCTTGTCCGGATACCAAACATCGTCACTGTCAAGAAACGCAATATAGTTGCCGTTTGCCACATCAATAGCTCTGTTGCGTGCTGCGGCGGGACCGAGGTTTCGGTCGGTTTCAAGCAGACGTATTCTGTTGTCACCCTCTGCCATAATGCGCACTATGTCTACCGTACCGTCTGTGGATTTGTCGTCGGCAACAATGAGTTCCCAGTTGCGGTAGGTCTGATTCTGCACGGATCTTATGCTCTCGACTATGTAATCCGCACAGTTATATGCCGGCATTATTATTGAAACCAGCTTGTTCACCACTCAAATCTCCTTTTGCGCAATTGCGCCGCGCGCCCGATTGGCGCGGATAGTACTTTATGTCTACATTTTATCACATTACGAGCCTGTATTCAACCGACAACATCAGATAAAATGTGGATTTGCGTATCTGCCTTTCTTTGCACTGATATAAACCTACGCAATACAATACTACAACATATCATAACTTTTTTCAACACACAGAATATACAAAATACTCCCCAATTATTTTACATATCAATAAGTGCCAGCACGATATTGAAAAGCCGTCACCGAAGGCGTATAATTGAACAAATCCAAGTAAACGGAGGAGAAGATATGGTAAACTCGGCAAAAGCAAGCGATCTAAGTCTTATCGAACCTGTTTTAAAAAAGTACAAGAATACGGCGGGCTCACTGATAACGGTCTTGCAGGAAATCCAGGATATTTACGGCTATCTGCCCGAGGATGCTATCTGCCATGCTGCAATAGAGCTCGGCATCGCTCCGGCAACGGTATTCGGCGTGGCGACATTCTATGCGCAGTTTCGCTTTAAGCCCGTCGGCAGATATTTTATTATGCTCTGTCAGGGCACCGCGTGCCATGTCAACGGCTCGGAGATGATAGGAAAGGCCGTATATGAAGCGCTCGGCATCCGTGACGGCGAAACTACGGAGGACGGACTTTTTACGCTGAAAACCGTCGCCTGTCTCGGCTGCTGCTCTCTCTCCCCCGTTATGATGATAAACTCCGAAACTTACGGAAGCCTGACCCCGCATAAGGTCAAGGAAATAATAGCCGAAAAGACAAAGGAGGCAAATGCCGTTGTATAAGCTAAAAATAGGAGAAGGCAGCTGCGGCATCTCGGCGGGAGCCGGAAAGATACACAAGCTGCTTGACGAAAAGAACAGCGGAAATTATACGGTTCACGCGGTCGGCTGCATCGGAATGTGCTTCCTTGAGCCAATAGTTGATATCTATGACGGTGAGACGCTCGCGGCAAGGCTCGTGAAGGTAAAGCCCGAGGATGTTGATAATATTGCAGCGTTCGCCGAAAGCGGCGATATGTCGAAGATAAGCGCTCTCACTATTTCGGACAGCGACAGGGAATTCCTCGAAAAGCAGACTCGCATAGCTCTTCGCGGATGCGGAATTACCGAGCCCGAGAGCATAGACGATTACGAAAAGCACGGCGGTTACACAGCGCTTTCAAAGGCACTGAAAACGATGACGCCCGAACAGGTCATCGAAGAGATAAAGATATCCGGCCTTGCGGGACGCGGCGGCGCCGGATTTCCGACTTGGTTTAAATGGAATGCCGCAAGGCAGAGCGAGGGCGAGGAAAAATATCTCATCTGCAACGCCGACGAGGGCGACCCCGGCGCATTTATGGACAGAGCGGTAATCGAAAGCGATCCGCACGCGCTTATTGAGGGTATGCTTATAGCAGCCTACGCCATAGGTGCAAAAGAGGCGATAGTCTATGTCCGCGCCGAGTATCCGTTAGCCATAAAGAGACTTCGAAACGCGATAGAACAGGCCGAAAGAAAAGGCTATATCGGAGAGGATATTCTTTCTTCCGGCTTCTCGTGCAAATTCCGTATCAAGGCGGGAGCGGGTGCGTTTGTCTGCGGAGAGGAGACGGCTCTCATAGAATCCCTCGAGGGTCATCGCGGAATGCCGCGCCTCAAGCCGCCCTTCCCGGCGCAGTCCGGATATATGGGAAGGCCCTCAAACATAAACAATGTCGAAACATTTGCAAATGTGACATGGATTATAAATAACGGCGGAGAAGCGTTCGCCTCTATCGGCACTCAAACCAGCAAGGGCACCAAGGTCTTTGCGCTGACAGGAAAAATCAGACGCGGCGGACTCGTCGAAATACCGATGGGCAAGACGCTCAGAGACGTTATTTTCGACATCGGAGGCGGAATACGCGGCGATAAAGAGTTCAAGGGCGTTCAGCTGGGCGGCCCGTCGGGCGGCTGTATTCCCGCAGAGCTGGCGGACACGGTTATAGACTACAAAGCGCTTTCCGCAACGGGCGCTATAATGGGCTCGGGCGGAATGGTTGTCATGGACGAGGGTACTTGCATGGTGCGAATGGCAAAATTCTTCCTTGACTTCACAACAAACGAATCCTGCGGAAAGTGCGTCCCCTGCCGCATAGGCACTCTGAGGCTCAGAGAAATTCTCGAGCGCATATGCAGCGGCAGGGGCAAAGACGGAGATATCGAGCTGCTCGAAGAGCTTTGCGCTCAGATAAAGGACGGCTCGCTCTGCGGACTCGGTCAGACGGCTCCGAATCCCGTATTAACTACACTCAGATATTTTCGCGACGAATATGAGGCACACATAAAGGAACACCGCTGCCCCGCCGGCGAATGCCCCGAGCTTATAAGCTATCATATAGACGCGGACAAATGCCGCGGCTGTACGCTGTGCGGCAAAAAATGCCCCGTTGGTGCAATATCCGGCGAGGTTAAGAAGCCGCATATAATAGACGGCGAAAAGTGCATAAAGTGCGGCAGCTGCAAGGCTGTTTGCCGCTTTGACGCTATCTTTGTGAAGTGAGGAGGTGTGACGATGAAAGAGTATATTACCCTGAAGATTGACGGAAAAGCCGTTAAAACAGAAAAGGGCTCGACCGTGCTTGAAGCCGCGAGAAAGGCGGGAGCTGACATTCCGACTCTCTGCCACGACGAGCGGGTAAAGCCGTACGGTGCGTGCGATATGTGTGTTGTGGAGTGCAAGGGCAACCCCAAGCTGATTCGCTCATGCGCTATCGCGGCCGCCGACGGAATGGAAATAATAACGGAATCCGACAGAATAAACAGAGCGAGAAGATTCTCGCTCGAAATGCTGCTTTCGGATCACACCGGAGACTGCAAAGCTCCATGCTCTCTCGCCTGCCCCGCGGGCACGGACTGCCAGGGATATGTCGGACTCATCGCCAACGGAGAAAACGCCGAGGCGCTGTCCGTAATAAAGGGCAAAATTCCTCTGCCCGCTTCCATAGGCAGAGTGTGTCCGCATCCGTGCGAGAAAAAGTGCAGGCGCGGGCTCGTTGAAGAGCCGATATCAATAGCCGCGCTCAAGGCGTATGCCGCAGACCGCGATCTTGAGAGCGGAAACACATTTGTACCGGAAGTCGCCGAGTCTACGGGCAAAAGAATAGCCGTTATAGGCGGCGGACCGGGCGGAATATCGGCGGCATATTACCTTGCGATAAAGGGTCACAGCGTCACCGTCTTTGATATGATGCCCGAGATGGGCGGAATGCTTCGCTACGGAATACCGCAGTACAGACTGCCAAAGGAAGTACTCGACAAAGAACTGAAGCTTGTAGAAAAGCTCGGGGTCGAGTTTAGAAACAACATAAAAATCGGCAGAGATATCACTCTCGATGAACTGAAAAACGAATACGATGCGGTTATAGCCGCCCCGGGCGCATGGTCAAGCACGAAAATGCGCGTTGACGGCGAGAATGCGCAGGGCGTGTTCGGCGGAATAGATTTTCTGCGCTCGGTGATACTCGGCTCCCCCGCCGATATCGGAAAAAGTGTCGCAGTCTGCGGCGGAGGCAACACCGCAATGGACGCCTGCCGCACGGCAGTCCGTCTCGGCGCGGAAAAGGTTTATATCATCTACCGCCGCACTCGTGAGGAGATGCCCGCCGATGCGCTCGAAATCGACGAGGCGCAGGAGGAGGGCGTAGAGTTTAAGTTCCTTACAAATCCCGATAAAATTCTGACACGGGACGGCAAGGTCTGCGGAATAAAGCTTCAAATAATGGAGCTCGGCGAACCCGACGCGAGCGGCAGAAGAAAGCCCGTTGCGATAGACGGAAAATTCGAGACGCTTGAAGTTGACAGCGTAATAATGGCTATCGGTCAAAAGCCGGAGCTCAGCGGTTTTGAGGCGCTTGACGCGACGAACCGCGGTACTATAAGTGCGGACGAGAGCACGTTCAGGACAAATATAGAGGGCGTTTTTGCGATAGGCGACGCGACAAACAAGGGCGCGGACATAGCAATAGCCGCCATAGGCGAAGCGCAAAAGAGCGCCTCGGTCGTTGACAGCTATCTTCGCGGAAATATAATAGGCTACAAAAAGCCGATACTCGTAGAGCGCGAAATAACGGCGGATGACCTTGCGGACAGAGAGCATATTGCCCGCGAAAAAATGAGTGTGCTCCCGCCTGACAAAAGAAAGCGCAACTTTGACGAGATGGCGCTCGGCTTTACGGACGAACAGGCTCGCCGCGAGGCATCACGCTGCCTTGAATGCGGCTGCCTTGACTATTACAGATGCAAGTTAGTTAGCTACGCAAACAAATACGATGCGGATTTTTCCCGCTTCGTCGGCGAGAAATCGCCTGCAAAAAAGGACGAGGAGCACAAATATATCCTGCGCGACTCAGGCAAGTGCATTCTCTGCGGACTCTGCGTGCGCGTGTGCTCGCAGGTTATGGATATCGGCGCAATAGGTCTTGCGGGAAGAGGTTTTGCAACGGTCGTCTCGCCCGAGTTCTATAAATCGCTCGGAGACTCGCAGTGCATTTCATGCGGACAGTGCGTGTCGCTCTGCCCGACGGGCGCACTCGTTGAAAAAGTGCCGCTTAAAAAGGATGTTCCCCTGCGCGAAAAGTGTACGGCGACCTACTGCACCGGCTGCGCCGCCGCGTGCGCGATAAACGTTTTTACTGCCGGAAACACCGTTACGTGCTGCGAACCAGCAAACGGTGATGTTATCTGCACCTACGGCAAGTTCGCTCTTGTCGAGCGCTGCAACGCAGACAGGCTGAAGGTCTGCAAGGCGGACGGCAAAGCTGTTTCTCTTGAACGCGCCGCAGAGATTACGGCGGACAGGATAAGCCGCTTCTCCCCCGCCGAAATCGCCGTTACGGTGTGCGAAAGCATGACCGACGCGGAGCTTCAGAAGGCCGCAAGGCTTAGTAAAAAGCTCGGCTGCGCGCTCATAAATCTCGGCAATCTCGAGCGCGGTATAGACAAAGATAATTACAAGAAGTTTGAGAAGGTTTTCGGCGACAGATTCTCCGTCGGTATAAACCGCGAGAAGGCGGTTTCGTTCGGCGCCGTCGATCCGCGAGCTGTTGATTTTTCAAAAATCAAGGCGGTTATATCTTTCGGCGGTACAGTCCCCGAGGGCAGCTTTGAGTTTAGCGCCGTTCAGTCGGCTGACGAAAAAGGCAACGTCTCTCTGCCGCTTGCGCTGTCTGTTGAATGCAGCGGAACACTCGGCAATGTGACTGTAACCCCCGCTCTGCTCCCGCCATACGGCAATGAAGATATAATTGATGAAATAACCGAAAAGCTAAGCTAACAAAAAGGAGCCGCCAAAAATGACGGCTCCTTTGCTGATTTTTATCAGAAATATTTCGGAAGATAATCGCCGTGGGCTTCGATAAGGTCATCGCACAGATGAACTATCTCGTCTATGGACAGCTCGGAGGATGTGTGCGGGTCGAGCATGGCAGCCTGATAGATATGATCCTTTTTATGCGTTACGGCGGCCTCGATAGTAAGAAGATGAACGTTTATCATCAGATTGTTCATCGCGGCGAGCTGAAGCGGCAGCGGCTCCTGGCGGCAGGGCTGAATCCCGTACTTGTTCACAAGGCAAGCGACTTCAACACACGCCTCATCCGGAAGATTCGGAATGATTCCCCTGTTTATAACATTTCCGCCTATCTTATACGGAACGTCGGTGACAATGGCCTCCATTATGTAAGAGGCATATTCACCCGTGCGCCCGTGCGACACGTTGTCGTGAATATAATTGTCCTTCTCTTTTTTCCAGTTCTCTATCTGCTCGATGCAGCGCCTCGGATATTCGTCAAGCGGAATATTATATCTCCCGATGAGCTCCGGGTATTTCGCCTTGATGAAGAAGTTGTTATATTCGGCATTATGCTCGCTCGATTCGGTGCAGTAATAGCCGAAGCGCCTTATATACTCAAATCTCACAAGGTCATCGTGGTCGGTAACGCCGCTCTCGAGCACTTCTGCGGCTCTCTTTCTTATCTCGGGATAGAGGTCGGTGCCGTCGGCATCCTCAATCTCCAGCAGCCAGCCCATGTGGTTTATTCCCGCTATGCGCTCGCGGATGGGTTTGCTGTATTCGATATCAAGTCTTTTGAGCAGTCCGCGCGAGCAGCCCTGTACGGAGTGGCAGAGTCCGACCGATTTTATGCCGGAATATCTGCCGAGCCAGCCCGCAAGCTGAGCCATGGGATTAGTGTAGTTGAGAAAATACGCGTTCGGGCAAACTTCCTGCATATCGTCGGTGAAATCCTTGAGAACGGGAATGGTACGCAGCGCTCTGAATATTCCGCCGATACCGTTTGAATCCGCAATGGTCTGGCGCAGTCCGTACTTTTTCGGCACTTCAAAGTCGATTATCGTACACGGGTCATAGAAGCCGACCTGAATTGCGTTTACGACGAAATCGGCTCCGCGAAGCGCGTCCTTTCGCTCGTCAACGTCGAGATACTTTTTTACCGTTGCGCGGTTCCCGTTAATATTTCTGTTGAGCGCCGTCACCATAAGATACGACTCCTCGAGCCTGACGGGATCGATATCGTAGAGCGCAATGTCGCATTCGCGCAGAGCCGGAGTGAGCATGATATCGCCGAGAACGTTTTTGGCGAACACCGTACTGCCGGCACCCATAAAAGTTATTTTCATAAAATACCCCTTTTCTGTTATTTTTGCCGTGCTTTAATCCGACTTCATTATAACTTTTATTTTTCTCATTGTCTACATAAAAAATTGACTCCGCCGCAAAAATTTATCTTCTGCAACGGAGTTTGATTTTTTGAGTTTATATTTGGTCTCAACCGCGGTTATAAGGGCTTCCCTTTACTAAGCCTATTATTCCCGACACTGTAAGAACGACGGCCAGAATAACGGTTATTATCCAGGGCTTTATGTTTTCCCCGCCGAAAGCCAAAACGAAGAACGAAATTATCGCCGCCGCGCCTATTATCAGCTGCAGAGCGGACGCCGCCTTGTACCAATCTATCTTCATAATTTTCACCTCACAAAGCCTTTACGGTGAGTAATATAGCATATAAGCGACACCGTTTCAATAGAGTTTGACGCAAAAAGCGATAAAATCACAGCGTCAACCGAAGCAAATAAGCAAGCACAAACAGTCTGCGCCGAAAAGACAAAGCTTCTCGGCGCAGACTCGGAGAGTTTAAAGGATAATTATGTTAGGTTATGCCGGAGCTACCGTGAAATTGAAGGTCTGCTTGCCCTCCTGCACGGTATTATACCCTATCGTCTTATAGCTCACGGTTATACGGTAATTGCCTACCGCCAAGGGCATGGGAACAGGCTCGGAATAGACGGCTCTCTGCTTGAATTCCACTGTGATATCCGTCTTTTCACCCGGATGAAGATGGGGAGGATTGACAAAATCCACGTCGTCGAGCATCTGCACATACGGCACTTCCTCCCATTTGCCGTTTTTCTCCATTTCAACGGATTCGACATAGATGTGAAGGTCGAGCGTTTTTCCGGTTTTGTTTTCGAAGATAAATGTTGCGGATGAAGCCCCTGCTTTTACCTGCTCTTCGGGCTGCATTTCGACTTTTGTCATGTCTCCCTTGATGAAGAAGGAAAAGACAATCATAACAACCGTTATCACCTTTTTGACTAAAAAAGCTATTACCTTTTGCATTGAAAAACCTCCGTATTTTATATTTTTGACAAGCTGTATGACATCTGTTATTCAAACAGATACAGCAAATATCCGTATCCCTCCGCCTCCATTTTGACGTAAGGCACAAAGCGCAGTGCGGCGCTGTTTATACAGTAGCGCACTCCGTTGGGCGACTCGGAATCACCCGTAAACACATGGCCGAGATGAGAATTTCCCGCGCGGCTTCGCACCTCGGTGCGAATCATTCCGTGGCTTTTGTCAACGGATTCGACAACGGCAGGATCCTCTATCGGCTTGGAAAAAGCCGGCCAGCCGCAGCTGCTTTCAAATTTGTCGGTTGACGAGAAAAGCGGTTCGCCGGTCACAACGTCGACATAGATCCCCTTTTCGAATTGATTCCAAAATTCGTTTTCAAAAGGGCGCTCCGTTCCGTTTTCCTGAGTTATACGGTACTGTTCGGATGTGAGCTTGTCTCTTATGGACTCTGCGGCGGGCTTTTTGTAATCACCCGGATCTATGCGAAGCTTGGAGAACAGCTCTATCTCCGCCTTGGGAATATGGCAGTAACCGCCGGGGTTCTTCTCGAGATAATTCTGATGATATTCCTCCGCCGGATAGAAATTAATCAGCGACCCTATCTCAACAAAGAAATCTTTGCTTCGGCTGCGCTCTATCTCGGCAATGCGCTCCACTGTTTGTCTTGCGTTTTCGTTCGTGTAGTAAATGCCTGTCTGATACTGGCTGCCCACATCGTTCCCCTGTCGGTTTTTAACCGTCGGGTCAATGACATAGAAGTACGCAAGCAGCAGTGCGTCGAGGCTGACCTTTTCGGGGTCATATTCGACTCTTACCGTCTCTCTAAAGCCCGTACCGCCCGAGCACACCTTTTTGTAGTCTGCATCGGCCTCGCAGGTGCCGTTGGCATAGCCGCTGCGCGCGTCGATAACTCCGGGGATAGACTGCATAAGCTGTTCAATGCCCCAAAAGCAGCCGCCCGCAAGGAAGATAACATTTTCGGGTTCTTTTGAAAAATCCATTTGCGTCATTTCTCCTTTCGCTTTTTTCTTTTCCGCATCATCTTTTCCGTGATTTATGCCGCAGCCCGAAAGAATTAAAACGGTTGAAAGCGCCAGCAAAAGCAAGCCCGAAACTCTTTTCATGTTCTCTTCCTCCTTTACTCGGTACGTTCGAAACAGCAGCGTTTTTATCTCTGTCAGGCCTTGTCGTTGGCTATCGCCTTTTCGATGAGGCTGTTGAGTGTCTCCATCTGCTTTTTGCCCGTGACAGCGCCCACTATGGGATCACCGACTATATTGCCCTTGCGGTCAACAACATATGTTGTCGGGAAAGCATATGTGTTTGAAACAAACTTTCCCGCCTCGCTGTTTGAATCGAAATATACGTTTTTATACGATACGTTTTTCTTGGAAAGAACCTCCTTGGCTTCGGCTATAGCCTTTGAATCTCCGCCGAGTGTGAAAGAATTGACGCCTATCAAGGTTCCGCCCTTTTTCGCAAGCTCTTTGCTCAGCTTTTCGAGATCTTCGAGCTCACCTACGCAGGGAGAGCAGGTTGTAAACCAAAGATTTACGACCGTGACGGCATTTGCCGAAAACAGCTTGTCGCTGCTGACCTCGTTGCCGTCCAAATCCTTTCCCGTGAATGCGGGGAATTTTCCGCTCGCCATGTCCGCCGGCACGCTTTCGCCGCCGCTCGAATCCTTCTTGCCGAGCTCGGGATATTTATTTTCAAGCTCCGTCAGCTTTACCTCTATCTTGCGAATCTTTTCGCCCTCCTCCATGAGCAGCTTCAGCTCGTCCGCGGAGAACTGATCCTTTGCCGACTCTATGGTCTTCAGCAGGAAATCGCCGTAATTGCCGCCGTCCTCGATCATTGTCATGCCCTTGTCCGCCGACATGAACACTTTTTCCCAGAGGTCTTTGTTTTTCGACAGAATTTCATTCTCCTGAGCCATCAGGCTGTTATACATGGCTTTCGCCTCTTTGGCGTTTTTGGGGTTCTTGTCCATCGAGCCGCCCTTGTTGCCGCCGCAGGCTGCAAAAGACAGCGCAAGCACTGCGACCATCAGCAGCACAATAACTTTTTTGATTCGGTTGTTTCTTATCATTTTTTCATATCCTTTCCGTTCGTTTAGTGTTTTGCGCAGGTGCAGCCGCTCTCGCACATATCTGCGTTTTCCGTTATGCCGGGCTGCATCATATCTTTGTCAAGATTTCTCACTCTTCTGTTGCTCACGACAGAGCAGGCGGCAAGACTGCATATCAGCAGAACAGCCGTTACAACCGCTATGATTTTCTTTGCATACATACGCTTCCTCCTTGTCATTGTCTTTACTGCATTTTTCCGTCTTTGTTTTTTTAACAGTATTTTTATAGTCTCCGAATCCGTAGCAAAAACGCACGGCTTCGGTAGGACAGGCTGTAACACACTTCCCGCACCGTATGCACTCGGTGTGATTCGGTGTTTTTGTCACGTCAACGTCCATTTTGCAGACCCTTGCGCATTTTCCGCACGAGATGCACTTGTCCTTGTCCACCGCCATGCGAAACAGCGAGACACGGTTAAACAGAGCATACAGTGCGCCCAACGGACAGAGCCACTTGCAAAACGGGCGGTAAACGATTATGCTTAATACAACTACAATCACGAGGACGGCCAGCTTCCATGTGAACAGCTCGCCCAGCGCATTGCGAATGTTTTGGTTTGCAATAGAGAGCGGTATCGCTCCCTCTAACACGCCCTGCGGACATATATATTTGCAAAAAAACGGATCGCCCAAACCGACGTCGTTGACGACTAAGGCGGGCAGCAGCACCACGGCAACCGCCAGCACTGCATATTTAATATAGGTAAGCGGTCTGACTTTTTTCGTAGACAGCTTTTTGCTCGGAATCTTATGCAGAAGATCCTGAAGCCAGCCGAACGGGCACAAGAATCCGCAAACAAACCTTCCCAATAAAACCCCTATCAAAATCAGCATACCCGTTATATAATACGAAAAGCGGAATTTTGACGAGCCGACTACCGTTTGAAAGGCTCCTATTGGGCAGGCCCCGGTTGCCGCCGGGCAGGAGTAACAGTTGAGTCCCGGCACGCATACCGTTTTCGCCGAGCCCTGATATATTTTGCCCTTAAAAAAGTTTGGCAGATGAATATTGGTGAGCAGTGCGGCTCCCGCTTGAAACATACCTCTGAAGCGTGACATAACAGCCGACACACCCGACTTCTTTTTACCCAATTCCCACACACTCCAGACATACGTTAATTGCTTTGCTTAAAACGGTTTCCGCCTCGCCGCGCCATGCGCCGAAGCACAGCATAACAGCCCCCGCCAAGAGCAGAAAGACCTGCACCGCCGCTTTTTTTCTGTGATTCATTCGGATATCCCCTTTCGCGTTTTCAATCACATCATACATCGCGGGAGTTAAAATCCCCGTTAAGAACGGAAACTTAACAAAAAATTTATCTGCCTGTGTTATAATGAAAAACGGAAAACGGTTTGTTAAAATGAAAAAGGAGGATCGCCATGCATCTTTTGGTGGTAGAAGACGAGCGCGCACTGTGCGAAACAATCGTAAGAAGCCTCAGACGGTTGGCTTACAGCATAGACTATTGCTATGACGGCGAAAAAGCTCTCGAGCTGCTCGGGAGCGAAAAATACGACCTTATTATTCTGGACTTAAATCTGCCGAAGCAGGACGGCATGAGCGTGCTGCGCAAATTCCGTCAATCGGATCGCGAGACCCGCGTTCTGATACTGTCCGCGCGCAACGAAGTAGCCGACAAGGTTGCGGGACTTGACGCGGGCGCGAACGACTATCTTTCAAAGCCCTTTCACCTCGCCGAGCTGGAGGCGCGTATAAGAAGCCTGACGCTGCGGCAGTTTACTCAGCGCGACGTTGTTCTTACCTGCGGAGCGCTGTCCTTTGACACAAAAGCCCGCACCGCGAACGCGCAGGGAGAGCCGCTGACGCTGACGCGAAAGGAGACGGGAATTTTGGAATATCTCATGCTCAACCAAGGTCGGCCCATAAGCCAGGAGGAGCTTATAGACCATGTTTGGGATAACAGCGTAGACAATTTCAGCAATTCCATAAGAGTGCATATTTCGGCGCTTCGCAAGAAGCTGCGCACCGCTCTCGGCTATGACCCGATAAGGAACCGTATCGGTGAAGGATATCTTATTGAGGGGGCAGAAGAATGAAAAAGCTTTCCCTGCAATGGCGCATAACGCTTATGTCATCTCTGCTCATATGCGTCGCCTGCGTTTTGATGAATCTGCTGCTGTGCTATTCTGGCATACATTATATGGATTCTATAGGCAACTTTGTTCAGGAATACAGCGACGGAGCGTCCGCCTCGGAATCTGTTCTCTTTGACCCGTCTCTTGCCGGAATGGATAAGGAATTTACCATTGTAGTGCACGGGGCGCAGGCGGATTTTTGCAGAACAAACTGGTATATAACGGCCGCTGTGACGCTTTTAAGCGGCATTTTGGCATATTTTATCAGCGGGCACGCGCTGAAGCCACTGCGCAGTTTTGCCTCTCAGGTTGAAAAGGTTCAGCTTAACAATCTCAGCAATATGCAGATTTCCGACAACGGCTTGGCGGAGTTCCGTGAGCTCAGCCTTTCCTTTAACCGTATGCTGGAGCGCCTCGACTGCGCATTTGATGCGCAGCGACAGTTCACGGGAAACGCGGCGCATGAGCTGCGAACGCCTCTGGCTCTCATGCAGGCGCAGCTGGAGCTGTTCGCCGCCGAGAATCCCGATGTTTTGCCGGAAACCGCTGAATTTATCACTCTTTTGCAGGAGCAGATGGAAAGACTTACGCAGATGACTCAGACGCTGCTCGAAATGAACGGCTTGCAGTCCGTGCCGAGAAACGATTTTATCGATCTCACCCCGATGATAGAGGAAATATTCGCGGATATCGCCCCGCTTGCCGAAAGCAGCGATATAACCTTGGAATATGACGGACAAGGCACAATGACGGGCAGCGACCCGCTTATATACAGGCTTATTTTTAATCTTACGGAAAACGCCGTCAAGTATAACAGGACGGGCGGAAAAGTGCGGATTTCCGTTAATCAAGACGAAAACGGAATTGAAATAAAAATCAAGGATACCGGCTGCGGCATCCCCAAGGAATATCAAAGGATTATTTTCCAGGCCTTTTTCAGAGTCGACAAGTCGAGAAGCCGCGAATACGGCGGAGTCGGGCTGGGGCTTTCGTTGGTTTGGGAAATTGCCGAGCTTCACGGCGGAAAGGTGTATGTTGAGGAGAGCTCGAACGAGGGAACGACGATAGTTGTCAAATTCCCGGCATAAGAGCATAAGGCAATCATATTGAGGGGGGAAACAAAGTTGAAAAACAGGGACTTCGTTTTTTTCCACGGCTATGACAGCGTGATTTGGCGCGGCTACGAAAAATGCGGCTTGCTTGACCGATTTTCGGGGGTTCGTTTCTGCCAGTCACTAATGCTGCCCGACTGCAAAAAATTCAATGCACTTGCCACAAAAGGCGGAGAGCTGTACAGCCTGATAACAGAAACCGGCTTGCCTTGGTATATCGACAGGCTTCAGGGCGGAGCATATATCGAAGAATATCCGTATGATATGAAAACCGTCGATTCGCTCGGAAATTTTTACGGTTTTCAGATGCACGAGTGGATGTCGAATATGCGCTCGGATTATGACAAACTTAAAAATCTTGACGCATCCGATTGGAACGAAAGAGCCATAAAAAAAGAAATTCTGCGGCAGTTCCCTTTTGAGAATATTTTTCTTGAGGCTGCGACCGCAAAAGAATATGCGGAATGTTTCCCAGTGCCGTCGTGCTTTGAGCAGCTTTTAGACAACGCGAGAAAGCTGTTTTATATGCGTATGAAGTTCACTTCGGGACGGCTTTTGCCCTGTGACAGCGCGATGATGGCGCCTAATCTTGAATTTAAGCTCGGAGCGCAGAGAATTATGCCCGAAATAGGAGCGCAGACACCGGACGCCAACATTCAGCTTGCCTATGCAAGAGGTATGTCAAAGGCTTATAAAAAGAGCTTCGGAGCTTATTACGAGCCGTGGGGCGGGCGGCCTTTTTCCGTGTGCAATTATCACGCGAACGGCAAAAACGAATGGAATATCAAGGGCGGAGATTTTCCGTTTGAATCGGCGGGCTGCAACGGAGGCAGCTCCCGTTCTCTGCACGAAAGAATACTAATATACGCCTACCTCTCCGGCGCGGAATTTATCAGCGAGGAATGGGGCGTTTACAACACTTTTTATGACAGCAAGAACTTTGTCCTCTCCCCTTACGGAGAAGTTAAGCGTGGTTTTCTGCGTTTTGTCGAAAAGTATCGGGCGGGAGAATTTTTTGCTCCCGTGGCAATAGTTCTGCCTGAGGATATGCCCGTTCTTCCGAGCAGGGATTGCGGCGAGTGGCTCGGAGAGACTCCGTATAAAGACCTGCAAAGACAGAAAAAATATACGTCCGCATGTCACGGCATAGACGAGCTTATGGGCGTGTCGTGCTCACGATACGGCAACGAGACAAAAACGCTTATAAACAGCGATATACCCGACGCTTTTGACATTATCCATGCCGACTGCGAATCGGTTTTCGGCGAATACAAATATCTTGTTGACCTTAGCGGAGACAGTGCTTTTGCAGAGAAACATCAAAATGCCGTTAGCGCAGAAGAAGCGAAGCGGCTCATAAAAGAAGTCATGCCGATTTGGGTTACGGGCGGAGTACATTGGTTTATCGGCAAAATATCCGACGGCTGGTATCTGACGGTATTCAATAACGACGGAATAGATAAGAGCGTTGACGGCGGCGAGGTGCAGATAAAAGACGCACGCCGCGTTGCGGTAATCGATATAAAAAATCGCTCCTCGCTCACCGGACTTGAGGGCTGTCGGGATATCACCTTGACCGACGGCAAGTACTGCGTACCGATAGATGCGGGAGACTATTTCTTCGCAAAAATCGTATAATTCGTATAATTATATTGCGCGATATAAATGCAGTAAAAAGCAACAACCACCGCTTAGCGGTGGTTTTACTTATGCCGATAAAAACGGCACAGTCGGCTTTTATCTGGCTGTGCCGTAAGGCTGTGCTTTTTTTCAGCAATAAAACTCCATGGGATAAGTGAGATACTCGTTGGGATCAAGCTGATCGGCCGTGACGTAACCCGCGGGTGCGCAGAGAAGCGCGGGGATACGGTTGACTACCGTAGCGCAGGTATGCTCGACCGTTGCGGGCTTTACGACGTGGAATTCGGTGTTCGGTTCGCCCGTAATCTGCCAGTCGCACATATCGCCGTCATCGGGACCGTAGACCTTGCCTATAGTCTCCTCTTCAATTGTAATGCCCTGCATCGTTTCGATAGTCACGACGGCGGACATTCCTATGCAGCGTCCGGATTCGATAGTCTTGCCGAGAGTCTCGGAATAAATATCGTGGTCGATAATGCACGGCACGTGCTTCTGGTCGATGGATTTAATTGTCAGCCCGAGCTTGTTGCAGATAGCCTCGCTTGCGTTCCAGGCATATGAAGGCTCAAACTCATCGGGATGAGCTATCTTCTGCTCAAACTCCTCGGGCGTCAGATCGCAGCCGTGAGCGTTGGCAAGCGCCAAGCCGTATTCATCGACGTTGTAGCTGTATGCACCCTTGATTTTAGTAATCTTATGGCAGCCTCCGGCAACAAGACCGACCATGTTGATCCAGAAGATATCCTGCATACCGCTGCCGGTTATTGTGCAGTTGTTCGCTTTTGCGATTGCATCAAGGCGGTTTGTCTGCACCGCAGCCGTCGTCCAGGGATAAATAGCCTCTTCGCACGTTGTAATAACATTGATACCGCGCGAAACGCATTTTTCAACGTGAGTGTAAATATCGTCTATAAAACTGAACAGAGTAACGATCGCAACATCAGCGTCGCTCTCGTCAAGAACCTTGTCGGCTTTGTCGGAGATTATAACGCCTGTCTTGATGCCCAAGCCGGCAAAATCGCCGACATCCTGCCCCACTACCGCAGGGTTAACGTCAATCGCACCGACTATCTGTGCGCCGTGCTCATGCAGGTAGCGAAGAATGTACTTGCTCATTTTTCCGCAGCCGTACTGTACAACTTTAATTTTTTCCATAGAAATTTCCTCCTATACTGCAATTATTATTTCGGCGGATACGCCGCCTCCTGCAATTATAGTATAAACCCTCTTCTCGGTTGAGAGTCAAGGAAAATCGTGAAAAAATTATCGATTAAATTCTACCGGTACCTGCAGGCGCAAAAACATATTGCGTCGACTGTCGTCAAAAACATTGAATTCTGTCATTATTTCGCAAAAATAGTCCCCGCAGACGGTTCGGTTATTCTCCTTGCAGTGCCGCAGCAACAGCTTTGCATATTCAACCTCATCGTCAAAGCTGTCAAGATAGACGCAGGCATACATACCGCTGTCGACAATGACGGTTCCCTGCAGAGTCGGCTGATCCCGATAACCGACAAAAACAAACGTATCCTGCGGAACAAAGTTTCCGTTGATGAAATCCTCTTTTTTTATCGATGTGCCGACATTATATGAATGCGCCTGCAAAAATCCGCGCTCCATAAGCGCCTTGCGCAGAACGACAAGCTCCTGCTCGAAGGCGCGTAAGCCCTCCTCATAAAAATTGCAGGCACACGGCACGCCCCAGATATAACGCCGATCGATATATTCGAGAACAACCGTGCCGGTTTCGGGCGATTTGCGATACCGTTCAATAGAGGCTATGGCGCGCTCCACCGCGTCGTGCTGCGCCCGAAGCTCGCGCATCTGACGGTGCAGCTGCTCGTTTTTTTGGGTCAGTATCGTCTCTATCAGCACTATATCCTCTTTTTCGAGCACGTCGCCTATCTCTGTGAGACTCATTCCAAGTTCCTTCATATAGACTATCATATCGAGACGCGCGTTCTGAGCGATATCATAATAGCGGTATCCCGTCTCCGGGTCTTTATATTTCGGCTTCAACAGTCCCAATTCGTCGTAGAGCCGCAGCGTCGCAACCGACAAATGGCTCATTTCGGCTGCTTTTCCTATGGACATAAGCCCGTTATCCATTGTTATCCCTCCGCAAAACTCTGTTCTCACTTTAGAGTTTAGCAGTTTTTTCCGATGCCGTCAAGCTTTGGAAAAAGGGATAAGGGAAAATTTCACATGATATCTCTCCTCCGACAAATTATATTTTACCCGGGCGGCCTTTTTATTCAATCGGCTGTCCATCCGAATTTATATGTATGTTAATACAAATCAAGATTGCAGCTTGTTTTTTTCGGTAAATTTGTTATAATCATGAAAAAAGCAGGTTGGAAAGGAAAAATAATATGGACGTTTATCTTGTGAGGCACGGAGAATCTTTATCCAACATCGGCGAATCGCGCGAATTCGACAGTATGCTCTCCCCGAAAGGTGAACAGCAGGCGGAATGCCTCGGTCGGTATTTAGCGAACGTAAGGTTTGACAAGATATATTCCAGCCATATGTGCCGAGCCGTGCAGACGGCGGCGGCCGTTGCACGGCATCAGGAGGGAAACCCCGAAATTATTATTGTCCCGGAATTCTGCGAAACGGAGACGCCCGGTGATTTTGAGGCAAACACAGAGCTTCTCAGGTCGGTCTACCCGAAGTTGAACATAACAAAAACGAGCATGGGAAATGGCTGCGGCGCGGATATAGAGCGTCTTGAATATGCGGTTGATAAGTACATCAATCTCCCCGGATATTCGAACGCCACGGAGACGGTTGTCACGGACGGAAAGCAAAAAAGGTATAATCCGAAAAAAATCCTTATCGTCTCTCACGCGGGAGCTATCTGCTATATGCTGAGCAGCCTCGTGAACTTCCGTTACGACATAAACGTAAATATCGTTCAACACAATACCTGCATAAATAAATTCGAGCTTTTTTTGATAAACGACGTTCCGCGCAAAAGATTTCTGAGATATAACGACGTTCCGCACCTGCCGCAGGAGCTTCGCCTTGAAAGTCAGTTCTAAAATTTCCGATTTATTTAAACTTTATTCTGAATGTTTTAACCTCGTTCGGCTTTATATCAAAGACAAACGACTTTTCGCAATGAGAAAGCGACTCGCCGTCTTTTTCCATAAGATTGCATTCCGTGACGCTCTCTATTGCCTTGCAAAAGTCTATTTCGCATTTTCCTCTTGAGGAATATGCTTCAAACACGCGCAGAATGTATCCGTCATCATTCTGCGCTTTTTTAAACGCATCGAGAACAACGCCTTTTCTCTTAACGGAGATAAGCCGTTCGCCGTCATGCGAACCGACAGCGGAATAAACAACCGCGGGCGGGTTGTTGAGCGCATAGGCAAGCTCGGATATCCCCGCCTCCTGCCAAGTGGCGGCATGGGGAACGAGCGAATATGTAAACTCGTTATACCCTATGTCTCCCGTGGGGTCGGGGCAGATCGGCGCACGCATAAGTGTTATGTCTATATTGTTCTCGTGAACAGAAAAGCCGTATTTGCAGTCGTTGAGAACGCTCACGCCGTAGCCGGATTCCGAAAGATCGACCCATTTGTGCATACATGTCTCAAATTTTGCAAGATCGTAAGATGTGTTATAATGAGTGGGGCGCTGTATGGAGCCGTGCGCGATTTCGCTCGTTGAGGAGCAGCTTCTCACGCCGACGGGGAAATTCACCTTGAGCACCTTTTCCCTCTCGTGCCAGTCAACGGCGGTTCTGAAATCTATTTGACGCGAATCTTTTTTTAATGAAATATACTGTGTAACGGTCGATTTGTTAAACTTTCTTAGGATTTTAAGCTCGCCCGCGACGCTGTCGCTTCTGACGACTTCTATGCTCTCGGCCGTTTTAAGCGGATACGGAGTCATCCGATAATCGAATTCGAGATTCCATGCGCTCTCGTGTATGGGCTTATCCTGATAGATGCACAGTGTGTTGCCGACAGCAGCAAGCACCTCTCTGTCGTTCTCCTTGTCAAATACGGATGTTATCTCGCCGTTATTGTCAAATTCAACCCTTAAAATATTATTTTCAAGCAGATTTTTTTCTGCCTTGACACACGGTTGTGTCGGATGCTCGCTCTTTGAGAAGCGGTATGTGCGTCCCGAGAGCGACGGAATTTTTTCGGCAACAAACGAAATATAATCGCCCGTTTTATCCGACAGCTTGGCGCACGGAATCTGTTCGTCCGCATATTCAACGCCGTTATATCCCTCGGGAAGCTTTATCTTGACTTCACCCGTATACGGTACATTCAGATAGTTTACAACCGTAAACGCTTCCGGGTCACGCTCGGAGAACAGGACGTTCAACTTCTCGTTTATAAGCTTTTCAAGTCCTCCGTTTAGCTCAGCGTAGTCCTCTCTCGCATTCTCATATACCTCGTGGATGCTCGAGCCGGGAAGAATATCGTGGAACTGATTTACAAGCAGTATTTTCCACAGCCTTTCAAGCTCTGCGCCGTCATAATCGCTTTTCCCCATGAGCTCGGCGGCGGATGACAATATCTCCGCGTTTCTAAGTGCAAACTCACCGCGCCTGTTGTTTTTCTTGACGAACGCCTGACTTGTAAATGTTCCTCTGTGATTTTCAAAATAGAGCTCGCCGTCGTAGACCGGGAATTCGTCGGCTTTTTTGCCGATTTCATCGAAGAATTCGTGTGCGGAGGAATTTACGGTTTCGGGAACGCCGGGGATATTTTTTAATGCCTCTGCACGTTCGAGCATATCGGTAGTAGAACCCGAACCGCCGTCTCCGTATCCGAACATCCCGAACGAAATGTCCGCTATAGACGACTGTTTGTTGCCGTTCCTGCATTCAAAAACACGGCCTACGTCATATTCGCCCTGATACGATACTCTCGTAAAATATGCGGTCACGTCGTCGCCGGAATGGGAGCGCCATTTGAACATTGAATGCGGGAATGCATTGGTATCGTTTGCGCAGAGCTTCGCGGTTATGAAATTTTTCATCCCGGATTTTTTTATAATCTGAGGAAGCGCCCAGGTAAAGCCGAAGCAGTCGGGAAGCCAATAGGTGTCGGAGTCAATTCCGAATTCTCTGACAAAAAACTCTCTGCCGTAAAGGAGCTGCCTTATAAGACTCTCGCCCGAGGCTATATTCGTATCGGCCTCGACCCATGCGTTGCCCATTACCTCCCACTGTCCGGACTTTACTTTTTCTTTGATACGGCTGAAAATATCGGGCGCGTATTTTTTGACCATATCGTAAAGCACGGCCTGGCTCTGAGCAAATTTATACTCCGGATATTCGTCCATGAGCTCGAGAGTGTTCGCAAATGTCCTCACTGCCTTTCGCTCGCTCTCCTTTACGGTCCAAAGCCACGCAACGTCTATATGCGAATGGCCGCACATTATAACCTTCCCGGGGTGATAATCCGGCAGCTCGCCGAGATGCTTGTTTAAAACATCAAACGCGGGCTTGACGCTGTCTAAAAAATCCTCGCGGGTGAAATCAAATCTTAACACATGGACGCTCTCGTCGACAGCTCTGTAAATTCTCTCGGCGATGACCTTATCATAAATCAACTCTACGCTGTCGAAAAGAGTTCTCACTTTATAGTAATAATCCTCGCACAGCTTATTAACACGTAAAATTCCGGAGGAAACCGCGTCATAATACGTTTCCTTGGCGCCTGCCATAGCGTCGTCGCAGAACCCGCCGCAGCATATTCCGCTCTCGGCCTCTATCTTTATATGCTTGCCCTCATACTTCTCGGGCAGCGGAATATTCTCCCTGCAGACCCAGCCGTTATGAAGCTTTGAGCTAACGCTGCCTATTATTTCGCCGTCAAATCTGATAATTGTCTCGCCGCCGAAATTCATGTTGAAATAGAGCTTCTCGCCCTGTGAGCATACGGGAACATCGCATTCGCACGAAAACCACGCGGCATCATCATATCCCCCGTGCCATCCGGAGCCGACTTTGAAATCCTCCTCGCCGGGATATACGGTGAACTTGCCCTCGCCGTCGTATTTTCCGCGCCTTATTCTCCAGTTATCAAGGCTGACAACGCTTTCGCTTATATAAGGCTTAATCAGCTCAATTAAATTGGAAAGAACTCTTCTGTTGATTGTAGGCAAAATCAGCACCTCCGTTTTTAGTATATAATATCATATATAATGGCGATGTGTAAATATATTTTTGTATCAAATATATAAAACAGCAGGCTTTTTGTTTCTCATATAATATTATGCAGCAGACTCTTGACATAGCGGTCGACATAGTGCAATATTTTAATATGGATTATAACACAAGAGTAGACCTTGTTTGCCAAAGCATGGCACCGACGCTCAGTATTCCGTGCCTTCAAGCGATATAATAACTGAAAAGCTTGAAAAGTCGAAAGCTTTTTGCTACACTTAAATCGGAATAATTCCGCCTATATAAAAAAGATTCTATACGGAAGCAAAACAGTCAGGTTTTCAAGCGAGCTTTTGAGCTTTTACAGGTTCGGATGAGGTAAAAACCTTCAAATAAAAAACAAGAAAGAGAGGTAAACTTATAATGCGAAATGTTTTTGTGAAGATTTTTTCGTTGCTCCTGTATATTTTCTCTATCCTCGCTTTGGGAGTGAAAAATCCTACTTTCCCGAATCCGTACAAAACCGTTGATATGTCGAAATTCGAGATGACGTTTGAAGAGGAATTCGACGGTGAACTCGACCGCAGTCTTTGGGTCGGTCATTACACATACGGCAAAACCTCATCCGTCCGCCGCGGCTCTTACTGGAACAATTACATGGCCTACACAGAAAACGGCAATCTTGTTATCCCCTTGAAATATCTCGATGAGGGCATGGGCGGAACGGGCGCCGGGTGGTACACGGCGGGGCTCGACACATCCTCGCGCGAGACGGGTTTTCGGCAGAAATTCGGCTATTTTGAGGTTCGCTGCATTCTTCCCAAGGGCGCGGACATCTGGAGCGCATTTTGGATGATGAACGAGGATGTGTTCAATGTCGACGGCTCCGGTCAGGACGGTACCGAGGTTGATGTAATGGAAAGCCCGTATTACGGACGTATACCGTTCAACAATGTCGTTTACTGCAATCTCCACTATGACGGCTACGGCGAGACACATAAGGCCAAACAGGTCTCGAGAACCTATGTCAAGGGAAATCCCTATGAGGAGTTCAACACATACGGCGTCGAATGGAATGAGAAGGAATATATTTTCTATCTGAACGGCATGGAGTATGGCCGTAGCGATTTCGGCGGCGTTTGCCAAAATCCGCTTTTTCTTATTCTCTCCGTTGAAATATACGGCGAGAACGGAGTTCCCTCAAGCAGAGACAAAAATGCGGATGAGGCGCAGTTTGTTGTCGACTATGTAAGAGCTTATCAGTACAAGGATTTGTTAAACGCAAAGTAAAAAATACCGCTGACTTTGTGCGTTCACGGCGCGGGTCAGCGGTATTTTTATTAGATTAATTAAAAAATCAATTCTTCGGCAGACTGTGTTTTTTGATTATAAATGTGATAATCACAGCCGCTATCAGATAGATAAGAGCAATGACAGTCTCCAATACGAGCGAATTGTACATGACAGAAAACCCGCCGCAATCTAAAAAAATTACAGCGGGCTCTGTTAAAAAGCCGAAAATCGTCATGTTTACAACTGTCGGAAAGAATCGGCAGCGACGGCAAGCGCAACCTTCCCCCGCTCTGATTTTCAATATAACAAGACGGTGTTACGGAATGACAATATATCATTTCTGATAAATTTTAACATAGTCAATAACCATCTGCGTAGAATAATCCTTTTCAAAATCCGCGCTGCCGGGAAGCTCGAGCGAAACTATTACTTCTTCGGGAATTGTCGAAACACCGTTTCCGAATGAGCTGCGAGCGCTTTCAACACCGTTTATATAGAAGATGTATTCATCCTCCGTCCATTCAAGCCCGTAGGTGTTGTATTCGTTGTAAATATCATTGCCTACCTTAAATTTACCGAGTGTGCGGGAGTCGATATTCTCAACATCGTCATCCCACCCGTTGCAGTGAATTGTCTGTGTAACGGAATTGCGGCTTGAGAGAAGCTTTGCATCGGCGCTCATGGCTTCAAAGATATCAATTTCAGCGCCGTAGATTCCGCCCTGAGAGATGTTGTGGTCATAGGGATTGTTGGGCGACTGAATCCAGAATGCGCTCCAAAAGCCCTTATCTTTGTTGCATTTGCAGCGGATCTCAAAATATCCGCGCAGATAGTGCTGCTTTAGGCTTATCATGCCCGAATACCAGCCGGCACCGAACTTGCCGTCCTCGAGATATTCGGCGGTGAGATATAAATTTCCGTCTCTGACCTCCGCCTGGCTCTCCGCATTGAAGCCGCAGCGACGGGCACCGACGCCTCTGTGTTTCCAAACATCGGTGTTAAGAGTGTCGCCGTCAAAGTCATCAAAGAAAACAAGGCTGTAGCCGTCAAGATTCAACTCTTGTCCCCTCGGCGTGCGCGGTGTATCAAACGCAAGACAGCCGAGCAATTCGATAATGACCATGAATCCGACAAAAATCTTTTTTATCGAGAATCCGTTTGAAAAGAAATTTTTAAAAAATTCAACGGCATCATACACGGCGGCTTTTTGACGGAACGCGAGCTTCAACAAATCCAAAAACTTGTCAAAATACATAAATGCAACCTCCTCAATATCATAATTCATCAAATTTATTATATCATCGGAAAAAACTTTTGACAAGACAATACACAAACACGCGCCGTGAATTTGTCATAGTTGAGGTGCTTTTTATCGCAGCTGTTGGCAGAAAATTTGAAAATTCGTCAAAAACCTGCCGCAATCGCATAGAATTTATTAAAAATAAACAAATATAGTATTGCCATAGTCAAAATCTCATGTTATAATGGCATTGGCATAGCATACCAATATGTCATAATCTATTTTGGAGAGGTAATTTTTATGTATTGCAAAAACTGCGGAACTATGCTCAACGACAACCAGGAATTTTGTGCAAACTGCGGCGTTAAGGCAGGCGGCGGCGGAAGATTCTGCCAGAACTGCGGAGGAGAGCTTATGCCCGGTGCTAACGTTTGCGAGAAGTGCGGCACTCCCGTAAACAATCCCGAGACGCCTCCCGTGACTCCTCCCCCTGCAGACGGTCAGCAGAACGGCGCCGTATCCGGCGAATATCTCAACGGCAAAGACAAGACCACAATGGCAATTATTTGCTTCTTGTTGGGCGGTTTGGGTATTCACAACTTCATGATGGGCGAAAACAAAAAGGGCATTGTTAAAATTGTGGCAAGCCTTTGCTTCGGCGTCGGTTACATTCTTGCTATCATTGATTTTGTTAAGATTCTTACAGGCAGCTATGTTGTTGACCCCGAGAAGCTGTTCTAAGTGAAGCTACGGTTCAAAGAGCTTTTGCCGAAATTATTTTTCATTGTTTTGCTCGGTATCGGTTATTTGATTTCATCTGTTACCGGTATCGGATGCATATGGAGGCATTTTTTCGGTATACAATGCCCCGGTTGCGGTTTTACACGGTCGATTTTGTGTGCGTTACATTTTGATTTTACAAGTGCGTTTCATTTTCATCCGATGTTTTGGTCGTTTCCGTTTATGGGAATATATTTCCTGATCGGCGACAGAGTAAAAAGTAGGTTGCTCGACGGCTTTATGCTCGCTATTGTGATCGGCTTTTTCGCAACATGGGCAATAAGAGATATCTTCCCGTTGCTTACATAATCTGTTTAACAATTCAGGTTGAAATCCCCGTTCTGCGGAATGGGGATTTTTTCTTTTTATTTCATAACTTGAAAAAATTGCTATTGTTATTATGTAGCATATTATTGAATATAATTCTGCATTAAATATAATCCGGCCGTATTCATTTACGGCGGATCAGTTATAATTACTATAAAACACACAATCCCCCGCCGCAGAAACATTCTGTGACGGGGGTTGTGTTATATGCTAAAACAGTCAGAAAACCTTATTTTAAGCGGTTTTTGGGCATAAAAAGTCTACCGTAATTTTGATAGAAATCGTGCAAGGGGGGCAACTACGGTTTAGAGGGAGATGCAATTCTCGATTTAAGTGGGTCCAGTGCCATCTTAAAACGGTATTTTCACCTGAAAAATTGCGGCAAAACGGAAGTTATCTATTTCAACATTCCAAGCGCAATGCGCCGATTCAGTTCCCACAGAGCGGTCTTGTTGCTGTCGTATTGAAGTCGCGTGTGCGCTTCTGCATAAGTCAGCCAATTATATTCTGTATGCTCATGAGATAGCTGCAAAAATGCGCTTTCTACCCTCACTGCAAATGCGTACTCCGGAATGACGAAACACTCTTTACCCCATATTGCTTCTGCATTCTTAAAGCAGTTGGCCGGTATGCTGCAGCAGGTGTCGAGCTTGAAAAAATTACATGTCTTAGAAATCCCGGCTTCTTCAAAGGCTTCTCTTTTTGCCGACTCAATGATTGAAATATCATCCTCTTCTCCGCCGCCTGCTATGAATTGCCAAATTCCCATATCGCTTCTTCGAAACAAGCAGAATTGCACGTTGCCGTCCTGTATGCAATATGGAATGACCAAGACCTGATACCTTGCTCGCGCCATTATTTGCCACCTCTTTTAATTGCATTTTTTCAAACTAAATATAACATCATATAACATCAAAAAGCCGTAATTTTGATAGAAACCATTTATAGGGTGGTCGTTTTCGGTTAAAGGAAGGCATTGTTTTGATAACCGTCCAACCTTTTCAAAAAATGACTTTATTGAATCAAAAGTCACTGTCGTGATTTATTATGGTAGAAAATCTCGACTCGAGAAAAAAACGATAATCCGGATGCGCGCTATTGTTCCGGTATTCATCAATTATGGTTTTTTTCAACCATTCTCTTCTTTTTATATTGCTGATAAATTCGTTATATCGTAATATGGTAATCAAGCCATTCGCTTCAGCGTTTATCATTTCATTATATGCATCAGGAATAAATTCACAATTATCTACTGTTGTTTTTTGAGCTGTTATAAAGGTATTGGGAATTTTAATATCCAATTTTTGATATGGGTCGATTTTGCTGCACGAATAAATATATCCTTCTATCCCCTTGTATGTATCTTCCAAAGCATTCGGATAGTATTCCTCAAATCTTAATCTTCCGTCTTTTTCAAATCCGTATGAACCCCATTTATACCACAAGCCATCGAATGTAAAACTGCCTTCTTTGCATACCTTTTCCACAGCATTACTCAAATACACGAGCACATTTTCTCTTTTATCCGAAAAATAAATAAGCGGGATATTGTGATTTGAAATCCTTGGTTCTAAAGTCTTGATTTTTCCTATTTGTGATGCGTGAAAATACATATTATCACCTTTTGAATTTTTAGATCGAAAGCCCCTATTCTTCAAACTCAATATAACATATGGAACATAAAAAGTCCACCGCAATTCTATCAAAATTACGGTGGACTTATGGCAAATGACTCTAATTTTGATAGAAACCGTGTAAGGGGGTGCAACTACGGTTTAGAGGGGGTGCAGTTCTCGATTTAGGGGGGCGCAGCACCATCTTGAAACGGTATTTTCACCTGAAAAATTGCGGCAAAACGGAAGTTATCTATTTTAATATTCCAAGCGCAACAAAAACCATACCGAAGGCGCTCAATCGCCGTGGTTATTATAGCACAAAACAAAAGATATATCATTTCTTTTCCTGCTTTTGCGAGTACAATTGTTTTAAAGCATTTCCGTTTTCTATGACCTGCGCTTCCGTCAGCGGATAGAAAAAGAACGGTATCACTCCGAGCAGACAGCTTATGGCAGGTACAATCGTTATGGCAAAGTATGCGCCCTGTTTCATTGCCTGTGTAACGACGGCACCCTCCTCATACTTGACTGCCAGCATTACCAGCATGAACGCAAGCGTGGAAAGGGCGTTCATAAGCTTTCCGGAAAATGTCAGTGAGCTAAAGCATACGCCCTCGTTGCGTTCACCTGTTTTTACCTGAACATAATCTACCGAATCGGCAATCATGGCGGTTTGCAGCACCATAAATATACCCAATGAAAAGCCTGTTAAGAAAATGACGCCGACTATTATATTAAATTCCGTCAGCGGAATAAAATACATTGCCGTATAAACGACAGCTGAAAAAAAAGAAGAATATATCATCAGCTTCTTTTTGCTTATTTTTTTCAATACCAACGGACAAAGCACTGTTGCGATAATCATTGAAATCAACACCGCAGCGCCAATATAAACAAATTTATCCTCGCTGCCGAAGCTGATAAGGGCAACCGTTGCGCCGCTTACCTGTATGAGCGTTCTGCCAAAGCCCAGTACGCTTCCCAAAAGTATTATTAGTAAAGGTTTGTTTGCTTTCAGCGCAGCATAAATATCCTTGAAGGAGGCGCTTTCGTTTGTGTTTACATTACGCTCATTTGTTCCGAAGAAGGCAAGCGAAAACAGACTCATTCCTATTGATACAACAACCACGGACGCAATCACCCACCCCTGTTTGGTGGTTTTATCCCCTTTGCTGAACCAGCCGGCAATGTTCGCACCGAGCAAAGTGATAACGCCCAAGCCCACGTTGCCGAAGCTGCGGGCAATCGAAATCAGCTTTGTCCGTTCGTTGGTATCCGAAGTCATCGCTCCGGACAGCCCCCAGTACGGCACGTCACACACCGTATAAGCCGCATCCCACAAAATGTATGCTATACCGAACATTGCAAGCTTTGCGCCCTGACTCCAGTCCTGAGGTATTCCGAAGAGCATTACCGTCAAAATTGATACGGGAAGAATGCTTATCAAAATAAACGGACGCAGTTTCCCTCTGTTTTTGAACTGAATTTTGTCTATCAGCAAACCCATTATCGGGTCGTTGACGGCGTCCCAGACCTTAGCCGCGATAAGAATCACCGTCAGAATCGACAGGCTTTTAAGGGTAAATCCCATATAACCGTAAATGACCGTCATCAGAAAAGTGTTAACAAAAGTGATGGTCAAATTCTGTCCAAGCCCTGCCAGACCGTAACTGATTTTTTCTTTAGAAGTCAATTTGTTGTAATCCATATTTACCCCCTGTGAATTATTATTTTCTGTTAGGACAACCGTCGATTGAACCGAATTGAAAAACGGTCTTTTCAATTCGGTTGTTTTATGACGATTGTCTTAATCTCAAACGGCTTGAATTCGATCGCAGAAATATCCGTTTCTTTTATCGGGTTTTCCAGCATATCCGCCTCAAATGCTTTGCCCTTTACGGCGATTGACAAGGATGCGGTGCGCTTTATTCCGCTGTCCTCGTACAGGCGCAATACAATGCCGTTTCCGTCCTCGGCAGGCTTTATTGTTTCTATGACAATATGCTCGTCCGAGGAAGTAATTTGCGGAGCAATTTCAACATCGGATTCTGTAATAAATAAGGGATTGTTGTAAAAATAGGCAACGCTTTGTGTATTTGCCTGATTATAATCTCCGGCGTGAGGATAGAGGGCATATTTTATTGTATGTACGCCCTTGTCGGCAGCGGGATCGGGCCATACTGCGGAGCGAAGCAGATTAAGTGACAAAAGCCCGTCTTTGACTCGCCAGCCGTACTTTCCCGTCGTGAGAACCGAAACACCTGCGTCGCCGTCCGTAACGTCCACCCATTTGTGAGCGCAGATTTCAAATTGCGCCCATTCGGTTTTCGTTTGAGTGCGTGTGCTGCGTTTTATATTACCCATTTGTATATCGCAGGTAACTTCGTCCGCATACACCGACGGGCGGAAATCCGCACGGAGCATTTTATGCGTTTCCCTCCAGTCAACCTCGGTTGTAAATTCCACGATAGGACTGCCGACGGTGAGAACGACCTTTTGTATAATCCTTGATTTTCCGTATGTGTATACGTTTTCTCGTGTTACCGAAGCGTCCGACAGAATTACGGAGTGACTCGCAAGCTTAAATTCCGCAGGTTTTTTCTTCGTATAATTGACAGATATATCCCAAGCGTTATAGAACAGACGTTTATCCCTGTATACATTGAGCTTGTTGAGGTACTCTCCCGCAAACTCTCTGTCACTGCGCTTATCGACAAGACTTTTTATATTGCCGTTTTTGTTGAAGGTAAGACGGAACAGATCGCTTTCGATATGTTCATCGTCATATGACAGCGGCGATTTTTGCGGCACGGAATATTCCGTCAGCTTTCGGGAGGAATACGGTTCAATGTCGGCGGTATACCACTTGTCTTTGTAATAAACCGTACCCTTATACCTTGCGGACGTAAGGTTGATTGCCGTAGCACCCGAAGATTTTCCCGCAGAGAGAAATCCGACCGCTTCGCCGAGCAAAGTATCAAGCTCTTCAAGCATGGCTTCGTAACGGGCAGTGCTTTCCTTGTAAACGCGTCCTATCGAGGAACCGGGAATTATATCGTGAAACTGATAGAGAAGAACCTCCTTCCAGATTGCTTCAAGCCTTTCTTTAGGATATTTATACCCTTTTTCCCGTGCCACAGTTGCAAGAAATTCAACATTATGCAGCGCGAACTCAATTCTTCGGTTATAGTATTTGTTCTTTGACTGAGTAGTGTATGTCCCCTGATGTTTTTCGAGATATAATTCTCCCTTGTATCTTGCAAGACTGTCTTTTTGCTCCGCAAGTATGTCAAGATAGTCAACGGCACGGCTCATTACGACCTTGGGAATGCCTTTCATACCTCCGCATCGCCGAACAGCCTCGATATGACCCTCTCCCGGCCCTCCTCCGCCGTCGCCTATTCCGTAAAGCATTGCGAAAGACTTTATCTTATCATGTTCGGGGAAGCTCACGGCAGCCCTTTGCAGACTCCACGCATTTCCGAGACTGTTGTATGTTTCATCGGGAGGAATGTGAACTATAACCTCGGAATCGTCAATGCCCTCCCAAACAAACGCCTTATGAGGAAACTTGTTATGTTCATTCCAGCTTAATTTTATGGTTTCTAAATAATCCATACCGCATTTCCGAATTATTTGAGGAAGATTTCCGCTGAACCCGAATACATCGGGCAGCCAGCACATACGCACCTCGCAGCCGAATTTCTCTTTCCAGTATTTCTGTCCGTACAGACATTGCCTGATAAGGCTTTCTCCGCTCGGAATATTGGTATCGCATTCGACCCACATTCCTCCCTGAAGCTCAAGCTGTCCGTGTCGGAATGCCGCACGAAGCTCTTCAAACAAAGCCGGGAAGCTGTCCTCGATCCACGCAAATTGCTGCGGCTGACTTGCGCCGAAAATATAATCCGGATAGCGCTCAATGTTTCTCAGCTGATTGGCAAAGGTGCGCTGTGCCTTACGCTTGCTCTCCCTCATGGGCCAAAGCCACGCAAGGTCAAGGTGTGCGTGTCCGGTGGCGTAAACGACATAAGGGCTTTCATCTCCCGTTTCGCATTCGTCCGAATATACTTTTTTTGCGTTTTCGTAATCACCGCTTAACGCAAAAGATAAAAGTCTGCCGAGTGAATGTGAAACGGATTTACGCTTATTGTCGTCAAAACGCAGCAGCGACTGTTGGTACAACAAGGACACGGCGTCATAATACGCACTTTTTGCCTCCTCGTCAACTATGACAATATCCGCCCGTTTGAATTTTGCTGCGGTAAACGGTGATCCCGGAAAACAGTTATTTCCGCAATCTACCCAAATCTCAATTTTTTCTCCTCCGTCTGCGACAGACTTCAATTCGTAAAAACGCTTTCCCGCATTCGGCTGTTCAAACTCAACAAAATCGTGAGACCTTGTCAAACCGCTTCTTGGAGAACCGTTTTCGTCATATATGCACCCCTCTGCGCCCACATCGAGCAGCAGCCCGACTTTTTTCCCTTTTGCGCATTCTGGGATTTCTCCGCTGAACCGAAACCATGCGCAGCCGTAGTTTTCACGGCTCCAAACCCTTCCCGCACCGATTCTGCGGTATTCGAGGTTCCGACCGTCTTTTCGGCTCACAGGCTCCGGAGAAGAAGCGTACTCGGCAGTCAGAGAGCCGACTTTCGTATAAACTTTGCGCTTTAGCTTGATAAAACCTTTGCGGAAACACGATTTTGCTAAAAATTTTGCTATACAAAGCGTTTTGTTCATTTTGACGCCTCCTCGCATACGCTGTAAAAAAACTACAAAACATAAAAAGTTCTTTTAATCAAAAGCGGAGTTGTTTTTACCGTCGAGACATTCCGGACATATAACCTCAAAAAACAATCTATGGCGAATAATTCTGCACCCGGTCTGTTCGGCTGATTCATCGTCAAGAGACGCTTTATAATGGGACGGCGCATCAATAACCTTTCTGCATTCGACGCAGAACATATGATAATGCAAATCGGTGCGCAAATCATATCTGTCAGCACCCGGAACACGCACATGACAAATTTCACCGTCCTCCGACAGGCAGTTCAAATTGCGATAAACCGTTCCGTGGCTGATATTGGGATTTTTTTGATGTACATCCTCATAAATCTGCTCGGCGGTCGGATGGTCATGTCTTGACTGCACTGCCTCAAGCACTAATCGGCGCTGTTTTGTTTCTCTTCTAGTAATCATTCGGGTTTCATCTCCGTTTTGTAACTATATATGACACATCCTGCCCATGCGGGACTGCATTCTTTGATCGGGCAGGCATAGTCCTCCGGAAACATGCCGCCCCATAGATATGATTGTACACCTCATAAACATAACATTTTTCGTGCAGAAAGGTTTTTAAACTACGGCTTCCAAACGGAGGCGTTCGTAAAGCTTCGCTAGTCCCTCTGCCTCGACAATTTCGGCGGATTTCACATATATACGCTCACTCATGGTTTTCGTCCTCTGCGGCGGAAAGAAGGTTTTTTCTCGAGTCTCCGATACCGCAAAGCTCTTTGAACCAAAGCTTTGCGTGTGCTCGCATACTTTATTTTCGTGTTCATGCTTGCAACCTTTTTTCTTGAAGTTATTAGGAGGAGTTCCTGATAATATTATATAAGTAATTCTCAGTTGCGTCAAGCGTAACGATTTAACAAAAGAAGAATCCGACTTCTTACCCTGCGATAATATGACAAAGTAGTGTTCATATTCAAAGACGGCTCAAATGTTGAATGGAAAATCGAAAAGTAAAAAAGTCCGCAGGCTGTGACGGAAAACGCTCCGTCCAGCTTGCGGACTTTCTCTTTATTCGCGGTAGGATAAACCTTAGTACGATAATTTTATCATAAGAAAAGAATTTTTCTACTGTTTCTGCAAAAAACTCAAAATTCTTCCATAATTCTATTGACAAGCAATCAACTATAGGATATTATATAAATGAAAAAAGCAAACGACTTGCGATCATTTGACCACAAGATAGTCTGGTTTAAAGTTGATATTGTGGAAACAAAGCGCAAGTTATTCTTCAAGGAGTAATTTGCGCAATTTTTATATTCCATTAGGAGGTTGAATGTCATGAAGCTGATCTATCTTTTCAATCGTAAGTTTGGCTTATCGTTTGTGAAGATGAGTAGGTTTGAACCCTATCTCGGTGGACAGTTAATCTTCTACACATTAAGCGCATAAGCCGATAGCAAATACTTTTGCGGCTTATGCGCTTTAAAAAGTTTTGTAGGAACTGCAATGGTTTCCATATGTAGATTGCGAATTATTTGCAGGGATTCTTTAGAGTTATTAAATTGTTTAATTACCATTTAATGTATTGAGAGGTATGCTTATGAAAACAATCAAAAAAACAACCATAGTTTGCACTGTTATGTGCTTGTTGCTTTTACTGGCGATATCTGCCTCTGCTTTGGGCCTTCAGCATGTGACAATACATAACGGTTTGCACAACACCATTCAGGCAGGATTTTCAGAAAGCAAGGCAGGAACGGGTTCTTATGGCACCGTTAAAAATAAAATAGTTAAACAATGTTACGTTAGGCTGCAAGAAGGTAGTTATGATTCTGGCAAAGTATACAGTGCCGTAGGAGTAAAAACAGGTGGCACACGATATATTTGGACTCAGGAACTGTCTAAATTTAACAATCCGTTTCAAACGTGTTATACTAACTATGGTTGGCTGTACTATTGATTTTCGTTATTGAGAGGTAATAGTTTACTCTTAAATCATATAAGCCGGTAGGTAATAATTATCTACCGGCTTTATAGGAGATAGCAATGAAACATATTTTTCACAAATCCTTTGTTTTGGTTTCTTTTTTTAGTGCAGTGACTATTGTATTAATTCTCGGCATTTCTTTGATTGGTGGGCAAAGCGCAGAAGCTAATGTTGATTCTAACGACAGCATGATGATTTGGGGATTGACCGCTCTTATGATAATTATATTGTTGTTGAATATATCAGACATCATAGCTTATTGGATTAATGGAAAAGCGCAAGAAATCAGAGCAAAGTATATAGTCGGCATTAAAGAAAAAACAATTTTCTCTCGTATATATTTAAACTTGAATTTTCTTAATATTTTGTCTTTTTTTGTTGGACTTGCTGCTTCTGTAGCAACAGCCTATATCATTTCATCGGTCTCAGCATATTTGGTCGTGAAAATCTCCTTTTTAGCGATTTTCTTGGCATTTGCTTTCAATGTCGTTTTGTTGAACGCAATCAGTATACTGATTTTAAAATATAAGTTGAGAAATGGTTATATGGGGTTAAGACAATGACACAAATCCGCTTTGCATTAGAAGATATAAGAAAAAATAAATCTTATTTTATTAGATTTTTCATTCAAATAACTTGTGTTTTAGTATTGTTGGGGGGCTGCGTCTCACAAATTTCCTCCATTGATAAATACAAAAAGAAATTTAGTGTGTTTGAAAAAACATCTGATTTATATATTATGAGAGATATGACAGAAAACGATGTGTTTTTAGAACGCTTATCTGATGATGGGTTTCAATCAAAATTGTTTGAACTATACAGTTTTCTTGCCCAATCACAGAAAATCAACTTCTATTCATATCGCTTCGATCAAATAATCGCAGAAAAAGAAGATCTGCCAATTCAATATATTCAGGATCCCGACAAAGCAAAGTATTATCCTTTGCTTTATGTTGATGAGAATTTTTGGGATACCTTTGGCTTGTCGTGTTTTGCAGGAAGAAAATTTACCAAGCAAGATTTTTCTTTTAATCAGACCCAAATTCCCATAATATTAGGATATCAGTATTGCGGGTATTACAACATAGGCGATGTGATTACTCGAGAATTAGTTGTGGAGACAGGCGATGCAATGGAACAGGAATTTATTGTGGTGGGGATACTTGATAAAGATGCGTTTTATTTGGATCCTGGAAAAACCGGAGATATATTGTATTTATCGGGAACAATCATCGCCCCACTAATTGTAAATGAAGAAACCCCGTATTATGAACTTGATAGTATCATTACATCGAGCACCATAATCGTTGACGACCCTGCACAGCTACAGACGATAGAAGAGAAAGCAAAAGCAATAGGAGTATATGACAAATTAGAATTTATTAGTTATGCTAAGCAACTTGAAAACATTGTTAGAGAAAATATGACGTATGTATACTTTGCCATTGCTGTTCAAGGACTAATATTATTTTTCTGTATTATATGTATTATTTCTGCGTTAATGAATTACATAAATTCGCATAAAAAAGAATTTGCAATACACATTTTGTGCGGCGCAAAGAGTAAAGATTTATCACTTCGAATTGTTTTTCAAATACTTACCTGCCTGCTATTGTCTAATGTTATTACTTTTATCCTATTCGGACTTTCATTGGCTTCTCTAGTAATACTTCTTACCAGTGCAATACTTCTATTATTGATTGTTCTTGCACCTACAATACAGATTATAAAAAAACCTTTGGCGGATTATTTAAAAGAGGTATGAACATGATTGAATTAAAAAACATCCAGCGTGTTTTCGGAAAAGGCGAAGCACAGGTATGTGCCCTTGACGGGGTGACCTTGTCTATATCCAGCGGAGAAATGGTTGCTGTAACAGGTCCTTCTGGATGTGGAAAAACAACATTGTTGAACATTTTAGGATGTGTAGATAAGGTTACTGCTGGTCAGTATTTGCTCGACGGAAACGATATAAGTGATTGTTCGAATGATCAGCTTTCTGTTTTACGCAACCGTATGTTTGGTTTTGTTGTTCAGGACTTCGCTTTGATAAACGACTATACAGTATACCAGAATGTTATTTTGCCGATACGATACAACAAGAAGTCATCTGAGAAAGCTAAGCGTGCAGAAATTCTCAATCTTTTGGACAGACTTGGTGTTGCGAATAAGATTTCATCGTATCCGCCGAAATTATCCGGTGGGCAGAAGCAAAGAGTGGCAATTGCGAGAGCATTAGCAAATGATCCGAAAATCCTTTTGGCAGATGAACCAACTGGATCACTCGATCAAAAACATGGACAAGAAATAATCGATTTGTTTAGGAAAATAAATAAAACTGGAAAAACTGTTATAATTGTTACACACGATATGAATATTGCATATCAGTGTGATCGTATTATTGAAATGGTTGATGGTAAAATATTATAAATTGCTTTGGAAAACCGCAGTGGATAGTGGTTGTTTTCCTATCTGTTTATGTCAAAGTCTCTAGCCTCCTACTCGATTCCGTACCGTTTTTTTGTCTATTGTTTGTTTTTTATTCCTTTTAGCAAAAAGCCTTCTTTTTTGGAGTATTATAATGATGTATATATCCACATTAGTGGTAGTGTTAAAACTCATTATACAACATAATGAGAATTATCCCGTCTGAAAATAACGGATTCGTGCTTGCCCTTCTTGATTTTGCCTTCCTTGATGAGCCGCTGTTTCTCCGCCCGGATACGCTCCAGCAGAGCCTCTGCAGGCTCGTCAGACGGATCTTGCGGTACCAGCTTACCCTGGACTGCCTCTTGCAGTATCAACTTCGTTAGAGTCTCTGGAAAGGCTTCCTGCATGGCTACAGTTTCGTCGTACACAGCTCCATAGCTTTTTACCACCGACAGAACTTCCGACAGTTTCGTTAAAATACGGCGTTGCTCATCGAGCGGCGGAATTGGTGTGAGATACGCTTTGATGATTGCTGTGGCAAGTTCTTTCTGCTTCGTAGTACCGTCTGCCTGGTCCTCTATAACACTTTGCACGGTTGGATTAGCAAAATAGTAGTACAAGTATTCCGGCAGGACAAACTGTTTCAGAGGGCGTATAACGGTAACACGGCTGTCTGCAACAGCCAACTCATACGGATTAGCCGCTGCTTTGTAAATAGCCATTCGCCCCAGTGTACCAAGGCCAGTAGAGTTCCACATTAGGTCATTATCCTGCAAGAGGCGCTCCGGTCCATAGGAGGACAGAGAGTCAGGCTCAATAAACTGCGCCTTTTCAATCGAAAAACCGCTCCATTGATTGCACTTCTGTGCGACAACGGGGTACTTTTTGATTGGAGAATACTTCGGCGACTTTCCACGCTGGATATACTCGCAGACGTCAATGAGCCGAACCCATTCCCACGAATCGGGGATGTCGAACAGCACCTCATCCGCCAGCGACCGCACTTCATCGCCGATTTTCTCATAAGGAGTATTATCAGAACTCGGCTGTTTAACGATTACCTCGGTAGTTTAACGAATACTCCAGTAATTCAACGATTACCCCAGCTGTTTAACGATTACAACGACAAAAAAGCCACAAAACCCATATAAAGCACAAAACCTCGCCGCAGAAACGCTCTGTGACGGGGTTCGCTTATGTGCTTAAATAGCTGAAAAGCCTTATTTCAAGCGGTTTTCGGGCATAGAAAAAGTCCACCGTAATTCTATCAAAATTACGGTGGACTTATGGCGGAGAGCAAGGGATTCGAACCCTCGAAACGCTTTTGACGTTTACACGATTTCCAATCGTGCTCCTTCGACCAGCTCGGACAACTCTCCGTGTCTGCAATCAAATGCTCGTCTATTATATATGACTGCGCTTAAAAAATCAAGTCTTTTTTTAAAAATCCCGAACTTTTTATCTGCAATTTCTCGGCACTCGGAATATACGGGTTTTTGAGTGAAATCAATATAATGTATATTTCAAAAGTTGCCTGTTTTTTTACTTTGCTGTATTGCACCCGGAGACAAGATATAATATAATAAATATGATTATATAAAGATGATTATATAAAGGGAATGAAGGGATATAATGAGAAAGACAAAGATAGTATGCACAATAGGTCCTGCCAGCAGCGATCCGAAAATATTCACCGAAATGTGCAAGGCGGGTCTCAACGTTGCGAGGCTCAACTTCTCCCACGGCACTCATCCGGAGCATCTCGAAAAGCTCAATATGATAAAGAAAGTGCGCGAAGAACTCAATCTCCCGATTGCGATAATGCTCGACACAAAGGGTCCCGAGTACAGAATCAAAACCTTTGAACATGGAAAGATATTTCTTCAGGACGGCGACGAGTTTTCGTTCACCACCGAGGATATTGTGGGCAATCAAAGCCGCGTCAGCGTGACCTATGCGGGACTCGTCAACGATATCTCTATAGGCGACCGCATTTTGGTAAACAACGGGCTTGTAATTTTTGAAGTCATCGGTAAAACCGACACAGATGTAAGGTGCAGGGTCATCACCGGCGGCGAGCTTTCAAACAGAAAGAGTATGAGCTTTCCCAATAAGGTGCTCAATCAGGTATACCTAAGCGAGCAGGACAAGGAGGATCTGCTGTTCGGTATTCAGAATAACGTCGACTATATCGCGGCGTCTTTTGTTTCACGCAGACAGGATCTCGTTGATCTCAAGGCATTTCTCCGCGAGAACGGCGGCGACGGCATAGACATAATCGCCAAAATAGAGAACCGCACCGGCATAGATAACATAGAGGAAATCTGCGAAGAGTGCGACGGAATAATGATAGGCCGCGGCGATCTCGGCGTTGAAGTCCCCTTCACCGAGCTCCCCGCACTTCAAAAATATATAATCACTAAATGCCGTCTGCTCGGCAAGCGCGTTATCACTGCAACGGAGATGCTCGAATCTATGATAACCAATCCACGCCCGACCAGGGCTGAGATCTCGGATGTCGCCAATGCGGTCTATGACGGCACGAGCGCGGTTATGCTCTCGGGTGAATCGGCGGCGGGCAAATACCCCGTCGAGACCGTTCGCACGATGGCCGAGATAGTTGAGGAGACCGAGAAGCACATACACTATGCAAAGCGTTTCCGCAACAACGATTTCAAGATAAAGAACCGCGTCGACGCTATTTCCCACGCAACCTGCGGAATGGCTATTGACATAGACGCAAAAGCTATTGTTGTAGCATCTATCTCCGGCATGACGGTTCGCATGGTATCGCGTTTCAGAGCGCCGACGGACATAATCGGTATGGCGACAAACAGGGCTGTGTGGTACAAGCTCGCGCTCTCCTGGGGCGTTATGCCCGTGCTCAGCGAGAAATTCAATTCGACCGACGTTCTTTTCTATCATGCGCAGAAGGTCGCAAAGGACGCGCTCAATCTCGAGCCGGGCGACAATATCGTAATGACATGCGGCGCGATAAACGGAAAATCCGGCAACACAAATCTTATAAAAATAGAGACAATCGAATAAAAAAGAGTTCTCCCCTGCCGATTCGGCAAGGGAGATTTTTTATCGAAAAAGCACCCGGACATAAAATACGGGTGCTCTGTCATTTTTAGAAATCCGCAGAACCTGTTGTTCTCGGGAACGGAAGCACGTCGCGGATATTGGAGATACCGGTGAGATACATAACCAGTCTCTCAAAGCCGAGGCCGAAGCCGCTGTGCTTAACGCCGCCGTAACGGCGAAGGTCAAGATACCACCAATAATCCTTGGGGTCGAGTCCGAGTTCTTCAATGCGCTCCGTAAGCACATCGAGTCTCTCCTCACGCTGGCTGCCGCCGATTATCTCGCCTATGCCCATAACGAGCAGGTCAACTGCGGCAACGGTCTTTCCGTCATCGTTAAGGCGCATATAGAAGGCCTTAATCTCCTTGGGATAGTCGGTGACGAATACAGGGCGCTTAAAGATGCGCTCAGTCAGGCAGCGCTCGTGCTCCGTCTGAAGGTCGCAGCCCCAATAGACCTTGTAGTCAAACTCGTCGTTGTATTTCTCAAGCTCCTTGACGGCATCGGTATAGGTGACGTGCGCGAAATCCGAGCTGACAACGGAATTAAGCCTCTCGAGCAGTCCCTTATCAACAAACTTGTTGAGGAACTCAAGCTCCGACTTACAGTTCTCCATAACATAGGAGATGACATACTTTATCATGGCCTCCGCAAGCTCCATGTCGTCATTAAGGTCGGCAAAGGCTATCTCGGGTTCAATCATCCAGAACTCCGCAGCGTGACGCTGAGTGTAGGACTTCTCGGCTCTGAAGGTGGGGCCGAAGGTATATATCTTACCGAAAGCAAGAGCCATCGCCTCGCCCTCAAGCTGGCCGGAAACGGTCAGATAAGCGGGCTTCTCGAAGAAATCCTGCTTGAAATCGACTGTTCCGTCCTCGTTCTTGGGCGAGTTTGCAATATCAAGAGTCGTTACCTTGAACATCTCACCCGCGCCCTCGCAGTCGCTGCAGGAAATGAGCGGTGTGTGTGCATAGATAAAGCCTCGCTCATTGAAGAACTTATGAATAGCGTAAGCGGCGGTCGAGCGAACGCGGAAGGCCGCGGAATAAATATTCGCTCTCGGGCGCAGATGCGCTATCGTTCTCATATATTCGAGCGTATGACGCTTTTTCTGGAGAGGATAATCGGGAGTTGACTGACCCTCGACCTCGATTGAAGAAGCATTGAGCTCGAACGGCTGATTCGCCTGGGGAGTCAGAATAAATGTACCCGTAACTCTGACTGCCGCGCCGACATTCAGCTTGACTATATCCTTGTAGTTTTCTACCTTTGCGCTCTCGAAAACAACCTGCAGGCTCTTGAACGAGCTGCCGTCGTTAATCTCCATAAAGCCTATCGCCTTTGAGTCACGGAGGGTCTTAATCCATCCGCAGACCGTTATCTCCTTGCCGCCGAGCTCCTCATATGAGCTGAACAGCTTTGAAATTTCAAGTCTATCCATTTGTATGTCTCCTTTGCTTATGACTCATAATTATAAATGATATCAAAAGCGGAATTGAAAATCAATAGCGAAGGCTCTATTTATTCAAAATTTTCCGGCGCGGGGTCGGGTTCTATGTCTATGGGGGCAGCCGTTCCCCTGTCTTTATTGATATTATAGACAAATTGCGTGACAACAACGGTCAACGCTACGCCGATGGTCATAACTATGAGATACATATTTTTGATGTTCAAAGCGGTCTGAGCCGTCTGATTCGCGCCGAGGGACTCAACATATCCGCACACCGCGAGCAGTCCCGCCGAGAGTGCCGAGCCGAGACCCTGGGCAAGCTTGCGGAAGAACGAAAACAGCGCATAGAGCGAGCCCTCGTCACGGCTGCCCGTCTTTTCATACTGATAGTCGATACAGTCAACGACCATTGCCCAAAGGATTATAGTGAACACGGCGTTACTCGTATAGAGCAGCATGAGCACGCCCATATAGATTATCAGCGAGCTTGTCGCCGTGGGATCCATGGGGATAAAGCACGAGATTATACCAGCCACAAGGCTTATCGATGAGGCTATGACCACAAGCTTCTTCTTGCCGATTTTCTTCGTTATCTTGCCTATAAAGGGCATAAGAACAACGAGCGGCAGATAGGGTACTATATTTGCAGCCGCGAGTATCTTCGTGTTGTGAAAATAAGACTGGAATATTATGACATTGACAGTGCTCATGGACATAAAGCAGATAACCTGAGCAAACGAAACGGCGGTTATAGCAAGCAGAGGTCTGTTTGTAAAGAAGCCCTTTATGGCCTTGAGATAGCTCATCTTATCGGTCTTGTCATGCGCTTCGGCGGCAACACGCTCGGTCACAAGCAGGCGCACAAGCATAAAGCCGGCAAAGCCTATCGCCGAGCATACAAGTGCGACATAGACCATTCTTGAGCCGATGAGATTGTGATCCTTGTCATAGACTATAAGCGGCAGAAGCATTGTAAGCACCTGCGCGAGTCCCGCGCCTATCGATCTGAAGGTCGAGAGATTAGTGCGCTTTGAGGGGTCGTTTGTTATGCACGAATGGAGCGCGCCGTAGGGCACATTTGCCATTGTGTAGGCAACCGACCAAATGCAGTAGATTGCAAGGCAATAAATGACCTTGAAGATATAGCTCATGGAGGCTATCGGCATAAAAGAAAGCGTAGTGAAGATTATCAGAGAGCTTCCGCCTATGGTTATCCACGGCATGAACTTGCTGCCCTTGCCTATGCTGACATTGTCCACCATGCCGCCTATCAGTGGGTCATTTATAGCGTCCCATACTTTTCCGACTATGATTATCCAAGCCCAATCTTTTAGTTCCAGCCCGACATACTGGGTATAGAACAGCATGAGATAGTTTGTTATCAGCGCAAAGCTCATGTTGCAGCCGAAATCGCCCATCGCATAGCCGAAATAATCCCGCATACCGAACGGTCTCGTCTTGTTTTGTGCATCCATAATATAAATTTCCTTTCGTAAGTTATATTTTTTAGTTAATTATAATATAACGCCTATATTAAATCAATATTTAAAATGTATTTTACCGTGAAATTTTGAAAAAATACCGCGGCAGGCATTGACTTTTAAACTGCGGCATAGTAGAATTATTGACTGTTAAAGGCTATGAAGAGGAAAATTAGGTTTTTATGCCGACAAAGAGATGAGACGGTCGGTGCAAGTCTCAGCGGCAGAATCTCCGAACCCGCCTCGGAGCCGCAGCGTCAAATGCGCTGACGCATTCCGGCGTTATCGGAAAGACGGCTTTCGTCGCTTTGAGAGCGGACTTTTTGTCCGAACTTGGGTGGTACCGCAGACTTTATGGTTTGTCCCAGGCTTTTCAGCCCGGGGCTTATTTTTTTGAAAGGATGAAAAAAGATGAAACTTGACAAGCTTGTCGGCGAAAGATTCAAGGAGAAGCCCTCCGACTGCGTTATTGACAGCCACGCGCTGATGCTGCGCGGCGGCTATATGAAGAACGTGGCCAACGGCATATATTCTCAGTTCCTCCCCCTGCGCCGCATAACGAAGAAAATCGAGAATATTATCCGCGAGGAAATGGACAATATCGGCGGCCAGGAGGTTCTGTTCCCGGTAGCTCTCCCCGCTTCGCTCTGGGATGAGTCGGGCAGATACGAGAGCGTCGGCAGCGAGCTTCTTCGCTTCACCGACCGCAACAACGCGCGCATGGTGCTCGGCATGACCCACGAGGAGGCCGCGGTTCAGCTTGTACGCGACTACGCCAACAGCTACACAAAGTATCCCTTTATGATATATCAGATTCAGACCAAGTTCCGCGACGAGGGTCGTCCGCGCGGCGGTCTCATCCGCGTTCGTGAGTTCACCATGAAGGACGCCTATTCCTTCCACACCTCGCAGGAGGATCTCGAGAGCTACTACCGGGAATGCTATGACGCTTATAACCGCATTTTTGCGCGTGCGGGCATTCCCGAGGTAATAACCGTCAAATCCGATTCCGGCATGATGGGCGGCAGCATTTCTCACGAGTATATGCTCCTGACTCCCGTGGGCGAGGATTCTATAGCCGTCTGCTCAGAGTGCGACTACCGCGCAAACATGGAGGCGGCGCAGAGCATTGTGGAAAATACGACAGACGATAATCTCAACGAGCTCAGGAAAGAATACACACCCGATATACACACCATCGAAGAGGTCTGCGAATTCCTGCACACCCCGCTTGAGAAATCCTGCAAGGCGGTCGTGTATCAGAAGAACGCGACGGACGAATATGTTGTTATCTTTGTCCGCGGCGACCTCGACATAAACGAGACGAAGCTCACCAACCTCTTGGGTGAGGCGGTTCATCCCGCAGTTATCACCGATGAGAGCGGAATTCATGCCGGCTTCATAGGCCCCGTCGGTCTGCCCGAGAACGTAACGGTTCTCTTCGACAATTCGCTCAAGGGCGCTACCAACCTCGCTTGCGGCGCTAACGAGGACGACCACCACTATACCGGTCTCAACATCCCGCGCGATGTGGGCGAGGTCGAGTATAACGACCTTGCAAAGATAGTTGACGGCGGAATCTGCCCGCAGTGCGGCAAGCACACGATAAATATATCGCGCGGCATCGAGGTCGGCAATATCTTCCAGCTCGGCACAAAGTACACGAAGTCTATGCATATGACCTATCTCGACAAGGACGGCAACGAGCAGTATCCGATAATGGGCTGCTACGGTATCGGCGTAGGCAGACTTGCGGCCTCCGTGTGCGAGGTTCGCCACGATAATTACGGTCCCATTTGGCCGATAACGATAGCTCCGTGGCAGGTTCATCTGTGCTGCCTGAGATCTGACGACGCAGACGCAAAGGCTCTTGCCGACAGGCTCTATGACGAGATGCAGAAGGACGGAATCGAGGTTATTTACGACGACAGAAACGTGCGCCCCGGCGTTATGTTCTCCGACGCAGACCTGCTCGGCTGCCCGGTCAGAGTCGTTGTAAGCCCGAGAAACCTTGCAGAGGGCTGCTGCGAGGTCATGACCCGCACAAAGAGCATCAACGAGAAGGTTGCCGTTGATGACGTTATCCCGCAGGTCAAAAAGATGATAAAGGATATGTTTGACGAGCTGAATAAGTAAGTTAAATATAGAGAACCGACCCTCCGTTTTTTGCGAAGGGTCGGTTTTGTTATATCATAAATTAAAACGCAAAGTATTTTTCGAGCATCTTCTTCATTCTGCCGTTCATTACGCTCAGGGTATTTACCGCAGCTTGCTTTTCGTCCTCGGTTCCGTATATCGCCTGTTTCATAAGTCTGCCCTCTTCAAAGCAGGCATCGTCATGAATCGGGAAATAGTTGTTGAGCAGGAAGCATCCGTAGCGGACATATCTCATCTCGCCTACAAGTCTGAATTCCTTGCTTATCGTGTCAACGGCAACGCTCCTAAAGCTCTTTATCGACTCAATAAGCGCTTTTCTCTCGTTCTCGGGCGAGAATACTATTGTTGAGCAGACATATGCACCTCTGTTTTCGGGAGTGCAGGAGTGGCTGTCGGTGCTGCCGACAACGGGATATCTGTATCCGCGGGCTCTGTCCTCATAATATCTCACGGTCTGATAGCCGTTCTGCTCGAAATAGACCTCGCCGCCGAGGACTTCAAAAGCGTCGAAAATCTTATTTTCAACGAGCCAGTCGTTGAGGGCGTCGGACACATGAAATGCCTCGCCTGTTATCCAAGTCGGATGCGGGAATATTCCGAGTCCACCGGCCTTTCTTATCTCGTCGTAAATCCACTTGAGCACCGCCGCCGTCATAGCGTCGACATTGTCGGGCACCTTTATCTCCTTGGCGAGCGCGGTCATCTTGGCGGCAAACTCCTTGCGGGTCATGACATCGGGGCAGTCGTCCCTTATTGCACGAACCTTTTTGTCCTTGCCGACTTCCTCTACCGCTACATCCTCGACAAGCGCGTTAATGCTGTATTCGCCGCCGAAATTAATCGTATGCGGATCGACCTTAAAGCCGTTTATCGACGGGAGATGCACCTCCTCGCCGGGCACGAGATTGAACTCTGTCGGGATATTTTTAAATGCCTCTATAGCTCTGAGCGACGGATAATAGCGGTGGTGGTCGGTTATGGCAAGAAAATCATAGCCGCGGGAGCGATAGGTTGCGGCAACATTCTCGGGGTCATGCGCTCCGTCGGAAAAATTCGTGTGCATATGCAGGTCGCCCATAAACGGATAAACTCCGACAAGGTCGTCGGAGACTGCATAAACGCAGAACGTAAAGCGCTTCTTGTCCCCGTCGGGAGTCTCGCCCTCAACGCGGATACGGTACTCGCCCTCATAAGGGAAAAGCATTTTAATATCAAGCCCGTTCTCCGAGTTTGCGGTAACGTCAATTTCTTTTCTGAATGCGGAAGCCGGGGCATCCTCTATATCTCCCCCGTTGAGCCATGTCACCACAGCCTCACGCACACTGCCCGCCGGAAAAAAGTTTCTGCCGCCGAACGGTCGAATATGAACAGTGCTTTCCTTGCCGGCCTTTATAACCTTCGGGAACACATCATAAGTCCAAAGCTCACTTCTTCTGACAAAATCTGCCATTTCATCTTCTCCTTTGCGGAAAAATTTCATCAACTCATAATAGCATAAAGCAGCCGAAAAAACAATCAAAAGAACAGAAAATATTAAAAGGGTCTGTCACATCCGAACAGACCCTTTTCTTTAATATCCGCTGTCGTCGTAGACATAGCCCTTCGATTCGAAATACGAAATCGATTCGTTGCCGTCCTTAATTGTGAATACATATGTGCAGTCGCCCGCAAAATATATATTTTCCGCCCCGAAAAGCGAGGTCAGATACCGTATATTATCGCAGAACCTGGTCATTACGGTAAATCTGCCCTGTGGCGCCAAGAGCTTCTCGGCTCGGATGTTGGCATAGATGCTTCTGTCATCGTTTATCAGATGGTGCGCGCCCTGCAGATACTTGCAAGAGAGCAGATTCTTTCCGTAGAGTGCTATAAGCGCCTCGCCGTTGGATTCCTCCGCATCGCCGAGGAAAATCACGGACGCGTCGTCGAATATTATCTGAAACACGGTGGTGGTCTCGTTCATGCCGCGATATGCGCCGCCGTCCCTTGCCCGGATAGACAGCGGGAGTATATCTTCGTGCGTTGTAAGCACCTCAAGATACGAGTCCGGAAAATGTACCGTCTGCCCCGTGTGCAGCTTCAGATATTTTGCGTTAGGCGCATATTTCTTGAGTCTCTCGCGGAGCCTGTCCGTACAGCCGCTGCTATAATCCAAAAGCGTTCTTGACGGGAAGTTGAACATAACCCTCTCGACGCAGAGAACGTCCTTCTCGCGCTTGAGCAGCTTCGTAAACACATCCATATGGTCATCGTGGTTGTGAGTACATATCCATGCGGCAACGCGGATTTTCCCGCCCTTTTCGGTATTTGTTAAATCCTCAAGACGGCGCATAAACTCGTCGCAGGCCTCCTCTGTCGCCTGCTCTATTTCGCCGCCGTCGATTATTATAACCGAATTGTCGCGCAGTCTCAGCACATAGAGCATTCCGCAGTCGCAGCTGTGATAGCGAACCATTGAGCCGTATTTTAGCGAAAACTGCATGAGTGCCGTATCTCCGCGCACATCCGGCTCGTTGTCGTTCATCTCGGAAAGCGGACAGCTTGCGTTATCGATTATCACCCTCGCCTGCTCCGCTTCGCGGGTAAAATAGGTGTATATGATTCTGTTTTCTTCGGCAAACTCCGAAAAGATATTGCCGTTTATTTCGCGGTGAAACGTCTCCTTTCGACCCGTGTCTGCGAGCGCCGAAAGAAAATCGCGAAACATTTTCGGCGTAACGTCGTCCAAAACGACCATATACGAGTCGTCCGCGCCGCCGCTGACGCTGTCCTCAAGCTCAAGTCCCGCACCGCAGTTTATCGGCTCGCCCGTCTTTGTCCCGAATGCCGCAACACCGAGGGCTTCAAAAAAATCACTGAAGTTCACATCTTATCCTCCTCATTATAAATTTGTCCGCTAACAATTATATATTCAGCGGCGCGCAGTGTCAACATTATTGAAAAAAAGTCCGAAACTACTGTAAAAACATAAAAAGATATGATACTATAATGGCGTACCGTTTTCGGCTGAAATGCCGAAAAAAATATTAACCCGGAGGCGAAATAAAAATGCTGAAAGTCGCACTTGTCGGCGTAGGCGGAATAAGCGGAGCGCACATTCCCGCGTGGGAGAGCATGGACGACGCCGAGCTTGTCGCCATATGCGACATCCGTCCCGAGAGGATGGAGAAATATCCCGACAAACGCCGCTACACCGATTTTGACGAAATGCTCGAAAATGAGAATGTAGATATTCTCGATATCTGCCTGCCTACATTCCTGCACGCGGACTTTGCCGTTAAGGCGATGGAAAAGGGCATCAACGTCATATGCGAAAAACCGATTTCACTGAACCGCGAGGATGTTCATAGAGTTTATTCGACGGCAAAGAAGAACAACGTCTGCTTCATGGTGGCGCAGGTTCTGAGATTTTGGCCGGAATACGAGGTCGTAAAAAACATATATGACAGCGGCAAATACGGCAAGCTGCTCTCCGCGTCAATGCACAGGCTCAGCGGGATACCCAAGTGGAGCTGGGACGATTGGATGAGAGACGAGAAGCGCAGCGGTCTCGTGCCGTTCGACCTGCATATACACGACCTCGACTTCATTGTATATGCATTCGGAAAGCCCGAAAAATGCACTGCAAGGAGAGTAAAACGACCCGAGCAGGACTACATAGCCGCAACATATGATTTCGGCGATTTCCGCATCTCTACAGAAGCCGCATGGTTTGCGGGATGCTATCCGTTTTCCGCGCGATTCCTCTTCCAGTTTGAGGGCGCGGTTGTGACCTGGGAAAACGATGAGATAACCGTATATGAGGCGGATGACACCAAGTTCTGCCCGATTTCGCAGGACGGCGGAGACACCGGAGATATAGGACTGCCAAAAAGCAACGCCTATGCAAACGAGATACACTATTTTGCCAATTGCGTAAAAAGCGGTGTTTTCCCGGACAAAGTTAAGCCCGAGGAGCTTGAAACCGTTATTGACCTGCTAAAATCCCTGTAAAAATATAACCAATATCACAATTGTGTTATAAACGCGAAGAAAAAAACATTAATCATGAACATTGTTATGCTGTAAGCGTACTATTTCTTTAAAAAGGAGAGCTTATTAATGTAAAAAGCAAAAGTGTATCCAAAATGACATTATTATAATCACGATTGAATGTGACAAATCGTATTTGGAGTTGATATTTATAATGTTCTTCCACTTTCTTAAGAAAAAACAAAATAATATAGTTTTTGAAAGAAGTAACAATATGTCGAGTTCTGACAAAAAAATAGCTTTTTTCAATAACGAGGGAATCCTTTACGATGTATATCCGAGAGACAATTCAAAAACACTTGAAGAAAATCGTAGTGTAGCATATAGCGCAGATGTGTTTGTTGTTGACAATAAAACTTATGATTTACATGATCCAGAAAGCATTGCTCAAATTCCAACCCCAAATTGGAATAACTCATCGGATACTTTTCTCAATGTAACAACTTATTTGGACTACATTCTCAGAGTTCGGTTAGGAAATGGTAATGACACTCCCGCCACTACAGCTGCAATTGCACGCAAGGCTTCCTCTTTGATGGAAACTTCTCCTATAATGTACAACCCAGAAAACAGTTTTAAAATCACAAACCAACTCATGAAAGTAGGTTTATTTGACGAGGCGGATATAGAATTTCAAAAGATACTAAACTCCTTTTTTTCCAGTCGCCAAGATTGGACGCGTAGAATGCAGGATGTCATATTAAAAAATCCTTTGGTTGTCGCATCAAATCATGTCGGTACATGTCCGTTCTGTTCCATATATCGCAATCGTGTTTATTCTACGGACGGCAAAGATAAAAGGTTTCCAAAATTACCAAAAGATTTTTTTACCTACGGAGCTTTTCATCCTGGGTGTACACATGTATTTTATCCATTCATTTATCGTAGAGGCTGTTTTTTAGAAGAATATTTTGTAGATGAATCCACAGGTAATGTCATCACAAAAAAATATGATGCAATAAAATACAGTAACCGACCTTTTGTGCCGGAAGAAAAATTTATAAGGATGCGAGATAACTTGAATCCAGACGGAACTCCTGCAATTGATGTAGCATACGAAAAACTCGTAAACGACTATTCTAATAGTAAGACTCATTACGAAAATCGTTGGGAAAAGTTAAAAGAATATGAGCTTGTGAAAAAAGTTCTTCCTAAAATTGCCCCCTCCTCTTATGCCGGATACTCAAGAATGAAGTCAATGCAGACCAAAAACTTTTTAAAAATTGTTGAAGAAATGCAGAAACTCGGATACGATATAAAATAAAAACACGCCCTTTCAAAATTGAACAGTTTAGTAAAATGGACAGCAAAAACACCCTCCTGATTAAATATGCATTAGGAGGGTGTTTTAACGTCAAAAGAATATCAATATATATTTATGAGTAACAGATATTAAGTTTATCCTTGTGTAAATTATATGGCTTGGACAAATATTAGTCGAGAAAAAACAAAAAAAACACCATAAGATTGATTTACGACTGCCTATTCCGCCGGCTGTTTATTTGCGAATCTGCGGGACGGACGGTAGATGAGAAGCGCTATGAATATCAGCAGCGCCGTCGCGGAGAGGCTTATGGGATATGCTGTCATTATAGTCTCGAAATTGTGATGTTTCGGGAACACCAATTCTATCCACGCTATTCTTATTCCGCAGACTCCGACCATTGTAAGCACTGCGGGAACCAACGAAACGCCGAAGCCGCGCAGATAACCGGACATTATCTCATATAGCATACTGAAAGTATATGCCGCGAAAACTATCGTCAGGCGCGTATAGCCTATCTCGATAACCTGCGGGTCACTGTTGAATATAGCGAGCAGGAATCTGCCGAGAAGCAGCACAATGCCTATCGCCGCGCCGGAGGCTATCGTATCTTCTATCAGTGTCAGCCACAGGGTGCGCTTGCAGCGTTTTATTTGACCTGCGCCGTAGTTTTGACCGACAAAAGTCGTGCACGCCTGGCTGAAAGAGTTCAGCACGTCATATGCAATAACCTCAATATTAAACGCCGCGCTCGACGCCGCTATAACGACCGTTCCGAGGCTGTTTATTGCGGACTGGATGACAATATTCGAAATCGAGAACACCGCGCTCTGAATACCCGCCGGGAGCCCTATTTTCATTATCACTCTGAAGCTGTTCCAGCTGAAGCGCATCTTTTTGGGCTCGATTTTTATGTACTTATCCGACTTTACAAGGCGCACAAAAAGTATAATCGAGCTGACCGCATTGGAGATAACCGTCGCCGTCGCAACACCGCTGACGGTCATTTTGAGCACTATAACAAAGAAGAGATTGAGCACAACATTCAGAACTCCGGATACGGCGAGCGCTATAAGCGGCACCTTTGTATCGCCCACGCTCCTGAAAATCGCCGCTTCAAAGTTATAGAGCAATATCACCGGCAGTCCGATGAGGTATATTCTGAAATATATGATTGCAAGCGGCAAAACGTCCTCGGGGACATTCAGGGAGCTTAGCATCTTTCCGACAAACAGCTCGGCTATTACGGCGACTACCGTTCCGCCGACGAGAGCGAATATAACGGAGGTCTGCACCGCGCGCTGAACCGAATCCTTGTTGTTTCTGCCCATAGCGTTTGCGATAACAACATTCGCGCCGAGAGAGATTCCGATAAGGAAATTCACTATAAGACCTATAACAGGACCGTTGGCGCCTACAGCGGCGACCGCCGCCGTGCTCTTGTCGCCCGCAAAATTTCCGACTACGGCAAGGTCGGAAGCATTGAAAAGCTGCTCCAATATCGCCGTTGCCGCAACCGGGAGCGCAAACAGCGGAAGCTTGCTCCAGATAGGGCCGTTTAGCATATCGATTTTATTTGCGCCTGAACGTCTCATTTCATTCCCCGCTTTCCGTTGTGAAACTTATAACAAAAACAGTCAATTCTCAGACAGATAATGAATCTAACCGAAAAGGACTATACTCATTGACGCTGCTCCGTGAGGTAAATCTTATTTGATTTTTGTTAGTTACGTGTTAGTTGTGTGTTGGCTACGTGTTGGCTACGGAGAGCAAAACAGGCGATTTCAGAGCACCTTAAAATGAGTAAAAGTCTTGAAAACATTGAGTTTCAAGACTTTTATTGTTATGGTGCGGATAACAGGAGTTGAACCTGCACCGAGTTGCCCCGACTAGAACCTGAATCTAGCGCGTCTGCCAATTCCGCCATATCCGCATTTATACTTCCGATTTTTACACGGCGGAAGCTGCCGAGGGTGAGGCTTAACACCTTAATCACCGATAAGTTTGGCGGGCACCCTAAGGAACCCGCCATGGTGCGAGAGACGGGACTTGAACCCGTACGGGATTACCACACGCCCCTCAAACGTGCGCGTCTGCCGATTCCGCCACTCTCGCAGGTCTGTTCTGAACCGTTTCTTTGTTCCCTCAGAACGCTGATTATTATAGCAAAAGCGGTCTGTTATGTCAAGCCTTTTTTCAAAGTTTTTTAAATATTTTTAGCCGCTTCAAAATGCCCGATTATTCACCCTCGAGCGCCGTTATTTTGTCGGCTGCGGCTTTAAACACGGGAGCGCAGTCGGACGCACCGCCGCTTCCGCGCTCCTTGAAAACAGTTATGACATAACGGGGCTTTTCCGCCGGAAACCAGCCTGAAAACCACGTGTTATAAAGCTCCTCGCCGCGCTCGAATTTCCCGGTCTGCGCGGTTGCGGTCTTGCCGGCGGCGGTGGTGTTTTGGGGCTTCGCTCCCCTGCCGTTGCCGTTATCGACCGCGCTCCTGAGGTAATTCGACAGTAGTAATGCGGTGTCGCCGCTTATAACATACTCGCCCGCACGGTTCTCATGCTCAAAAACGGTCCGTGACCCGTCTGTTGCCTTTTCTACAAGATACGGCATACAATACGCTCCGCCGTTTGCTATGCACGACATATAAGCACAGACCGTGAGAGGCGACGCGGTGAGCGAGCCCTGACCGAACGCGAGATTGGCGACGGCCGCTTTGGAATCGAGCTCGGAAGCATTCGGCAGATATCCCGATGCGGAGCTCATTCCCTCGCACAGGTCTATAGGCTTTCCGAAGCCTAAATTCGAGAGCGTGGATATCATTTTTTCCCGGTCAAGCTTTTGAGCCAAGTGGATAAAATAGGCGTTGCACGAGCGCTCGAGTGCGCCGCACATATCTATGACGCCGTGCGCCTTATGCTCATAGCATCCGAACTCAACGCCGCCTATCTCCGTTACGCCCGTGCAGTCGTATTTTATTGACGGGGAAATCCCCTGCTCGAGCGCTGCGGCGGCAACGGCGGGCTTGAACACTGAGCCCACGGCGAATGCGCACAGAGCGCGGTTGATAAACGGAGAATTGCTATCCGAGAGGCTCTTCGCGGGGTTATTGGAATCGAATACCGGGCGGCTCGCACAGGCTCTTACGGCGCCTGTTTTCGGGTCAAGGACAACGACCGCACCGATATCCACTCCGCACTCGTCCATGCAGTCTTCGACTATCTGCTGAATCTCAAGGTCAAGCGTCAAATATACGCCCGATTTGCCGTATTTTCCATCGGTTCGTGCGGTTATTTCGGCGCCCGATATAACGCGCCCGTAGGCGTCAACGGGAAAGACCGCACTGACGGTCTGACGATTATTTTTAAATATGCTCTCGAACGCTTTCTCTATCCCGCAGACACCGTTTCCGCCCGAGTCGGTATAGCCGACTATATGCGCCGCAGGCTGGCGCGGAGAATACCTTCTGCCGACGCCGATTATTTTCACATCCTTGCTTGAATTTGCGCCCGAGGGCACAGCGACGGCAACAGGGCGGCCTTTTGAGAGCTTTTCGCGCACAAGTTCAAGCTCATCGCCGCCGAGCATAGTCCGAAGCTCGGACAGCGCCGCGGCGGTAGGTCTTGCGGCGGCAAAATATTCGGTATAGCCGTTTGTTATGAGCCGCCCCTTGCAGTCGTATATAGGCGCACCTAAGTCGGACAGCTCAATGCTGCGGGTGTTTTTCACCGTGCCTGCGGCGGTATCGAGTCCTGTTGACACGCTTATCAGGCGGAGACAGATTACACCCATCAGCAGGCAGAACACAAAAAATATAACGACTGCGCGTCTTGGCATAGTATCATCTCCGACGGTTGATAAAATTATCATTGACCGTTTTCTGCGATAAAATGCAGACGCGCAATTTAACTGTTCGGTTTTATTTTCCGTCCGTGCTGCGGCGGATAAATGCGCCGGCGGGAACATCGGCATCGCAGTCAAAGGTGAACTCCGCCATGGGATTCGGAGCATTGTCAACACTCTCACCCAGAGCATTTTTGAGGTTTTTGACAGTGACAACGGTCGGGGCTTTTCCCCTGTTCATTATCTCGAGCTCGTCGCCCTCGAAGAATCTGTTTCTCTGGCTGACGGTCAGAGTCCCGTTCTCGCTCTTCAAGGCTATCGCCGCCACTTCCCAGCTGCGGATATAGCCGCCCTTATAATATATCTGAGCATCGTCGCGCGGCGAGCCGAAGAAAAATCCCGTGCAGTAGTCGCGGTGGCTTATTCTGTATACCTCGTCGAGAATCCACTGTGCGGGCTTGAAATCTCCCGACGGTGCGGCGAGATATGCGTCAACCGCGCTCCTGTAAGCGTTCGTGACAACTGCCGTGTAATATTCGGTCTTTGCCCTGCCCTCGATTTTGAAGCTCGAAACACCCGCTTTAATAAGCTCTGGAATATGCTCAATCATACACATATCCTTTGAGTTCATTATATAAGTTCCGCTCTGCGTCTCCTCGACGGGGAAATATTCATTCGGGCGGGTGCTCTCCATAAGGCTGTATTCCCAGCGGCAGGGCTGGGAGCATTCGCCCTTGTTCGAATGTCTGTCTGTCAGGTAATTCGAGAGCAGGCAGCGCCCGGAATACGAGACGCACATAGCGCCGTGAACAAAGCACTCAAGCTCCATTTTCTCAGGCATACCCGCTCGGAGATCCGCGAGCTCGTCAAGAGTAAGCTCGCGCGCCGAAACAATTCTTTCCGCGCCGAGATCAAAGAGCATACGCGCACTCTCTGCGTTTGCGACTCCGGTCTGCGTCGAGATGTGTATCGGAATATCGGGCGCATATTTTTTCGCGTAAGAGAGTACTCCGAGGTCGGTTATTATGAGCGCATCGACCCCCGCGGCGCGGGCGCTTTCAAGAAAAGACGGGAGCTCCTTCAGTTGGGCGGTATTCGGGATAATATTGCAGGTAAGGTAGACCTTGACGCCGTTTTCATGGGCGAACGCCACGGCTTTTGACAGCTCGTCATCAGAAAAATTCTTCGGTGCGGCACGCATTCCAAAGCGCGTTCCGCCCATATAAACCGCGTCCGCGCCGTAATACACGGCGGCTTTCAGGCGTTCCGCGTCCCCTGCGGGCGCGAGAACCTCCGGTCTTATTATATCCATTGCCGAACTCCTTTTCATAGCTAAGGGAGCAAGCGTTTTCAGCCTGCTCCCCGTGATTCAGTTCTGGCTGAAAGCCTTGAGCACATTGGCGTCGTGCTCGCTCTTTGTTTTCGCCATATAGATATTTCCGAACTTGTCGTGGCAGAAATAATAGTATCTGGTATTCGACGGATAGAGCGCCGCCTTTATCGCCGCCGCACCGGGGTTGCATATGGGTCCGGGCGGGAGTCCCTGAGCAGAATAGGTGTTATATGCATCGGCGTACTTGTTGACGAGATTGACGTCGGTTATGGGCGTGACATACTTCTTGATATAGTCCTTTGTAGAGTCACACTCGAGTCTGCCGGCAGTCTGAGACGGATTCTTCAGGCGGTTATGGATGACGGACGAAATAAGCTTCATCTGGCTGTCATCGGCGGCTTCGCGCTGGATTATCGAGGCTATGGTCAGTATCTCGTCGACCGAATAACCGAGCTCCTTTGCGCGCTTGTCGTAGTCCTCTGTCCAGACGTTCGAGAAAGCATCAAGGAATCTGCGTATTGCGATATTCGCGCTCTCTCCCTGGAAGAAATCATAGGTTGCCGGGAAGAGATAGCCCTCAAGTCGGTACGTTCTGTTTTCGCTGTTCTTTATCGACGAGAGGAACGAATAATCGAACTGCGAATCACTTATAGCCTTGATGAAATAAGACGCGGTGCACACGCCGTACTCTTCAAGTCTTGCGGCTATCTGCGGAATCGACCAGCCCTCGGGGAAGAGAAGCGTCACCGTATTCGGCCCCGCCTGAACCGCGCGGCATTCATAGAGCATTCCCTCAACGCCCATGCTCGGCTGTAGGTAATAGATACCGCTTATATATTCGGGCTCCGGAGGTCCGGCAAAGAGAACCTTTATCTTATATCCGAGCCTCTGTGCCTTATTGAGTCCGCTCTTCATACCCGTGCCCTTTGCGGCGGCGGACAGCTTGTAGAACATCTTGCAGAAGGTCTTGTTTTTAATAAGCCCGTTATCGTCAAGAATATCGATTATCTGATTAGTTTTAGCGTCCTGCGGGATATTCACGGTCACGATATCGTTGCCGCGGCTTATCGCCAAGACATCGTTTATGCACGAAATGGCTATAAAAGAAAGCACGACGGATATGGCGACTATAACAAGTATAAACGCGGTCAGAACAAGCGCGTCTGCGGTTTTATCGGTCTTAGTCTTTGCTTTGGTCTTTGCGGACGCAGCGACATTAGGCGCTTTTGACTCATTGGAGCGCTTCCATGCGGGACGGCTCGAGAAATAAACCTCGCCCTTATAGGCAGGCACATCGTCCTGCGGCTGAACGGCGGTATTATCGTCCTCATCGATATGGACAACAAAATTTTTAACTTTTTCGCGTCTGTCCGGCGTTTCGGGCGTACCGCCTTTATCGTCGTTATAAAATTTCAGCGTTTTTTTCATATGTAGCTCCTCTCAGCCGTTTGAAATTACCCTTTTTTCCGTTACTACGACATCGGCGCACCTGTCAAATCTTCCTCGCGGAAGCCTGTCGGTGATACAGCATTCGTAGCATATCCCAACCGTGTCCCCTTTGAAGCGGGACAGGAATCTGTCATAATAACCCTTGCCGAAGCCCAGTCGATAACCCTGCTCATCGAAGGTGAGCGCGGGAATTATGCAGAGCCCCTCGCTCATGTCAACAAGCTTCTCGCATTTCGACTTTATCGGCTCGGGTATCCCGTAGGCGCCCTGCTGCAGGTCGTCAAACGAGGTTATATAATAAAACTCCATCTCGTGAAGTCCCGGAATGCAGCGCGGAACCGCGACCCTTTTTGACCGCTTGAGCGCATCCTCGATAAGGGCGCGTGTATCGACCTCTATACCTGCGGAAACATAGGTCAGAAGTGTTTCGCAGTCTCTGTACCGCCAGAGGTTCGTCAGACGGTTGAAGATACGCATATCGAGACTTTTCTTCTCCTCCTCGGTAAACTGCGAGCGGAGAAGCTTGCATTTGCTCCGAAGAGCCGCCTTTTCTTCGCGTATATCTTTCAGGAGCATTGAAGCGACTCCTCGATTTTCTTCGCCTTCGCTTCGCCGACAAACACAGAGGCTATTGCAAGCCCGAATTTCACGGCGCTGCCCATACCCTTGGCGGTTATTATATTGCCATGCGAAACAACAAACGAGTCGGAGAGCTCAGCGCCTTCAAGCTCGCTTTCAAATCCGGGGAAGCAAACCGCCTTTTTGCCCTTGAGCATACCCTTGTGACCGAGTATGGACGGGGCGGCGCAAATGGCGCAAAGAAGCTTCCCGTTTTCAAAGGCGTAGTCAATAAAAGCGTTGACCTTATCGGATCTTTCGAGATTCAGCGTGCCGGGCATTCCGCCGGGCAGAATGACGGCCTCGATATCCTCGCCGGGAGTCAAATCGCCGTCTGTGGCGTCGCACACGGTGCTTATACCGTGCGCTCCGGTTATGACATCCGAACCGACGCCGACAATTTTCACATTGAGATCGGCTCTGCGCAGAACATCTACCGTCGCGAGAGCCTCGACCTCTTCAAAGCCGTTTGCAAGAAAAATGTATATCATATCTTTTCCCTCCGTTTAACCGAGAGTAAGTCCCATATAGGCGTTTTTAATATCTTTAAGTGCCGACTCCGAATCCGCGTTGAGCGGCAGGAGCATGGCGTTATTGCGAGTCGTGAACGAGTCCGCAGAGAGCGGAAAATCAAGCGGAAGCCTGAACAAAAAGCTGTCGCAATCGCTTGCGTGGAGCAGCGCAAATGCGAGCACGGGGACGCATCCGCGCCTTGCGGCGCACTCCCTTATCACAGCCGTGCCGTCCTCTTCGTCAAAGAGAGCGTAGGCGGAGCATCTGCCCGACGAGGACGCGGCGACGCTTTTACAGCCCGCGTTGGCGTTTTCGTCTATCGCGTATTGCAGAGCAGCTATATCCCACACGAAGCAGTCAATGCCGCAGAGACAGGCGTTGCGGACAGTCTGCATACCGTCGGAGGTAAGCTTCACGATTTGAGCGCCGCTGTCCGCGATAAGCTCAAGGTGGCGGCGGTCAACGGTCATCAGCTTTTCTTCAAAAGCCGAACGGTATCCGAAACGGGAATAGTAATCAAAGAGGCTGTCCTCGGCGGGAACGAGACAAATATAATCGAGTCCCAAATCGCGGCAAAGCGACTCGGTGGCGCGAAGAAGCTCACCCATGCAGCCGCGGGAACGAAAATCCGGATGAGTGCAGGCGGCATAGAGATACGCCGCTTCAAATGCCTCGCCCGCTATTCTCACCTTGCCGTCAAGCAGATAGAGCACCGAGCAAATTCTGCCGTCCTCTCGCCCGACAAGCGTACGCTCCGGCACAAAACGAGCGCGCATAAACGCGGAGATATACTCCTCATCGTCGCCGAAGCAGGTGCGCCACAGGGCAATAAGTTCGCCGATATCCTCTTTTGTAGAAGCTGATACTGTCATTTCTTGACCCTTGCCATATATTTTTCAAGGAGAATGTCCGGATAATAGGAGAGCTTTGCTTTGCGCAACCCCTCCGAGCCCGTATCATCCTCGCGGTTGACATATTTATACTGCGAGAGCGCATTCGCGGCAAACTCGCGGTTTATCATCGGATAAGCTCCGCGCACATCCGCATAGGCTTTTTCAATATGGGTGCAGAACATCTCGGGGTTCATCTCTTCCCCGAAAGTGAACGCGACTACCTCGCCGTTCGCTCTGAGCAATCCCCCGACAAAGCCGAGCTCAAAATAGTTTTTAAAGCTGATATTTATCGCGTCGAGCTCGTCATCCATCGCCTCGGGGTCTTTTTCTCTGTTTCTGCGCTCCCACTCGGCGTTCATCGCTATGCATTCGTCAAGGTTGTCCGCGGTTATGGGCTCATAGCTCCACTCGTTGTCGCGGACAAATGCGGCGATATGATTTCTCTTGCCGTGGAACTTCTTTCCGGGCAGATTAATAAGATTTTCGGTAAGATATATATAGTCGTAGCTGTCTCTGAGCGGTTCAAACTCAAACTTTCCGGGGAACATCGCCTCGACTTTTTTCACGCACTCGTTGTTGAGTCCGAACATCTCAAGGTTGAACCCGCTTTTCAAAGAGTCCTCTTCAATGAGTTCTATGGCCTTTTTGAGGTCTCCCGAGCCGACGGGGATACCGTAAGTCAGTCTTTTCACGCCGTCGCCGTCATCGTCATCGGAGCCGTTTTTTGAAAAAAGAAAGCCGTCATGAAGCGCTATTCTTATATTATAAACATGCTGCCAGATAAATATATCGCCGAAGCTGTAGTCGCAGCCGAAGCGTTTTGCGTGGCTGATAATGGGCGCCACCCATTTTCTGTCCTCGGTCACCGGAGGGCGGAAATCCAACATAAATAACAATCTCCCTGTTTCCAGTCTGCCATAAGCAAACTTCCCAAATTTAGGATTCAGATAATTATAACAAAATCATACACTTTTTTCAAGAGCCCGAAAGACCAAACCGAAAGCCGCCAAAGAGCTTTTTTAGTGCGAAACGCAGATAACGGGGATATTCTTGACCGCGCGGGCTGATTTATACCGAAGCAAACGCAAAAGGGAGCGCACCGAAAGAGGTACGCTCCCCGTATATCAAACCGCGGACGGAGCGAGCAACAGAGGCTCCGGCTGCACGCCCGAGAGTGCGGTAACGGCTGCATCGTAAGTTTTTGAGAAATCCGCAACTATGGAATTGGGCTTTTTTATATGATCGTCCTGGCGCATCGGAACAAAGAATATGTGCTTTGTGTTCAGCAGTCTTCCGATATTGGCGGCGGCCGCGCCGAGGGCATCATTGGTTGAAACGGCTATCAGCACCGCGCCTCCGTTTCTGATATGCGCTTTTGCCGCGAGCGTTACAGGAGTATCGGTTATTCCGTTGGCGAGCTTCGCCAAGGTGTTTCCGGTGCAGGGCTCGATAATGAGGATATCTATCATTCTCTTAGGGCCTATCGGCTCTGCGTCTCTTATCGTATGGATAACGGGTCTGCCGCAGATATCTTCGATTTCGGCAACAATATCGGCCGCCTTGCCGAAGCGCGTATCTGTCGAATATGCATTTTCGGACATTATCGGGAAAATGTCCGCTCCGAGTGCTTTCATCTCCCGCATTTGGATTAATGCTTTTGACAGGGTGCAAAATGACCCGCAAAGGGCAAAGCCCACGCGCAACTGATCCATCAACTCCCCTCCTTTATAATATTGAATATGGCATCGGCTATTATTTCCCCCGCCGTTTTCGGTGCGGTCTTTCCGGGCAGAGAGCCGGGCACCTCAACATTGAGGCTGAGCTCTCTCGCACAGGCGAAATCGGTGCCGTAAGGGGCAGAGGCGATATCTATAACAAGACAGTCTCGGCGAAGAGCAGAAAGTATTTTACAGTCAAGAACGAGGCTCGGTACGGTGTTGACGAGCAAATCAAGCTTCGGAGCCGTCCTCATAAGCTCAGAAACAGGCACGGCGCCGAGCCCGCGAGTTCTCGCCCACGCGAGGTCGCTGCATTTTCTCGCCGCGACGGTCACATGAGCGCCGAGAGCCGCAAGCATATCGGCAAGCACCTTTGCCGTTCTGCCGTATCCCGTGACGGCGCACTGTGCACCGTGTACGGTTATCTTCATATTTTCCATGGCTATTTTTATAACGCCCTGCGCCGTCGGCACGGCGTTGTTGACCGCCAATTCCTCGCGCTCAAAGTAATCGAAAACGCGGATACCCTTTTTGAAAAAACTCGACTTCAAAGCGCCGTCCATCATCCCCGCAAAAACGGTCTGACCGCGCTCGAGAGTGTCGGAAAGCCCGTTCAGGGTCAAGGGACTCGAATTGAGATGAACTCCGTCTCGGCTGACGGGCAGAGGCAGAATGACCGCATCGGCGCGAGCCGCCGCAGAATCTATGCTCTTCTCCCCCGTCGGACACATATTTTCAAAGCCTGCGGGCGGCGAAGATGCAAATATTTCCACATCGAACCCTTTTTCGGCAAGGCTCTGAGAGGTGTAGAGCATACGCTCGTCTCCGCCTACGGTCAGAAGTTTTTTGATATTCATCATACGCTTTTCCCCCTTTGCCTCATCTCCAGTATATGAACCGCCGCTCGGCTCGGTCATAGCTTTGTAACAAAATATTTATAAAAATATATTATATTTTTCTTGCGGGTGTATTATAATACAAGCCGAGCATTTATAATTTATATGTATATTATGAAGCGTATTCTGATTTCGGCTCGTTTTTGAATATGCAAAAGATTCGGAGGCTTGCTAGTTATGAAGGAAATTGACGAAGTTCTCAAAAAGGTGAAGAGAGTTCATTTTATCGGCATAGGCGGCTCGGGAATGTGTCCGCTTGTTGAGATACTTCATTCAAAGGGCTACGAAATAACCGGTTCGGACAACAACGAGAGCGATACGCTCAACCGCGTCCGCGCTCTCGGCATCCCCGTCACTCTCGGCCAGAGAGCCGAGAACATCGAGGGCGCACAGATGATAGTTTATACCGCCGCTCTGCTCCCCGACAATCCGGAGCTCTGCGCGGCAAAGGCGTCGGGAATACCGACGTTCGAACGCAAGGAGTTGCTCGGCGCGATAACGAGAATGTTCGACGACTGCATCTGCGTCTGCGGCACTCACGGAAAAACTACGACAACATCCATGCTCACCCAGATATTTATTCAGGCGGGCGAGGATCCGTCGGCGGTCATAGGCGGCAAGCTTCCGCTCACGGGCACAAACGGTCTTGTCGGCAAGAGCGAGCATATGCTCTGCGAGGCTTGCGAATTTGTCGACACCTTCCTCTCGCTCTCCCCCGACGTGTGCGTTCTGCTAAACATTGACGAGGATCATCTCGACTATTTCAAGACTCTCGATAACCTCATTGCATCTTTCACGAAGTTTGCCTCTATGACCCGCAAGGAGGTCATATATAACGGCGACGACGCCAACACGCTGCGAGCGATTGCCGGAGTTAAAGGCAAGAAGCTCATCACCTTCGGTCTTGAAGAGGGCAACGATTTCAGAGCCGAAAACATCGTGCTCGAGCATGAGTTTGCAAGCTTTGACATAATAAAATACGGCGAGAATGTCGGCAGAATAAGTCTCGGCATCCCCGGCAAGCACAATGTATATAACGCTCTCGCCGCTATTGCCGCTGCGGACAACGCGGGAATACCTATGGATAAGATAATTGCGTGCGCAGAAAGCTTCCACGGCGCGGGCAGGCGCTTTGAAATTCTCAAGAGAATAGACGGCATAACGATAGCGGACGACTACGCCCACCATCCCAGAGAGCTCGAGGCGACGCTCACAACAGCCATGGGCATGGGCTTCAACAGAGTTTGGGCGGTGTTCCAGCCGTTCACATATTCACGCACGGCTATGCTCTTTGACGATTTCTGCCGAGTGCTCAGCATACCCGACAAAACCGTTCTGACCGAGATAATGGGCTCACGCGAGAGAAACACTTATAATATCTACTCCTCGCAGCTCGCCGAAAAGATTCCCGGCTGCGTATGGTTCAGCACATTCGAAGAGGTCGCCGACTACGTTGTAAAAAACGTCGAAAAGGGCGATTTGGTTATAACGCTCGGCTGCGGCGACGTATACAAAGCCGCGAAGCTGATGATAAAGAAACTCGAAAAGCAGGGATAACATGGAGTCTTTGTTCAAAAGGCTGAAAGAAGTATATGCGCGGACATATTCGCTTGACCCGGAGAGCGACGCGGATTTTTTCGACTGCGTAAAAGATATATATTTTTCGCGCGAGGTGCAGAGCCTGAAAAAATATCCTCAGCACGACAAGATGGATAGGCTTCAGCACATAACGAGCGTAGCATATCTTACGTTCCGCGTTTGCAGACATTTCGGGCTCGATTACCGCAGGGCGGCTCGAGCCGCGACTATGCACGACCTTTTCTACTACGATTGGCACGAGAACGATTGGAGCCACCGTCCGCACGGCTACAGGCATCCGAGGTTCGCCGCCGAAAACGCAAAATTACTGTGCGGCGGTCTTGATAAGAAAAGCGAAATGATGATACTCCGTCATATGTGGCCGCTGACGCCCATACCGCCGTCGAGCCGCGAGGGAATAGTCCTCTCGCTCGCAGATAAATACTGCGCTTCAAGGGAGATGAAGATAGCCAAGCAGAACGCGAAGAGCTGATTTCATCGCGAAGAGTTGAACCGAACAATGAAACAGAGGGAAACTTTATGAAAATTTTTATGACAATAGTAGTATATGTGCTGTATTTCTTCTTTTACAGTGCAGTCGGCTGGCTCGGCGAATCGATCTACTGCTCGGTAGGCGCGCGCAAATGGGTCAACCGAGGCTTCCTTAAAGGTCCGATGTGCCCGATATACGGCACGGGCGCGCTCGCAATGGCAATAACCTTGACGCCGGTCAAGAATCTCGATCTCAGAGTTCCGCTGTTCGGTCACAGCGTATTGATAACTCCCCTGCTCGTCTTTATTGCGGGCATGGTGGTTTGCGATATAGTCGAATTTATCACGAGCGTGCTTATGGAAAAGCTTTTCCACGCGAGATGGTGGGACTACTCCAACAAAAAATTCAACATTCAGGGGCGCATCTGCCTCGGGCACACGTTCTACTGGGGCATAGCCTCATTGCTCTTCCTTTATCTCGTGCACCCGATAGTTGTAAAATTGTTCTCACAGCTGCCCGACTCAGCGGAAATAGCCGTCTTTGCCTGCGTGCTTGCGGTGTTTCTTGTTGACCTCGTGTTCGCCGTATACAGAGCGCTCGACGTTAGAAAGGTCATGGATAAAATTAAGGGCTTTTCCGATACTTTGAGCAATTTTGCCGAAACCGTAAAGAACGGCGTTTCCAACAAGGTACCATCGCTCGACGAGACAAGAGCAAAGCTTGAAAACTTCAAGAGAGACGCCACGGCGCAGCTCAAAGAGGTGTTCCACTCTCTGCCGATATCCGGGGACAAAACCGGCGATGAAAAATCGGATAAAACCGAAAGCGGCAAAAAGAAGAAGCATACGCTTAACCGCCACTTCATAAACTCCCCGAACCTCCTGCCCTATGCTCAAAAACAGATAAAGAGGCTTGAAGAGATGTATGACGAAATCAGAAGGGCGTTTTATGACGACGATGACGACGACCTTTACTGATAAATAAAATAACAGCCGCAAAAGAGCGTCTCGGTCAAGGGATAAATCCTTTTCCGTGGCGCCGCTTTTGCGGCTTTTTTAAGCTTATGCTATGTGTTAATTTTGAGATTAGACTTATTTTTCGTCCCGGCTCTTTGCCGCAGCCTTTTTCATCATCGCTTTCTTATAGAGAGCGAGCAGTCCGCTGCAGCCGAGGTTGAGGAAGATACTTCCGAGAAGAAGCGAAAGAAGATATACGGGAAGCTTTTCAACCGCCGCTTTAGCGTTTATAAGCGAGATAATGAAATAGCAGAATCCGACGTTGTTGAAGAAAACGGGAAGATAGGGATTAAGCAGAATCAATGCGGCAATGCAAACCGTGAGCGGAATCATTACAGCTGCAAGATGGGGAACTCCGCTTTTCACGAGCAGAACATCAACGGTAACGAGGCCGGCTGCAAGAAGAAGTCCGACGGCTCCGCCTATAAGCGTGTGCCAGAAACGGGCTTTATAGGTAAGCTCCTCCTGCATGAAGAAAATTGTTACGCTGATGAAGAAAGCCCAGTTTGCAATCGGCATATCGTGCCAAGCTCCGTGAACAGCCTGATAGATAAAGTTCCAAAGAATGATCCATGCGAAAACGATAAGCAGACCTTTCATCTTTCCCTTGGGCGGTTTTGCGAAGAATTTCAGATCGTGTAGTTTTTCCATAAAAGTCTCCTTTATTTTGGTTTTTTCAACGCAGTGTTGCCCGTGTATGTTATCATAGCGCCCTGCGCCCGTCAACATTTCTAAAACACATTTTATAATGCTAAATGTTTTGTTAGATATATAATATAACCGTTGATAACCGGTGATTTCAACGCATTATATATTTTGGGCAAAGTGCAATATACGTCACAAGCTCGCCCTGATAAATCAAATATGGTTTTATATAGCAAAAAGCCGCCGCAAACCGAAGCCTGCGGCGGCAACTCTGTTAATTTGATTATTTTTCCCAAAAGAAGCTGACAACTGCGCCGTCAATCCAATATTTTTCGCCGAGGACATAGCCGTTATCCTCGAGCGCGCCGGCCAAAGCCTTTGCCATCTCCGCACTCTTACAGGTGATGGACGCTTTCATATCGAAATCTGCGGCAGAGGTCGCTGTCAACGGAGCAAAGCCCGTCAGCCACCAATGGCTCTCATCCTCACGGTGGAAGAACAGTTCGCCTTTTTTGTAGAGGTCAAACGACATTTTAAGACAATCCTCATCGGAGGCGCAGGAGTAAAACTCAACGGGGTTATCGGGAGATTTTGTGTAAACACCTATCTCCGCTCCGCTTGTAATACCGTACTGACCCTTCCAGACTTGAATCATCCAATTCTTGCCCTCGTAATCGAACTTGTAGCGCTGCGTATCATAGAACATCATGGTTATCGGAGCACAGGCATCATATATCTCGCAGAAGCCGAAATTTCTCTGCCAGGGATACTTGGGATTATAGAAAATGCCCTGCTTGGAATCGAAATCGAAGCCGATATACAGGAGTCCGTGTCCGTCAACTCCGTAAAGAAGCCCGGTATTCGGGTCATAAGCGATACCTGCACCGAGATTTTTGACATCCGAAACCGTATCTTCGGGCAGGTCTTCTACGGGGATATAAAGAACTTCGCCCTCGCCTACAGCGAGCTTATCGTCGGCAATCTTCTTTTCGGCTATCTCCGTAAGCTTTTTTGTGTCCTCTTCCGAAAGCTGCCTTACATTGTCGGCAGTTTTTTCAACATCCTGCGGTGCAATGGACTCTGTTACCTGCTTCATTGAGGTAACATTCGGCGCAGCCGCCGGCGTGTTCACACTCTGCCTGACTCTGACAACAGTCGTCTTGTTCTCGGGCTTTGCGTCCATAACCCGGCGGGTCACGCCCGCCTTGACGCTGTCCTCGGCTTTAGAATCACCGAGCTTGGCGGCGGTAAAAGCAAAAACCTGAACAGCAAGCACAAGAGCGAGCATTGCCGAGAGAACGGCAATGCTCTTTTTTTTCGATCTCATAAAATTTGCCTCCGTTTCTTTTGTGCTGGCACAAGCGTATTATTGCACATTCACAAACAGAAGTCAACGAATTGTTTAGAATTTGTTTATGAATATTTCTGCACACAAAATTTTGCGCAGACAATATGCACTTGTGCGGACTACAAAAATTATTATTATACAAACGAAGGCAATTTTATTCTTAAATTTATAATTTTTACAAATTACATACTTCTGAGCGCATCTATCGGCTGCATCTTTGCGGCTCTGCGCGCAGGATATATGCCGAAGAATACGCCGATTGCGGTCGAGAAGCCGACTGCGATAACTATTGTCGAGAACTTCATTTCAATCGGTATATTCATATAGCTCGCAACCGCAAACGCTCCGACAGAGCCCAAAATCAGTCCTATCAATCCGCCGAGCAGACACAAGATTACCGACTCGGTCAAAAACTGGAACAGGATTGTTGACGTCTTTGCGCCGAGTGCCTTTCTTATACCGATTTCGCGCGTTCGTTCCGTAACGGTGACAAGCATTATATTCATAACGCCTATTCCGCCTACGAGCAGCGATATCGCGCTGACCGCAGCGATGAAGGTAGTGAACACATTGATAACGGTATCGAGCAAGTCGATATAAGTCGCCATATTAACCAGCGAATACGCATTCTTTCCGAAGTTGCCGTGGCGGGTATAGAGCAGGTTCATTGCGGCGCTGCCCGCAGCGTCAAGCTCGGAGTCCGACTTCGCCATAATATAGCACATCTCATATCTGCCGACAGAGTTGCCGTTGAGCGCGTCGGCAAGGGTTGCGGGAATTATTATGCTGCAGCCCGTCTGAGCGTTGCTCATATAAGATGACATCGTATCGGACATATTGGCGCTCGAGAGCATTGAGGCATCTATTATTCCGATAACCTTTATCTGAACCGTCTGGTCGCCGACGGTAAAGCTCAGCTTCTCGCCTACCGGGGTGGAATAACCGAACAGCAGCTTTGCGCTGATGGAATCGAGCACGGCAACACGCGCGCCGGTATCGTATTCCTCCTCGTTAAAGAAGCGTCCGCTCAGCATTCCGGAGGTCATCATATTGCCGAGGTCGGCATTGCCGGCTATTGCAAGGCCGAGGCTCTCGTTATGCTTCGTGGTGACGCTTCCGACAGACATTGTGACCTGCGAGACATAAGCGACGCTGTCGAGATTCTTGATAGCCTTTATATCCTCGTCGGTTATATAATCGGAGGCATTGGTCTCCTTGCTGTTTATCGAGATATTGATAACGCTCGAGCCCATATTTTTTATCATGCCGACGATATAATCACGTCCGCCGTTGCCCAGCGTTATTATTGCAATAACCGCCGCGACGCCGATAATTATGCCGAGCATAGTCAAAAGCGAACGCATGAGGTTTGTCTTAATCGAAAATATCGCTATTTTGATGTTTTCTTTTATATTCATCTCTGACCTCCGGCGTTACTTTGACGCTACGATTTTAACCTTGTCTCCGTCGGCAAGAGTTGTTCCGGTCGGCACGGTAGTTATGACCGTATCCCCCTCTTCGCAGCCGGAAACTATCTCATAGCGCGTATCATCGGAAAGACCGAGCTCGACCTTTGAAGCCTTGATTCTCTTGGTCTTGGAATTGTAGATATACACATATGTTCCGTTGCTGTCGTTCTTGACCGCTTCGCTGGGGACGATGAGTACGTTGTCTTTTGAATCGACATCTATGGAGACATCGACATCAAGTCCGATTATAACGCTCGAGGTCGGCTTTTCGATAGTAACCTTGGCGTCAACGCCGTTTGCAGATCCCGAACCGATGAGCGAGGATATATTGACACCGCTCGACTGAGTCGCAACGGGGCTGATATAAGTTACCACACCGTCAACGACCGTGTCGTCCGCTGCCGTGACACGGCACGGCATATCGAGGCTGACCTTGAAGATATCGGCTTTTCCGAGGACAAAATCAACCACAAACGGATAATATTCAACCGTTATGCCGCTTTGGGTCTGACCGAGCAGAGCGTTCACTATATCCGACACATTCGTATTGCCGCTTGCAAGGTCGATTATTGAAGATATGTCGATATTGGCTGTAGCAGCCGAACGGCAGGTCTCTCCGGGAGTTATATTCACTTCGCTGACGATACCGTCATATTCGGCTATCCAGCCTTTTTTAAGCGAAGCGAGAGAGGCGGTAAGAGAATCCAGTTCTTTCTTCGTGGCCTCCATAATGGTCTTGTAGGTGCTCTGGGTTATCACGCCGGACTGGGCTTCGAGAGTAACTTTTTTAAGCTCGAGCTGCATTTTCTCCATTTGGAGAGCAGAGACTCCGGAGCCGAAGAGATTGGAATTGCCGCTGTTGAGCAGTTCGTCGAGCTTTTTGAGTGCCGCGTTTATATCCTCCATGCCGAGAGCCTTTGATATGAGCTCCCAAAGCTTATTTGACGCTTCGCTGTCGGTCTTATTCTGATTGTTTTTATCAGAGCCGTTGTTCTTGTTCTGCTCCTTCTCCTGCTTTTCGAGCTCCTTGTCTATCTCGGCAAGACGGGCGTTAATCTCCTTGAGCTGAGCGGAAGAGGTTACGGCGGTATTCTTGGCGTTTTTATAATTTTCAACCGCAGTCAAATATGCCTGCTGCTTATCTGCAAGGACGGAGTTGAGCGATGAGGTGTCAAAGGTTGCAAGCACGTCGCCCTTCTTTACATATTCGCCGACCTTGACATTGACCGTCAAAACCTTTGTGCCGTCTATCGGGATAAAGTTCCCCTTCTGCGAAGATGACACCTTGCCGGACATATCAAGAGTCTGAGTTATAGAGCCCCTTGTGACCTTCGCTGCCGAAACCTGCGGAAGCGGGTCGGGCTTAAAGAACATATAGAGCACGCCGGCAATAATAGCGGCGCACAGAATCACAAGGATTGAAACGAGCACTTTTCTTTTTGTTGACCACTTTTTAGTTTCCATGCGTATCCTCCGTCTCAAGTATATTAGGGAAGCGCTAAATCACATACATAGTAATAGGATTATACAAACAAAATATAAACCTGTTACTGTATAATTTGTGAATATTTTTTTAACTTTAGTAAGTATAAACTTTTTTTAACGTTTTTTCAAGAACCCAGCGATGTTTAGGTCTCCGAAAAGCAAATTTTACATATAAATATATGGCATCCGAAAGACTTTCGGCGGTTCCTAAAAAAGCAGCGATATCGGAGGGATGAAAATGAAAAAAGCAGCGGCGCTTTTTTTAGCCGTTTTCACGCTTCTGTTCGGTGCGTGCTCGGTTCAAAGATACTCCGACGCGGCGATGTTCTGCAGGCGGTTCAACAGCGAATATAAAAATTCACTGCTCGATATCGAAGATGCTTGTGTGACGGAGGCGGACGGGTGCACCGTCTTTCGCCTCATGCCGGAGAAAAGCATATTAATCTCGCTGTTCACGGATAGCGACGGAGTTAAAATAAAGCGAATAAGCATAACCGCACACGGAAGTGTCGGAGATATGCAAAAAGGGTTATTCGGGCGGTTTCTGGCGCTCTGCAAATGCGCCGTGCCCGCCTATTCAAACGGCAGCGATACATATGCCGATATCGCCGCAAGGCTCAATATACCCAAAGCCGACAAATACGCTACCGCCGTGACTCAATACACGCATGGCGACTCGGTAAGCTACTCCTATTCGGCGGATTCCGCAGGCGCGTTCTTCTGCATGGAAAACAAAAGTCTGTGCCGGGAAAGCGAAGAGCGCCTGACTCTCCGCAACGACGGCACAGACCTGAAAAGCTGACTTGCGGTCTTATTCTTTTATTATCTTATATGCAATATCCGGCGTGTCGCTGATAATTGCATCGGCGCCGATATCGTTGAGACGCGCTATCTCTTCGGGGTCATTTATCGTCCAGTACTGCACGGCGATATTATAGCGGTGAGCGTAATCTACTATTTTCTTCGTTCCGAGACGGACGACACGGTACTGATTGGCTGGAATCTGGAGCGCGCTGTATTTAATCGAATCCTCATCGAGATTGAGATTGAGAAGCGCCGCGCCGTAGAACTTGAGCACTTCAGATACACCCGCGGAACGGAGCATATCGGGGTGCTTTTCATCGACATATTCGGTAACCTCGCCCTTGAAGGTGCCGAAGATAACGCGGTCGAGAAGTCCGCGCTCTTTAATCACGTCATAGAGGATATCGACGCCGCGCATACCGTCCTCGCCGCCGTCCTTTATCTCGATTATATAACTGTATTTTCCGTGGGATTCGAGCTTGTCGAGCACATCCTCGAGCAGCACCGCGCGCAGGTCATCGGGAATCTTATCGCCGCGCAGTCCTCTGTACGGATAACTGCCGTCAGCAGCCTGGAAGTTTTCGCCGAAGTTGAGCTCACGCAGCTCGGCATATGTGTGGTCGATGGGCTTGACATCCTTGTAGCCGAAGTGTTCAACGGCATTTGTGGTTCTGTCGAGAGTATCGTCATGCAAAAGTATCAATTTGTTGTCCTTGGTGATGTGCAGGTCAAACTCAAAGATATCGGTGTTGAAATCCTCGCTCTCCATGCACGATTTGAACGCAAGCATGGTGTTTTCGGGCATTATTCCGCCGCCCGAGCGGTGCGCCGAAATAAGCGCGGTGTCCGCAGTGATATAGGCGTTTGTTTCCCCGCTGTAAAGCATCGTCTCGGGCGTCCACGCCATGAGAGAGGCGTACACCGCGACAAACACGACAATAACGGCCAAAACGGCGCCCAAAACCTTTAATGCTGTTTTCTTTCCCGTTCTTTTTCCTTTTTTCTTCTTTTCTGACATTTTAGTTCTCCTTTGCGGCAAAGCAGCCGCCTGCTGTGATTATGTATAAAAACATAACACAACAGGCGAAAAAATGCAATAAATTTTACAAACTTTCTTCAATTATTTTACTCTTTCATGTTTCTGTACTTCTCGCGGGTAGCAAGTCCGCCGCGGATATGGCGTTGAGCTTTGTTTATATCGAGTATCTCGCGCACCTCGCTGTAAAGTCCGGGATTGAGAGTGCGCAGTCGACGCGCGACATCCATATGTACGGTTGACTTTGAAACCCCGAACTGTTTTGCCGCTGCCCTGACAGTTGTTTTGTTTTCAACTATATACTCCGCAAGCTCGACAGCCCTCTCCTCTACTATTCCTTTCAAAACGAACCCTCCCGTTTTTCATTCTCGCTAATAGATATGCAAAACGGGAGGGCTTTATTCACTTGAAGAGAGCTTGTTTTAAAGAATAAGCACAAAGGTGCCGGCGGTTATCAGCGCGCCGCCGAGAACGGTAGTCCAGGTCACCTTTTCGTGCAGTATAACAAATGCGAGCACGATGCTTATAACGACGCTGAACTTGTCTATCGGCACGACCTTTGACGCTTCGCCGAGCTGGAGGGCATGATAATAGAACAGCCACGAAAGCCCCGTTGCAACGCCCGAGAGGATAAGGAAAATCCAGCTGCGTGTGCCTATGCTGCTGATTCCGTGATGTGCGCCTGTGGCGAAAACTATGCCCCACGCGAGCACGAGCACGACGGCGGTTCTAATCGCCGTGGCAAGATTGGAGTTGACCCCCTCTATGCCTATTTTAGCGAGAATCGATGTCAGCGCGGCAAACACCGCAGAAAGCAACGCGAAAGTTACCCACATAAACGCTCCTCCTTTTTTACCGGACTTTTTTTCCAAGGCATATCACCTCTTTGCAGCCGTCAAAAGGCGGTCACCGTATTTTATTTATATTCTCGTGTCGAGAAGATCCGTGTATTTTTCCTTGAACTCCATGAAAGTGCCGTCCTCAAGGCTTTGGCGTATCTTCTCCATGAGGGTATTATAGAACCAGAGATTGTGCATGACGCAAAAGCGCATGGCAAGCATTTCGCCGGACTTGAACAGATGTCTGATATAAGCTCTCGAATGTCTGCGGCAAGTCGGGCAGGAGCACTCGGGGTCTATCGGGCGCAGGTCGCGCTCATACTTTGCGTTATTGAGATTGATTATGCCGCCCATGGTGAAAAGATGTCCGTGACGTGCGTTGCGGCTGGGCATGACGCAGTCAAAAAGGTCGACTCCGCGAGAAACACCCTCGAGGATATTTCCGGGAGTGCCGACTCCCATGAGATAGCGCGGCTTATCGGCGGGCATATACGGCTCAACTGCCGAAATTATGCGGTACATATCCTCCTTCGGCTCTCCGACGGCAAGACCGCCTATCGCGTAGCCGTCAAGATTGAGCTCGGCTATACGCTTCATATGCTCTATACGCAGGTCATCAAAGGTGCAGCCCTGATTTATGCCGAAGAGCAGCTGATCTTTATTTATCGTATCGGGCAGAGAATTGAGGCGATCCATCTCCGCCTTGCAGCGCTCAAGCCAACGCGCCGTGCGTGCGCAGGACTGCTCGGAATACTCATATTTCGCGGGATTTTCAACGCACTCGTCAAAGGCCATGGCGATAGTCGAGCCGAGGTTCGACTGTATTCTCATGCTCTCCTCGGGACCCATAAAAATCTTGCGTCCGTCGATGTGCGATGAAAAATAGACTCCCTCCTCTTTTATCTTGCGGAGCTTTGCGAGCGAAAAGACCTGGAATCCGCCGCTGTCCGTGAGTATGGGCCCGTCCCATCCCGTAAACTTGTGCAGTCCGCCGAACTCCTTTACAAGCTCGTCGCCCGGGCGCAGATGCAGATGATATGTGTTGCAAAGCTGAACCTGGCAGTGGATATCCTTGAGGTCATACGACGAGACCGCGCCTTTTATCGCGCCGCAGGTTGCGACATTCATAAAAGCCGGAGTCTGCACGGTTCCGTGGACAGTTTCAAACACGCCGCGGCGGGCTGGTCCCTCTTTTTTTATAACAGTAAACTTCATCTTTTTTCCTTTCGGTCGGTGTTTATTCAATGAGCATGGCATCGCCAAAACTGAAAAATCTGTATTTTTCCTGAACCGCAATTTTGTATGCATTCATCGTGTTTTCATATCCGCAGAAGGCGGAGACGAGCATTATAAGCGTGCTCTCGGGAAGATGGAAATTCGTTATAAGCGCGTCGATGCACTTATAACGGTATCCGGGATAGATGAATATATCCGTCCAGTCGTCGTCGGCGCGTATCTCGCCGCACTTCGTTGCAACGCTTTCGAGCGTGCGGCAGCAGGTAGTTCCGACGGCGAAAACGCGTCCGCCGTTTTTCTTTGTATCGTTTATGAGCTTCGCCGTAGCCTCGGGCAGCATATAGTGCTCGGAGTGCATATGGTGATCCTCAACATTTTCCGCCTTAACGGGTCTGAATGTTCCGAGACCTACATGAAGGGTGACGAATCCGACGCCCACACCCTTTTCGCGCAGGGAGTCAAGAAGCTCTGGAGTAAAATGCAGTCCGGCGGTCGGGGCGGCGGCACTGCCGCGCTCACGGGCATAGACCGTCTGGTATCTGTCGTTGTCTTCGAGCTTTTCGGTGATGTAGTGCGGCAGAGGCATCTCGCCTATCTTATCGAGCAGCTCGAAGAACACGCCGTCATATGTAAACTTTGCAAGGCGGTTGCCGTCCGGCAGAACGTCAACAATCTCGGCGAAGAGCATATCATGGAAAGTGAACCTGTGACCCTTTCGCGCTTTTTTGCCCGGACCCGTAATAACCTCCCAGACATCGTCGCCATTATTGTTGAGAAGCAGAAACTCTACAACGGAGCCCGTGTCTACCCTCGTGCCGTAGAGACGTGCGGGAAGCACCTTGGTATCGTTGAGAATGAGACAGTCGCCCGGCTCTATATACTGCACGATATTGCGGAATATATCGTGTTTTACCGCGCCTGTCTTTTTATCGAGCACCATAAGTCTCGAGCTGTCGCGCGGCTCGGCGGGGTGCTGTGCTATGAGCTCCTGCGGCAGATCGTAAAAAAAATCGCTTTTTTTCATTATTTTCCTCAGCTTTCGCGTCCTGAGACTAAAAAAATATTTGACTTGTAATATCCGTTAGTGTTATCATTTTAATGTTATATCCCGACGGAGTTCTTTTCAAGGCTAAGCACTATTATATTGCAAAATCTCTGTCAATACAACCACTTTTTCAATCAAAAACGTTTTTCGGAGGAACTTTATCATGAAGCATTTTAAAGTAGGTATTATAGGCGCAACAGGTATGGTCGGTCAGAGGTTCGCCACCCTGCTTGAGAATCATCCGTGGTTCGAGGTCTGCGCGCTCGCCGCGAGCTCACGCTCGGCGGGCAAGACATACGAGGAGGCTCTCGGAACCAAATGGTGCATGAAAAGCCCCATCCCCGAAAAGTTCAGAAATATGACGGTTTTGGACGCCGAGGCGGATGTTGAAAAAATCGCGGCGGCTGTCGATTTCGTTTTCTGTGCGGTCAACATGAACAAGGATGAGATAAAGGCGCTCGAGCTCAAATACGCGAAGGCGGAGTGCCCCGTTGTTTCAAACAACAGCGCAAACCGCTTCACGCCCGATGTTCCGATGATAATCCCCGAGCTCAACCCCGATCACGCCGATATAATCAAGGCGCAGAGAGAGAGGCTCGGCACAAAGCGCGGATTCATCTCCGTCAAATCGAACTGCTCGCTCCAGAGCTATGTTCCTGCGCTGTTCCCGCTTTCGGAGTTCGGAGTCAAAGATGTTCTTGTCTGCACCTATCAGGCTATCTCCGGCGCGGGCAAGACCTTTGAGACATGGCCCGAGATGATAGACAACGTCATCCCCTACATCGGCGGCGAGGAGGAGAAATCCGAGAGAGAGCCGCTCAAAATCTGGGGCAAGATAGAGGGCGGCGAAATAGTTCCCGCAAACAGCCCGAACTTCACCGCACAGTGTCTGCGCGTCCCCGTATCGGACGGTCACATGGCGGCGGTTTTCGTAAGATTCGAAAACAAGCCCGAAAAAGAACAGATACTTAAAATCTGGAAGGATTTCAAGGGATATCCTCAGCAGGTCGGACTGCCCAGCGCACCCAAGCAGTTCCTCAACTATTTTGAAGAGGACAATATGCCTCAGACTCGCCTCAACAGAGAGCTTGAGGGCGGCATGGCGATATCGGTCGGCCGTCTGCGCGAGGATACTCAGTACGATTACAAATTTGTCTGCCTTTCACACAATACTCTCAGAGGCGCCGCCGGCGGAGCCGTGCTCATGGCGGAGCTGCTTTGCGAAAAGGGATATATGGACAGATAATATAAACGCCGTCCGGCTGTCTGTCCGGGCGGCTTCCGTTTTTATAAGGAGGCCGGCTTTATGAAGAAAGCTGTTTTCACAGGGGCGGCAGTGGCGCTTGTCACACCGTTTCATAAAGACGGAAGTGTAAACTACGGAAAACTGGAAGAGCTTATAGATTATCAGATAGAAAACTCCACGGATGCCATAGTTGTATGTGCAACCACCGGAGAAAGTCCGACATTGAGCTACGAAGAGCACGAGCAAATCGTGCGGTGTTGTGTTGAATATGCGGCGGGAAGAGTGCCGATAATTGCGGGCACGGGCAGCAATGACACAAAAAATGCTTTGAAGCTGTCAAACGACGCGGAAAAAGCCGGCGCAGACGCGCTGTTAATGGTGACTCCGTACTACAACAAGACGTCGCAAGCGGGGCTGATAAAGCACTTTAATTTCATTGCGGACAGAGTAAGCACGCCGATAATCCTCTACAATGTGCCGAGCCGCACGGGGCTTAATATAAAACCGGAGACCTATTTTGAACTTTCAAAGCATAAGAATATAGTGGCGGCAAAGGAAGCGAACGGCGACATTTCCGCGCTCGCGCAGACTGTAAAGCTCTGCGGCGACGAGCTCACTGTCTACAGCGGAAACGATGACCAGATAACGGCGTTTATGTCGCTGGGCGCAAAGGGCGTTATCTCTGTGCTCTCCAATATAGCGCCGAGGGCGGTGCACGATACGGTCGATATGTATCTGAAGGGAAACGCAGAAAAAAGTGCGGAGCTTCAGCTGAAGTATTTGAACCTTTGCAACAGCCTGTTCGCCGATGTGAATCCCATCCCCGTAAAAGAAGCGATGAATATGCTGGGCATGGATGTCGGTGCGTGCAGACTTCCGCTGACGGAGATATGTCCATCGGCAAGAGAGAGGCTCAAAAGAAGTCTCTCGGAGCTTAAAATGATATAGCATGAAAGGCGCGGCAAAACACCGCAGGGCGAACGAATGCTTAATATTATGCTCAGCGGCTGCTGCGGAAGCATGGGCAAAACCGTCACCGCTTTCGCAGAGGGCCGAGACGATATCAGAATAGTTGCGGGAATCGACAGAGAAACGTGCAAAAACGGATATCCCGCTTTTGTCTCGCCGTTCAGCTTCAACGGCAAGGCGGATGTCATAATCGATTTTTCTTCCCCCGCCGCCGTTCCGGGTCTGCTTGAATATGCGGTTGAATCAAAAACTCCCGCCGTCATTGCGACAACGGGACTCGGCGAAGCGCATATTGCGCTTATATATGAAGCGGCAAAGAATATCCCGATATTTTTCAGCGCGAATATGTCGCTCGGTATAAATCTTCTCTGCGAGCTTGCCAAAGCGGCGGCGAGAGCGTTGGGAAATACATACGACATAGAGATAGTAGAGACTCACCACGCGCAGAAAGCGGACGCGCCGAGCGGGACGGCTCTCATGCTCGCAGACGTTATATCGTCGGAGCTCAAACACAAGCCGAGATACGAATACGACCGCCATTTGAGGCGCGAAAAGCGCCCGCACGACGAGATAGGGATACACTCCGTGCGCGGCGGGACGGCAGTCGGCGAGCACGAAATAATATTCGCGGGCTGCAACGAGACGATAACGCTCTGCCACTGCGCTCAAAGCAGAGAGCTGTTTGCGGCGGGAGCGGTCAACGCCGCAAAATTCATACAAAACAAAATGCCGGGGCTTTACGGCATGAGCGATATGCTGAAAGGAAAGGATGCGAAAAAATGAAGATAATCGAATCGATAAGCGTCAGTGAGGACATAACTTTATTTTCACTCAGCGACTTCCCCGCCGACATAAGCTTTGTCGCGGGCATATTCGACAAGATAGCCGAGACGGGAATTGACGTTGATATGATATCGCAGTTTCTGCCGAACGGCTCGCATTCGGGGCTTTCGTTCACCGTCAGCGACGACGATTTCGGCGGCGTGCTTGAGACTGCGACGCAGCTGAGAGCCGTGAACCGCAAAATAAAAATAAGCGTCAGCTCCGGCAACTGCAAGATATCGATAAGCGGCGCCGATATGAAAGGTCGCCCGGGCGTTGCGGCGCGGGTATTCAAGGCGGCGGCGGACGCGGGAAGCGACATAAGGATGATAAACACGTCTGAGACGGACATATCTCTGCTGGTTGTCAAGGCCGACGTCGATGCGACGGTTGCGGCAATAAAAAAGGAGTTTGAATAAATCAAAAAGCCGCACCGTGCGATGCAGCTTTTCAGAATCTGTCGGCACAGAAATGTGCCGACTTTTTTATGCGGTTTTTTTCGTTTTTACACGAGCCGGCTTTTTCTTTGAGCCGTGAAGATTTTTCTCCGCCTTGCCGGTGAGCCTTATCTCCTCGGGGTCATCCTTTATCTTATCCATAACAACGAACAGAAGCGTCATCATGAGCAGATACGGAACAGGGCTGAAAAGTCCGGGGTTCACAAGCGACATCAGCTGCATTCCGACATACGCGATAAAGATAAACTTATTTGTCAGCGTGTTGCGGCGCGCAAAATAGACGATTCGCGCAATGAACATATAGCCGTATGCCGCGATACCGACTATGCCGAAGCTGCCGATAACCTGGAACGGCGACGAATGATACCAGCAAAGCGCTCCCTTTGCGGAATGGTGGACGTCTCTGTTTCCGAAATAGCCGAGTCCCCTGCCGAAAAGCGGATTGGAACGGAAATCCTCGACGGCGCGGTGCATGAGCTTAACTCTTATCTCGTTGTCGTCTATCTGGAGAAGCCTCAAAATCATATCGCGGAAGAAATAGATAAGATCCCAGAAGAACACGAAAAACAGAACTATTCCGACGGCGATTATGATTAAATTATGTACTCTGTGGCGTTTGTCAAAGCACAGAAGCGCTATCATGCACATCAAAACCTCCGCGGTTCCGACTATTGCGCCGCCGCGCGAACCGGTTATCATCATGCAGCCGTAGAACAGCATACCGACCCAGAACCAGCCGTGGTTGCTCTTTATCGAGCGCAGGAACGCAAACGGCAGAGCGAAAATTAAGAAGGTGGAGGCGTTATTTCGCCACTGGAAAGCCAAAAGTCCGTGAGTTGAAAGCACCTTTCCGAGATGCTCGCCGTAATATTCGAGAATCATGAAACAGCAAAACAGCCCCATGATTATCATTATCTTGGATATCTTGTCGGGCAGAGAATAGTTCTCGCGCCGCCTGATATGGGAGTTCATAAGATTATAAAACAGCAGCATACCGTAGCCGAGACCGAGGGTAAAGAATATCGGCATGAGGCTGAAATATTCCTTGGCGGTTATCTTGCCGAGACCTCCGAGCGTAACGGCGACAGTGACCGCAACCAAAGGCCAGAACAGCTCGCCGTGAGGCAGCTTTCGCTGATAATAATTGAAATGGAAGATTATGGCCGCAGCACCCGGGACAATAAGCCAAACCATTTTTATGAACTCGTCATAGGAATTATTGCACTTTATAAGGCAGAGGCAAAGCAGAAGAAACGGCTCGAGCGCAATTATTACATCCTCGCAAAAGACGAGGACTATGCAGATAATCGCAGCAAATATCAGAAGGCCGGCAACCTCAACGCGCAGAACGGTTATAAAGCAGGCTATAAGGAAACAAATCCACATAAACCAATCCGTGGAGAGAAATTGTTCCGCTTTTTTTCTTACGCTTTCAAATTTCGCGTTTTTCGTCAAGTTCATACTCCTCATTTACTCCGATCGTTTAATTTATCTCGCACTCTATATCAAACGATTCGGTCATCAAAAATACTGCCGAAAGACGTTGGCGGCAGTTTTAATTCAGTAGTTAATTTTATCACAAACTCACAGAAAAAGCAAGAAATAACAGCTAATCGCACTTCAGCAGCTCCTGTGCAAGAGCGGTTGCGGCGGCATAGAGCTCTCTGCGGCATGAAATCAGCAGTTCGTCCATAGTGCGGGTCCCGTCAGACGAGACAAAAAGCTTCTTTATTCCGAGCTCGGCGGGGTCGGCATCGCTTGAAGCGCACCCGCAGACGGCATATACGGCGGCGCCTGATTTCGCGGCTCTTTTGCAGACTCCGCTCATTACCTTTCCGCGTATGCTTTGAGAGTCAAATCTCCCCTCGCCCGTCACGATAACGTCGGCGCTCTTTGCGAGCTCATCGAAGCCCGACTCATCCAACACTATATCTATGCCGCTTTTGAGCCGTGCATTCAAAAAAGCTGCCGCGCCCGCGCCTAAACCGCCTGCCGCGCCCGCGCCCGGAAGATTATCGGAATCGAAGCCGAGCTCTCTCTTGAGTATCTTTGACATATGGCGAAGTCCGAGGTCGAGCGCTCTCACCTGCTCCGCATTCGCGCCCTTTTGCGGAGCAAAGACATATGCCGCGCCGTCTGCGCCGAAGAGCGGATTAGTTACATCACACGCGGCAGTCATGGGCACGCCGAACGGCTCTTTCGGAGAAATTATGTGCTCAATATCCGCGAGCGTTCCTCCGACGGGCACGAAAGCATTTCCGTTTTTATCAAGAAATCCGAATCCGAGCTCCGACGCCATTCCCGCGCCGCAGTCGTTGGTTGCGCTGCCGCCGAGGCCGAGGATTATCCGCTTTGCGCCGCGCTGCTCGGCGTCGCGCATGAGCATACCTACGCCCGCAGTGGTTGTAACTGTCGGGTCGGCCCTGTTGCCTGCGAGCGGAAGTCCCGCGCATGAGGCAGTTTCAATGACGGCTACGCCGTTTTCGAGCATATAATACTCCGCGCGCATGGGCGAGTTGAACGGGTCTTTTGACTCCGCCGATATCCACTCGCCGTCAATAAAATTCGCAAAACTCGAACAAAGCCCCTCGCCGCCATCGGCAGCGGGGAGCTTTATAACATTGCAGTCCGGTATTCTGTTTCTGAGCGCCGACTCTATAATATCACAGACCTCCGAAGAAGTCAGCGTGCCTTTGAAAGAATCGGGAGACAGCAGAATATTCATATCATCAGTCTTTTGTAAGCATTCTTATGTATCTCTTGAAGAAAGATACGCCTTCGTCGAGAACCGCAACGGGGCAGCGCTCATCGGTAGCATGGGTGCAGAGAAGGAGCTTCGTGCGCACATGGAACGGAGCAAAGCGATAAATATTATCGCATATAGGCTCATAGAAGCAGGCATCGGTACCGCCCATAACAAGATAGGGCGCAACGATAACCTCGGGATCGGCTCTGACGCAGATTTCCTCGATAACCCTAAAGGATCTCGAATCTGTGGGCGAGAATTTGGACGCCTCTTTGCTCTTGAGGCACTTTATCTCAACATTCTTATTCTTTATGACCTTGCGCAGATGCTTCTCGACATCTTCTGTGGTTGTGCCGGGCATCATTCTGAAGTTTGCCGTAACAGATGCTTCCTGCGGAAGAACGTTGGCGGCAGGGCTGCCCTCGGCCATGGTGACGCCGGTAGTGGTTCTTATGAGCGCAGCCGTCGGCGGAATCTGCTCCATGATAAACTTCGCAAGGGGCTTAAGCAGCCAGAGGTTGCAGGCGACGACTCTGACGGGATATGTGGTTCTTCTGCCGAGATTGGAGAAGAGTTTGAGAACAAACGGCTCAAGCTTCGACTTGAACTGATGGTTTTCAACGTCTTTGACGACATCCGCTATTTTGCCTATGGCGCTGTGCTTCGGAGGCTGAGAAGAATGTCCGCCCTTAGCTCTGACGCTCATGGAGAAATCGGCATAGCCCTTTTCCGCGATGCCTACGCCCGCAAGATTGCCCTTGAGAACATGCTTGACGTTGACGGGCAGTATGGCTCCGCCCTCATCTATGACGCTGTCAAGATGGATTCCGCGGGACTTGAGTGTGTTCATAATGGCCTTTGCGCCGGCGCTTTCCGATGCAACGACTTCCTCGTTATGACCGAAGCAGAGATAGACGTCTCTCTCGGGCTCATAGCCCTCTTCAAGAAGCGCCTCGACGGCTTCCATAACGCAGATGAGGTGATTCTTCATATCCAAAGCGCCTCTGCCCCAGATAAACTCGCCGTCGTTATATCCGCTGAACGGCTCGTGAGTCCAGTCTCCCTCCGTGCCGGGCTCAATGGGAACAACATCCTGGTGGGAGAGCAGAGCGATAGGCTCAAGGTCGGGATTCTTACCCTTCCAGCGGTAGAGCAGGCTCGCCTCGGCGACATTCTCGCGCTCAAGTGTCTTATGTATCAGAGGATACGAATCCTCAAGATATTTGTGGAATTTTTCAAACTGCGACCAATCGATTTTCTCGTTCTCGGGATAAGAAACGGTCGGAATCTGAATAGCTCCGCTCAGATGCTTTGCCACACGCTCGACATCAACATGCTCATCCTCGAGGGGCTTTGTATCCCTCTTTTTGGGGAGGAAGAACACGGCTCTGATAAGCGTAATGACAATGAAAATGCCGAGAGCTATCAGAATACCGTAAAGTATTTTGGGTCCCATTGTTTTTCTCCTTTCACGCCTCGCGGCGAAACAAATTGATATTCACTTTGACGCTGTAAATCCTGACGTCAAATGCTAACATTATAATATCAGAAAAACCCTGTTCAGACAATAGCCGAACACAAAAAATCATCGCAAACGCGCAGATTTACATATCAAAGAGGCTTATCTGCGTGGTTTTCGGTATGTCCTCAAGCGCACCCGCCGCCTCAAGAGCTTCGATGACGGTCTTGGAAACGCTCGCGCGTCGGCGCAGATCTTCAACGGAAAGATACTTGCCCTCGCCGTCGTCACGCGCTGCGGCAAGCTGCTCCGCGGCAACGCCGCCGCACCCGCCGAGAGCGGAGAACGGGAGTCTTATTCTGCCATCCTCAATGTGATACACCTTTGCGTCCGATTTATAGACATCGACGGGAAGGAACTTCACCCCTCGCGCCATCATCTCATTGACGACCTGAAGAGAGGTAAACATATTCTCCTCCTTGGCGGTGGCTTCCTTAATATTCATCTTTGACTTCAGGTATTTCATCTTGTTCTTGACGGCTTCCTGACCTGCCATAATGGACACCGTATCAAGATCCTCGCCGCGAACGGTCATATATGTCGCATAATACTCGACGGGATAGTAGAGCTTATACCACGCGAGACGCATAGCTGCGATAACATAGGCCGCGGCGTGAGCCTTCGGGAACATATATTTTATTTTAAGACAGCTGTCGATATACCACTCGGGGACATTATTTTCACGCATCGCCGCCTTATGTTCGTCGGTGAGCAGCTTTTTAGCCTTACCCTTTCGGGTTATCTCCATTATCTTGAAGGCCATACTCGGCTCGACACCCTTATGTATCAGATATGTCATGATGCTGTCTCGCGTTCCGATAACGTTGGAAATGGTGCAGGTGCCGCTGTCGATAAGATCCTTCGCGTTGCCGAGCCAGACATCTGTGCCGTGGGACAGACCCGATATTTGGAGCATATCGGAGAAATTCTTGGGCTTTGAGTCGAGAAGCATCTGCCGCACGAACGGCGTTCCCAATTCAGGCAGAGAAAGTGTGCCCGTATTGCATTCGATATCCTCCTCCGTCACGCCCATAGGCTCGGGAGAAAGGAGCATCTCATAGAGCTTCGGGTCGCAGACATCGGCATCCATGACGGAGGTTCCCGTCAAATCCTCAAGATGTTTATAGAATGTCGGCACATCGTGGCCGAGGATATCAAGCTTGAGTATCGTGTCGTGGAGCGCATGGAAGTCGAAGTGCGTTGTTCTTGTGCCCTTGTCGGGGTCGTCCGCAGGATGCTGTATGGGCGTAAAGTCCTCAGCCTCCTTGTAGTCGGGCACAACGACCATTCCGCCGGGGTGCTGTCCCGTGGTGCGCTTTATTCCTACGCAGCCCTGAACAAGTCTGTCCTCCTCCGCGCGCTGAACGCTCATCCCCTTCTCGTCAAGCCATTTCTTGACGAAGCCGTAAGCCGTCTTGTCGGCAAGAGTGCCGATAGTGCCGGCCTTGAAAACGTTCTTTGCGCCGAAAAGAGTCTCCGTATATTTATGCGCCTGCGACTGGAAATCGCCCGAGAAGTTGAGGTCGATATCGGGCTGCTTATCGCCGTGGAAGCCGAGGAAGGTCTCGAACGGGATATCGTGTCCGTCGCGTATAAGCGGTTCGCCGCATATCTCGCAGTTTTTAGGCGGCAGGTCAAAGCCCGAGCCTATCGAGCCGTCCATGAAGAAGGTGCTCTTCTTGCAGTGCTTGCACAGATAGTGCGGCATAAGCGGGTTGACCTCGGATATCTCTGCGGCGAAAGCGACGAAGGACGAGCCGACAGAGCCTCGCGAGCCGACATAATATCCGTGATCCATGGAGAATTTAACAAGTCGCTGGGCGATGATATAGAGCACGGCGTAACCGTGTTTGATAATGGAGCTCAGCTCCTTTTCAAGGCGCTTTTCGACATATTCCGGCAGAGGATCGCCATAGATATCTTTTATGTGCTTATAGCATATCTCGCGCAGCTCCTCATCCGAGCCGGGTATTCGCGGAGGATATGTGCCGTCAGGTATGGGCTGGATAACCTCGCACATATCGGCTATTTTATTGGTGTTTTCAATAACAACCTCGCGGGCTGTCTCCTCGCCGAGATAGGCAAACTCGTTGAGCATCTCCTGCGTCGTTCTGAAATAGAGCGGAGCCTGCTGCGCGGCATCGGCAAAACCCTGGCCGGTCATGATAATCTCTCTGAAAACGCTGTCGCTCTCGTCCATAAAATGAACGTCGCAGGTGGCAACGGTGAGCTTTCCGAGCCTGTCGGCGGCGGCGATTATCTTCTTATTTATGTCCTCAAGCTCGCCTGTATCCCTGACTCTGCCCTCTCTTATAAGGAACGCGTTGTTGCCGTTGGGCTGTATCTCGAGATAGTCGTAGAACGAGGCGATTTCCAGAATTTCATCGTCGGATTTTCCGTCGAGCACGGCGCGGTAAACCTCTCCCTGCTCGCAGGCACTGCCGACAATTATACCCTCGCGGAACTCCTCGATTACCGAGCGCGGAACACCGGGCTTGCGGCTGAAATACTCGAGATTTGACTTCGTGATTATTTTATATAGATTTTTAAGTCCCACATAATTCTTCGCGATAAAAATTATGTGGTTATACTTCTTTTTCTTCTCGGCGGGGTCTACAACACGGTCGTCGAAATAATAACCCTCCATGCCGTAGAGAATCTTTATTTTGCCCTTTGCCGCGGCGCAAGCCTCGGGAAACGCCTGAACAACGCCGTGGTCGGTTATGGCTATTGCCTTATGCCCCCATGCGATTGCGCGCTCAACGAGCTTCGTTGCGCTCGAGACGCCGTCCATGGCGGACATAGTAGTATGCAGATGAAGCTCGACGCGCTTCTCTGGCGCTTCGTCCTTCTTTTCTATAAGGTCTATAGTAGTTACGGCGCGCGCATTTATGCAGTCGCACTTCATATAAGAGTCGTAATTGACAACGCCTCTTACCATAACGGCGACGCCGTCTTTGATATTTTTCAGCAGGCTTTCGCAATTTTCGGCAAGCTCGAAAATCTTGACGGAATAGGAGCTTGTCTTATCGGTGATGCAGAAATTTATTATCTTTCGTTTTCCGTCGCGGGTATCGCGCGATTCAAAAGAAAACACAGTACCCCATACGACGACCGAGCCCGAATCGGAGGCTACGTCCGAAAGAGAAATGGGCTTCGTTTTTATTACGGAGCCGTAAATCGGAACGGAATATTTAGTCGAAAACGGATATTCGTCGTAGGTTCTTGTTAAGTTGGTAAGGTCCTTTTCCTGGGAAACCTTATCGGCGAACGCACTGCGTATGCCGCTGTCCAGCTCCTCCTGATACTGCTGCACCTCGCCGTCGTCAACGGGAGCGCCGCTGTCGGTGAACTCGACTCCCACATCCTCGCCGAAGCGTTCAAATATCATCTGCGCAAAGCGCTTTGATGCGCCGAGGTTATTTATAACATCCGCGCCGCTCTTGAGCTGCACAGAGACCGTGTCGCCGAGCATGAAGCACTGCGCATCGTTAAGGAATCCGTTTGCGGCGGGAAACTCTCTGCGCAGAGAAAGGAGCAGCTTTGCAAGCCCCGTTTCGCTCATCGGCTCTTTCGGAGTTTCCTCGGGCTTTTCTTCCGTCACAGAGCAGTTTATCATTGCGGCGTTGAGAGTGAACGCTTTTATGAGCGAGGTCTCAACGGCTCTCAGCAAAAGCTCACCCGGAGCCGCGGCCGCCGAACAAAGTAATTCAAGCTCCCTGCGCTCGACATTCAGCCTGATATCATCAAGCTGAACATCTGCAAGCTCAGAGAGCAATTCGGAATCGTCAATATATTCTTCTATAAAATCAACTAACTTTTTGTCGGACATCTTTGTCTCCATTAAAGTTTATCAATCTCTTCCATGAGACTGTCAAGCACCTCTGACTCAGGCACTTTCTTGATTATTTTCCCCTTTTTGAATATCAGAGCGCATCCGTCTCCGCCGGCTATGCCGATATCCGCCTCTCTCGCCTCGCCGGGTCCGTTGACGGCGCAGCCCATGACCGCAACCTTCAGCGGCTTATTGCAGGAAGCGAGTCGCTCCTCGACCGCGTTTGCAAGGGAGATGAGGTCTATTTTGGTTCTGCCGCAGGTCGGGCAGGAAACTATCTGAACGCAGTCCTTTTTGGCGCCCGTTGCGCGCAGGATATCATAGCCCGCCGCGACCTCCTTGACCGGGTCGTCGGTCATCGAGACGCGGATAGTGTCGCCGATTCCGTGCAAAAGCAGAGACCCTATACCTACGCTCGACTTGACAAGGCTCATCTTCCATGTGCCCGCCTCGGTTATGCCGACATGGAGCGGATAATCGCAAATCTTTGAGATAAGCTCGTATGCCTCAACCGTCATCGGAACATCGGAGGACTTGAGCGATATAACAATATTGTCAAAATCGCACTCCTCAAGCATACGCACATGGCTCATCGCGCTGTCCACGAGCGCCTGAGCGGTGGGAGCGCCGTATTTTGCGAGAATATCCTTCTCGATAGAGCCGCTGTTGACGCCGACTCTTATCGGAATCCCGTTGTTGGCGCAGGCGTCGGCAACCGCCTTGACCCTGTCTTTGGAGCCGATGTTGCCGGGATTTATGCGTATTTTATCTATGCCCGCAGCTATGCTTTCAAGCGCGAGTCTGTAATCGAAATGTATATCCGCGACTATAGGAACCTTTACCGCCTCTTTGAGAGCCGGGATAAGCTTCACCGCATCCATATCGGGTATTGCGGCGCGGATTATCTGACATCCGGCCTTTTCAAGGGCTTTCGCCTGCTTTACGCTGCCCTCGATATCGTGCGCGGGAATATTGAGCATGGACTGAACGGCTATCGGAGAATTGCCGCCGACAGTCAAATCGCCTATTCTGACCTCTTTGCTTTTTCTGCGTTCAAATGCCATAATTCTAACCTCTTATCAAACTGACGATATCCTTAAACGAGATAACTGCCATAAACACGAGCAACAGTATCATGCCGACCGCGTGAACCCACTTTTCAAACTTCTGCGGGATAGGTCTGCGGATGATAAGCTCGATAAACATAAAGAACAGTCTGCCGCCGTCAAGCGCCGGGATGGGCAGGAGATTGAACAGACCGACATTAATAGCTATCAGCGCCATAATTGTCAAAAGCGGAGTCCAATCCATCGAGGACGACGAGGCCGACGCCGCATCCGCAACATAGTTTATAATGCCTATCGGCCCCGAAACTTCGCTGAGCCCGTATCGCCCGGTTATCAGGTCAAACAGGCTTATCCAGGCCATGCGGCCTATTGATATACTCTCAAGAAAAGCGTTCTTTGTGACGCTCAAAAACGTCGGTTTAACTCCGACGATAACAAAATCGTAGTGAATGCTTATCAGATTCTCCTGACCCTCTATGGGGCTGGTTTGAAACTTAACATCCTTGAGCTCGACTTTTTTTCCGTCTCTTTTGACGACAAAATCCATAATGCCGTCATCATCGCGCATCATGAGAAATGTTATATCATATTGGGAATAGACTCGCTTGCCGTTTATTTTGACTATCTTATCCCCCGCCTCAAGTCCGCTCGCGGCGCTCGTCGCGTTGTCATAGAAGGAGCGTATCTGAGTGGTGCCGATAAGATCGGACTGACAGAGCATAATCGCAACGATTATAACGCCCATGATAAGATTGACCGTCGCTCCGGCGACAACGACTATCATTCGCTGCCACAGGGGCTTGTTGTTGAAGGCGTGCCGATCCTCGCTGTCCTCGTCCTCGCCCTCCATGCTGACGTATCCGCCTATCGGCAGGATTCTCACGGCATAGTTTGTATCGCCCTTCTTCTTTTTGAAGATGGCGGGACCCATGCCGATAGAGAACTCGTTGACCTTGACCTTGAAAAGCTTTGCAAAAAGGAAATGGCCGAGCTCATGGAACATTATTACGATGCCGAAGAAAAGTATGGCCACAAGAAACGGCCAGACCTTGCTCCAAACTGTCGAAAACGACAACGCGGTGTTTAAAAACATATAAAAATATCCTTTCGACCCGTGAAAATATCAGCAGCCGAACATCTCATGCACTTTTTCCCTTGCGCGGGAATCGGCGAGGAGAATGTTTTCAAGGCTGTCGCACGGTGAAAATTCGGTTGAATCGAGCACACCCGACACTGCGTCGGCGATATCGAGGAACTTTATCTTTCCCTCTCTGAACAGCTTATTGGCTGCCTCATTGGCACCGTTCGCCGCGGCGGGATAGACACCTTCCTTTGTTATCGCCTGCCTGCAAAGATTGATGCAGGAAAAAGTATCATAGTCGGGCTGCTCAAAGGTGAGCGTTTTCCACTCCTCGAGTCGGAGCTGTTTTGCGGGGCTCTCATAGCGCTCCGGATAAGTCAGAGCATACTGTATCGGCACGCGCATATCGGGCACGCCGAGCTGGGCTATGACGGAATTGTCGACATATTCGACGAGCGAATGAACCACGCTCTGGCGGTGGACGAGAATATCTATCTTGTCGGCAGGCATATCGAAAAGCCACGCCGCTTCGATAAGCTCAAGTCCCTTGTTCATCATTGTAGCAGAGTCAATGGTAATTTTTGCGCCCATACTCCAATTGGGGTGTTTGAGCGCCTGTTCAACTGTGACGCCCTCGAGGTCGGCACGCGTTCTGCCGAAGAACGGGCCGCCCGAAGCAGTCAGAATAAGGCGCTTGACGCTCTTTTTTCCGGGGCTTCCCTGAAGGGACTGGAATATTGCGGAATGCTCGCTGTCCACAGGGAGAATGGAGACTCCTTTCTCCTTGGCGCGAGAGGTCACAAGCTCGCCGCCGGCGACAAGCGTCTCTTTGTTGGCGAGAGCTATGTCGTTACCCGCTTCGATTGCGGTAAGAGTCGGCTTGAGGCCCGCTATGCCGACGATGCTGTTGAGTACCTTATCGGCGTTGAGCTGCGCCGCAGCGCATATGCCCTCTTCGCCGCCGAGCACCCTCGTGGAGGTATCGGCAACTTTTGTTCTGAGTTCCGCTGCCCTGCTCTCATCGGCAACAGCCGCTATTTCGGGCTTGAACTCTCTTATCTGCTCTTCGAGCAGGTCGATATTCGAATTTGAAGTCAGAGCTCTTACCGTAAAATTACGAAGTCTTGCGACATCGAGCGCCTGAGTGCCTATGGAGCCGGTTGAGCCGAGAATGACCATGCTTTTCATATAATCACGCTCCGAGACTGATTACCAGTGAAATCAAGGCATAGAGAGTCGGCATAACGAAGCTGTAGCTGTCGAATCTGTCCATAATTCCGCCGTGACCGGGAAAGATGGTTCCGAAATCCTTCGCGCCGAAGTTTCTCTTTATAACGGAGGCCGACAGGTCGCCGCCTATGCTTATGGCGGAGAGGAACATCGAGGTTCCGGGAATCATCCACCACTTTAGTGTGTCGTTCTTGAAGAAGAAATAATCAAAAATAAAGAAGAATGCAAGATTAAACAGCATAGTTATAACTACGCCGCCGACTGCGCCCTCAACACTCTTTTTGGGGCTGATGTTCGGAGCGAGCTTGTGCTTTCCGAACTTGCTGCCGACAAAATACGCAAACGTGTCGTTGAGCCATGCGGACAGCAGCGCCGTAAAGATAATAAAGAATACCTGCGACTGCTGGAACAGATCGGGACGGCTCAGGCAGAGATCTCTGATAAGAATTATGGTAGTCATGACATACGGCACGATAACGCCGCAGAACATAGACATGACAACGTCTTCAAATTTAGTCTTTGCATAGTTGCCGAGCATGATGAACATCATAAGTATGACATAGACTATCGCAACGATATATGTCGGGAAAGGCAGCTTCTCAAAGAGCTTGTATTCAAGAGCAACGGGCATAAAAGCGGCGACAATCATGTTGATTATCATCAGAAGCTTATTTTTAATCTTCGCAACGTGCTGTATCTCGTAGGACGCTATAAACGACACAGCTGCCAAAACTATGCCCAAAACAGGGGTGAACATAAGGGAAAGGACCGTAATTCCGAAAAGAGCGGCTAAAAGTCCGGTAATAACGCGCTGTTTCATCTTTCTTTCATCTCACAATCAAAGTATTTTCAGACTCCTCCGAAGCGTCTGCTGCGGTGTGCGTACTCCTCAAGAGCGGCGTCAAAGTCCTGCTCGGTATAGTCGGGCCAGAGGATATCGGAATAGATAAATTCCGAATACGCAGCCTGCCAGATGAGGAAATTTGAAAGTCTGAATTCTCCGCTGGGGCGGATTATAAGATCCGGGTCGGGCTGACCCGCCGTATAGAGATTGTCCGATATATCCTGCTCGGTAAGACTGTCGGGCGTGCGCTCCCCTCTCGCACACTGCTCGGCAAGACGCTTGCAGGCAGACAGTATCTCATTTCTGCCGCCGTAGTTTATCGCGATGTTTACGGTCGTTCTGGTTTTGTCGGCAGAGCCGCGTTCAAGCTCATCGACAAGCTCGAGAATATCGTCCGCCAAACCCTCGCGCTCTCCTATATATCTTATTCTCAAACCCTTCCGAGCATTCTCCTGCTCGCGCTCCTCGGCCTCGCGCAGGTAATCTCTGAAAAGGTTCATTATGCCGCTGACTTCCTCTGGCGGTCTGCGCCAGTTTTCCGTGGAAAAGGCGTAGAATGTCACGTAGCGTATCCCTATGTCTGCGGCATATTCGCATATTCTTTTGAACACCTTCGCGCCCTGCTTGTGACCCTCGCTGCGCGGAAGCCCGCGCTGCTTGGCCCAGCGGCCGTTGCCGTCCATAATTATGGCAACGTGCTGCGGAAGATGCTCGTTATCCGGTGTCTTTGTCATGGCAAAATTCCTTTTGTATTTTAGGCAAAAAGGCGTGACCGCCCAAAGCGCCCAGCCTTTTTGCCGAATAAAATCCGAAGCAAATCAGATTTCCATTATTTCCTTTTCTTTTTCTGCGGCAACACTGTCCGCTTCCTTGACGAACTTGTCGGTGATATCCTGTATCTCTTTCTCGCCGAACTTGAGATCGTCCTCGGTTATTTCGCTGTTCTTCTGCATCTTCTTGAGCTTTTCCATGCAGTCTCTGCGGATAGAGCGAACGGCAACCTTGCAGTCCTCCGCCAGCTTCTTGACATCCTTGACTATTTCGCGGCGCTTATCCTCGGTCAGGGGCGGGAAAGTAAGTCTTATCACCTTTCCGTCGTTCTGCGGGTTAATTCCGAGGTCGGAGGTCTGGATAGCCTTCTCGATGGGATGCAGAGTAGAAACGTCCCAAGGCTGAATGCAGAGGATTCTCGCCTCAACTACGGAGATAGCCGCAAGCTGATTTATCGGGGTGGCAGTGCCGTAATAATCAACAGTTATCCTATCGAGAACCGCCGCGGTAGCTCTGTTTGCTCTTATCGTACCATACTCGCCCTTGAGCGAGGCGATGCTCTTGGTCATTTTATCGCGTGCTGTTTGAAATACTGTTTCCATAATTTCAATCCTTTCTTGAAGAGAAGATCATATTTTTATCGGCCTTTCACCGATTATTTTACAACTGTTCCTACATTCTCGCCCTTTATCGCCTTGACGATATTCTGCGGGTCGTCAAGATTAAAGACGAGAATCGGTATGGAATTGTCTCTGCAGAGAGAGGCTGCGGTGCCGTCCATAACTCTGAGGTCATGGCTGAGGATTTCGTCAAATGAAAGAGTATCATACTTCTTCGCGTCCTCGAACTTGTTGGGATCCTTGTCATAAACGCCGTCGACATTTGTCGCCTTGAACATAATATCGGCATCTATCTCGAGAGCGCGCAGGGCTGCTGCCGTGTCGGTGGTAAAGAACGGGTTGCCCGTGCCGCAGCCGAAGATAACGACTCTGCCCTTTTCCAAATGGCGCACTGCCCTGTTGCGGATATAGGGCTCGGCTATCTGCTGCATGGCAATAGCGGTCTGCACTCTGACGGGCACCTTGAGATGCTCAAGCGCATCGGCGAGAGCGAGGGAGTTCATGACGGTGGCGAGCATACCTATATGGTCGGCTCTTGTTCTGTCCATATCTCCGCTCGAGCGTCCGCGCCAGAAATTTCCGCCGCCGACAACAAGACCGACCTCAACGCCCATATCGACGCATTCCTTGACTGCGGAACAGATATTGAGAACGGTATCGTAATCAATACCCATGCCCTTTCCGCCGGCGAGCACCTCGCCGCTTATTTTCAGAAGTATACGTTTATACGCAAGCTCCATATTTGTGCCTCCATTCAAAAAAACATATTTTTCCGCTACTATTTTACTTTATTTTACGCAAGCTGTAAAGACAAAAAGGCAAATTCACAGCAATTTAACAAAAAAAGAACACAGGAGACAAAATTCGCTTTGTTCTCCCGTGTTTTTCGCTTTATTTACCGTCTGTCGAGCGCTGCCTGCGCCTCGGAAGTGAGCTTTGAGGTCTGGCGCTGAGCCATGACGAGATTATAATAAACCCCGCGCTTTTTGAGAAGCTCCGCGTGCGTGCCCACCTCGGCTATTCTGCCGTTTTCAAGGACGACAAGCCTATCCGCATGGCGCAGAGTCGAGAGTCTGTGGGCAATGGCTATTGTAGTCCTGTTTTCGGTGAGTCTGCCGAGCGCCTGCTGAATATAACTCTCGGTCTCGGGGTCGAGCGCACTCGTCGCCTCGTCGAGAATGAGTATCTTCGGGTCTCGCAGTATCGCTCGGGCTATCGCCACGCGCTGGCGCTCTCCGCCCGAAAGATTGTAGCCGTTTTCGCCGACGACTGTATTATATCCGTCCTTGAGCTCCATTATGAAGCCGTGGGCATTTGCCGCCTTTGCGGCCGCGAACACCTCCTCGGGCGACGCGTCCGACTTTGCATAGGAGATGTTGTCATAGATAGTGCCGGAGAAAAGATAAGTCTCCTGGAACACAACGCCTATATTCTCGCGCAGGTAATACTGGTCATAGTCGCGGATATCCCTGCCGTCTATTTTGAGCGTTCCGCCGTCAACGTCGTATAGGCGCATGACAAGGTTTATCATCGTGGACTTGCCCGCTCCCGAATGACCGACGAGGCCTATCATCTCACCGGGATTTATCTTCAGATCTATATCCCTGAGCACCGGCTCGTAGCTCTTATAGCCGAAGTCGACGGAGTCAAACTCCACCTCGCCCGTTATAGGATATTTCCCGGCATTTTTCGAATTGCCGACCTGCGGCTTTTCATCGAGAACCTCGTATATTTTTATAAGGCTCGTTGTTACCTCCGCTATCCAGCGCGGCATATTTGCAAGCCAGTCGAGCGGCTTATAGATATAGGAGAGCAAGAGCACAAAGCTCCAGAGCTCGCCTGCGGTCATCGTGCCGTTTATAACCATTCTGCCGCCGAAATAGAGCACGAGGAAGTTGCCCGAGTTCATAAGGAAACCTATGACAGGGAAGATAACCGCCCACGTCCTCTCGTTTTTGACGGAGATATCCGCAAGATCCTTGCTCACGGACGAGAACTTTGCAACCTCGCGCTTTTCGCTGCCGAAGGTTTTGACAACTCGGATACCCCTGATTATATCGTGGAGAATCGAATTTGCGCGGCTGTCATACCGCCACTGTTTATCATAGCGCAAATGGATGTACCGCTTGAAGCTGTTGAGCGTGATAATGCAAAACGGCGCGGGTATGATTGCAAGCAAGGTCAAAAGCGGACTCATGCGCAGCATAAATATTCCGACTACAACGAAAAGTATAAGCTGCTCGAGCGCATAGCGTCCTTTATCGACAAAGAAATTCTGAACGGTGTTTGTGTCGCGCGTGACGCGTTTTATCAAGTCGCCCGCTGTTTTTCGGGACATGGACGAGACGGACATACGCTGAACTCTGTCATAGACAACGGAGCGCAGATATTTTGAAAATCCGAGCCCGACGCTGTTTGCTGTGCGTCCCGAAAATATCTGAAAGATGTTTTCAAGCAGATAAGTAAGTGCCATGGCAACGCCGATAAATATAATATTTTGATTTACGGAGAGTCCGTCGGAGGAAAATGCGGACGAGAAGCCGTCAACGAGCTTCCCCTGAAGCACGGGCTGCACTGCCGACATAAGATTTGCAAAAGTGACGAGCACGCTTGACAAAAGGAGCTTTGGAATAAACTGCCGAAGCATTTTAAAAGTCCTTCGCCATATGTAGCTCTTATCGACACAGAACATACAGACGTCCGTACCCTTGGGATAGCGCCTGCCGCAGACGGGGCATTTGTCGGCGCTGTCCGCTATCCGCTCGGGCTCCTCGCCTGTTTTTATCCTGTGATTCACAGCCTTGCAAAATTCGCCTATATCCTCGGCTGCGCTCATCGAGAAGCGGCAGACGGTGATATTCTCGGCGCCGTCGTAATCCGAGCCGCTTTTCTCCGCAAACGGGGAAATTTCAAGGCTGCCGCAGCCGACATCGGTATACTGCACAAGCTCGCCTATATTTTTAAGCGAGAGAGAAAACACCTCTTTGCCGTCTTCGAGCGCGTAAACTGCGCCGTCTTTATACCGCAGAACACCGCGGCACGGCTTTGAATTTAAATCAAGGTCATATTTTACCTCGGTCATGGTTTTTAACCGCACGGCGCGCAGCCGCTCCTTTCTTTTAAAAATTCGGCAAACTCAATACAAGAACGGCTCTATCTTCCTGCGCATTCTCGGCTTGAGGGCGTTGATATCGGGAATAATGAATCGGTTGCCGTCGGAGTCGTTGAACATAACGGAACCCGAATCGAGCATTTTGACATTGCGGCTGATATCTTTTACGCCGAAGGTCTTTTTGAAGCCGTCTATCGACACGTCAAAGTAAAACGAGCCCATCTTCTCTTCTATCGAATATATCTGTGATATTTCGGGGCAATAGTAGCGCGCCGCAAGGTCTTTTTCGATTATCTCCCTACTTTCGCTCGGGAAATCGGCGGCGTTTTTTATTATGCCTATCTCATTTTTGTCCATATCGCTGACGCTGATATACTCGAACGGTCTGTGCAGGGGCAAGGTTCGGAGAAGCCGCACACGGCGGTAGTCTTTGTCCTCGGTTTTCAGGGCTGCAAAGCCGTTCGGATTCAGATAGAATTTGCACTTTTCGGGGTCAAGGAAGTTAATTGACATAGTATTGAGCTCTCCCATTTTAACCCTCCTCAATCGATTATGCCGACAGCCTTGAGAGCCTCGGCCTGTATTTTATATAGCTTATAGAACTCGCCGCGCTTTTTGAGAAGCTCGGCATAGCTGCCGCATTCAACAACCTCACCCTCGCTTATAACTGCGAGCATGTCGGCGTCGCGCAGGGTCGAGAGGCGATGCGCAATGGCAACCGTAGTTCTGCCCTGCATGAGCTTGGTAAGAGAATACTGGATATTGCGCTCGGTCTCGGTATCCATGGCCGCGGTAGCCTCATCGAGGATGAGTATGCGCGGATTTTGGATTATCGTTCTGGCTATTGATATTCTCTGCCGTTCGCCGCCCGAGAGGTCATGACCGCCCGCTCCGACGCGCGTCTCATAGGCATCGGGCAGCTTCATAATAAAGTCGTGCGCGCTTGCGGCCTTTGCTGCGGCGATTATCTCTTCCATTGCGGCATCCGGCTTCGCGTAGCGGATATTGTCGGCTATTGTGCCTATAAACAGATAGATGTCCTGCGACACGAGCCCGACATTCCTTCGGATAATGTCAAGCGGCAGGTCGCGCACATCGACTCCGTCGATTTTGACGCACCCTGCTTTAGGGTCATAGAGACGCGCTATCAAATTGGCTATTGTCGTTTTGCCCGCTCCGGTCTTGCCGACTATTCCGAGCATCTGACCTGCGTTCACCTTGAGGTCAAGATTCTTTATTACGGGACGCGCAGGTTCATATTCAAATTCGAGACTTGAAATCTCAATATCTCCGCGCACCTCGCCTATATCTATCGGATGTTCTTTTTCGACTATCTCGGGCTGAGCGTCCACTATTTCGAACACGCGCTGAGCCGAATCCACGCACCGCGCCCACCAGTTGGAGACCCACGACAGAAAGTCGATAGGGCCGACGAGCATGGTGAGATATATCGTAAAATTAAGGAGCGTGCCGACGGTCATTTTACCTTTCGCAACCATGAGTCCGCCGCAGGTCAGCATGAACACGGCGAGAACCGAGAGCGCTACGGTCAACAGCGGAAAAAGCGTAGCTTCCGAATTGTTGAACTTCAAATCCGCCTCATAGAGGTCGCCGCTGACCTTAACAAAGCGGTCGAGCTCCTCATCCTCTTTCGAGAAAGCCTTTATTATACGCTGACCGTTGATATTGTCGCTGACCATTGAGGTGAGTCTCGCGTTGCGCGCCCAGCTCCTGTGATGCAGTATTCTGAAAAATTTGCTGCCGAAAATGAGCAGTATAAGAAATATCGGAGCCGCAGCGCAGCAGAGAAGCGCCAGCTTCCACGACATAACGAACATGATTATCAGGACGCCGACAACGGTTATAATATTCGTTATGACATAGGGCAGTCCGTCCACAAAGAACCAATAGACATTATTGGAATCCCTTGTCACGCGCTCCATGAGCGAACCCGTCTGTTTGGACGAATAAAAGCTGACGGACAGGCGCTGCATGGCGGCGAATATCTTGACCTTTATATCATATATGACGCGCGGCATTATGCTGCCCATAAGGAACTGGAACGACACCGTCATCAAAAGTCCCAGCAGCTTCATGCCGACAACCGCACCTATTAAGTAGCCGAGCGTAACAAACAGCTGCTGCGCGGGAGTTGAACCGACATTGCTCAAAACATCGTCGAAGAGCGCCTTTGTGCTTATCTGCGGCATTGCCATATTAATTGCCGTGCTTATAAGTATCGCCGCAACAATTAGCGTCATTTGAAGCTTATAGCCGCCGAAAAATGAGAACAGGCGCTTGACCGTCGATTCGTTTTTGTTGCACTTGGGGCAGGACTTGCGCCCGGGCGGATAGGGTCTTTTGCACTTAGGGCAGACTCCGTCGTCCTTCCTGTCTCCGTCATTCTTTAATATCGGCTTTCCGCTTTTTAAGCTGTTAAACGCCTTGCAGAACTCATCGTAAGCGCCGAGAAAGTTGAGGCTGAATTTTATCAGCCCTATGTCGTCGCCGTCCTTTTCGGCTATGAGGCGAGCCGTTGAAACATACTGCTCGCATTTTAGCGAATCAAAATCGGAGAGCGGATAGGAGCGAATCTCTCTGAGCTCATATTCCGCTTTGATTTTCTTGTTTCCGCGTTTTTTTGCTGCTTTTTCGTCCCCGAGGATGAAATATATACCCTCGCTGTCAAGAGCCGTCCACGCAGTAAGATAGCAGCCGTCGAAATCCATATCGCTTTCAACAACTTTTATAAATCCGTCTGTCGCAAGCCCGCTGCTTTCGACTGCCGCCTTCACATCGTCGGGCAGTCGGTCGAAGCGTTTATGCTTCGGCGGCTCGTATTTGCCGAGCATACGGCGCAATATTCTTTTTATTTTTCTTTTGAAGCTATTCATAGTCACTCCGAAAAAAAGAATCAGGGTCTGCTCAAATCGAACATCAGTCGATATAATCGAGTATCATCGGCTGCGCCGCAGGCTTCTGTGCGCCTATAGAGACGGCCGAGAGAAAGCGGGTCTCCGCGCCGTCAAGGCGGCTTTTGTCATTAGAGAAAAGCGTTGCGAGCAGTTCTCCGCGCTTTACAAAATCGCCTGTTTTGGCGGATATCACAATACCCGCCGCAGGGTCTATATTATCCTCTTTTTTCTCTCTGCCAGCTCCGAGCAAAACGGCGGTCAGGCCTATATTCTCGGAATCCATATGAGTTATATATCCGTCCGCGGGCGCATACACCTCGCGGGAGAAAGAGGCTTTTTCGAATTTTGAGGTGTTCTCTATATACGAGACGTCGCCGCCCTGCGACTTAACCATCATTTCAAAGCGTCTGAGAGCTTCTCCGCTGCTGACGGCCTCGTCAACGAGCTCGGCGCATTTTTCTTTGTCTCCTATGCCTGCAAGCATAAGCATTCTGCACGAGAGCTCGCGGCAGACAGTCCAAAGGTCACCGGAAGTATTGCCTTTAAGTATATCGACAGACTCGATAACCTCGAGCGAATTGCCGACCGCTTTTCCGAGCGGGGCGTCCATATTTGTTATTAAAGCGGCGGTCTTAACTCCCGCTCCCCTGCCGATATCGACCATTGTTCGCGCAAGCAGACGGGAATCGTCGAGAGTTTTCATAAACGAACCGCTCCCCGTTTTTACGTCGAGGAGAATGCAGTCCGAGCCGTCGGCAAGCTTCTTGCTCATTATGCTCGAGGCTATGAGCGGTATGCTGTCAACTGTGGCGGTGACGTCGCGCAGAGCGTACAGTTTTTTGTCCGCAGGGCACATATTGCCGCTCTGACCCGTGACGCTCAAGCCGCACGATTCAACGGTTTCACGCATTTTCTGCGGAGATATCGAGGTTTGGAAACCCGGAATAGCTTCGAGCTTGTCGACCGTTCCGCCTGTGTGTCCGAGTCCCCTGCCGGACATCTTTGCTACCTTAACACCGCACGCTGCGACTATGGGAGCCACTATGAGCGTGGTTTTGTCGCCAACGCCGCCCGTCGAATGCTTATCGACCTTGACGCCGCTTATCCCGCTCAAATCGGCCTTATCGCCCGAATCGCGCATGGCGAGCGTGAGAGCCACCGTCTCGGCCTTGGTCATTCCGTGGAAAAACACCGCCATGGCGAACGCCGAGAGCTGATAGTCCGGCACCTCCTCGGAGACACAGCCGTTTATTATATAAGATATTTCTTCGGCAGTCAGCTCGCCGCCGTCGCGCTTTTTGCGAATAAGTTCGGGCATATACATAAAAAGCTCACCTCAGTTAACGGAAAGAATTACACAGTTGAGCGAGAAAAGCGAGGACAGCTCACTCTCATCGCCGAAGACTGTACTTTTGATGTCATCGGCCGTGACCAGCGACGATATCATTGTCGGATCGGCCTTGATACGCGCTGCTATAGCATCGTAATCCGACTGGGTGAACTGAGTGAATGCCGAACGCGAAAGATCAAGCCGCACACCGTCGTCGGCTATGCCGAACTTCACGGAGCGTCCGCCGCTGAAGCTGCCGTTTTTCACCGACTCGAGAGCCCTGTAAACGCTCATGGAGACCGACTTTTCCGCAGTTGTCAAAACAGCGTCCGACACATAGGATTTATCAGTATCGGCGCCTATGACCCAGCTGCCTATGTTGCGTTCAGCCGCACTTGCAACCGCGGCAAATACTTTCGTGCCGCAGGCAAAAATCGCCTGCGTGCCGGTAGAATACCAGAGCTTTGCGCGCGCTTCGGCGTCGAGCTCGGTTTCGTCGGTCTTGAGGAATCTCACCTTTATATCGACCGACACGGCTCCGAGGTTCATATCCTCTGCGGCGCGCTCCGCGCCCTGTATAAAGCCGAAGCAGTAATTGACATAATTATCCGACGGATAGCTGCCCTGAAATCCGAGACGCTGAAAGCCGTTAAAAACAGAAGCATATCCCGCAAGATATCCCGCGTCGAGAGTGGAATAGCTGACGGCGAGCACATTGTCGGGCAAGTCCTTCTCCGTGCTGTCGACAATTATAAACTTTACATCCTCCCAACGCTCGGCCGCTCTTACTACGGCGTCGCGGAACTCGTCTCCGTGGCAGACCACCGCCTTTGCGCCGTGCTTTATCGCTTTTCTTATCGCTCTGAAGAAGTAAGTCGTGCCGCGCTGAGACGGTCTGTAATATTTGCAGCTGACTCCGTAATCGGCGGCGTAGCTTTTTACGCCGTCCCAAACCACGGAATTATACGACCTGTCATATATATCGCCGACATCGGTAATGAACACCGCTTCGTATTTTTCGTGTTTTGCGCAGGCGCAGAGACTAAAAAGCATCGCCAATACGCAAAGCGCCGCTGTTATACGCCGAAAATTTTTCAAGGCTGATTCTCCTGTTTTAAATTTGCCGGTCCGAATGAGCCGGGCAAAAGTTCTTTGAGCTTAAACGAACGCAGTCCGTTTTCCGTGTTGCAGATTATTTCAAAAGTTTCCGTATTGCAGAATTCCGCCATGACCTGACGGCATACGCCGCAGGGAGTGCAAAATTCAACGCCGTCTTTTCCTCCGGCAACGGCTATTGCGCAAAAGTCGCGTTCTCCGCTTGAAACGGCTTTGAAAAAGGCCGTGCGCTCGGCGCAGACTGTCGGAGTATACGCGGCATTTTCGATATTGCAGCCCGTATATACCGACCCGTCGGAGCAGAGAAGCGCCGCGCCGACGCTGTATCCGGAATAGGGCGAATACGAATTTGCGCGCACGTCTGAAGCTTGAGAAAACAGCGCATTACGCTCATTGTCGGTCATACGTCCGACACCTCCCGCAGAAAGCTCTCTCCGCTTTTAAGCGCGGGCAAGCCGAAGCAATCGAGCACAAAAGCGGAAATGTCGGCAAAGGTCGGGCGGGTTCCGATATTAACCCCCGCTTTAACCTTATCGCCGTAAACTATTATAGGGATATACTCGCGCGAATGGTCGGTGCTTGCGGTCGAGGGATCGCAGCCGTGGTCGGCGGTTATTATGAGCACATCGTCGGGACGCATATTTTCAAGGAATTTTCCGAGACGGCAGTCAAACTCCGTCAGCGCTTTCGCGTAGCCGTCCACATCGTTCCTGTGCCCGTAGAGCATATCGAAATCGACGAGATTGACAAAGCAGAGCCCGTTGAAATCCTCGTTTTGAAGTTCGAGGGTTTTCTCCATGCCGTCGGTGTTGTCTTTGTTTATCCCCCTGTGGTCCGTGATGCTGCGGGAGGCAAAGATATCGTTTATCTTGCCGACCGATATTACATCGAAGCCCGAATTTTTCAGCCTGTCGAGCATCGTCTCTCCGGTCGGTTCAAGCGAGAAATCATGCCTGCCAGAGGTTCTGTAAAAGTTCGGATATTCGCCCTTAAACGGGCGGGCTATGACCCTGCCCACGGCGAGCTCGTCTTTGAGCATACCGCGCGCCTTGCGGCAGATACCGTAAAGCTCTTCGAGCGGGACTATATCCTCGTGGGCGGCAACTTGAAATACGCTGTCCGCCGAAGTATAGACTATGAGATCGCCCGTCTCCATATGCTGCCTGCCGTAGTCGAGAATGACCTGCGTGCCGGAATACGGCTTATTGCAGAGCACTCCGCGCCCCGTCAGGTGCGAGAACTCGTCTATCGCATACTGCGGAAATCCGTTCGGGAAGGTAGGCATGGGCTTTTCCGAGACTATTCCCGCAATCTCCCAGTGGCCCGTCGTCGTGTCCTTTCCCGCCGAACGCTCGGCAGCTCTGCCGAATGCGCCGCGCGGAGACGCGACCGCACCCTTGGGCGATATCCCGTCGATATTGAAAAGTCCGAGGGACTTCATATTCGGCACATCGAAGCATGCCGAGCGGCTGACCGCGCCGAAGGTATCGCTTCCGCAGTCATTGTATTTCGCGGCATCGGGAAGCTCGCCGACACCGAAGGAATCGAGGACTATAAGAAAAACTCGCTTTGTTTTCAAGGGTATCACCCCGTTTAAAGAGTATTGAGAGCTATTTCTATCATTTCGTTGAAGCTCTGCTCGCGCTCTGCGGGCGAGCATTCTCCGCTCTCCTTGTTCATGGGCAGGTCAGATACGGTGCAGATGCACAGCGCGTTTTTGCCGGAGCGTGCGGCGTTCATATAGAGCGCTGCCGCCTCCATCTCAACGGCTAAAACGCCCATTTTCTGCCACAGTTCAAAGCTCGGGATATCCTCATAGAAGGTATCGGACGAGACTATATTGCCGACTACGGGCTCCTTGCCCGTTTTTCTCGCGGCAGCCACCGCCTTTTCGAGCAGGGAGAACGACGCTATCGGCGAAAATACGCCGGGCAGACCGTACTGGTGGGCAAAATTCGAGTTTGTGCACGCGCCCGCTCCTATGACCACGTCGCGCAGCTTCAGAGAGGGAGCTATGCCGCCCGCCGAGCCTACGCGGATAATATTGTCCACATCGTAGAAATTGAAAAGCTCATAGGAGTAAATGCCCATCGACGGCATACCCATACCGGAAGCCATAACCGAGACGGGCTTGCCGTGATATGTTCCGGTATAGCCCTGAATGCCTCTGACATTGTTTACGAGGCGGGCGTCGTCGAGAAAAGTTTCGGCGATATACTTTGCTCTTAAAGGATCGCCGGGCATGATGACTGTTTTGGCGAAGTCGCCTTTGTTCGCGGTATTGTGTGCTGTTGACATATTGACTCTCCTTTCAATATCCGGACGCATCAAGACCCTTGGCGAGCTTGACAATTCTGCTCGTGCCGAGCCTGTCACAGCCGAGGGATATGAATCTCTCGGCGTCGTCAAGGCTGCTGATGCCGCCTGCGGCTTTCATTTTTACGTTGCTTCCTATATGCTCCGAAAAGAGCTTTATATCATCGAAAGTTGCGCCGCCCGTCGAGAAGCCGGTCGAAGTCTTTATATAGTCGGCGCCGGAGCGCGTGACTATATCGCACATTGCTATCTTCTCATTCTCGGTAAGCAGGCAGGTTTCGATAATGACCTTCAGGATTTTTCCCTCGCACGCGGCGCGAACCGCCTTTATCTCATTTTCGACATAGACGGTATTGCCGGACTTGAGCTCGCCGACATTTATAACCATATCTATCTCATCCGCGCCGTTTTCCACTGCGTCCTTTGTCTCAAAGACCTTGACGGCGGTAGTGTTATAGCCGTTGGGGAAGCCTATAACGGTGCATATTTTCACCTTGTCACCGACATAGTCCTTCGCTCTTTTGACAAACGCGGGCGGGATACACGCACTCGCCGTGCCGAACTTCTCGGCGTCGATGAGTATCTGCTCGATATCGCTCCAGCCGGCAGTTACTCCGAGCAGGGTGTGGTCGACCTTTTTAAGAATTTCTCTGATGTCCATTTTCCGTTCCTCCGTTGTGTTTTCCGCGGTAAAAGCAAAGCGCGGGGCTTTGTCAAAAATCCGTACAAATCATATGATGTACAGAGGGATTCCTCATAAAAAGCAAGCTAAAGGAGTAATGTTTCGATATGAATTATAACACCCGAAGCGTCGGGGGCTGCTCCTGCCCCATGCGCGAGGCGGCGACTCCGTTTCCGGAGGAATACAGTGTCGCCATGGCATATGTTCCCATGCAGACGGATATAAGCGTATACGACGAGATGAAAGCCTTTGAAGTCGGTACGCTGTTTCCCGTTCTCAACAAGCCGTTCAACCCTGCGAGGTGCTTGAGATGACTAAGCGCGAGACCATGCTCAGGCGATTGAGCGCCGCCCAATTCACGCAGTGGGAGCTGCATCTCTATCTCGACACTCACCCGTCCGATCTCCAGGCGCTTGCACTGTTTAAAAAGTGCGACGCGCGTTACAGGGCATTAAAAAGCGAATATGAATCTCAATTCGGCTCGCTCACGGCGCTCGACGCAACGGGCGCCGAGTGGCTCAAGAACCCGTGGCCGTGGGATGAAGAGGAGTGTGGCTGCTGATGTTTGTATATGAAAAGAAGCTTCAATATCCCGTTAAAATAGCAAATCCGAACCCAAAATACGCAAAAATAATACTCGACCAATACGGCGGGCCCGACGGAGAATTGGGCGCGTCGCTGCGCTATCTCAGTCAGCGCTTCACCATGCCCTACGCTCAGCTCAAGGGACTGCTCACCGATATCGGCACGGAGGAGCTCGGACACCTCGAAATGATAGGCGCGATAGTCCACCAGCTCACAAGAAATCTCACACCGGAGGAGATAAAGAAGGGCGGATTTGAAGCATATTTCGTCACCCATACCGCGGGAGTATATCCCGCCGGGGCAAACGGTATGCCGTACAGCGCGGGATCCATGCAGTCAAAGGGCGACACAATAGCCGACCTTATGGAGGACATGGCTGCCGAGCAGAAGGCGCGGGTAACCTACGACAATATTCTGCGCCTTGTTGACGACCCGGATGTCCGCGACCCGATAAAATTCCTGCGCGAGCGCGAGGTAGTCCACTTCCAGCGCTTCGGCGAGGGGCTGCGCACCGTCACAGACAGACTCAACTCGAAGAACTACTATTCGTTCAACCCGTCGTTTGACAAATGCTGAAGTTATAAACTCAAGGGAGCCTCAACGTTCAACGCGCCAAGGCTCCCTTAAAACTGCTTATTTTACGAAGCTTACGGCGACGTTTTCAAAAGTCTCCTCGCCCGCAAGGAAAGCGGAAAAATCGTTTTTTACCGTGAGTGTTCCGCCGCTCTTCATGGAATTGACAAGCTTGGCATACTCGCTCCCGGTGAGCTTTTCAAACTTTGAGGTTGCAAAAGGCAGACCGACGGCGTTATCGTCAACGCCGAGATTGGACATAAGTCCGCCGACAAGCACCCATTTGCCCGCATAGAAAGAGGTAAGCACCTTCTGCGCGGCGGCGCTCAGTCCTTTCATAGCCGAGGTTATAACCGTATCGGAGACGGAGGACTGATCGACATCGACGCCTATAGACTTGCCGTTATTGTCCGAAGCGGCCTCAAAGACGGAATCGCACATTTCTCCGCCGCAGGAAAACACGCACTGCGTGCCGGACTTGTACCATCCGTCGACCATTTTCTGAAGCTCGGGCGACGCGGAGAAACTGTCTCCGTAGAGATAGCTGTACTTCATCTCGACGGAAGCGCCCGTTATCTCGGCAGCGTCGTTTGCGCCCTGCACAAAGCCGTAGCCGAATCTGTTGACGGACGGATTGTTGCCCGCTCCGCCGCCGACAAAGCCGAGCTTTGTATTACCCTCGGTAACGGCGGCATAGCCCGCAAGATAGCCGCACTGCTCCTCCATAAAGGAGACTGCAGCGACATTCGAGAGAGTTTTTCCGTTGCCGTCCGTGAGCACATATCCGTCAACAAAGACAAACTTCGTATCGGGATTCTCCGCAGCGGCGCGCTTGAGAGCCTTTTCCTGCTCGTAGCCGGTGGCGACGATTATCTTTGCGCCGCCGCTTATAGCCTCAATGAAAGCATTGTATCTGTCGTCATCCGAGGCCTTATTGCCGTTTCTTGGCTGATAATATTTATATGATTTGCCGTTTTGATAGGCAAAGGTCTTTACTCCGTCCCATGTGCCCTGGTTGAAAGACTTATCCTTGAGCCTGCCGACATTTGTGACCATCGCTATCTCGTATTTTCCGTCTTTCGAGGTCATGGTGTCGGCTATTTCGTCTGCCGAAATTATTTGAGCATCGTCTCTGTCGTTCACAAGACCGGTTTTGTTGCATGCGGTAAGAGCGGCGCAGCCGAATATCATAAGCACCGCGAGAAGCACCGCAAGGGTCCTCTTCATGGTAAAACCTCCTATATATCTCCTATATATGACTCACGCGTCCGTTTCGATTGTTTATTATATCATCACTGCGGCTTTAAATCAACAAAGTTTTGTCAATTTTTTATACTCTCTATATAGTTATAACCGCAGAAGAAAAATATATTACTTTTTATAAATCGGGCAAAGTAATATATAAGAGATTGATTTTAGAACGCACAGATGATATAATCAATAAAAATATCAAGCGAGGTCTTTATCAAATGCACCCTTTTGCCGCTTTTTGCAGACGCAATCTCAACGCGCTCGGACTCGAGCTTTACAGTCTCGCATATCCCCTGCTCCCGAAGGACAGGCGCGACTGGCTGTTTGAAAAAAATGTGAATATCGTTCCCGCCGAGACGGGCGTTAAAATAATCGAAAGAGACGGCGAGAGCGTCACTATCGGCAAGTTCAACAAGGACGGCACATATTCGGACAAGCCGTTTCGCATTCTCACCGCGACCGACCTCCACCTCGGCGACACTCCCTCTCTGCGCCGCAAAACGATGCAGATGCTTGCGAATCACATCTCTCAGGCAAAGCCCGACCTTGTGATATTCACGGGCGACGTTATACTTTCAAAATATCAGCAGCTTGACTCGGTTCAGTTTGCGCGGTTTATGGAAAAAACCGGGGTCTACTGGGCTATTGTGTTCGGCAATCACGAGGTACGCGAGGAAAAGGGCTTCTACAAGTGGCTTATGCTCGACTCCGTGAGACGCTATCCGCACTGCCTTGCGCTCCACGGAAATGACAGTCTCTACGGCTACGGCAACTACAGAATAGACATCAAAAACGGCGAAAATTCACTGCTCCAGAGTCTCTATTTATTTGACTCGGGGCGCGATATACGTGAGAGATATTATAAAGATTACGGCGTACCCGAGGATATGAAGGGCTATGATTTCTTAAAGCCCGAGCAGATAGAGTGGTACAAAAACTGCGTACGAAGCACAGAGGAAAAATACGGGAAAGTCAAGTCTATGATCTATTTCCACATTCCCCTGCCGGAGTTCGAGCACGTTATGAAGTTAGACGAGAACGGACATTATGTCCCGACGGGCGAGGCGAAGATTTTCTACGGAGGGATGTATGAATCCGTCGGCTGCTCGCCGTTCAACAGCGGAATGTTTGACGCCATATGCGAGCTCGGAAGCACGCAGGCTGTCTACTGCGGTCACGACCATATCAACGACTTCTGCGCAAATTACAAGGGAATATGCTTCATATACAGCCAATGCGGCGGATATGAGACCTACACCATGGGCACAAACTTCGGCTGGCCGGAGGAAAAATGGATGCAGGGTGTGACGGTGACGGAAATTCTCCGCGACGGCAGCATAACGGTCGGCAGACGCTTTAACCGCGACTATCTCAAGAGACCCGAGCAGTTCAACGCCGAAAAGCAGGCCTACGAAGAAAGCAGGAAAAAATAAAATGGCATCGAGCAAAGAATATCTCGACTATGTGCTCGAGCAGCTGAGCGAGACAGGCGACGTGACAAGCCGCGCTATGATGGGCGAATACATACTGTATTTTCGCGGAAAAGTAATAGGCGGAATATATGACAACAGGCTTCTCGTAAAGCCCGTCAAGGCGGCGCGCAGGATGATGCCCGACGCTTCGGAGGATCTGCCTTATGACGGCGCGAAGCCGATGCTCTCGGTCGATAACATCGAGGACAAAGAATTTCTGAAAGATCTGTTTGAAGCGATATACGACGAGCTGCCGAGCCCTAAGAAAAAATAAGAAATGCTCCCGATTATTTTAAAAAACGGGAGCACTTTTTGTTTTTAATTCAGAGAGACGCAATTACGCCTTTGACGGGACTGTGATATACTTATCGATAAAGCTCTTGACCTTAGCCTCGTATGCGGCGGAGTCGGTCGGGTAGCTTTCGGCGTGACCCGCGCCCTCGACAAGGAGTATATCTTTGTCGCTGCTGCACGCGTCATAGAGCTCGTTGACCATATAGGTCGGAACAAAATCGTCCTTTGTGCCGTGGATAAAGAGCATGGGCACCTGCGCGTGCTTGACGCTCTCGACCGAGTCAACCTTTTTGAAGTCGTATTTTGCAATGCGCTTATTGAAGAAGTTAGTGCCGTCAAGCAGAGGCGAAGAAGGAACATGGGCGTTTTTGAGCTGATAATCGAACTCCGCCCACGGGCTTGTATAACCGCAGTCGGCGACGGTGAACTTTACATTCTTCGGCAGATCGGGGTTGCCGCTCATCAAGGTGACGGTGGCGCAGCCCATAGACACGCCGTGCAGGATTATCTGAATATTGCTGCCGAAGGTATCGTTAATAAACCTGAGCCACTGCATACCGTCTCGAGACTCATGCGAGCCGAAGCCGATATATTTGCCCTCGCTCTCGCCGTGAGCCTGATGATCGACGATAAAGACGTTAAAGCCGAGGTCGTGATAGAACTTTGTCATGAGCCTGAACTCGCGCTTGCCCCAGCAGCGATAGCCGTGGCTTGCAAAGACATAGACATCGGACGGCTTGTCCGCCTTCAGAAGATAACCCTTGAGCTTATTTCCGTCCGCATTGGTTATGGAGTAATTTTCAAAGGTCTGCTCATTGAGCCACTCCTCGCGGGGATCGGGAATGAACTTTTCGGGATTTGTCTCCATCATCTTCTTTTTTGCGTCGGCATCCATCTTCCCGGGTATTTTTGCTTTTCGAGCTATGACCTCATAGAAGACAACATAGCTTACTATGCCGAAAACTATTCCGGCAAACAGGAGAACGGACGCCGCAACTATCGCTGTTATCTCAACAGCATTCATTATTATCACCTTTTTTCAATATTTTCGCGTGCATATGCACAGCTTTAGTCCAACAATATTATAGCTATCTGTATGAAATAAGTAAAGAAATTTTTTATTCTGAATAAGCATTGTTCCAGCCGTTTTTTGTGATAAACTTTGATTGTGTTTAAGGATAAAAGGAGGAGAATTATGACCAGATACGAAAGCGCAAGAGAGATATATGCTTCCCTCGGCGTTGACACCGAAAAAGCTATAGAAGCGCTCCGCAGCACGGCGGTTTCCGTCCACTGCTGGCAGGGCGACGACGTTACGGGCTTCGACTCGAAACAGGCGCTCTCCGGCGGAATACAGACCACCGGCAACTACCCCGGCAAGGCGCGCACGCCCGAGGAGCTGATGCAGGACTTCGACTTCGCCGCAAGACTCATGCCCGGCAGGAAGAAGCTCAATCTTCATGCGAGCTACGCCATATTCGAAGACGGCGAGTTCGCCGACCGCGACAAGATAGAGCCGCGCCACTTTGAAAAGTGGGTAAAGTTCGCAAAGGAACGCGGCATGGGAATAGACTTTAATCCCACCTTCTTCTCGCATCCCATGGTTAAAGACAATCTCACGCTCTCTTCGCCCGACGAAAATGTTCGCCGTTTCTGGATAGAGCACGGCAAGCGTTGCATAGAAATATCGGAATATTTCGCAAACGAGACGGGCGTCCCCTGCCTTATGAACATCTGGATTCCCGACGGATATAAGAATATCCCCGCAGACAGGCTCTCGCCGCGCAAGAGATTTAAGGCTTCTCTTGACGAAATACTCTCCGTGCCTTATGATAAGTCAAAGGTTTTCGTCTGCCTTGAATCGAAGGTTTTCGGAATCGGGCTTGAGTCCTATACCGTCGGCTCCGCCGAGTTCTGCATGAACTATGTCGCCTCAAAGGGCATAACTCCCCTTATGGACAACGGCCACTATCACCCGACCGAAGTCGTATCGGATAAGATATCCTCCATGCTCCTTTTTAACGACCGCATCGCCCTGCACGTCACGCGCGGCGTCAGATGGGACAGCGACCACGTTGTTATCCTCGACGACGAGACTAAAGAGATAGCGAAAGAGATAGTCCGAAACGACGCACTCGGCAGAGTGTTCATAGCGACCGACTATTTCGACGCTTCTATAAACAGGATATCCGCATGGGTCACGGGAATAAGGAGCGTACACAAGGCTCTGCTTCTCGCTCTGCTTGAGCCGAACGAGAGGATGAAAGCGCTGCAGGACGAGAGCTGCTTCACGGAGCTCATGGTTTTGCAGGAGGACATGAAAACAGCGCCGTTCGGAGACATCTGGGACGAATATCTCAGGCGCGAAAATGTTCCCGGAGACTATATATCGCCCATACTCGACTACGAAAAGAATACACTGGAGGCAAGAAAATGAAAGACATTCTGACTGCGCCCTTTGTGCAGGAAATGATGCAGACCACCGCCAATATGTACCGCCTCGGTTGGGACGAGAGAAACGGCGGAAACATAAGCTATATGCTCGACGAAAAGGAAGTCGGCGAATATCTCGACCTCGGCAAGGTCATCAGAACCATTCCGACCGGCTTTGACGCGAAGCCGCTTATCGGCAAGATATTCATTGTCACGGGAACGGGCAAATATTTCAAGAATGTTCAGTTCGACCCCGAAAACAATCTAGGCATAATAAGAATCGCCGAGGACGGCACTACCGCGGAGCTTCTCTGGGGCTACTCCGACGGCGGCAGATTCACAAGTGAGCTGCCCGCTCACCTGATGAGCCATATGGCGCGTCTCGGCGTTGAGCCGGAGAACAGAGTCGTCATGCACTGCCACCCGACAAATACGCTCGCCATGAACTACATCCACGAGCTCGACGAGAAAAAGATAACCCACACCCTTTGGGAGATGTGCACCGAGTGCATAGTGGTTTTCCCGGACGGCGTCGGCGTTCTGCCGTGGATGCTCTGCGGCACGAACAGCATAGGAGAAGCGACAGCCGAGAAGATGAAGGAGTTTCGCCTCGTCATCTGGGGAATGCACGGAATCTACGGCGCGGGCAAGACAATGGACGAGACCTTCGGCCTTATCGAGACGGTCGAAAAGGCCGCACAGATATATATGCTCACGGCGCATATGCCGAGGATCAACACGATAAAGGACAGCGAGATGCAGGAGCTCGCCGAGTTCTTCGGAGTCAAATACAGAAAAGATTTCCTGAATCTGTAAACAAACAGCAAGCCGCATCAGACAGTGCGGCTTGATTTTTTAGAGGTGTCAAATGGACAAAGCGATAAAAATTTTTCGCAATCCCCTCTTCATGATAATCGCAGGCGCGGTCTTCGGAATATTGGCAAAATACGGCGACATCGCCTATGCAAACAGCATATTTTCATTTTTCGGGCTGCTGACCTCCGGGTTTGCAATATGGCTCGTTATCGGAACGGCGATAATTTATATTTCAAGTAGCCGCAAACAGCTGTCCGTTCTCCTGTCGTCGTTCATGCTGCCGATGCTTTTGGCATACTATATTTTTTCCGTCCTTGCCGTAAAATACTTCAATATAAAAATCGCGCTGTTCTGGTGCGCGGCTTTTGCGTGTTCGCTCGCAATCGGAAACATCATTTTTCCGAAGCGGCACACCCGTCTGTTTATGGCGCTGTTCATTCTCGCGTCGGCGGCTTTTGTTACGGCAGACGCGATAATGATAAACGGAGTGAACCTCCTGCTTATCCTTTGCGAGTCCGCACTCTGCATTGCCGCGGCAATATTAATAAGCAGGAAGATAAAGAGCAAAAGCTGACTTTCAAATAACCGAACGACCGTCGGAATTTCACCCGACGGTCGTCTTGTTATTTTATCATCAGGTCGGCTATCGTTATGCCGTCGAAGAAGTCGTTGATGAGCTTATCGAGCTTTGTCCACATCGTGCGGGTACGGCACGAGCCTGCATTCTCGCACGGGGCGCAGCCGCCCTCAACGCACGAGACGGGCGCAAGCGAGCCCTCGGTAAGCTTCAGAATCTCGCTGACTCTATATTCCTCCGGCTTTCTTTTCAGGCGGTATCCCCCGCCCTTTCCGTGCGCGCCCTCGACGAGCCCCGCCTTTGAGAGCGTTGTCATAATGCTCTCGAGATACTTGAGAGAGAGCTCCTCGCGCTCGGCTATCTCTTTTAACGGGATGAACGCGCCGTCCTTTTCGTTTTCCGCAAGATCCGCCATGACGCGCAGGGCGTATCTGCCGCGGCTTGATACCATCATAGTTTTATACCATGCGGCAGCTGCAGCCGTCGCAGTCCCCGCACTCGGGGAACTTGCTGCGGTCATACTCGATGCCGTTCTTGTCATAATAGTCCTTAACCGCGGCTTTTATGGCTTCCTCGGCGAGCACGGAGCAGTGCAGCTTGTGTGCCGGGAGTCCGTCAAGCGCATCGACGACCTGCTTGTTGCTGACCGAAAGCGCCTCGTCAATGGTTTTACCCTTTATAAGCTCGGTAGCCATGGAGGACGACGCAATGGCGCTCGCACAGCCGAAGGTCTCAAACTTGACGTCGTTGATTTTTCCGTCCTTTATCTTGAGATAAATCTTCATGATATCGCCGCACTTAGCGTTGCCGACCTTGCCGACACCGTCCGCATCGGGAATCTCGCCGACATTGCGCGGATTTTTGAAATGATCCATAACCTTATCGCTGTATAATGCCATTTTTATTACTCCTCTCAGAAAGTGAATTTTCTCTCGCCGCTCAGGAGCTCTTTCCACACGGGCGAAAGCTCTCTGAGATATTTGACGACCTTCGTTGTCTCTTCGATTATATAATCGACCTCTTCCTGCGTGTTCTCCTCGCTGAGCGTCAGGCGCAGAGAGCCGTGGGCGACCTCATGCGGGCGGCCGATAGCGAGAAGCACGTGGCTCGGGTCAAGCGAGCCGGAGGTGCAGGCGGAGCCGGAGGATGCGCATATGCCCTTTGCATCGAGCAGCAGAAGAAGCGATTCGCCCTCGATGCCCTCGAAACAGAAGCTGACGTTTCCGGGCAGCCTCCTTGTGCGGTCGCCGTTCAGTGCGCTGTGCGGTATCTTTTCAAGACCCGCTATGAGCCTGTCGCGCAGGGCGGAGACCTTTGCGGCGTTGGCGTCGATATTGGCATTAGCCTCCTTGAGAGCCGCAACCATGCCGACTATTCCGGGGATATTCTCCGTGCCTGCTCGCTTGCCGCGCTCCTGCGCGCCGCCCTCGATGATATTCGTAAGCCTTATCCCCCTGCGGGCATAGAGCAGTCCGACGCCCTTTGGGCCGTGAAATTTATGAGCCGAAAGGGAGAGCATGTCGATGTTCTCTTCCTTGACATTGATGTGTATATGACCGACCGCCTGAACCGCGTCGGTATGGAAGATAACGCCTTTCTCCCTGCACACCGCGCCTATCTCGGCGATGGGCTGAATGCTGCCTATCTCATTGTTGGCGTACATGACGGTCACGAGGCAAGTGTCCTCGCGGATAGCATCGGCAACCTGCCGAGCCGAAACCATGCCGTTTTCATGCACGTCCAAGAGTGTGACCTCGAAGCCCTCTTTTTCGAGCTTTTTGAGCGTATGCAGAACCGCGTGATGCTCAAATGCGGTTGAAATTATATGCTTTTTGCCCTTTCTTGCGCCGATTGCCGCCGCGGAGACAAGAGCCTGATTATCTGCCTCGCTGCCGCCGGAGGTAAAGGTTATCTCGCTCGGCTCGCATCCGAGCACCTCTGCCGCCTCCTCGCGCGCTTTTCTCAGCGCGTCCGCCGCAGCCTGTCCGACGGAATGAAGGCTTGAAGGGTTGCCGTAAATCTTATCAAAATACGGCAGCATGGCATCTATCGCCGTGCGGCTCGTCTTTGTCGTGGCCGCGTTATCAACATAGATAGTGGTCATTTATATCAAAACTCCTCTCAATAATCAAGTATGTTCATCGGAAACGGTGTCATTCGACATTCCACCCGATTTCGCAACGATTATATACCTATTTACATACTATGTCAATAGGTAAATCAAAAAAAGATACAGAGCAGAGGATAATCCCCTGCTCTGCTGGTATTTTTTTGATTATTCGGCTTTCTTTGCGCCGTTCTCAAGAGCCGCGTCAGCCCACGAGGCTATATACTCCTCGACCTCGTCGCGGTTGGTCTCGTTGAGTATCTCATGCCTGCCGCCGTCAAAGAGCTTGAGGGTGACATCGTGACCCGTCGCCTTGAGGTCGTCGGCAACCTGGGTCACACCCTTTGAATACTCGCCGACGGGATCCATCGAGCCGGAGACGACGAGAACCGGAAATTCGGTTGAGAGCTGCTCATACCAATCCTTGCCGGAGACGGAGTTGAGAATTGAGAACAGATCTTTGTAGCCTGCCGCAGTGAAGAGGAATCCGCAGTATTTGTCGTCGATATACTTCTGAACCTCGGCCTCGTCTCGGGTAAGCCAATCGAAGTCGGTCTTGACATTGTCGAACTTCTTGTTGTAGTTGCCGAAAGCGAGGTTGTTTATAAACTCGCTTCTGTGACGGCTGCCGCGGCTCTTGGCGACAAAGCCGGCAAGCTTTATGGCGATAGGCGCGGCGGGATTCTTTCCGCTTGTGCCGCAATAGATAGCCGCCTGAACGTCGTTATATTTTGCGGTATAGTTTCTCGCAATGAACGAGCCCATGCTGTGGCCGAAGAATACGACGGGCTTGCCGGGATACTCCTCGCGGGCGATGTCGGTAAGGGTGCGGCAGTCGATAACAAAATCTCTCCAGCCGTCCTTCTCGCCGAAATAGCCGAGATCGTCATCGGACTCAACCGATTTGCCGTGGCCGATATGATCCTGCGCAAAGACCGCATAGCCGTGCTCGCAGAGCCTCTTTGCAAAGCGGGCATAACGTTCGCCGTGCTCCGCCATACCGTGGGTTATCTGGAATATGGCCTTGACGCTGTCTTTGTCTGCGGGCGCCCAGCTGCGGGCATAAACATCGCTGAGACCCGTCGCGGACTTGAATGAATATTCTTTTCTGACGATTTCCATAGTAAATTAAACCTCCGATTTTTCGGTGCTCCTTAATAATTAGACCAAAGCGGTCTTTCATACGGAGTATTATACCATATTATAAACAATTTGTAATCCTTTTGTAAGGAATTAAGAGAAAAGTCTACACATCTTACAAAATAAGCGGAGTTTGTTTGTGCACTATATACAAGTATACGGCTGCTGCGGTTATCGCTGCGATTTTGACACCGATTTTACAAAAAACGGCTTTTTGATTTTACAACGCTTTCGTATGATGTAAGCGTAGGGTTTGCGCCCGACAAAAACTCGATGTTAAGGAGAGAAAACTCATGAAAAAGATTATCTGCGTTTTGTCCGCCGCTCTCGCTGTGCTTCTCATATTTGCCGCCTGCTCAAAGGACGGACAGGAGACGCCCAAGACCGTATCGACCGACGGCTCCACCTCGATGGAGGAGGTTGTCGGCGCACTCGGCGAGTCCTTTACGAAGAACAACGACGGCACAAAGTTCACATATAACCCGACAGGCTCGAGTTCCGGCATAACCGCCGTGCTTGAGGGACGCTGCGACATAGGACTTTCGAGCCGTGCGCTCAAGGATGAGGAGAAGGCAAAGGGACTCAAAGAGACCACCATCGCTCTTGACGGAATAGCGATTATCGTAAATCCCTCAAACGCCGTATCCGATCTCACCGTTGAACAGATAGCCAAGATATACACCGGTGAGATAACCAACTGGAAGGAGCTCGGCGGAAAAGACAGCGAAATCGTTCTTATAGGCCGCGAGGCGGGAAGCGGAACAAGAGACGGCTTCGAGTCGGCAACCGGCGCAAAGGACAAGTGCAAATACCGCCAGCAGCTGACCTCGACCGGCGACGTTATCGCAACGGTAGCGCAGAACCCCAACGCCATAGGCTACGCTTCTCTCGCCGCCGTAAAGGACACCGTAAAGGCGCTCAAGGTAAACGGAGTTGCTCCGAGCGAGGCCACCGTCAAGGACGGCAGCTACAAAATTCAGCGTCCGTTCGTCTTCGTTACCAAGGACGGCACAGAGCTCTCTCAGACGGCTCAAAAGTTTTTCGACTACACAACCTCCAAGGAGGCCGCGGAGATAATCTCCAAGGCAGGCGCAGTACCCGCAGCGTAAAATCATACAGATGAAAAAAGAGGCAGTCTTACGGCCGCCTCTTTTATCCCTATCCGAGAGGCGAAAATATGAAAAACAAAGCAGGGAACAAAAAGAAGTTATTTGAATCAATCGTCCACGGTATATTCCTGATACTCGGGCTGATAACCGTCGGGTGCGTTCTGCTGATAACGGTATATCTTATTATATCCGGCATACCGGCGATAAAGAAAATCGGGCTTATCCCCTTCCTGTTCGGAAAAACGTGGGTCTCCACATCATCCGAGCCGTCGTTCGGCATACTGCCGTTCATTCTGACGAGCGTTTACGGCACGGCCGGCGCAATCGTTTTGGGCGTGCCGATAGGCTTTCTTACGGCAGTGTACATCTCAAAATATGCGCCGAAAAAAATCGGCGCCGTCATGCAATCCGCCGTCAGTCTGCTTGCGGGTATTCCGTCCGTCGTTTACGGTCTTGTGGGTATGCTCGTTTTAGTCCCCGCGATACAGAAAATATTCTCTCTGCCGGACGGCGCGAGTCTGCTCGCCGCGATAATCGTGCTTGCGGTAATGATTCTGCCGTCGATAATAAAGGTGTCCGTCACCGCTTTGCAGGCGGTGCCCAAGGAGTATGAGGATGCGTCGCTCGCTTTGGGCGCGACTCCGACGGAAACATATTTCAGGGTGTCCGTGCCGGCGGCAAAAAGCGGAATAGCGGCCGCAGTCGTGCTCGGCGTCGGCAGGGCCATAGGCGAAGCGATGGCTGTTATGATGGTCTCGGGAAATGCTCCGAATATGCCGAGCCTTTTCGAAAGCGTACGCTTTCTGACAACGGCGGTGGCAAGCGAGATGTCATATTCGAGCGGGTTGCAGCGTCAGGCGCTCTTTTCGATAGCGTTCGTTCTCTTTCTGTTTATCATGCTGATAAACGCCGTTCTCAACTTCTTTTTGAAGAAAGGCAGGGATGAATAGAGATGAAAAGCAAAAATCGCACAAAGCGAAAAATATACGGCGCCGTAATGCAGGCTCTCGTTCGCATCGCCTCTGTCGCGGTTTGTCTGCTCGTAATTTTCATGACGGGATATGTGCTGATAAAGGGCATTCCCAATATCTCATGGGAGCTTATATCCTCGTCCCCGAGCTACCTTTCCGACAGAGTAGGCATACTGCCCGACATACTTAACACACTCTATATAATTCTCGCCTCACTCGTTATTATCCTGCCCCTGGGCGTCGGCGCGGCGATATATCTCAATGAATACGCGGCAAACAAAAAGGTCGTGGCGCTCATAGAGTACGCCGCTGAGACGCTCTCGGGCATTCCGTCGATTATTTACGGACTTGTCGGTATGCTTTTCTTCTGCCGGTTTTTAAAGATGAAAACCTCGCTTATCGCGGGCGCGCTGACGCTCGTTATTATGAACCTGCCCACCGTCATGCGTACTACACAGGAGAGCCTGAAAACCGTTCCGCAGAGCTACCGCGAGGGCGCGTTCGGCTTGGGCACGGGAAAATGGAGAACCGTCCGAACCGTCGTCCTCCCCGACTGCATCGACGGCATAGTTACCGGGTGCATTCTCTCCGTCGGGCGCATTATCGGCGAATCGGCGGCTCTGCTGTTCACGGCGGGCTTCGCGCACACACTAAACGGCTTTTTCGACGGGCTCAAAAATTCGGGCGCAACGCTCACGGTTTCACTTTATGTCTACGCAAAGGAACAGGGCGAATTCGGCGTAGCCTTTGCAATAGCCGCAATACTCATAGCAATAACGGTGCTGATAAACCTTTCCGCCTCGCTCGTCTCGCGCTGCTTTAAAAAGCGCAGGCAGATATGAGAAAGGAGAAAGAAATGGAAAATAACGGCATAATTTCGGTCGGCGGGCTCAATCTCCGGTACGGCGAGCATCAGGCTCTGAAGGACATAAACATAGAGATAGAACGCAACAGCATAACCGCGCTCATAGGCCCATCCGGCTGCGGCAAATCCACGTTTCTCAAAACGCTCGACAGAATGAACGACCTTATACCCGGAGTAAAAATAACCGGAGATGTCCGCTACAACGGAGACGATATCTTCTCCCCGTCAGTCGACGTCAGCGAATTGAGGCGGCAGATAGGCATGGTGTTTCAAAAGCCAAACCCGTTTCCCATGAGCATATACGACAACGTCGCCTACGGGCCGCGCACGCACGGCATCCGCTCGAAGGCGAAGCTCGACGAGACGGTTGAACGCTCTCTGCGCGGAGCGGCTATATGGGACGAGGTAAAGGATCGCCTTAAAAAGAATGCGCTCGGGCTTTCCGGCGGTCAGCAGCAGCGGCTTTGCATTGCGCGGGCGCTTGCGGTTGAGCCGGAGGTATTGCTCATGGACGAGCCCACGAGTGCGCTCGACCCGATATCCACCTCGAAAATCGAGGAGCTCGCCATAAATCTCAAAGAGAAATACACTATAATTATAGTGACCCACAATATGCAGCAGGCGGTCAGAATATCGGACAACACGGCGTTTTTCCTGCTCGGCGAGCTGATAGAATACGGCGCAACGGAGGAGATATTCTCCCAGCCCAAGGATCGCCGCACCGAGGACTACATAACAGGGAGGTTCGGATAATGAGAAGCAGATTCGACGAACAGCTTGCGCTGCTCAACAAAGAAATGATAGCGATGGGCGCGCTTTGCGAAAAAGTGATATCTCTCGCCGTGGACGCTCTGGAAAACGGCGACTCGGAAGCAGCCTCGAAGGTCTCCCCTTTTGACAGCGAGATAGACGAGAAGGAGCGGGCTATTGAGGCACTGTGTCTGAAGCTCCTGCTCCAGCAGCAGCCAGTGGCACGCGATTTGCGGCAGATATCCGCCGCGCTCAAGATGATAACGGACATGGAGCGCATAGGCGATCAGGCCGAGGATATAGCGGAAATAATCACTTTTCTCGGCGGCAGAGGCGACGAGAGCGACGGACTTCTTGAAAATATGGCGCATTCCGTTATAAAAATGGTAACGCAAAGTATTGATGCATATGTAAAATGTGATACAATATTAGCAATGGATGTCATAAATCAGGATGACACTGTGGACGCATATTTTGACGAGGTCAAGAAAAAGCTCATATCAAGAATTGCAAACGACCCGTCGGACGGCGAATACATACTCGACCTGCTTATGATAGCCAAATATTTTGAACGCATAGGCGACCACGCGACTAACCTTGCCGAATGGGTCATCTTTTCGGTGACGGGAGAGCACAAGGAGGATTGACTATGATCTGGTGCGTTGAGGACGACGCGAGTATCCGCGACATTGAAGTTTATGCACTGCAATCGACGGGACTCGAGGCCAAGGGCTTCGAGGACGGCAGCTCTTTCTGGGAGGCGCTCGGCAGCGAGGATAAGCCGGAGCTTGCGGTTATTGACGTCATGCTGCCCGGCATAAGCGGCATAGAGCTTTTACGCAGGATGAAGGAGTCGCCGGAGCTCTGCGACATTCCGGTGGTTATGGCAACCGCCAAGGACACGGAATATGACAAGATAACCGGCCTCGACCTCGGCGCCGACTACTACCTGACTAAGCCGTTCGGCGTCATGGAGCTTGTCTCCTGCGTCAAGGCGGTGCTCCGCCGCTGCAAGCCTAAGGCGAAGGAGCGTATTCTTAAAACGGGCGGGCTCGAGGTGAATCTTGATGAGCACACGGTCACGGGAGACGGTCAAAATATAGTTCTGACCTACAAGGAATTTGAGCTTCTCAAGCTGTTTCTTTCAAATCCGGGCACGGCGTTCACGCGCGACAGGCTCATGGAGGAGGTTTGGGGCACGGACTACTGCGGCGAGACGCGCACCGTCGATATGCACATACGCACGCTTAGACAGAAGCTCGGCAGATTCGGCGAAATGATAAAAACCGTTCGCGGAGTCGGCTACCGCATGGAGGCCGACAAATGACAAAACGGATTTTCAAATCGATTTTCTTGGCGGCATTCTGCGTGCTTTTGGCGTCGCTTGTCATTATCACGGGCTGCCTTTACGAATACTACAGCAAGACATTTGAAAATCAGATGAGAGACGAGCTTGACCTCGCCGCCGCGGCTGTGGACATCAGCGGAAGCGGATATCTGAAAGCCATAGCGCCGAGCGGATACCGCCTGTCGCTGATAGACAAAAACGGCAAGGTGCTTTACGACACCGTGCAGGACGCGGACACGCTTGCAAACCACGCGGACAGGGATGAAGTGAAGCAGGCTCTCGAAAACGGAGACGGAAGCAGCACCCGCTACTCCTCCACCCTGCTTAAAAAGACAACATATATCGCGAAAAAGCTCGGCAACGGCAATATTCTGAGAATATCGTCGAGCCGCGCGACAGTCGGAATGCTCGTATTTGAGGCGATGCAGCCGATACTTATAGTGATAGTCGCGGCGCTTATAATTTCGGCGGTTATCGCGTCTCGGCTCTCAAAGAGAATTGTCGAGCCGCTAAACTCGCTCGACCTTGAGCATCCGCTTGAGAACAACACATATGACGAGTTGGCTCCCCTGCTCGGCAGAATAAACCGTCAGCACGAGCAGATAAACGACCAGCTCGGCGCGCTTCGCAAAAAGACGGACGAATTCGAACAGATAACTGATAACATGAAGGAGGGGCTTGTGCTCCTCGACAACGACGGAAAGATACTGAGCATAAATCCCGCCGCGTGCAGGCTGTTTGAAACAACTCGTGACTGCATCGGCAGCGACTTCCTGTCAATAGACCGAAGCCTCGAAATATCCTCCGCAATAAAACTCGCCGACGAGAGCGGACACAGCGAGACGCGCGAAAAATACGGAGACAGGACATATCAGTTTGACGTCAGCCGCATAGAGTCGGACGGCGCTGCGCGGGGTTCGGTTATCCTGTTTTTCGACATGACCGAGCAGCAAAACTCCGAAAAGATTCGCCGCGAATTTACCGCGAATGTATCGCATGAACTGAAAACTCCGCTCCAGGGAATAATCGGAAGCGCGGAGCTCATAGAAAACGGAATGGTCAGGGACGAGGATATGCCGCGCTTCGTCGGGCACATACGCTCGGAGGCGCAGCGGCTTGTCAGCCTGATAAACGACATAATTAGGCTCTCTCAGCTCGACGAGGGCGATGAGATGCCGCGCGAAAATGTCGGGCTTCTCTCGCTGTCGCAGGAAATCTCCGAGGATCTCGGAGCCGCGGCAAAGAAGAAAAACGTCACCCTGAACGTCGGCGGGCGAGAAGCTTATGTTTTCGGAGTGCCGAGACTTCTGTATGAAATCGTATATAATCTCTGCGACAACGCGATAAAATACAACCGCGAGGGCGGGCGCGTCGACATAAGCGTGGAGAATGAAAACGGCTCGGCGGTGCTCACGGTTTCGGACACGGGCATCGGCATAGCGCCGAAGCATCAAGCGAGAATTTTCGAGCGGTTCTACCGAGTTGACAAGAGCCACTCGAAGGCTACGGGCGGAACGGGACTCGGGCTGTCGATAGTCAAGCACGCGGTGCTCTGTCACGGCGGTACGCTCTCGCTCGAAAGCGAAGAGAATAAGGGCACGCGCATAACGGTAACGCTGCCGCTGAGCAAATAAAAAAAACGGACTGCCGCATTCAAAAGAGAATGGACAGTCCGTTTGAATTTAGGTTATATATTTTTCTCATGCAATTCAGAGAGGCGCTCCGCCTTTTTTCTGACTCTTCTGCGGCGGTCGAAGCAATAGACGAGCGCGCCGAGCGACACTACGTCAATAACAATGACCATGTCGAAGAATATGCCGAGCACAACCATTGCCGCGAACGCAATAATCGCCAGAATCCTTTTGTTGCCCTTGAATGCGGTTTTGATAGCCTTGAAGCGAACCTTCTTCCATGCGGTGCAGATAATTATAACGGCGAGAGTCGCAGTGGGCACGCGCATTATAACGGGATGAGCGACTACGGAAAACAGGATCATTATAACGGCGGCAAAAATTCCCGTCATACGGGTCTCTCCCTCGGAGCTCTCGTCGCCTACGGTCATTCCGTCGCACATCGGGCAGATTATCGACCTGACGCCCTTAAACGCAAGCGAGCTGCGAACGGCCGAAACCCTGTTTTCTCTAAGCAGCGTATCGGAGACAAGGACGACCACAAGCGCCCAAGCATATATGAACGACGGGAGCAGCTTTTCGGGAGTGACGTCAAAAATACTGATATCGCCGACGAGCATGAAGCTCGGCGAAGAGACAAATGCGCCGACTTCGTCTATGGCCGTGCGCTCCGCGACGGGATTGAGAATGAGGTTCAACACAGTAGTCAGCACAAGCGCCACGGCAGGCGCGGGAACCTTGCGGCTGAGCTTCTTGAATTTTATCGGGTAGGTTATCATTATGACGAGGGTTATCGTGCCGTAGAGCACACCGCGCCAGTTAGAGTGGAAGCCGAACGAGCGATAAGCGGCAAGTGTCTCAAATGCGGAGCCCGACGGGACACCTATGCCGAAATAGTAATTCACCTGGGTTATACATAGCACGGCGGCAACAATAAAGGTCACCGCTCCGAGCGCCGCGGGAGGTATTTTGAAAAACGACTTGTTGAACTGTATCGTTGCGACAAACAGCAGGAGCATACCCGCGATAATACTCGAGAGCATGGCGCCGGGTACGCCTATCGTATTGGCGGCATATATAAGTATCGCAAAAACCTCGACATGGGGCGTAGGAATTCTGTCCCGGCTGCCCGAGCCTATAATGCAGGCTATTATCGCGCCGACAAGTCCCGCCGCCGCGCCGAACGGCGAATTGCTGCCGAAAGCGAGCGCGAGAGGAAAAATCCACCCGACCGCAGTCAGCGAGCCGAGGGCGTCCTTTTTCAGTTTCTGCAAATCATATTTTCCGTTCTTTTTCAAAAGCCTCACTCCGTTCCTCCGATATTATATTATATCCCTCCGCTTTTTTCAAGACAGATTCAAAAGCCGGAGAAATTATCCTTATAATATTGATTTAACGCCCCGCAGGATATATAATAAAAAGAAAGGACAGGAGGAAAAGAACCATGATGAACATATGGCACGACATAGCTCCGGAGAGAATAAAGAGCGACGATTTTGTCGCCTGTATCGAGATATCCAAGGGCGGCAAGAACAAATACGAGATGGACAAGGAGACCGGTATGCTCAAGCTCGACCGCGTTCTCTACACCTCGACCCACTACCCCGCCAACTACGGCTTTATTCCGCGCACCTACGCCGATGACAACGACCCGCTTGACGTACTTGTTCTGTGCAGCGAGGCTATTCTGCCGATGACGCTCGTCAAGTGCTACCCGATAGGCGTTATCAAGATGATAGACAGCCAGTCGATAGACGAAAAGATAATCGCTATCCCCGACCGCGACCCGAACTACAACGTCTACAGAGACGTCAACAGCCTGCCGAGACATATTCTCGACGAGATAATGCACTTCTTCAGTGTATACAAGATGCTCGAGGGCAAGGAGACGATAGTCAAAGAGCTCTGCGGACGCGATACGGCGATAGAGATAACCGATAAGTGCATCAAGGCGTACCGCGAAAATTTCGGAGACGAAGAGAAATAAAGAATAAGATAAAAAATAGTATTTAAGTTTGTGGTATCCAAAAGCATTAAGTAGTGAATTTTCTTGCTAATACTAGTTTTTTTAAACAAACAGGTAAATAAATCCAAAAGGGTATTTGATGTTTTGGTGCCCAAATAGTGCCCGAATTTCCTATGGCGATATAAAGCGATACAGACAGATATAAGGAATAGTATTATAATATGCGAGTGGGAACGGATTTGTTATTCTGTAAAAAGTGCGCAAATGCTAGATATATTCATATCCGAATGATATAATGTTTACACTGAAGGTGCTGATAAAACTTCATTTGATGAAGGGATGGGGGTAATGCCAGTAATTAAAGGTTTGGAAGGGACATTTGATACAGTTGCGACTATATATGAAAAACTTCGCCCGGGATATACAGATGAACTTTACAGGATGCTTTTTAAGTACATTGCCATCGATAATTCATCTCATGTTGTTGAGGTGGGGATCGGCGGAGGACAGGCAACCTTACCAATTCTAAAAACAGGATGTATCTTAACAGCGGTGGAATATGGACAGAAATTCTCAAAATTGTGTGAGAAAAAGTTTGAGGGATATAAAAATTTTTCAGTTATAACCGAGAAGTTTGAAAATGTTTCTTTCCCTAATTCTCAATATGACCTGGTTTACTCTGCGTCTGCGTTCCACTGGGTACCGGAAGATATTGGATATTCAAAAGTTTATGATATGTTGAAACATGGTGGAGCTTTTGCAAGATTTGCTAATCATCCGTATCGAGATAAGGGTAATCCTATCCTTTCAGCAGAAATTGATAAGCTATATTCCAGATATTATTGTGAATACTATGGCAAAGATATTAAAGCTGAGACGGAATATAGTGAAGAACAGGCTATTCAGAGAGCTCAAATTGCAGAAAAGTACGGTTTTGTAGATATAAGACATGCTATGTTTTATAGGACAAGAACATTTTCGGCTAAGGAGTATATTGAATTACTGGGAACATATTCAGACCATATTGCAATTGAAGAAAAGATAAGAACAGAATTTTTTGCAAAAATAGAAGAAACAATAAATCAATATGGTGGGAAATTTACAATATATGACACCATTGATTTGCAACTTGCAAGAAAGCCTTAAAGCAATCTTAATTATGAATTGAATTGTTAGGTTTATCGGAAGGCACACTGATAACCCGATAACTTTGTAAAAAAATATTTCTGTATGCGCGCGAAAATCAAAAAAACGAGGCTGCGACGAAGTTGAATACTTTGTCGCAGCCCACATGATTTTATTTGCCTTCGTCAATTTCTGCGGCTTTTTCCGCTTCGGCCTTTGCGGCTTCGATTTCGTGAAGGTCAACTTTTCCGGCTTTAAGTCTGTAGAAGCTGTAAGCAAAGATGAATATCACGACGATAACAATCAAAATCCTGTCGCGCACGCTGAGCGTTGTGAAAAGACAGGCCGTGATGAAAAGAGAACAGAGCGTTGAAACGGCAACGGCAATATAGAGCGCCCATTTTGGCATTCTGAAAAAACTCGTCTTCCAAGCGTGAGGATAATTCTTTATAGGACGCAGAACAAGAATGTTGTTTATCGTGTTGAGAATCATTGTCGGAATCATCATGATCGAAATGAGCTCCTGCAAACCGAAATCGACAAAAATCGAAACAATTGCGATTATATAGAGCAAAAGCATGATTACATAGGGGTAATCCTTCTTCGTCTTTTTGCCGAGGAAGGCAGGGAGCCATCCGTCGTTGACCGCAGCCATGAGCGGATATCTGATTCCGGCGATCGTCGAATAAAGCGAGGTCGCAATCGCAAAGCACGCGCCGCCTATGATAAACACAACGAAAACCGGATACGGGAAGATTTCCTTTGCAACAACGCCGAGGTTCTTGTCCGCAACATTTTCAACAGGCACAACGCCGACCGAAACGATGCCGATAAGAGTGTACACAATCAAGACAACGAGCGAAGAAACGATAATCGCCTTCGGAAGCGTCTTTTTGGGGTTCTTCGCGTCCGAGGTCATATCAATCGGCATTGTCGAGCCCTGACAGGCAAAGCTCATTACCGCAATAGCCATGAAAAGTCCCATGAAGCCGCCCTTGAAATATCCGTCCGAAGTCGGCCTGACGGCTTCAAGGTTTACTTCCGGAAGACCGACGGCAATATAGACGATAAGCGATATAACCAGCACGACAACCATTATCATGTTGAACTTGCCCATGAATTTTCCGCCGAGGAGAGTCGTTGCAAAGAACAGGGTGATTATCGCAACGGCGATAAGATTGCGGTACGGTTCAATCTGCGGAAAAACCGTTGCCGCATAGTCGACGACCGAGAGGCCGTACATCGCAAAGGCGAGTCCGGAAAAAATGAGCGAAATCGCCGAAAAACCGACCAATATAGGCGGCTGTATAAGGGCCGTCTGGCTGTATCTTCCGCCCGGCATGGTGAACATTCCCGCCATAAGCGATTTGTAAAAATAAGCGAAAAAGACAACTATATTCGCAATAATAAGCGCAAGCGGAATTGATTTTCCCGTATATCCGATTCCGACGCCCATTGAAACAAAGATTCCGGAGCCGATGCAGTTACCGATTCCGTATGCCGCCATTTCGGCAACGCCCAATTTTTTCTTCTCTTTAACTTCTGCCACTGTTTCTCACTCCTTTCAAAAGCTCCACCGCATTCGGAAGGTCGCTGACCGTTTTACAGTAATGCGAATATGTAACTGTCAAATTATCGTCGACGCAGACGAAAGCCGGAAGCTGGAGCTGCCGCTTCCCGTCGTCTCCCTCGCCGCTCATGCTGCCGAAAACCAGAGAGGATACTCTGTCGAAAATCTTCATTCTCAGCAGCTTTTTGATGTCTTTTCCGATAAAAGCGTTAACAAGCTTGTCGTCCGCGATAACGTTCATAACTCCGTCAGCTTCAAAAACGTTATACATATCATACAGCCTTGCGTCTTTATCGGCAATAATTTCGAACTTGTACTTCTTTTGAGCCGACTCGATTTCGGAGACATCCGACTGAATGATGAATTTTAAATCACAGCCCGCCAAGGAGAGCGCGGGATAAATCCCGGCGGCGAGCTTAAGCATGGCGCTTGTAATCTCGCAGTCAAAAAATCTCGAAAATACGATGAGCGTTTTTTTGTTCGGGAGAGTTCTGTTTTTGCCGTATACCGAATCATAGGTGAAGTTTTCGAGCTTTGTTCCGACGGAAAGCGTCTGATGATACGGTCTTCCGTTTTCTTCCCATTCGGCGTAGACTTTTTCCATTCCCGACTTGAATCTCAGAAGCATTTTTTCAAGCGTCACTCTCGGGCAAGCAAGGTTTATGCGCTGGAAGCCTCTTCCGTCCTCGCCGAATATCTCGCCGTTATCAAGGTAGATATGATTTTCGATAAGGAGCTTTTTCATCTCCTTATGGTTAAGCCCGGTTTTTCGCATATCAAGCCAGAGAAGGTAGGTTCCCTGAAGCTCTACCACTTTGATTTCTTTAAAGTTTTCCGCCATAAAATCCTTGACAAAATCGGCATTGCTCTTGATTACAGACAAAAGCTCGTCGAGCCATTCGTCGCACTTTGTGTATGCGGCAATGCACGCGGAATAGGCAAAAATATTGAGGCTCATATGCATATTAAGAAGTCCGCAGACTATGGCTTTTGTTCTCGCTAAAGCATTCGGAATAATGATATTCGAGCACTGAACTCCGGCAAGGTTGAACGTTTTGCTCGGAGCGGTGCAAACGGCTATGTTATCCTTCACTCTTTCGCTCACGGTTGCCATCACGATGTGTTCAAAGCCCGGCATAATGAGGTCGTTGTGGATTTCGTCGTCGATTATGAAAACTCCGTTGTCGCAGCAAATATCGCAGACCTTTTTAAGCTCGTCCTTTGTCCAGACTCTTCCTACGGGATTGTGGGGATTGCAGAACAAAAGGGCGGTAACGTTTTTTCTTGCGGCCTTTTTCTTCAGGTCGGCAAAATCGATTTCATATTTTCCGTTGTTATAAAGAAGGCTGCTGTAAACTATTTTTCTGCTTTTTGCAACGACCGATATATCAAACGGATAGTAAGCCGGGGTGAGAATGATAACGCCCTCGCCGGGTTTGGTAACCGCATCAATTAAAATTGCAAGCGCATCGACAACGCCGGGAGTGGTGATGATCCAATCCTTTTCAATCTCAAAATTATGCTTCCTCTTCATCCAGGAAATCACGGCGTCATAGTATTCGTCCGTCGGCTCTGTATAGCCGAGGACTCGGTTTTCCGCAACGTCTTTAATCGTTTCGACAATTTCGGGCGCGGTCGGAAACTCCATGTCCGCCATAGAGAGCGGAACATATTCCGTTGAAGTATCCGGGAAAGCGTTCCATTTTGTTGAACCGAAATTTTTTCTGTCAATAATCGTTTCAAAATCGTATTTACTCATGTCATCGCGTCCTTTATATAAATTTTCTTATTGTTAAGCCACTAAACAATAAGAATTATACTATCGCGAATTGACAAAGTCAACATTTTTTGCTAAGCTTATATACAATATTTTATATATGGTGACGATAAAATGAAAAAAGAAATTATTATTGCGATGCCCGACATGGGAAACGATCTTTTCAGGAAGTATATGAAAAGCAAATATGTAAAAAGCATTGAAAGAGCCGGCGGAAAAGTGGTCACGATCGAGCTCTCGGACAAAGCGGCTGCGGCAAAAAAAGCGGCGGAGTTTGACGGCTTGCTTCTTCCCGGCGGCGCGGATATCGATCCGAAAATGTATAACCGCAAAAGAGAAGAAAAATGCGGAAAGCCCAACGAGACGAGGGATACCGTTGAGCCGGAGATTCTCAGAGAATTTTTGAAAACGGGAAAACCAGTTCTCGGAATCTGCAGAGGAATGCAGCTGTTGAACGTCTGTTTCGGCGGAACGCTTTTTCAGGACATCAAAAAAATTCAAAAAAGCAAGCACATGGATTTTTTCAATCGCTCGAAGCATTCGCATACGGCGAAGGTAGAAAAAAATTCAAAGCTCTATGAAGCGGTAAAAAGCGAAGAAATAAAAATCAACAGTATGCACCACCAGGCGATTGAAACCGTAGGAAAAGGCCTCTCGATAAGCGCAACAAGCGACGACGGGTTTGTTGAAGGAATAGAGCTTCAAAATTACGGCTTCTGTCTCGGAGTCCAGTGGCATCCCGAGCATATGAGCAAAAAAATGCGGTTCAGCAAAATATTTTCAATGAATTCATAAAAGAATGCGGAGCAAAAGAATGAATATTACAAACGAAGAACTCGGCGAAATAATCGCTTCGATGGATACTGTTTATACATTTGTCGTTGAAAGCCATAACGATTATGCGACTCCGAGGGACTACGGCAACGGAAAAATGATGAATATGTCCGCAATTCATACGTTGACGATGATTGCGGACAATCCGGGTATTACCGCAGTAAAGGTCGCAAAAATGTGGAATCAGACCCGCAGCGCCGCAACGCAAAGCATAAAGAAGCTTTGGTCGCAAGGGCTGATTAAAAAGAAAAAGGAAGACGGAAATAACAAGTCGATCCATCTTTATGTCACCGAGGCGGGCAAGGAGCTTTCGGATAAGCACAAAGAGTTTGACAAAGAATCAATCAGAGCCATGACAATGAAGCTGCTCGAGAAGCACACGAAGGACGAGCTGAAAACAACGGTTGCGGTTCTTAAAACCGGGCTTGACATAATACATAGGGAGAAATAAACAGGTTTTCGGCGTCAAAGGGTCGTCGAGTCGCCGACACAACAAAGGAAACAGCCGCAAGCTACCGCAAAAACCGCGGGCGGATAAGATCCACCCCTACACGGTTATGTCATCGGCAATATTAAAATTGTCTGACGGCGGCTTTACGCCTGCAAAATGCAAACAGTCACAACAGGACGCGCTGCTGTGACTGTTTGTTTATTGATTTATGAACACTGATTTCAATGCGGCTTTTATGTTTCTTTCCGTTATTCGGCTTTTTCGTTGCTCTTGACGGAGAAGCCGCTCACGCACCATTTTCCGTTCTCTTTCTTCACCACCACATGACCGCTCTGCTCCTTTAGGGCGGCGCCTTCTTCGAAAACAACCGTGTATTGGAACGATGCGGTATCACTTGTGGCTTTGTCTATGGGCGAAAGCTTTATGCTCTCTACCTTTGCGGGAGTTGCGTTATAGTACAGCGGGTTTGTGGCTATCATGCCCTCGATGCAGCTATCGGTGACTGCACCGTCGCACAGCTCGCGGATATATGCGTCAAAGGTTCTGCTGTCTATAGCCTCTCTGCGTTTCCGAATCTCCGCCTCATCTGCGGTAAACACAGCCGTCAGGACTTTTTCGGCCGTTCTCTCTGGGCGCGAATAATGATACCCCACGCCCGCACACACGGCTATCGCTGCCGCGACAAGGACACACACAACAATGATAATATTCTTTCGCTTGTTTTTCATAAAATTTACCTCCCGGTATTTTAAAAAAATTGCGGAGCAAAAGTCTGTTGCAATATTATAATACCAAGAATTCAGTCACATATAATTCCAAACAGAAAATTTATTTATTTTTGTTTATTCTCACAAAAAGCAATTAGGTTTCTTGTGAATTTCGCACAATGAAAAATCAAATGTATAACTGCAAAAAAGCTGCCGGAAAACCGACAGCTTTTATGTGATTATATCCGTACTTTAAAAGGTTATCTTGATATTTACCGTACCGGACACGGGCTTGATAATAAGCTTCGCGGCGCCGTTTTCGCCCACAGGCTCAAGCTCATACTCGCAGCCCTCAACGGTCTTTGCGGGCTTATGTATATAAATCTCCGTCGGAGCGGCGCACTCGCCGTCGCCCTCGAAGCTGAGGTTGAACTCCTGAGTCGACCGGTCAAAGCCGTATGAGTTGAGCCTGCCGCCGACAGCCATGGGATAAGGACGGCTGAGAACCTTCATAAGCGGGCTGTTAAACATATCGTTCACATAGTGCCAATAGGTGAAGCCCCACTTGTGCTGCTCGAAGAAGTTGACGAGGAACTCTATGTGCGGGAGCCAGTCCTCGCCTTCGCCGCCGAATCCGCCCCACTCGCCTACGAGCACGGGTGCATCGAGTCTGTCCTGAGTTCTGACGTGCTCCTCAAATATGGCTCTGACTCTGTCGTTGCTCGCATACTTGTACTGCGGGGTATCGACCATGAAATCATAGCCGTGAGGAGTGAAGCAGAAGTTCTTCTCGCGCTCGCCGTTGACCTCGATTGCGGGAGTCGAGCACGGAATGCATGTGTTCGACCAATAGCAGTTCTCCATAACGAGAACGCCCTTATCGGTAACCTCGCGGATAGCGGAAGATACTTTATTGATAAACGGAGAATACTTCTCGATATCAAACTTTCTGACATAGTCATATCCGGCCTTGCGGGTTACATCCTTGAGGACATCGCCGGTTATCTGCTCGAGATATTTGACCTCGTCGCGTCTCTTCTTATTGAGGAAATCGCCGACGAGCTTGAAGCACTTTATGCGCTTATCACAGACAACTGTACCGACTGCGGTCGAAACGAGCTTCTTGAAGAGCTTGCCGCCGTCGGAGCCGAGGAAGGGCTCGTTGAGCATATCAAAGCCGAAGAGCGCGGGATGATCCGCAAAGCGAGCCGCAACGTGCTGCCACATGGCCGCAAAGTAATCTATGAGTCCCTTGCCGTTATATTCGCGGTTATCCCAGAAATTATCGAATGCGCGCTGAGTTGCCTTGCCCCAGAAATAGCCTGCCGCCCAGACAAGCTTGGGCTCCTTGGGCTTATAGGGATCGGTTATCGTAGCCCAATCGGGTGCTCCGTCGCCGTAGCAGCGCGGGGAATAGAGATCCTGATGCATATCAAAGAGCACATAGACCCCGTGAGCGGCGCAGAGGTCGAATATGCGGTACATATCATCGAGGTACTCGTCGTTGTATTTGCCGGGCTCGGGCTCGATCATGCTCCACGTTGTACCGAGGCGAATGAGATTGAGACCGCGGGCGGACATATCGCCGAGCAGCTTGTCGTCGATATTGAATTCGTACTTGTTGTCCTCGCTGTTTTTGCGCTTATCTACGATATTGACGCCGTAGAAGATACGCTCTCTGCCGTATTCATCGACAAAGCTTCTTTTTTCGGTAACGATACGCTCCATAATGCTCTCCTTAACTCATCAAAATTTAATTAATAACCTCTATTTAGTATATATAATATACCTTAATATAGCAAATATAGCAAGGCTTTTAAGGAAATTCGGCGTTTTGGTCAATGTTTGCGGATTTTTTTGTGGACAATGCCGCATCAGGCAGAGCTGTATTCTTTTTAAGATTTATAAACAATATATAAACTTGAAAGTATTTATTGTAAAATACGCTAAAAAATGCTATTATAAATTCACAGATATTTCATTTTTCAGGAGGATAAGAAAATGAAAAAGCATACTTTTTCAAGAGTTTTAAGCATGGTTCTTTGCCTTGTGATCGCACTTAGCGCAATCTGTCTGCCGGCATATGCCGAAAAAGGCGGAGAGGCAGCCGAGAGGCGCGGTGCGATAACCGACGAGGATATGCTGCACACAAAGGGAAAGAAAATCTACAATAAGCGAGGCGAAGAAGTCATTCTCCGCGGAGTTAATCTCGGCACATGGCTCATCCATGAGTCCTGGATGACCCCCATCGAGAACTCCGACGACAATATTTCGACCCTCAACACCCTCACGGAGCGTTTCGGCGTTGAGAAAGCGTATGAGCTCATCAACATCTACGAGGACAACTGGATAACCGAATACGACCTCGACAGAATAGTTGAGCTCGGCTTCAACTGCGTACGCGTTCCGTTCTGGTTCCGCAACTTCTACTATGATGACAAGGGCACAAAAATCCTTGACAAAAACGGCGAATGGGATTTCAGCCGTCTCGACTGGGTCGTTTCCGAATGCGCTAAGCGCGGCCTCTATGTTATTCTCGATCTCCACGGCGCACCCGGATATCAGAACAACAAGGATCACTGCGGCAAAATCGGCGACAGCGGCCTTTTCAAGCTGACTAAGCAGGCCGAGGAATGGAGAAAGCTCACAATTGAGCTTTGGGTTGCAATAGCCGAGCGCTTCAGCGGCAATCCTGCAGTCGCTATGTATGACCTGCTCAACGAGCCCAACTGCGACGTAAGCTCATATCTTCAGAAGAACAACCTTGTCACAATCTCCGTCTACAACCGCCTCTACAAGGCCATACGCGAGGTTGACAAGGATCACATAATGACCATGGAGGGCATCTGGAGACTTTATAATCTCCCCGCGCCGTGGTTCATCGGCTGGACTAACGTTGTCTATCAGCTTCATTTCTATGACACAAGCAACTTCATGTACAGCCTTCTCGTCTTCTTTGCAAAGCTCTATCCCTACAATGTTCCGCTCTATGTCGGCGAGTTCAAGCCCATGGGCAGCGCCACATGGGATCACGTGCTCACGCTGTTCAACAGCTCAAACTTCAGCTGGACTATCTGGTCATATAAGGGCTGCGGCCACGGAGCAGACACCTCCGACTGGTATATCATCGGCAGCAAGCCGGGCTTCGAGCGCGCAGACATAAAGAACGACGATTTCGACACAATAGCCCGCAAATGGGGCGCGGCCGTCAGGAGCGAGGGCAACTACGTTGACACCGGTCTCTATGACATAGTCAAGGATTACATCTGATATCCGATATAACAGAATAATTACGGCAGCCGTTTCAAAAGCGAAGCGGCTGCCGGTTTTTATTGATAGGCAAGTTAGGAGTTAGGGGTTGGGATTATCGCAGGTGCATACTTTTTTCGGCAAACTGCCGAAGGCAATATCACTCGGCAAAAGCCGATTATCACTGCGCAGCAATGTAACTCGCCGACAGGCGAATACAACTAAAAAAAGACCCTACAGGTGCTTTTTCCTGGCGGAGACCCATACCCCTCGACACGCTCCGCGCCCGATATTCAATGTTTATCCAAACAAAAAGTGAAATCGTTCGCTTCGCTCACGGTGAAATAATTTGCTCTGC
>ENA-OPCL01000004-OPCL01000004.1-human-gut-metagenome-genome-assembly--contig:-NODE-4-length-214774-cov-16.532845_pt1 | contig 214774 bp, 197 predicted proteins | sample MGYA00241251_ERZ501482 | MGnify/ENA primary metagenome ERZ501482 (study PRJEB25962, sample SAMEA2042581) | human gut metagenome | biome: human gut; feature: human-associated habitat; material: faeces... | reverse complement strand
CTCTTCCGATAGCGCCGATAGAAGCTCAGGCATCCGGCCTGCCGTGCATTGTTTCGACCGGTGTGACGGAGGAAATAAAAGCAACCGATTCTTTTGTCCGACTTTCCTTGGATGTCCCGTCGGCGCAGTGGATAAAAAAGATATTGGAATTTTCTGCACTTGACAGAAACAAAAGTGATCTTACCGAGCTTAAAGCGCGTTACTCGGCGCAAAGCGTTGCCGGTAAGCTGAAAAAACTCTATGAATCATAACTCGGGGAGGGATAGTTAATGTGGGTTTATTTGACAATAGTTATGGCGTTTTGCTTAATATATCCCCTTGTCCCCAGGAAGCATATAAAATGGCTTTTTCTTGCTCTGGTGCTTGCCCTGTCGGTTATGGCATTTTTTGTTGTGCCTGAAGAGACGGATGATTTGAGCAACTATTTTATCCAGCTCTCAAGCTTGCGTAAGGGCGATTTCAATACGCTCAGACGAATGATAGAAAACGGAAATGAGAACTGGGATTCGCTTCCCGTCTGCGGACTTTACTTCTTTTTTATAAGCCGCTTTTCGGAGAACGGGATGTTGCCTGCGGTTACGATATTTTTAGCTTACGGAAGTATGTTCTGGGTGCTGTGGATGGCGGCAAAGAAATACGAGGTTAATAAATGGTATCTGTTCCTCGCCGCGTTTTTCATTCTTTCGACATATTGGTTCTATGATATATGCAGCGGAATCAGAAACGGTCTGACCTTCACATTGTTTTGCTTTTTTGCGTATGTTGAGCTGGTTGAAAAAAAATATAAACCGCTTTGCTGGCTCGGATATTTAGCTATGTGTATGATGCATTCAAGCGGAATACTGATGATGATGATACGTGTGGCGCTGATTGTTTCCGGCAAGAGAAACGGTAAGTTGGTTTCGATACTTGTTTTCTTTGCGATGGTAGTCGGAGGAGCTGTTGTGCCGCGCCTCGGAGATATTTTTGGTATTGAGTATTTACAGCTGATTTCGCAAAAGGCAGAGAGAGCGGTATCAACGGCGGGAACCTATTCAAACACTCAGTATATGGTAAACATTTCTGTATTTGTCGTAGCTGCAATTGTTTTCTTCTATATGAGCTATGCTGTCAACAAGCAGAAAGAGAAATATAAAGGGTTTTCCGAATATATGAATTTTGTTCAGCTGATAATTTTCTTTATGCTGGGTTCCGTTACGTTCGGTCTGACTTTTATTCGCTTTGCCCGTTGGGTCATACCTGCGGTTATTACCACGGTCTTTATGGTCGGCATGCAGGCAACATCAAACGAAAAGAACGAAATACTTGAGTCCGGAGGAAAGAAAAAGTCGATAATAAAATCAGGAATGACAGTTTCCTCAAACGAAATAATAATCAATTTCTGCTTTGTTGCATATACAATTGTCCATATGTGGTATGCCTGCAACGGAACGAGCCTCATCTGGCTCAAATTCAGCTAAAGACGGTGGAAATATGAACACGACTTATTACAAAGTGGCTTACAGAAAGAAAAAAACAGGTTCAATTATTGAGGACACTCACACTCCGTTTATTGCGCTGGGAAATTCATGGCGATATTGGGCTGCCGACCCGTTTGTCATAAGCCGTAACGGCAAAACTTATATATTTGCCGAGCTGTATGATTATCTTATCAGAAAAGGGTGCATCGGCTACTGTGAGCTTTTGCCGGACAGCAGCAGGACGGGTTGGAAAGCGGTGCTCAGAGAGAAGTACCATATGTCATATCCTCAGCCCGTTGAATATAACGGAGACATATATTTGATACCCGAATCGTCTTTCGGCAAGGTACTCTGCGCCTATAAAGCCGTAAGCTTTCCCGATAAGTGGGAAAAGGTGCATGATTTTATCTCCGGCGTCGGTCTGACCGATTCAACGTTTGTTTCGGCTGCGGACGGAGTGTACGCATTCGCTTGCAATACCGGGGATCCGACGGACAAGATACTCCGTATGTTCAGCCTTTCGCACGACGGCTTGCTTGAGGAGACAGAGATAAGTCCCGTGGTTGACGATGTCTCACGCGCAAGACCGGCAGGGAAGTTTTTCGCCCTCGACGGAAGGATATACAGACCGTCGCAGGATTGCGCGGAATGTTACGGCGACAAACTCAATATTTTGAAAGTCGATACCGACTTCAAAACACACTACAATGAGACGCTTGTGAAAAAAATATGCGTTGATGATTTGACATTCCTTAATGTTGACGCTCCCGAGCGGATACACACATATAACTCAAACGATGAATATGAGGTTGTGGATGTATTTGCAAAGAATAAGAATGTTCTAAATTTCATAGGGCGCGCCGTCGCATTGGCAATAAGAAAAGTATTCGGTTCGTTTTTAAGGAGATAAAATTATGATAAGCGTCATAGTGCCGGTATATAAAATTGAAGAATATCTCCGCCAATGTCTCGAGAGCCTTTCGGCACAGACACTCGATGATATGGAAATAGTCATTGTCGACGACGGCTCGCCCGACGGCTGTCCCGAGATTTGCGACGAATATGCGGCTAAGGACGCGCGTATGAAGGTTGTGCATAAGCAAAACGGCGGTCTGCTCAGCGCAAGAAAGGCGGGATTTGCGGCCTCAAGCGGTGACTATATCGGCTTTGTCGACGGCGATGATTGGGTCGAGCCCGAAACATTTATGAATATGCACAACGCAATCATAAAGTATTCGCCCGATATGGCGCTCAGCGATTTCCTGAGTGACTTCGGCGAGCGCAGAGAGCCGAGCGATCAGTGCTTTGAAGAGGGATTTTATGACAGAGCGCGCCTTGAAAGCGAGATATTTCCGAAAATGCTCTTTGACGGTCGGTTTTACCGTTTTGGCGTCAACCCGAACTGTTGGAGCAAGCTTGTTAAAAGAGAGCTTATCGAAAAAAATCTTTCTCCCGTCGATGAGCGCATAAGAATGGGCGAGGACGCGGCGTTCATATATCCGTGCATGCTCGACTCGCAAAGCATAACTTGCGTAAAAACGCCGACTTATCATTACAGGATAACCGAGCAGTCGATGTCAAACGCCTATGATGAAAGGCTTAAAGACATAATCCTTCTGCCGTATAAGCGTCTCAAGGAGAAGAACGCGGAGTCGGATTTCGATATATCCTCTCAGCTCGATTATTATCTTTTGTATATGGTCAATTTCCTGCTTCGCAACGAGGCTAAAAAGGCCAACACCATGTCAAAAAAAGAGCGCAGAGCGGTTATCGAAAATATTTGCGCAGATGAAGATATACGCTCGGCGGCGGCAAGGGTCGATGCCGGGAAGCTCCCGACGCACACAAAGCTGCTCGCGTCGGCGCTCGGGCGCGGCTCCGTGTTTATGACGGAAAAATATGTAGAATTTCTGAGGATCTATTTAGGGAGGAAGCAATGAACAGCCAACCGAAAATCAGCGTTATAGTTCCGGTTTACAAGACGGAAGGTCTTTTGGACAGATGCGTTGAGAGTATCGTGGGACAGACATATAAGAATCTCGAAATAATTTTAGTTGACGACGGTTCACCGGACAATTGCCCCGCCATGTGTGACGAGTGGGCGGAGAAGGACAGCCGCATAAGAGTCATACATAAAGAAAACGGAGGCGTTTCGTCAGCAAGAAACGCGGCGCTTGACATTGCGACGGGAGATTATATAGGTTTTGTCGATTCCGATGACTGGATTGAGCCGGAGATGTATGCATCTCTCATACGGAAAATAAGCGAAAGCGGAAAGAACATAGCCCTGTGCTCTTACTATGCAGTCGAGATTTCCGGGAAGAGGTATGAGTGCAGGTGTGTCGCCGACAAAGAGGTGCTCGATAGAGACGATTATTTTCGTTTTATTGTGCTCGGTGGGGACGGCGGATATATCTGGAACAGACTTTACGACGCCGATATCCTCAAAGAAGTCAGATTCGACGAGGATATTTGGTATTCCGAGGATCTGCTGTTCAATTTCAAGGCGGCGCAGAAGTCCGACGGCGCGGCAGTTCTGGACAGTGCCGAATACAATTATTTCCAGAAGCGAGTCAAAAAGCAGGCTTGGGTTATGAACGACCACTCCTTTGACTCGATGAAAGCATTTGAAATTATGCTGAGCTATAAAGAAATCCCGGAGGACATCTATGACTGTTGTCTGCGAGGCTATGCCGCAGCCGCATTCACGTTACTCAGCGGAGTGCTGACTAACGAAAAATATTTCCACAGATATGACGAAGTAAGGTCTGCAATATTGAATTTCAAGAAAAGGATACTTTTGCAGAGCAAATATCCTTTCAAATACAAGATAAAAGTCCTTGCGCTTTGGCTTTGTCCCGGATTTTATAATTTTATGATCCGCGGGATAAGAAAAGCCAAGGATAATAAAGCGGATTGACGCGACAGTGCGAAAGGAGAGATGAACGTGCAGAGGACTCTTGTCAGCGTGATAGTGCCCGTCTACAAGGTCGAAGACTATCTCGATAAGTGCGTAGAAAGCATAGTAGAACAGACCTATAAAAATCTCGAAATAATCTTAGTTGACGACGGTTCTCCGGATAATTGCCCCTCAATGTGCGATAGCTGGGCACAAAAGGACAGCCGCATAAAGGTCATACATAAGGAGAACGGCGGCGTTTCGTCCGCGCGCAATTCAGCCCTCGATGCAGCGGCGGGGGATTATATCTGCTTTGTGGATTCGGATGATTTTGTAGAGCTGAATGCAGTCGGATATATGCTTGAGAATATAGGGGATGCCGATGTCATACAGTGCTCGTTTTCGTATGACTGTTTAGACGGCCGCACGGAAAAATGCGACATATCGGAAGAAGAGCTTTACGCGGACGATGCGGCACGCGCACTCATAACCGACCGTGTCCGCCCGGAGGTTTGGGGAAAGCTGTATTCGGCGCACCTGTTTTCCGGCATACGCTTTGACGGCTCGAAGAAGTACGGCGAGGACCTTTATATAAATTATTTTCTTATGAAGCGCGCCGGGAAGCTGATAAGCCGCAACGTTTGTCTCTATCACTATATGTGCCGCGAGAGCGATTCGGCAACCTCGCACTATATGACCGATTCCCGCGCCGGGCTATATAAAATAACCGGCGCTATGGCGGAAAACGAAAAGGACAGTCCGTTATATGAGGCCTGTGTTTACAGACATACCCGTATACTTTTCGCAACGCTTTCAAGAATAATACTCGGCGAAAAAGAATTTTATGATAAGTATTTCGATGTGATTGTAAAAGAAATACTCGCTTACAGGCGCGATATATTAAAGAATAAACGGCTGGGGCTGAAGTTTAAAATATCGGTGTTGATGCTTTCGTTAAGCCCGAAGCTGTTTGAGAAGTTTAACAGAAAATTCAGACAGCGCAGCTGATTTGACGGAGAGAATAATATGACCGGAATAACAACCATAACAGAGGATTCGAATTACGGAAACAGACTGCAGAATTATGCGGTTCAGTCTTTCCTGGAAAAACTCGGTGTCGAGGCGGGAACGATTGTTTATAAAACGCCGTTTATAAGAAAGCTGAAGAATTTTGTAAAGATTCTCTTGGGGCGCCGCAAATTTGTTTTTATACACAAGAAGCGCGACGCGACATTTTACCGTTTTAATAAAAAATATTTCAATATTATTCGCATAAAAGCGGCGCGGCTCAATAATTTGGGCGGACAGCTGGATAATGTTGTCTGCGGGTCGGATCAGATATGGAACTTTACTTTTCCGGTTGCAAGAGACAATACAGTGCTTTTCTTTGCAAAATTTGTTGAGCCGGAAAAGAGAATAGCGTTTTCGGCGAGTATCGGAACTGATGATATTCTCGAGGATTACAGACAGTGCTTCATTGACGGCATAAACGGGATGAAAGCGATATCGGTGCGCGAGGAGCGCGGGCGCGAAATAATAAAAGAGCTGACCGGCCGCGATGTCCCCGTTACCGTTGACCCCACTCTTCTTCTCAGCCGCGGCGAGTGGAGAGAAATTGAGAAAAAGCCCTCTTTTGTCGGGGAGAATGACAGATACCTGCTCACTTATTTCCTCGGCGGATGCTCCGAAGAGGTGCGCGATTATATAGAAGGCATTGCCCGGGCAAATGAGCTGAAGGTTATTGACCTATATGATGAGTTTCTTGATAAATCGCAGATAGAAAATAAAAAATGGTTTGCAGCCGATCCGGGCGAGTTTGCGTGGCTTATAGAGCATTGCGAGCTTATGATGACGGACTCGTTCCACGGCTGTGTTTTCTCGATAATAAACGAGGTTCCGTTCCGCTGCTTCAAGAGAGGCGGAAACATTGCGGATATGAGCAGCCGCATGAACACTCTTTTCGGCAAACTCAATATCTCCGATTGGTGCATCGGCGATATAACCGAAAGCTCAGAACATGTGTTTTATAAGGACTATACGGGCGTTAAAGATATAATCGAGGAAGAAAAGGCGTTTGCATATAAATATCTGAAAGGTGCATTGAACATAGAATGAAGCTTGACAGATCAAAAAATACAGCGCGCAATATGATATTCGGTACCGTATCGAAAATATATAATCTTGCGATACCGTTTGTTATGCGCACGCTGCTCATATATACGCTCGGTATGGCGTATACGGGGCTTAACAGCCTGTTTACGTCCATACTGTCCGTGTTGAATCTCGCCGAGCTCGGAGTCGGCGCGGCGATGACGTTCAGTATGTATAAGCCGATAGCCGAGGACGACACCGCGACCGTCTGCGCGCTCATGCAGCTTTACAAGATATATTACCGCGTTATCGGCTTGGTTATCCTCGTCGCCGGCACGGCGATAACTCCCGCACTGCCGTTTTTTATCAAAAAAGATGTTCCGGCGGATATAAATATATATATTCTTTATGCGATAAACCTTTTGACAACCGTTTTGTCATATTGGCTGTTTGCGTATAAAAACTGTATTCTCTATGCCCATCAGCGCAACGATATCGGTGACAAAATCGGACTTGTTATCAATACCGTCAAATACGGACTTCAGGCCGTAGTGCTTGTGGCGTTTAAAAATTACTACGCGTATATTATTGTAGCTCTTTTGCTCGGCGTCGTCTCCAATTTAGTGACCGCCATAGTTGCGGACCGTCTGTATCCGCAGTATAGGGCAAAGGGAAAGCTCCTGAAAGAACAGGTTCAGATAATCAACCGCCGCGTGCGCGATTTGTTTACATCGAAGATAGGCGCGATAGTTGTCGATTCGGCGGATACCATTGTTATCTCGGCGTTTCTCGGCTTGACCGCCCTCGCACAGTATCAGAATTATTTCTTCATTCTCTCCTCGGTGTTCGGCTTTGTGTCTCTTGTAACAAGCTCCGCCCTTGCGGGAATAGGCAACAGCCTTGTAACCGAGAGCAGCGAAAAGAACTTCAACGATTTGAAGAAGTTCGCCTTTATAATCTCATGGATGTCGTGCTTCTGCGTGTGCTGTCTTGCGTGTATGTATCAGCCGTTTATCGAGCTTTGGGTAAAGAAAGAAAATCTTTTATCCTTCGGTATGGTCATACTGTTCTGCGTTTATTTCTTTGTAAAACAGGTGAACTCTCTGCTTTGTCTTTATAAAGATGCTGCCGGTATATGGCATGAGGACAGGTTCAGACCGTTGATAACCGCTGGAGCCAACCTGATTATGAACATCATAATGGTTCAGTTTTGGGGGCTTTACGGTATCTTGCTTTCAACTGTACTCAGCACATTAGCTATCGGAATGCCGTGGCTTCTCCACAATCTGTTTACCACCGTTTTCCGCAGCGGGTGCAAGGAGCTGCTGATAAAGCTTTTGGCGTACGGCGCAGTGACCGCAGTCTCGTGCGGAATATGTATCGGGATATGCTGTTTCGTCAGCTTCAATTCACTTATTCTGACTCTCGCGCTTCGTCTTGTGATATGCACGGTCGTGTCGAATATTATCTTCTTTGCGATTTTCTTTAGAAGCGGCGAATTTAAATCGACGGTAAGTATTGTAGACTCGCTGACAAAAGGCAAAATAAAACTCCTCGGAAAATTCATGTGAGGTGCGCAATGATAAATATAAGAAAAAATCAGTGCGTCGGTTGCGGTGCGTGCGCCGATATCTGCAGCGTAGGCTGTATTTCCATGCTCGGAGACCCGGAGGGCTTTGCTTATCCGAAAACGGACAGCGCAAAATGCGTCGGATGCGGCGCTTGCGACAGGGTGTGTCCGGCGCTGAATGTTCCGGAATTTTCGGAGAAAATACCGCAGACTTTTCTTGCGGTGAACCGTGACGAGGCCGTTGTCGGCTCAAGCTCGTCCGGCGGAGTGTTTTCCGCTCTTGCCGATAAGGTGACAAAAGCGGGCGGCACGGTCTGCGGCGCGGCTTTTGACGGCGACTTCAGCGTGCATCATATTCTTGCGGAAAATTCGGAAGAGCTCGAAAAGCTCAAAACCAGCAAATACGTTCAAAGCAACACGGGAGACATATATTCCGCCGTCCGCCGCGAGCTGAAGGGCGGCAGAAAGGTTCTTTTTTCGGGAACGCCGTGCCAGGTCAATGCCATGCGGCTGTTTCTCGGAAAAGAGTACGAAAATCTGCTGCTTGTCGATTTTATTTGTCACGGCGTGCCCTCGGAAAAAGTATGGCTTAAATATTTGAAGGACGTAGCAAAAGGAACCCGCATTTCTTCTGTATCATTCAGGGATAAAAGTGTTGGATGGAATCGTTTTTCCTTAAAAATAGATTATCAGTCGGGCACATACCTCTGTGAGTTCTCGAATGACCCGTATATGAAGCTGTTCCTTTCGGATAATATCCTGCGTCCGTCCTGCTACAACTGTCCCGCAAAGGGCAATAACCGATTCGCCGACATAACAATAGCCGACGCATGGGGCATGGATAATGAGACAACATGGAGCTTTGACGATAAAGGACTTTCCTTGATCTTCGTACATACCGATAAGGGTTCTGAATATATAGAAAGTTTGAAAGCGGATCTCGATTTATGTGATGCGGATTACAGCAAAGCAATCTCAAATAATCCAAATGCCGTAACCAGCGCATCCGTGCCGCCGACAAGGCAGAGGTGCATGGATGAAATACTCTCAACCGAAAACACGGACTTTTCAAAGCTTGCGGGGAAATATGCGTTTCATAAAAGCCCCGTTCAAAGGGCGATGGGTCTGATAAAGCGAACGGTGAGAAAAATAATCAAGTGAGCGTCGGATACTGACAAAAGCGTTCAGCGCGCATTACGATAACCGGATACAGGAGAAAATACGGCTGTCTGAAAGGTGAACGGAGCATAAGATGAAGCTTGACAGATCAAAAAATACCGCGCGCAACATGGCGTTCGGCGTTGTGGCGAAGATATATAATCTGCTCTTGCCGTTCGTCATGCGCACGCTGCTCATATATACGCTCGGCATGGCTTACACGGGGCTCAACAGCCTGTTTACCTCCATACTGTCGGTGCTGAGCCTTGCGGAGCTCGGAGTCGGCTCGGCGATGACATTCAGTATGTATAAGCCGATAGCCGAGGACGACACCGCGACCGTCTGCGCGCTCATGCAGCTCTACAAGATATATTACCGCGTCATAGGGCTGGTTATTCTCGTCGTCGGCGCGGCGATAACTCCCGCTATGCCGTTCTTTATCAAAAGAGACGTGCCCGCGGATATAAATATCTATATTCTCTATGCGATAAATCTTCTGATAACCGTTTTGTCATATTGGCTGTTTGCATATAAAAACTGCATTTTATATGCTCACCAGCGCAACGATATCGGCGACAAGATAGGGCTTGCCGTCAATACCGTTAAATACGGACTCCAGGCAGTAGTGCTCATAGCGTTTAAAAATTACTATGCGTATATAATCGTGGCGCTCATGCTCGGAGTCATTTCCAATGTGGTGACTGCCGCAGTCTGCGACAGGCTGTACCCGCAGTACAAGGCAAAGGGAAAGCTTCCGAAAGAGCAGGTGCAGATAATCAACCGCCGCGTGCGCGATTTGTTCACCCTGAAGATAGGCTCGATAGTTATAGAGTCGTCCGACACCATTGTTATCTCGACATTCTTAGGTCTTACCGCACTTGCACGGTATCAGAACTATTTCTTTATATTTTCTTCGGTATTCGGCTTCGTGTCCCTTATCACAAGCTCGGCTCTCGCGGGAATCGGCAACAGCCTTGTTACCGAGAGCGGCGAAAAGAATTTCAACGACCTGAAGAAGTTTGCGTTCATACTTTCGTGGATGTCGTGCTTCAGCGTCTGCTGTCTCGCGTGTATGTATCAGCCGTTTATCGAGCTTTGGGTGAAGAAGGAAAACCTTTTGCCGTACGGCATGGTGATACTGTTCTGCGTCTACTTCTTCATAAAGCAGATGAATTCTCTGCTCAACCTTTATAAAGACGCCGCCGGCATCTGGCACGAGGACAGGTTCAGACCCTTAGTGACCTCCGCCGTAAACGTCATAATGAATGTCATAATGGTTCAGTTCTGGGGACTGTACGGAATCATACTTTCGACGGTGCTCAGCGTGCTGACGGTCAGCCTGCCGTGGCTCTTTCACAACCTGTTTACTACGGTTTTCCGCAGCGGACGCAGGGAGCTGTTCCTGAAAATTTCGGCATACGGCACAGTGTCCGCAGTTTCCTGCGCGATATGTATCGGCATAAGCCGCTTTGTCTCTTTCGATTCGCTTATTCTGACCTTGGCACTCAGGCTCGTCATATGCACGGTCATATCAAACGTCAACTTCCTCGGAATTTTCTTCAGGAGCGGCGAATTCAAGTCCACTGTCGCAACAGTAAATTCGGTGACCAAGGGCAAAATAAAATTCCTCAAAAAACTCATGTGAGGATTTAACGAGTAAAAAACAGCATTAAACTGCTGATTGGAGGTGCAATATGCACGCATATCTGATAATAGCGCACGAACAGTTCGACTTGCTCGAGAGCCTTCTCAAATGTATCGACGATGCGCGCAACGACATCTACATACACATCGACTCCCGCTCCGAGCTTGATATAGGGAGGATTGAAAAGGTTTTGCGGAATTCCCGCGTCGAGTTTGTCCCGCGCATACATATAAGATGGGGCGGCTTCGATATGGTCAGATGCGAATATATGCTTTTGGAGGCGGCGTTCAAGAACGGGCGAGAATACGAATATGTTCATCTCATCTCCGGAGCGGATCTGCCGCTTAAAAACCAGGATGAGATACACCGCTATTTCGATGCCCACAAGGGCGAGGAGTTTGTCCATTTCGGCGCTCCCGAGCCCACGGAAAAAGAGCTCCAGCGCGTCAGATATTATCATTTCGCCTCCGGCAGAAGAAACCTCTTCAATCGCTTTATCACAAAGGCGGAGACGGTTATCGGGCGTATGCTCGGAATCAACAGGATAAAGGGCAAGAAGATACAGCGCGGCTCGCAGTGGTTCAGCGTGACGGGCGAGTTTGCAAAATATCTTATTTCTCAAAAGGCTTTTGTCTTTAAACAGTTTAAGCACACATTTATCCCGGATGAATTCTTTGTTCAGACGGTTATGATAAATTCGGATTTTGCAAAGAATCTGCACAGCAAGAAGTTCGACAACGACCACAGGGCGTGTATGCGATGTATCGACTGGACGCGCGGTCACCCGTTTGTGTTCACATCGGGGGACTACGACGAGCTGATGAACTCCGGCTGTCTCTTCGCCAGAAAATTCAGCATTTCTCAGGATGATAAAATTGTCAAAAAGATAACCTCGACCGTTCTTAACGGCTGAAAACGGAGGATATAAGTGAAAAAGCTTTACGAAGATTATATTTTTCTTGTCCGTACCGCGCTTGAAGGCTCGCGGGCCGATGATTTCGGCGGCGATTTTGAAGCGCTTTTGGGCATTGCACGCGAACACAACATGACGAATATTTTGTGGTATGCCCTGCGTAAAAACAGAAGTGTTCCCACGCATATCGTAACGGAACTGCAGAGCAGCCACAATATGCTGCTGTTCAAGTGCGCCAATCAGAAGATGACGCGCGGCGAGCTTGAAGGACTGCTGTCGTCCGCAGGAATAAAGCATATGTTTTTAAAAGGCGCCGACGTCGCGCAGCTCTATCCGTCCGAGGATATGCGCGAGATGGCGGACATAGATGTCTATGCCGATCTCGACAGCCACGAGAATGTAAAGGAAGTTCTTTTACAGGCGGGCTACAGCTTCGAGGGGCATAAGGGGCACCACGATGTTTTTCACCGCGACCCGTTTATCTCGGTCGAGGTGCATGAATCCGTGCTCGACAAGCAGCGTGAGACGGGGCTTGACGCATATTTTGCGTCGCCGTGGGAGCTCGCTCAAGGCAGCGGCTTCGAATACCGCTTCGACCCGAGCGACAACTACATCTTCCTCATGGGACACCTCTTCGGGCATTTTCATCAGGGCGGCGTCGGAGTCAGATTCTTCGCGGATATGGCGCTCTATATGAAAAAATACGGGGACGAGCTTGATTGGGTTAAGATAGACTCCGTCTTTGAACGCTTCGGGCTGAGTGAAGTAATGCATAACCTGAAGGCTCTCGCCCTCCACTGGTTCGGCGACGAGCCGGAGAGCGACCTGCTCGACGAGATGGGCGAATATGTCTTTGAGTCCGGGAGCTACGGTAAGACCGCGCATATGGTCATGTACCTTGCCAATGAGGACGGGAAAAATTCATTTTCCGCGGCAGTCAAAAGAAAGCTCTTCATCTCTCCCGCGGAGATGCGCCGCCGCAGCAGAGCGGTTGACAGATGTCCGCTGCTTCTGCCGTTCGCGTATCTTGTGCGCGCGGTGAAAATAGTGTTCACCCGGTTCCGCGAATTTCGTGCGTGGATGCGCGGAGTGAAGGCCGCAGACAGCGAAGCTGTCAAAAATTATAAGGAAATGATGCGTCGTTTTGGAGTAAACTAAGAAAAAATTAAAATGACTTGATAAACTGCGCTGTGATATGTATAATTATAATGTTAGATATCTACGACCTTGAGAGGGGATTGTAATGGAAAAACTTAAGACCTTTGATGTTGATCTCAAACGCCTGTTCTTCGAAGTGCTCAAGAGACTTTGGCTGATACTGCTCGTCGGCATTATCTGCGGCGCGAGTATGTTCGTTTATGCCAAGTTCTTCATCACTCCGCAGTATAAGGCGACTGCGACCATCTATATTCAGAACTACACAGGCGATAACGACAAAAAAATATATTCGTCCGACCTCAGTGCTTCCCAGAACCTCGTCACTACATATCAGGGACTGTTTACGAGCGATAACGTTCTCAACAAAGTTAAAGAAAAGCTCGGCGACAATTACAGTGTCGATGCCATACGTGCGGCTTTTACCGCCGAGGCTGTTGAGGATACGCCCATACTCAAAATATCTATCAGCGATCATGACCCCGAGCAGGCCGCAAAGATAGTCAACGAGATAGCCAAGGTTGCCCCGGACGCTATCATGAACCTCGTTGAGGGCAGTTCGGTTAAGGTTGTTGACCTTTCGCGGGTGCCTACGGAAATATCTTATCCCTCTTATAAAAAGCTGGCTCTTATCGGCTGCGTCATAGGCGCAGGATTAACCCTTGCGATAATAGTTCTTCTCGTCCTTTTCAATTCATATATCGAGGGAGAAGAGGATATAACAAAGCTTTTCGATGCGCCCGTCATCGGAAAGATACCCGACTTTACCCTCTATGACGATAAAGGCGAAAGAAAGAAAGCCATTTTTTCAAAGAAGGGGGGCGCGTCTAAATGAAGCTTATCAGAAGAAAGAATAAAGTAAGCAGCCACCATTCTCCGTCCCAGCGCAAATACATTCTCGGCGACAATACAAGCTTCATAGTTGACGAGGCATACAACACCCTGCGAAGCAATATTGTTTTCTCCATGCCCAACAAGGGCTGCAAGGTCGTTGAGTTCACAAGCTGCGGAATGAGCGACGGCAAGAGCATTAACGCCCTGAATACCGCGATAACCTTCGCCGAGACAAACGTCAAGGTTCTGCTCATAGACTGCGACCTGCGCCGTCCGAATATAAACAGACTTCTTGCGCGCAAGTCGTCGCCCGGACTTACAAACGTCCTTGTCAACGCCTGCTCTCTTGATGATGCCATTGTCAGAATCGACGATTACAGCCTCGATGTCATATTCTCGGGCTATCTCCCTCCCAACCCCAGCGAGCTGCTGAGCAGCGAAGCTTTTGCGGAGCTTATGGAGACGCTCAAGGCAAGATATGACTATATATTCATCGATACTCCGCCCGTTGCGGCCGTTATCGATGCGGCGGTCATCTCTAAGCACACAAACGGCGCCGTTGTCGTTGTCCGCCCGGGAACGACGAAGAAAGAGGAGCTTGTCAACGTTGTAAGCCAGCTTGAGTTCGCCGACGCAAAGGTTGTTGGATTCGTTCTCAACTGCGTTGACGATGAGCACAGCGGATATTATTACCGCGGAAAGTATAAGTACAACTATACTTACGCCTATGTCCACGGAGCGGAGAACGCAAAAAGCGCCAAAAACACAAAGAGCAGCTCCAGAAGCGAGAATCAAAAATCGAAATAAATCCGTATAGTCTTACAGACGGAACAGGCAAAACGAATAAAAATAAAGGTCATAATCCGCGGTATCAGCCGTGAATTATGACCTTTTTCTTTTTATACGCTTTTTATTTGCCCTCGTTTTGGAGCTTCTGCATATCCGCGGCGCGGATAGCGGTTCTCATTATCTTGCCGCTGTTGGTCTTGGGCAGTTCCTTGACGAACTCGACAACGCGGGGATATTTATACGGCGCCGTAGCGTGCTTGACGTGGTTTTGTATCTCCTTGACAAGCTCTTCGCTCGGTTCATAGCCCTTTGCAAGCACGATGGTCGCCTTGACGACCTGACCTCTGTCGGGGTGCGGCAGAGCGGTGACGGCGCACTCGAGCACCGACGGATGCTCCATCAGCGCACTCTCGACCTCAAACGGGCCTATGCGGTAGCCGGAGCACTTGATAACATCGTCGTTTCTGCCGACGAACCAATAGTAGCCGTCGCCGTCGCGCCAAGCGGTATCGCCGGTGTTGTAATAGCCGAACTTGAAGCTCTTCTCCATCGCGCCGTCGTCCTTCCAGTAGTCGCGGAAGAGCCCCGTCGGATGACCTTTATCTACCCTTATGCAGATAGAGCCGACCATACCGTCCTCGCACTGCACGCCGTTTTCGTCGAGCAGGGCGATATCATAGCCGGGCGCGGGCTTGCCCATTGAGCCGGGCTTTATCTCGACCCACGGATAGTTTGCGAGCAGAACGGAGGATTCGCTCTGGCCGAAGCCCTCGTAGATTCTCATGCCCGTCAGCCTCTCTATCTGGTGAAAAACCTCGGGGTTGAGCGGTTCGCCCGCGAGGCAGGCGTGCTCGATATAGCTGAAATCGTATTTTGAAAGATCCTCTTTTATCAAAAAGCGGTATATCGTCGCGGGAGCGCAGAAGGTGCTCGGGCGGATGCGCTCCATGGCTTCGATCATATCTATCGGGTGAAACTTCTCCGTGTCATATGCGCCGACAGCCGCGCCGCATATCCACTGGCCGTATATCTTGCCCCATGCGAACTTTGCCCAGCCGGAGTCAGTCTGGGTCATATGTATCTTGTTCTCCTTGACGCACTGCCAATATCTCGCGGTCGTTATCTGACCTAATGCGGAGGAGTAATCGTGACGCACCATCTTGGGCATTCCGCTTGTGCCGGAGGAGAAGTAGAGCAGAGCCGTATCTGTGACGACGGTTCTCTTCTCGGGGTCGGTCGGGCGCTCGAACTCCGTGGAATAGCCGCCGATAACGGAGCGGTAATCTATCGCGCCGTCAACGGGCTTGTCGCCGACGGTGACATAATATTCGAGATTCGGGCACTCGGGCAGGGAGTCGCGGACGTGCTGAACAACATCGTCGTCGCCGACGGTTATGAGCATTTTAACGCCCGCCGCATTTATGCGGTAGACATAGTCCTTCTTCATCAGCTGGAACGATGCGGGGATGACCGCTGCGCCGATTTTATGCAGCGCGGTTATAATAAACCAGACCTCGGGGCGCTGCTTCAGGACGAGCATAACTATGTCGCCTTTCTTTATTCCCTGGTCGAGCAGGAAGTTTGCAGCCCTGTTGCTGTTGTCTTTTACGTCTTTAAAAGTGTATCGCGCCATGTCGCCCGCGTCGTTGGTCCAGACGAGGGCGAGCTTTTCAGGCTCGATATCCGCCCATGCGTCAACAACGTCGAAGCCGAAGTTGAAATCGTCGGGCACGTTTATTTTGAAGTTCTGCTTCATGTCCTCGTAGCTGTCAAAATCGTATCGGGGACAAAAGCGTTTGATTATATCATCCATTGTTGTTTTCCTTTCGGGAGTATCGCAGATTATTCGTTGATAACGGTCAGGAATCTCGTCCTGCCGTCAACCGCCGCCTGACCGTGCGGGAGATTCGGGTCAAAATAGATAGCGTCGCCCTCGCTGAGTATAAACGAGTTCTTGCCGACGGTTATCTTTACCTTGCCCTCGAGGACAAGGTTGAACTCCTGCCCGGAATGCATGACGAGCGCGGGCTCGGGCTCCTGCTCCTCGAGCGTGACGAGCATGGGCTCCATTTGGCGGTTCTTGAAATTAAATGCGAGACTCTCGATATAATAGCCGGCATATCTGTCAACGCGGACTCCGTCGCCGCGCCTGACGATAGTGTAACTGTCCATTCTCGGGGACTCGCCGGTCATTAATACGGTGCAGTCCGTGCCGAGCACAGCCGCTATGGCATAGAGCGCGCTTATCGGGATATCCTTTTCGCCCGACTCGTATTTTTCATACTCATCGTAGGAAATATTCAGCTTCTCCGCCATCTCGGCAGTCGATATTTCAAGGATTTCGCGAAGCTCCTTTATTCTTTTGGGTATCTGCAAAAGCTCTTCGTTCATTTTGTCCCTTCCTTTCCGTATATTCGCAGTCTTTTATACAAATAATACTCTACTATTTTACTCTACATATATCTGTTTTTCAAGTACACAGATATAAAATATGAGCATAAAAATAATTGCGTTTTTGTTGTTTTTACAATAGAAAAGCGTATGCTTATATGCTATAATATAAAACTGAAAACGAAGCGAGGAGGATCGGTATGAAAAATATAACCGAAGATATAAAATATATCGGAGTCAACGATCACGTTATCGACCTGTTTGAGAGCCAATACGCGGTGCCCAACGGCATGGCGTACAACTCATATGTTATTCTCGATGAAAAAATTGCCGTTTTTGACACTACGGACAGCCGTTTCACCGACGAATGGCTCGGTAATCTCGAAGCCGCTCTCGACGGCAGGAAGCCCGATTATCTCATAATCCAACACGTTGAGCCCGACCATTCCTCGGGCATCGCTGCGTTTGCCGAGGCCTATCCCGAGGCGGTCATAGTCGGCAACGACAAGACATTCACTATGATAAACAACTTCTACGGCGGGAATTTTATCAAAAATTCCCTCTCCGTCAAGAACGGCGACACGCTCTCCCTGGGCAGGCATGAGCTGAGCTTTATCTTTGCGCCTATGGTCCACTGGCCCGAGGTCATGATGACCTATGACGCTGAGGACAAGGTGTTTTTCTCCGCCGACGCGTTCGGTAAGTTCGGAGCGCTCGACACGGACGAGGATTGGGCTTGCGAGGCGAGAAGATACTATTTCGGCATCGTCGGAAAATACGGCGGGCCGGTTCAGACGCTGCTCAAGAAGGCTGCCGCTCTCGATATCGCCGTGATATGCCCGCTCCACGGCCCTGCGCTCACCGAGAACATCGGCTATTATCTGAATCTCTATGACATCTGGTCATCCTACGGCGTCGAGAGCGAGGGCGTCTGCATAGCCTATACGTCCGTCTACGGCAACACGAAAAAGGCCGTAGAATATCTTGCCGAGCAGCTCAGGGCGAACGGCTGCCCGAAGGTGGCGATAAACGACCTTGCCCGCTGCGACATGGCCGAGGCTGTCGAGGACGCGTTCCGCTACGGAAAGCTCGTGCTGGCGACGACCACCTACAACGGCGGTATATTCCCGTTCATGCGCGAGTTTATCGACCATCTGACCGAGCGCGGATATCAGAAGCGCGCCGTGGCGTTCATAGAGAACGGCTCATGGGCTCCGACTGCCGCGAGGAACATGGCGAAGATGCTTGAAAACAGCAAGGATATCGAGCAGGTCGGCACGGCGACTATTCGTTCCGCAATGACCGACGAGAACAAAGCTCAGCTCGACGAAATTGCAAAGAAGCTCGCATAACAGCAGAATAGAAAGAACTGCCGAGCCCGTAAAAAGGCTTCGGCAGTTTTTATTTTAATATAGACCCGAGCTTGCAAAACACGTCTTTCGTCTCCGGCAGGAACGGGACAAGCTGAAAATCATGGAACAGCCCGTCGTATTTAAAGAGCTTCGCGTCTATGCCGGCTGAAAGGGCGTTTGCAAAAGCCGTGTCGGTGTCGCTCTCTCCGACCTCTGCCGTTCCGCAGAAAAACACAGTCGGCGGAAAGCCCGAAAAATCGGCAAACGAAACGGAGAGATACGGATCCGAAAGGTCATGCTCTCCGGCATACTTCGGGCGGCGCCTGAAATATGCTTCGTGTTCGTGAAAGCTCTCTTTCTTCGCTATGCCGTAAAACGGGTCGCTGTGGCAGTTGCGCTCATAGGATTCGCCGCAGGCCGTCATATCGCCCCAGAGCGAAAAGCAGACGAGCTTTTTCGGCATCGGTCTGCCGGAATCTCGAAGCTTTTGCGCGAGGGCGAGCACTAAATTTGCGCCGCTGCTGTCTCCGACGGCTATAACATTTTCGGGCTTTACGCCCTTTGCCGTCAGCATATTCCACGCTGACATTACATCATCGAGCTGCGACGGAAAAATATATTCGGGCATAATTCTGTAGTCGACGCTGTATACGGCGGCTCCGCCCGCGGTGCGGCTGTATTTCAGCGCAAGGCGGCGGTAGAGGTCGATAAGCTTTATTTTGAAGCTCCCGCCGTGAATATGAAAAATCACGGTATCCGTTCCCGCATTTTCGGGAACGAGACTTTCCACAAAGCATTCGCCGCATGGCGTGCGGGTCAGGGTGCAGCCCCGTGGCGGCCTAAATCTGCTGCGGCTGTTCTCGGTCGCCGCACCAGCGTTTGCGCTCATGTTTTCGTTTTTTATGAAGCGCGAATGGAACACTGCGCTCAAAACGGCGCTCATTATTTTTGCGGTAACGGAAGCCACGGTCACACTTCCTTTTCGAGCACGGCGTTCATGTTTTTGACGAGCGGATTCATGATAAACGGGATGAGCGTGCCCGCCTTTATGAAGCAGTAGACCTCGTTCCACAGCCCGTAAAACGCAAGCTTTTGCTCCGCCTTTTCGCTCGCACCGTACTTTTTGAGATAAGTATCGCAGAGAAAGAAACGCTTTCCGCTGAGATTGTTGAACTGAAATAAATCATATTCGCGGTCGGCATACATGGAATTGAGCGGATCGATAAAGCCCGTTATCTCAAGTCCCTTGCCGACCATTATGTTGCCGACATTCAGGTCGCCGTGTATGAGGCAGGCGTCGGAGACGGGCTGAGAGAATATACTTGAAAACCTGTCCCTCGCGCGGGTCATGGTCGAGACGATCTCGGCGGACAGCTGCCCGTTTTCCGAGAGCTTTTTTGCGGCAGAGTAGACCTCCTCCATGAACGGCTCATAGCACTCGCGCCACGACGAAAAGCAGGGCTTCACCGTGTCGCCGAATTTGTCGCTGCGGCACTCGTGTATATCATGGAGCGCGTCGGTCACTCTGTCGGCAAAGTCAAGCCGTGCGCTCTTTGCATACAGGAGCTTGCCGAATGACATAAAGAGCGTTTTGCCCTCGATTTTATCCATAATATAGCAGTCGAACGGTATGTCGCCGTCGGCGCAGCGGGAACAGAGAACTTTAGGCATACGCACGCCGCAATTTTCGGACAGAAGCCGCAAATCGTGCGTCTCTTTGCCGAGCATCCCGTCGGCGCGCAGGAACTTTACGACCGCCTCGCCGCCGTCGCGGAGAGTCACGCCGACAGCCGTCCCGAACGAGCCGCCGCCGAGATTTTTTGTTTTTACGCCGCTTTTGCCGAGTCCCTCTTTGCAGACGGCGAGCGCATATTCCGCCGCCTTTTCGCGCTCAAGGGTTTTCGGGGTTACTCTTTCGACATTCATAACACCGCTCCGTTTCGTATTTATTCAATACAGATTCTATCAAATTTCAAGCAGATATAAAATATCCCGGGGACGCTTTTTTCTATCCCCGGGAAACTTTATTCGGTCATTTTTCTGTATGCGCTCGGCGTCATGCCGTAGAAGGCAAAGAACTGCTTATATAGCCCCGACGGATTTGTATACCCCGTTTCGCGGGCTATGTCGTCTATTGAGAGCTCCGTCCCGTTCATAAGCTGAACCGCTTTTTGCAGCTTGTATGACAGGAGCAGCTCCGAAAATCCCGAGCCGAGGCGGTCTTTTATCATTCGCCCCGCATATTTTGTGCTGTAACCGAGCGCTGCGGCAAAGCCTTTCAAAGACGCGGAGCCGATATTCTCGTCAAAATAGCGGTCAAGCTCGTCTGCAAGCTGTTTGTCGAAGCTCTCCGCGGAGCGCAGAAGCTCAATGAACAAAAGCGAGAGACAGCTCTCGATCGCGCGCTCCGAATATTCCGCGCCGCCGTAGTATTCGCCGAGCAGACGCATGACAAGAAAATTCACCCGCTCCGACGTTCTGTCAAACACTGTCAGCTCATCGCCCAATTCCAAGCCCTCGGCGCATTTTTTAAACAGCTCTTTCGGGATAACCGTTTTTATTATATTATCCCCCTTGCGGCTCTTTTCGAGCGAATGCACCGTGCCGGGCGGAAAGAGGCACGCCTGACCTTTTTTGAGCGTCAAGCTTCGCTCGGGGTTTTTGAAATGCTGAACGCACTCGCCCGACAGAATATATATGAACTCGTAGAACGAATGCCCGTGATAATACGGACGCTGGCAGGCGGTGTGCTTTCGCATATGAAATTTTTCGGATTTTCTCGTCGGGATGAACATCTGCCCGTCCGCGCCGAGAGTTTCGAATGTAGCCTCGTCAAAGCCCACCGAAATTATTTTGTCCGCCTCTTCAAACTCCTCGGCAATCATGTGCCTTACGGCCTCCTCAGAGAGCGCGGTGTTATAATCCTCGCGCTCATGGAGGTCGAGAAGTCGGGAGAATCCGCTGTTCGTCATAGAATCACACCCTGTCTAAGGTTCGTTTACTCAACTTATAAAAACTCCGCTATGGTTGCGAGAAACACTTCCCCGTAGCGAATGGCTTTTCTTTGACCGACTCCGGAGACCTCCATGAATTCGTCCCGGGTTTTCGGCTTTATGCGGCACATATCTATAAGCGTTGCGTCGCTGAAAACGACATACGCCGGTACGCTCTGCCGCATGGCGAGGCTCTTTCGCAGCTCCTTGAGAGCGATGAGCAGCTTTTCGTCCGCAGGGGACAGAGCCGCACTTTTTGCCGACGAAGCCTTCTTTTTCTGCGGGATTTCGAGCATCATGCGCAGAGTCTCGCTGCCCGTTAAGACGCCGCGGCTTTTCGGCGTGAGTCTCAATATGGGGTATTCGTCGCCCTCGGCCGTCATATATCCGTTTTCGCAGAGGTGTTCGATGATATCGCGCAGCCGCTTTTCGGTGCAGTCCGCCATTATGCCGTAGGTCGATTGGCGGCTGAGCCCGGCGGAAATCAGCCGCTCGTTCTTGCTGCCGCGAAGAACGTCGCAAATGACCTTCTTGCCGTAGCGCTGACCCGTCCGCGCCACGCATGACATTATCTTCTGCGCGTCGACAGTGATATCCGTGTTCTCATGGTTTGAAAGGCAGTTCGAGCATTTGCAGCACCGCTCGGGGCTCTTGTCGCCGAAATATTCAAGTATGAATTTGCGCAGACACTTGTGCGTCGTGCAGTAAAAAGTCATCTTTTTGAGCCGCTCCCTGTCGCGGCGCCTGACCTCCTCCTGCTCGTCCTCGGTGAGATCGGGGTTCGGCTCGGAGTTGTTTATCAAAAACTGATTTGTCCGCACATCCTTTGAGCTGTAAAGAAGAATGCAGTCCGCGTTTCTTCCGTCGCGCCCGGCGCGTCCGGCCTCCTGATAGTAGCTCTCCATATTTTTCGGCATATTGTAGTGGATGACGAACGAGACGTTCGACTTGTCTATGCCCATGCCGAACGCATTTGTGGCAACCATTATCGGCGCACGGTCATAGACAAAATCGTCCTGATTGAGCCTGCGCTCGTCCTCGTCGAGACCCGCGTGATAGCGCGTCGCGGTGAAGCCGTTTTTGTTCAGCAGCTCGCACACTTCCTCTACGGCCTTTCGCGTCGAGCAGTAGACTATGCCGGACTCGCCCTTACGCTCTTTTATCAGCTTCATAAGCGCTATCGATTTCTTATTCGGATGCATGACCGAGAAGAATAAATTGGGGCGGTCGAAGCCCGTTGCGACAACGAAAGGGGAGCGAAGCTTCAGCAGATTTTTTATATCCTCCCTGACAGTGCCTGTGGCTGTTGCGGTGAACGCGCCGACAACGGGGCGCGAGGGGAGAGACTCGATAAAATCCGGAATTTTAAGATAGCTCGGGCGAAAATCCTGCCCCCATTGCGAGACGCAGTGCGCCTCGTCCACAGCGATCATGGATATGCTGAGGCTGCGGCATATTTCGAGAAAGGCGGGCGCACAAAGCCGCTCGGGAGCAACATAAATTATCTTATACTTGCCGTTTTCCGTGTTTTGCAGCACTTTCAGATACTGCGCGTGAGTAAGCGAGCTGTTGATATATGCCGCGGCGACGCCCGACTGGACGAGTGCGCTGACCTGATCCTTCATCAGCGAGATCAGCGGGGAGACGACTACGGTAACGCCCTCAAACATCAGCGCCGGCACCTGATAGCATATCGATTTTCCCGCGCCCGTCGGCATTATGCCCAGAACATCGCGCCCGCCGAGCAGGCTGTCGGTTATCCTGTCCTGTCCCTCGCGAAAGGAATCGTGACCGAAATATTCTTTTAACACGCCGTACTTGTCCCGCACGCGCTCGCCGCCTTCAACCTTGATTTATGACATAATTATACTCCGAACGGCAGAAAACATCAAGGCGATAAATGCCGCAATCGCTTTAAAACGCGCGTCGGTTGCCTGCGGCACTGCGCTTGTCACGGCATAAATTGCGAAAAGAGTGCTTTTGTGCGGATTTTTGTGTAAAAATGACAAAAAAATATTTGTCAGCTATTGACATATTTTTTTAAATAATACATAATAAAACTATGAAAAACAACGCAACACTGTGCGGACATCGGTTGCATATGTTTTTCAGGGGTTTGTTTATTTGATTTGAACGAGGTGCTGTGAAAAAAAGGTGACAGTATGAAGAAATATCTGATTATCAACGCAGATGATTTCGGGATGTGCATGAGCGCAAATGAAGCTGTTGAGTCGCTGTTTCTCAATGGCAGGCTTCGTTCCGCCACGATTATGATGCCCTGCGAGGCGTCAACCGCGGCGGTCGGCTTTGCTCTTGCACATCCCGAATTTTCAATTGGGGTGCATCTCACGATGACAAGCGAGTGGGACACATATAAATGGAGACCGCTCACTGACGGCAGGAGCCTTGTCGATGAGAGCGGATTTATGTGGAAAACGGCAAAGCAGGTTGAAAAAAACGCAAAGCTTAAAGAGCTGCGAGCCGAAATTTGCGCTCAGGTTGACAGGGCGCTTTCGCTCGGACTCAAGCCGTCGCACCTTGATAACCATATGGGCTCGCTCTACGGAAATCAGACGGGGCGGCTTTCGCTGCTCATGATGACGCTTCGCATCTGCGGGAAATACGGCTATCCGTTTCGTCTTTTTATGAAAGCCGACAGGGAGCTCTGCCCGAGGGATATACCGTGGGCGATATACAGAGTCGCGCCCATTATCACGTCTCTTCTTGCGAAAATAAATCACGTCGTCCTGCCCGATTATTTGCTCTTCCCCGATTGGGGCGAGCCCGGAATCAAGGACAGCTACGAGAAATACCGCGAGCGGATGCTGTATCTTTGGACTCACATTCCGCCGGGAGTGACAGAGACGTTCGTTCATCCGACCAAGGAGAGCGATGAAATAAAAGAAATCACCGAGGATTGGCGGGACAGGGCGTGGGAATACCGTCTTATGGACGACCCCGAAACCGAAAAATATCTGAACGAGCACGGAGTGTATCTTATCAGCTACCGTGAGCTTACGGAAATGAGGCGCAAAAAGAACAGCCACAAAACATAAAATTAAAAAGAAGGGAGCCCTCAGCTATGAGTAACGCAAAAGCACTGAAAAGAATTCCGTCAATAGACCGTTTCCGGGGTACTGTTATCTTCTCGATGATAATTTTCCAGTTCATTGAGTATTTTAAGAACCTCGGAGCAGCGGCGAATATTGCTCTCCATGCGCCCAAGGAGGACGCGTTCTATATTCTGCCGAATTTTGCGATCGCGGATATTATCGCGCCGATGTTTATTCTTGCAATCGGACTTACCTACATTCCGTCGCTGAAAAGGCGCATTGAGCGCGACGGAAAGAAAAAGGCGAGCATCCACTTTGTCGGACGTTATCTGACCCTTATCGGCATCGGAATGACGATGGACGGGGTGAACGACCTGCTCGGCGGAAAAGATAACCCCATTGAAAAGGTCTGCAAGATTGTCTCTCTGACAGTCGTGGTGCTTCTGCTCCTTTACGGGGTTCTGCGTCTGTTTAAGGCGAAGAAAATCGCCCATTATATCGGAGTTGCGCTCGGAGCGGTTGTAGTTTTATACGGCGTTTTCGGAATAGTTCTCGCGGCCGTCAACGGCGTTATGCTCGTTAGCGGAAAGACCGGAGATTCGTACCATCACTGGATGGTGTTGCACCATATCGGCTTTGCCGGACTTGTGGCGCTGCCGTTTGCTCTGATAGACGGGAAGAGGGCGACGCTCATCCGTTTTATAAGCGCGGCGATGATCCTTGTTCTTTTCACGCTGTTCCATGAGGCGAGCTTCTCATGGACTCAGTTCCCGAACAATATGGAGCTTGTCGATAAGGTAGCCGACGGCGGAATACTCGGCGGCTTCGCGTGGGGAGCTATGCTTATACTGTATCTTGCGTTTTCCGATTTGTACTATAAGGGCAAAAAGCAGTTCGGAATCGCGCTCGGAGTTTTTGCGCTGATAACGGCGGGAATAACCGCAGGCGTATTTGCGACTCTGCCCGCGGGCACAGACACATGGGCGGGAGCCCTGAGCTCGTTCCTGCCGATAAACAAAGGCAGTGTCAGCCCGTCGTATGTTATTATCTCCGCATTCCTTTCTCTCCTGACGTTCTCGATTTTCGATCTCTTCAACGGCTTTATGCCGAAGTTCGATCCGCTGCGCTGGTGGGGCAAAAACCCGATTCTCATGTACTGCATAGAGTTCGCGGTAATAGGCGGATTGACTGTTGCACTGGAGGATTTCTTTAAGACAGCTTCCGTGCCGGTATCGGTGCTGATAATCGCGGCGGTAATTGTGGCGTTGACGTCTCTGACATATGTCCTTGACAAGAAAAATATTATTGTCAAGCTTTAAGCCGACCTTGCTCTGTCGGGACTGTATCAGCCGGTTATAACCGCTGCGGCGCATAAATTTCACAAAACAGAAGAATGCGGCCTTCATTTCTTTAATTTAAACATAACTGTCCTCCGAACGGCAGAAAACAAAAGAAAATCGGCGGTGTCGGGCATCCGATACCGCCGATTTTCATAATAGCTTTATACTGTTTCAAGGAATGCTTTGTGAGCATCTTGTTCTTGAGAATACCCTTTGTGCAGTCGCGCAGGGCTGTTCCGAAGCCTATCGGGTCGTTTTTGTAGGCCGGCTTCATTGAGGGGCTGAGCGTAATTTTGCGCACGCTCCAAAGCATACAGAGCAGCTCGTTGTTGCGCGCATATACGGCGAGAACGGGGTCCATATAGCCGTAACCGGTGAGGTTTGTATACGCGTCCGTGATAACCATTCCGTCGAAGCCCCACTCGTTTCTGAGCAGGTCAACGAGCAGCTCGGGCGTGCCGCCGCACCATGTTTTGCCGAGACGGTTAAACGCGCTCATTATGCCCTTTGCGCCGCCCTCCTTGACGGCTATTTCAAACGGCTTGCAATAGATCTCTCTTATTGCCTGCTCATTTGACCAGACATGGATGCCCATTCGTGCGGTCTCCTGGTCGTTGAGCGCGAAATGCTTGACAGTTACTAACAGTATATACAAAAGCAACCGCGTGGGCGGCTGCTTTATGTCTTAGATAGATTATATGAGCTTATTCATGCGACTCGTCTTTTTCGTCGAGTCTTTCACGCAGGGCTTTATTCTCATTTTTCAGCTCTTCGAGCTCATCGAGAATATCGTCGCTGCGGGCGCTGCTTTTGAACGAATGTATGAGCACGGTGACAAATGTAACTACGGCCAAAATATAAGTGGTAGAGACCATCGCATCATTGAAGTCGGTGCCTGGTGCATATTTGATAATCAAGTGAAACATCAACAACACGGCAATCACGATGCCGATGGTTATTTTTTGCCATTTCCTCATAGAGATGCCTCTCTTTTTTTTAAACTCTGTAGAGTAATCCCATTTCAAAGGACAATAATAGTCTTTATGGGATGTAGTAAAATCTTTTTTATAATAAAATTCTTTATTACTTGTGTTTTTTATGTATTGTACTCATAATAGCTTCAGTTGAATTTTGTCACCTCCATATGGCAATTGCAACTATCAACATAAGAATACCGTTTAAACAAATAAAAGTCAAAGTTTTTATCAAATATTTTCTAAACTTGTAATTATACACAAAAACACAGCAAACGTATTGTGCAATATAGCAAAAAAAGGCAGCCTTTCGACAGCCTTTTGTTAAATCTGATTTATTCCGCGACTTTCAGTGTCAGCTCAAGTATGCACTTGACGCTCGTCTCAAGGTCGGCGCGGGTTATCTTGCCGCTTTCAAACGCCGCTTTCAGCTCCTCGGGCTCGCCGTCGCCCATCTTGATGTCATTGCCGGCGAGGACCTCGTCGGAGTGGCTGCTGTGAACGCCCCAGTCGGTCGTGACGGCGCCCTTGAAGCCCCATTCGTTGCGGAGCAGCTCGGTGAGCAGCTCATAGCTTACCGAGGTGTGGGAGCCGTTGATGAGATTGTAGGAGGACATAATTGTCCACGGATCGGCCTCTCTGACGCATATCTCGAAGCCGCGCAGATAAATCTCCCTGAGCGCACGCTCGGAGACTCGGGAATCGCATTCAAAGCGGTTCGATTCCCTGTTGTTGCAGGCGAAGTGCTTGACCGATGCGGCTATCTTCTGCGACTGGATGCCGCGCACATCGGCGGCGCAGCACTTACCGGCGAGCAGGGGATCCTCGGAAAAATATTCGAAGTTTCGCCCGCACAGGGGATTGCGGTGGATGTTCATGGCGGGTGCGAGCCATACGCCTAAGTTGTTCTCGCGCAGCTCCGCGCCGCCCGCAGCGCCGATTTCTTCTATAAGCTCGGTGTTCCAGGTGCAGGCCAAGAGCGTTGCGCACGGCCATGCGGTGGTAGGCACGCCCGTTGAAGCGTTGAGGCGCAGACCCGCAGGTCCGTCGGCAGTCGGGAGCGGCGGCACGTTGAGCCGCCTCATTCCGCCGAATGCGCCGGTGTTGCAGACTCCGGGCTGATTCTGGTGCCCGCCGACAAAGTCGATAAGCTCGTCTACGGTGAACTGCTTTATAAATTCGTCGAGCGTTATCGTCTCGCCGACTTCGTCGAATTTCACCGTCTCGGCGGGGGCTTTTGCTTCTATCTCCGCGTGAGTGCCGCGATTGCGGACAGGCTCGCCCGTCGGGAGGCTTTCAAAGCTTCCGTCCGAGAGCAGACGCTTTTCGAGCTTTGTTGGTCTGCAAAGGGACTTTGATTCTTTTATAATTATGTCATCGTTTAAAACGAACTCGTATTTGAGCTTTTCCGTCGCCCTGACGGAGGCTCCGAGGTGGAACGAATATGCGCCCTTTTCGAGCACGAACGCGGATTTCTTTATTTTGCCCAAATCGTCGAAGCTCGCCATATCGCTTATATCAAAGCTCAGCGCGAGGGACTCCGATTCGCCGGGGGAGAGGAGCTTCGATTTTTTGAATGCGGCGAGCTCCCTTGCGGGCTTGCCGAGCTTGCCTTGCGGCGTGCTGTAATATAGCTCGACCACTTCTTTGCCGGGCACCTTGCCGACGTTTCTCACCGTCACCGCGGCGACTATTTTTCCGTCGCTCTCGCCGCAGAATGCGCCGCTGAACTCAAAGTCGGTATAGGACAGGCCGAAGCCGAACGGGTAGCGCACCTTTTCGGCGGCGCCGGGCACGGTCTCAAAATAGCGGTAGCCGACATATATATCGTCAAAGTAGTCGAGATGTTCAAAGCCGGTCAAAAATTCCTGCGCGTTCTGATATGCATCGTAGGAGACGGGGATAGTGTCGGCAAGTCTGCCGGAGGGGTTGACGTCGCCGCAGATGATGTCCGCCGTCGCCGTGCCACCCTCGAGACCGCCCTGCCAGCCGAAGATTATCGCGCCGACCTTTTCGTTCTCCGCAAAATACTCGCAGTCTACTACTGCGCCGGAGTTCAGGACTATAACCGTGTTCGGAAAAGCGGCGGTGACGCGGTCGATGAGGCTCTTTTCCGTGTCCGAAAGATAGTAGTCGCCGGGTATGGCCTTTCTGTCAACGCCCTCCGCGGAGAAGCGGCTGAGAGTTATTATTGCAATATCCGCATTTTTGGCGGCCTCGGCTATCAGCTCGTCGGGCATATGCGCCTCGGCAACGTGCATACTCGCGAAGGTGTCGTAGATTATGTCGTCTTTTTCCTTGCAGAAGGACATGGCGTTGACCCTGTCCCATATCTTCTCTACCTGAGCGCGGGTCGGGATGCGTTTGCCTGCCTCCTTGACGTATTCCTTGTAGAACTCGGCGGTCGGCTTAAAGACGCTGACCTTGCCCTCGTCCTCTTTCAACTTGAAGCCGTCGTAGATGTTGTGGGTATAGGCGCAGAAAACGTCGCCGCTTCCGCCGCCGCCCTTTATGTATTCGACGGTCGCCTTGCCGAAGAGCGCAACTCTTGTCCCGCGCTTTAGCGGCAGAGTTCCGCCCTCGTTTTTGAGCAGCACCATGCCTTCGCCGGCGGCTCTTCTTGAGAGCTCGGCGTGCTCGGGCGAGCCCGTGACCTTTCGGCCGTCAACGCCCAGCGGTAGGCAGGGCTGATATCTGAATCTCGCATACTTGTCCATAGCTTTTCCGTCCTTTTATGTAAAATTAATTAAGCTCGTCTTGTGCTGTGCGGTCAAAGAAAAAACACTCCGACTCATACGAATCCGGGATATTCTCGTCGATGACTATCAGTCTGCCGCCGTGCCTGTCTCCGTAGGAGTGATAGCCCGCGCTCGGGGATTGAACGAGCCTTATCCCGTCGACCTTTGCGGTGAAGGTGTTTATATGGTCATGCCCGAAGAAGGCGGCGACGATGTCGCCCGTTTTCTTCCAGCTTTCAAATTCTTCGCCGTTTTCGAGCGGCGGGCAGGGGGACTCGCGGAGCACGCCGTCGAGCAGAGCGCCGTCCGGGACGGAATAGCGCCGAGCGCCGAGAGAAAATTCGCCGTTCGGGTCTTTTTTCAAGGCGTCGTATTCCTGAATGACAGGGATATGCTGAAACAGCAGAGCGGGCACGGTCTTTCCGCAGTTTTGAGCCTTCAGCTCGGCGGCACGTCTCTCGTACCACTCTATCTGGTCTCTTTTCACATATCCGTATCCCGCGTCCTTTATAATATTGAAACCGCCGTCTCTGATATAGTCGCCCGAGTCGATGCACCAGATGTTCCATGCCGTGCGGCTGCCGTCGGAGGAGAGAACGGGCAGGCTGCAATTCGCGCAGCCGGAAACATCCTCGTCGTTCATAGTGCTCCTGAAATTTTCATATTCGGCATATATGCAAATCTGATTTTCCTTTGCGAGGAAAGGCAGCTGCGGCTGAGCCTCGGCGTCGTGGTTGCCGAAAACTATGGCGAGCGGGATGTTTTTCTCCGCTATCGGCGCGACTATCTTTTTGACGGTCTTATACATATATTCATATGTGAACTCCTGCCAGTAGCCGCTGATATTGTCGCCGCCGAAAACCACGAGGTCGGGACGGGCGAGTTCAATGCATCGGCGGATTAATTTCAGTGTATTTTCGCTTTTTTTTACAGGAATCCGCCTGTCCTCGTCGTCGTCCATCTCGGGGTCTACCTCGTGGATGTCCGTAAGGTGCAGAATACGGAATTTTCCGTCCGCGCCGAAGCGCAGGGGAGCCTGCTTTTCTCTTATGTATTTCTTTGAATCCGGCAGTCCTTTTGCCATAACGCTTCCTCCGATGTTTGATATTGAAATTATATACTCGTTCGGACACAGTGTCAATATTCTTGTTACATTTTCGCAAAAACCGTTAGTCACTATGCATAATTTAAAAAGCCTGATTTTGTCAAATGTGTATATTGCGAAAGGCAGGTACGGGTGCTATAATCTAATTAATAACGAGGGTTTTTTAATTAGCGAATGAGGGGCGCAATTCATTGAACAAGACAGTTGATTCATCAATAGTCAAGCTGACTAATTACCGTTCGGTTTGGGGCTATATACATAAGAATAAGCAGGCGACTATTCCGCAGATATCAAAGGACATAGGTCTCAGCCTGCCGACGGTTACCCGCGCCGTCGATTACGGTGTCGCAGAGGGCATTATCGAACCGGACGGAGTTATTGGCGCAGAGCGCGGCCGCAAGGCGCAGGTCTATAAGCTGCATGCCGACTATATGCATTTTTTGCTCATCTATCTTGACGCGGATGTTCTTTCATACAGAATCCACGATTTCAGAAGCCGTACTATAGGCAGCGGAAATATGCCGGTGAATGATAAAAATGTGCTCTCCGCTCTCGAGAAAATTATTGAATGCAGCGCAGCTTCCGACCCGTTGCTTTCAATAGTATCGATAGCTGTTTCGGGCGTTGTGTGCGATGGTGTTGTTAGGGATTCTGCGGCATTTCCGTCGCTTGGCGGGATGGATCTCTCAAAGCACATAAACCGCAAGTTCGGCATGACTGCACTTGTGGATAACGATCTTCATGCGGCTTCGAATGTGGCGCGGATATTTTCCGATTATAAAAACGATGTCAATGTTCTTTTTGCTTTCGGAAAACGTAAAAGCGGTGCCGGAATAATCGTCAACGGCGATGTGCTCTGCGGAACTTCAGGAGCTGCCGGCGAGGTTGTAAATATCCCGGTGCATACTCCGGATATCGAATCCGAGCGCGTGGCTTTCTGCAGCGAAAGACTCCAGGCGATAATCGCACTGCTTAATCCCAAGAGGGTCATTATTTACGAACTTGACGAGGGAATGGGCACGGACAAGCTCATATCGCTTATCAAAGAGAAGCTGAAGGCTTATCTCTTGCCTGAGTTCAAGCTGGGGCGCGATTTCTTTGAGGATTGCTTCAGGGGGCTCAGCATTATGTGCGAGCTTGAGATAAAGCGAAGTCTCCGTGAAAGACTTGATTTTTAATGATGAAAATATAAGGGGAATTTTTGAGATTCCCCTTATGATTAGGAAAATTAATAACGCAGCTTTAAGATATTACTTTACTTATTTGTGAATATAGCGTGTGATATCCAAAGCAACTCCGTTTATCTTGTGAATTATGCTGTGCCATATCGGAGTTGTATATTAAAGCTGAATTTATAACTTAACGTTATAATATAAATTGCCGCAAAGGAGGAGGCGGAAAAAAGCAAAGAATAACAATGTTAATAATGTTTTCGCAAAAACGAAAGGAGCGCAGAATAAATGAAAACATTTAGAAAAGCGCTGAGCGTTATGCTCTGCCTGTGCATGATTATGTCTGCAATGGCGGTCGGTCTTAACGTCTTCGCGCAGGAAAAGTCAGAAGCCGTTGCAAGGTTTGAAGCGAATGTCAAGGCCTTCACCGGCGATGTCGGCAAAGCCGAGCCTTCGGCGGAGGATCTCGAGGCTTATGAGAAGCTTGTCGCCGAGTATAAGGCTCTCGGAAACTCCGACAAGGAGAGCGTTGATGTCATGGTTTTCGACGTATTCTATCACCATGTCGTGATGAGAGAGCGCCAAATCTCCGTCAAGAACCACCCCGAGATTTCGAGCTCGAAGAAAGATCACTATATCAACGCTGCGGCTCAGGCTGTTGCCACGCTCGGCTATGTCCCGGCGTATATCGACAACGCCGTTGAGCTTGCAAAGACTATTGCGGACAGAAAGATATCTGTCGATGACAAGAAAGCCGCCTGGAAAGCTGCCGATTACAATACCCGCGTTATGGCGGGCGGTTACGGCTCGACTCACGGCATTATCAGCAGTTCTGTAAAGGGCGATGCTTTCAAGGGCTTTAAGCTGATGTCGGATGTTATCTACAACGATCTTCTCAAGGCTAATCCCGCGCCCGCAAAGCCGAAATATCCCGGTCTTGCACCGAAGCCCGGCAGCTATGCGGAGGGCGAGAACGATCCTCAGTATATCGCGGATTGTGCCGCATGGCTCGAAAAGGCTGAGGCCTACAACAAGGCTTACGCCGCAGAGTATACCTACAATGGCAACCTCTATATAGAGGCTCTCGAGTGGCTTGCATCCGCGGAATCCTCGTTCCCGTGTTCAATCTTATCGACGCTATCGCCTCCGCAGAGTCTCCGCTCACCGAGGTTATGAAGCTTCTCCCGAAGGTCGCTTATGCGGTTGACTCCGGCTTGCTCAACACCCAGATTCAGAATCTAATCGGCAAGCTCGGCATGGGTCTCGGCAGCAGCATCAATGTTGACCTCACCACAGAGGGACTCTATGAGATGCTCGCTCCCAAGCTCAAGGACATCGAGCTTCAGGCTGCCAAGGTTGACGAAAACGGCGAGGAGACCGCTCCTGCCGTGACCCTTTCGATAAATCTCGATAAGGATAAGTTCGTTTCCGCTATCAAGGATCTCTCCGGCTGCGGCGTTTACACCGCAAACGCGAGCATCGCACGAGGCAAGAACTGGTTTGTCGGCATCGACGGCGACGCGGCGGATGCATTTGTCGTTCTGTTCGGATATCTCCACTCCGAGCTCACCTCCGAGAGCAACGCGGCAGCCATAAAGACCGCTGTCAAGGCTCTTGATATGAACTTCGCTCAGAGAATAGCCGTCAGCTTCATCGTTTCGATTGCGCTTTCGTCCTCTGCGGACGGAGCTCTCAGAACGCTCGTGTTAATGATTCCGATAGTCAAGGTCGGAGTTAAAATTGCAAGTTGGTTCGGCGCGTTCAAGAAATAAACCGAACGTCAAAAGGTAAAAACACAATTTCATAAAAGCAAGGTTCGGCGGAGCGTCATACGGCGTTCCGCCGTTCCTTTTTGCCAATTACAAATCAAACTGTTAAATCAACTAAAAACAGGGCTGTTTTTTCGGCATTTCGTACAACCCGCCGCTCTTGTTTTTTGTTTCACCTTATGTTAAAATCAAATTGTAAGATGTATAGACGCTTGATTTATAGAAACGCATTAAAGAGGGGAGTCGGCTTCTCTCTGTGCTTTAAACGAATTAATAACACTGTGTTAACAATTATTAACAAACGCTTAATTACAAATAAATAAGCAATCAAGGAAATTTATAACCTTTTTATAAATTAATTTCAAGGCAGAGGAGGAGAAACCCAAAAGAGAGATGAGTTAACAGACCCGTTTTAAAAACGAAAGGAGAACAAATTATGAAAGCATTAAAAAAGACATTCAGCGTTATACTTTGCCTGTGCATGATAATGTCCGTTATGGCGGCAGGGCTCAATGCCTTTGCGCAGGAGGAAGCGACCGCAGCGCTTGACGGCGCTGTCAGCGAAGCGGCTGCTCTTGCCGTATCCGATCCTACGGACGAAAAACCCGACGTTGACGCTATGGAGCGCACCAAGGTTAAGTATCCCATCGGCGCTTCCAAGAAGGCTGTCAACAGGTCTATCGGCAGAGTTGAAGATATTCTTTTCACCGTTTTGAAGGTTCCCGAGGGCGGAGTTCCCCAGGTGCTCAACGAGAAGGTATATACCAATGAAACCGTAGCTCTTGTTGCAAAGAAGCTGTTCCCGCTTGTCGGCGGACTCAGCAGCCTTGTTGCAAAGGGACCCAAGGACCTTGCCGCAAAGCTTGACAAGGAGACTTGCGCGGGTGCTATCGCGGCTCTTAACGCCGCAGCGGCTACGCTCGGCGCGGACGGCAAGCCCGTAGACAAGCTTGAAGCATGGCAGTATCTCACTGTTGTTGACGGCGACTTCGGTTTCGCTAACGGCGACAAGGAGGGCTTCCTCGACGCTGTTGCGTCGCTGTTCAGACCCCTTTCGCTGCTCACTACCGTTGTTTCCTTTGAGAACACAACCAGCTTATTTTACGGTCCGCAGCTGGGCATATACGAGGATCTCATCCCAATATTTGAGGCTCTCGGCATAAAGGACTTTATGACCTCCGACGAGTACACCGCATATGTTAAGAAGGGCGCCAACACAAACGAGAAGATGGATCGCCGTATCCGCGGCATCATCACTCCCATATTCACTCTTGTTGACGCAGTTGCCTCTGCGGAATCCCCGGTCGACGAGGTTCTGAAGCTTCTCCCGAATCTTGCCTCCGCTATTGACACGGGACTTATCGACACTCAGATACACAGTATGCTGGGCAAAATCAGCCTGGGTATCGGCAACAGCGTTAAGGTTGACCTCACCACCGGCGGCGTATACGATATGATCGCCCCCAAGCTCAAGGACATCGAACTCCAGGCCGCCAAGGTTGACGAAAACGGCGAGGAGACCGCCCCCGCGGTCACGCTTACAATAAACCTTGACAAGGAGAAGTTTGCGGCTGCAATAAAGGATATCGCCGCCTGCGGAGTCTTCACCGCAAATGAGAGCGCAGCCAAGACCAGAAACTGGTTTGTCGGCATAGAAGGCGACTCGGCGGATGCGTTTGTCGTTCTGTTCAGATATCTCCATTCCGAGCTTACCGAGGAGAGCAACGCTGTGGCTATAAAGACCGCTGTTGCAGCTCTCGACATGAACGCCTCGCAGAAAATTGTTGTCAATTTCCTCGTTTCCTCCGTGCTCTCGTCCTCTGCTGACGGAGCGCTCAGAACCATAGTTGCTCTTCTTCCGCTTGCAAAGACCGGCGTGAAGATAGCAGCCCGCTTCGGCGCGTTTGATAAATAAGCTTTAATTTGCAAAACACAATTTCATAAAAGCAAGGAGCGGCGGAGCGTCATAAGGCGTTCCGCCGTTCCGTTGTCAATCACAAATCAAATTGTTAAATCAACTAAAAATAAAGCTGTTTTTTCGGCATTTCGTACAGGCCGCCGCTCTTGTTTTTTATTTCTTGTTATGTTAAAATCAATTCGTATGAAATACATTTTTGGAGGTCTTTCTATGAAAAAATGGCGAGTAGGTATTATCGGTGTCGGCGGAATATTCAACGGCGCTCACCGCGAGCACTATCTTAAAGACGATCGCCTTGAGGTTGTCGCACTCTGCGACATAATCGAGGAGAGGGCGGTCGAGTGCCGCGACGGATTCTTCCCCGACGCGAAGGTATATACCGATTTCAACGAGCTGCTCAAGGACGAGACGATAGACTCTGTCGATATCTGCACCCCGAACTATCTCCACTCGATAATCGCGGTTGCCGCTTTCAAGGCGGGCAAGCACGTTTTCTGCGAGAAGCCGGACGCTGTCAATGTCGAAGAGGTTATGAAGATGAATGACGCCGCTAAGGCTGCGGGCAAGACGCTCATGGTCATGAGAAACAACCGCTTCACCGACGCGTCTAAGCTTGCGAAGAAGTTCATTGACGACGGCAAAATGGGCGAGATATACTGCGGACGCTGCGGCTGGCAGAGGAGACGCGGAATCCCCGGAAAGGGCGGCTGGTTCACCACCAAGGCGCAGTCCGGCGGCGGCCCGCTCATTGACCTCGGCGTTCACATGATAGACCTTGCGATATGGCTCATGGGTAGCCCGACTCCAGTCGCCGTGACCGGCAGCACATACTGCAAGTTTGCCGACAACGACGTCAGCGACTCCGTGAACTCCGACTTCGGCGACAAGGTCGAGGACGGCACGTTTGACGTTGAGGATCTTGCGATGGGCACTATCCGCTTCGATAACGGGGCGCAGCTCCAGATAGAGTTCAGCTGGGCGTCGAACGTCAAGAAAGAGACACGCTTTGTCGAGCTTCGCGGCACGAAGGCGGGACTCAATTGGCAGGACGGCGAGGTCGAATTCTACACCGAGGAATACGGCAAGTGCCTCGATGTTATCCCGACTAACTACGCTACCGACAGAGAGCACGCGAGAAACCTCAGGCACTTCTACGATGTGGTCATTGAGGGCGCCGAGCCGTGCTTCAAGCCGCAGCAGGGAATTGATATGATAAAGATTCTCTGCGCAGTTTACGAATCCGCAAGGACGGGCAGAGAAGTAGTGCTCTGATAAAATATTACGCTGGCTTTGAAAAAAGAGATTTGGCTGATGTGCGGGAATATCAATCGGCAGCATTACGGTTGATATTCCCGCTAATGCGCATTTATAGAGGGAAATAAAATGAAATCTGAATACAAAAAGTCGATTCTGTTTTTGCAGGAGGTTGTTCTGTTTGCAATCGGTATAGGTATGGCGCTGCTGTTTTGGCGCGGACGCTATGATACCGACAGCTTTAAAAGGACACTTGTCGGCGGAATCGGATTGATGATTGCTTTCTTTGCAGTCTTTTTTGCCGAGTATTTTAACCGATATGTCGAACTCGGTGAGAGATGTGCAAAATTCAATTCATTCAGGGTCACAAAGGGCAAAAAGGCGATGAATATGAATGTTTGTTATGAAAATATTCTCGCTATAGATTCAAAGCGGACGCCTCTGCTCGGAATCTATAAAGTTGTGGTGCGTGCAAAGAATATGCCGGGCAGCATCCCGATTACCCCGGTTATGTCGCATTATTGGAAGCTTGTCACTCAACTTTGCGATTTGGCGAAAAAATATAACCCGCAGGTCAATATAAGCGATGATCTTCTTGAAGAGATCGAAAAAAAGCGGAATAAATAAAATGAAGAAAGTCAGAAATAAGAAGATATTATAGTATATATAATTATGGCGGTGTTTCTGTGCGATTTTTTATATGTGATACTGTATTTGAAAGACGGCATTCCGCCGAGGTTTAATTACATACCCGAATGTATAACTTCTGTTGAACGTCTGGGTGATTTGTGTTGATGAGCCTGTAGGGGTCGGCGACTCGACGACCCTATGCCGCCAACGGCGGCACTATTGGGAAGCAATACATTTTTTTGATAGCACTGCGAGTGAGCAGAGGATATTTAAAAGAGTAAAAAAGAATAAATGGAAAGGTCACAATCCGCATCGGTTGCGAATTGTGACCTTTTGTATACTTGCTGTTTTGTTTGTGTCGCAGATTATTTCTTCGACTTCTTGTCGTATCTTCCGCCGAGTCTTTCTTCGGCTTCGGCGCGGGTTATCTTGCCGCTGTTGCAGTCCGCCATGGTCTGAACGTCCTTGTCGGTGAGCTTATAGCGGGTCCAGATAACATAGGCTATGGCGTAGCCTATCGCCGTGGACATAACATAGATAAACCACAGGACGGCCTTCGCATGGTCTGTCTGGGTGACACCCTGGAGGTCTGCGAAGTTCTGCGCTCCCTCGACGCTGACCCAGCCGGTGGACTTGAGACCGAGTATAAACATACCGAGCGCACCGGAGACGGCGGCTGTGAGCTTGGCCATAAAGGTCTGAATCGCGAAGGTGATTCCCTTGGCCTCGATGCCGGAGGTGAATTTGCCGAACTCCGCGCAGTCGGGCGTGAACATGAAGAGCATGACGCCGAGAATAGCCATGGGTACCGCGCGCAGTATCGAGATGATGATGAAGCCTATCATCGAGTTGTAGCCGATGAGCCACATGACGACGCTTAAAATAACGGTAGCCAAAGTGCAGACTCTGAACAGCTTCATCTTGTCAAATTTTCTGACCATGTGGGGCACGAGGAACGAGAATATCGCCGCGGGAACAAGGCTCAGAGCCTGAACGACGAGCGAGAACTGCGAGTTGTTAAAGAGATAGAACGAGACGAAAAGGTTGAGCGAGCCGGAGACGTTGGCGCTCGAATAGAAGAAATAGCCTATGTAATAGATGAGCAGATACTTGTTCTGAACAAGGTAGCTGAACATCTTTTTGAGCGTGAAATCCTCATCCCTGTCTCCGCCGAAGCGCTCCTCAAGCTTGAAGCAGGCGGGGATCATCGTGATAATTGCGAACACGGCGCAGATTATTGCGACTACCGTGTAGTTGAGCTTGACCTGCTCGCCGACGAGGACGGTGCCGAGAATGAGCGCAACGCCCGAGCCCACGCCCGACCAAATCTGCTTATAGGATATAATGCTGTTTCTTTCGTCAATGTTTTCGCTCATCGAGGTGATGATACCGAATATCGGCACGTCGCAGAGGGTGTAGGCGGTATCCCACAGTATGTATGCGACGGTGAGCCAAGCGAGCTTCGCGTTTTCGCTGAAGCCGTTGGGAATGGCGAAGAGCATGACGGTGGTCAGCGGGATAAATACGAGCGATATCCTGAGCCACGGAATGAACTTCTTGCCGCTCTTGAACTTTACCTTGTCAAACAGCACGCCGAAAATAGCGTCGTTGACCGCGTCCCATACCTTGACCGCGAGCATGATTCCCGCGGTTTTGACAAGTCCGCCGATAGAGAGCATGAGGTAGGTCGTCAGGAAAGAGGCGACAAGGTTATATATCGCATTCTGTCCGCAGAAGTAGAGATAGTAGCTCAGTCTCTCCTTCGGTTTTGTAGACCAGCCCTTCGGGGTGGATGTGATTTTTTTGATAAGATTCGGCATTTTTTGTAACCCCTCCGTTTTTTGTGGATTTCATATTGAAAATCCGTTTTCAGTCAAATAATACTGTACCATATTTACAATAATCAGTCAACAGTAATTTGCTTCAGAGACAAACCAAAAATTGAAAATTCTTGACCGTTCGCTTTACCGCAGAGGAATATGCCGCCTTTGACCGGTATCTGAAAAATACCGTTATGAAAAAATAATGTTGCGAACTTCCGTTAAACCGCAAACAAGCCGTGTCTTGCAAATCGCAAAACACGGCTTTTCGCCTGCCGCGCCTATCCCGAATAGAAGAAATCGTCTATCATTTCCTCCACGTGGACGGGGGAGACGCCGTTGCGCTCGAGCATGGCGACAAAATCCCTGAGCTTTTTCTCGCTGAACGATATGTCCGGGAATTTTACCGTTTCGCTGCTGCCGTTTTCCGTGACGGTCATAACTATGCCGTATGAAACGCGCGAGCCCGAAGAAATCGGGCAGCCCTGCTCTCCGCAGGCGCACTCGGCGTCGGATATTGACGCATATCCGACACCCTCTTCTTCGCAGTCCGTCGGGCGGCTCGCGCCGCCGACGATGTCAAACCTTACCTGCCGCATTTGTTCACCCTCAGAACATATTGACTGAGAACAATTATATGTGATATTTATTCACTTTACAATGACTTTTGAGAATTATAGTGATATTTTTCGGACTTTTATTAATTTTTTTGCGGCATTTTTACGTCTTGCGGTAAAAAAACAGGGGAGCGCGGCTCAAAACCGGCTCCCCGAGTGCTTTTTCAGATGTCGAAAATATTGAGTCCCGTCTGCTCGCTTATGCGTCTGCCCATGTCCATATCAAAGGTTCGAATGAACATCTCGCAGGTCGCACTGATGACGGCCTCGTTGAGATGGCCGCCTATCACGGCGCCCTCCTCGTCCGCGAAAGCGGCGTGAAGATGGAGATAGGGCTCGCCGTCCTTGAGGCTGAGGTTGCCGTTTAACGAGACTAACTCGAGCGGTTGGTTGAAGGTCAGGCTGTGGTATTTCTGCTCGTTGAGGTCATAGAGCCCGAACACCGCGCGTCCGACCGCGCCTATGGCGGAAATCTCCGCAAAGCGGATGTTTTCGTCCTTCGCTATTTTCAGCACCGAGGCGATTATCTCCTCGCCCGGGTCGAGTCTCACTGCGAGAACGTCGCCTGTTTTAACATACTTCATGGTAAATACCTCCGTTAAAATTTTATTCCCGCCGATTCGCGTATTCGCTGCATCGTGCGGCTGACAGAGAGCGCCGTTTCACGCAGCTCTCTGTATTTTTCGCTGTTCTTTTCGGGCTTTGTGATAAGCTCGTAAAACGCGCGAGCCTCGTTGCCCATCAGCTCGTCCTTCGGTGTGTCGCCGCAGATTATGCGCCGTTCGCCGCTGTTCATGATGAGCTCCGCCTGCGTGAGCTTTGAAATCGAGCCTATCTTTATGCTCCCGCGCTCGCCGATTATCTGCGAACCCGCGTAGTCCTGACCCGTCTTGCAGCTCGTCATTGTCACCGCGGTGTTTTTGCAGAGCATGGAGACGGCGGTTGCCGCGTCCGCGCCGCTCTCGAGAAAAGACGATACCGCAGAGACGGTTTTCGGCTCGCCGAATAAATCGACCGCAGGATACACGCAGTAGATTCCGAGATCCATAAGGCTGCCCGTCGCCATTGCGGGGTTAAAAATATTCGGCAGCTCGCCGCGAAGATAGGCGGGATATTTCGACGAATACTGCGAGAAGTCGAAGTGCGCCGTCCAAACCTTGCCGATATTGTCGAGAGCCTCGCGCAGCTTAGCGCGAACGGGCGAATGCATATACATTATAGCCTCAATGTAGACGAGCTTATTCCTGTCCGCAAGCTCACATAGCTCCGAAAACTCGGCAGGCGTCACGGTTATCGGCTTTTCGCAGATGACGTGCTTGCCGCTCTCGAGCAGTCGCTTGCTCTGCGCATAGTGCAGGGCGTTGGGGCTTGCGATATAGACGCACTCGGCGGGTGAGGCGGCGAGCTCGTCGAGCGAAGTATATACCTCGCTTATTCCGTTTTCCTCGGCAAATTTTTCGCCGCGTTCGCGCGAGCGCGAGTATACGGCAAAGAGCTCAAAGCCGGGCGCGAATTTCAGCCCGTCGATAAAGCTCCCGACTATCCAGCCCGTACCGATAACGGCCAATTTCATAGCTTCACCGCTTTCTTATACTCTGCGCCCCATGACCGTGCAGGTGCGCAGGGGGAATATGATATCAAACTTGTTCTTCCTGTAGAAATTTATTGCGTTGGTGTTGTATGAGTCGACGACGAGCATAATGCCCTTGCTGCCAAGCTCCCTCAAGTGCTCGATAAGCGTCTCGAAGAGCTTAGTGCCCAGCCCGCAGCGCTGATAGCCCGGCTCTAAATTTATGTGCATATGCGCGGGATAGCTCTTTGCGAATATGGCGGGTCCGTAAACGGAAGCCCACGATTCCAAGACGTCCGTTTTCTTGCAGCCCTTGACACGGGGGAGATATTCGGCTTTGAATATCCGCTTATATCTCTTATAGTCCGGCGCGCAGAGAATATAGCCTATAGCGGTGTCGGTATCTTCGTCAACGGCGATAAAGCAGTGCTCCGCCTCGTGCTCGATATAGTAGTCGCAGAACGTGGCGAGCAAAAAGCGCATCGACTTCTCCTCTCGCGCGGTGCTGCCCGCCGTGTCAAGGCAGACGTTGCGCACGTCGTCACGGTATTTTTCGCTGTACTGTTTGATTGTTATGGCCATGTCTTACTCCTCAAAATCTATATGTATATGGTTTTCTCCGTCCCGAAGCTCAAATTCGCAGCCGCTGCCGTAAGTGAACCGCGCCCTTTGCGGAACGGTTACATAAAAGTCCGCTTCGCTCTCCGTTCTTTTGAACGTGACGGAGATTTTGCCGCGTACCGTGGTTATGTGTCCGCTCGCATAGTCAAGCCCGTCGGGTATCTGAGGGGCTATTAAAATATGCTCGTAGCCCGCCGAGGTTTTTTCCTGCGTGATGCCGAGGATGAACGAGAACAGATAGCGTGTCGCCGCGCCGAACATCGGGTGGCTGTGAGAACGCTCGCCGTCCCAGTTCTCCCATATAGTGGTAGCGCCATGCTTTTTCATGTTATAAAACGAGCCCTTGCCCTCGGAGGTCAGCAGACGGAAAGCCGTGTTTGCGTCCCCGCGCTCAAACAGCACGCGGATCAGAATATCCGTGCCGAAAATGCCCGTATCGAAAGAGTCCGCGGCGGAATATTTTTTTCGCGTGTTCTCATAGGCGCGTTTGCCGCCGAGCCCGATGTCTGTTGCGAAGCTGTTCGCGCCCTGCACGTCGCCGATGAAAGAGCCTGTCTGCGGGCTGTAATACGCGTTGAGAATAGCCTGCCGTTTTTCCTCTATGCGTCGGCCGAGCATCTGAGCCGTCTCTTTTTCGCCGATAGCCTCAGCGGCCTCTTTTGTCATCAGCATTTGCTTTACGCAGAGCGCGGTGTTGACGAACGGCTCACAAATCGCTATGGGCTCGGGCGTGCACCAGTCGCCTAAGCACCAGCCGCCCTGCTCCTCGCGGCAGACGAGCCCGCCGGAGCTGCGCGAGTCGAGATAATCAAAATATCGCAAAATCTTCGGCAGATATCGGCGGAAAGTCTCCCTGTCGCCGTATATCTTATACATCTCATACGGCACGACCGCTATCGCGCCGCCCCAGCCCGCGGGGCCTCCTCCGCCGCCCATAAAGGGCGCGGTGTGCTGAACATGGCCGTTATCCGTGCTCTGACAGTCGGAGATGTCCTCGAGCCACTTTTGATAGAATTTTTGCGAATCGAGCAGCATCATCGCCGCCTCGCAGCAGAGCTGACCGTCGCCTGTGTAGCCGAGCCGCTCTATGTGCGGGCAGTCGGAGGGCACGCCCGAGTGCATATTGCTGAGCTGCGTTCTGATATATGCGTCATAGAGCCAGTTGAGCATCTCGCTGTCCGACTCGAACGCCGAGGTAACGGCGCAGTCCGAGTGGACGACCTCGCAGCGCACGGGCTTAGCGTTGTTCGTCAGCTCGAAATATCTGAAGCCGTGCCAGGTAAACCACGGCATACATTCCTCGCCCTTTTTGGCGTTGCGGTATTCGTCGCACTGAATCTGCCCGGGGTCGCAGGAATCAAAATTCAGCGTCCCGTCCGCGTTTATTTCCTCGCTGCAGCGGACGGTTATATAAGCGCCGTCCTCCGTCGCCGCGACAACGGGATAGCCCGAAATATTCTCGCCCATGTCGTAGACGGAAACCGCGCCGAGGTCAGCGAGCTTTTTCGGCTCTATTATGCGCGTCACCCTGTCGGCGGGGCAGTCCTGAATAAAAAATTCCGTCTCGTGCGCGGGCGCTTTAATGACTTTTTTGAAGCCGTCCCGTGCCGTCAGCTCGTCCGACAAATCCATGTCGTGAGCTTCGCCGAAATATATGTTGTTCTCTGTTATGCGGCTCTGCCGCCACAGGAGCTTTTCGTCGGAGACGAAAGTGTATAATTTCCCGTCTCTGTCCTCGGCATCGATTTTGTAGCAGAGCTTTATGTCGCCGTATTTTGTGTACCCCTCGGCGTTGCGCTTTTTCTGCGCGAACCAGCCGCAGCCGAGAACAGCTCGGATATCATTTTCGCCGCCGACAAGAAATTTTGATATGTCGTATCTCACGGCATATGTGCGGTAGGACAGCTCGTCTGTTATGGGGTACTCGAACGCCGTCAGATCGCGCTTGCAGTATTGGCTGTTGACGGGGACAAATTTGTCCTCGGACACCTCGCGCCCGTTTATCCACAGGCGGAAAAAACCGAGTCCGCAGACGGTAATCTCGGCTCTTTCGGGCTTTTCGATAAAGAAGCTGCCCTTTATTACGGGCGAGGTGCAGCCGCTTTCGCAGGTCACCCACTCTGCGCTGCCGAAAAGTTCGCCGAAGTTCATATCATTCCTCTCCTTCAAGTTGCGCTTTTCTGTTTTCGAGCTCCTCCCACTGAAGCATAAGCTCGGTCTGCTCGCCGTTTAGCCTGCCGAGCGTCTCCGTCAGCTCCATGACGCGCGCGTAGTCCGCTGCCGTTTCGGGAGTTGACATCTCCGCATTTGTATTTGCTATCAGCTCATCGAGCTCGTTTATCCGCTCCTCGCACCGTTTAATGGCGGTCGCCGTTCGGCGCAGCTCGCTCTCGCGCTCCTTGCGGCGCTTGTAGTCCTCGCCGCCCTTGCCGACGGTCTTTGCGGTTTTCGGTTTCTCCGCACTCTGCTCGGCGATTCTCGCCGCGTAGTCGTCGTAGCCGCCGTCAAAGCTCTCCGCGCCGCCCATGCCTATAGACAGCACGCGGGTGGACAGCTTGTTTATGAAATATCTGTCGTGGGACACTACGAGCATAGTGCCGCCGAAATCGAGCAGAGCCGCCTCAAGCGCCTCTCTCGACGGGATATCGAGGTGGTTGGTCGGCTCGTCGAGCAGCAGGACGTTTGCGCCCGAAAGCATGAGCTTCAGCAGCGACAGCCGCGCCTTTTCGCCGCCGCTCAAAGTCTCGACCTTCTTGAAAACATCGTCGGCGCAGAACAAAAACTGACCGAGCAGAGTGCGCACTCGTGCCTCGGTGAGGTCGCGGTGGAGATTCCATATCTCGTCTAAGACAGTGTTGCAGCCGTCTAAAGACGAGAGCGTCTGATCGAAATACCCCAACTGAACGCCCGCACCGAAGAGATATGAGCCGGAGTCGGCTCTCTCCTTGCCGATAAGTATTTTTAAAAGAGTTGTCTTTCCGCAGCCGTTCGGGCCGAGAAGAAATGCGCGGTCGAAGCGGCGAAGCTGAAACTCGACTCCGCTGAAAAGGTCTTTGCTGCCAAACGACTTTGAAAGCCCTCTGACGTTGAGAACCTCGTTGCCGGTCGGCTCGACCTCGCCGAAGGAGAAGCCGAGAGTTTTTGCCGAGCGGTCGGGCGCGTCAAGCTCCGCAAGCTTTTTGTCGAGCATCTTCTGCTTGCTGTCCGCCGTTATGAAGTGCCGCCAGCGGCGCTGCTGCTCGATGATACCCTCGAGGCGGTGAACCTCGTCCATCTGCCGCTCGTAGTGGCGGCGCTCTATCTCATCGCGCTCGGTTTTCTGCTCGAGAAAGCGGGAATAGCCGCCGTTGAACATCTCGATTTTACCGTTTTCGAGCAGCATGGTCTTAGTTGTCACCTTGTCGAGAAAATAGCGGTCGTGGCTTATTATGACCGCGCTGCCGCGGTAGTCGTTGATGAAGCTTTCGAGCCATTCGAGGCTCGTCAGATCTATGTGGTTGGTCGGCTCGTCGAGCAGAAGCAGGTCGGGCGCGCTCAAAAGCAGCTTGCCCAAAGCGAGCTTTGACCGCTGACCGCCCGAGAGCAGGGAGCAGGGGAGCGAGAAATCGCTTTCCGAAAAGCCTAAGCCCGTCAGCGCGGAGCGGGTGCGGCTTTTGTAGGTCAGCCCGCCCCCGTCCTCAAATTCGGTGTGCAGCCTGTTCTGCTCGGCGATAAGCGCGTCGATATCCCCGTGCCCCGCCTCAATGAGGTCGGCGAGCTCCTCGAGCCGCTTCTCTTTTTTCATAAGAGGCTCGAACACGCTCTCCATCTCGTCATAGACCGTCTTTTGACTCCCCGCGCAGGCGTGCTGCTCGAGGTAGCCTATTTTTATGTTTTTTCCGGGATATATCCCGCCGGAGCTCGGCTCAAGCTCGCCCGTGATGAGCTTGAACAGGGTCGTTTTGCCCGTCGCGTTAGAGCCGATAAAGCCTATCTTATCGCGCTCGCCGACTTCAAAGCTCACGCCCGAAAACAGCGTGCGCTCGCCGAACTCCATGTCAAGATTCTGTACGCTTAAAACTGCCATGTGTAATATCAGACCCTCGTCTCCAGAGCCCTTGCTTCTCCGTTTATTTTATAGCTTCCGCAGCCTGCGGGAATGAAAATACTGCCGCCCTTTGAAAATTCGAGCGTCTCGCCCGCACATTCGAGAGTGCCGGAGCCGTCGAGGATCAGCAGCGATACGAAGGATTTTTCGTCCGCGTCTCCCTCAAAAGAGCCGTCAATATCAATGACCCGCTCGGTGAAAAACGGGCAGGATACGAGCTTTGTAACGTTGCCGTCCTTTTCAGGGACGCAGGGGTTTTTGTATACGCCCGTGTGCGTGACGTTCACTGCGTCCTCAACGTGAAGCTCGCGCGGCTTGCCGTCAAGCCCCAAACGTCCGTAGTCGTATATCCTGTATGTAGTGTCCGAATTCTGCTGAACCTCGGCGAGCAATATGCCCTTGCATATCGCGTGGAGCGTGCCGGATTCTATAAAGAAGAAATCGCCCTTTTTGACCGGGATCTTCTTCACGTAATCGGTCAGCGTGCCGTCGGTTACAGACTGTCTGAACTCCTCGCGGGTCAGGTCTTTTTCGAAGCCGAGCAGAAGATGCGCGCCCGGCTCGCAGTCGAGAATATACCATGACTCGGTCTTTCCTGCGCCCGCGCCCTTTTTCAGGCAGTAGGCATCGTCGGGATGCACCTGCACCGACAGGTCGGCCGCCGCGTCGATAAATTTTATCAGAACGGGAAAATCCGAGAAGCCCGCGCAGTTTTTGCCGCCTATTTCCGGGTGGGCGAGATATACCTCGCGCAGCGTCTCTCCCGCAAATTCGCCGTTTGCTACAGTCGAGCTGCCGTTTTTGTGCGCGGACATGACCCACGCCTCGGCGGCGTTTCTCTTGTCGGTGACGACGGAATATTCATCAATGAGTCTGCGCCCGCCCCAGACCGTCTCCGAGACAAAGGGCGTCAATACCATGGGATAAAGCTTCAAAGCGATTCTCCTTTATATATGCGTCATTATATATTTTTGCGTCCGGGTGAAAAAATATCGCCCTGCTGAATTATTTTATCATATTTGTCCCATAATTGCTATACAAATAATACCGGGAGGACGAAAAAATGGTTACTGCTTTCAAATATCTGCTCGGAGGAAAGCTCAAAAAGGCGGACGAAGCCCCCAACAGGGAGGAACAGCTGCTTGTGGACATAAGGGCGCTCAAAAAGGAGATGGACGCGGCATATCTGCGGTTTGAATACGGCGAGGACGACGACTCGGTAGAAGCCGCGATATATGAGATAGAATCGCTCAAGCGCCGATACCACAGGCTTTTGAAGCTCGCAAAGCAGGAGGGACTTGAAAGCAGCGATATAGCCGTCTGCTACAAACAGGAATGAGGGGATAGCCATGTCAACGGGAATGAAAACGGTTTTAGTGATTGTTGCCGCGGCGGCAGCGCTTGCGATAACGGTGTTCGCCGTGACCGAAAGGCGCGGCTTTTCGGCGCTTTTTCTCAATGCTTTGGGCGGCATGGCGGCGCTGTTTGCCGTCAACATAACGGGACTTGCGACGGGCATACAGCTCTCCGTCAACCGCTGGTCGCTGGGCGCGGGGGCGCTGCTCGGAGTGCCAGGAGTGATATCGATGCTGATACTCGACACGGTGTTCAAATAAAGCTGCCCGCAGGCGGCAAAGAGCACTTCTGCGGGCGGTCTGCAAAAAATCAATTTTTTTAAAATTATGCTTGACATTCGCGCGGCGTTCATATATAATAGGCTCTGCTGAACGGGAGAAACCCGAAAAATTCAGCTCAAACGGACGCTTAGCTCAGCTGGTAGAGCATTCGCTTGACGTGCGAAGGGTCAGCGGTTCGAGTCCGTTAGCGTCCACCAGAAAACGCCTTGATGAATTGTCATTGAGGCGTTTTTTTATCTTATCCTTGACATATATTTGCAATGTGATAAAATGGCACTGTGGATATAATGGAGGGGATGAAATGGCAGAGTTTATCGCCGGAGTGCGAATTTCCGATATTCTGATACTGCTGTTCCTTTTTGCGCTGCCTGTTGTTATCAGGAAGGCAGCCGAAGCATTCAGACGCAAAAAATATGAAAAGACCGTTTTCTATGCCCAAACCGCTCTGCCGTACAAAGCTCTCGTGCACGACAAGGGCAGGCTCGGCGAGTACTATACTTTTATACATTTGTGCAACCTTGGCGGATATAAAAAGTTTCTGTTCAACTGCTATGTTCCAAAAACAGATGAAAAGACGACCGAAATCGATGTCATTATGCTGCACGAGACGGGGATATATGTTTTTGAATCTAAGAATTACAGCGGTTGGATATTCGGCAGCGCGGATGGAAAATATTGGACTCAGAGCCTGAATGCGGGCGGCAGAGCCGAGAAGCACAAGTTCTATAACCCCGTGTTTCAAAATAGCAGCCATATAAAGTGGCTGAAAACATTTCTTGCGGATTACGACGAAAAGCCGTTTTTGTCCTACATAGTATTCAGCGACAGGTGCCGCTTTATGGATATAAAACTGACTTCGCGCGACCGGTTTGTTATGCACAGAAAGGATGCTGCTGCCGATGTTGCGGCGAGAGTTAAAAAAGCGGAAGTCGTGCTCACGGCGGAGCAGATAGACGATATCTTCAACAGGCTTTATCCGTTGACTCAAGTTTCCGGCGAGCAGAAAGCTGTGCACATAGCACAGATAGAAGAGATGAAAAACGACGTCGGGATTTCCGCACCTGCCGCAGAAAATGCGCCTGCCGGAGATGTCTGCGCGACTTATACCGAATCTTCGGAAACGGCGCGGCGAAACACTGTTTGTCCACAGTGCGGTGGCAAGCTGGTATTGAGAACAGCAAAAAGAGGAGAACGCAGCGGGAAAAGTTTTTTAGGATGCGAAAATTTCCCGAAGTGTAGGTATATAGAAAACATTGAATGAGCAAAGCCGTCTGCGGAGAAACAGGCGGCTTTTGATATTTTATGCGATTTGAGCTTTACTTTTTTTACGCTGTTCCGCCTATAATAACTGCGGAGCTTGCCATGCTTCCGATGATGAACACGGTGTGGTTCGCCGCGAGGCTATTCGGCCCGACCTCGTGGAACGGGGTAAAAACAGAAGCCGCAAAAACTGTTCCCAAAAAACAAAAAGTGTGATATAATTGCATCGGAAAAATCGCTTGAAAGGAGCGAAATTATGGAAAATGCGAAAGAACCCATCACCCGATATGTCGAGGACAGGTATGCGAAGCTCAACGAGTTTGTTTCCATGCAGCCCGATATGTCGGCGCTGCCGGATTTTGAGAACGAGAGGGACAGACTGCCCGAGCCCGTGTGGGCGGGTCACGGCGATGAAATAGACGCCTACTATAAGGCGTGGGAGATAGCTTTCCGCAACCTCGGCAAGCCGACGAAAGAGAGCGGCTTTGTCTCGCCCTATATCGACGCCGCTTTTAACGGTCACATTTTTATGTGGGATTCCTGCTTTATGCTTATGTTCGGAAAATACGGCGACAGCGTCCACTGCTTCCAGAAAACGCTCGACAATTTCTACTGCAAGCAGCACAAGGACGGCTTCATCTGCCGCGAGATAAACGAATTAGACGGCGTTGACCGATTCTATCGCCACGACCCGACGAGCACGGGACCCGAGATAATGGCGTGGTGCGAGTGGCAGTATTATAAGAACTACGGCGATAAGGAGAGGCTCAAAAAAGTTTATTATCCGCTGCTCTCGTTCCACCATTGGCTCAAGAATTATCATCGCTGGAAGGACGGGAGCTATTGGTCGAGCGGTTGGGGCTGCGGCATGGACAATCTGCCGCGCTGCGATCTCAGTCTCATTCCCGACTCGGAGGACTGGATGCTCGAGACCTTCCACCACAGCTATATGTCCTGGATAGACGCGACACTTCAGGCGGCGATGAGCTGCGAATATCTTATTATGATGGCGGAGGAGCTCGGTATCACCGACGACGTTGACGCACTCAGGGACGAATACGATAATCTCGTCAGGTTCGTCAACGAGAAGATGTGGAGCGAAAAAGACGGGTTCTATTATGATCTCAAGGCGGACGGAAGCTTTCTTGCCGTCAAGACCGTCGCTGCGTTTTGGGCGCTTATAGCAAAAATTGCTCCGCCCGACAGGGTGGACGCGCTCTGCCGTCACCTCGAGGATAAAAATGAATTCAACCGCCCGAACCGCGTCCCCGCGCTCTCCGCGGATCACCCGGATTACAAGGCCGAGGGCGGCTACTGGAACGGCGGAGTTTGGGCGCCGACCGATTATATGATACTCTGCGGGCTCTCCGCAAACGGAAAAGAGAAGCTTGCAAAAGAGATAGCCGAGTGCTGCTATAAAAACTGCATCGAGGTCTATAAAAAGACGGGCACTTTCTGGGAGAACTATGCCCCCGAGACTGCCGACCACGGCGACCCCGCGCGCGAGGATTTTGTCGGCTGGACGGGCATATTCCCTATAACCGTTTTGATAGAGTACATCCTCGGAATCAGAGTCTCCGCCGAAAAGTCGGAGATAGTCTGGCGCGTGAACAGGCTCGAGGAGCACGGAATAAAGAAGCTGCCCGTCGGCAGGGATTCGTTCGTCACCCTAATGTGCAAGGCGAGAAAATCCCAAGACGAGAAGCCCGAAATAACTGTCGAGAGCGACAGACCCGTTAAAGTAAAGGTAATTTACGGCGGGGATATGCAGCTCTCGTTCGAGATTTGACGGAGGAACTTATGAAGCTTGAAGTGAATTTCAAAAAAACAGTCGGCAAAATAAAGCCGATGAACGCCGTCAACAACGGCCCCGTATATACGGACAACGGCGACCAGAATCTCACGAATCTGCCGGACTTCAGGGAGGCGAACATCCCGTTTGCCAGAACGCACGACTCGTCCATATGCTACGACTACGGCGGAGAGCACACGGTCGATATACATAATATATTCACCGATTTCGATGCCGACCCGTATTCGCCCGAGTCCTATGACTTCACGCTGACGGATATTTATCTCGGCACGATTATGCGCGCGGGCGCAAAGGTGTTTTACCGCCTCGGCAGTAAAATCGAGCATTGGCCGAAGCACTACGGCGTGATGCCGCCCAAGGACTACGAAAAATGGGCGGTGGTCTGCGAGCATATCATAATGCACATGAACGAGGGCTGGGCGAACGGCTTTCACATGGGTATTGAGTATTGGGAGATCTGGAACGAGCCGGACTTGAACCAAAAGTGCTGGACGGGAACGCCCGAGGAGTTCTATGACTTTTTTGCAACGGCGGCGAAGTATCTGAAAGCGCGATTCCCATCGCTCAAAATCGGCGGACCCGCGGTCTGCGGCTACAATGAAAAATGGCTCGACGCATTCTTTGAAAAGATGAGAGAAGAAAATGTGCCGATGGACTTCTATTCGTGGCACTGCTACGGGTCGAAGATAAGCGATTTCACGTCCGATGCGCGCCGACACCGCGCCATGCTCGACCGCCACGGCTACACGGACACCGAGAGCATATTGAACGAGTGGAACTATGTCTGCGGCTGGAGCGGCGACGGCTGGAGGCGCAGCCTTGAAACCGAGGCTTCGCTGAAGGGCGCCGCGTTTATCGCCGCCGTTATGAGCGCCTGCCAGCGTGAAAAAACCGATATGCTCATGTACTATGACGCGCGGGTAAATTCGAGCATGAACGGGCTGTTCAAGCGCGGCACGCTGGACAGATTAAAGGGCTATTACTCCGTTAAGGCATGGGGCGAGCTGCTCTCGCTTCAAGATGAATGCGCCCTGAGCTGCGATGTGCCGGATATCTATTCCGCCGCGGCGACGGACGGGGAGAGGTCAATGCTGCTCGTCACATATTATACAGATGACGCCGCGCCTCTGCCGCGCACGTTCAAGGTCGAAACGGGCGAAGACAGGCTATATACCATTTATATACTTGATGAGGAGCACGACATGAAGCCCTGTGAGACAACAGCCTCGGACGGCGGCAGCTTTATTCTGACAGTGAAGCCGAACACCGTAGTTGTTATAGGATAAAATTTGATGTTAAAAATGCCGCCTGCGTGAAAACAGGCGGCAAACTTATTTCAAAAAATTTTTTCCCGCAAGCAGGAAATTTTGAATACTTTTATTGCTTTAACAGATGTTTTGTGATATTATAAGCACATAGGAGTGACAGAAAAGAGTGAGGATTCTTTAAGGCAGGAGGTGTAGATTCAGAAGCTCTTTTTAGTTGGCGAAGCACAAAAACAACAATGTTAAGAAAAGGAGATTTGTAATGCAAAAAGCATAAAAAATCGTTTCGATTTTTATCAATGCTCATTTTTATATGAGATGTATGCCGTATGCGGCTCGGGCACTGAGTACGGCTGACACATTCGGCATATATAAAAATTTTGAATAGGAGGTATAACCTTGCCTGATAAGAAACTGCTTTCTCAGGTCAGAGCGATATTCTTTCGTTCGAAAGAGATGATCGTTGTTCTGTCGCTGTTTTTTGCCTCGATAGTCGGCGCAGCGGTATGGCAGATGACAAGGGCGATAAGCACCCTCTATGACGATGCGGCTCTCGGCGCGCTCGATATACCGCTGAAGTTTTCTCTCGCTTCGTTCGCCGTCTTCTCGTTTTTGGCCTTTGAGATGAGCTACAAGCTCCGCCGATATAAGCTCGACGAGTGCATGAACACGGTAGCTCACGCAAAAAGAAAGATATTTCTGGCGCAGGGTGTGATTTTTGTCGTCATCATCCTGATATTTTTTGCCTTTTTTAATATATGGAGTCTGCTCCTCTTTATAAAATACAGACACTTTAACTGTTGGCACGGCAAGTTTATCATCCAGACCGTTCTGAATATGCTGCTGAGCCATTTTTTTGTTCCCTGCTGCGCCGCAGCCATGGGTATGTCGGCGTCGCTGCTTTTCCGCAGAATAAACGGTTGCCTCGGGCTCGTGCTTTTTGTGCTGCTCGGCTCGCCGCTTTCAAATTATCTCGGCGAGATGCTCTATGAATTCAGCCGCAATGTCAGCATAAATATCTTTCCGCTTTTGCGGCTGTTTGATATCTTTCCGCCGGCGCTCAACTATCAACCGGTTTATGCGTTCGGCCAGTCTGTTTTGCCATATCGCTGGCTGACGGCGCTTTTCTGGCTGCTGCTCTCCCTTTTTGTGATAAGTCTGAAAACCGGGGAGAGAAACAGACGCTTCCGGGCGGCTCCCGCCGTTTTTGCGTCGCTCGCGCTCGCTTTTCTCGTTGTGTCGCAGCTCCCGGCTTCGAGAGTCATAGTTGGGAGCGATGACCCGAAATATTCCATGGAATATGGCGATAAAGAATACTACTACAAGGCATATGACTTTTATTCCGACGACTATGATGAGGACGGCGCGAACAAAGAGTGGGCGCGTTTTGAAAAAGAGTTTGATGTGACCGATTACGACCTGGAAATAAAGGTCGGCAATAATCTGCACGTCAGGGCGGCGATAACCGTTGACAAGCCGAATCTTGAAAAGTACGATTTCACGCTCTATCACGGATATAAAATAAGCTCCGTTCGGGACGGTGACGGAAACAAGCTTCGCTTCAAACAGGACGGAGATCATTTCACCGTCTTCAATCCGGAGAAAAAGAGCCTTGACAGGATAGTGCTCAAATACAGCGGCTTTTCAACGCAATATTATTCCAATATTCAGGGTTTATTCCTGCCGGGATATTTCCCGTATTATCCGCACAGCGGCTCGCTGCCGGTATATAACATGGAAATGGGGGAAATATATCGCTTCATGCTCGACGAGCCGACCCACTTCAAGGTTAAGGTGAACAGCAGCCAGACGGTATACAGCGGACTTGAGCAGACGGGAAAGAACGAGTTTGAGGGCAGCACGACAGGCGTGACGCTCGTCTCCGGTCTCTACGATTGCTATGAAAAGGACGGAGTGAAGATGGTATATCCCTATCTTCATTTCTATTGCGGTCAGGAAAAGCAGCGCGCGAAATTCTTCGACAAATACCGCTCGACCGAGACGCTTCCCGACAACATAAAAACAGTAATAATTATCCCGAGTATCGAAAGCAACGGAGGGTATACCGGTTACTGCCAATTTGACAATTATCTTGTTTCCAAGGAAATACTGCAAATAGATGAAGACTATAAAAATCAGAGCATTGAGCCTTGGAAGTTTGACGTGTATCAAAATTATATGAACTACGCCAACGGCAATGAGAGCACAAGAGAATTTATGCGCGAAAACGGCAGTGAGGAAGGCTACAGCACATATGATTTCATACAGTATATAAACCGTGTCGGCGAAGAAGAGGCACTCAAGAGAATGTCGAAGTATCTGAACGACCATAACGACAGACGAACCGTGAGCGAGTTTTACGCCGACGCAGACTGAGGAGGGAATTTTTATGCTTTCACTTTATGCGGTGGATAAGAGCTTCGGCCGCAGCAAAATATTGAAATCGATAGATCTGCAGCTCGATAAAAAAACATACGGACTCCTCGGACCCAACGGCGCGGGCAAGACAACGCTTATGCGCTGCATAACGGGACTCTATCCGCTGAGCGCCGGGAAAATCGAATTTAACGGCAGCGATATTTCAAAGGACAAAAACTTTCAGAGCCATATAGGCTATCTGCCGCAGAAATTCGGTCTATACAAAGAGCTGACCGCCTTTGAAATGATGGAGATGCTCGCAGACCTCAAGGGTGTCAGCCGCGAAAAAATCGGCGATGAGGCGAAAAAATATATCGAGCTCGTCGGTCTTCAGGACAAGCTCGACAAAAAGGTCAAGACTCTTTCGGGCGGCATGATACGCAGGCTGGGCGTGGCTCAGGCTCTGCTCGGCGAGCCGGATATCATTATATTCGACGAGCCGACCGCCGGGCTCGACCCGGAGGAGCGCCTGCGCTTCAAGAATATTGTTTCAAAGCTCGAGGGCGAGCGCACGATAATCATCTCCACGCACATTGTCGAGGACGTCGAAAACCTCTGCGACGAGCTGGTGATAATAAACAACGGCACCGTGGCGGCGCAGGGCACATGCGCCGAAATAGAAACCGCCGCCGAGGGCAAGGTCTATGAAATCGAGGATTCAAGGCTCGGCGAGCTTTCGGAGCCGTATTTCATTCAGCGTCAGTTTGAGCGCGATTCAAAGCGGATGACCGCCGTGCTCTCGGCGCAGGCTCAGCCTGCCGCCGCGTCGGTATCTCCGCGCGTTGAGGACGGATACATATGCATAACCAAAAACATATGAGCGCAGTTTTTACGGCTGTGCGCCTGTCGTTGAAAAACGTGGGCGCGGTGAGGTTCGTTCCGCTCGTGCTGTTCGATGTTCTCTATCCGCTGCTGCTCTGCTCCATGCATTTCAACGGCACCGAGCCCGAGATGATAGAGGTTTATCTGTTGCAGATGTCGCAGGTGATATTACCGTTTTTCTCCGTATGGGATGTTATTTTTGTGCTCAGGGAGTATAACGAATCCGAGGGCAACGAAGTGCTGTTCGTCAACAAAAGGGTGAGCGCACGCACGATTTGCGCGGTTATATTCTGCGCGATGCTCCTGAACGTTTCAATCATGATGGCGGCATCGTGTCTGCTCCTGCCGGATTTCGCCTTTGAATTTGTGCGTATAATCCCCGCCTGCGTGTTCTTTTTCGGAATGTGCGGCTTTATTATCGGCATTTCAAAATCCGCGGCGCTGAGTATCCTCGGCGGCGTGCTGTATCTGATAGCGAACTATATGCTCTGCATCAACAGAGAGGTGCCGATGTTCTATATGTCGTCCGGGCTTGTCTCGTCCGAGCTGATATTCAAAAGCTGCCTGCCCCTGCTCATTTTGGGTATTGTGCTTGCCGTGGCGGGAAATATCATAAGCGAAAAGAGAACGGTCTATAACTGACCGCAAAGCCAAACGAAAATGCCGTGTCCGGGAGCGGGTAGACCGCTTTTCGGGCGCGGCAAAATTTTTTGCAAATTTTTCCTTAATAGAACAGAAATATAATGCTATGCTATATACATAGAACACCGATGTATAGAAGCTCTATGTTAAAAGGAGGCTTCAATATGAACATTCGAAAAGAGCTGTCAAAGGGCAGCAGCTCGCTGCTTGTGCTGTCCGTGCCTAGAATGTGTATGGCTATCGGATGTATATGGGATTGAAAAGTAAAAGCAAAGCAAAAACCGTCCTTTGAACGGATGAATAAGCCGAAAATCCTACCCGAAGCTTGCGCTTCAGGCAGGATTTTCCTTTTGCGTTGAGGGTTGAATGTAAAAATATACGGTAAGTCGGTATGACTTTTCAATTTACTCTCTCGCATTTTTGCAGTATCGCGTCCCAATCCTCCAAGGAGTAGCCTCCGAAGATTATTCTGTAGTTTCGCATCGGCGAATCTGCGCCCGCAAATCTCGAACCATTTATCACATTTTTGCTTTGCAGGGATACCGAGACATATGCTGCCCCGTTTATCGGTTCGCGGTAATAGATGTTTACGGTCATTTCGCCGCCGTATGCGGTCGGTGAAAGCGATTTTATGCAATGCGCGTTATTGAGAAAATCGCATACGCTTTTTCGCACGCCGTAATCTTCGCTGCGCCAAACTTGCTGTGTCTCGCGGTTTTTGATAATTTCGATCTTCTCAACCTTGACCGGGTTGATATCCGCCGCGCCGAGAAGCCCGGCAACCGTTACCGTTCCCGCGCAGACGCTGTATACGAGTGCCGCCGTAAGCAGAATCATCACCGCAGTGGCAGCGATTTTGCCTCGCTTCTTCATAATTCGTACCTCCGCTTATGTCCGTTGTCTGCCGCGCTGCAAACTCAATGCCAAAACACATATGACCTTGCAGGCCGATTGATTTAATTGACCGAACAAACTAATTAATTCATTGGAATCATCCCCCTGTAATTATTGTGACATATTATTGCAATAATGTCAATTAAAATATGCATGGAAGAATTGATTTATTGTTTTTTACACCGATTTTTTGACCCCTATCCTGACTCTGCCCTTCTTTGTCTGCGTGAACTCTTCGCCCAGAATCGCTCTGCCCTTGCCGCGCAGAACGATTTTGTCTTTTGGGGAGAGGCGGCGGTCGACTTTCAATACTTGCTCGTCGTTTACCGTCACCGCGCCCGAGGCTATTGCCTGCGCCGCCGCCGAACGCGAGAGCGAGAATATCTCGCCAGCTACTGCGTCGAGTCGCGGCGATGCTACGGTGATGCTCGTTTCCTTTATATTTACCTGCGGCGCGCGAATCTCGCCGAGCGGGATTTGTTTAGCCTTGAGCGTAGCGCGTCCCGCACCCGTCAGATTTTCTTCAATATATTTCGCGGCGTTCGGCAGGGCTATGATGTCGCAGCCGTCACTGTGAACGCAGATGTCGCCCACGCTCTCGCGCGTAAGTCCCAGCCCCATAACCGCGCCGAGATAATCCCTGTGGCCTATGTCGGAAAACCTGTCCTTCTCTACTCTCACGGCGCTCAGCGGGCGAGAGCAAAACAACGCTTATGCTCTGCATAACGGGACTTTATCCGCTGAGCGCGGGAAAAATCGAATTTAACGGCAGTGATATTTCAAAGGACAAAAACTTATAAATCAAAACAGCAGTTTTTTTCATTGAAACCTCCGCAGCAACTCTATCTTTTCGATAAAGGTAGTATTAAGCTCGTCGAGCAAGGTTTGTGCCCACCAAGGGAAATTCTCACGCAGACAAGCCAGGTGCAGCGTCACAACCACACTCACTACATCATCTAAGGCTTTCTCCGCTGGGTCAAACTTACCGTATTCTTTGAGAAAGGCTTTCCCGGCTTCCTCCGACAGAGATGATAATACATTTCGGACATCCGTATAGGCATAACCCTTGCCAAGCAGATTGTAGTCAAACATCAGCGCAGAGGAGTTGTCTTTAGCAACGACCATATTCGTATAGTAGAAATCGTTGTAGGTTATCGTCCGTCTGGCCTTGCGAAGCAGATCGCTGATAGCGGCATAATTCTGTTCCAGAAGCCCCCATGCTGGTGCGTCTTGGGTTTCGGTCTTGTCCTTTATAGAGGCAATGTTTTCGAGGGTGAAGAAATCTGCCTCGTCATACATAGATTCTCCATTCTGACAAACATAACCGTATCCTTGACTGTGAAGCTGTTTGTACCATTCTGCAATGCGGCGGACAACTGCGGGATCGGACATATCTTCTTCGATACCCAGACGGTAGACTGGGCTACAATCAATGTCCTCCAGAAGAAGTGCAGAATCCGTGGATGCAATTACCCGGATTGTGGGAACTCCAAGGGACTCTAAGAGCTGATAGTTTCCCATCTCCCGCTTGTGTTCGTCCTTTTGGAAGCACTTGACCACATAGGATTTCTCGCCGCTTACGATTCGGGCAACAGTGATACCATCCTTGTCCTGCAAGATAGAGAAGTTATCACAGGCGATACTCAGCTTGTTCAGTTCTTTGTCAATGATGTTCATAGTCTTCTTCTCCGTTACAGATTTATTCAAATGCCTTCGTCCTTGATTTCAGAGTTGGGCAGATTTCGATAGAACCGCTGGGCATCTTCATTGGAAGCGATAAGGCCAATCAGCGTATCGACTCCCTGGTTCTTCAGTTCTTTGCGTAAAGTTTGCATCAGCGCCTGTGCAACTCCTTTATGCCGGCAGCTTTTGATAACGCAGATCCAGTCCAAGTATGCCTTGGCGGAGCCGTCAAAGTGGCTGCAGATCTTAGTGGAGTCAATTCTGTCCGTCACTTTGCCATCCATATAGGCACAAGGACAAACAATTTGCGAAAGCCGGATTCTCGAAGCTTGCGGTAACATCGACTATGTACTTTTTGTCGATCTCCAAACCCCAAAAGTTTTCCTCAGAGCGCAAGTCTCGCTCGAACTGTAAAACATCGGGGATTTGATCTTTTGTGTAGTGTTTGATTTCAATCACGCAAATACCTCTCAATAATCAAATACGCAACTTGAATGTCTTTCCGTATTATTACACCGATTTTTTGACCCCTATCCTGACTCTGCCCTTCTTTGTCTGCGTGAACTCTTCGCCCAGAATCGCTCTGCCCTTGCCGCGCAGAACGATTTTGTCTTTTGGGGAGAGGCGGCGGTCGACTTTCAATACTTGCTCGTCGTTTACCGTCACCGCGCCCGAGGCTATTGCCTGCGCCGCCGCCGAACGCGAGAGCGAGAATATCTCGCCAGCTACTGCGTCGAGTCGCGGCGATGCTACGGTGATGCTCGTTTCCTTTATATTTACCTGCGGCGCGCGAATCTCGCCGAGCGGGATTTGTTTAGCCTTGAGCGTAGCGCGTCCCGCACCCGTCAGATTTTCTTCAATATATTTCGCGGCGTTCGGCAGGGCTATGATGTCGCAGCCGTCACTGTGAACGCAGATGTCGCCCACGCTCTCGCGCGTAAGTCCCAGCCCCATAACCGCGCCGAGATAATCCCTGTGGCCTATGTCGGAAAACCTGTCCTTCTCTACTCTCACGGCGCTCAGCGGGCAGCCGTCCGCATAGACTGTGAAAATCTCGTTCGGGTCGTCGCTGTCTATATAATCGGGGACGCTGAGCATGACAACGCGCTCCGCTCCCTCGAAGCCGCCCCAGAAGATGAATCTGCCCGCAGTCGAGCGGGCGAGAGCGGCCGCCGCGGAGAGAGACGCGGAATCGAGAAATTTCGATACCGCCGACGGAATATTTTCTCTTTGAGCCTTTTCGATGTTCTCCGATATGTATGCTCTCAGTATGCTGCCTTCCATTTTTGCGCCCCTTTTTCGCTTTCTCGGCTCATTATACCATAAAAATCGCGCGGAGAAAAGCGCCCGATACCCCCTATGTGGAATTCTATGGACAAAATGACCAAAGATCAAATCCACTAAAAGCAAATCATAAAATTTGTTGGAAATAGATAAAAACAGGTGCGTTTTCGCCTGTTTTTGAAAAAAATCCTTTATTTTACATATTTTTTAGCCCCGTATGTATTGCAATTAAGCGTATAATTGTGTAAAATGTCTATAGCGCAGTTGTCAAAATGTCTAAAACGGCAGAAGTTGAAATTATTCAGAATAGGGGTAGATACTATGTCAAACAGGCTTTTCCAGGGTGTCATTCATCAGATGCGCGACGCTGTTGACAGAACGATCGGCGTTATCGACGAGACAGGCACTATAATCTCCTGCAGCGAGCTGGGCAAAATAGGCGAGGTTATCTCGAACGCTTCGCAGATTTTTTCAGAGGACGGCGACCGTATATTAAACGGCTGCACCTACCGTTCGTTCGGCTCTCATATGCAGGCAGAGTATGCTGTTTTCATCGACGGCGAAGATGAGCTTGCAGGCAAATATGCGGATATCTGCTGCGTGGCGCTGAGCAATATCAAGCAGTGCTACGATGAGAAATTCGACAGGGGCAACTTCGTCAAGAACGTTATTCTTGACAACATACTTCCCGGCGACATCGCTATCAAGGCGCGTGAGCTTCGCTTCAACAGCGATGCCGTGCGCACCGTTCTTCTCATAAGAATCACCGAGCATAACGATTCCGCGGCGTTTGACGTTATCCAGAATCTGTTCCCGGATAAGACCAAGGATTTCGTTATCAACATAAACGAGAACGAGATAGCTCTCGTCAAGGAAGTTCGCAGCAATATCGAGACAAAGGATCTCGAGAAGCTCGCGCGCTCCATTTCCGATTCTCTGACAACTGACCTTTATATCCACGCATATGTCGGCATAGGCACGACCGTCACGGGCGTCAAGGAGCTTGCCCGCTCGTTCAAGGAGGCTCAGATAGCCCTCGAGGTCGGCAAGGTGTTCGACACGGAAAAGACCATAGTCAGCTACGACAATCTCGGCATAGCAAGACTTATCTATCAGCTTCCCACTACGCTGTGCGATATGTTCATGAGCGAGGTGTTCAAGCGCGGCTCGATTGACAGCCTCGATCAGGAGACGCTGTTCACCATTCAGCGCTTCTTCGAGAACAACCTCAATGTTTCCGAGACCTCCCGCAAGCTCTTTGTCCACCGCAACACGCTGGTTTACAGACTCGAGAAGATAAAGAAGCTCACCGGCCTCGACCTTCGCGAGTTTGACGACGCTATCGTCTTCAAGGTGGCTCTTATGGTCAAGAAGTATCTCGATGCAAAGCCCGTTAAGTACTGATCTGCGGCGTTTACGGTCGGTATAAAGACGCGAGGGGGATACCGCTTTATATAGGAGTGAAAAGTGTGATTGAATTCAGAGATGTTTCCAAGGTCTATGAGAACGGAACACATGCTCTAAACCATGTCAACATCAAGATAAACAAGGGCGAATTCGTCTTTGTTGTCGGCGCATCCGGCGCCGGAAAAAGCACCTTCCTCAAGCTTATGATGCGTGAGGAAGTGCCCTCGCACGGAAAAATCATAATTAAAAACCAAGATTTGAGCAGCCTTACCCGCAGCGAAATACCGTATTTTCGCCGCGGGTTGGGCATAGTTTTTCAGGATTTCCGCCTGATACCCAAGATGACCGTGTTCGACAACGTGGCCTTCGCCATGCGCGTCATCGGCGCGAAGGAGAATACGATAAAAAAGCGCGTTCCGTTCGTGCTCGACATAGTGGGACTGACGGACAAGATGAACTGCTATCCCACCGAGCTCTCGGGCGGCGAGCAGCAGCGCGTGGCTCTTGCCCGCGCCCTTGCGAATAACGCCGACCTCATAATAGCGGACGAGCCCACGGGCAATGTCGACCCGCGAATGAGCCTTGAGATAGTCGACCTGCTCATGCGCTTAAACAGCGAGGGCACGACGGTCATTATGGTCACCCATGAGCACAATCTTGTGCGTATGTATGACAAGCGAGTTATTCTGCTCGAAAACGGAACCGTTGCGGCGGACGGCAAGATGAAGAACTCGGCTCACCGCGAGATAAAGATAAAAGGCTCCCTCGGTCGCCCGGCGGACGGCTTTGCGACAAAGTACCTCGACGACGAGGACGGGGAGGCGGGCAAGCCCGGGAAGCTTTCCGAAAAGGCCGCGGAGATAGCCGACGAGACCGCCGCCGACGATGCTTACAGGCAGGCTCTCGAGAGCTTCGGAAAAGAGAAGGCGGAATACGGGAGCGAATATGACACCTCATATTCCTCCGTCGCTGCCGATTATTCGATATACCTCGAGGACGGAGAGGGGGACGAGAGCGATGAAAAATAACGGAAGCCTCGGTTACCTCACCCGCGAGGGAATGAGAAACCTCTACGTCAACCGTCTTATGAGCATAGCGTCGATTTCCGTGCTGTTCAGCTGCATGGTGATGATAGGCGTCGCGTTTATGATAACGGTCAACATCAATATGTTCATCGGAAACGTCGAAGATCAGAATGTTATAATGGTATTCGTCGACGACAACGCCACTCAGGCTGAGACCGACGAGCTCGGCTCGAATCTGAGAGGGCTCTCGAATGTCCGCGATTGCAAATTCGTCGGCAAGGAGAGCGGATTCGCTCAGCTCAAGGACGAGATGGGGGACAGCTCCGTGCTCTTCGACGGGCTGGACAAAAACCCGCTGCCCGATGCATATGAGGTCTCTTTAAAGGATACCGATAAATTTGAAGATACGGTAAAGCGCATATCGGAGCTTCCGAATGTGCTCCATGTCCGCGAAAACAGGCAGCTTGCCAAGCAGCTCGCGGGGCTCAGAAACACGGTCAGCTATATAAGCGTGGGCATGATAGCGCTGCTTCTGATAGTCTCGCTTTTCATCGTTGCCAATACTATAAGAATAACGATGGACAGCCGCAGACTCGAAATAAATATCATGAAGAGCGTCGGCGCGACGAGGTGGTTCATCCGCTGGCCGTTTATGATAGAGGGCATGATGCTCGGCGTTATATCCGGCATACTCGCACTGCTATCCGTCTGGGGCATATATGAATTGGCGGGCAGAACGCTCGTCAAGAGTCTTGCCGGCATAGGCATGGCGGGAGTCGCCCCGTTCGGCAAATACGCTCTGATATTGCTCGCCGCGTTCATTGTGCTCGGTGTTCTCGCCGGCGCGATAGGCAGTGCGGTGTCGATAACAAAATATCTCAAGGAAAAGGAGTTCGCGATAGTAGATGAAGAATAAGCGTAACACATGGCTAAAAAGAGCGGCGGCGTTTGTTCTTTGCGCGGCGCTCGTGCTTGTGACCGGAGTCTTTCCGACGAGGGTTCAGGCAAAGAGTCTCGATGATCTTAAAAAGGACTACAACGAGCTCGAAAAAGAGATTGAAGCAAATCAGAAAAAGCTCGAAAATATTAAGAATCAGCAGGCGTCGAATGCGGAGAAGATGAAATTGCTCTCTTCTCAGGCCGAGGCGATAAGCAGCCAGCTCGACGTTCTGAACTCTCAGCTCTCCGTGCTCAATGCGGATATAGCCGATTACGACAGGGAGATATCGGCGCTCGACAAGAAGATAGCCGACGCCCAGTCGAAGATAGACAAGATAGACGCGGATATTGCCGCGACGCAGGAGAAAATATCCGAGCGACTGCGTGCCACATATATGGCGGGCTCGTCCTCATGGATAGAGATACTCCTCGAATCGGACAGTATATCGTCTCTGCTGCTGCGTATTCAGCTTTTGGCGAGCGTCACCGAAAACGACAACAAGCTCATTTCAAAGCTCGAAAAGCAGATAGAGGAGCTCAACGCCGCCAAGGCGGAGCTCGATAAGGACAAGAAGGCTCTCGAGGAGAAGCGCTCGTTATTGGTCGAGAAAAAGTCCGAGCTCGACAGCAAGAACAAGACTCTGTCCTCAAAGCAGAGCGCATATAACGCAAACTACCGCCAAATTTCCGCCCTTATGACCTCTCTCGACAAGAGCAGCGCCGAATATCAGCAGGAGCTGCAGAGGCAGTACCGCAAGCGCGCGGCGTTTGAACGCCAGATAGACCAGCTTGTAAGCGGCGGCTCCCAGGGCGGCGACAACGATTACTACGACAACGGCGAGATGCTCTGGCCCGTTCCGTATAAGAATTCCTACATATCCGCGGGCTACGGATACTACGACCCCGAGGGTGACGGAACCTACACCATGCACCCGGCTATCGATATAGTCGTGCGCGAAAACGGCGTCAACGTCTCCTACGGAAAAAATATAATTGCGGCGCAGAGCGGCAAGGTGCTCGTCAGAGGCTATTCCGACGTCGGCGGCAACTATATCACGATAGACCACGGAGACGGATACAGAACATACTACGGCCACTGCTCGAAGATAATCGCCTCGGCGGGGCAATATGTTGAAAAAGGCGAGGTCATCGCCTATATCGGAAACACCGGTTATGTCACCGGCCCCCATGTCCATTTCCAGGTCATGCAGGTCAAAAACGGCGTAGTCAACAGGCTCAATCCCTTGAATTTCGTCACGCCTCCGAATTGATTTCAGGCAGGAAGGAACGTGAAAGCAAATGAACAAGAAAATTTCGCTCGGACTTGCAATTGCGCTCATTGTTCTGAGTGTAACCGCGAGCTTCGCAATAACCATGTCTGTCTCTCAGCGTATGTACAACAAGCTGATAACCGACCTTCCCAAGCGCGCGCAGATGTATGACGCGGTTGAAGAGGTCGACAAGATCGTGCGCTCGAAGTATTACGGCGACATAGACGAAGCCATGCTTGACTCAAACCTTGAAAACGGCTATATCAACGGCCTCGGCGACAAGTACAGCCGCTATATGAACGCGGACGCCTACAAGCTCTATTCCTCGAAGCTCGAGGGTCGCAGCGCGGGTATCGGCGTTGAGGTCGAGACCGACCCCGTGAGCGGATATCTGCTCATAACGGAGGTCTATCCCAACTCCCCGGCGCAGACCGAGGGCCTTCAAAAGGGCGACAGGATAGTTGCCATAGGTGACGACACGGTAACTGCCGAAAACAGCGCCGAGATGGCGGGCAAGCTCAGCGGCATAAAGCTGACCTCCGTCAGCCTTACTTACAGGCGCGACGATGTGGACAAATCCGTCAACGTCGTCCTCGGCTACACGAATCAGACCGTAAGCTACGAGCTTATAGGTACGGTCGGATATATAAAGATATCCGCGTTCTACAAGAACACCTTAAACCAGCTCGAAAAGGCTATAACTCAGCTCAAAAAAGAGGGCGCAAAGAGCCTTATCTTCGACGTGCGCTCGACCTATGACGGAACCGTCGAGTACACCTGCCGCGTTATAGACCTCCTTGTTCCGACGGCTACCGAGGGCAACAAGGCAATAGCGACGCTCGTTGACAAGACCGGAAAGACCGTCAAGACCTACAGCTCCGACTCAAAGGATATAATCATGCCCATGGCGGTACTTATAAATTCGGACACTGCGGGCTGCGGCGAGCTGTTCGCCTGCGACCTCAAGGATTTCGGCAAGGCGTTCCTTATCGGCGAAAAGACCGCCGGCAGAGCCGATGTGCAGGAGACCTTTGAATTAAGCGACGGCGGCGCAATAGTGCTGACCACCTCGAAGATGCTTCCCTATATCAGCGACAGCTTCGACGGCAACGGGCTGACCCCCGATACCGAGATAATTCTTGCCGATTCGCTCAGAGAGAATCTCAGCACGCTCGAAAAGGACAGAGACACCCAGTTACAGGCGGCTGTCTCCATGCTTGCCGGCAACTCCGCAGAGGAGTAATCCGCAAAAAACGATATTTTGCCTCCCTGCTTTGAAAGCGGGGAGGTTTTTCGTTTGCAGATAAATTATAATGCCCAAAAGCTAAAATACCGGTGCCGTTTTTTCGGCAGTATTATGTCCTTTGCGGCTTTGAAAAACAATATTTTGGGCAGATTAACGAAACTTTTCTCTTATCTGTAAATTTTTATCAAATTGCTTGCATATGGGGACAAAAACGGCTAAAATATATGCGGTATGTAACCAATAACCAATTATACTAATAACGGAGGAATTCAAATGTCAGTTAAAGTTGCTATTAACGGCTTTGGCCGTATCGGTCGTCTTGCATTCCGTCAGATGTTCGGCGCAGAGGGCTATGAGGTTGTCGCTATAAACGATCTTACCAGCCCCGAGATGCTTGCAAACCTTCTCAAGTACGATACCGCTCAGGGCGGCTATTGCGGAAGAATAGGCGAGAATCTTCACACCGTAGACTTCAAGGCTGCTGAGTATGAAGAGGACGGCAAGACTGTCAAGGTTCCCGGCGCTATCATAGTTGACGGCAAGGAGATCACCATCTATGCCATGCCCAACGCCAAGGATCTTCCTTGGGGCGAGCTCGACGTTGATGTTGTTCTTGAGTGCACCGGCTTCTACTGCTCCAAGGCGAAGAGCCAGGCTCACATCGACGCAGGCGCGAAGAAGGTCGTTATCTCCGCTCCCGCAGGCAATGACCTCAAGACCATCGTCTTCAGCGTTAACGAGGACACCCTCACTGCCGACGACGCTATAATCAGTGCAGCCTCCTGCACCACCAACTGCCTTGCTCCCATGGCTAAGGCTCTTAACGATTACGCTCCCATCCAGAGCGGCATCATGTCCACCATCCACGCCTACACCGGCGACCAGATGATCCTTGACGGCCCCCACAGAAAGGGCGACAAGAGACGTGCACGCGCAGGCGCTGCCAACATCGTTCCCAACTCGACCGGCGCTGCTAAGGCTATCGGCCTTGTTATCCCTGAGCTCAACGGCAAGCTTATCGGCTCCGCTCAGAGAGTTCCCGTACCGACCGGCTCCACCACCATCCTCACCGCTGTTGTTAAGGGCAGCGACGTGACCAAGGAAGGCATCAACGCCGCCATGAAGGCTGCCGCTTCCGAGTCCTTCGGCTACAACGAGGATCCCATCGTCTCCTCCGATGTTATCGGTATGAGATTCGGTTCTCTCTTCGATGCAACTCAGACTATGGTTGCTAAGATTGTCGACGATCTGTATGAGGTTCAGGTTGTTTCGTGGTATGACAACGAGAACTCCTACACCAGCCAGATGGTCAGAACCATTAAGTATTTCGCAGAGCTCAGCAAGTAATCGGCGAAGTTCGGTGCCCCGCACGAAAGTGCGGGGCATTTTTTATGAGATTTTTTAGAAAGGGTGCGTCACTATGGAGATGCCAAGATTTAGAAGAGATTTTGTGGTAAGAACTAAAGAAATATTAGAAAACGCGGGAAACGAAGATTTTGAGTATGATGTTACGCTCTTGATAAATTGTCTGCAAGGCTTAATTTGTCTACCGATAGAAAACAACAAAAATGAAAAAGCCTTTTCCGAGATTTGTGTGGATAAGCTTAGAAAGTTAGATGTAATAGAAAAAGAGTGTACCGATGATAAATTATACAAAAGCGTCAGGAATGCAGTGGCGCATATGCATATTGACCCATGTAACGAAAATGGGTATATAAATAAGATAGTTTTACGAGATAAAAAACCGGGTAAAGGCAGAGAATATCACACCATATTATCTTTTACTGTGCCACAGCTTAAGGAGTTTGCATTATTTGTTGCAGATGAATATTTGAAGAGACTTCGGTAATTAAACAACTTTTGTGGTGTCGTTGACTTTTTGGCTCCCCTTTAGGGGAGCTGGCTACGCGAAGCGTAGACTGAGGGGTTGTTTGTCCTTAAATCCAAGGTATATACAATATGCTGTTATAAAATATCTGAACAAATGAAAAAATCCTCCGTACAAAAAAGCACGGAGGAAATTTTTTTACAGGAGGAACGCCTTTGCGAGCGCAAAGTAAATTATAAGCGTTACCATATCGACTATAGTCGTTATCATCGGTCCCGCCATGAGTGCGGGGTCCAATTTTACGAGCTTTGCGATAATAGGCAGGGTGCAGCCGATTATCTTTGCAACTATCACGGCGCAGACCATCGCCGCCGAAACGACGAGGTATACGGAAATTCCGCCGGAGGAGAAGAGAAACATTCTGCCGATGTTGACCGCTGCGAGGGTCAGTCCGCAGATAAGTGCGACTCTTATCTCTTTGAATACGATTTTCAGATAGTCCTTCGGCCGTATCTCGCCGAGCGCAAGTCCGCGGATTATCAGCGTCGAAACTTGATTTCCGGCGTTTCCGCCCGTGTCCATGAGCATGGGTATGCAGGCCGTAAGCCCCGCGACCGCCGCGAGCATATTTTCGTAGTTTTCGATTATCTTGCCCGTGAACGTAGCCGAAACCATGAGCACCAAAAGCCAGAGTATTCTGTTCTTTGCGAGCTTGAAAACGCCTGTCTTGAGGTAGTTGTCGTCCGAGGGATGAAGCATCGCCATCTTCTCGAAGTCCTCGGTGTTCTCGTCTTCGATGACGTCAACGATGTCGTCTATGGTGATTATGCCGACGAGCCTCGACTCGTTGTCAACAACGGGAACGGAGAGCAGGTCGTATTTTCTTGCGATGTCCGCAACGTTCTCCTGGTCGTCGAGCGTGTTGACGCAGATGAGCTGGGAGTCGGTGTCCATTATGTCGCGGATCAACTCGTTGTCCTTTGCCGTCAGCAGCGTGTGCAGGGCGACGGTGCCGATAAGATGGCGCTTGTCGTCTATGCAAAAGCAGGTGTAGACGGTCTCCTTGTCGACGGCTGTCGAGCGGATATGATCAATGGCCTGGCCGACCGTGAAGAAGTCATGCAGCTCGACCATCTCGATAGTCATTATCGAGCCTGCGCTGTTTTCGGGATATTTCAAAAATCTGTTTATAAGGCATCTTGTCTCTCTGTCCGCCTTTGCGAGCACGCGGCGCACGACGTTTGCCGGCACCTCCTCGAGGAAGTCGACGGTGTCATCAAGAAACATATCGTCGAGCAGGCTTTCAAGCTCGGAATCGGTTATCAGATTGAGAAGCTGCGCCTGAGAATCGGGCTCAAGATAAGAAAAAACGTCCGCCGATATGTCTTTCGGCAGGATGCGGAATATTCTCAGCAGCTCGTCTGCCGGGAGCGATTCCATAGCCTGCGCTATATCAACGACGTTTAAGTCGCACAGCTGTTCGCGCAGCTCGGAGAGCTTGCCCTCTGCCAACAGCGTGCTGATATTTTCCAGGATATCACGGCTCATATTGCACCTCTTTCTCCGTGAGGCGCACGCAAAAAGAGCCGATTTTTTTATCGGACAAATTTTTCGGGGCGTGACCCCACAGCTGTATTTTTAGTTTGCCAACTTCGCGGCTTAGGTTTGTCGCTGCCCAAAAAAATTCACCACTTTTCAAAAAAATCTGCGCCGGAAAAGCTCCGACGGAAGCGCTTTCGCATTCCTACAATAGTTTATACCCGACGGCGCTAAAAGTCAAGCAATAGAGCAAAAATCTTTAGTAATCGGACGCAATCGGCGAAAACGGGCAAAAACAGCAGAAAAATGCCTGAAAACAGGCAAAAACAAACTTTTTACTTCTTCAATTGTTAACAAAATATGAACTTTTACGGAGCGCCTCTGTTTTTTGCACGCCGCTGTGCAAAAAATCGGGGTGTTTTGGCTATGGGTGACGGGCGCTCGTGCACCGCCGCCGAAGCGCCCGTGAATATAGATGAGGAGATGAGAGCATGAAAAAGAAAGAACCGCTTTCGCCGAAGGAGGAGAACTTCTGCCGCTTTTTCGTCGCGTCCCGCGAGCCGAGGGCATCGGCGGCACGGGCGGGCTATTCGCTTCACCCGGAGCGCACGGCAATAAAGCTGCTCGCCGAGCCGGAGATAAAAAGAAGAATAGCGAAGCTCGAAAACGAGCGCGACGCGAAGCTGGCGGAGGTCACGGAGGGCTACCGCCGTCTCGCGTTCGGAAGCGTTGCGGATGCGGTAAGGCTCATTCTGTCGGACGAGCCGCCCTGCGAGTCGGAGCTCGAAAAGCTGGATTTGACAATGGTATCGGATATCAAATGCCCGAAGAGCGGGGGAATAGAGGTCAAATTTTTCGACCGGCTCAAGGCGCTCGACAGACTCTGCGAGCTGAGTAACGCCGCCTCGGCAGGTGAGAGCTCGGACTTTTTGACCGCGCTCGAGCGAAGCGCACGGGCTCTGCGCGGCGGTGATGATGAGCGTGAGTAAGAAAAAAGACGCCTTCGAGAGCTTCTCGGAAAAACAGCTGCGGGTGCTCTCTTGGTGGTGCCCGTCGAGCCCGGACAGGAATTTTGACGCGATAATCTGCGACGGCGCCGTGCGCTCCGGTAAGACCCTGTGTATGTCCGTCTCGTTCGTTGCGTGGGCATTTTCGGCGTTTGACGACACATCCTTTGCGCTGTGCGGCAAGACGGTCACTTCACTGAGAAGAAATATCATAACGCCCATTCTCCCCGTGCTGCGCCGCCTCGGCTTCGACTGCCGCGAAAAGCTGTCCCAGCACTTGGTGGAGATAGAGTATTCGGGCAGGCGCAACCGCTTTTACCTCTTCGGGGGAAAGGATGAGGGCTCTGCGGCGCTGATTCAGGGCATGACGCTCGGCGGAGTGCTTTTAGACGAGGTGGCTCTGATGCCGCGCTCGTTTGTCGAACAGGCGTTGGCGCGCTGCTCGCTCGACGGCTCGAAGCTGTGGTTCAACTGCAACCCCGATACGCCTCTGCACTGGTTCTACGAGGAATGGATAAAAAAGAGCGCGGAGAAAAACTGCCTGTATCTCCATTTCACCATGGACGATAACCCGTCGCTTACGCCCGCAATAAAGCGCAGATACGAGAGCCTTTACAGCGGCGCGTTCTATGACCGCTTCGTTTTGGGCAAATGGGTCGCGGCGCAGGGACTTGTCTATCCGTTCTTTTCGCGCTCGGTCCATGTCACGGAGCCCGAGGGCATACCGTCGCGCTATTTCATCTCCTGCGATTACGGCACGGTCAATCCGTCGTCATTCGGGCTCTGGGGCGAATACGGCGGGCGCTGGTACAGGCTGAACGAATACTATTTCGACAGCCGCAGGGAGGGCGAGCAGCGTACCGACGAGGAGCATTACGCTGCGCTCGAGCAGCTTGCGGGCGAGCTCAACATTGAGGCGGTTATTGCAGACCCCTCCGCTGCGAGCTTCCTCGAATGTATCCGCCGCCACGGGCGGTTCCGTGCCGTGCCCGCAAAAAATGACGTTATAGACGGCATCCGCCGCGTTTCGGATGCCCTCAAGGAGCGGCGCATCCTTTTCTCGCAGTCATGCACGGACTGCCTTCGGGAATTTTCCCTCTACAGATGGGATAACACTGCCGCACGCGATGCTCCGAGAAAGGAATACGACCACGCCATGGACGATGTGCGCTATTTTGTCTCCACAGTGCTCGCGCACGAGGATGACGGCTTTTTCGCGCTCGCCATGAGCAGATGACGGTCGGGCGGTCGGCCGTCATGAAAAGGAGGAATAACAATAAATCCGTTCAAAAGAAAGAAAACCGCTCCCGAGCCTGCGGCGGTGCAGACCTCGGCGCGTCCCGCGTCGGGGCTCGGACTGCTCGACAGCTACACTCCGCTCGGCGGAAATCAGACGCGGCTCTACTACGCTCTGCGCGAAGCCGTGCCGATAATCGATGCCGCAATATTCAAGACCGTCCGTCTGACGGGCGGCTTTGAGGTCAGATGCGCCGACGAGCGCCTGCAGGACAGGCTCGACAATTTTATACGCAATGTCCCCGTTGGCGGCAATCAGTTTGGGCTCGAAAGCTTTATCTCCACTTATTTCGAGCAGCTTCTTACCTGCGGTACGGCGGTGGGCGAGATGGTGACGGACTCGGACGGGCATATAGCGGCGCTCTTTAACTCGCCGCTTGAAAACATCGAGCTTCGCCGCGCTGCGGACGGAGTCGGGGTGGACGTTTTCTCCGCCTCGCTCGAGGGTATGCCGTCGCCCGTCAGGCGGCCGGAGCTGGTGCTTCTGTCCGTGATGAATCCCTTGCCCGGCGAGGTCTGCGGATGCTCTATGCTCAAGGGGCTGCCGTTCGTCAGCGGGATACTCATGAAGATTTACAAGACGATCGGGCTCAACTGGGAGCGCATGGGAAACGTCCGCTTTGCGGTCACATATAAGCCGCAGAACGACACGCTCGACCGCGCATATGCCAAGGAACGCGCCATGCAGGTGGCTAAGGAGTGGAGCGAGGCCATGCAGACGGGCGGCGCCGTGAAGGACTTTGTCGCAGTCGGCGACGTTCAGATAAAGGTTATAGGCGCCGACAATCAGATTTTAGACAGCGAGGTGCCCGTGCGTCAGATGCTCGAGCAGATAGTCGCAAAAACCGGCCTGCCGCCTTTTATGCTCGGCCTGTCATGGTCATCGACGGAGCGTATGTCGGCTCAGCAGGCGGACGTGCTCACCAGCGAAATCGACGCATACCGCCGCATTTTAACTCCCGTAGTCGAGCGCATATGCCGCACCTATCTGCTTCTCGAGGGAACGCCCTCGCAGGTGGAGGTCGAGTGGGATGACGCTATGCTTCAGGACAATGTCGAGCTTGCGCGTGCCGAGCTCTATGCGGCGCAGGCGGAAAAAATCAGGAAAGAGATTGAAAACGGGGAGTGATAACTACGCAGAACAGTGTTCTTTCGGGCGCTCCGACTCCGCAGGAGCTGGAGCTTATCAACAGTTATACCGTAAAGCCGCTCAAGGCGGAGGAGGTCTATACCTTCGGCATCGTGCTTTGCGACAATGAGATCGACCGCGACTTCGAGCGCTTCGATATTCCCGCGCTCGAAAAGTTAGCCGGGCTTTTTGTCGGCAAGACGGGGATATTCGACCACAGTATGAGCGGCAGGGATCAGACGGCGAGGATATTTTCCTGCCGCGTCGAGACGGACGAAAACAAAGTCACCTCGGCGGGCGAAAAATATACGAAGCTCTGCGCGAGAGCCTATATGCCGCGCAGCGAGAAGAATGCGGCGCTCATAGAGGAGATAGACGCGGGGATAAAGAAAGAGACGAGTGTCGGCTGTTCGGTCGGCAGAAGCGTTTGTTCCGTCTGCGGCAAGGACGGGCGAACCGAGCCCTGCGCCCACATAAAGGGCAGGGAGTACGGCGGCAAGCTCTGCCACAGGATACTCTGCGACCCGACGGACGCCTACGAATGGTCGTTTGTAGCCGTCCCCGCCCAGCCGGCGGCGGGCGTTACGAAGTCCTACCGCGCGGACGAGCAGACCGTAAAGACCGTCAAGCGCCTCTCCTGCGCCAACGGGGGAATGACCCTGACGAAAGCCGAGGCGGCGGGACTTTACGGCTACATAGACGAGCTCGAGAAGCTCGCCCGCGAGGGCAGGGAGTACCGCGAGGAGTTAATATGCGATGTGATACGCATGGGCGCGGCGGCTCTGCCCGATATGCGCGGCGAGAGTCTCTCGGCGATATGCGGCACGCTCGGTCTCGAGCAGCTCAGAGAGCTGAAAAAGGCGTTTTCGGGCGGCGGAAAGCTCAACAGCCAGCTCTCGCCCAAAAATACCGAGGCCCGTTCGGGCAACAGCGAGTTCAGAATTTAAAGGAGGATATTTATGTCAGTTTCAACTAAAGGTTTTTGTGAGAATGTTTTAACTCTCAAGGCGGCAAGCGGACTTAAGGCGGGCGTGCCCGTCGCGGTCAGCGCAAATGATACCGTCTCTTCCGCGGGCGCGGACGCAAAGTTCTGCGGTGTCGGCGTCAATGTAAACGGCGGCTATGCGGGCGTTCAGCTCTGCGGTGCGGTCACCCTGCCCTATACGGGCACGGAAGCCCCTGCGGTCGGCTATGCTGCGCTCGCAGCGGACGGAGCGGGCGGCGTTAAGGTCAGCACAAAGGGCAACAACTATCTCGTGCTCAACGTCAACACCGCCGCCAAAACAGTGAGCTTCATGCTCTGATTCTGAAAGGAGAATAATATGACTGCTTTTGATAATATCAGACTTGAAAAAGGTCTCTACGCATCCGGCGATTTCACCGGCGCACTCGAAAAGATAGACCCCTCGGAGAATTACAGCGGCACCGCGCTCGAGGGACTTGACGCATATCAGCGCCAGCTCAAGCGCTTTAATATCAAGGTCAGCGGAGCGGGCAGCGACGTTGTTGACAAGTTCTTCAAGACCTCCGATTCCGCCGTGCTCTTTCCCGAGTATGTCTCCCGCGCCGTCAGGCAGGGTATGCAGGAGGCGAATGTCCTCCCGCGCATAGTCGCGTCGACTACGGTCATAGACTCGCTCGACTACCGCTCGATAGCCTGCGAGCCGAGCGATGACGAAAAGGAGCTCAAGGTTGTTGCCGAGGGCGCGTTTATCCCCGAAACCAGCGTCAAGAGCAAGGAGAACCTCGTCCACCTGAAAAAGCGCGGCCGCTCCCTTGTCGCTTCCTATGAGGCCGTCCGCTTCCAGCGTCTCGACCTGTTTACGGTGACTCTGCGTCAGATAGGCGCATATATCGCGCGCACTCAGCTCAGCGACGCTGTTGATGTGCTCATAAACGGCGACGGCAACAATAACGCCGCCGCAAACACCGCCGTCGAATCAGCCGGCAAGCTCACCTATACCGACCTTGTCAACTTCTGGAACCTCTTCGACCCCTATGAGCTCAACACGATTATCGCAGCTCCCGCGCAGGTGGCGCAGATGCTCGGTATCTCCGAGTTCAGGGATGCCGCGGCAGGGCTCAATTTCCATGCGACGGGCGAGGTCATAACTCCTCTCGGCGCAGATCTTATAAAGGGCTCCTGCGTGCCTGCGGGCAAGATAATCGGTATCGACCGCAGCTGCGCCCTCGAAATGGTCACCACAGGCCCCGTCTCCACCGAGTACGACAAGCTCATTGACCGTCAGCTCGAGCGCGCGGTTATAAGCTCGACGGCGGGCTTTGCAAGGATATTCGACTCCGCCGCCCGCACCCTTACCGTCTGACGGCGGGGGTGAGAGCATGATAACTCAGTGGAGCGTACTCTCCCTGTTAAAACAGCTTACGGACATCGGCGAGGAGGAGGAAAAGCTCTGCCTCGGGATAGCCCTGAGCTCGCTCGAACGCGTACAATCGAGATTAAGAGCCGATGCGGACATTAACGATGTGAGAATCGCTCAGGCCGCCGCGGGACTCGCCTATTACGCCCTGTGCGTGCGCCGCGCGGGCAATTCGGACGGCGTCGAGAGCTTTAAGGCCGGCGACATCACCGTTAAAAAGGGCGCGGACAGCTCGCTTAAATTCGCGGCGTCCGTGCGCGACGCTGCTCTCGCCGAGCTCACGCCTCTTTTGAGCGACGACGGTTTCTTCTGCTGCGGGGTGGAGATATGAACCTCTCGGCGGAATTTGAAAAGTGGGGCAGGGTGCTCGTTATCGAGAATACCGACTCCACGAGAACCGCGCCGTTCAAGGGCTTTATTCAGCCGCTGAGATACAAGAACAAGATGTACCTCTACGGCGTAAACACCGAGATAGGCTACAATTCTCAGGGCTATTATCTCTATATCGGCCCGCCCGAGCACGATCTGACGCTCAACGAGGACGTGCTGATAATCGACGGAGATATAAAATATCAGATAGACCGCGCGGAGAAGATAAAGCTCGGCGAAGAGGTGCTCTATGTCTGGGCTGTTGTGCGAACGGTCGTTGAGATAACGGAATAATATTAAAGGGCTGCCGGGTTTTCCCGGCAGTCCGGTTTCAGGGAGGTTTTTATGAGTACAATAAGTGTTCTGCCCTCGCAGATAGCGGGCTGGCTTTCCGAGCAGACAAGTCTCGGCGGGATAAGATTCATAACCGAATATCCCGCCGTCAAAAAGGAGATACCCCTAAAGCGCGTCACCGTCGCCGTGGGCATAGGGGAGATGGAAATAGTGGACAGCTTCACCGAAAACGACGAGGGTGTGCTGATAAAGAACGAATACTGCCGCCTCGCAACTATAAAGATAAAGCTCGCCATCCATGTCCCTTACAGCAGGGGCGGCGCTGCCTGCCATGATATTTTGACCGCCATTATCGACTGCCTGACCTTCGACACGGATTTGAATGTTGTCGAGTCCGGCTGCTCCGGCGTCAAGGCGGACAGGGACACCGACGCCTTTGTGCTCGACGCGCACATACTCATGCAGGCGGATTTCTGCCCCGCTGACACAACGGGCATGAACTTCCACTGCTTCCTCGACAAGACCCTGCTCTGCGGCTCGCACGTCCGCGATACCGTGAAGCACGTCACCGCCGAGGATAAGGCTCTGTGGAACGCACCTGTAAAAATCGGCTCGTATACGGGCACGGGTGCAAAAAGCCGTTCTGTAAAAGTCGGCTTCAAGCCCACCGCCGTATTTGTTTTTTGCAGGAGTATGCCCGCCGCTATAGCTGATTTTTCGGGCTCATCAACAAACTGCTATGTTGCCGCCGCGACTCAGGGAGGCGGTATGGCGGGAGTCGGCATAACCTCCGACGGCTTCAGTATCAGCTCGGCGAGCGCCGTCAACGGGGGCAAGAGCCAGCTCAATGATTTGGGCATGACCTATTCGTATATTGCGCTGAAAATATGATTTGCCGACCCTTTTATCGGACAGAACTTCCTTTTGCTGCGCTAAAAATGTGATTTTGCATCATTTAGTGCAACTTTCGGGGCGAATTTAAAATATTTACCCGTTGACAAATATTTGATGTGACACTATAATTATAAACATAGCACGAACAAATGTTCGAAAATAAGGAGATGAGCAAATGTCAAAAAGAAGTGTCGGGGCGGCGATGGATTTCTCGTTTCCGACTCCCGAAGAGCGGCAGGCGGCAATGTGCGTCTGCTGCGGCTCGCACTGCCCGGGCTGCGAATCACCGGACGACTACGCATGGCGGCGCAGAGATGTTGACCTGTCATTGCTTACCGACGAGGTGATAAAAACGAGGCTCACGCCGCGCGAGAGGGAGGTGACCGAGGCCTACTGGTTCGACGGCCTGACCGTCTCCGCAATAGCCGAGAAAATAGGCGTGTGCCCGTCGAGCGTATCGAGACGGCTCGAAAAGGCACAGAGAAAGATTTATGACGCGCTGAGCTTTACCGTTAAATATCAGCATGATTTGGAGAACGTTGAATTTCTGCCGATAGCCGTCCGAAGGGCTCTCGCCGTGAGCGCGGCAAAAAGATACGAGCCGGAGAGCATAGGCGGCAGGATAAAGAAGCTCAGATGCGGCGAAAACATAGGCGAGCAGATGCTCTGCGATGCGCTCGGAATGCGAATAAAGACGCTTAGAATGATAGAGAGCGGAGAAAAGGAGCCGAGCCTGCACCAGCTGACGGAGTTCGCCGGTTTTTTCGGCACAACGGCGGATTATCTTTTGAAGGGAGAAGAAAAATGACGTTCAACAAAACGCTTTGCGACCTTGCCGACGAATATTTCGAGCAGGCACAGGTGCTCGAGGGGATAATTGCAAAACACAGAAAACGCCTCGCGGCTCTCCCTAATCCGGAGACGAGCCGCGAGGCCTACGGGATAAAATCGCTGCTCAATGTGCTCTATGCGGAGCACAGGGACGTAATGGAGACGGCAAATTTTCTCAAGGACAACTATTCCGGGGAGGAAAATCAATGAGAGATATAAAAGTAAAAATACTTGCGGACGGAACGGCTCAGGTTGAAGAGCCGTTCTGCTTTTGCGGGGAACATAACGCAGCGCGGCTTTGTATCACGCTGAACGAAGAGCTCAAAACCGATGCGTCGTATTATCTTCTGAGCTTCGACGTTTACGGGCTCAGCCGCCGCATAATGTCGAATATTATAAGCGGCGCGGACAGCACGCCCGCCTATGTCAAGGACGGTGTTATATACTGTCCTCTGCCCGAGGCGCTGACCTCGACGGGCGAGCTCTCGGTTCAGGTCGAGGCGCACAGACGCGATGAGCTTGAGGTGAAGGCGGTAGTAAAATCCTCCGTGTTTACCCTCGGCTTTGAGCCGTCGGTCATGGGCGTTGACGGCGAACTTGAGGAGGCGTGCGGTATTTTGCCGCAGATTGCCGCCGCGGTGGAAAGTTTGCGGGATTTAAAAGCCGTGTTCGGCGATCTGAACGACTTCAGATTTGCCATAATCAACGCGCTCGGCTACACTCCGAGTCAGCCGGCCATGCGATCTATCTGCAACAGCGCGACGGTGTCCGAGTATACCCGCAATAATTCGGAATACTGCATGACAGGGCTTCAGACACTCAATATAAAATATCCCGAAGCTACAGAAAAATTCGAGTCTTGGATGCGCCTGACCTTTGCCGAGAGCGGCAATATCACCGTCACTCTGCCTGCCGACACCAAATATATCGGCACAGCGCCCGATTTCAAAAACGGCGAGACGTGGGAGCTCAGCTTCAAGGACAAGGTTCTGGCGGCTCAGAAGGTCGGTGAGGGCACATGAACAGGCGCAGATTTATATGGCAAGAGGCAGAGACGCAGAGCGGACTGCCGAGCAGCTATACCGCAGTCGATTATTTACAGGCTTCCGGCGGACAATGGATAGACACGGGTTACAGGTACGGCGCAGGCAGCGACATAGAGGTTAAGTTCGGCGCCTCCGCTGACGGCACACTCCTCGGGGCGCAAGATTCAGATGACGCTATGTATAAATTTGCGATTGTGGACGCTACCCCGCTTTTATGGATTGCACGAGGACAGAACGGATATAGTATGAGCGTTAAGAATATGCAAAAGCCTTTTGTTTTACGCAATATCGGAAATTTGTTCAAGGTGACAGACAGCGAGGGTACAGAAAAGACGGTGACGATAGAAGCTGCCGGTTATGTTGGCTCTCAACAGTCAGTGTATCTTTTTGCCCGACATAATAAATCCGGTATAGCTCAAAAAAGCAAGTCGCAAATCTACTATTGTCGATTTTATGAAAACGGCGAGCTTGTTTGCGACATGCGCCCGTGCCTCAACGCTGACGGCGTGCCGTGTATGTACGATTTAATAAGACGGCGGACTTTATACAATCAGGGCACAGGCTCTTTTACGTGGGGGTGATTCAATGATATACGGAAAACTTATAGACGGCGAGCTCAGAGGAGCACCGCGACCGATAAAAACGGCGGACGGCGATGTGTTTACAAACGACCCGTCAATATACCTCGCCAACGGCTATAAGCCGATAATTTTAACCGACTGCCCGTCCGACGGGAAGAGCTATGTCGGCTCATGGACGGAGACGGAAACAGAAATAACGCAGGTGTGGACGGAGCAGCCGCAGACGGAAAACGACGAAGCGACGGCGGAGCAGCTGGAGACGGCACTACATCAGATTGGAGGCGCGGTCGATGAAAATCAGTGAGGTCAACAGTATCGTCGAAAAATCGACGGCTAAGATAATCGAAGCGGCCGAGGTCAGGGCGGACTTGCTCGCGGTAGCTGCGCACATCCCGAAGGGACAGCGAAAAAAATACGGCGCGGAGCTTGAGCGCATCCTGGCAAAATATGACGGTTGACGGGGAGGTATAATGTGAAAATCTGTATTTCGATAGGGCACGGAAAATCGGCACGAGGCGGCTATGACAGCGGCGCCATCGGCGGGGGCTATCACGAATTTCGCATAGCGCGAAGAATAGGCTTTTACATAGCCGAAGCGCTTAAAAGCTACGGCTGCGATGTGTCGCTCATAAATTACGACGCCGATATGTATCTCACGGACAGAATAGCCTTCGTCAACCGCGGAGACTTCGATCTCGCCGCCGAGATCCATCTCAATGCGGGCGGCGGAACGGGAAGCGAGGCCTATTATAAGCACTCGGACTCAAAGGGCAAAAAACTCGCCGCAGTGATAAGCGCGGGTATTGCAAAGACATTCTCGTTGCGAGACAGGGGAGCTAAAATAAAGCTCAATTCAGCGGGCAACGACTATTTCGGCTTTGTCCGCTCGGTAAAGTGCCGCAGCCTGCTTATCGAGACCGTGTTCATAGACAGCTCCTCGGACAGGAAAAATGTCGAGACCGAGGCGGGGCAGAGACTGTGCGGGAAAGCGATAGCCGAGTCGATAGCCGCATTTTACGGACTAAAAAAGACCGCGCCGCAGAAAGCTAAGCCCGTCTGCGATATCCGAGCGGGCGACCGCGTGAAGATAATCGGAAAGACATATGCCACGGGTCAGCGCATTCCCTCGTGGGTGAAATTAAGGACTCATACCGTCGCAAGGCTCGACTCAAAGCGCGCATTACTCAAAGAGATTAATTCGTGGGTTTTGATTTCCGATTTAAGGCTCGCAGAAAGACCGTCCGTCTCTGTCGGCAGTGTGGTTTCGATAAAGCCCGGCGCAGTCTACGGCGGCTGCACCTCGGCGCGCGGAAGAAAAGTGCCCGGGGCACAGCTCTCTCCGAAAAAACACACCGTCACAAAAATCCGGCAAAACCGCGGCACGCTCGAAGCCCTGCTCGGCGATATTTCGAGCTGGGTCGCGGTCGGCAGCCTCGAGGAGGTGTGAGATGAACTCGGAAATAACTGTTGCCCTGCTCTCGGCGGCGGGCACGCTCTTAGGCTCACTCGGCGGAATACTCGCCTCAAACAGACTGACAAATTACCGCATAGCGCAGCTTGAAAAGCGGGTGGACAAGCATAATAACTTAGTTGAGCGCATGGCGACTGCGGAGGATTCGATAAAATCCGCGCATAAGCGTATAGACGACCTTGCGCGCAGAAAATAAGGGGGATTTTTATGAAAAAGCTTTTTGAATATGCAAAGAGAGTGTCGGTAGGCACCTGGGTCAGGGGCATTCTCTCTCTGGTGTCGATAGTCAACATGGCGCTTGCCGCGTTTGGAAAAACGCCGCTCAATATAGAATACGGCGAGCTTTATACGGCGATAAGCCTGATTTTTGCCGCCGCCGTCGGCTTTGCGAGCTATTGGAAGAATAACAGCTTCACCTCTGCGGCGATAGAGGCGGATAAATTCCTGCATGAGCAGCGCATAGCGGAGGAAAAAGATGATAACGGCAATTCTATATAATTTAATGAACTTGACAGGGCTTTATCTGGCGTTAATATTTTTTGTGATACGCCGTCTTTTCGGACTGCTTTGAAATAGACCGAGCCGCCGTGGGGGAACTTCTCTGCGGCGGCTTTTTTGTTTCAATTTCTCTTTAAAAATGCTTGCAGACGCAACATTCTTGCGTTATACTGTAATTGCCGTATTTTGTACTCGGGCTATAATCCGCAGGGCGGAAAAATATATTTTGGAGAGAAGAATATGCTGGATTTAAAACAGACCGACAGAATGCTCAAAAAGCTGGAGCGCTTTGTCGATATCATCGAACCGATGATTTTTGAAAAAGTCGGCGAGACGGGACCCGTCAGCGCATTTGCCACGCTCGAACGCTTCCACAGTATTCCGGAGAACAGCCTGTTTGACCCGATAGAAAAGGGCTACAAATGGGGCGAGGAGTTCGGTTACTGCTGGTTCAAGACCGATTTTGTAGTCCCCGACGGACTTGACGGAAAGGATATCTTCATCCGCCCGCATATCTCGTGCTATGAGGGAACTCTTTGGGTGGACGGCGTGCCCTACGGCAACTTCTGCACGAAGATAGTTTTCACCGGTCACGGCAACCATTACTGTGACCTGCTCAGAAAGGACGCAAAGGCCGGCGATAAAATAGCAATAGATCTCGAATACTACGCGGGTCATTCATATAAGGGCTGCCACCCTACGGAGAATCTCCCGCTGCTCACCTATGATTTCTCTTATGAGGGCATAGATATCTGCGTCAAGAACTACGCCGTTCAGGAGTTCTATTTCGATTTGCGCACCCTTGTTCAGCTCGTCAAAAACCTGCCGGACAGCTCGTTCAGACGTGCGTCCGTAATAAATGAGCTTGAGCAGGTTTTCAGGGAGATATATCAGTCGCCCGACGATGTTGACCGCGATGAGTTTATGGCGGCTCTCGAGAGAGCGAAGCCCTATCTCAAAAAGGCGCTCTCCGTCAAAAACGGTGACGATGCGCCCAAGGCCGTGCTCATAGGTCATTCGCATATGGACACGGCGTGGCTCTGGCACGTTGGAGAGACGGTCAAGAAGTGCGCGCGCACCTATGCGAATCAGCTCGCTCTCATGGACGAGTATCCGGAATATAAGTTCATCCAGAGCTCATCCTGCCACAGCGACTTCCTGCGCCGCAAATATCCCGACCTCTTCGCGCGCATCCAAAAGAGAGTCAGCGAGGGCAGATACGAGCCTAACGGAGGCGTGTGGGTCGAGTGCGACTGCAACATAACCTCCGGCGAGTCCATGGTCAGACAGTTCCTCTGGGGTCAGAGATTCACGAGAAAGTATTTTGATTTCACCTCGAATTGCTTCTGGCTGCCCGATACCTTCGGCTACAGCGCGGCCATACCGCAGATAATGAAGGGCTGCTGCGTCGATTATTTCCTGACTACTAAAATCGACTGGAACGACACAAATGTTTTCCCGCTCGATACATTCTATTGGGAGGGCATAGACGGCACGAAGGTATTCACCCACTTCAACCGCACCCACATCTGGCCCGACGCAGAGGACCTTTTGACCTATGTCACGGGCACACCCGAGAATAAACATTCCTGCATAAAAGACAGGCGCGTGACCGATACCCGCATTATCTCTTACGGCTACGGAGACGGCGGCGGCGGACCGCAGTTTGAGATGCTCGAGGCGGCAAGACGCTGCGCCGATCTCAACGGCTGCCCGAAGTCCGAGCACAAGCTTGTCGGCGAGGCGATGAAAGAGCTTGAAAGCAATGCCTTTGAGCCGGATACCTATGCGGGCGAGCTGTATCTTGAGCTGCACCGCGGCACGCTCACCAATCAGCACGTCATAAAGCGCAACAACCGTAAGGCGGAGTTCGCGCTCAGAGACCTTGAGATATTCACGGTAAACGATGCCGTGAAGAACAATAAAACGGCGGACAGCGCGGACATAGCTCCGCTCTATGAAAAGCTGCTCGTCAACCAGTTCCACGATATTCTCCCCGGCACCTGCATTCCCCGCGCCCATGAGGAGTCCCGCGCTATGACCACCGCGCTTATAAAGCGCGCCCGCGACCTCGTCAGGGAATTGGCAGAGAGCGACGCTTCCGACTGCGTGACAGTCACAAACACCCTCTCCTTTGACCGCTCCGACGTGATAGTTCTCGACTACAGCGGCAAAATTGTTGACGGTGATTACAGGCAGCAGGTCTATACGGATTTGAGAGGCAACAAAAAGCTCATGGTGGGCGGTGTGACCGTTCCCGCGTTTTCGAGCGTTACGCTGAAGCTCGTCGACGGCAAAATCGAGGGCGAGAGTGCGTTCAGGCTCGACGGTGAGCGCCTTGAAACTCCGTTTGCGTCGGTGAAGTTCGCCGATAACGGCACGATTTCGTCCTTTGTCGATAAGCGCGCCGAGCGCGAGCTTTGCGGCGACGGCTATAATCTCAACACTCTGCTCTTAGCGGAGGATTTCCCGTGCGATTGGGATAACTGGGATGTTGACGCCGATATTGAGATGAAGTTCGAGGATGCCTCGAAGCTCATCAGCCGCGAAATAATTTCCGACGGCTCCGTCGCGCTCGTTATCCGCAGCAAGTACGCGATAAGCGACAAATCGACCGTCACGCAGGATATGATATTCTTTGCGGACAGCGCCGAGGTGCGCTTTGATACCGTCATGGATTGGCAGGATAACCACCGCTTCCTCAAGGCGGCGTTCGATACCTCCGTCAGACAGGAATTTGCCCGCTTCGATGTCCAGTTCGGAAATGTAAAGCGCCCGACCACCCGCAACAACAGCGTTGAAAAGGCGAAGTTCGAGGTGCTCAACCATAAATATACCGACCTCTCCGAGACCCGCTTCGGCGTCGCCGTCCTCAACGACAGCAAGTACGGCATAAGCGTAAACGGCGGCAAGCTGCGCCTGTCCCTGCACAAGGGCGGTCTGCGCCCCGATTTCAAGGGCGACAGAGGCTTCCACCACTGCGTCTATTCGTTCCTGCCGCATGGCAGCGGCTTCTCCGCCGAGAGTGTTATCAGACCGGCATATGAGCTTAATGTTCCCGCCGCCGTGACAGACGGAAAATACGAGGCGCAAAAGCTCATTGATATCGACGCCGACAACATCTTTGTCGAGGCCGTAAAGCCCTGTGAGGATGCGGAGCGCGCGTTCATCGTGCGTATGTATGAGGCGGAGGGCACATTCACAACCGCCGATGTCCGTTTCTTTGACGGCGCAAAGAGCGTGAAGATAACCAATATGCTCGAGGAGGAGCAGAGCGAGGTCGAAAGCATCGCGCCCGCAAAGCTTCAATTCAGACCCTTTGAGATAAAGACCCTCAAGGTCACTTACTAAAGGAGGAGCGGCATGACAGTCGAAAAGCTTGAGCTTAAAAGCAACCTCGGCGCCACTCTCACGGCGTATTTGCTCGATACCTCCAAGGAAATGCCGAATATGACAGAGCGCCCGGCGGTTTTGGTCATTCCCGGCGGCGGATACTATATGTGCTCCGACCGCGAGGCCGAGCCGATAGCCATGGCGTTCGCCGTGCACGGATACAATACCTTTGTCCTGCGCTATACCGTGGGCGAGGGCAAGGAGTTCAAAATGCCCCTTGCCGACGCAGAGGAGGCGCTGGCGCTCATACGCGAAAAGGCGAAGGAGTGGCACGTTACAGCCGATAAGATAGCCGCCATCGGCTTCTCGGCGGGTGCGCACCTTGCGGCCGCGCTCTCGACCATGGGCAGCACGCGCCCCAACGCGTGTATCCTCGGCTACCCGTGCATTCTCTCCGAGATAAGCCGCATTCTGGCCTTCCCCGTGCCGTCGCTTAACGAATATGTGGACAGCAGCACTCCGCCCACGTTCATCTTCGGCAGCGCGACGGACAAAATCGTTCCGATAATAAATTCCGTAAAATATGCCGAGGCGCTCGCCGAAAACAAAGTGCCGTTCGAAATGCATATTTTTGCCAAGGGCTGGCACGGCTTCTCTCTGTGTACTCCGAGCGTCTGCGACAAGCCGGAGTCGGTCATAGAAAATGCCCGCGCCTCGCAGTGGGTGAAGCTCTGCACAGACTGGCTCTCCGATACATTCGCTTTGGGCGAGATATAAAAAACAAAATGAGTCTCCGACATACGGAGGCTCATTTTTATACCCGTTTTTTGTCTTTACAATACCGAGATGTCTTTTCGCCTCATTGAACCCGGAAGCGGGTTGTGGTATAATCTACCCGTTACTAAGTTCGGAGGTGGCTTTTTATGGATAAAAAAGTAGCGGTCCTGACAGGCGGAACATCGGGCATAGGTATGCAGACGGCGCTTGCGCTTAAGGACGCGGGATATACCGTTTATGAATTGAGCCGCAGGGAGTCGAGGGACTGAATCACCTTGTCGCCGATGTTACGGACGAGGCGGCGGTGAAGAATGCCGTCGATGAGATTATCGAACGCGAGGGCAGAATAGACGTGCTCATCAACAACGCGGGCTTCGGCATCTCCGGCGCGGTCGAGTTCACAAAGACCGAGGACGCGAAGCGCCTTTTTGACACGAACTTCTTCGGCATGGTCAATATGAACCGAGCCGTTATCCCCGTCATGCGCGAAGCGGGGCGGGGGAGAATAGTCAACATAGGCTCCGTCGCGGGTCAGATACCGATTCCGTTCCAGACCTATTATTCCGCCGCGAAGGCTGCGACAAATTCATACACCATGGCTCTCGCAAACGAGCTTCGCCCCTACGGGGTCACCGTCTGCGCGGTTCAGCCGGGCGACATAAAGACCGGCTTTACAAAGGCGCGCGAAAAGTCAATAGACGGCGACGACATATACGGCGGTCGCATAGGCCGCTCGGTTGCCCGCATGGAGCATGACGAGCAGACGGGTATGGAGCCGTCGATAGCGGGAAGGTTTATAGCCGATGTCGCAATGAAGAAAAAGGTCAGCCCGATATACACGATAGGCGCGAGCTATTCGTTCCTGACTTTCTTGACGCGCTTTATGTCGCGAAAGACGATGAACAAAATAATCGGCTCGATATACGCAAAATAAGAACAGTATTTTCGGGAGTCTCCGCTGTTCGGCGCGGCGGAGACTTTTTTAAGAAAAACTGAAAAAAATTGCAAATAAGACTTGACAGAACGGCGAATTTATAGTATATTAATCTGCGTCGTCGGACGAAAAACCGATCGATCAGGGAGCATAGCTCAGCTGGGAGAGCACTTGCCTTACAAGCAAGGGGTCACAGGTTCGAGCCCTGTTGTTCCCACCAATGGCCCGGTAGCTCAGTTGGTTAGAGCGCTAGCCTGTCACGCTAGAGGTCGACGGTTCGAGACCGTTCCGGGTCGCCATTCGCTGCTATGGCTCAGGTGGCAGAGCACATCCTTGGTAAGGATGAGGTCACCAGTTCGAATCTGGTTAGCAGCTCCATAAAGATCCCCGAAATCAAACGGTTTCGGGGATTTTTACTTTTATAATCGCAGAAACGGCATATAAAAAGCAGCTCCGAGGCAACGGCTTCGGAGCTGCTTTTGGACATATACGTCAAATTCTTCGCCGCGAGCGGACGCGTCGCTTTTTAAAAGCTTACTGTTCCCGCAAGCGATCGTAAAATTCCGAAACGCACTTTATATATAAGCGGCAAGCAATGCGCTGAATCACGCTGTGATTTCCGACGCGTAAAGCGCAAGTACACCGCGTGCCGCGCACCTGGAGAAAAAGCAATAAAATTTCCCAATCAAAAATTAAGACGACTATTTATCCTCAAAATCGGTCAATTATACTAAGGCTGTTGTATTTTTCCAATATGGTGATATTATATGATTGATGAAATTCCGAGAACCAATAAAGATAATAATCAACCTCTTCAAAAAGCTTTTCGGTAAATAAGCTTACTCCCTTCCGCCGCCAAGCAGACCATCCCTTTCAAAAAATAAATTATCTTCCCGGCGGAGTTCGCGGGGCGGCGTTTGGTCTGTACGCTGTCCCTTTTGATGCCGAAAAACGTAGCTCTCTTATAGCTGCCGTCGGACTTTTGCCCGGCGGCGGCTTTTTTCTGTGCAGTTATGCACTTTACTTGCCGCCTCGCTTTTAGAATTTTTGAGCACCTTGCTCTTTTTAAAAAATCTATGGATTTAGCCTGCGCTTTGTGCTAAAATGCCTTTTGTGTGCAATTCTCATTTGGGGGAACAGGGATGAAAAAGATAGGCTATAAACATACGGTTGCGGCGAGCTTTACGGCGTTCGTCGTTCAGGCGGTCGTCAACAATTTCGCGCCGCTGCTGTTTTTGACCTTTCAGGCGCAGTATGGCATAGAGCTCTCGAAGATAACCGTTTTAATCACCGCGAACTTCTTTATTCAGATATTTGTCGATTTGACGGCGGTGCTGTTCGTTGACCGCATCGGCTACCGCGCCTCGACCGTGCTCGCCCATGCGATGTGCGCGACGGGTCTTATTTTCATGACGATTCTGCCGGAGATACTGCCCTCGGCCTTTGCGGGGCTTCTCATCTCCGTGTTCTGCTACGCAGTCGGAGCGGGTCTTTTGGATATCACGATAAATCCGATAGTCAACTCCTGCCCGTCAACAAATTCCAATCAGCTGCTCTGCCTGCTCCATTCGTTCTATTGCTGGGGCAGCGTCGCGGCGGTCGGCATATCCACCCTGTTCTTCGCCCTGTTCTCGACGGATAATTGGAAGATAATGTCGCTTGTCTGGGCGATACTCCCGATAGTCAACGCCGTTATGTTCGCCCGCGTGCCCATAGCGCCCGTTGTCGGCGAGGACGAGGAAAAGCTGTCAATAAAGGATATGCTCAAGACCAAGGCGTTTTGGATATTCATGGTGCTCATACTCTGCGCAGGCTCGAGCGAGCAGGCTGTCAGCCAGTGGGCTTCGACCTTTGCCGAAAAGGCGCTCGGGCTCACAAAGACCGTCGGCGACCTTGCGGGCCCGATGCTCTTCTCTGTGCTCATGGGCGTGTCGCGCTTCATGTACGGCAAGTTCGGCAGCAGGATAAATCTCGATTCAATGATGCTCCTGAGCGGCTGCGTCTGCACAGCTTCTTATTTTCTCATTTCGTTGACCTCATCGCCTGTGCTCGGGCTCGTCGGCGTTGCCGTGTGCGGACTTTCCGCCGGTATCCTCTGGCCGGGCACGATAGGCAAAATGTCCTCGGCGCTCCACGGCGGCGGAACGGCGATGTACGCAATACTCTGCCTGGGCGGTGATATCGGCTGCTCGGCGGGGCCGACCTTTGCCGGAATGATGGCGAGCGCATTCGGCGACGACCTCAAAAAAGGCATACTCTGCGCCGTCATATTCCCGCTGACCCTGTCCGTGATAATGTTAGTGCGTGAGTTTATTATCCCGCGCCGCAGAAGGAAGGCGGCTTCATGAAGAAAAACTATAAATCGACCGTCAACGCCTGCTTTGCGGGCTATGTCGTCCAGTCGATTGTCAATAATTTTGTACCCCTGCTGTTTTTGACGTTCAACAAGAGCTACGGCATAGAGCTTTCGAAGATAACCGCGCTGATAACAGTCAATTTTATTCTCCAGCTCATAATCGACCTGCTCTCCGCGTTCTTTATAGATAAGATAGGCTACCGCGCGGCGGCTGTTGCGGCTCATGTGTTCGCGGCGGCGGGGCTTGTTTCTCTGACCGTCCTGCCGGATATCCTGCCGTCTCCGTTTGTCGGTCTGCTTATATCCGTTATGCTCTATGCGGTCGGAGGCGGGCTGCTCGAGGTCATAGTCAGCCCGATAGTCGAAGCGTGCCCGACGGATAACAAAGAGAAGATGATGAGCCTGCTCCACTCGTTCTATTGCTGGGGCAGCGTTGCCGTCGTCGGTCTTTCGACGCTATATTTCTCGGTGTTCACAACGGCGAATTGGAAGTACCTTGCTCTGCTCTGGGCGGTTGTCCCGGCTGTAAATGCCCTGAATTTCGTCCGCGTCCCGATAGCTCCGCTCATTGAAGAAGGGGAGAAGGGGCTTTCATTCAAAGAGCTGCTCGGCAACAGGATGTTCTGGGTGTTCATGCTGCTCATTCTCTGCTCCGGTGCGAGCGAGCAAGCGGTCAGCCAGTGGGCTTCGACCTTTGCGGAAAAAGGACTCGGCGTCTCAAAGACCGTAGGCGATCTCGCGGGGCCGATGCTCTTCTCCGTGCTCATGGGCACCTCGCGTGCGATATACGGTAAGTTCGGCGACAAAATCGACCTCGACGGCATGATGATTTTCAGCGGGATACTTTGCATGGCGTCTTATCTGCTCATTGCGCTCAGCCTCTCGCCCGTGCTCGGGCTTGTCGGAGTCGCCGTATGCGGCTTCTCCGTCGGCATTATGTGGCCGGGTACCTTCAGCAAGGCGTCCGCGGGGATAAAGGGCGGCGGAACGGCGATGTTCGCCCTGCTCGCTTTAGGCGGCGATTTGGGCTGCTCGTCCGGGCCGACCTTTGCCGGAATTATTGCGAGCGCGTTCGGAGACGACCTAAAAAAGGGCATACTCTGCGCTCTTTTCTTCCCGGCGCTTCTGACGCTGCTGGCAGTTCTTACAAAACGCAAAAAAGCGAAAAGTTGATTTTCAAATGCGGCAAAATACGGATGATAACTCCGTGCTTTGCCGCATTATTTTTATTTTTACGGTTTACATTTGCAAGGATAACTGATAAGATATATTCGTGAGATTTCGGCTTTCTTTAAATCTCGCACAATGAAAGCTAAAATAAACGGGAAACGAAAACAAGGGGATTGAAAAATGAGTATAGCTAATATTCTGTCGATGGCGGGCGGACTCGGTCTGTTCCTCTTCGGTATCAGAACGATGGGCGACGGACTCGAAAACGCAGCCGGCGCCAAGCTCAAACGAATGCTCGAGGTGCTTACCGGAAACCGCTTTTTGGCGGTGCTCGTCGGCTTCGTCGTCACGGCTATAATCCAGTCGTCGACCGCAACTACGGTCATGGTCGTCGGCTTTGTCAACGCGGGCATGATGACGCTCGCGCAGGCAGTCGGCGTTATAATGGGCGCCAACATCGGAACCACCGTCACCTCGCTGCTTATCGCGCTGAACTTTTCGAGCGTAGCGGCGGCGTCGGTGCTTGTCGGCGTTATTCTGATGCTCGCGTCGAAAAAGACGCTTGTCAAGAACCTCGGTTCCATTTTTACCGGCTTCGGTCTGCTCTTCCTCGGTATCGACCTGATGTCCGATTCCATGGCTCCGCTCAGAGAGAGCGCAGGCTTCATGAACTTTATCGTCGCAGTTTCCGACTCGCCTCTGCGTCCGCTGTTCGGTATACTTTTAGGTATAGTTATGACCGCCGTGCTCCAGAGCTCGTCGGCCTCCGTCGGTGTGCTCCAGACCCTCGCCATGCAGGGTCTTGTGCCGCTCAAGTTCTCCGTGTTCGTCCTCTTCGGTCAGAATATAGGAACCTGCCTCACTGCGCTGTTTTCGACCGTCGGCGCAAAGAAAAATTCAAAGCGCGCCGCAGTCATCCACCTGCTTTTTAACCTTCTCGGCACGGGAATGTTCATTCTCATCGCCCTGCTTACTCCGTATATCGAGTGGATAGAGAAAATTTCCTCCGACCCAATGGCGCAGATAGCCATATCGCATATCGTGTTTAACGTCGTCTCGACCGTTGTACTCTTCCCGTTTGCGAAGCTTCTCGTCAAGCTCTCCTGCCTCATTGTTCCCGGCAAGGACGACAGCGAGAGCGAGATGCACTGCCGTTTCATCGACGACCGTCTGCTCAACACGCCTCCCTTCGCCGTCATGCAGGTCGGCAAGGAGGTCGCCCGCATGGCGAAGCTCGCGCGCGATAATTTCGAGACGAGCGCCTACGCCTTGATAAACCGCAGCGATAAGGATCTCGACAAGGTCATGGAAAAAGAGGAGGTAATAAACTACCTCAACCACCATATAACCTCGTATCTCGTCAAGCTCAACGCCCTTGACATAACCGACAGCGACTCGGACTATATCGCCCGCGTTTTCCACGCGATAAACGATATCGAGCGCGTCGGCGACCATGCGACTAACCTCGCGGAAGCGGCGGAACGCAATATAGGCGACGGGCTCACGTTCTCCGATGCGGCACGGGACGAGTTGAATCAGCTCTGCGGCAGCGTCATAACTCTGCTCGACAGGTCTATAGAGGCCTTTGACCGTCAGTCGCTGGGTGACGGCGAGGCTAAAGAATTGTCCGACTTGGAGGAGCACATAGACGACCTGACCCTCACCTGTCAGGATGCACACATCTTCCGCCTCAACCGCAATGAGTGCAACACCGAAGCGGGTATGCTCTATCTCAACACCATAACCGACTTCGAACGTGTCGGCGACCATGCCATAAACATCGCTTTTCTTGCAAGATCAAAATAATTTTAAAAATACCCTTGCTTTTTGCAGGGGTATGATGTACAATATCAACAGAACATTTGTGCGAACAAAAATTCAGCACTCCGAAAGGACGGAACAGTATGGCAGACAAACAGAAAGCGCTTGAAACCGCGATATCGCAGATAGAGAAAAATTACGGCAAGGGCTCGATAATGAGACTCGGTCAGAATACGGCGATGAATGTCGAGGCTATATCGACAGGCTCCGTTACTCTCGACGCCGCCACCGGCATCGGCGGACTTCCGCGCGGCAGAATAATCGAGATATACGGCCCCGAGTCGTCGGGTAAAACAACGCTTGCCCTCCATGTTGTCGCCGAGGCGCAGAGAATGGGCGGCGAGGCCGCGTTCATTGACGCCGAACACGCGCTTGACCCCATATACGCCGCGAATCTCGGCGTTGATGTCGATGCTCTCCTTGTCTCTCAGCCGGATAACGGCGAGCAGGCGCTCGAGATAACCGAGGCGCTGACCCGTTCGGGCGCTATCGACGTTATAGTTGTCGACTCCGTTGCGGCTCTCGTTCCGCGCTCGGAGATCGAGGGCGATATGGGCGACTCCCATGTCGGTCTCCATGCGCGCCTTATGTCGCAGGCTTTAAGAAAGCTTGCGGGCGCCATTGCAAAGTCGAATACCATTATAATTTTTATAAATCAGCTGCGTGAAAAGGTCGGCGTTGTATACGGCAATCCCGAGGTGACGACGGGCGGCCGCGCGCTGAAGTTCTATGCCTCGATACGTATCGATGTGCGCAAGATAGAGCAGCTCAAGGGCCCCGGCAACGAGTTTATCGGCTCGCGCACAAGGGCGAAGATAGTCAAGAACAAGGTCGCTCCGCCCTTCAAGGAGGCCGAGTTCGACATCATGTACGGCAAGGGCATATCCAAGGTAGGCGAAGTGCTCGACCTCGCCGTTAAATATGATATCATCCATAAGAGCGGCGCGTGGTTCTCTTATAACGACAACCGCCTCGGCCAGGGCAGAGATAACGTCAAGAGCTATCTCAGCGACAATCCAGAATTATTGGCGGAGGTCGAAGCGAAGGTGCGCGAGCGCCTCAACGCGGAGAATAACGCCGCCAAGACAGCGGCGAAGCCCGCCGACAGACCCGCACCCGCCGCAGAGCCGGCAGCCGTCGTGCAGCCCAAGAAGCCCACGAGCCGTTCCGGCGCAAAGGCGAAGCTCGACATCGTTGTAGATGATGACGACTGATGAAGATAACGGCACAGCGGGGCAGAGGAGAAAAAATACATATACTCATCGACGGGGAGTACCGCCTGACCGTGACCCGGGATTTCTGGGCGGGTCAGAATATACGCTCCGGCGATGAACTTGACGATGCGGAGTTTGCTGCCTTTTGCGAGGCGGCAGGCTCCTGCCGTGCATTTAACGCGGCGGTAGATATACTCTCGCGGCGCGACCACTCCTCAAAGGAGCTTGAGCGCAAGGTAGCTCGGCGCTCGGGCGCGGAGTTTGCGCGCGAGGCGGTCGAACGTCTTGAGGAGCTGGGCTATGTCGATGACGAGCGCTACGCCCACACCTTGGCGCAGGAGCTCTATGAGCGGCGCGGCATGGGCAAGAAGCGCATAGAACAGGAGTTGCGTCAGCGCGGAATATCGCGCGAGACCGCCTGCGAATGCACCGAGGAGCTTGACGGCGACGATGCAGAGCGGATAAAAAAGCTGCTCGAAACTAAATTCGCAGGGCGTTTTTCCGACGAAAAGGGGAGACGGCGCACCTTCAACGCCCTGACCCGCCTCGGCTACGGCTATTCCGATATCCGCTCGGCCATGCGGCAGGCGGACGAGGAATATGAAGATACGGACGACCAATTTTCCTGTTAGAAGATAAAAAAAGGAAGAAATAGTGTATAATTCTCTTTATCAAGCGAAAGGAAGAGCTGTTTGATGAAAAAAAGAAGAGTTTTATTCGTTTCTCTCGGCTGCCCGAAAAACCAGGTTGACGGCGAGCTGATGCTTGCAAAGCTTCAGGACGCCGGATTTGAAAACGCAGACAATTTCGAGCGCCTTGACGCAGTTATAGTCAACACCTGTGCGTTTATAGACTCCGCCAAGCAGGAGGCGATAGACACCATTCTCGAAATGGTCGGCCTCAAGCAGGACGGACTTGTGCGTGCCGTCATAGTCACGGGCTGCCTCGCCGAGCGCTACCGCGAGGAAATATTAAAGGAGATTCCCGAGGTCGACGCCGTCGTAGGCATCGGCGCAAACGGCGATATCGCCAAGATAGTCGACGAGGTTCTCGACGGCAAGCAGGTCAACGTGTTCCCCGACAAAAAGGAGCTTCCCATGTGCGGCGAGCGTGTGCTCACCACACCCGACTATTGGGCATATCTCAAGATAGCCGAGGGCTGCTCGAATTGCTGCACCTACTGCGCTATCCCGTCTATCCGCGGAGCCTTCCGCAGCCGCGGCGAGGAGAGCATAGTCGAGGAGGCGAAAACTCTCGCCGAGCAGGGCGTCAAGGAGCTTGTGCTCATAGCGCAGGATGTCTCGTCCTACGGCATTGACCTCTACGGCGAATACAGACTCGCCCATCTGCTGAATCTGCTCTGCGGAATCGACGGCATAGAGTGGATACGCCTGCTCTATTGCTATCCCGATAAGATAACCGACGAGCTTATAGACACCATGGCCTCTCAGCCCAAGGTGCTTCACTATATAGACCTGCCGCTCCAGCACGCGGACGACAGCATACTCAAGGCCATGAATCGCCACAGCAGCGCGGAGGAGACCCGCGAGGTCATAAGAAAGCTGCGCGAGCGTATGCCGGATATTGTTATCCGCACTACGTTCATCGTCGGCTTCCCCGGCGAGGGCGACGGCGAGTTCGAGACCTTGGCGGAGTTTGTCAACGAGCAGGAGTTCGAGCGTCTCGGCTGCTTCGAATATTCCCCGCAGGAGGGCACTCCCGCCGCGAAGATGGAAAATCAGGTTGACGACGATGTGAAAGCCCGCCGCGCCGAGGTCATCATGCAGGATCAGTATGAGATAATGAGCGAAAAGAACAACGAAATGATCGGCAAAACCCTGCGTGTGCTCACCGAGAGCTACGATGATTATACCGACAGCTATTCGGGTCGCTCCTATATGGACGCGCCCGATATCGACGGCAAGATAATCTTCACCTCGCCCGATTTCATAAAAGAAGGCGATTTCGTCGATGTCGAGATACTCGGCACGAACGAATATGACCTGCTCGGAAGAACAGTATAACAACCCGGGAAAGGGGAATAGAAATGCAGAAGCTGAATCTGCCCAACAAACTTACGGTCATCAGAATGTTTCTCGCGCCTGTCTATCTCGCGCTTATGCTTATTGAGTTTCCTTATCATTACTTAGCCGCGCTCGCCGTTTTCTCCATAGCGTCGATTACCGATCTGCTTGACGGCAAAATTGCGAGAAAGCGTAATATTATAACCGTGTTCGGCAAGCTCCTCGATCCGCTCGCCGATAAAATGCTGACCACCGCCGCCCTGCTTGCGTTCATGCGTGAGGGCTGGTGCAGCATCTGGATAATTATGATAGTCCTCACCCGCGAGTTCGCCGTCGCAGGCGTCCGCCTTATCGCCTCGGCGCAGGGCGTTGTCATCCCCGCCAACTATTGGGGCAAGGCAAAGACCGTCAGCCAGATGGTGTTCACGATAATCATCATGCTCCTTGCCGAGCTTGATGCTTCGTTCAATGTTTTCGCCAATACCGGCTGGTTCACGCTCGCGAGAGTGTCAAATATGATGCTTTGGATAACCGCCGTTTTGACTGTGGTTTCGGGCGTCACATATTTTGTGGACAGCAAAAAAATCATTGACTTTTCCAAGTGATTTCAATATAATAATTAGTAGATATGCAATGCGTATCTGTTGACGAAAACCAAAAAACGAAATGCGTTTACCGGGAGAAGTAGCCGGATACAAGCGGCAAAAGAGAGGGAGCCCGAAGCTGAGAAAGTTCCTTGCCGTATGAAAGCGAAATGCACCCGTCAGCACGCAGGGGGAACCGAAGTATCCCTGCGCGGAAGGCACCGTTATCGGCCGTGCGCGTATTGGCGCGCAGAGATATAAACAGGAGTGGAACCGCGCTCAGGCGCCTCCGTTGTCTTTCGGGATAACGGAGGCTTTTTGTATGTTATTTGTATATTGAGCGGCTGTAGGGGCGGATATCATCCGCCCGCGAAAATGCACAGACTTATTAACAGCGCATACGCACTCCAAACAACCAACGCCGCATCGCGGCAGCAATTTTATCCGAGCCCAAGGAGTTGATATTTATGTTTGACAGGCTCAAAGAGGATATAAGCACCTTCAAGCGGCGCGACCCCGCTGCAAGGAGTGCGCTTGAAATTTTCTTCCTCTATCCCGGCCTCAAGGCCATAAGGATGCACCGCAAAGCCAATTGGTGCTACCGCCATAAGCTGTTTTTTCTCGCCCGATGGATATCGCAGAGGGCGGCGCGCAAAACGGGGATAGAGATACACCCGGCCGCAACCATAGGCAGACGATTTTTTATCGACCACGGCACCGGCGTCGTTATCGGCGAGACCGCCGTTATCGGCGACGATGTTATGATATATCAGGGCGTGACGCTCGGCGGCACCGGCAAAGACACGGGCAAACGCCACCCGACCATCGGCAACAATGTCCTCATCGGCGCGGGCGCAAAGGTGCTCGGCCCCTTTACCGTCGGCGACAACTCGAATATAGCCGCGGGCGCTGTGGTTCTTGAGGAGATACCGCCCGACTGTACCGCCGTCGGCGTGCCGGCTCGTGTCGTGCGCCGCAACGGAATAAGAGTCGACGACCTCGACCAGGTGCATATACCCGACCCTGTCGCGCAGGAGCTTTGCAGACTCGAGCATCAGCTGTCCCAGCTGCGAAAACAGCTTGAGGAGCAGGAAAATACACAGGAAATTGACTGAAAGGAAGATATAAATGAAAGTCTATAACACTTTAACAAGAAAAAAGGAAGAGCTCGTCCCGATTACCCAGGGCGAGATAAAGATGTATGCCTGCGGACCGACCGTGTATAACTATATACACATCGGAAACGCCCGTCCGCTGTGCATCTTCGATATCCTGCGCCGCTATCTCGAATACCGCGGCTATAAGGTGACCTTCGTTCAGAATTTCACGGATATCGACGATAAGATAATCAGACGCGCAAACGAGGAGCATGTCGATTTCTCCGAGATTTCCGAGCGCTATATAAAAGAGTTCTGGACGGATGCGGACGGACTCAATGTCCGACACGCGACTGTTAATCCGAAGGCCACAGAGAATATCGACGCTATCATTCATATAATTTCGACCCTTATCGAAAAGGGTTACGCCTATGAGGCACAGGGCGATGTATATTTCAGCACCGAGAAGTTCAAGGACTACGGCAAGCTCTCGCATCAGCCGCTTGAGGATCTTGAGGCGGGCGCCCGTATAATGGTCGGCGAGGTCAAGCGCGAGCCCATGGATTTCGCCGTTTGGAAAGCCGCCAAGCCCGGCGAGCCCGCGTGGGATTCCCCGTGGGGCAAGGGCAGACCCGGCTGGCATATCGAGTGCTCCGCGATGAACTGGCGTTATCTCGGCGACACGATAGATATCCACTGCGGCGGTCAGGATCTTATCTTCCCGCACCATGAGAATGAAATAGCGCAGAGCGAGTGCTTTACCGGCAAGCCCTTCGCCCACTATTGGATGCACAACGGCTATATCAACGTCGATAATGTGAAGATGTCGAAATCTCTCGGCAATTTCTTCACCGTGCGCGATGTCGCCGAAAAATACGGCTATGAGCCCATACGCTATCTGCTCATCTCCGCCCAGTACAGAAGCCCGATAAACTACAGCACCGATATCATCGAGCAGTGCATTTCCGCGCTCAACAGACTCTATACCTGCCGCGATTCGCTCGACTTCGAGCTGAAGAATGCTTCGGACGCGGAGCATGACGGCGACAGGGCGATTATCGACGGCTTCGGCAAATACAGAGAGCAGTTTATCGACGCCATGGACGACGACCTCAACACCGCCGACGCCATAGCCTCGATATTCGAGCTTGTGCGCGACATCAATACAAACGTTGTCGGCAAGACCCCGTCAAAGGCACTTGTCGAGGGCGCAATATCAGTGTTCGACGAGCTGACCGGCGTACTCGGACTCGTCTATAACCGCAAGACGGAGACGCTCGACAGCGACATCGAGGCTCTCATAGAAGCGCGCACAAACGCCCGCAAGGAGAAGAATTGGGCTGAGGCCGACAGAATAAGAGATCAGCTCAAGGAAATGGGCATCGTCCTCGAGGATACCGCCCAGGGCGTGAAGTGGCACAGGGAATAAATTATATAGACAATATAGACAAAACGCATAAATTATTGTATAATACTATGTGGATTTTTAAATAAAATGCGGAGGTTAAGTAAGTGAACGATCTTAAAACAAGATTCTTTGACAGTGTGGACAAAAACTGCCCCCATTCGGAATATCCCCGCCCGCAGCTCGTGCGTGAGGACTGGATGTGCTTAAACGGCGAGTGCGATTACGAGATAACTCCTGCAGGCGAGCCCTGCCCGAAGAATTTCAGCGGCAAGATAATCCTGCCGTTCGCCATTGAGAGTCAGCTCTCCGGCGTTCAGCGCGTGCTTCAGCCCGACGAGCGCCTTTGGTACAGAAAGAGGTTCACCCTTGACAGCCGCTTTGACGGAAAACGCTGCATTCTGCATTTCGGAGCCGTCGATTGGCAGTGCAAGGTGTTTGTAAACGGCGAATTGACAGGCAAGCATACCGGCGGCTACTGCCCGTTCTCGTTCGATATAACCGACAATCTTGTCGACGGCGAGAATGAGCTTATCGTCAAGGTCTACGACCCGACCGACAAGGGCTGGCAGAACAGAGGCAAGCAGGTTCTCAAATCCGTCGGCTTCTGGTATACCGGAACCTCCGGCATATGGCAGAGCGTGTGGCTTGAGCCCGTGGCGCAGAGCCATATAACCTGCGTGCGTCTGACTCCCGATATCGACGCGGGCGAGATAGTCGTCTCTTGTACGGGCGAGGAGCTTGACGGCTGCACGATAGACGCCGAGATTTCGCTCTCGGGCGAGCGGGTCTATTCGGGCGAGATGAGCCTCAACGCGCATCTTCCCGTGCCCGACGCGAAGCTTTGGAGCCCCGAGAGCCCGACTCTCTATGACCTTGTGCTCACCGTGAAGAAGAACGGCGAGGCGGTCGATACCGTAAAGAGCTATTTCGGCATGAGAAAATTCGGTATCGGCAAAGACAAGCGGGGTCTGCCGCGCCTTATGCTCAACAACGAGCCGTATTTCCAGCGCGGTCTGCTCGACCAGGGCTATTGGAGCGACGGCGGACTGACTCCGACTACCGACGAGGCGATGATATTTGACATTTCCGAGATGAAGCGCCTCGGCTTTAATATGCTCAGAAAGCATATAAAAGTCGAGCCTCTGCGTTGGTATTATCACTGCGACAGACTCGGCATGATAGTCTGGCAGGATATGGTCAGCGGCGGCGAGTATATCGGAAACATCCTTGCGGGCGTTCTCCCGAATCTCGGTATAGGCGTCAAGGACGATAAATATAACTGGTTCAGCCGCGGTGAAAAAGAGTGGCGCGACGACTACCGCCGCGAGCTGTTTGAGATGATAGACAATCTCTATAACTGCACCTGCATCGGCTGCTGGGTGCCGTTCAACGAGGGCTGGGGTCAGTTCGACGCCAAGGAGATAGGCGACGCAGTCAAAGCATATGACCCCTCGAGAATCGTTGACCACGCGAGCGGCTGGTATGACCAAAAGGGGCGCGACCTCAAGAGTATGCACAAATATATCCTGCCCATACATATGCCCAAGCTTGACGGCAGACCGTTCGTAATAAGCGAATACGGCGGATACAGCATGATTTCGGACGGTCACGTCTGGAACAGAAAGAAGAGCTTCGGCTATATCATGTTCAGGTCGAAGGAGAAGCTCTCGGCGGCATATAAAAAGCTGCACGAGAAGCAGGTCATTCCGCTGATAGACAAGGGTCTTTGCGCCACGGTATATACCCAGGTCAGCGACGTCGAGTTCGAGGTCAACGGAATGTATACATATGATCGAAAGGTTCTGAAGCTCGACGAAAAAACCGTGCAGGAAATAAACTCCAAGCTGCACCTTTAAGGAAGAAGCGACAGATGAAGTCACTGATTAAAAGACTGATAAAAAAACTCGGCGATATGCGCCGCCGACTGCTCTATTACCGCATTTGGCCTGCGGTTTACAGGCGCGCGGCGAAAAAGCCGATAGACGAAAAAAAGGTTCTTTTGGCGTCGAACAGCCGCACTCTTCCGGATAACCTGTCCTGCATGAAGCGCGAGCTTGAGTCACGCGGGATGCACTGCACCGAGCTGCTCATCCCCGCGGGAGCGGGCAGTTTAAGCGGCAGGGCGGCGGAGTTCAGGCAGAATATCCGCTTCCAGCGCGAGTACGCGACGAGCAGGCTTGTCTTTGTCGAGGATGCGTTCTTTCCGCTGTTCGCCAATTATCCGCGAAAGGGCACCGAGGTCATTCAGCTTTGGCACGCTTGCGGCGCGTTCAAAAAATGGGGCTATTCCACCGCCGACCTCAAGTGGGGCGCGGACAGAAAGAGCCTCGAGCGCTATCCTATCCACAACACCTATACCGCCGTTACCGTGTCGGCCGAGAGTGTTATTCCGTATTATGCCGAGGCGTTCAACTGCCCCGAAAGCATAATAAAACCTCTCGGCGTGCCGAGGACGGACATATATTTCGATTCGAAGTTCGTTTCATCAGCCCGCGGAGAAATGCTCAAAAAATTCTCGCAGATAGGGGACAGGAGGATAATCCTCTACGCCCCGACCTTCCGCGGCAATTCGATTCTCAAGTCCTATATGGATTTGAAGCTCGATATCGAGCGCATGAATGCGGAGCTGTCCGAGGATTTTGTCCTGCTCTATAAGCTCCATCCGCAGACGGCGAAGAGCTTTTCGCTAAGCGCCGAGGAGCGGGAAAAATATGCGGATTTCGTGTTCGATGTCTCTAAGGATGTCCGCATAGACCTCGCCATGTGCGCGGCGGATATGCTGATAAGCGACTATTCCTCGGTCATATTCGAATATTCGCTGCTCGACCGCCCCATGATATTCTTCGCTTACGATCTCGAAGAATATGACCGCGACCGCAGCTTTTATAACAAATATGAGGACTTTGTGCCCGGGCCGATAGTTCGGGATACCGAGGAAATTATTTCGGCCGTCAGGCAGGCTCAGTCGGGCTTTGACAGGGCGGTGACGGAAAACTTCAGAAACAATTTTATGGATGCCTGCGATGGGCACAGCACCGTGCGAATCGCCGAAGCGTTCATGGAAAAATAAGGTGGACAATATGAAAAAGTTATTAAAAACCGCAACGGCCTTTCTTCTTATTTTGGCTGTCGCCGCAGGACTGTGCGCGTGCTCCGGCGGAGCGGGCGGCAAAGCGCCGGGCAAGAAGATTGCCATAGTCACCGCGACCCTGTCGCAGAATCCCGAGGAATATCGGCGCGCGGCTCAGCTTGCGAGCAAATATTCCTATGTCGAGCACGTTGTCTATACCGACACGCGCATAGGCACCTCGGGCATTCTCGATTTCTATAAGCGCGTCAACGATGTCGCCGCCGACGAAAGCTACGGCGCGATAGTTATAGCGAGAGCGAATTTGGGCGCTGTTGCGGCGGTCAGGGCGGCAAAGGCGAAGAATCCCGATAAAATTATCGTCTGCACAGCACCTGTGGAGAATATAGAGACTCTTGCGAAGTCCGCCGACGCGATACTCGCCATTGATACGGCAAAGGACGCCGCCATGATGGTCGAGGAGGCTCACGGCCGCGGAGCGGAGGTCTTTGTTTATTACGCCACGGGAGTTCAGCAGAGCACCCTGAGCGTCAGGGAGTCGCGCGAAGCCGCCGAGAAAAAGTGCGATGAGCTCGGCATGACATATAAGTTTGTCAACTGCTACGATGTCACGCAGACCCTCGGAATAAAGGGTGCGCAGAGCTTCATGAAAGAGGATATCGCCCGCCAGCTCAAGAACTTTGAGGGCAAGAAGATAGCGGCCTACTGTGCCGACATATCTTCTCAGGCGGAGCTTATAAAGAACGCCTGCCCGAACGGTATTATCGTTGCCGGCACGAGCTTCCCGAGCGTTTATGACGGCTACACCGCCGCTTTCAATATCGAAATGGGCAAAAAATGGGACGACAAGTCCAAGGTGTTTAGCAAGGTCAGAGCCGCAATCAGAGAAAACGGCGGCACGAAGAATCAGTTCATCGTCTGGGACGACCTCACCGCCGTGTCTATGACCGACGCCGCATTCGAATATGCGAGAGCATCGCTCACAGGCGAGCAGGCGGACATGGCTAAGGCCGTCAAGTCGAGCTTCCCGTCGAAGATAAAAGTATCGGACAAAAAGCTCGATAAGTGCACATTCATCTATACGGAGGATTACCGCGTATTATGAGAGGCAAGTTTATTGTAGTCGAGGGTCTTGACGGCTCCGGCAAGGGCACGCAGATGGCTCTGCTGTGCGATTATCTGAAGTCGCGGGGCAGAAGCGTGTATCCGACCGCCGAGCCTACGGAGTCGGTGACGGGCGGCATGATAAGAGACGTTCTGAGCGGCGCAAGACAGCGCACCTCGTCGGAGCTTGCCGCGCTCTTTCTCGCAGACCGCGTGGCGCACAATCTGAACCCCGTCAACGGCATAAAAAAGACGCTCGAAGCGGGAATAGACGTCGTGTGCGACAGGTATTATTATTCGTCAATAGCATATCAGGCGGTGGGCGAGGACAAGCAGTGGGTCATTGACATGAACCTCAACTGCCCCGGAATAATCAAGCCGGACATCTGCATTTTCTTCGATGTAGACCCGTACAGCTGCCACGAGAGAATAGAGCACGGGCGCGTGTATCTCGAAATTTTCGAGCGCGACCCGGAGCAGGTGAACGCCATACGCGAGCGGTATTACAGCGCATTTGAGCTGCTCAAGGACAGCGAAAACATCGTTGTTATCGATGCCGCGCGCGACATAGACGCAGTCGCCGCCGACGTCAGAAAAACGGTTGATACCCTTATAAAGTAACATTAATCCGTCCGTATCACGGGCGGATTTTTTTGCCGCTTGCGGCAAGGCGCAGACGGTTACAAGCAGGATTTTTGGGGAGAAACCGCCGTCAGGCAATCGAAACTGCGCCGCAAATCCCAATCTGCCGACTAAGCATAAGGCTGTCTCCGCGTGCTTTTTGTGCAACCCACAATTTGCGTCATTATGATGCCCCCAAACGAACAACGCCGTGCAAACTAAAAGCCGCAGAAAAGGCGAAAACGAATCCTGCGACTGAATATATGTAAAAATCACCCTCCCATGCGCTGCACGGAAGGGCTTCTTTATGCGCTTTATGCCGTTTTACTGTTTTGATCTGCGCTCTGTGAGTTTGATTTCTGCCCGCTCTGTCCCGAGCCGTTTTGGCGCGGATCGCCGTCGGGCGGTGTGTCGCCGGGCTGTTGTCCGGGTTGTCCGCCTTGTCCTCATTTTCCCCAAGTCAAGAGCCGGGAAAAACACCCGAAAAATGACCCTATTGCGTAACAGGGGCGCAGAAAGGAGAGCTTATGAGAACAGGGCTTACCAAGCAGGAAAAGACCACCGATATATGGTTTGACGAGAAAGCCCCCCTTATCCATATTCGCACCCACAACACCGACTTAAAGAAGCGGCTTGCCGCCTACGCCGGACAGCACCCCGACCAGTGCCGCCAGACCGACACAGACCCGGACACGGGCTGCATGGAGTTTGATATTGCAAAGGGGGCGTTTCTCTTTCCGTCTGACCGCCCCATACAGCGAGAAACGCCGGAGAGCCGCCAGCGAAGCGGCGAAAGCACATACCGATAACTTGTCACGCACTATTCAAAAAGATGTGGTATAATTTTTTTGAAAAAGTTTGAGATTTGATGTAGTATTTGCAGCTAAAACCGTAGTATATAGGTGTAGCCGGAAAGGAGGCGATGTGATGATAACAGATGAAAATATCATTGAATTGTTTTTTGCGCGTTCAGAACAAGGCATACGGGAACTGGACATAAAATACGGAAAAGACTTCCACAATCTTTCCTACCATATCGTAGGAAGCAGGCGAGATGCGGAAGAATGTGTAAACGATGCCTATTTAGGCGCATGGAACGCGATTCCCCCGGCGCGCCCCAATCCACTGCTGACTTATATCTGTAAAATAGTTCGGAACATTTCATTGAAGGTTTATTACAGAAAGGAAGCAGCAAAACGAAGCAGCCATTACACGATTGCTATGGAGGAAATCGAAGCCTGCATAGCAGCCCCTAACACAGTAGGAGCAGAGACTGAGGCCAGAGAGTTAGCCCGTATCATTGAGGAATTTTTGAACACGCTGACGGTCGAAAACCGTGTTATCTTCATGCGCCGCTATTGGTTCTCTGACAGCTACAAGGATATAGCCGAGTTTGTAGGGCTTTCAGAGAAAAATATCTCTGTCCGGCTGACCCGTATCCGAGAGAAGATGAAACAATACTTGATTGAAAGAGAGGTATTCGTATGAACGCAAAGAAGTTTTCCGACGCTATGAGTGAACTTGATACGAAATATGTTGATGAAGCCCTTAACTACAAAAAGAAAGCAAAGAAACCCGGTTGGGTTAAGTGGGGAGCTATGGCAGCTTGCTTTGCAGTAATTGCTGTTTTAGGCGTAGGCGTATTTCAAAGTGGATTGTTCGGGAACAAAACTAACATTGCCACTTTGGACAACGGAAATGAAATCATCTTTGTAAAATCGGAAACTGCTGGCTCAAGCATTGACATTGACGGGACTATAACAACAAGGCAACTTACGGAAACGGAAGCTGCATCTCTTTTTCCAAACTTGACCGTTACAGCTCATGCAGTTTTTCGTGTTGATGATACTGTTTCCGACAGCAACAAAGAATTGATTGGTTTTGAGGGAAAAATCGAAAATGCCAAAGTGGTAATATCTACAACGGATATAGCACTACTTGATACGAAGATTGTAGGAAGTGAAGAAAGTAGCGAAGTAAATGGCACAAGCGTGACGGCAGGATATTTTGTAACAGACCGGAACAGCGTGGGAGAACAGAATGTAATTTACTATGCGACCTTTAAGTTGGGAGATAGCACCGTATATGTTGAAAATGCGGGTGCAAAAACTGAAAGCGAAAGTGTGAAAAACGATTTGGCTACCATTATCCAAGAGCTGATAAATAATGGTGCACTTGACCTAAGTTCTTTCAACGGATAACCCCATGAAAATTTAATACTACCATCAGGACAGCCGAGCAAATCGACTGTCCTTTTTCTATGTCTACGGACAGAAAGGAGCGAACACCTATGACAAAACCAAGAGAGAAAACCCGCGAAGAACTGCAAGCCGAGATTGAGGACGGAAAGAAGAAAATCCGGCAGTTTGAAAATCGGGAAAAGGTGTTGCGTCAGAAGCTGTCCCAAGAGGAACGCCGGACGCGCAGCCACCGCCTTATCGTCCGGGGCACAGGCTCGAAACGGATATCGCTCCGGGTATTCGCTATACGGGCGACGAGTATGCGGTGCGCCGATTGGTATCCGTTTTGATTGACAACGCCGTGAAATACGCCTCTCCCGGCTCCCCCATAACGCTAAGGCTCGAAAAGGACAGGCGGGGTGTTGTTATACGTTCATCAAACGGCTGCGAAAATGTTGACGCGGACGAGACAAAGAAGCTGTTTGACCGTTTTTACCGCACCGACAAGGCGCGAAGCGCGGGCGGCTTCGGAATAGGACTCTCGATAGCGCGGGGTATAGCGGAGACTCATAAGGGCTCGATAAAAGCCGAGCTTACGGACGGCAACACGATAGAATTTACGACTTATCTCAAATAAAAAACCGGTCGAAGCTTTTGCTCCGGCCGGTTTTCGCTGTTGTTCATTTTCTGTCCCTGCGCTTTTTATTATATATTTTTCGCTATACAAAAAAACAGCCGCAGCAATTTGCTGCAGCCGTTCGTTTTTTCGCAGCCGCCGGTATCCGGGCGGCTTATTGTTTTTTACATCTTCTCAAACCGCTCAACATCCGTCACAAACAGAGTTGCGCCGCCGACCCTTGCCTTTCTGTCCTCGTTCTGCTCGGTGCGGCTCTTGCAGTTTTTGTTTATCAGTTCAACCGCATGGGCGAGCTTGTCGTCTTCAACGCCGATGAGCAGGGTCATGTTGCTGTTGCGCAGAAATCCGCCGGAGGTCGGAATCTTCGTGAATGAATAGCCCGCTTCTCTGAGTGCGTCGCAGACGGGGTTGAGATCTTTTTTGCCGATAACGGCAGTTATGAGCTTCATATCAAAATCTCCTTTCGGGATACTTTATGCCTTGAGCAATTCAAAAAGGAAGCGTGTGCTGTCCTCCATGTCTTTTATAGCTATCTTCTCCGATGTTGTGTGGACGTCGCACATACCCGTGCCGATGTTGACAACGGCTATGTCGTGCAGTGCGATGTTGGAAGCGTCGCAGCCGCCGAGCGTCTTTGAGAGATAGGGGCGTATGCCCGCCGCCTCATATGCCGCGAAAATGTCCTTTATAAGCTGAGACTCGGGATCGACCGTGAATGCGCCGGAGTGGCGCTCGCTTTCGTATTCGAATGTTGTTCCGAACTTCTCGCACGCCTCTTTCATAACGGCGAGCGCGTCCGCGATATGCTTTTGAACCGTGTCCTCGTCGTATGAGCGGAACTCCATGTCAAACGACGCTTTGTCCGCTACGATATTGGTCGGACCCTCGGAGACGAAATTGCTGATGTTCTGCACGCTTATGTCGTCAACATGACCCACGGGGATGTTCGCCGCCGCGTATGCCGCAGCCTTGAGTGCGTGTATGCCGTTCTCGGGGCATACGCCGGCGTGCGCCTTCTTGCCGAAGAAGCTTATCGACATAACTATATTCGCCGCGGCGGAGTTGATTATCTCGCCGATGTCCTCGCTGTCGAGCACTATGGCGGCCTTGCTCTTTATCCTGTCGTAGTCCGCAAAGCGCGAGCCGAGCATTCCGGTCTCCTCGGAGAGGGTGAACAGAACCTCGACGGCTCTGTTTTTCTCGCCGCTCTCTTTGAGCCTTGTTACGGCCTCGATTATCTCCGCTATGCCGGACTTGTCGTCCGAGCCGAGAACCGTCGTGCCGTCCGAATATATGAACCCGTCGCGCTCAACGGGAGTGACCGCCGCGCCGGGAGTTACCGTATCGGTGTGGCAGGAGAGAAGTATGCTCTCGCCCTCGCCGGGCAGATAGCCGTATATATTGAAGCCGTCCGAGCCGCATTTTTTGCCGGCCTCCTCGTCGCGCTCGACCTCGAAGCCCGCCTCGGTAAGCGTCTTTTCAAGCTCCAGGCAGAATGCGCGCTCGTGTCCCGTTTCGCTGCCCGTCGAAACGAGGTCGCAGAATGTTTTAACAAGTCTCCGTGTGCTCATGTTTTCCTCCGTATCTTTGCTTTTTGCCTTGACAAAAAGTATATATATGATAATATTTTTAGTGTTGCAGGGATAACTGCGGCACTGTCAAAAGGCAGCCTTGAGGGCGTCTTTTGTTCAATTAAATAATACCACAGTTTTCTCGGGTTTACAACCTCGCGGAAGTGGATTTTTAATTTTGCTTTTAGCTTTTAAATGAAAGGATGATATTCATGGGATCGATATTTAAAATCACCGCGCTTGCGGGTATCGCCGCAGGAGCTTATGCGGCGGTCAAGAAGTTTGCGCCGAATATCCTGCCCGGTAAATACGAGGCCGCGGATATGGCGAAGAACGCTCTGAACAGCGTCAAGCTCACTTTTCCTACCGACGAAAAATTCTATAACGGCACCGCTCTGACCCCGCCCATGGGCTGGTCGAGCTGGAACGCATTCAGAAACAGGATAGACGAGAAGCTTATTCTCGAGATTGCCGAAGCGATGAAGACGAGCGGGCTTGCGGACGCGGGGTATGAGTATGTCAACCTCGACGACTGCTGGCAGTCCTCCATGCGCGACGAAAACGGCAGACTCCAGGGCGATTTTTCGAATTTTCCGAGCGGTATGCCCGCGCTTGTCAAGAGCGTCAACGACCTCGGACTCAAGCTCGGCATATATTCCTCAAACGGCACCCTGACCTGCGAGGATCTGCCCGCGAGTCTCGGCAACGAGGCGACAGACGCGGACACCTTCGCCGAGTGGGGAGTCGAATATTTCAAATACGATTTCTGCCACAACGTGCCAATCCCGATGCGCGCGCCCTATATCGAATATATCAGCGTCGCAAATTCGGACGGCTCTTTTGAAACGGTTATTCCCGCGGATGACGCGTCACTTTTCGGCGACGCAAAGATACTCGAGGACGAGCGCCTCGATTCGGGCAGATATATCTCGGGGCTCTCCGCGCACAGAGGCTCGGCTCTGTTCGGCGTCGATGTGCCGGAGGACGGCGAATATTCCCTGACTCTCGGAATCAGAAAGAAGAGCAACAGCTTCAAATATCTCGAGGTCACCGTCAACGGCGAGGACAAGTACGCGACCACCGTCCCGCCGACAAAGGGCTTCACCGCCGACGGCAGACATCAGGTGAAGATAAAGCTCCGTGCTGGCGCGAACACAATAGAGCTTGAGAATCCCATAGCCTCGAGGCAGGACAGCGCGGCAGTGCAGTATGCCAAAATGGGCAGAGAGCTCATGCGCGCAACCGCCGAGTATGCCGACAGAAACGGCACCGAGGAGCGCCCGATAGTCTATTCGATTTGCGAGTGGGGCAGAAATCTCCCGTGGCGCTGGGGCGCGGCGGCGGGCAATCTCTGGCGCACCACGCCCGATATCCAGGCAAATTGGAAGTCTGTTGTCGGCACATACGAGATTAACGTCAACCTCTTTAAATATGCGGGCAAGGGCAACTGGAACGACCCCGATATGCTTGAGGTCGGCAACGGCGACCTGACCTTTGAGGAGAACCGCAGCCACTTCACCCTCTGGTGCTTCATGGCGGCTCCGCTGATTCTCGGCAACGACGTGCGCGAGTTTATCCGCGAGGACGGAACCGCCGACACGGAGAATGAGACGCTGAGAATACTCACCGACAGAGACATGATAGCGATTGATCAGGATGCGCTCGGCGAGCAGTGCAGGAGAATAAAGACAACGCTCATAGCCGATACGCTCATAAAGCCTCTCGAAAACGGCGATGTCGCGGTCTGCTTCTTCAATAAGGGCAGCGACACGAGATATTTCGAGCACCGCATGGACGATATCGTCTGCCGCTCGTATGTCACAACTCCTTTGGCGCAGGAGTACGAGGCCTATGACCTTTGGACGAAGGAGACCTCGGTTATAAATACCACTCTCAGCGCCTTTGTTGAGCCGCACGGCGTCAAGGCGTTCAGAATAAGAGCAATATCGGAGTAAGATATGGAAGAATTTATCGGCAACAACTATAATATTCCGCAGTTAGACCTGAGCGAGCGCCCGGAGAATACGCCGGAGAAATACGCCTATCTCTATGAGCAGACCGTGGTAGACGACAGCGAGAGCTATTTAGGCCACCCCGATTCCGTCCTGCTTAAAAACGGCGATATTCTAACCGTCTATCCCCACGGACACGGCAAGGGAGCGGTGCTCAATAAGATAAGCGCGGACGGCGGACTCAGCTACACAAAATGTATCGCAGTCCCGCCCGAATCGTGGAAAAAATCGCTTGAGACCCCGACTGTCTACCGCCTCGAATTTTCGGACGGCACGCCCGACAAGCTCATTCTCGTCTCCGCAAACTCCAAGTGGCCCGATATGGACACCCCCGGCGGCTTCAACTGCTCCGTCTCCTGCGACGAGGGCGAGACATGGAGCGAGTTCGAGACCTTCTATTCAAAGGCCGATGGCTGCGATTTGATACCCATAGTCGCCATGGCGTCGCTTACGAGGCTCAAGGAGAACGGCAAATTCGTTGACAAATGGATGGGTTTTTTCCACGACGGCAATTTTTATAATTACAAGACGATTTTAAGCTTTACCCCCGACGGACGCGTTTGCTGGAGCAAGCCGGAGAAGTATTTCGCCGCCCACAGAGACGCGGAGCTGCGCTCGAATATGTGCGAGGTCGAGGTTATCAGGAGCGACGGTGGAGAGGGCGACGAGCTCTGCCTCATCTCGCGCTCGAACACCAAGAAAGAAAACTCTTTGATCTCGTTTTCACGCGACGAGGGCAAGACATGGTCCGAGCCCGTTCACGCCCCATCCGCGCTCAACGGCGAGCGTCACAAGGCGGACTATTTAAAGGACGGCAGGCTGTTCATAACCTTCCGCTCGATAGAGCGCGCCCCGGAGAAGCTGAAGCTTTATTCCGATAACGGCGACTGGTACAGCGAGGGCTGGATAGCGTGGATAGGCAGCTACAACGACCTCAAAAACGGCACGGAAGGCGACTACCGCATTAAGATAGCCCATACCTATCTCGACGGTCAGACCGAGCCGGAAATTAAAGCCAACGCCGACACCGCCTACTGCGGAAACGTCGTGCTCCCCGACGGCACGGCAGTCACCTCATCCTACGGACGCTTCGGCGAGAAGAACCCGGACGGCAGCGACAAAACCTATATAATCTCCAAGCGTATCAATCCGCGCGACACGGATGAGTTGGTGGGATTTTTGAAATAATAATCGGTTGAAATCCCTCCTGCCATATGTTACAATAAACTCAATAAATTACCGGAGGTGGGCGCTGTGAGCAGATCGAAAAACGAACTTCTGCTTGCGGCGTCCGCGTTTATTCTGCTCGCCGCCGCACTTACGGCCGCGTTGGCTCTGCGCTTATCTCCGAGCCGAGCCACGAGCACGGTTCAATATACAGACGGCAGCGCTTACGGAATAGACATAAACTCCGCCGACAAAGACGAGCTTACCGCGCTCGCCGGGATAGGGGAGAAGAAGGCGGAGAGTATTGTCAGCTACCGTGAGGAGCACGGGGAATTTATATATCCGTGGGAGATAACAAATGTTGACGGAATAGGTGAAAAGACCTATGAAAAAATAAAAAATGATATCTGCGCCGACTGACGCGGGTTGCAAACAGGAGGAACGACATGACAGGCATCTACAAAAAATTCAAGAGCGGAACGGATATCCGCGGAATAGGCATAGGAAACGGTGACGAGCCGCTCTATATGAGCGATGAATTTATCACGCGCGCGAGCGCGGCCTTTGCCGATTTTCTTGCCGAAAAGACGGGCAAGGCGGCGGAGGCGCTGACTGTAGCCATAGGCCACGACCCGCGCCTTTCCGCTGAGCGCATAAGCGCGGCGGTAGTCCGCGGACTCGCCCTGCGCGGGGTCAATATAATCGACTGTGCGTTAAGCTCCACTCCCGCTATGTTTATGGCGGTGCTCGACCTGCCCTGCGACGGCTCCGTGCAGATGACCGCGAGCCACCACCCGGGCGACAGAAACGGACTGAAATTCTTTACCGTTGACGGCGGCCTTGACTCGCCCGATATCGCTTATATACTCGAAAAGGCCGAGAATATCGAGCTCGGCGATGTCCCCGCGAAGATAACGTCCTGCGACCATATGAAGCAGTACGCCGCGCACCTGCGCTCGCTTATCTGCAAGGGCATAGGCGCCGATGAGGCCGATAAGCCCCTTGCGGGCATGAGCATAATGGTTGACGCGGGGAACGGTGCGGGCGGTTTCTATGCCTCCGAGGTTCTCGCCCCTCTCGGCGCGGATGTCTCGCCGAGCATGAACCTCGATCCGGACGGTAACTTCCCCGTCTATGTTCCGAACCCCGAGTCCTCCGTGATGATAGACAGCGCCGCAGAGCGGGTCAAGAGCACGCACGCCGATTTCGGCATAGTCTTTGACACCGACGTCGACAGGGCGGGCTGCATTCTCTCCGACGGCAGAGAGCTCAACCGCAACCGCCTTGTCGCCATGATATCGGCGGTCATTCTCGAAAACGAGCCCGGCGCGGTTATAGTCACCGACTCCGTGACCTCTGCGGGACTCACGGAGTTTATCGAGGCGCACGGCGGCGAGCATATCCGCTTCAAGCGCGGCTACAAGAACGTCATCAACAAGCAGATAGAATTGAACCGTGCGGGAGTCGATTGCCCGCTTGCGATAGAGACCTCCGGTCACGCCGCGTTCAGGGAGAACTATTATCTCGACGACGGCGCGTATCTTGTCACGAAGCTCATAATCAAAGCGGCTCTGCTCAAAAAGAGCGGCGGCAGCCTCGAGAGCTTCATCTCCGACCTCGAAGAGCCGGCGGAGGAGCTTGAACGCAGATTCAAAATCGACCTCGAGGATTTCAAGCCCTACGGCGATAAGGTCATAGCCGACCTCAAAGCGCTCGCCGAGAAGCGTGACGGCTGGCAGGCCGAGAAGATAAACTATGAGGGCATCAGGATAAATACCGATAAGTCAAACGGCGACGGCTGGTTCCTGCTGCGCATGAGCGTGCATGACCCGATTCTCGTCTTGAACCTCGAGAGCAATTCGGAGGGCGGCACGGCAAAAATGCTTTCCGACGTGACGGAATTTTTGAAGGGATACGATAAGCTCAATTGATTTTTAACGGCGTGCGGGCTTTAAAAAGCGGCGCACGCCGTTTTAATAGCCCTTCCCGCTTGACTACAGCGCCCGCTGTATGATAATATTATTGCAAGACTTTTATATCCCCGGAGGGTAATCATGGCAAAAAATGCAAAGAAAGAAATGTGGCAGGATATAGATGTGTATTCTGTCAACACAGAGCCGCGCAGTGCAGCCGGCTTTCCGTGCAGCGCCGCATGGGAGAAAAAGACCGTCGGCCTCAACGGAATTTGGAAATTCCGCTATTGCGAGAGCGTCAACGACATTATCGAGGGCTACTATGCTCCCGACTTCGATGTCAGCTCCTTTGACGATTTGGAGGTTCCGTCCGAATGGCAGATAAAGGGCTACGATATCCCGATATATACGAACATCAATTATCCCAAGGCTATCTCTACCACGAGGATTCCTTACATAAAGCCGGAGCTCAACTCCTGCGGACTCTATGTGCGCGAGTTTGAGGTTGAGGATACCGACGACAACGTGTTCATTCATTTCGGCGGAATCAATTCGAGCGGCGAAGTGTTCGTCAACGGAAAATTCGTCGGCTATTCTCAGGATACCTTCGACGAGTGCGAGTACGATATAACGGACTTTGTTCATCCGGGTGTCAACCGCCTTGCCGTCACCGTGCGCCGCTACTGCTCGGGCAGCTATCTTGAGGATCAGGATATGTGGCGTCTCTCGGGCATCTTCCGCGATGTGACGCTCGTCTATGAGCCGAAGGTTTTTATCGAGGATATGTATATGCGCAGCGAGATGGTGGAGGACTTCAAGTCCGCCGTGTTCAAGCTCGACTGTGTTGTTAAGGCGCGCCGCGCTCAGTTTGACGGCGGCAAGCTCAAGGTCGATATCCTCCGCGCCGACGGCGCAAAGTTCGCTTCGGCAGAGGCAGAGGTAAAGGCTCTTGCGGACGGCGAGTTTTGCAATGTGACCTTTGAAATGCCCGTTGAAAATTTCGAGCTCTGGAGCCATGAGGACCCCTATCTCTACACCGTTCAGGTCACTCTTTCCGGCGGCGATTATACCGACCGCAGAGAGCATAAGTTCGGCTTCAGAGAAGTGAAAATAGCGCCCTATGACAGCAAGACAGGCAGAGGTCCCTTCATCCTGCTCAACGGCGTGCCGCTCAAGATTTGCGGCGTCAACCGACACGATTTCCATCCGGATTACGGCCATGCCGTGCCGGAGAGCATTATAAGAAGCGATCTCGAGCTGCTCAAAAACAGCAACATAACAAACGTGCGTACCTGCCACTATCCGAACTCGCGCCGCTTCTATGAGCTGTGCGACGAGATAGGTATTCTCGTCATGAGCGAGAACAACCTCGAAACTCACGGCCTTGCCACGCGCGTCCCGCGCAGCGATCCGCATTGGACTGCCGAGTGCTGCTATCGCGTGCGCAATATGGTCAACAGCTATAAGAACCACTCCTGTATCCTCTTTTGGTCTCTCGGCAACGAGTCCGGCAACGGCAACGCCTTCGCCGAGATGAAGAAGGAGATTTTGAAGATAGACAAGACCCGTCCGGTTCACTATGAGCCCGACGCAAAGCTCAAGACGAGCGACCTGTTCAGCGAGATGTACACCGTGCAGACCGCGATGAAGAGCATAGGCGAGAACAAGCCGCATACCCACAGCCGCGCGCTTTGGAACCTCGGTCTCGGCTATCATCTCAAGCCCTCCGATTATGTCGACAAGCCGTTTATTGAGTGCGAGTATTCCCACGCCATGGGCAACAGCATGGGCAACTTCGCCGACTATTGGGAGGATTTCAAGAAATATGACCGTCTCGCCGGCGGATATATTTGGGATTTTGCCGACCAGTCGATAAGAACAAAGACCTCAGACGGCAGAGACAAGTGGAACTACGGCGGCGACTTCGGCGACAAGCCAAACGACTCTAACTTCGCCTTCAACGGCGTTTTCCGCGCCGACCGCACGCCCAACCCGCACTATTATGAGGTCGTCAAGTGCTATCAGCAGGCGGATTTCTCACTCAAGAGCGGCAAGATAACCGTTCTCAACCGCTTCATGTTCACCTCTCTCGATAACTTCAGGCTCCGTCTCGAGCTGCGCGAGCAGGGCAAGCTTATCGACTCCGCAGAGCTTGAGCTTCCCGACAAGGGCTATCTCGAAAAGGCGGTTGTCGATGTCCCGTTCGATCTCAAAACCGAGAGCGAGCGCACACTCGACTGCGAGCTTATTCTGCGCCGCGACATAATGGCGCTCGAAGCGGGTCATACCATGGCGCGCGAGCAGTTTGTTCTGGGCAAATACAACTATTCCTCCGTCGCCCCGAGAGCGGACGGCAAGAAGGTTAAGTTTGAATATTCGAAGAGAGACCGCTGCTATATCGTCACCGGTGAGAACTTCGAAGTCAGGCTCAACAAAAAGACGGGCGAGCTCTGCTCGTATAAGAAGAACGGAGTCGAGCATATCGACCGCGGCATCCGCCCGCAGTTCTCCCGCGCAAATACGGATAACGAGCGTATGGCTCAGGTGCCGTTCGAGTGGGTCAAGACCTTTATCGGACTGCACGCTTTCGAGAACGCGGAACGCATAATGCGCCCGACCTCGATAAAGGCGGAGCAATTCGGCAACTGCGTCAAGCTCAGCGTCAAGTGGCGCACGAAGTACCTGTCCGGCATAGTCACGGAATATCTCGTGTTCCCGGACGGCACGGTTTCTGCGTCGCTTACCTGCAAGAACATCACTCCGGTCAATTTGCCGCGCTACGGTCTGACCTTTGAGCTGACCGACGGAGTCGACGGAATAGAGTATTACGGCAAGGGCCCGCACGAGAACTACTGCGACCGTAAGACGGGTGCACGTCTCGGAGTCTACCGCTTCCAGAGTGCGGAGAGCTTCATTCACGATTACCTGTTCCCGCAGGAGAATGCGAACCGCTGCGATGTCAGATGGCTCAAGGTCGGCAGCGAGAGGGGAGTCACCGTTTCCGCGGCGGACACTCCGTTCGAGATGAGCGTGCATCCTTATACCAAGAAGGCGCTCTACAACGCGGCTCACTCCTGCGAGCTTGAGAGAAGCACCAACCTGACCGTCAATATCGACGGCAGACAGCAGGGAGTCGGCGGCGATATCCCCGCAATAGCGACGCTCAAAAAGCCGTATAAGATACCCAAATACAAGAAGCTCGAGCTTAAGGTCATTCTCTCGTTCTGATAAAAATAAACGCCCGCTTTTGCGGTTTAAAGAGCAGATCCTACCCACGGTTTTTCCATGGGTAGGATTTTTGCATCTTACAGCACGGATTCGCCGATTTTCACGGCACAAAACATATCTATACACGCTCTTTCCTCTCCGCTGTTGCCAAACTCCGCCGTTTGTGCTATCATTGATGAGATAAAAAAACGGAGATGATAAGAGAAATGACCGTTACCGAAAGATTCCTTAAATACGTGACTATTGAAACCACTTCCGACGAGTCGAGCGACACCGTGCCCTCGACCTCCGTTCAGCTCGTCCTCGCGGATTACCTCGTCGAGGAGCTTCGAGGCGCGGGAGTCACCGATGCCATGCGCGACGAAACGGGCTATGTCTACGGGCATATCCCCGCGTCCGAGGGCTGCGAGAACTGCCCGAAAATCGGACTTATCGCGCATATGGACACCTGTCCCGATGTCAGCGGCGCTAATGTAAAGCCGCGGATAATCACCTTTGACGGCTCGAATGCCCCCATGGTAGACGCGAAGTATATCGGGCGCGAGCTGATTGTCACCGACCACACGACCCTGCTCGGCGCGGACGATAAGGCGGGAGTCGCCGAGATAGTCGCCCTGTGCGCCGAGATTACCGCAGACGAAACTGTTCGTCACGGTGCGCTGAGCATCTGCTTCACTCCCGACGAGGAGATAGGCTGCGGTGCGGATCACTTCGATTTTGAGCGCTTTAATGCCGATTTTGCCTATACCGTTGACGGCGGCGAGATAGGCGGCATAGAGTGCGAAAACTTCAACGCCGCCGCGGCGGATATCACGGTTCACGGCATAAATACCCACCCCGGAACCGCCAAGAATAAGATGAAAAATGCCGCCCTGTACCTTGCGGAGTTCGTCAATATGCTCCCCGTGTGGGAGACGCCGCAGCATACCGAGGGGCGCGAGGGCTTCTATCATTTGGCGCGTATCGCCGGCAACGAGAGCGAGGCGAGCGCACATCTGATAATCCGAGACCACGACAAGAGCCTTTTTGAGCGCCGCAAGGAGTTCGTCGCCGATATCGTGGATTTTCTGAACAAAAAGTACGGCGAGGGCACTTTCGAGCTGAATATTAAAGACAGCTACTACAATATGCTCGAGATAATCAAGGATCATATGGACATAGTCGACCGCGCCGAAAAGGCCATGCGCGACGCAGGGGTCGTGCCGGAGATAGTGCCGATACGCGGCGGAACGGACGGCTCGCGTCTCTCGTTTGAGGGACTGCCGTGCCCGAACCTCTCAACGGGCGGCATAAATTTCCACAGCATCTATGAGGCTATACCCGTTTACGCTCTGTCAAAGATGGTTGAGGTGCTTAAAAACATCGTATCCGTTTCATAAAAATAAAAAATGCCGAAGGCAGGGGATTTCCCTCGTCTCCGGCATTTTTGTCAATGCGGCTCAAATGTTGAATTTGAAGCTGATATTCTTTGCAGGGGTCGGCGAATTGACGCTCTGTGCCGATGTTAAAAAACCAAGGTCAAAACTGCGCTTGACCTTGGTTTTTTATATCAGTACTGTTTGCCCTCGCCGATGCGGCTGAACGCGATTATTATGCAGTCAATGCCGAACAGCACGAGATATGCGCCGACGATATAAGCGACCGCCGCAATCGAAATGTTCGGGCTGAATATCATCACAACGCCGAGCACCAGCCCGATAATATTGACTATCATCGTGAACCAATAGACAAAGTTGCCCGCAATATACTTTATTGTGTTCAGGTGCGAGAGCCTTGAGATGCAGTGCGCGATGAACCATATCGGGAACAGCAGCGAGATTACCCATTTGCCCGCGTTGGGATAGACGAGCAGCATGATGCCCGCCATGACGCTGAGTATACCCGAGATGAGCGAGACGGTCGGGCCGAAGCCGATATGCTTTTCAACGCGAACGTAGAGCACAACATCCGCAATACCCGTTATAACGGCGATTATGCCGTAGATAACAACGAGGGTAGTCACGGCATTGTCGGGATAGACAAAAGTAAATATTCCGAGCACCGCGAGCGCAATGCCGATTATGAGCTCCATCCATCCGAAGCCGGAACGCCTTTTCATTCCTTTTCGCCTCCTTTATCGAGAATGGACATGAATTCCTCTCCCGTGATAGTCTCTTTTTCGTAGAGATATTTTGCCAGCTCGTCGAGCTTTGCTCGGTTGTCCGCGAGAATCTTGGAAGCCTTCTCATGCTGACGCTTTACAAGCTCAACGACCTTGCGGTCGATTTCATTCTGCGTATCGGCGGAGCAGGCGAGAGAAGCGTCGCCGCCGAGATACTGATTCGACACCGTTTCGAGCGCCACCATGTCAAAATCGTCGCTCATGCCGTAGCGGGTTATCATTGCGCGGGCAAGCTTGGTTGCCTGCTCGATGTCATTCGATGCGCCCGTCGTCACCTCGCCGAAAACGAGCTCCTCAGCGGCGCGTCCGCCCGTAAACGTTGCAATTTTATTCTCAAGCTCCTGCTTTGTCAGCAGATATTTGTCGCCCTGATCCACCTGCATTGTATAGCCGAGCGCGCCGGAGGTTCGGGGAATTATCGTTATCTTCTGCACGGGTGCCGAGTGCGACTGCATCGCCGCAACGAGCGCGTGACCTATCTCATGGTAGGCGACAACTTTCTTTTCGTCATCCGAGAGCACGGCGTTCTTCTTCTGATAGCCCGCAATGACAGTCTCGATGCTCTCCTCGAGATCCGCCTCGGTGACTACCGTGCGGTTGTTTCTGACCGCACGCAGAGCCGCCTCGTTTATAATATTGGCAAGCTCCGCGCCCGATGCGCCGGATGCCATTCGTGCTATCGTGTGGAAGTTAACGTCATCCGCAGTCTTTATCTTCTTTGCGTGGACTTTCAGTATCGCTTCGCGTCCCGCAAGGTCGGGCAGCTCAACGGGCACGCGCCTGTCGAAGCGGCCGGGGCGGGTGAGCGCGGGATCGAGCGTCTCGGGGCGGTTCGTCGCCGCGAGAATGATAACGCCGATGTTCTCCTCGAAGCCGTCCATCTCGGTGAGCAGCTGATTCAAGGTCTGCTCGCGTTCGTCGTTGGAGCTGAGCTGACCGTCGCGCTTCTTGCCTATGGCGTCGATTTCATCGATAAACACTATGCAGGGAGCTTTTTCTTTTGCCTGGCTGAAAAGATCCCTGACCTTTGAAGCGCCCATGCCGACGAACATCTCGACAAATTCCGAGCCGGACATCGAGAAAAACGGCACGTTAGCTTCGCCCGCAACAGCCTTTGCGAGCATGGTTTTACCCGTTCCGGGAGGGCCGACGAGCAGTACGCCCTTGGGCATGGACGCGCCGACGTCGGAATATTTTTTCGGGTTGTGGAGATAGTCGACTATCTCCGAAAGGCTCTCTTTCGCCTCGTCTTCACCCGCAACGTCGCTGAAATGTATTCCCTGCGTCGAGGGGACATAGACCTTTGCGTTGCTCTTGCCGAAGCCGAACGCCAGGGAGTCCTTGCCGCCCGCCTGCTCCATCAGCTTCTTTGCCATATACTGACCGAGTCCGATGAAAATCAGCAGCGGGAGCACGAAGGTCAGCAGGAAGCTGACAATGGGCGAGGTTGTGGTTTCGATATCCTTCGAAAACTTCGCGCCCGAGTCGTAGAGCCGCTGGGTCAGCGTCGGGTCGTTCATCGCGCCGGTCTTATAGATTACTTTTTCATTGTCCTTTTCTGTGAAGATTATCTGATCGTTCTTGACCTCGACATTTCCGATTTTTTTCTGCTCTATCATGCTCATGAATGTGCCGTAGTCAACTTCGACTACCCTCGCTTTTATAAGCAGGGGAGACACAATAACATTGAAGAGCACGATGACAAGCAGCGCAATGCCGTAATAGAAAATCAGAGGCTTCTTCGGGGACTTTACTTCCTTCATTTTCCGCACCTTCCTTTTAGACTTGATGTTGCCTGAAAATACTTATTAATTATACGCCTTTGTCAATATGAGTGTCAATATAATTTAAGAAAAACAGCAAAAAGGGTCGCCCGAGAGGTGCACTCCGTAAGGAAGTGCGCCTCAGTTATATTCGCCTGACGGCGAGTTATATTGTCTGCGGCAGTTTAACCGGCGAATATAATATCACGAAAGCCGGCAGACTTTCATTTCACTTTCCGAAAGAAAAATATCACTCCGGATAAAGCCCGGAATATCACTTTTGTCCATAGGTACAGAGAGCTTCGGATTTGTCACCAAAATCCCTTGTGTATTCTTTTTGGAATAGTACAAAAAGAAGGCGGCACAAATTCCGTGCTGCCTTCTTCCTATGGAGCCTCTCTGGAAGCAACCCCTTTTCAGTCGATTATTTTATGCTTGAAACAGGCGATTTCAGCATTATCTTCGCCGTGAATATTTTTCCGTCCGGGCATTCGAACGACACCTGACCGCCGTATTTTTCGACTATGTGACCTATGCGCCCGGCGCGCTCGCTTTTCTTTATATTGGGCGCTCCGTCCGTGCTGTTGCTGACGTTCAGCACAACATAGACCTCGTTGAAGCTGCCGATATTTATGTCAATAAAGCGCTCGTCGGATCTGACGGCCTGCTTGTACGCGCCGTGAAGAATGTTGTCGAGCAGAACGGTGAGGTCGCTGTCCGAAAGAAACGAAAAGTCGATACTGCGAACATCGCAGCTGAATTTTACCTCCGAATTTGCGCACAGGTGAGCGTATCTGCTGATTATCACATTCGCAAGCTTGTTGCCGCTGAATTGCTTCACGGCGCCCATCGCGCCCGAATCGTATACAGAGTCGATATAGCTGCTTATGCGCTCGCATTCTCCGTCCTGCGAGAGCTGTTTTATCGTGCGAAGCCGACCCTTCATGTCGTGAATGAGAATGTCGCGCAGGTCATACTGATGCTCGAGCTCGGCATAGTATTCTCTGTTCATTCTCTGCCTCTGTATCTCGAGGCTCGATTCCGTGGCTTCCGCGAAGTTTTCGATTTCCTTTCTGTGCACAAGGCAAATTGCTACCGTAAGTGCAGGCAGGGCAACGGATATCAGCGCAAAAAACATATTGCAGCCCGTCGAAAACGCGAGCCCCGCAATAACCGCGGCGCAGACGAGCGAGAGAGCGGTCAGCAGTACGAAATATGCGAAGGTGCCCCTGCGGTGCTTCGATACTGCATAGGCAAAGGTGAAGTACAGTGTGCCGGAGGATATCCCGAGCAGAGAAGCCGCGCTTTCGGAGGCCGGAGCGCCGAAAATTTTCGGAACGGCGAAAAGCACGGCGAGCGCGGACACAGCCGCAAAAGCTTCGAGCAGCGCGGAATGAAGCAGAGCCTGCTTTATATTTATTCGGTATATAATGAGCGCGGTACAGAGACTGCACGCAAACATAAAAGTGACATTTAATGCGGCAAGTCCCGCAAAGCTAAGAGCGAATTGAACGGCCGCCGCCGCAGGAAAAACAATTCCCAAAGCGCGCGGGCGTTTTAGCTCAAATCGGCTCGAAAAATAAACATATGCGGCGAATTGACCGAGAGCGCAGGCAAAAAAATTATACAGTGCGTCCATCATAATATACCTCCCGCAAAGTTGAAGAAAGCCTTCTTGAAGGCGGGATATTTGCGTTGGGACATATACACACTGACCGTCTCGCCGTCGCCCTTTCTGAGCGTTACGCTGTCTTTTGAAAAGTCGATGACGTTTTGCAAATTGACTATGTAGCTCGCGTGCGAATATATGAAGCAGTCCGGCTGACCGGTCTTGGCTATCCAGTCCTTGAGCCTGACTGCGGTTGCATATTCGGCGTCTTTGGTCACGAGCAATGCGCCGTAACGTCTGTTTTCGATATAGAGTATGTCCTTTGTCTTTATCTTCTTTACTATATCGTGAGTTTCGAGAATTATCGTTTTGCTCAGTGTTCGGTATTCCTGAACCGCCTCGGAAAGATTTTTGTTGAAGCGGTTGACATCGATGGGCTTTGACAAATATCTGAAAACGTTTATGCGCATCGCATCGTCTAGATATCGCGGGAACGAGGTCAGAACAATTATTAGCACATCGGGATTCTGCTTCTTGAGCTCTGCGGCGAGCTCGAGCCCGCTCATGTCGGGCATTTCGATATCGATAAATGCAATGTCGTATTTATGCCGACCGTCAAGTATAAACTTTCCCGATTGGCGGCAATCTATGTTGAAGCCGGCCGAGTTTTCCTTTTCCCATGAGCACAGCAGCTTTTTTACCTGCTCGACTATTTCAGCGCTGTCGTCGCAGACAAGTATATCAATCAAAAGAATCACGCTCCTGCAAATATTATAGCATATTTTGCCGAAAAAGCAAACAGAAAAAGCGTGAAATGCCGTTGGGCATTATTGTTTACGGAGTGTCGGTCACACCCCTGAATAAAATTTTGCGGCCTCGGCAAATTAAAGCTCCTGAAAACATCGTTTTTGCCAAAAAACTCATCGTTTTTGCAAATATTCCCACTTTCGGCTCCGAATACGTTAAAATTAAGCTGACCTCAAAAAGAGGCATGAATTTCGAATCTTACCTCCAAATATACTCCTATAAAGAAAGCGGACAAGGCACAGACCCTGTCCGCTTTCTTTATTATTCATTCACCACATTTATCGGTTCGCCCTTGACGAACGCTCTGAGGTTTTCTTCGACTATTCCGACGAGCCTCGTCCTCGTCTCGAATCCCGCCCACGCAACGTGCGGGGTTATCAGGCAGTTATCGCATTTTAGCAGCGGATTATCAGCTTTCGGCGGCTCGGTCGAGAGAACGTCCACTCCCGCGCCCGCTATCCTGCCGGAGTGCAGTGCGTCGGCGAGCGCCTGCTCGTCAACAACGGGGCCGCGCGAGGTGTTTATCAGAAACGCGCTCGGCTTCATCTTCTCTATGAACCGTGTGTTCACCATTCCCGTCGTCTGCGGGGTCAGCGGGCAGTGAAGGGTCACAAAATCGGACTTTTCGAGCAGCTCGTCTGTTTCGACAAATCTCACCTCGCCGTCGCGGTCTCCGACTTTTGCGGAGCGCGAGTTTGCGAGCACGTTCATGCCGAAAGCTTCCGCTATTTTGGCTGCCGCTTTTCCTATCTTGCCGTAGCCTATTATGCCCAAGGTCTTGCCCTGAAGCTCCGTGAGCGGGGATTTCCAGAAGCAGAAGTGCGGGCAGCTGCTCCATTCGCCGGCGTGCACCGCCTCGCTGTGCAGAGCAACGCGGTTTGTGTGCTCGAGGATGAAAGCGAACACGAGCTGAGCCACCGCCGAGGTGCTGTAGCAAGGCACATTAGAGACCGGTATACCCCTTTCACGCGCAAAATCAACGTCCACAACATTGAAGCCCGTGCTCAGCAGGGTGATGAACTTCAGCTCCGGCAGAGCGGCTATAGTCTCCGCGTCTATGGGGGTTTTATTGGTTATGATAATATCGCAGCCGGCTGCGCGCTCGACTATCTTCTCCTTGGGTGTGCGGTCATAGACCGTATAGGTGCCGAATTCGTTGAGAAAATCCCCGCTGAGATCTCCGGGGTTTGTCGTGTAGCCGTCAAGAATTACTATTTTCATTCTGTGTTTCCTTTCCGTTATTTTTTGCGTTGAGTATCGACGCGCAGCAGTAGAGCGCGGCGCAGAAAACCTGCGGCATAATATCTCCGACCAGCCAGAGCCTGCGCTTGTCGGCATATTCAATGCTGTCGCCGAGTAATATTTTCAGCGTGTAGGCGAGCAGGAACTTTTTGTCGAGATTGTTCGCCACCATTTTCAGCAGGTCGAGGCTCAAGCCCTTGTCGAGCTTTTCGCTCAGCTCGTCTATCTTCGTGCCGTATTCCTCGGTGATGAGTGCCGTGGCGCTTTCGTTTATGAGCTTGTCGAGGCTTGCGACGGTGTACTCCTCGCGTGTGCTTATGCCGAAGATATCGGCGGCGGTCTCCGCACAGTAGAGGACGTTGGAGTTGAACTCGAACGGTCTGTCGTCATATCCGCGCAGGAAGCTCAGTACGCTCTCGCGCCCGCTTTTCTCTATCCTGCCCGCGCTCGGAAGCCCCGAGAAAACAGCGTCGAATTTCTTCGCGCAGTAGGGCTCGAACGGAGCAATCTTGTATTTTTCGTATTTCTTGAACGCATAGTAATAACCGTCGAGCAAATCGAACGCCTTGTATGCGTCGAGCTCGCCCTGGCGGATGTTTCCGCGCGACATATCGCCGTCAAACATCAGCATTCCGCCGAAGACGTCGTTGAGCGGCTTCTTGCTGCTGATGTATTTGAACGAGACATTGTCCGCCTCGCCGAATTTCGCGCCGGGGTTCTTGCCGATGTTGACGACAACAATATCGTCCGCGCCCGCTTCAATGGCCATTTTGACGGGCATATTGTCAGAATATCCGCCGTCGACAAAAGAGGAATCTCCGATTTTGTATGACTTCATGAACGGGAACGCAGCCGCGCTCGCGAGCACGTAGTCTGCGGCCTTGCCCTCCGGGATATCCTCGATAAATACTTCAACGGGCTTTATCTTCGGAAACATCGTAGTAACCAGTCCGAAGCGTATGGGCGAGGTGCGAAGCTTTTCCTCGTCCATGAGCGATTTTACGCGCTCCTGGAGCGGGGTATAGTCCGCTCCGCCCTTGAAAATAGCCTCTTTTGCGAGTTCCTTTATGTATTCTTCACGGTCGGGGTTTTCTTCGTCGGACATATTGACGAAATTCTGAAACACGCTGTCCATGCTCATGTTTTCCCAAATGTCGAGCGCCGCGTCGAAGTTGTTGAGCGCCATGAGTGCGCCGTTGAGCGCGCCGACCGATGTGCCGACAACTATGTCGGGGGTGAAGCCCATCTGCCGAAGCACCTTCCACACGCCTATCTGATAGCCGCCCTTAGCTCCGCCGCCGCTTAGAACAACAGCCCTTTTGCCCATGAAAATTCCTCCTGTTGTGATGTAATAACGATATTTTTATCCGTTCTTACGGATTATGATATTATTATATCATAAATGCGGGCATATGTTAAAGATATTTGCGTTAAATTTATGCTGTTTGAGTTGAAAAGATTTGAAATATGTTATACAATTATATGCAAACTTTTTTTGAGGTGAAGGCTTGAAAAAGCATTGGACACGAAACGGCATAATGAATGCCGCGGGCTTAGCGCTCCTTATATCCGCCGCGGCCGTATCGGTGGTGGTCTATCTGCTGAGATACGATCAGCTGTGGCTCTGGTATAAGGCCTATCAGGAAAAGCTGCTCGAGGCTGAGCAGTTCATACAGTCGCTCGGCGTAAGCTGGAAGTTTGTGCTCGCTATGCTGGCTGTATTCTTTGTGCGTACCTTCGTCCCGTTTTTGGCGGTCTCGGCTATCTGCGTTTTTACAGGCGCCGTTCTGCCGTCCTATTGGGCTATGGCGGTCAACTTTCTCGGTATCATCATGATGATGACCATAAAATATTTCGAGGGAAAACGCTTCGGCAGCGGCAACGCGTGGAAGATGATCAGCCGAAACGAGCGGGCGCGCAGGATAATCGAGAACTCGGGCAAGGTCAACAAGGCTCTGCTCTTTGCCCTGCGTCTCATCCCCGGATTTCCTCTCGGGAGCGTCAGCCGAATCTACGGCTCGCTGAAGTTCCCGTATTGGCAGTTCATTCTGCTCTCCGCGGCAGGCTTTGCGCCGAAGCTGCTGTCCTATACTTTCATGGGTACAAATGTGTTCGACCCTCTCTCCAAGGCGTTCCTTGTGCCCCTGGTGATAGTGCTGACCATAAGCGGAGTGTCTCTGCTGTGCGTCAACCTCATATGGCTTTTAGTTGAAAAGAGCGTTTCAAGCTCAAAGAAAAATAAAGATAATTAATATCACGGAAACGAGGTAGGTTTATGTATACCACAGATGTTTTGAAAAAGAGAATGATCGACGGCGCCTATGACGCAGAGCTGACGAGGCTCTATCCCGCGGGCACAATCGATGCCCAGAGAAAGCGCTATTGCCGCGTTATCGGCGAGTTCGAGGAGTTCTACGGAGAGGGCCGCGAGGCGGGACTCTTCAGCGCACCCGGCAGAACCGAAATAGGCGGAAATCATACCGATCATAACCACGGCCGAGTGCTCGCCGCGAGCGTCAACCTCGACGCTATAGCCGTCGCCGCAAAGAGCGAGGGCACCGTAGTCAACGTCAAGAGCGAGGGCTACGCCATGGACACAGTGGATATCAGCGACCTTAAGCCGCACGAAAAGGAGTTCGGCAAGTCGAGAGCCCTTGTGCGCGGCGTATGCTCGGAGTTTAAGCGCCGCGGCTACAACGTCGGCGCATTTGACGCAACTACTGCCTCCGACGTGCTCTCCGGCTCGGGACTTTCGTCCTCAGCGGCGTTTGAGGTCTTACTCGGAACTATAGTAAACCATCTGTTTAACGACGGAAAGGTCAGCGACGTTGAAATAGCGCAGATAGCGCAGGCGGCGGAGAACAAATTCTTCGGCAAGCCCTGCGGTCTGCTCGACCAGATGACAAGCTCCGTCGGCTCGTTTGTCGAGATAGATTTCGCCGACCCCGCAAAGCCCGTTATTGAGAAGGTTAACTTCGATTTTGCCTCCTGCGGCTATGCCCTGTGCATAGTGGACACCGGCGGAAGCCACTCCGACCTCACCGACGAGTACGCCGCCGTGCGCAAGGAGATGGAGAGCGTTGCGGCATATCTCGGCAAGAGCGTTCTGCGCGAGGTTGATGAGAGCGAGTTTGTGAAGAATATCGCCGATATCCGTTCCTCCTGCGGAGACAGAGCCGTGCTTCGCGCCATGCATTTCTACGGCGACAATGCCCGCGTCGAAAAGCAGGCGGCCGCGCTCAGAGCGGGAGACTTCAAAACCTTTATGAAATATATAATCGAGAGCGGCCGCTCCTCTTATATGTATAACCAGAATGTCTATTCGTGCAAGAAGGCAGCCGAGCAGCCCGTTTCGCTCGCGCTGTCGCTTAGCGAAAAGCTCCTTGACGGCTGCGGCGCGTGGAGAGTCCACGGCGGCGGCTTCGCGGGAACAATTCAGGCCTTTGTACCGCTCAATAAGCTTGATGAGTACAAAGACCTGATGGAAAGAGTATTCGGTTCGGGTTCGTGCTATGTTCTCTCGGTTCGCCCTGTGGGCGGCGTAGAGCTGTAATTTATCCTATTGATGAGCCTCAGGATTGCTCCTGGGGCTCAATGCCGGGATAGAGGACTTCGTGAATGTCGTGCTTGATGTTCGCCCAGTTGACTATCAGAACCTCAACGCCGTTTATCTTTGTCAGCGGGGTCTTGTTTCTGGGTATAATAGCCTCGGTGACGGGCCATTTGAGATATCCCGCGTAGGTCGTTGCCTGCCCGATTATTTCGCTCTTTGTAAAGTCTGTGCTTACGAGCGGGAGGACTTGGTCGAGGAATTTTGTGCCTTTGCTCAGCAGAGTGGAGTAGCTTTCTGTCGAGTACATCTTCTTGAACTTTGTGAATATGGACAGGAGAATGGTTCTCTGACGCTCGGTTCTCGCTCGGTCGCTGTCTATATCGCGCAGACGGGCATATTCCAGAGCCTCGTTGCCGTTGAGATGATATGTTCCGGCGCCGTTTATTACGGTGCCGTTCTGACGAAGTATCGGAGCAAGAGCTTTTATCTCCGCCTCCGTCAGCGCGATATCCACTCCGCCGAGCGCATCAACGGCCTTGATAAAGCCGCCAAAGTCTATGCTCACATAGTGGTCGATTCTTATCTTGTAGTTCTGCTCTATAGTGTCAATGAGCAGCTTCGCTCCGCCGTAGGCGTGCGCCGCGTTGAGTCGGGCGTTGCCGTGGCCGGGAATGGAGACATAAGTGGCTCTCGAAAGGGAGACGAGCTTTATGTCGTTTTTAAGCTTGTTTATCGAGACGATTATTACGGAGTCGGCGCGGGGATAATATTTTGACCCCTTGCCGAGATCGCGTCCTATGAGCAAGATGTTTATGATGTTGTCGTTATACCACATACGCGGATCGTCTATATTTTCGGATATATCCTTGTCCGCCTCGGGGTCGGAGATGTTCTCGGTGAGCTCGGGATTTATTTCCTTGGTCTCCTCCTCGTAGTTGACCTTACTCAGATAGTGGTTGAACGTGATTATTCCCGCAGTCAGCGGAATCGCTATGACGAGAAGAACTACGCCCAATATAATCAGAGCTCTGTTCTTCATCTTTTGCTTTTTACGGCGGCTGCGGTGATGGTGGTGATGGTGATGATGCGACTGACTCATTGCTATCTCTCCAATACTCTACTTATTTTGCCATTTATTATAATACTCTATATTCTCGTAATTTTCAACTCAAAAATAGAGAGGAAGATGTAACTTGCTCAAAAATAAAGATTTAAAAGCCGTAGTTTTGGCGCTCGCCGCCGCAAACGGTACCTCGGGCAACGAAAACGAGGCGGCTTTGCTTGCAAAATCCATGCTCGAGGAGTATATGCCCGCGCATATCGACGTGCTCGGCAGCGTCTGCGGAGACACGGGCGGCGACGGAGTGCATATCCTGCTCGACGCGCATATTGACAGAATCGGAATGACGGTTACCGCCGTTGACGACAGCGGCTTTATAAAATTTGCGCGTGTGGGCGGAATTGACGCGCGCGTCCTCGCCGCGGAGCAGGTCACCGTCTGGGGTGACGAGCCTCTTTTCGGCGTTATAATCTCGACCCCGCCGCACCTCGCCTCCGGCGACGATGACAAAAAGGCGAAGAAAACAGACGACCTCGCCGTAGACGTGGGCATGACCGCCGACGAGGTCAAAAAAATCGTGCGCCCCGGAACGCGGATTACAGTCAACAGCACTCCGAAAGAGCTGCTCGGCGAGAGGGTCAGCTGCGCCGCGCTCGATGACAGAGCGGGCGTTGCGGCGATACTGCGCTGCCTTGAGCTGCTTGAAGGCAAAAATCACGGCTGCCGCATAAGCGTGCTGTTCTCGTCTCAGGAGGAGACGGGCGGCAGCGGCGCGATAGCCGGCGGCTTTGCGGCCGCTCCCGATGAGGCAATAGCCGTTGATGTGAGCTTCGCCATGGCTCCCGGACTCAAAAGGGAGAAGTGCGGAAAGCTCGGCGGCGGCGCGATGATAGGCTTCTCGCCTTCGCTCGATTATTCTATGTCCCGCACCCTTGAGCGCATCGCCGACGAAAACGGCATAGCGCGCCAGAGCGAGATTATGAGCGGGAGCACGGGCACCAACGCCGACGGGATTCAGACGGCGGGAAGCGGCGTTCGCATGGGACTTATCTCCATTCCGCAGAGAAATATGCACACGGCGGCCGAGATAGTAGACCTCAACGATATCGAATCGGTTGCAAGACTCATGGCGGCATATATAATCGAAAGGGGGCGCGCATAATGCTTGAACTGCTCGAAAAGCTCTGCTCGATAGGCGGCGTATCCGGCAGGGAGGATAAGGTGCGCGAGTTCATAATCTCCGAGATAGACGGCTTTGCCGATTGGCGCGTCGATCCTCTCGGCAATCTTATCGTGCACAAAAAAGGAAAGAACCCCGCGAAGAACAAAGTCATGTTTGACGCCCATATGGACGAGGTCGGCATGATAGTCACCTATATAACCGACGAGGGTATGCTGAAATTTTCGGCAGTCGGCGGTATCGACCCGCGCGTGTATCTCGGCAGGAGCGTTAAGGTCGGGGACAGAGGAATAAGCGGCGTTATCGGCCTGAAGCCGATTCATATGCTCTCAAAAGAAGAGGAGCTCGATATGCCCAAGGGCGACGAGATGTATATAGATATCGGCGCGGAGTCGGCGGACGAGGCGCGCGAATATGTCTCTTTGGGCGATACGGTCGTGTTCGATTCGGGAATAAGACAGTTCGGCGACGGCTTCGTTCAGGGCAGGGCGCTCGATGACAGAATGGGCTGCGCCGTGATGATAGAGCTGATAAAGAGCGAGCTCGAGTACGACGCGGACTTCTCATTCAGCGTTCAGGAGGAGATAGGCACGCGCGGCGCACAGACCGCGGCTTTCTCCGTAAGACCCGATTACGCCATAGTCCTTGAGACTACCACAGCCGCGGATATCCCCGGAGTCGAAGGCGAAAAGCGCGTCTGCGCGTTGGGCGAGGGCGCGGTAGTCGGTTTTATGGACAGGGGAACTATCTATGACAGCGCACTCTATGAGCTTGCGTTTAAAAAAGCCGAGGAAAACGGCATAAAGATACAGACAAAGACTATGGTCGCCGGCGGAAACGACGCAAGGACCATCCATGTCAGCGCGGGCGGAGTCAGGACGCTTGCAATTTCGCTCCCGTGCAGATATCTCCATTCGCCCTCCTGCGTGATAAAGCTCAGCGACGGAGACGAGGTTCTCCGCCTTGCAAGGGTTATGCTCGAGGAGCTTGCCGATGCTTAAACAGGCTAAGGAAAAACAGCTTTCGGACTTTTGCCGCCGCGATGCGTTTGGCACGAAGATAGCCGGATATTTTAAAACCTATTCGGACGGTTTTCCGGGCGTTCGCTTCTGGATTCAGGAAAACGGCGGAAATGCCGTCACCGCCGCAGTTTGCCGCGCCTATGACAGCGTGGTTCTGAGTGCCGCGCCCGAAGCCGATTTCGAGGAGCTTGTGCAGTTTCTCCGCATGATAGGCTTCTCGACGCTCTCGTGCGAGGAGAGCGTGTGCAAAAGGCTCGGACTTTCGCCGACTCGAAGCGGCAACATAGTTCGCTTCGAGCGCCTTTTGCGCCCTCTGCGCGGCGAGGCTGCGATGCCGAGATACCCGGATTTGCGCGAGGTTTATTCGTTGCTCACGGCATCGGGCTTTGACCGTCTCGGTGAGCGAAACGAGTGGATAGCCGATGGGTCAAGGCGCATGAATGCCGGGGCGGCTCGGTGGAGCGTGATATATGGCGGCGAAACGCTTGCCGCCTGCGCCTGTGCGCTGTTTGTCGCCGATTCCGCAGTGTTTTTAGGCTGCGTTGCAGCGCGTGAGAATATGCGCGGCAGGGGACTCGGAAGCGAGGCGGTGCTGACGCTCGCCGACAGGTATGCATCCGAGGGCAGGAGAGCCGAGCTCTTCTGCAAGGACGGCAGCATAGTTGAGTTTTATAAAAAATCGGGCTTCGCGCCCGTCGGCAGATGGGCCGAATACGATTCAGAACAGGAAATATAACATGGAACAGACATTTTTTGAATTTGACGACAAGATACTTAAAGCCTCCGAAAGAGCTCTCGAGCGCGCCGAACACAGCTTCTCGCGCATAGAGAGAAATACGGAATACAATCAGCAGAAGGTGCTCTCCGCTTTTATAGAAAACAGGGTCAGCGAGAGCCACTTCACCGAGACCACCGGCTACGGCTACGGCGACCGAGGACGCGAGACGCTCGATAAGGTTTTTGCAAGCGCATTCGGCGCCGAGGCGGCGCTCGTACGTCACAGCTTCGCCTGCGGCACACATACGCTCGGCGTTGCTCTCTTCGGGCTTCTGCGCCCCGGCGATACAATGCTCAGCGTCACGGGTCAGCCCTATGACACGATTCATCCCGTTATCGGCATAAAAGGCGAGGGCATGGGCTCACTCAGGGACTTCGGCGTGAAGTACGAGCAGGTTGACCTCAATTCGGACGGTGAGCCCGATATCCCCGCGATAACCGAGGCGGTAAAGGCAAAACAGCCAAAGATAGTATATATCCAGCGTTCGCGCGGCTATACTCTGCGTCCGAGCCTTTCGGTAGAGAAGATAGCGGAGATATCAAAGGCCGTCAAGAGCGTGTCGGATTCCATAGTTTTTGTCGATAACTGCTACGGTGAGTTTGTCCAGCGCGTCGAGCCCGTGCAGGTCGGCGCGGATATAATGGCGGGCTCGCTCATAAAGAACGCCGGCGGCGGAATAGCCAAAAACGGAGGCTACATAGCGGGTAAGGCGGACCTCGTTGAAAAATGTGCCTACAGAGCCACGGTGCCCGGACTCGGCAGAGAGGTCGGTGCATCGCTCGGTCAGAACAGAGAGCTGTTTATGGGCATATTCAACTCGCCCCATATAGTCGGCGAGGCGCTCAAGACCGCAGTCTTTGCCGCCGCGCTCTTTGAGGAATTCGGCTTTGCCGTCACCCCGACGAGCGGCGAGGAGCGTTTCGACATCATTCAGACTGTTCTTTTGAGAACGCCCGAGGCGCTTATCGCCTTCTGTCAGGGAATGCAGGCGGGCGCGCCGGTCGATTCGTTCGTCGTGCCCGAGCCGTGGGATATGCCCGGCTATGACAGTCAGGTTATCATGGCGGCGGGCGCGTTCACCATGGGCTCGTCCATTGAGCTCTCTGCGGACGCTCCGCTGAGAGAGCCCTATGCCGCATGGATGCAGGGCGGCTTCAATTTCCACAGCGCCAAGACGGGCGTTATGCTCGCGGCGCAGGCTATGCACGACAGGGGACTTATCTGATGAGTGATTTTAAAGGAATAACCCGCGATACACTTTTTCTCATGCAGTTGAACCGCTTCAACGATTCGAAGGCGTTCTATGAGGAGAACAAAGAGAAGATAAAGGCGGATATGACGGTGCCTATGCGCCAGATAGCGGCGGCATTCGGCGATATGATGCTGAAAATCGATCCGTTTATGAATACCGTGCCCACAAAGATGGTGTCAAGGGTGCGCCGCGATACGCGCTACACCCATGACAAGCACCTCTACCGCGAGAATATGTGGATAATGTTCATGCGCCCGAAAAAAGAGTGGCGTATGTATCCGTGTATGTGGTTCGAGGTCACGCCGAGCGCGTGGTCGTGCGGAGTCGGCACGTTCGAGACCTCGGCGGACTATATGGAGGTTTTCAGGGAGCATCTGCGAAATGACCCGCAGGGCTTCAAAAAGGCAGCAAGGTCGGCGCTCGGCACGGGAGCAGTGCTCGACGCCGAGTGCTACAAGCGCCCGAAACCCGGCTGCCCCTCAGGGCTCGAGGATTTCTATAACGCGAAATATTTCTATTTTATATTTTCCTCCGACGAGCTCTCCACGATAGAGAGTGACGAGATAATAACCCGCCTTGAGGGTATATATAAAAAATTCGCGCCGATGTACAAATTCCTGCGCGATGTTTCGGACGACTATTTTAAAACACATCAGTGATGAATGAAAGGAGCTTCGATATGAGCCTTAACCCCGAAGATTACAAGGAGCCGAGATGCCTGAGCTGCACAGACTTCTATTATCCGGACGAAAACGCCAATGTGACTCCGATACCCGTTGACCGCGTGGTGGGCAGGCTCGATATCCTGCTCTCCCATAACGATATGCCCGCGGCTCGCAGACATCTGGAATATTGGCTCTCCGAGGCGCGCATGGGCGGCGATAAGCGCGGCGAGCTTGCGGTGCTCAACGAGCTTATGGGGCTCTACCGCAAAATGGGCTTGAAGGACAAAGCGTTTGAGAGCGCGGAAAAGGCGGATGAGCTTGTAAAAAACTTATCTCTCGGCGGCTCGATAACCGCCGCCACGGTCAGCCTCAATGCAGCCACCGTCTGCGAGGCGTTCAACCGTCCGCACGAGGCTCTCGAGCGCTACGGCGAGGCGAAGAGCATATATGAGGACTTTCTGGAGCCCACGGATTCGCGCCTCGGCGGACTCTATAACAATATGGCGCTTGCGTGCGTGTCGCTCAAGGAATACGACTGCGCGAGGGAGCTCTATCAAAAGGCGATTGAGGTCATGAGCGCATTGCCGGGCGGCAAGCCCGAGACGGCGATAACCTATCTCAATCTCGCAAACGCCGCAGAGGCGCAGCAGGGGCTTGAAAACGCTGACGGGTTTATCTCCGACTGTCTGCAAACGGCGGAGGAGCTTCTGCTCGACGGGTCAAACGCGCAGGACGGCAACTACGCCTTCGTCTGCGAAAAATGCGCCCCCACTTTTGAATATTACGGCTGGTTTATGACAGCCGAAGAACTGAAAAGGAGGTCGGACGGGATATATGAAAGGACTTGAGCTTTCAAGAAGGTTTTATGAAACCTACGGCGCGCCGATGCTTAGCGAGAAGTTCCCCGAGCTTGAGGATAAGCTTGCCATAGGTCTTGTCGGCGACGGCTCGGAGTGCTTCGGCTATGACGACGATATCTCGCGCGACCATGATTTTGAACCGGGCTTCTGCATTTTTGTCCCGGATGATATCGACAGCCGCACGGAGTTTCGGCTCGAGCGCGCCTATGCGAAGCTCCCCAAGAGCTTTGAGGGTGTGGACAGGCTTAAAATAAGTCCCGTCGGCGGCAGCCGCCACGGAGTGATAAAAACGGGCGACTTCTATTTGGCAAAAACCGGCTCGCGCACGGGCTTTACTACCCTTGAGCAGTGGATGACTGTGCCCGACAGCTGCCTTGCGGCGGCGACAAACGGCGAGGTTTTCCGCGACGGTCTCGGCGAGTTTTCGCGCATACGTCGGGCTTTTCTCGATATGCCGCAGGATGTCCGGCTGAAGAAGCTTGCGGGTCATCTGATAATGGCGGCGCAGGCGGGACAGTATAATTTCAAGCGCTGTATATCCCACGGCGAGACGGGCGGCGCTCAGCTCTCCATGATAGAGTTTGCCGATCACGCCATGTCTGCGGTATTCCTGCTCAACAGAAAATACCGTCCGTTTTATAAATGGACGTTCAGAGCCATGCGCGAGCTTGAAAAGCTCTCGGAGCTTGCCGATACATTTGAATTTCTTATATCATCGGACAATGAGTCCGCGACCGCGTCTGCAAAGGCCGACATAGTCGAGGACATAGCCTCGATGATAATAACGGAGCTTCAAAATCAGGGGCTGACGGACGCCGTATGCGGCGACCTCGAAAAGCACGCCTATTCCGTCAACGACAAAATTGCCTCCGCGAAGCTCAGAACAGTGCATATTATGGCGGGAGTGTGATTTTATGACAAAGACAAATGCAATGCGAATGCTCGACAGAGCGAAGATAAAATACGAGGTACTCGAATATGACTACGACGAGAGCGATTTAAGCGGAGTCCATGCGGCGGCCGCGCTCTCGCTCGACCCGAAGCAGGTGTTTAAAACCCTTGTCACGCGCGGGGGAAAGAGCGGACTTTTTGTGTTCTGCATCCCCGTCGGCGCAGAGCTCGATCTCAAAAAGAGTGCTAAATGCGCGGGAGTCAAGAGCCTTGAGATGATCCACGTCAAGGAGCTTATTTCATTGACGGGCTATATGCGCGGCGGCTGCTCGCCGATAGGCATGAAAAAGCAGTATCCGACGTTTATAGACTCGACCGCAGCCGATTACGAAAAGATATATGTCAGCGCAGGTCAGCGCGGACTCCAGCTCTGCCTCAATCCGAAGGAGCTTGCCGCTTTTGTCAAAGCGGATTTTTGCGATGTCACTGCCGACTGACTTTATAAATAACCGATCATTCAAAAAAGCACCTTATTGTGCTTGACGGGAGTAAAAAACAGCTGTTTGGTATGTTATACTCATTTTACAGATACTTTATCGGGGACATATATGGCAGAGTTTAGGGACGGAAAACTGAAAATAGACTCGAAACGGTCCGCGTTGGAGGCGTTGCTTGACATTTCCATCGTCGCAATGCTCACCGTTCTGTTTGCGTTTAACAAGCAGGTAGAGGGAGAGAACTATATCTATTACATCACCTTTTTTGCGGTAATAGGTCTAAGTTTTCTTGTGAGTATACTCGGCAGAGCCACTGTCTCCGTGAAGCTGCCGACGATATGGTACGGCGTGTTCATTGTTCTCTGCGCGCTCTCATCGGTCTGGGCTCTCTATGACCCGAATTTATCCTTGAGATACATCTCGAGAATGGTTCAGGTCCTGTTCATATGCTTCTGCATTACCCTCTATATAAAAACGCGCGAGGATTTTGAGCGCTTTACAATGCTCTTTACGGCGGCTGTAATGATAATGATTGTTTCCGTATTTGTCAGAACGCCGTATGCCCTGTGGTTTTCTGGCTTCTTCGGGCGCATAAACAACGAAAATGTTACGGGCAACAACATAAACACGCTCGCTTATATCTGCGTCGTCGCCGTGGCGATATCGTTTTGCAAGGCATACTATTATAAGAAACGCGCCTACTATCTCTGCACGGCGTTTGAGTTGCTCTATATAGTTCTCTCGTCGTCGAGAAAAGCTCTTTTTATCGTGGCGTTTTTGCTCTTTGCCATGCTGATATTCTATGTCAACAAGCGCTTTTATCTTTTGAGGCTTGCGCTGATGATCGCTGCTGCCGTCGGCATCGCAATAGCGTTTTTGAAGGTTCCGGCGCTCTATAACGCGGCGGGCTTCAGGCTCGAAAAAATGCTGAATTATATTGTCAATAACGATACCATGGCCGACGGAAGCCTTGCACTGCGAAAGGGCTTCGGCGAGATATCCTCGCAGATATTCTATTCTCATCCGATTATCGGTATCGGACTTGCCAATAACGCTCATCCGATAGAACAGGCCTACGGGCTTTCCGTCTATGCTCACAATAACTATCTCGAGCTGGCGTCGGGACTCGGAATCGTCGGACTGATAACATATTATTGGTATTATATATATCTTCTTGTCGGCTTGGGTCGCAGAGCCTATAGGGGCGAGAGACTCTGCGTTACGATGTTTCTTCTGCTTGCGGCAACGGCCGTGGGCGAGACTGCGATAGTCTCGTATTACGATTACAATGTTCAAATTATGCTGACTCTGTGCTTCTGCGCGATGAAGCTCAAGGACGAAAAAAAGAAAACATATATGAATCTTGAATGAGGGTGCGTCTGTTATGAAAATCGCCGTTGCGGGCGTGGGCTATGTGGGACTTGTTACCGCAGTCACTCTTGCCGATATCGGGCACGATGTAATATGCCTCGATATAGACAAAAACAAACTGAAAATGCTCAATGAGGGAGTCTCTCCCATCTATGAATACGGTCTCGAGGAGCTTATGCTCAAAAACCGCGAGCGTCTCACATTTACGGACGATGTGACGAGGTACGCCGAGGCGCAGGTCATTATTATAGGCGTCGGAACTCCCGAAAAAGAGGACGGCTCCGCCGACCTCGGTGCAGTGTTCGCCGTTGCGGACAGTGTGGCCGACAATTGCAGCGACGAAACGGTTGTGGTTGTCAAATCGACCGTGCCCATAGGCACCTGCGAGAGCGTGCGCCGCAGAATAAGCGAGCGCCGCCCCGGACTTCGCTTCTACGTTGTTTCGAACCCCGAGTTTCTATCCCAGGGCACGGCGGTCAGAGATACCTTCAATGCCGACAGAATAGTTGTCGGTGCGGACGACGAACAGGCTTTCGGGATTGTCGAAAGAATGTACGCGCCGCTAGAGCTGCCGATAGTCCGCGTCGGCGTGCGAAGCTCCGAGATGATAAAATATGCCTCGAACGACTTCCTTGCGCTGAAAATCTCTTATATAAACGAGATAGCCAATTTCTGCGAGATAGTCGGGGCGGATATCGAGGAAGTCGCGCAGGGAATGGGAATGGACAGAAGAATAGGCTCGAAGTTCCTCAATGCCGGGATAGGCTACGGCGGCAGCTGCTTCCCGAAGGACACAAAGGCGCTCAATTTCCAAAGCGACCACGCCGGAGTGAAGCTCAAGACCGTGAAGGCGACTATAGACGTCAACCGCGAGCAGAGGACAAGGCTTATCGACAAGGCACGCAGATTTTTCCCTAATTTCAGAGACGTGCGCGTGGCGATAATAGGGCTTACCTTCAAGCCCGGTACGGACGATTTGCGCGAAGCGCCCGCAAAGCAGAATATAGACATACTTCTCAACGAGGGCGCGGACGTAGTCGCGTGGGATCCTCTCGGCGCGGACAATTTCAAGAGCTGCTATCCCGAGTGCAAAATTAAATTTGCCTCGGATATAGACGAAGCCTTGACAGACGCGGATGTTTGCTTCATAATGACTGAATGGGTGCAGATAGTTGAATATCCGCTCGACAACTACAAAAAATATATGAAGAAGCCTCTGGTTTTCGACGGCAGGAATTGCTACAGGCTTTCCGATGTCGAAAAGAGCGAAATGTTCTACGATTCAATAGGAAGAAGGATAGTCGATACTCTCTTATGAGATTTGATAAATTGGGGGATAAGTGATTGAACAGGATAGTTAAAAAGGATACCGACAACGACGGAGTGGAAATAAACATAATGTATGTGTTCGGCCTTCTTATCAGGAGGCTTTGGCTGCTGATGCTCGTCGGGCTGATAGTCGGCGCGTCCTGCGCCGGGATAACCAAGCTCGTCGAGGAGCCGACTTATACATCGAGCATGACCTTTATCGTCAACAACAAGTCTGAGAAGGATCTCTCGTCCTCGGGGGACAATTCCGTCTCCTATAACGATATGTCCGCCTCCGCTTATATGGCGAATACCTTCGTCCATCTTATGACGGGGCGCACTATGTGCAACGCCATAGCCGCCGAGTGCAAGGCTTATCCCAAGACCGCGGATGAGGTTGAGGAGATGATAGCCGCGTCCCGCAAGACGGACAGCAGCATTATCGATATGACCGTCACCGCCGGCTCGCCCGAGGAGGCCTATGAGCTCGCGCAGGCTGTCAAGGATACATATAAGGATGTCGTTCAGGTCTATTCGGGCGGAAGCATTCATCTCTGCGATATGCCCGAGCTCCCGACGGAGCCGGACAAGTCCGTCGGTATTACTCGCAACGCCATTATCGGCGCACTTGCGGGCGCGGTCATCTGCGCGCTCATTATAATAATCAGGGATTCCGCACGCAATACCGTCAGAAGCCAGGAGGATATCCAGAACAAGCTCCAGCTCAATGTTATCGGTGAGGTGTCACAGGTGCCCGGCGGCGAGCGCTTCTATAAGAAGTCCGCCCACGGAGACAGGGAACTGCTGATAACCGATAAGGCCTGCGGCTTCGCGTTTATCGAGACCTATAAGGCGATGCGCACGAAGCTCGAGCTTCTCAACGGCAGACGCGGCTATAAGAGCTTTGTTATTTCGAGCGCAGGAGCCAACGAGGGCAAGACGACGGTCGCCGTCAACCTCTCTCTCGCTCTCGCACAAAACGGTTATTCCGTCCTGCTCATTGATGCAGACCTCAGAAAGCCGTCCGTGCTCAAGAATCTCGGTATAACAAATATTTCCGGCAACGGTATAGCCGATGTTGTCGGCAGGGTTAAAAATTCGAGCGATGCGATAAAATATATTGAAAAGTATAAGATTTTTGTTCTTGCGGGCGATGAGTGCATAGCGGATCCGACCGAGGTGCTCTCGAACGCCAAGACGGGCGAATTTATCGCGGCGGCAAAGGAGAAGTTCGACTATATCATTATCGATACGCCTCCCGCCGGAATAGTCGCGGACGCAGCTATCTGCGCCAAATATACGGATTCGTCAATCTTCGTTATCCGTGAGGACAGGTTCCCCGTGCCCGCGATACTCGAGGCTGTCAGCGACCTCACTCAGGGCGGAACCGACCTTGCCGGCTGCGTCTACAATATCTCGACCGACCGCAGCAGGGGCGGCTACGGCAGCTATTCCGTCTCGCGCCGCAGATACGGCTACGGTTACGGCAGGCATTACGGCTACGGCTACGGCAAGCACTACGGTTACGGCTACGGCTACGGCGGTCATGCCGGCTCGCGTGACAAGAAAGACAAATAAACAAAAAATTATCGACCTTCGGTTTACGAATCGAAGGTCGATTTTTTATCTTTTCGGCACTCCCTGCGGGAACATCAGCTTTTTCAGATCGCCCGCGCTCTTATCGCGCTGAGCCTCGGATATCGCCCCGTGCTCAAAGAGCGTGTCGAGCATTTTTATCTGTCGCTCATAGAGGTCTAATTTGTCTCCGCCCTTTCTCTGCGGCTGAACGCTCATGCCTGAACACCTCTTATCGTCGGCGCATAGAAGTCAAACAGCTCGCGCGCGACCTCGAGCGTGTCCTCCTCGGAGGGCTGCTCGGGCTTGTAGGTCGAGAGCCACTTGTTCTCGAATTTTTCAACGCTCCTGTAGAAAGACGTTCCGTCAAAGTCCTCGCGGTCGTTGTGGCGGCGCTTTGTGGCTGTAAAGGTGCATTTGCGCTTTTTGAAATCTATCGCCATCTGCTCAAAGAACGAATACCAGCGCGGAAGATACAGGGTCTTTATCATGCCGCCCCACTCCTTCCATGCGTAGTCGTAGAGCTGCGACGAACGCGCGGGACCCCAAATGGTCAGCATATAGAGCTCATTGAGCTCGAAATTCTGTCTGTCCTTGTCGGTGCAGGCGTAGGCGTTTGCCTGCCTCACGTGCTCGCCGAGCGTCAGCTCCGGGCGGGTCATGAGCAGCCTGTCAACGTCCTCAAGCAGGCGCACGAAAGCGTTGACGCTCTTTTCGAACAGGGCGATGTTCTTGCTGTCGAATGCGCGGATGCTGCTCTTGTAGAGCTCTTTTGCGTAGTTGCTGAGTACCTGGCGCGTCAGGTCGCAGACATCGAAACGGTAGCCGTCCGTGTCGGCGTGCTGAGCCTTGAGCAGGTTTTCGAGCGCGTCAAGCAGCTTTTTGTTGTCGTATCTCAGCTCGAACACATCATTCGGAGCGGTGTGGCGCTGCTCGTATGCGGGGCGGGCGCAGATTATCGACGCGGTCTCGCGCCCCGTGCAGCTCTTGCTGTAGCAGGTCTCGTGCATACCCTTGACCGCCTCAAAGAGGCACTCCTCATCGCTGCCGTAGCGGCGGCGGGCGTAGGCCTTGAGCCACGGGTCAAGCTCGGGTCTGTCGCTTCGCGTGAGCATATCCGAGGCGAGGTCGAAGTAGAGCGGGTTTTGGAAGATACCCTCCATGAAAAGTCCCGTGCCGACTATGTTCGGATATTTCTCTTTTTCTTTCGTAAATTTATTTTCGGCGAGGGCGTCTATCGAGCCGTGGAGAGTATTTCTGTCGCCGAAGTTGTTGAGTGTGCCGCTGATGAAATTATATCCCCAGAAGCCGTCGGTCGCTTCGCATTTGCTGCCGTCGATGTCGAGAATGAGGAGCTTGTCTTTGTCGACTGCCTTGACTATCTGCTCGCGCAGGGACCATGCCTGCATGACCCAGACGGCCTGCGAGTCGAACGACGTGTACAGCTCCGAAATAGCCTTTCCGACGTTTTGAAGATATTTGTCGCCCTTTATCGGGGGCTTGTTCTCGTGGAACGGATCGCAGGCGTAGTAGTGGTGCGCGCCGAAGAGCTGGCGCTGCTTTTCGAGCAGAGCGAGCCCGAATTTTTTGAAATTCCTGTCGAGGGGGTCTATCTGATAGGTCACGGGGAAGCCGCACCACGACGGGACATTGTAGGCGTTTGTGCGCGGAAGCACGCGGAGGATAGTTGACGGCACCTGACCCGAGCAGCCCTGCTGAATCGGGGTCATGCCGAGCTCAAGCTCGCGGTTTATTATCTTCTTTCCGAGCTCGAGGCGCTTGTCAACATATCCCTTGTCCGTCAGGCTGAAATAGCTGTCGAGATTGCCCATGAGTTGCCACGGAAAATATGCCGGGCCGCTTATGAAATTCAACGCGCCGTCGTCCGTGTAGCCGAGGTCGCGCAGGGTATAAAAGAGCACCGCCTCGTAGCCGACTATGCTCAGCGGCATATTTATTCCGCGCATAGCCATGTAGTCTATCTCGCGCTCCCAGCGCTCCCAATCCCACCAGCGGGCGGAATACGAAAACGTGCAGTAGTTCATGTAGGCGCGTTTATCCTGCTCGATTATGCGAACGGTCTTGCCGCTTGGCAGGGGAGCGTCGGTGATATTGCCTATCCTGTCGTTGCCGCAGTGTGCAAGGTTTACATTGCAGCAGTCCTTCAGGTATCTGTAATATGCCATGGCAAGGCTTATCTTGCAGTCTCCGCGCAGAACTATTTTGCCGTCGCGGGCTTCTATTTCGTAAAAGCTCTTGCCCTCGCGCCTGTCCTCAATTTCGAGCGCGAATCTGTCGGCTATTTCCGGTGTGTTTCTTTTAATCAGCTCTTGCATCGGTTTGTCCTCCGGCTTCTTAGTTTATTCTGTATTTTTAAGCGTATTTTCACGCTGAAAAGTCGATTTGTTGAATTAGCGGCGGGGCTGTTGTGTTATAATCTAATGCGATCGAATTTTTTTGAAGGTGATACCATGAAAAGTAAAATGACCTCAAAGGGCAGGGCGATGACCGCCGCAGTCTGCGCTCTCTCGTGCGCCCTTATAATCCTCGGCGCATTCATAAAGATACCCCTGCCGATGATATCGATAACACTGCAGCTCGAATTTGTTCTGCTCTCGGCTATGCTCCTCGGCGCGTGGCGCTCGGGGCTGAGCGTCGCGGCATATATAATTCTCGGTCTCTGCGGAGTGCCCGTGTTCACCTACGGCGGCGGAATCGCCTGCGTGCTGAAGCCGTCGTTCGGTTTCATAATCGGCTTTCTTGTCGCGGCCGTAGTTACGGGATACATAGTCGAGCATCTTAAAGAGCGCACATTTTGGAAGCTCTTTTTGGCCGCTATGGTCGGCACAGTGATAATATATGTTATCGGCACCGTTTATTTCTATTTTGTCACCCGACTGTATCTCAACACATATCCGGGCTTTATGAAAATGATGAGCGCCTGCGTGTTCACGACTTTCCCGAAGGATGCCGTGTTCTGTCTGCTGCTCGCGTTTATAGCAAAGCGCATCTATCCCGCCATAAGAAAGTATATCACCTGCTGACGACCGAGTAGCCCAGCGTGATTTCGGCGGTGTTGCCGAGACTGTCCGTGTCCGTCTCAACAGCCTTGAGATAGACGAACAGACACTCCTGCCCGCTGCGCGACTGCCAGTCGGCGAGGCGCACCGCGGTGCGAAATATTGAAACGGGTCTGCCGTTTGGCGAGACAGCCGAATTGACGCGCTCAAATCGCGTTTCGGGCACAGCAAAGGTTTTGATAAAAGCCGCTTCCTCGCAGCTTCCGGGCTGCGGCGCGAAGCGGCTGTTTTTCATTGTCCAAAGGGCAAGGCTGTGCGTGAGCTGGCGCTCGTCCATCAGAGAAAGCATAACTCCGAGCCTCCGTGCCTTATGGCTTTTATACTTTTGAATATATCTCCCGCGTGACCTTTTTCATCTCGTCGAGCTGCCTCTCCATGTCCTCGACGAGCTTGAACTGCGTGCGGGAACGGACAAGGTTGTGTTCGGGATATTCGGTGCGGAAATAAGTGTCTCCGTTGAGATAGTCGCCGAGAAAGCGCATTCCGCATTCGAGCGTCATAAGCTTCGATGAGAAGGGGAGATACTCTATCTCCGCGTCGGTCAGGCTCTTGCCCGCAGCCGAAAGGTAGCCCTCGGTGTAGACTTTATAGAGCTCAATGTCGAAGCTCACCTTGCCGAGATCCTTCTCGTCCTCTGCGGCGGTGCTTGCGCCGAAGCGGATGCTGTCACCGAAATCGTAGAGCGAAAGACCGGGCATGACGGTGTCGAGGTCGATAACGCAGATGCCCTCGTCCGTCTTGTTGTCAAACATGACGTTGTTGAGCTTCGTGTCGTTGTGTGTGACTCTCAGCGGGAGCTCGCCGCGCTCGAGCATATCTACGAGAATGCCCGTGTCGCTCTCGCGCGAGAGGACGAAGTCTATCTCCTTGCGCACGCCCGCCGCGCGTCCCTTGAGGTCGTCGCTGACTGCCTTTTTGAAGTCGGCGAAGCGGGAGCGGGTGTTGTGGAAGTTCGGGATAGTCTCGTGCAGGGTGTTGCTCGGATAGTCCGCGAGCAGGCACTGGAAGGTGCCGAAAGCCTTTGCGGCGTTATAGAATGTTTTCGGGTCGTCGATGGACTGGCAGGCGTGCGCGTCGGTGATGAAGTTATAGCATCTCCAGCATTCGCCGTCGTCCGTCCTGAAGTAGGGCTTGCCCTCTTTTGTGAAGAACACGTTGAGACATTCGCGCTCCGGGTCGCCGCCGCGCTCGATAACGATGTTGCGAAGATATGCGGTGACTCCGACGATGTTCTCCATAAGCTCGTCCGGATTCTTGAAAACATTCGTGTTTATCAGCTGAACAAGGTAGCTTACATCGCTGCCGTCGGCATTTTTGAAGTCAACGACAAAAGTGTTGTTTATGTGGCCGTCGTTTGAAATGCGGTAGCCCGTATATTTTCCCTCAAAACCGAATTCATCGATTATCTGCTGCAGAGGAAAGGGAGTGTTCTGCGTTTGCATCTGTATCACCTTTTGATTATTTTGATAGTGCCGAACCTTTCGGGATTGTGAAAACCGAGAGAGGCGCTGCCGACGGGGAAGAGTGCACCGTAGTGCGGGGTCGGCGAATCGTCGGCGCATTTGTAGAAGTTGCCGCGAATCTCGCCCTCCTTGACCGAAAACTCGCAGCCGTAGAGCGCCGATATCAGGCTCTCCGGGATAAAGAGCTCAGCGTGCCAGCCTTTAGTCTCAGGGTAAACTCCCGCGCTCACGCGCGGAGTCTCGGCGGTCAGCTCCTTTATAAATACGCGTCCGTTTCTCTCGGCTCCGAACTGCGACAGATATGCGCCGTTCGGATTTATCTCGAAGTTTATGTACTCGCGGCGACCCTCGACGGGCGCTATGAAAACCTCGAGACAGCTGTCGGTATATACCGGATCGTCGCGCCGAGTGTATCTCGCCAGCACGGGGCATTCCGAGCTCTCGAGAAAGGCACAGAAGCCCTCATTTTTTACCGCGCAGAACCGCACGGAGCTTTCGGGGCGCGAATATCCGTCTTTTTCCCAGTGGAAGGAGCTTATCTCGAACCGGGGGATAAGCTCCTTCTCCGGTAAACTGTCAAATATAAAAGTGTTGCAGCCGTTCATATCAGAGCTTCTCGACAATAGCCTTGGTGTCTCTGGCTATAAGCAGCTCCTCGTTGGTGGGCAGAACAAAGACGCGGACCTTTGAATCCGGGGTCGAAAGCTCGCCCTCCTTGCCTTTTCTGAGCTCGAGGTTCTTCTCGCTGTCTATCTTCACGCCGAGATAAGTCAGATGGTTGCAGACATCCTCGCGCAGGTCGCAGGTGTTCTCGCCGATACCGCCGGTGAAAACAATCGCGTCAACGCCGTCCATGGCGGCGACATATGCGCCTATAAACTTGCGGATCTGATAGCGCTGAATGCTTCTTGCAAGGGCGGCTCTCTTGTTGCCTGCCTCTGCGGCGGCGAGAACGTCTCTGTCGTCGCTCGATATGCCGGAGATGCCGAGAACGCCGGACTTCTTGTTGAGGATTTCAGCTGTCTCTGCGGGAGTCCAGCCCTCCTTCTCCTGAAGATAGGTGATAGCCGAGGGATCGACTCCGCCGCAGCGTGAGCCCATGATGAAGCCGTCGAGGGGAGTGAGACCCATGCTCGTGTCAATAACCTTGCCGTCCTTTATGGCGGTTATCGAGGAGCCGTTGCCGAGGTGGCAGGTGATGAGCTTTATGTCCTTGAGGTCAACGCCCATAACTTCCGCGCAGCGAGCGCTGACAAAGCGGTGAGATGTGCCGTGGAAGCCGTAGCGGCGGACCTTGTACTTCTCGTAGTACTCATAGGGCAGCGGGAAAAGGAATGCCTCGGGGGGCATGGTCGAATGGAAAGCGTTGTCGAAAACAACAACTTCCGGAACATCCTCGCCGAAGACCTCGCGGCAGGCGCGGATGCCCTGAATGTGAGCGGCGTTGTGCAGTGGAGCGAGATCGCACAGGCTCTCGATGCCGGCGATAACATCCTCGTCAACAAGAACGCTCTCTTTGAACAGAGAACCGCCCTGAACTATGCGGTGACCGACAGCGGAGATCTCGGAGAGGTCGTCGATGACCTTGTAGGTCGAAGTGAGAACCTTCTCGACCTCGAGGAAAGCCGCAGTGTGGTTTTTGAGCTCCACGCTGTATTTGAATTCTCTTCCGTCGAAGGTATTGCCGCTGATTTTACCGTCGATGCCGATACGCTCGCAGATGCCCTTTGCTATAAGCTTCTCACCGTCCATGTCGATGAGCTGATATTTAAGCGAAGAGCTTCCGGCGTTGATAACAAGAATTTTCAAGAGTATTGCCTCCAAATAAAATATTTGCTTGCAAACAAGCTCGTTACTGATATATTATATATACTGTAAGAGGATTTTTCAAGCGGTTCTTGCATAATTAACCCGTCTAATTGCGAAAAAAGGAGAGGAGACTGAAAAATGAGCACAGCAGGCATTGTTGCCGAATATAATCCGTTCCATAACGGTCACGCTTATCACATAGCCCGAACCCGCGAAAACGGAGCTTCGGCGGTCGTTTGTGTGATGAGCAGTTGGTTTGTCCAGCGCGGGGAGACTGCGCTCATGCACCCGAACGCCCGCGCACGTATGGCGCTTATGAACGGCGCCGATTTGGTAGTGTCCCTCCCCGTACCGTGGGCGTGTGCCGCGGCGCAGACCTTTGCAAGGGGAGCGGTAGGTCTGCTCGATGCCATGGGCTGCGTGGACACTTTGAGTTTCGGCAGCGAGTGCGCCGACGTCGCTCTGCTCAGAGCCGCGTCCCGCGCCGTTGACGACTACACCGTGCGCGAAAGCCTGCGGGCAAACCTGCTCTCGGGAGTGAGCTTCGCCTCGGCGAGACAGCGCGCCGTCGAGGAGCTTGACACGCGAGTAGCGTCCGTGCTCTCGTCGCCCAACGACACGCTCGCCGTCGAATATATCCGCGCGATAGATACGCTCAAATCCGAGCTCGCTCCGTTCGCCGTCAGGCGCGAGGGAGCGGGTCACGACAGCGGCGAAGCGGTGAACTCCTTTGCGAGCGCTTCGCTCATACGCACCCGCGTGAGGGCAGGGGAGGACTTTGACGACCTCATGCCCGAAAATGCCGCCGCGATACTCAAAGCGGAGATAGAGGCGGGCAGAGCGCCGGCCGATATATGCGCCCTCGAAAAAGCTATCCTCGCCTGCCTGCGCGTCTCGACTCCGGAGAGAATAGCCGCAGTGCCGGATATCTCCGAGGGGCTCGAAAATCGCATATATTCCGCCTCGCGCAGCGCATCCTCGCTCGAGGAGCTCTATTCGCTCACAAAGACGAAGCGCTATTCCCATGCGCGTATAAGGCGCGTGATTGCGGCGCTTTTGCTCGGGATAGAGGCGTCCGACTGCGAGGGCATACCGCCGTATATCAGAGTTCTCGGTTTCAATGCGATAGGCCGCGAAAAGCTCCGCGCCATGCGCTCGACCGCGAAGCTGCCGATAGTCATGCGTGCGGCGGATATAAAAAAATTGAACGACCGCGCAAAGCGCATTTCCGCTATCGAGGAGCGCGCCGCTGATCTGTTTTCCCTCGCCCTGCCCTCAATAATGCCGTGCGGAGCGGAATATACGGACGAGATATCGGTCATCTGATTTGCATTTAAGAATCAAACGTTGCTTTCATACCGCTTAAAATGCGTTTCGTTCCATTTCTCTTGACAAGAAAAATAAGAGTGCTATTATATATTTGAAAGAAATTCCGACGGTGGTATAAAGCGCACAAAATCACACCGCCATAGGCTCCCCTGCGGGGGAGCACCTTGTAGGGTGCGGCGACCCGACGCACCGCTGCCGCCGACGGCGGCACAAAATCTTCGCAAAGATTTATCCTACCGACCGTGCCATAGGCTCCCCTGCAGGGGAGCTGGATTGGCGAAGCCAAGACTGAGGGGTTGTTTCGCTTTGCTCAAAGTTATGCGGTAGGGGCGGATATCATCCGCCCGCGCAGTCCGCACAAAATATATTGACCCGCACCCCACAACCAAGGTATAAAACGGCACTGCCGTAAAAAATAAAACGGAGGCAAAAAACAATGAAAACAAAACGAAAAAACATTTTCAAGTCGCTTTTGGCTCTGACCCTTGCACTCATCATGGTGCTCGGTGTTGCGCCATTGAACGAGCTTGCCGGTGTTGATTGGGCAAGCCTTTTCGCGCCCAAAGCCGAGGCGGCAGGAAAAACTTACGGCATCTATACTTATGAGGTCGGCAAGGACGGCACAATTACCATAACCGACTGCGACACTTCAGCAAAAGGTGCGATAACAATTCCTTCTAAAATTTACAAAAGGACGGTAACAACCATTGGAAAGTCGGCCTTCTTCGATTGCGACAGTCTCACAAGTATAATCATCCCTAATAGTGTAACAAGTATAGAAGAATCCGCTTTCTTCGACTGTGACAGCCTCACAAATATAACCCTCCCCACCATAACGAGCATTGGAACAGGTACTTTCGGATATTGTGACAGCCTCACGAGCATAACAATTCCTGACGGTGTAACAAGCATAGGAGACGCCGCTTTCCTTTGTTGCATTAATCTTAGAAATATAACAATCCCCGACAGCGTAACAAGCATAGGAGACGCCGCTTTCGAGTGTTGCATCGACCTCAAAGACGTCTACTACACCGGCTCAAAAGATGAGTGGAAAGCTATAAGTGTTGGCGATTACAATGCTGATCTCCTCAACGCTACTATCCACTATAGCAATAACAGTTCTTCGCAGCTTTTACTCAGTAAAAATGAAATATACAGCTTCAGAAACAGCGACAGCGATTTTGGAAAAAAGTGTAAATACGGTATGATAGATTCGCATATTAAAAAAATTGTCAAAATATGTCGACAAAATTTATTCGGGATCTGTGTGGAGTGTTGCATATGGCGCAATTATAAATTGCAATATAGCATTGGCAAGAAAGGAGGCCTGGGGTGGTTCCTGTCACGGCATGGCGGTTACAACTGTACTTGATAAGGTCGGTAAAATTAATTTTAATGAAAACTTCGCTAAAAACGCAAGGACAATGAGCGAGGTGCAAAAGCCCAAGAACAACAAAACCGTGATGAGTGCAATAAATTATTATCACTTGGCGCAGGAAATCCCGGCAATAGAACGCGGAAAGTTTTATAACATGAAGAGCTCCGAAGCGGCAAAGGGATTAAAGGAGCTTGTGCAAGCGGCTAAAAATAATAAATTAACGTTGTTTAGCTATAGCTTCCGTTCGGAGAAAAAAATTTACGGACATTCAATTGTTGTTATTGGGTATAAAGAAATGTCGAACGGAAATCACAGATTGGTTGTGTATGATAACCGTTATTCATCTGCCTACAGTTACATTGATATAAACAGCAAGTACACATCGTGCATCGTAAACGGAAGAGAAAAGGCTCTTAACTTTAACTTTTTGACAAATTTTGATACCTATGATCAGATAGATATTGACGGAGCCAATAATGTGTACAGAGCACCCGCAAAAATCGACAGCGAGGTTCAATCAACGGAAGAATTGCCTTCGCGCATCAAGATTGACGCTGTCGGTGAGGTGACGGTGAAAAACGCAGAAGGCGAAGAGCTTGTTGTTAAGGACGGAGAAACCGAAGGAACAATGCAGGTAAAAAATGTGTCTTTCGTTTGCAATTCCGACAGTGAGGGAAATCCGGCCGCGGCGACAATCGTAATTGATGTTGAAAACAGTAAATCGTTTACTTTTACTTCTACCGATAACAACATGAATGTTGCCGTGTGCAGCCCCGGAATCTTTGCAGATGTGAATTCTGTAAATGCGGACAGCGTTAAAATCGAAGAAAATGAAGGAATATTCGTTTCCGGCGATAATATAGATGTTGAGGCTGCTCTGTCTGCCAAAAACAATTATTGCGATATGGTCGGTATAAGCGGTTCGGCGGAAAAAGATATGTCGATGACTTATAGCGACGATGATATAAATATTGACGGAGTTAAAGGCGACTGCACTGTTGATGTTTACAGTGATACAGTGAATTTTGATACCGTTGATTTTGAGTCTGCGTATGACAGCATTACTGTGTCCGATAACGGAAGCGGAAAAGTCGGTTTGATGGATGTAAAGGCATCATCGAAAAATGACGGTGTATACGATATCAATTTGGCCAAAAGCACACCCGACAGAGAAGTGACATTAACTCTAAATGATAAAAATGATGTTTTGCATGTCGGAGACAGCTATGTGCAGGAATATTCCGCAACGGCGGACTGGAAGATTTATAATATAAGCTGGACTTCATCGGATGATACGGTCGCGGAAGTTGATGAAGATGGCGTAATAGGTGCTGTAGGTTGCGGTAAGGCGGAGATAACGGCAACTGCGTATGATGAAGAAGGTAATGTGTTGAGTTCGGACACCATTGAAATAACTGTTGTCGGCGAATCCAACGTTGCCACCGGCATAACTCTCGCGGCTCCCACTTCTCCCATCCCCGTCGGCGGTTCGTATCAGCTCGTTGCCGCTGCGCAGCCCGACGACGCGTCGCTGCCCGATCTCGTGTGGGCATCCTCCGATCTGTCCGTCGCTTCGGTTGACGAAAACGGACTTGTCAAGGCTCTCTCCGTCGGCACCGCGACAATAAGCGTCACGGATACAGCATCGAACCTCTCAGCCGAGGTTGAGATAGACACGGTTCAGGTCATTGACTTCGGCGAAGGCGGTACTACCATAAAGGTCGGAGAAAAGCTGATATACGTTCCTGTGATACAGGAAGACTATGTCGATTATCATTATAGATGGAGCAGCTCGGACCCGAGCGTCGTTACTGTCGAGCCTAACGAAGGCGAGCTGACCGGTATTAAAGAGGGTACCGCGACAATAACGATGACTCTCGTTGACGATGACGGCAATATCATAGCCTCATCCGATTTTACCGTAACGGTTGAGAAAAAGGACGGCTTCTTCAAGATTCTTTTCAGGATTATCACCGCTCCCTTCCGCGCGATAATCAACCTCTTCAAGAAGCTTTTCGGTAAATAAGCTTTTATTTCGCAATGCGCGGGATATCGGTCATCTGACCGTTTCTTGAATAAAAACACAAGGAGATTTTGTTTGAAGTTTATCACAAAATCATCGGAGAGTGTGCGCTGACCGGGAGGTCGGCAAATAAAACACACTCTGCCGTCCTCCCGCAGCTCAATCTTCGGGAGGAAAAATGAATCGCGAAAACAAACGCAAACAGTACGAAAAAGGTTATTACAAGACCCATGCCTGCAGCGAAGCTTTTGTTTGCAGGGTGTGCGGATGCACGGCAGTGCCGCAGGGCGCGGGCAGCGAGCACAGAAATCACTGCCCGAATTGCCTCTCGAGCCTGCACGTCGACATCGAGCCGGGCGACAGAGCCGCGGACTGCGGGGGCATTATGGACCCCATAGCGGTCTGGGTGAGGAAAAACGGCGAGTGGGCGATAGTCCACCGCTGCCGCATATGCGGCGCTCTGTCCTCAAACCGCATCGCCGCGGACGATAACCCGATGAAGCTGATGAGCATGGCGTTAAAGCCGCTGTGCTTCCCGCCGTTCCCGATAGAGCGTATAAGAGAGTTGACGGCGCTCATGGGCGGAGACGGGACGCTCGAATAACCCGAAAGAAAATAACGGAGCAGGTTTTTTGCCTGCTCCGTTATTTTTTATGCATATCAAAAACGGTGCAGCCCGAGTGAGCTGCACCGCCGTGCTTATTGATTTGTCGGAGACAATCAGTCGTTGCTTCCGTTATTCTTGCTTGCGCGTCTTTCGATAAGCTCGTTGAGTATTCTTGTGTGCTCCTTATCGGTGAGCGAATACTTGAGAGTGGGGATAGCGGAGAGAAGCATACCGATTGCGGGCGGAATGGAAATAAGCAGGAACATCGCCATAGCATATTTTCCGTCGTTTGCCTCGTAGAAATGATACTTTCCTGCCGCCAGGTCGAGGTTAAGAGTCTCGATGTATTCGGCGGTGTAGTGAACAGCCGAATAAATGAAGCCGGAGATGAGCGAGGAAACGCCCATTGCAAGCTTGGTGATGAAGGACTGGCCGGAGAAGAACACGCCGTCGGTGCGAACGCCGTTCTTGTACTCCTCGTAGTCAACGCAGTCTGCTATCATTATCGACTGGAGAATGTTTATCGAGCCCATTGCCCATGAAGCTGCGAACATCATAACAGCCATCAAAACGACATAAACCATGTTCTGCATAAGGTTGCCGCCGGCTATTTTATAGACGACAAAGATCATTGCGTAGGGGACTGCACCGGCGATTGAATAGAAATTGTAGAGCTGCTTTTTGCCGAACTTTTTGCTCATCTTGGGAGTGGCGGCAGTACCGATGAGCATACCGCCGAGAAGTCCGATAGCCATGACGAGAAGCTGAACGATTTTTATAATCTGAAGCTGGCCGTCAACAACAAGATTGGCAAGGTTGTTGTCGAAGAAGTAGTACATAACGAGCGACAGACCGACGATCGAGAGAAGCATGATGGGGCTTCTGAGAATGCCCGAGATGAGGAGCCTTCTGAACGGATCGTTGGAGATCGCGATTTTGAAGTTCTCCTTCATGGTGTACTTCTTTTCGGACTGCTGAACTCTCTCTTTGACAGAGAAGCCGGCAAACTGGAAGAGAATAGTTGCGAATATCGTAAGGATAACGGCGATTATGATATAGGACATCTTGTCCGCATGAATAAGGTCAAGGCCTTTCTTCTCCTGGAACATGGGGGAGAGGGCCTTTCCGGCGAAGGTGATAAGCATACCGATAGCGCCGACGTTGGCGACGATACGGGCGAGCGAGAGAGCCTTTGCTCTGTCGTTCTCATCGTCGGTCATAAGCGAGGTTACACCCCAGAGCGGAATATCGCCGACGGTGTAGCACATACCCCAGAGAATGTAGGAGATTGCCGCCCAGGCGATGATAAGAGCGTGCGCTGTGGGCGAGGTGTAGTCGGTGTACGTCTTGTTGCAGAATGTGAGAATGGTAATGATTCCTATCGGGATCGGGACGAACATGAGGTAGGGTTTGCACTTACCCCATTTTGTTCTGGTGTGGTCAACTATCGAACCCATCATCGGGTCATTGATAGCATCCCAAACGCGGGCGACGAAGAATATTACCGAGATGGCCATCGCCGGCAAAAAAATAATCGACTGCCAGTAGTACTGGAGTCCGCCTGCGATGATGTTGTAGATGATGTTCTGTCCTGCGAGACCTACTAAGTAACCTGTCAGCTCTTTGCCGGTGTAGGTGTTGTGCTTAATAGCTCCGCTCGGCGCCTTGTTTTTTCCTTTGCTCATTTCTACCTTCCTTTTGTGTGGTTTTTCGATACAGTTTTTATGTGCGAATTCATGTGCAAAATTTTACACATAATTTTAAAGGATTATACCATATGTAAAAAGGTTTTTCAAGTACACGGATATATTTGAGCAGGTTTCACAAAAGGGACGGCGGCAATTTGGTCAAAATACCGACGCGCGTTGTTCGGTGTTCCCGAGACGAAACTTTAAGGGCAAAAAATGTCTCCGCGCAGCCCGGCTGCGAAAAGTTTGTTCCGCAAAGAAAAAATACCCCGCTCGAAAGAACGGGGTATTGGTGCCGGTGACCGGGGTCGAACCGGTACGGTGTCGCCACCACCGGATTTTGAGTCCGGCACGTCTGCCAATTCCATCACACCGGCGGGTATTCTGAATGCAAGTATTATACACGATATCATTCCGAAAATCAAGAAAATTTTCCGCGCCGGCGATTTATTTCAACACTCCGCCCGTAAATTGACCTTTTTGTGCAAACTATGGCAAAAACAGAGAGCTTTTTGTTGAAATTAACGGTTGAGTATAATATAATAAACTCGGTATACTGTATCGGAAATTTTGCGCTGCGGCGCACGGACGGAGGTGAGGCGGATGCACAAGGGCAGACTCGGTGTCGCTGTGCTCCTGCTTTTTGCCGCCGTTTTTTGCTTTTCGGGCTGTAATATAAAGTCGGACGAAAAGACTGTGTTTGTCCGCGATACGGACCCCGCCTATATTGACCTGCTCCGCGACATCGCGCCCGACTGCACCGTCCGCGACGGCAAAGGTCTCTCATCTCTGCTCTCGTCCGTTGACGGAGAGGATAAGGCGTTCGCCCTCTTTGACGTTCAGGCATGCGCCTCGAAAGACGCGGGGACGGGCGGAATTTGGTACGAGCATTTTGCCGCCGCCGCCGTTATCGCCGTTGACCGCTCGCGCTTTGACGGGGAGATAAAAGGCTGGCGCGATCTCGAAAATATATCCTGTCCCGTGGGCTTTACGTCCCGGTATGAGCGGATGCTTTTTGCCGCCGTGTCTTACGGGCTTGAGAAGAATTATATGTCCGGCGAGGCGGTCGGCCTGCTGCATAAGCTCAACAAAAGCGGAAGGCTGAGCTACGGCAAAATCGACGCCCCCGTCAATATCTGCTGGGATTACCAGGCCGCGCTTATGAAGCGCGAGGGAAAAAATATCGAAATAATAATCCCCTCCGAGGGCACTTTGCTCTACGGAGTCGGCGTCTTGTCGGGCTATGAGATGAAGTTTTCGCAGAATGCCGGGGATGCGATCGCCGCGGCGGGCTTCCGCGCCGACAAAGCTCAGGGCGAAAACTATCCGTCTCTGTCCGAATACGGGCGCGCCGAAAGGGTAGGCGATGCCGTAGAATTTGCGAGGCAGACGGAGAAATTTATCAGCGTTTTCAAACGCGGAGTGTTCAGAAGCCGTCTGTATTCCTCTGCGGAATCGTTTGAGCATAAGCTCTTGGGCGCGGCTGTCATAATGACGGCGATAATCTGGATGGGCTTTGCCCTGCGCAGAGTCCAGCGCAAGGATATCAGAATGCTTGTCCGCGCGCTCGGCGGCATGGTTATAGCCTGGATGCTCGTCTGTATTTTGAAATATCAGACGGACGGGAACCCCGTTATGGGGCGCTATCTCTGGTATGCTTATTATGTTTTTATGATGGGTCTGCCGCTTCTTATGCTTATCCTGTCTCTGATGACCGATTCCTCCGGGAATGTTCGGCAGCGCAAGATATTTGTCTGCTCGGGCTTTGCCGTCTATGCGGTTTTGCTTTTGACGGTGTTCACAAACGACCTGCACGGCTGGGTTTTTAAGTTTGAAGATATAAAAACCTTCAGCGGAGGCTATACATATAACTTCGGCTATTATCTTATTTTTGCCTTTATCGTCGCGGCGGTGATTTTGTCAACCGCGATTTTGGTGCGAAAGGCCATGCGCGGCTTCAACCGTTCGAGGCTTTTTCTGCCGATACTCAGCGAGGTTCTTCTTTTCGTTTACTGTGCGGCATATGCCGCAGGCGTTCCCGTGGCGCGCGACAGCGATATAACAACCGTCTCGTGCATCTTTGCGCTCGCGTTTGCGGAGCTTGCGATGAGAACGGGACTTGTGCCCGTCAATCAAAAATATGCCGTGCTCTTTTCCAATTCACCCCTGAGAATGCAGATAATCGACTCCGAGGGCAATGCCGAGCTCAGCTCTGCCGGTGCTCGGCCGATATCGCGCGAGGATTGGGAAAAGCTCCGCGACGATATAAAGCATCCTCTTCTTCTGCACGGCGACACCCTGCTCTACGCCGACGGCATACCGGGCGGCATGATAGTTTGGCAGGAGAGTATCGCCGAGATACTCAATATGCAGCAGGAGATACGCGAAAACGTCTTGAAGCTGACCTCCGCAAACAAGCTCCTTGTCACGGAGCGCGAGAGCAAGTACAGGCTCGCCGCGGCGGAGGAAAACGTGCGCCTCATGGAGCTTTTAAACGCCGAGATGGAACGCCACCTCGAGCGCATGAACGATATGATAGACGGGCTTGAACGCTCGAACAACAAGCAGCGGGACATCGCCCGAATAACTCTGCTGATGTGCTACATAAAGCGCAGATGCAGCCTGTTCTTCAAGGAGCAGGAGGGCGGGGATATGCCTGCGGAGGAGCTGGCCGTCTATATCGACGAGCTCTCCGAGTTCGCGTCCTACGCCGATATCAGAATAAGCACCGTCTGCACCGCAAAGGGCTCGCTGTCTCCGCGCTGCGGCAGCGTGATGTACGATTTCTTCTATTCCGTGCTTGATTCGTGCGCGGGTGAAGAAAATACGCTGCTCGAGCGTCTTGCAGATACAGACGGCATGACGGAGATGAAGCTGCTCCCCTCATCCTTTGACGGCGGCGAAGAGTTTATGAGCGACGAACTGAAAAAGGCAGTCGAGGGTGTCGGCGGCACAGTGTCGGTAAAGGACCTCGATGAGACTGCGGGCATCAGCCTGCGCGTGCCGAAGGGAGGGAAAGCGCCTTGATGTTTTTATACTCTCTCACGGAGCCCGCCAGAGTGCTCATATGTATGATATCCGTTTTCTGCGTCGGCTTTCAGACGGCTGCGTTCGTCTATACGGTGGTGCGCAGTACATTCAGGGACAGAAAACGCACGGCCGCATATATTTCTCAGACAGCGGTCACGGCTCAAAGCTTGGTTATGCTCATTATCGTCGCGCGCGCTCAGCTGAACGCTTGGATGTTCCTGCCCGCGGGCAGCGAATATGAGGTGATGAGATACGGCGTGTTTGCGGCGGTTGCCGCGTCGTGCATAGCCGTAGCCTGTGTCAGCCGAGTCTATGATGTCCTGCTCTGTGCGGTCGTCTCGTCCGTCTCCCTGCCGTATATAGACCTCCTGCCGTACAAAGCGGCGGCGGTCATCTTCTGCGCGGCGGAGCTTCTGCTGATTGCCCGCGCGGTGCTGCTTATGCGCGTGTGCCGCAGGGATATAAAAAACGAGCTGTCGCGCGATTCTGTCAAGCTCGCGCTCGATGAGCTCCATTCGGGTCTGCTTTTCTGCGAGCCGGACGGAAATATACTGCTTGTAAACGGGCGTATGCAGAGGCTCATGCAGGTGCTCTGCGGCGAGGTTTACAGGGACGGAAAGAAGTTCTACGAACGCCTACTCTCGGGCGATGTCTCGGACAGCTGCAGCTCCAATGTTATCGACGGAAAAACCGTGTTTATCCTGCCCGACGGCAAGGTCTGGTTCTTCACAAGATGCGATATATATATTAAAAACAGACGCTATGTTCAGCTTTCGGCGGCGGATGTTACCGAGCAGTGGATGCTCACGAATGAGCTCAACGCACAGCGCGCCATGCTTCAGAGCAGAGGACTCGAGCTCAAGGAGATGATATCCGAGGTTCGTTTTCTCTGCCGCGAGGAGGAGATGCTGAGAATCCGCAGCCGCTTCCACGATATTTTGGGTCAGCGCCTCGCCCTGCTTTTCCGCAGCCTGCGCGAGGGCGAGGAGCCCGATGAGGAGCTTATTCGCAGATTCGCCTATGACCTGCCGGAGGAGCTCAGCGGCAGGGAGGCCGTGACTACCGCCGCCGACAGATTGGAGACTCTCTGCCGACTCATGCAGGAGATAGGCGTGACGCTTATTATAGACGGAAACCTGCCCGCAAAGGAGAGCCTTGCGTGGCTCGGTATGGATATAATAACCGAGGCGGTGACAAACTCCGTGCGCCACGGACTCGCGTCGGAGGTATACATATCCCTCGGGCAGAGCGGCGGCAATTTCTCCATGAGGATAACCGACAACGGTATTCCGCCTAAGTCCGAGCCCGTCGAGGGCGGCGGACTCAGCTCGATACGAAGAAAAGTCGGGCTGTTTGACGGCAGCGTGAGAGTTGAAACGAAGCCCCGATTTGTCCTTTCAGTCTTTATTCCCGGAGGTGAAACCCTGTGACAAAAGTGCTGGTTGTCGATGACCACGAATCAATGCGCGAATCCCTTGAGCGCCTGTTTAACGAGAGCGGGGATTTCTGCGTTGTCGGCGGTATTTCCTGCGCCGACCATGCAGTGAGAATGTGCGGCGAGCTCTCGCCCGATATAGTCTTTATGGACGTCTGCACCGAGGGCGGCGCGTCGGGACTTCGCGCAACAAAAGAGGTGCGCGACGCCTTCCCGGATATAAAAGTGATAGTTATGACCGCCTTTGACGAGATATCCTATGCCCCGCGCGCAAAGGAGGCGGGCGCCCACGCATTCATATATAAGAGCCGCAGCCTCTCCGAGTTTGAGCAGACCGCGCGCGACGTTATGTCGGGCGGCGGGTGCTTCCCCGAGCCGAAGACGATACCCATGCCGCAGGGCGAAGCGCCGCTGACGGAGCGCGAAATGGAAATACTGCGCCTGATGTGCAAGCATATGACCAACAAAGAGATTGCCGCCGAGCTCTATATCAGTGAGGACACGGTGAAGTACCACAAGAAGAATATGCTCGCAAAAACAGGCTTCGCAAGGTCGGTCGATCTCGCTTTCTACATGATATCAAACGGGTGGATAAATCCGCTCTATTGACAATACTACCCGTTTCGGGTAGTGCGTATTCTTTTTTGTTTTGTTATAATCAAATCGGCGAAATATTTCGGTGAGTGTGCAATAAAATGAAACATCTGAAAAAGCTTACGCTCCTTCATTCAAACGATATGCACGGCGACTTTATGGCCAAGGAGGTCGATGACAGGCTTATCGGCGGGGTCTCCATGCTTTCGGGCTATGTCGGCAAGGTGCGCCGTGAGGAGCGAAATGTAGTCTATTCAATCTCCGGCGATATGTTCCGCGGCTCGCTCATAGACAGCGAGTACAAGGGACTGTCGACCGTTGAAATAATGAATATTTTAGCGCCCGATGTCGTGACCCTCGGCAACCATGAGGTGGATTATGGCATAGCGCATCTTTTATTTATAGAGCGCTGCGCAAAGTTTCCGATAATCAATGCGAATATATATCTGAAAAATAACGGCACGCGCCTTTTCAAATCCCACGAGATTCTCGAGATTGACGGCATGAAGGTGCTGTTTATCGGACTTCTTACCGAGCAGGTGCTCTCGCAAACAAAGCAGGATAAGCTCATCGGCTCGTTCCTCGATGTCTATGAGGCGGCGGCAGAGGTCGGAAAGATATGCAACAGCTATCAGTCCGTCGATATAGACTTTACGGTTCTCCTGACCCATATCGGCTTTGAGGCGGACAAGGAGCTTGCCGCGAATCTCGACCCGCGCTGGGGAGTCGATATTATAATCGGCGGCCACAGCCACACAATGCTCAGCGAGCCTGCGGTAGTCGCCGGGATACCGATAGTTCAGGCGGCGAACGGCACCTCTCAGATAGGCCGCTTTGATATCACAGTCGATACCGACGGCAATTGCATAGACAGCTATACCTGGCAGCTCGTTCCGATAAACGAGGACAACTGCGAGCGTGACCTTCAGTTAGAGCGGGTCATAGAAAAATATAAGAATCAGACGGATGTGAAATACAGTCGGGTAGTCACCCGCTTCAAAGAGGAATATTTTCATCGCAAACGCAACGAGGAGACGCAGATAGGGCGCATATTCAGCGATATTTTCAAGGATGCGCTCGGTCTGGATATAATGCTGCTCGGCTCGGGCAGTATCAGAAACGAGCAGTTAGGCCCTATAGTCCAGCTTCAGGATTTGGCGGAGATATTCCCGTATAAAAATGAAATAGAGCGCATATATCTGACCGGAGAACAGCTGCGCTCGGTGCTCATGTATATTCTGCGCGACGAGGCGCTCGACGGAAAAACGGAGTTCTACCAGCTCTCGCACGGACTCAGGGTCGTCTATTCCCGCTCGGAGAAGAGACTGCTCAATGTTGAGCTCAACGGAAAAGAGATCGAGCCAGAGCAGCTCGTCAGCGTAGGGCTCCAGGAATACGATATGATGAATATGGACAAATTCTTCGGCATAACGCGAGCCGAAGCGGAAAAAAACGGGAAGATAAAGACCGTCGCCACCTCATGCTTCGATGTGCTTGAGGAAAATTTGAGCGATATGGAGCTTGTCTCCGACCCTTCCGACCGCAGGCTTTTTGTTGTGCGGTAAAAATACATATCCGAGCCTTTTCGCATTCTTCAATCAAAACTACTCCGAGGGGGTAGTGTGCTCGGACATTTTTTTTGATATTATATATGTGCAGTGTTTGGGATGTATTTGAAGAAAGGGGAGACAAACCGTGAGAAAACGCGATTTCGGGGGCTTTATGCTCTGCTTTTTGATGAACCTCGTATTCAACCTTGGCTGGTCGGTGCCCGCGTGGATATTGCTTGCCGCCCATTTCATCCTTAAAATTTCCATATGGTGGTTCGCTTCGCTGCTCATAATATGGTTTTTTATCATATTGCTGCGCACTCTGCTCATCAGCTGGGCGGGTGACTGCGCGAGTGTGCGGGATGAGCCGAAAAAGAATCTGAATCCCTATTCCGCCTCGTCGTCGAGCTTCGGCAGGGCGGACAAAAAAGAAGAAACCCGTGAAAAGGAGGCTTGACCCCGCAGTGAAAAGAATGCTGATAACGGCAGCGGTTCTGTTGACGGCGGTTGCCCTTATGCTGTCGGCAGGCTGCGCTAAGGACAAAAAACCGACCCCCGAAACGTCGGACAGCACGACCGCAGAAGCGGCGATATCCTCGACCTCTTCCGAAAAAATGACGCTTCCGTCGAATATTTCGGGAACGGAGATAAAGCGCGGCGAGAAGTATGACATACCCTTGGATGAGGCGGTCAAACAGATGCGCGAATGCAGCAAGGGCTTCGCCGAATATGTCGATTCCGGCATGGCGATTTTGGATACGGGCGAGTATATGGAGCAGGACGGAATCCGCTACAATATCTATGCCCTCGGCACAAGCAGCGAAGACAGCTTCGTGCGCGAGATAAATGTGTGCTTTAACCACCTTGACAGGGTGGTATATGAATATGACGCAATTTCCGACCTGTGGACTTTGCTGCCGTGAACGGAGGTTTGAAAATGAAGAAAAGCATTTCGGCAATCCTGTCGGTTCTTCTGGTCCTTGTCCTCGCACTCACCCTTTTTGCCTGCGGTAAAACGGGCAATACCGATGAGACGACCGGCGACGGGGATATGCAGACTACCGAGGAAGTTATGACGGAGTACGATGTGACGAAGGATGCGTTTGAGCTCTCGCTCTATACCGATTCAAGCTCCGCGTCATACAGGGCTCTCGGCGACCCGGTGCAGATTTTTAAGACCGGGAGCGCGATTTATCCGAACGACAGGATACGCTTTGTCTCGAATGTTGACGGAGTCACCGTCACGCTCGTAAAGCTCAAGTATAACGAAGCCGATAACGAGATGGAGTCGGACGGTATCCTCTTCTCGGTGAAGGTCAAAAAGGGCGAGGTTTATGAGTTCGACGGCAGCCTTGCCGAGACTGTTCCCACCGCCGCCATAGAAGCCGAAAAGGGCGGCATGGCCGCGAGAAAAGTGCTCACCTATGACGGACGCGACGGAAAAACCGATTATGTTTTGAAGAGCGAGCCGCTGCTCTTTGACGAAGCGGTAGGATAAACAGTCAAAAAGGGGACTCACCCCGCGAAATAATATAATAAAATAATATTGCAAAGGAGTTTTTATTTATGGGACTTATTAAAGCCGGTGTAGGCGCAGTCGGCGGCGTTCTTGCCGATCAGTGGAAGGAATTTTTCTATTGCGAGGCAATGCCGAAGGAGCTTCTTGTTACCAAAGGACAGAAGCGCGTAAGCGGCAGATCGTCAAACACAAAGGGCAGCGACAACATCATCACAAACGGCTCGGGTATAGCCGTTGCGGACGGACAGTGCATGATGATAGTCGAGCAGGGCAAGGTAGTCGAGTTCTGCGCGGAGCCCGGCGAGTTTACATATGACGCCTCCACGGAGCCCTCAATATTCTCGGGCTCTCTCGGCGACAGCATTAAAAAGACATTCCAGACCATCGGTAAGCGTTTCACCTACGGCGGCGATACCGGAAAGGATCAGCGTGTCTATTATTTCAACACCAAGGAATTGATGGACAACAAGTTCGGCACTCCGAACCCGATTCCGTTCCGTGTCGTCGATTCGAAGATAGGCCTTGATATCGATGTCGCAGTCCGCTGCTCGGGCGTATATTCCTATAAGATAGACGACCCCATGCTCTTCTATACCAATGTCTGCGGCAATGTCGAGCAGGATTATACCCGCGAAGAGATAGATAATCAGCTCAAGACCGAGTTCATCAGCGCACTTCAGCCCGCTTTTGCTCAGCTCTCCGACCTTGAGCTTCGCCCCAATCAGATAGTGGCTCACAACACCGAGCTTGAAACCGCTATGAACGCCGCCCTCTCCGCAAAGTGGAGCGAGCTGCGCGGACTCAAGGTCGTCACAATAGCCCTCGGTTCGGTCACCCTCCCCGAGGAGGATGCGGAGCTCATCAAGCAGGCTCAGCGTGCAGCTATCATGCGCGATCCCACCATGGCGGCGGCAACCCTTGTCGGCGCTCAGGCGGACGCCATGAAGACCGCGGCCGGCAATCAGGCAGGCGCAATGACCGGCTTTATGGGCATGGGCATGGCTATGAACGCGGGCGGCGGCATGAACGCTCAGAACCTGTTTGCCATGGGTCAGCAGCAACAGCAGCAGCAGGCTCAGCAGCAGGCGGCGCAGCAGCCGACGGACGGCCCCGATATGGCGCGCTGGAAGTGCTCGTGCGGCAATATGGTGTCAGGTAACTTCTGCCCGAACTGCGGCGGAAAGAAGCCCGCTCCCGAGCCGGCGGCAGGCGCTTGGAAATGTCAGTGCGGCGCTACCGCGACAGGCAAGTTCTGCCCCGAGTGCGGCTCCCCGAAACCCGCTGACGCAAACGGCTGGACCTGCTCGTGCGGAACCGTCAATAAGGGCAAGTTCTGCCAGAGCTGCGGAGCCAAAAAGCCCGAGGGCGCTCCTCTCTACCGCTGCGATAAGTGCGGCTGGGAGCCCGAGGATCCCTCCAATCCTCCGAAGTTCTGCCCCGAGTGCGGAGATATATTTGACGATAACGATAAAAAATAAGACGGCCGATGAAGGCGCTGCTCATAATTTTGATTCTGCTTTCGGCGCTCATATTGGGCGTTGCCATAGGCGTGCGGTGTCACCGCCGCTTAGCGAAAAAGCAAGCTTCGCCGAAAATCTCCGAGCTGCCACATATCCCCGAGGACGCTGTGCTTAACAGCCTCAACTGGGGACAGAGCTCGTCAAACGAATATGAATGCTTTGCGTTTGATTTGAACAGGGACGAAAACTCCCGCAGGTTTTCCGGGCGGTATACCGATCCGGAGGGCGGCAGTCGGAGTGTCTGCGAGTCCGTACCGCTTAGCGACGGGCAGTTCAAAAGCATTGAAAAATGCTTGAGAGACGGAACGCTTCGGGGCTATAAGGAGCGCCGCGCGGGAGAGAATGTGTGCGACGAAGCGGACAGTCTGCTTTGCGTAGGCCGGCTTCTGCCCGACGGCAGCGTTATTTCGATGAAATATAACGGCATGGGTGAAAAAGAGCTGTTTGAGCTGCTGAAATCGTTTCTTTCGATACGGTTTGCAGGCTGACAGCGCAAAACGGGTCGTTACTGCGACCGAAAAAATAACAGGAGGGAAACACTATGGGATTATTTGATAAGAAATATTGCGATATCTGCGGCGAGAAAATAGGACTTCTCGGAAACCGCAAGCTCGAAGACGGCAATCTCTGCAAAAACTGCGCCGCGAAGCTGTCTCCGTTCTTCAGCGAACGCCGCCGCTCGACGGTCGAGGATATCAAGCGTCAGCTCGCTTACCGCGAGGAAAACGAGAAGCTCGTCAGAAATTTTAACCCCGACGTGATGTTCGACGGAAGCAAAAAAGTGTATATCAGCACTGTCTCCGAGGCGTTTATCGTTACGGGAAGCTCGAATTGGCGCAGCGCCAATCCCGACATCATTAAGCTTTCGCAGGTTGTTGCGGTCGACACAAATATAAAAGAAAACAGGGAAGAGATATTCTTCGAGGATTCCGACGGAAACAGAAAGAGCTATCAGCCGCCCCGCTATGAGTGCGACTATGAGTTTGATGTGGTTATCCGCGTGAACTCCCCGTGGTTTGACAGTATCGAGCTTGAGATAAGCGACGGCAGCCGCCCCGACAGCCCGTATACCGACCTCTACCGCGAGTATGAGCGCAAGATGAACGAGCTCAAGGATATACTTCTGCGCCGTGATAACCGTTACCGCACATGGGACGGCGACGGCATGATGAACCGCACGGTATACGGCGGCGACAGACCGTCGAATCCCGCCCCCGGATATGCGGCAGCCCCCGCACCGGGATATGCAGCCGCCCCCGCGGCAGGTTATGCGGCAGCGACTTCGGCCGGATATGCGGCCGCCCCCGCGCCTCAGCAGCAGGCGGCAGCGGCAGCTTGGATGTGCCCGTCCTGCGGCGCACAGAATACAGGCAAATTCTGCGCAAACTGCGGCTCTCTGAAGCCCGCTTCGGTTAGCGGCTGCCCGAATTGCGGCTGGTCGCCCGCGTCCGGTCAGGCTATGCCCAAATTCTGCCCGGAATGCGGCAAGCCGCTCGCCTGATAAAGCAGTGGTAATCGGCGTCCCGAAAGGCGGCGGTTTAATGCGGCTCGGTTCCCGCCTGATCCAAGCCTTTCGCGGCGCTGCAAAAAGCGAATAAACAAATCAGCTTGCCGAAAAAACGGCTTGACGGAAAGGGGAGATGAGCTTACGGCCGGCAGGTCATTGCTTCGTGCCGAGAGAAAAAGACGGATAAAAGAAGCTTAAAGGCTTCGGAGCCGATATTAATGCGGCGGAGGATATCGGCTTTACGGCGTTTACGCAGGTGGGCTGTAAGATTTATCTTCGGCAAAAGAACCGCGCATTTGTGTGTGTATCGCCGACCTGCGTAGCTGCAAATACAATGAACAGCTTTTGAAAACGGCAAAAAACAAAATACCGTTAGTTCGACTTTTCTTTATGTCGGTACCGAAAATTCCATGCGGCTTTTGCGGCGGTAAAAACATAAAGACGCTTGACGGTTAATGTTCTTTTAAGAGAGGAGTTTTTTAATGCAAACCTTGCAGGAATATAAATGTCCCTGCTGCGGCGGCGCAATAGCTTTTGACAGCACGCTCCAGAAGATGAAGTGCCCTTTCTGCGACACTGAGTTTGAAATGGATGCGCTCAAGAGCTACGACGCCGAGCTTCAGGGCGAACAGGCGGACAATATGGAATGGGAGACCTCCGCGGGCAGCGAGTGGCAGGAGAGCGAGATTGAGGGGTTACGCTCTTATGTATGCAAATCCTGCGGCGGAGAGATAGTGGGCGATGCCAATACGGCGGCAACGTCCTGCCCGTTCTGCGGCAATCCGGTAGTCATGATGAACCAGTTCGCGGGCTTGCTCAAGCCTGACATCGTGATCCCGTTCAAGCTCGATAAGAAGGCGGCAAAGGCGGGGCTGATGAAGCACCTCAACGGAAAGAAGCTTCTGCCCAAGATTTTCAAGGATCAGAATCATATCGACGAGGTAAAGGGCGTCTATGTCCCGTTCTGGCTCTTTGATACCGATGTCGACGCGCAGGTGCGTTACCGTGCAACCAAGATTCGCACATGGAGCGACGAGGATTACAACTACACCGAGACGAGCTATTATATGATTCATCGCGGCGGAAGCGTCGGCTTTGAGCATGTCCCGGTGGACGGCTCATCCAAAATGCCGGACGATCTCATGGAGTCCGTCGAGCCCTACGATTATTCCGATGCTCTGGATTTCCAGACGGCTTATCTTGCGGGCTATTTTGCGGATAAGTACGATGTGACCGCCGAGGAGAGCATCGACCGCGCCAATCAGCGCGTCAGGCGCTCCACGGAGGATGCCTTTGCCTCGACGGTTCAGGGCTATGCAACGGTCACTGCCGAGAGCAGCTCGGTGCAGTTCCATGGCGGAAAGGCAAAGTATGCGCTCTATCCCGTGTGGCTGCTGAACACAACCTGGAACGGAGAAAAATATACCTTTGCCATGAACGGACAGACCGGCAAATTCGTTGGCAATCTTCCGCTCGATAAGTCGGCCGCCACAAAGTGGACGGTGGGACTCGCCGCGGCGCTCAGCGCTGCCGCCTGCGGCATTGCGTGGCTTCTGCATTTTGCAGGAATACTGTAAAGGAGGGATAACAATGAAAAAGAGAATACTTGCGATGATATTTGTCCTTGCCCTCTGCTTCTGCACGGTTATCCCGGCTTTTGCGGTGGATGCGGACGGCTTTGTAAGCGAATACGAGCGCGTTCAGGATATGGCGCAGCTCCTCTCGAAAAGTGAGAGAGCAGCCCTTATAAAAACGCTCGACGAGCTCAGCGAACGTCAGAAAATGGATGTAATAGTCGTGACGACCAATACGTTGGACGGCAAAAAGCCCATGGAATATGCCGACGATATCTATGATTATTGCAAATACGGCTACGGAGAAAAAAGAGACGGTTTGCTGTTCCTCGTCAGCATGGAGGACCGCGACTGGTGGATATCCACCTGCGGCTACGGCATAACCGCGTTTACGGATGCCGGAATCCAGTATATCGGCGAGCAGATGGTAGAGGATTTGGGCGACGGCAACTATGCCGCCGCATTCAACACCTTTGCCGAGCTCTCCGATGATTTCATCACAAAGTCAAGAGAGGGAGAGCCCTACGACAAGAGCAATCTGCCCAAGGGACCTCTTTCGATAGTTTGGATTGTGATCTCGATTTTGGTGGGCATCGGCCTTGCGATATTTATAGTCGGCAAGATGAAAGCGCAGCTCAAGACAGTGCGCTTCCAGGCGGCGGCAGGCGACTATATGAAGAGCGGCAGCCTTAATATAACGGAGAGCAGGGATACGTTCCTGTACAATACCGTTACGCGCACGGCAAAACCGAAGAATACTGACAGCGGCAGCTCCGGCGGAAGCAGTACGCATACATCTTCCTCCGGAGAGACACACGGCGGCGGAGGCGGTAAGTTCTGATCCGCCGCAAAGAAAGCGAGGTGTCTATGAAAAAAGCAACAGCAGTTTTAATGTTCATTCTCATCTTAGCGACATTTGCGTTAACCCCGTCGCTTGCTGCGGGGAATATAGTGATTACCCGTCAGCCGCAGAACGGAACCTTCCCGGAAAACAGTGTGGCATCTTGGAGCGTAGAGGCAGCGGGAGATAATCTTTCCTACCATTGGTTCATCGTGTACAAGGGTGTTACATATGACACCAACAAGTCCTTTGCCGAGGGTCATCCGTGGCAGGACGGTGTTGTCGGAAGCGGCTACGGCTCGAACGATAAAGGGAATACTTTCTTTATCAACGGTATCGGGAGCGCCCTTGACGGGGCGGAAATCTACTGTATCGTCTCGAACAAAACCGGCAGCGTGACCTCGGCGAGGGCTTATATCTCCGTAGGAGGAAGCAAGTCCCCGCCGGAGCTTAAAGTGTCGGCGTCGGTCAGAGTGGAAAAGGGCAAGGTCCTCAAGCTCTACTGCGACGCCAAGGCATCGGACGGTGACGAGGTTAAGTCATATTTATGGTATGAAACAACTACCGGCAAGCTCAAGGATATTGTAGCCATAGGCGCGAACGAGGGGTACCCGGAGGAAGATCCTATTCTCGTCTGCGACACGGGAAAGGCCGGGACGCGCTACTATGTCTGCTATGTTGAGACAAAACTCGGCGGTAAGGCGTATTCGAGCGTCATTCCCGTCACGGTAGTCGAAAAGGCCGCGCCGACACAGAAGCCGACTGCAACACAGAAGCCTGCTCCGACGCAGAAACCCGCCTCGGTGACTCCGGGCGCGGATAAAACCTCAGAGGTTCAAAAGACCTCCGAGCCGGACAGCGTTAAGGCGCCGGACGAAAGCGCAGTCGGTATGGAAACCGATATAGGCGAGCCCGGCTCTGTCGAGTCCACCACGGCCGTGAAGCAGGACAGCACGGGGAAAACACTCTCCGTGAAGGCGGTTGTCCTGATAGCGATAGCCTGCCTTGCAATAGGCGGCATAATAGCCGGAGTGGCGGTTGCCCTCAGGAAAAAGAAGCAATAGCATTTGAAAAAGGAGAGATTATATGAGTATATTTGATAAGCTTAAGAGCACAGCGCAGCAGGCGGCGACTTCCGCCATACAGTCGATAGGCAATAAGAGAGAGAAGTTCACCTTCGCTTCTCTGCCCGAGAGCCTTGCCGAAATGCAGGCGCTCCCCGAGGCGAGCCTTGACACACCGTTTAAGACGGCGGCTCTGACCGTCCTTGCCCTCTGCGCCTATGCGGCGGATAAGAATATCGGCCTTGAGATGCTCAACTGGCTCAGAGGTCCCCGTCCGCTCAACGGTCAGGAGATATCCTTCCTCAACGACCGCTTCCGCGACGGCAAGACCTATCTCCCGTTCACCTACTTCGTAGGCGCAACGCCCGACAATAACTACACTCCCTCTCAGCCCTATACAATCATCATTGAGAGCAATCACGTATCCGGCGAGGAGAAGGACTACATGAAGCTGTTCATTCCCTGTGGCGGCGCGGACGATCCCCGTCCCATTAAGATGCGCCAGCGCGGCTCCGACGGCAAGTGGTTCCTGTGGGAGCAGTACCTGCTGACAGGCGTGCGCACCCCGAAGGAAGCCGACCCGTGGGCATAACAGGAGGGAAATAATATGGATATTTGCGGACTTTGGAAAGTCAGGGAAATGCATTTGGTTACCCCGGACGGCGAGAAAGTCTTTACGGCAGACAGTCAGGTCGATAACGATATGTATGCCGAAATTGTCCAGATGTGCAAATATATCATGGAATTTGCACCGGACGGAACGCTCAACACGCTCTTATTCGTGCCCGAAGAGGTGCGCGAAGAGGCGAAAAAGCAGGGCGCGGACATCCGCGAAAACGGATATGCGGTTTTGGAGAGTACCGTATGGAAGGAAGAAGACGGAAAGTTCTACTATGACACCGGGATTCAAGGCGAGGTGTTGGGCGAAAAGGTTGATTCCTTTGCGGAGATTTCACTTCTGCCGGATGACTGCCTTCTCTATAACCTCGGCACGATGATACTCGAGCGTGCGTAAACCGCGCCCTGCTTTAAAACGGCAGCAAAAAAGAAAATCTTCCGATTAAACGAACCCTCCCCGCCGACTGTGCGAACCGTCGGCGGGGCAGGGTTTTTTGCCGTCTTTCTGCCTCGATTTCTTGACAAGCGTTTACTTGAAGTGTAAAATTAAAATTAAGCAAGGCTTACTTTTCGGGAGGATAATATGACGCTTAATGAGATGAAAGCAGGGGAGAGCGCGCTCATAACCGCCGTAGGCGGCGAGGGCGCGCTCAGATGCAGATTGCTCGATATGGGGCTCATTCCGCGAACCCGTGTGACGCTTCAAAAGGTCGCGCCGATGGGCGATCCGATAGAGATAATGGTGCGCGGCTATGAGCTGACGCTCCGCGTTGACGACGCGAAAAAGATAGAAGTCAGAGCCGAGGAGGACGCAAAATGATATTTGCTCTCGTAGGTAATCAAAACTGCGGAAAGACAACTCTCTTTAACGCACTGACAGGCTCTAATCAGCACGTCGGAAACTTTCCGGGCGTCACAGTCGATCAGAAGATGGGCGCGATAAAAGGCGCAAAGGACAGCTCCGTTGTCGACCTGCCCGGAATATACTCCCTGCGCCCCTATACGCAGGAGGAAATAGTTTCGCGCGACTTTATAATCAACCAAAAGCCCGACGGTATCATAAATATAGTCGATGCCACGAATATAGAGAGAAACCTCTATCTGACTCTGCAATTACTCGAGCTGCGCGTGCCTATGGTGCTCGCGCTCAACATGATGGACGAGGTGCGCTCGAACGGCGGCACGATAAATGTCAAGAAGATGAGCGACGCGCTAGGTATTCCCGTCGTGCCGATAAGCGCGGCAAAGGGCGAGGGCGTGTCAGAGCTTGTTGATCAGGCTTTGCAGGTCGCAAAAAGCAAGACGTTGCCGAAGGTCTGGGACTTCTGCTCGGACGGCTCGCCCGTCCACCGATGCATCCACGCTATAGTGCATCTTATCGAAGACCACTCCTCGCGCCTTGACCTGCCGTGCCGCTTCTGCGCGACAAAGCTCATTGAGGGCGGCGACGATATGGCGGACAAGCTCGAACTGGACAGCAACGAGCGCGATCTGCTTGACCACTGCATAGTCGAGATGGAGAACGATACCGGGCTTGACAGAAACGCCGCGCTCGCCGAAATGCGCTACGAATTCATAGAAAAAGTAGTCGAGAGCTCGGTCGTCAAATGCCACGAGAGCAAGGAGCACCGCCGCAGCATGAAGCTCGACCGTGTCCTGACCGGCAAATACACCGCCATTCCCGTGTTCATAGGCGTGATGTGTCTCGTGTTTTGGCTGACCTTCAATGTTATAGGCTCCGCCCTCTCCGACTGGCTGAGCATCGGAATAGACAAGCTCACGGGACTTGTTGACTCGGGTCTGACCGCCTACGGGATAAACCCGGTTATACACAGCCTTATTATCGACGGAATTTTTGCGGGTGTCGGAAGTGTCCTGTCGTTCCTGCCGATAATCGTGACTCTTTTCTTCTTCCTGTCCATACTTGAGGACACGGGCTATATGGCGCGAATCGCCTTTGTTATGGACAGACCGCTGAGGAAAATCGGTCTGTCGGGGCGCAGCTTCGTCCCCATGCTCATCGGCTTCGGCTGCTCCGTCCCCGCGATAATGGCGACCCGCACCGTCTCGTCCGACCGCGACCGCAAGATGACGATAATGCTGACCCCGTATATGAGCTGCTCGGCGAAAATTCCGATATATTCGGTCTTTGCGGCGGCATTTTTCCCGGGGAACGGTGCGCTCGTTATGATATGCCTGTATTTCTCGGGCATAGTGCTCAGCGTCCTGCTCGCGCTGATACTCAAAAATACCGCCTTCCGCGGCAACCCCGTGCCGTTTGTCATGGAGCTGCCGAACTACCGAATCCCGTCGCCCAAGAGCGTTGCGCTCCTGCTGTGGGAAAAGGCAAAGGACTTCCTCCAGCGCGCGTTTACAGTCATATTTGTCGCAACGATTATCATATGGTTCCTTCAGAGCTTCGACACGCGCATAAACCCCGTTGAGGACAGCGCAGACAGTATGCTCGCCGCGATAGGCCGCTTTATAGCGCCGATATTCAAGCCCCTCGGCTTTGCGGATTGGCGCGTCGCAACCGCGCTTATCTCGGGCTTTACCGCAAAGGAGGCGGTCGTCTCCACGATGTCTGTCCTGCTCAACACGAGCATATCGAGCCTCGGCGGTGCGCTCTCGTCGCTGTTTACTCCGCTGACCGCCGCAAGCTTCCTCGCGTTCACTCTGCTCTATACGCCCTGCGTCGCCGCAGTTGCAACCATAAAGCGCGAGATGAACTCGACCCTTGCAACGATAGGCATAGTCATTCTTCAGTGCGTTGTCGCGTGGCTCGTCGCGTTCGGCGTTTATCAGATAGGGAGCCTGATAGCATGAAACCCGTTGATTTTGTTATAATAGCCGTTATAGTTCTGCTCGTTGTGCTTGCGATTATTTCAATACGCAGGCAGAAAAAGCGCGGCGGATGCTCGGGCTGCTCGGGCTGCAGCGGCTGCTGCTCGCAGTGCGAAAAAAGTAAAGATAAATAACATAGAGCCGGTATCGCAATGATGTCGGCTCTGTATTTTATAAGGCTGATTGCAGCGCCTTCTTCTTGACAATGGTCTGCTGCGAGTGTAAAATTTTTTTGTAGCTTGTTTGACTGCACCACGGATATAAAGTACGGAGAACGGAGGCGCATAAAAATGAATGCCGAGCTGATAAACGAACTTGTTCTGTCAACGGCTTTGAGTCCGTCGAGACTGTCTCTGTGCGTCCCGACCGGAAGCGATCATATCCTCGTTGAGAGCAGCAGGTTTCTTGATGACGGACAGCTTATCACGGTCAGAGCCGATACCGGTACGGAGGGCTTTCCGGAGCACACGCATGATTATATAGAAATCGTGTATATGTGCCGCGGCCACAGCAGGCATATAGTCAACGGCGAGACTATCGAACTCAAAGAGGGCGAATTTCTGTTTTTAAGCCAAAATTCCCATCAGAAAAACTTGCCGTCCGATGAGGGTGACATAGCGATAAACTTCATTGTTCGACCGGCATTTTTTAAGCAGATACTTGCTATGCTCGGCGACAAGGAAACGCTTTTGCACAGATTTATTATTCAGTGTCTAATGGGCGATTCGGGGAAAGCGGCGTTCCTTCATTTCTGCTCCTGCGATATGCGTACGGTTCAGAATCTTGTTGAGAATCTTGTTTGGAATCTCCTGCATGAGTCGCAGGATGCGGATAAAATAAATGAACTCACCATGGGCTTGCTGTTCATTCATCTCATGGACGACGTTGACGATATAGGCTACAACGGCGGCAACAATTCTTTCATATTTACGGTTCTTGATTATATCGAGAGAAATTATGCGGACGGCAGCCTGACTGAACTCGGAGTCTTGACATATTATGATGTCAATGCTCTTTCAAAGCAGATTAAACGCCTTACCGGGAAAACATATACTATGCTCGTTCAAGAAAAACGTCTTATGAAGGCCTGTGAATTTTTAAAAAACACGTCTCTCGGAATAGCGGAAGTCGCCCAAAGAGTCGGCTATGAAAATGTCAGTTATTTTCATCGGCTGTTTTTTAAGACTTACGGTACGTCCCCGAAGAAATACAGAACGCAGAAACAGAAAATATAAAAATCCGACGGCGTTTTAATATGCCGTTATGCCGTCTAATTTTTTTGAGCTTGTTTTCGCCTTATAAAGTCCGTCATATTTTAGTCTCTGCTTCGCTTATTTGAGCGTCTGATGTTATCTCGCTCGCAACAAGCTTTCTGCGGACGGACAGCTCGTCGTACATCCTTTCCCGCAAATTCTTGTTGATGGGATATAAGAATTTCGGCAGTATGCCGAATGCGCTCGTTATTATCGGGATCCCGGTTCCGAGAGCAAACAGCCACCATTTCGCCGAATCGCTCTGGGTGCCGATTTTTACGCCTTGAACATATCCGATTTTTGCGAGAATAAAGCTCTTCAAAGATGTCATGAGAATGTTCTGTATTTTTAAAATCAAGCCTCGCGCCGCTCCCGTCATTGCCTCAACTCTGTAGCCGTTTTTCCATTCACAGTAGTCCATAGCTTCGTTGTAGAGTTCATCCGGTATAACATGACGCACGCCGTATACCCACATTTCAACGAACTCCTCTATCATAATGACAGGAATCATGACCTTGCGTTTCATAAAGTTTTTGTCGAACGACCCTATTGCAAAAACGATGAGCCAACACATATCAGTCCAAATATCCTCAGCTATCCAAAGTTTTTTGGAGGTGAACTTTTTGCGCAAGGGAGAGACAAAGGCATAGCTGATGTTGAGTATCGGATATGCAGGTATGCCGACAAGAGTTTGGAGCGAAGCCTGACCGAGAACGTCTATATAATAGTCGGAGCGGCTCTGCGAGATTCCGAACCCGGACAGAAAATCGGACAGAGTTATAAGCAAAAGCGGTTTGTTATTTATAATCGCTTTGAGGCCGTTTTTAATGCTCGGGCGCTTTATAGATTGCGTTACACGCTCCTTTGACGCCATATAGAACCAAAAGGTCATCGCAGCCGAAAGAATGCTTGTCGCGCTGCCCATTACTATAAATAAGCTTTTTAACGATGTGCCGATTTTTTGAGCGTTGATGAGGTCTATCAGAAATCCCATGACCCACTCGGGCATTTTTTCGCCGAGGAACCGCGAGAAAAATTTCGCCTGCGCAATGAGCCTGACGCGCTCTTCGGGGTTTGGTGTTATGGTTGAGAGTAGTCCTGCTTGGGAGATACTTATGAACGTGCCGGCAGTTTCGTTTATTATACTGAATGCGAAAAAATAGATGAGCTTCGGAAGGTAGGTCGCGGCGGTATTTGGGAAAAACAGCGGCATGAACCAATAAAACATACCGAAGATTGTCAGCGGTATCTTCATCCATATCAGAAACGGTCTGAATTTTCCCCAGCGCGTTCGCGTTCTGTCAACAATAGCGCTTATGAACATATCATTTATAACATCCCATGCGCCGGTGAAAAGCGTGACGATTCCGTTTATCTTAAAGTCGATTTTTACGACATCCCAGATAAACCTGTTCCCATATTTGCCTATAGAAAAGCTGTCGGCAAAGTCCTGCGCAATATATGCGGCGGTTTCGTTGTTGCCCACATAACGACGCTGTAGCATATAGTTCTCCATGTCAATGACCTCCTTTGCTCTTTTTAATGTCCGTTTATGACTGATATATTAAGCCGGTGTGAGTTGCCTGATTTGTTTATGTTTACTGCTTTTTTATATTACATATAAAAGGTTTTGTACTTATATACTTATTTTACTTCAATCTGACGAATAAAAAAAGATTCTGTGCTGTTCAAAAAGTGTCCTTATCTGCTCATGCACGAACGGTTTCTAACATAAAAAGAAAGAGCCGACACAATCTATATCGACTCTTTCTTTGTTCATTTTTTTCTTACTTCCTCCTTGCGAGCACTCCCGACAGAACACATTCGGCGGCGAGCGTGACTGTTATCAGGCAGCCCGTGACGGAGAAATTATTTATACTATATAACAACTGCATGGGCGAAATAACGGCCGCCGCCAGAGAAATGCCGAAAACCCGAAGCAGAGCCTTGCGGCTGTCCTTTGCCGCCGCCAGGATTGCGGCCATCAGCAAAACGCAGGTGAGAAGCGCCGTTATCCCGGGCGGGAAGTTTGCGTAGCCCCAAGGGGTCAGGCTGAAATATGAGTAAGTCGTTCGTATTGTCCCGTCAGGGAAATCCTTGAAAATCAGAACCGCACCGTACGGCAGCGACTCCAAAAACAGAGCGACGACAGGCAGCAGCACGGTTAAAACTTTTTCAAATTTTTTCATCGAAGTCCCTCCTTTTATTTCGTTAATCTCTTTACATTGCGCACGCAGAGCACAGCGGTATAAATGCCTATGAGCAGGAATATTGCCGCCAGCACGGTGCCGAATATACGCAAATCCGTGTCGGGCTTGTCGAATTCCGCGCAGCTCATGACGAACACAACAAACGCTATGATTGAAAGCCTGAACGGCAGCGGGCGGTGCCCTTTGTCGAACGCAATGAACAGGAGCGCAAGATATGACCCCAAGCAGACGATGCCGAAGACTAACAAAACGCCAATAGTCGCTTCGCTGAAATAGAAAAAGTCGTCGAACACACCGCTTAATACCGACTCCGACGAAATCGGCAGGTGCAGGTGGACGAGCCCATAGGATGCACAGTATATGAATGCGTACAGACCGCAAAGAATATATCCTATAGCGGCGGATACGGTGTAAAATTTCTTCAATTTATTGTCGTTGATATCCATAAGAAAACCTCGCTTTCAAGAGCTTGAAGTGAGCTTTAGATATAACTGCCGTTGTGCTTCTCTCTGCACTTTCAGTGTAGCATACAAAGCTATATATGACAACAAAACTCTCAAAAAAAGCAAAATTAACAGCTTATTCACACAAAAGAAAAAGAGCCGGGCTTTTCGGGCATCGGCTCTTAAATGTTAAAAATAAAAATCAGCTTTCAAAATCCACGCTTTCGCGCTCGAGGCGAACCGCCTTGACGAAAGCTCTTACCTTGAGGTGCTCCGGGTGGCTGTCATAGGCGTGCAGCGCGTCCCAACTCTCGAATTGCGAGAAGAGCGCAGCGTCGTATTTGCCGCCGTTTTCGTTTATTCCGACCTCTGCCTTTATAAGCCCCGGAACAACGCCGACGAGCGCTTCGAGCAGCTCTTTGATGTGCTCTGCGTTCTCTCTCTTGTCGTGTCCCTCGGCCTCGTCCTTGAGCGCCCAAAATACTATATGTGTTACCATTTTATTTCCTCCTGTTTTTGAAAGACTGACAGGCTTTTCCCGCGCCGAGCATCACCGCCGCAGTTATCGCTCCGACGCCGAGCGCGTATGCGGCTATTGTGGCGTTGACGCTCTGGCGGTCGGTTATACGCTTTTTAATAGGCCCTAAGCAGGTGCATTCGAGCGCGAAATCCTTAAAAGAGTGTACGCTCGTCTCAAAGCTTCCGTCCTCGTGAACGGTCACAAGCCTGACGGACGGTCTGCCGCCGTCTGTGTATGCCCAAAAGCCAGAGGTCTTGCACTGTGCGAGCAGTATCCCGTCAACCTCGCCCGCGATATTGTTCATGTGGTCGTGGCCGAAGAATGCGCCCTTGACATCGCCCATCTTCTTCCAGCTCTCAAACTGTCCGCTGTTGACGTCCGGCGAGCAGGGCCCCTCCGCCAAATAGCCGTTGTCCTTGTCCTTGAGAACATACCAGTTCTTGCTGAGGTGCCCGTAGCCGCGCACGGCTTTCCACATCTCCCACGGCTTCGCCTTTCTCATCAGCTCATATTCCTCGAGAACCGGGATATGCTGAAACAGCAGAGCGGGCAGGGGAGCGCCCTTGTTTTCCTTGCGCAATTTTGCCGAGGTTTGCTCGTACCAGTCTATCTGATCCCTGTGAATAATATCGTAGGCGGAGATATCCGTGTCATAAAAAGTGTTGTTCGAGTCCATGAACCAGAGGTTGAATTCCGGCTTTCCGCTCTTGCCGCAGATGGGTATATAATAGTTCGAATATCCCGTGATATCCTTGTCGCCTCGGCGGGTCACGCAGTATTCGGTGTTGACGAGAATTTCCGTCAGCTCCTCCTCGCGCTGCGCGTCGTGGTCGTGGTTGCCCATGACAGTAGCAAACGGTATCCCGCGCTCGACGGCGGGCGCGACAAGCCCCTTCAGCTGCCGCACAACCGGCTCCATGTCCGCGTCGCCACTCGGTATAGAGCATATGTCGCCCATGTATACCGCAAGATCGGGCTTCAGGGCTTTGAATGCGGTTTCGTGGAATTTCAGCGTGTCCGCACGCTTCGCCTTGCCCTCCTTTGAGTCGAAGTCGTCCTTCTCGTGCGGGTCGCCGAAGAGCAGAATCCTAAACTCTCCGTCCTCGTTGAATTTGAACTGCTTGTCATACATCGCAATTGCTCCTTATCTGAAAAACGGCCTCTCTTATTGCCTCGCTCACCGTGGGGTGGGGGAACGCCGTGTTTCTAATTTCTTCTACAGTCATATTTTTTGCTATCATTGCCGCCGCGCCGCAGATAAGCTCCGACGCCTCGCCGCCCGCTATGTGAACTCCGAGCAGCCTGCCGCTTGATTTTTCCGCTGTTAGTTTGCAAAAGCCGTCCTGTCCGCCCTGCGCAAAAAATCTGCCGCTCGCGCGCAGAGGCACCTCGGCGCACACGGCGTCAATGCCTTTTTCGAGCGCGCCCTCGAGCGTATCGCCGACGGACGCCGCCTCGGAGAAGGTGAACACAACCTGCGGTATCGCAAGATAGTTTACCTCGTCCGTTTTCCCGAGAATATTGTTTATCGCCGCTTCCGCCTCACGGTATGCGGCGTGAGCGGACATGGCCTTTCCGTTTACGTCTCCCGCGGCAAAAACGCCGAGAACGGCAGTTCTCATCCGACTGTCCGTGCCGAGGCTTTCGAGCCCGATGTTCTCAATGCCCAAGCCGTCCGAGCACGCGGTTCTGCCCGACGCATTTATTATGATATCCGCGCTTGCGGTTCCCGTTTTGCCGTGCGCGTCGGTGTATTCAACGCGCCCGCCGTCCGCCGAAACCGCCTTGTGAGAGGTCAGGATATTTATTCCGTTTTTTCTGAGACTGCGCCGCAAAAATGAGCCGATATTTTTGTCCATAGTCGGAGCGAGCCTGTCCGCCTGCTCGATTACCGACACGCGGCAGCCGAGCGCGTTCAGGTATTCGGCGGCCTCGAGCCCCGCCGCACCGCCGCCTATGACGGTGGCGCTTGCGGGAATTTTTTTGAGACTGTAGACTTCGCCCGCCGCCATGATATCCGCGCCGGGAACCTTAGGCCCGTTCGGGCGCGAGCCCGTGCAGACGAGAAGATATTTTGAGTATATTTCTTCCTCTCCGACTGCGGTTATAAACAGCCCGTCCGCCTTGCCTTTTATATAGGCCGTGGCTTTTATTATGCTTACTCCCGCGCATTTCAAGCGCTCCTCCAGGCCTTCCCGCAGCTGACCTACGGCGGCTTCCTTTCGGGCGAGCGCCGCGCCGAGGTCGAACTTCACATTTTCGCAGGTCACTCCGAAACCTTCCGATGAGAGCGCCTGTCTGTAGAGCTTTGCCGAGTAAAGCATGGCCTTAGACGGTATACAGCCTAAATTCAGACACACTCCGCCGAGCTTCTTTTTTTCGATGAGCGCTGTTTTGAGTCCGCTTTGAGCGGCTTTTATCGCTGCGCTGTATCCGGCAGGTCCGCCGCCGATAACAGTCAAATCAAAAATATCCATAGGCGATTCCTTCCCCTTTTTTTCAATTATATCCGAAATTTTCTCCGCGGTCAATCAAACAGCCCTGTTTTTATTGACTTTAAGGGCGCTAAGCATTAAAATTATCGTTGTAAAAAATCTTTTTTCGGGAGGCATCCGATGAGAACACCGGCTTATCACAAATCGCTTGAAACTCTTCATGTCAACTGCCTTGAGCCGCGCGCCTATTTTATTCCCTTTGCGGATGAGAAAACCGCCGCCACACGCGAGCGCGGGCAGTCCGATTATTTTCTTTCACTCTGCGGCGAGTGGGATTTCCGCTTTTTCAAAAGCTTTGAGGATGTCCTGCGCGAGCCCCCCGAATATGTCGGCGAGGGCGGTTTTGATAAAATCGCCGTTCCGCGCAGCTGGCAGACCTATGTTGACCGCGGCTACGATGTTCCGCTCTACAGCAATCTCGAATATCCCTTCCCGACCGACCCGCCGTTTGTCCCGGACGAGAATCCCTGCGGGCTCTATGTCAGAAAATTTACGCTCGATGAAAAGCTCGCCTCGCGCGATCTGTTTTTGAATTTCGAGGGCGTGGATTCGTGCTTTTATGTCTGGCTCAACGGGAAGTTCGTCGGCTTCAGCGAGGTCTCGCACTGCACGAGCGAGTTCGATGTTACGGCGTTTGCGGAAAGCGGCGAAAATACCCTCTGCGTGCTCGTTGTCAAGTGGTGCCCCGGCACTTATCTCGAGGATCAGGATTGCTTCAGATTTTCGGGCATTTTCCGCGAGGTCTATCTTTTGGCACGCGGCAGGGAGAGATTTGACGATATATTTGTAAGGAGCTGCGTCTCCGATGATCTCGCCTCCGCCGAGCTGTCTGTGGAAACGAAGCTCAGCACGCCCTGCAATGTGAGATATAAGCTTGTCGCGCCGGACGGAGCCGTTGTGTCCAAGGGTGTCGGCGGCGAAAATCTCAGTATAATTATCAGCTCTCCTGTGCTTTGGAATGACGAAGAGCCTCGCCTGTACGAGCTTTGGCTCAGTGTCGGCGACGAGGTCGTTCTGCTCGACCTTGCGGTGCGCCGCTTCGAGATAAAGGACGGAGTCTGCCTCTTAAACGGAAAGGCGGTCAAGGCTCGCGGCATCAACCGTCACGACTCTCACCCCGTTACGGGTCACGCCGTCACGCTCGATGATATGCTTGGGGATATCATGCTCATAAAGCGCGCCAACTGCAATATGATACGCACCTCGCATTATCCGAACGATCCGCGCTTCCTTGAGCTTTGCGACAGATACGGCATAATGCTGACGGACGAAGCGGATATCGAAACCCACGGCATGGGCTACGATTGGGAGGGCGAGTGGGATTGGATGCGCTGGTCGCGGCTCTCCTCGTCTCCCGAGTGGCGTGAGGCATATGTCGACAGGGCAAAGAGACTCTTTGAGCGCGACAAAAATCACGGCTGCGTCGTGCTCTGGTCGCTCGGCAACGAGTCGGGAGCGGGCGTCAACCACCGCGCCATGGCGCAGTATATCCGCTCGCGCGACGACCGTGCGCTGATACATTACGAGAACTCCCACCTTGAGTTCAAGGCTGTTCCCGAGGGCGAGAATTTTGCCGATATCTCGGATGTCGAGAGCCGTATGTATGCGGGAACGGAATATATAGAGAGTTATCTCAATAATAAAGAATATAAGAAGCCTTTTTATATGTGCGAATATGTCTGCTCGATGAGCACGGGCGATGTCTATCCGTTCTGGGAGCTTGTCGAAAAGTATGACAACAATTTCGGCGGCTGTATCTGGGAGTGGTGCGACCACGCGGTCAATGTCCCGGACAAAGACGGCGGAGCGCGATATTTTTACGGCGGCGACTTCGGCGATTTCCCGAACAGCGGCATTTGCTGCATCGACGGGCTCGTCTATCCCGACCGCACCCCGCGCCCCGGCTATTTCGATATGAAGCGCGTCTACCGGCAGTATTCGGCCGCCTATAACGGCGACGGCAGCGTGATCGTCACGAGCCGCAGGCGCTTTACTCCGCTCGACGATACGGCGATTCACTGGACGCTGAGCGAGGACGGAAAAACCGTTTCGGAGGGTATTACCGACGCTCTCGCGACCCCCGCGCAGGGGAGTACGACAATAAAGCTCTTCGATCCCGAAAAAGTTGATTCGCTCCCGTCCTGTCTGCTGACCCTGAGCTTCGTCTCGACAAAGGATTACCCTTGGGCGGAAAAGGGCTTTGAAACGGGCTTCGAGCAGTTTATGCTCAAGGACTATACCCGCTATATACCAAAGGCGGGCAGAGTTGAGCTCGACGAAAACGACCGCTTCGCGGTTATTAAGGCGGGGAATATCGTCTATACTTTTGATAAGCCCTACGGGCGCATAGCATCGATAGTCTGCGGCGAAAAAGAACTGCTGAGCGCACCCGTTGAGCCTCAGATTTGGCGCTCGCCCTGCTATAACAGGGGTTCGTCCGATATGTGGCGGCTCAAGAATTTCAAATATGCCGCGCAAAAGACCTACTCCTGCCTCGTCTCAAATACGGACGGCGGCGTGTGCATAAAGACCGAAATATCGATAGGCGGCCCGTCCTGCCCGCCCGTCATCCACGCCAAAGTTGATTACAAATTTACACCCGACGGCTGCGTGACGCTTCTGTTTGACGGCGATGTGATAGAAAAATGCCCGGTGCTGCCGAAGGTCGGCTACAGGCTCTTTATGCCCGAAGCTTTTGAGAGCGTCCGTTACTTCGGCTACGGGCCTAAAGAGGCCTATGTTGACAGGTATAAATCCCAACGTCTCGGGCTTTGGAGCACGACGGCGACGGATAATTTCGAGCACTATATCCGCCCGCAGGAGAACGGCGCACATTACGGCACTCGCTTTGCCGAGGTTGCGTCCGATGCGGCGGGACTGCGCTTTGAGCCGTTCGGCATGGAGCATTTCAGCTTCAACGCGCAGCATTTCACGGCGCAGATGCTCGAGGATACCAAGCACGATTTTGAGCTGAAGCCCTTGAGGGATACCGTCGTCAGCCTCGATTGGCGCATGACGGGCATCAGCGAGGCTCGTTATCATAACGACCCCGAGCGCGGCCTTCGCCTTATAGACGAAAAGAAGCTTCACTTCGGCTTTATGATAAGACCGTTTGAAAAATAAGACACCACGGGAGAGATACAATGTATTTGAAAGAACTGCTTGAGGGCACTGCCGTCGCGGGCGATTATCCGCAGAGGGACATATGCGATATAGTCTACGATTCACGCAAGGCGAAGCCGGGCACGGCGTTCGTCTGCATGAAGGGCGAGACGACCGACGGGCATAAATACGCAAAAAACGCATATGACCTCGGCTGCCGCGTATTTGTGGCGGAGACTGCGCTCGATTTGCCCGATGACGCAATCGTGCTGATGAGCGAAAACACCCGCCGCGACCTCGCACAGATGAGCATAAACTTCTTCGGTCACCCTGCCGACGAGCTTAAAATGATAGGCATAACCGGCACAAAGGGCAAGACGAGCATAACCTATATTCTGCGCAGTGCGCTCGAAAACTGCGGCATAAAGACGGGCGTTATCGGCACCGTCGGCGCGTTTTACGGCGATAAAAAGATACCGACCGTCAACACGACCCCCGAATCCTACGAGCTTCAGAAGATTCTGCGCGAGATGGCGGACGGCGGCTGCGAGGCGGTCTGCATGGAGGTCTCGTCCATAGGACTCAAGATGAGTCGCGTCTACGGCATTGAATTCTGTGCCGGAATATTCACCAATCTTTCGCCCGACCATATCGGCGGAAAAGAGCATAAGACCTTTGAGGAATACGCCTATTGGAAAAAGCAGCTCTATGTTCACAGCGGCTTCACCGTCGCCAATCGGGATGATGCGTTTTTTGACGATATCGCCGCCGCGTCAAAGGGCGAGGTGATAAGCTACGGCCTCGACGAAAAATGCGATTACTATGCGGAGAATATAAATCCGCTGCGCCGCCCGGGTTTTCTCGGCATAGAGTTCGACTGCAAGAGCAAATTCGATGCCCCGTGGCACGCACAGGTCAGTATGCCCGGCTTTTTCAGCGTCTACAATGTCTTGGCTTCCGTCGCACTTCTGCGCAAAATGGGCGTGCCGGTCGAAAAAATGCGCGAGGCGTTTGCTCACGTCAGTATAGAGGGCAGGATGCAACTCGTTCATGTCAGCGACGATTACAGCGTCATTATCGACTATGCGCACAACGGTCTGAGCATGGAAAATGTTATCGAGACAGTACGCGACTATAAGCCCAACCGTGTTGTCGCGCTTTTCGGCTCAACGGGCAACAAGGCAACAGTCCGCAGGCAGGAGCTCGGTCTTGTCAGCGCAAGGATGTGCGATTTTATCATAATCACGAGCGACGATCCGGACTTTGAGGACCCCGATGCGATAATCGACGAGATAGCCGGATGGGTCGAAAAAGGCGGCGGAGCGGGCAAATATGTCAAGATAACCGACCGTGCCGAGGCAATAGAATATGCCCTCGACCATATGCGGAAAGGGGATATACTCCTTCTGCTCGGCAAAGGGCATGAGCATTTTATGAAAGTTAAAGGCGAAAAAATATATTTCAATGAGCTTGAATGTATAGAGAGCTACAAGAAAAAGCACGGGATGAAATAACTTTTAAAAGCCGTAAAAATACGCAAGGACCCCGGAGAGTATTCCCTCCGGGGTCGCTTTCTTTGTATCAGCCGATGTCGATTCTTCTCGATGTCGGCACGTTTTCTTCCTTCTTGGGCATTGTCAGGGTCAGAACGCCGTCCTTGTATTCGCCGGTGATATCATCGGTCTTGACGGACGATACGTCAAAGCTCCTGCTGAACGAGCCGTAAGACCTCTCGCGGCGGACGAAGTTGCCCTTGTCGTCCTTCTTCTCGCTCTCGCTGTTGCGCTCTGCGCTGATGGTCAGGTAGCCGTCCTCAATATCGACGTGAATGTCCTCTTTCTTGAAGCCGGGCAGATCCGCCTCGAGCACATATTCCTTGCCGTTGTCCTTTATATCGGTCTTGAAGTCCGCTGCGGCCATGTCGCCCCAGAAGCTCTTCTCGAAGTTATCCATATCTCTGAAAGGATTAAAGAGTGCACGCTGATGTCTGCGTTCATAAGGTGTAAGTTCAAACATAATTGATTCCTCCGTTTGTTGTGTATTGATATTCATAATGAAGTGTTTGTTTTATTTATCTGACTGCTCTCCGATTTCCATCGGACTCACTCTCTTTCTTCTCCGGGGGCTCTTGCTCCCTTCGTTTGATTATATAATATCCCCGCTTTGTTAAAAAAGAATACATTGGATTGTGAACAAATTGTAAATCCTTAGCACTCTAATATATCAAGTGCTAAAACGTGCTTAAAAACGTCCCGCAGGTTTTTATCATACGCGGGACACGGGGAGAATATAAATGCATTGACATTTTCTGTTAAGGAGAGGAATGCGATGCAAATCAACGTTATAACGCAGTCTGTCGGCGTCGAGGAGACGCTCGGTGCCTGCACTGCGGAACAGCCGATAGATGCCGATATAACCCTGCCGGATTATTGTCCGGACATAAGGCGCGTGCTCAAGTGCCTTGTTACTCCGCGCATAACCGCCGTTCAAACCGCAGGCGACAGGGCGACGGCGGACGGCTCTGCGGGCGTGTGCGTCATCTATACCGACGAGCAGGGAAACGTCTGCTGCTTTGAGCAGACCTACCCGTTCTCGAAGTATGCCGAGCTCAAGGGCGCGGACGAAAACTGCTGCGTGAATGTGCGGGCATATACCCAGTACGCAAACTGCCGCGCCGTCAGTCCGCGAAGGCTCGATATTCATGCCGTGGTCAGCGTGGCGTTTTGCATATCGGGAGTGAAGCAGGAGGAGATAATAACAGGCGCCGAGGGCGCGGGGATACAGCTCAGATGCTGCGACAGCCGCACAGCGAGCCTTATCGCCTGCACGGAAACTGCGTTTCCCATGAGCGAGACCGTGCCCCTGCCAGATGGTGACCCCGCCGTGTCCAATGTGCTCAGCGCACAGGCGGCGGCGCTCGCGCAGGAGATAAAGGTTATCAGCAACAAGCTGCTTGTAAAAGGCGAGCTTACCGTCAGCGCCGTCTGCCGAGGCGAGAACGGCGAAATATTCGGCTTCGGCCACTCCATGCCGATAAGCCAGATAATCAACCTTGAGGGCATAGACGAGGACTGCACCTGCTGCGTGTCACTGCCCGTCACCTCTCTCGAGGTTCTGCCGAAGGCGGATCAGGCGGGCGACAACAGACTTATTGATATCAGCGTGCGCGTTGGCGCGGGGGTCAAGGCCTATAGAGAGCTGAGCCTGCCTGTTGTCACCGACGCCTATTCAGTCTGCTGCAACCTCGAGACTAAGAGCCGCAATATAGACTTCTCCGTTATTGCCGACAGATTCAGCGATACTTTTACCTGCCGCAGCACGCAGGATTTGCCGGAGGCAAAGCAGATTTTAGCCCTCTGGTACTCCGACCTTTCAAAGAGCGTATCGCAGGACTCCGACGGAGTGATAATTTCGGGCGAGCTGACGCTCCACTTTCTCTATTCCGATGCCGAGGAGCAGCCCTGCTATGCTCAGCGGCAGGCGAGCTATGAATACCGCCGCTCCGTCAGAAAATGCGGAGAGCTCAGTCTGTCTCCGTGTATCGAGATAACCGCCGCGAGCGCCGCGTGTGCCTCGGGCAGCGCCGAGGTGCGGGTCGAAATGCATATTTCCGGCTGCATCTTTGACAGCGTCCGCCGCAAGACAGTCACCTCGATAGAGTGCGCCGACACCGAAAGCAAAAAATCGGGCGGCGCCGCGCTGACCGTCTATTTTGCCGACGCGGGCGAGGAAATTTGGAATATAGCGAGGCGTTATAACACTACCGTGGAAGCGGTGGAGCAGGAAAACGGAATAACGGGCGAGACGGTGGCGCAGAAATGTATGCTGCTGATACCCGGAGTCTGAGGAGGGATAACCGTGCAGGAGAGAAATATTTACAGCGATATAGCAAAGCGCACCCAGGGCGATATATATATCGGAGTCGTCGGCCCTGTCAGAACCGGAAAATCCACATTTATAAAGCACTTCATGGACACCCTTGTGCTGCCCAATATCGAGGCTCAGAGCGTGCGTGAGCGGGCAGTCGATGAGCTTCCGCAGTCCGCCGCCGGGCGTACCATAATGACCACCGAGCCGAAATTTATCCCGGAAAATGCCGTCGAAATTTCGCTCCCGTCCGAAGCGACATTTCGCGTGCGGCTCATCGACTGCGTGGGCTATATCGTCCCGAGCTCTTTGGGATATATTGAGGGCGAGAGCCCTCGAATGGTTAAGACCCCGTGGTTTGAGCATGAGATACCGTTCAATATGGCGGCGGAGATAGGCACGCAAAAAGTTATCAGCGAGCATTCGACGATAGGGCTTGTCGTCACCACCGACGGCTCGATAAGCGAGATACCGCGCAGCGAGTACGAGGAGGCGGAGGGCAGAGTAATATCCGAACTAAAGGGACTCAAGAAGCCGTTTGTCGTCCTGCTGAACAGCACGAAGCCCGAAGCCGACGAGACAAAAAGCATGGCGGTCTCGCTGACCGATAAATACGGCGTGCCCGTCATGCCCGTCAACTGCCTTGAGATAGACGAGGGGGAGATAAAGGAGATACTCACGCAGGTGCTCTTTGAGTTTCCCGTCAAGGAGGTAAGTGTCGGTCTGCCGGGCTGGGCGATGACCCTCGGCCGCGAGCATTGGCTGCGCTCGGGGCTCTGCGGCGCGGTGAGCGAGGCAGCGAAGAATCTCCGCACTCTCCGCGATGTAAAACACTTAGCCGAGGATATCTGCTCTTGCGAATATGTGACGGGCGCGAAGATAGCCAAGATGGATTTGTCCTGCGGTGCGGCACGGATAGAGGCGCAGATAGACGGAAGTCTGTTCTATGAGATACTCGCCGAGGAGACGGGGCTCGATATCTCTGATGAGCAGGATTTGATGAGCTGCATGCGCGAGCTTGCCGCCGTACGCCGTGAATATGAGCGGCTCAAGGGCGCACTCGACGAGGTCGAGGCGACGGGCTACGGAATAGTCATGCCGTCGCTCGATGAGCTGAGCCTCGAGGAGCCGGAGATAATGCGTCAGGGCGGCAGATACGGCGTGCGTCTGCGAGCCTCCGCTCCGTCGATACACATGATGAAGGCTAATATAACAACCGAGGTCGCGCCGATAGTCGGCTCGGAATCCCAGTCCGAGGAGCTTGTAAACTATATGCTCAAGGAGTTTGAGGAGGACCCGACAAAGATATGGGAGTCGAATATCTTCGGCAAATCTTTGCATGAGCTTGTCAACGAGGGACTTCATAACAAGCTCTACCGAATGCCCGCCGCGGCGCGTATGAAATTACAGGAGACGCTCGAAAAGGTCATAAACGAGGGCTGCAGCGGTCTTATCTGCATCATTCTTTAAAACTTATCGGCTGTGCACATAAAGCACGGCCGATATTTTTTATTTAAACCCTTGACACAAACAAATGTTCTATAGTATAATACATACGAACAAATGTTTGAAATCTGGTGAGAGCGTGGATCTGTTTGACAAGCTGGAGATACTTTCCGATTCGGCGAAATATGACGTCGCCTGCACGAGCAGCGGAACGGATCGCGCCTCGGGCGGCGAGGGGATAGGCAACGCCGCCGCGTGCGGTATATGCCACAGCTTCGCCGCCGACGGCAGATGCATATCCCTGCTGAAGGTTCTCATGAGCAACGCCTGCATCTTTGACTGCAAATACTGCGTCAACCGCGTCTCGAACGACGTGCGCCGCGCGACCTTTACTCCGCGCGAGCTTGCGGAGCTTACGATAAATTTTTACCGCCGCAATTATATCGAGGGACTTTTTCTCTCGTCCGCCGTCGTCGGCAGCCCCGATTATACCTGCGAGCGTATGATAGAGACGCTGCGCATCCTGCGCGAGGAATACAGGTTCGGCGGATATATCCACGCAAAAGCCATCCCCGGCGCGGACAACGCGCTGATAACCCGTCTGGGTATGCTCGCGGACAGAATGAGTGTCAATATAGAATTGCCGTCAAACAGCAGTCTGCAGCTTCTCGCGCCCGATAAGACAAAGGAATCTATACTCCGCCCCATGGGGCTTATTACAAATAAGATAAAGGAGAGCTCGGCGGAGCTTGTCAAATATAAGCACGCGCCGCGCTTCGCCTCCGGCGGTCAGAGCACTCAGCTCATAGTCGGCGCAACGCCGGACAGCGATTACAAAATAATGTCGCTCTCCGCCGCACTCTATAAGAAATACGAGCTCAAGCGCGTGTTCTATTCAGCTTATATCCCCGTAGTCGAAAATCCGCTTCTGCCCGCAAAGACGACCGAGCCGCCGCTCCTGCGCGAGCACAGGCTATATCAGGCCGACTGGCTTCTGCGCTTTTACGGCTTCGACGCAAATGAATTGCTCGATGAAAAGCATCCGTTTTTGAACCCCTATGTAGACCCAAAATGCAATTGGGCGCTCAATCATATGGAGCTGTTCCCGCTTGAAATAAACCGCGCAACAAGGGAAGAACTGCTGAGAATACCGGGCGTCGGCGTGAAGAGCGTTCAGCGGATTTTGACCGCCCGCCGCGTCTCGCCGCTGAGCTTCGAGGATCTCAAAAAGCTCGGTGTGGTGCTCAAACGCGCCCAATATTTCATAACCTGCAAGGGCAAATATTCGGCGGGGCTCAACGTGAATCCCGACAGAGTTTTAAACTCGCTTATTTCCGAGCGGTGCCGGTCGCTTCTGCCGAATGCGCAGGGCGAGCAGCTGAGCCTGTTCGACAATATGATAACAAGAGAGGATGTAGTACAATGTCTGCACGGTCAGATGTAATATATGTATATGACGGCTCGTTCGAGGGGCTTTTGACAGCCGTTTTCGAGAGTTTCGAGAGCCGCGAGCTGCCGTGTTCTATAGTCGCGGAGGATGAGTTCGTGCCGACGCTCTTTTCTTCAAAAACCGTTGACACCGACCCGCAAAAGGCGGACAGAGTGCGCCGCGGGCTCAAAAAAGTAGGCGCGGATGTCTGGAACACTGTGCGCCTCGGCTATCTCACTTGTCTTGAGGACAGGGGCACGCTTATCAATGATTTTGTGCACATGGCGATGCACTACGGCGCGGGCGTTCTGCGTATGCTCGCAGACGGCACCGTTTCGCGCCTGACAAAAGCCGTCCGCGCCCTCAAGCAGGAGAGTCATAAATACGCGGGCTTCGTCCGCTTCGGCATAAGCGAGGATAACACCCTGACTGCCGTAATCGAGCCGAAAAATTCCGTCCTGCCTTTGCTCGCGCCGCATTTTTGCGACCGATACCCGAACGAATCGTTTTTGATATATGATAAGACCCATTCGCAGGCGCTCGTCTGGCACAACAGAGAGAAAACGGTTATCCACCTCGACGGCTTTGAGCAGCCGCGGGCGGGGGACGAGGAGCTGTATTTCCGCGCGCTGTGGAAGCATTTTTACGACACGGTAGCCATAGAGGCTCGTTACAATCCCCGCTGCCGCATGAGCTTTATGCCAAAGCGCTATTGGAATCAGCTCCCCGAAATGGATGAAAACAATTCAATCGACGCGGCGCGTCAAATCAAGCGAATCGGCGCATAAAAAATAAGCAGGAACCTCTATGGCTCCTGCTTTTATGTTTTCAGTCCTGCGCGTGATTCGAAAGCTTGATTTCATCGTCATCCGTGAACTCCGCTATAATTCCGTTTTCGTCAACCGTTGCGAAAATCGCGCTGTGGCTCACCATCGTCAGCGTCCATTTGATATCGGGATATATCTTCCCGAGTCTGTTTGTGATTATCGCTATCTCGGGCGAGAGCCCTCTCGCAAACTTGGGCGATGTCGAGCCGTAGTAGCCGTGGTGTCCGACCTTGAGCAGATCCACCTTATGAAGCTGCGGCAGAAGTAAGCCCTCGAGTCCGGTGGTTCTCGTTATGTCCGCGGCGAGGAATGCGCTTTTTTTGCCCTTTTCGACCATCGTTCCGACGGATTCGGCGTTTTCGCCCTGCCCGTGAAGCCGCTCGTCATCGAGCGCCGTGTTGTAGAAGGTCAGCGTGAAATCTCCGAATTTAAACGGCTTGTCCGGTATGTCGGAGGTAACAACTGTGCCTCTGCTTTTGAACGCCTTTACGGTGTCCTCATAGGTTTTTTCAACGCCCCAGCCCCCGTATTCGTATTCGTGGGCTATCTCGTGATTTACGGGCTTTAGATAGAAAGTCTTTACCGTGATGTCCGGATCCTTTGCAATGGCCTCGAACGAGCCGACATGGTCGTAGTGGTTGTGCGTACCGAGCGCAAACTCGAGCGTTACCTTGCCCTCGGAGTCGCCGGCGGCCTTTTTGAGGTACTTTATAACATCCTCCTCGCTGCCGTCGTAGCTTAACTTTCTGCGCGGATTGTAATCGCCCTCGCCGGAGTCTATAAGCGCGAACTTTCCGTTTGATTCTATAAGTATTGCGTCGGAATTGTTGGTGTTGAGAAAATGTATCCTGTCGGCAGTGCCGTCCGATGAAAACTGCGCCGGGCTGATTTCAACCCTGCTTTGATAGATGTTGCACATGGCAACGCAGATTACATCGAGCAAAAAGACAGACAGCATTATCGTCATCATTATCCATGTCGCAATTTTTTTTATGAGCTTGTCCCTTGTCATATTCCCTCCGCAGCGCAAAATAAAAAACGCTTTTAAAAGTATAGCACACTTTTTCGGTAAATGTCCATATGCAGATGGGTTAAAAAGCGCCGAAATTAATTGTATTCGGCGTTTTTTTGTGATACTATATACATATGTAAAGCGTTTTTTGCTTATTTTTCGCTTTCGGGATCAATAGCCTGTATTATCAGCGAGCCGAAAAGCATGACTCCCATGCTCGGCCGTATGCAGTCTGCCGCATCCTTTGCGAGAGCTATGCAGCGCCAATAATCGAGTCCGCGTCCCGCGAGCAGCAGAGCGCAGACGGCAAGGGTGAAAAGAACTTCGAAAATAATCACCGCGCCGAGCAATAGTTTTCGCGAAACGGGATTTATGTAACTTAAATTTTTAGTTATTTTTTCTTTTATACCGCGCATGGCGCACCTCCGTTTTCTCTGATTCTAACCCGAAGTGCGCGTTTTCGCAATGCAAAGATTTTTACTTTTCAGGAAGGGAGAGGAAAAGAATGTCCGTCGGAATATCAACCGCCTGCTTCTATCCCGCGGCGACAGAGGAGGCCTTGCGCTGTGTCGCCGAAGCCGGGGCGAAAGTCACCGAGGTGTTCTTCAATTCTCCGTCGGAGTTAGAGCCTGTTTTCCTCCGCCGACTCTCTTCGATAGCGTCCGACAACGGCATACGTATCCGCTCTCTGCATCCCTTTACCTCGTTTGCCGAGGGCTATATCTTATTCAGCCAGTACGTGCGGCGCTTCGACGATTACAGGGAGTTTTATAAAAAATACTACGCCGCCGCCTCCGCGATAGGCGCAAAAGTCGTTGTGCTCCACGGCGCGAAGCTGCCGATGAATATCGGCACGGACGAATACGCCGAACGCCTCGGACTGCTTGTCTCGGACGCGCGCGAGCAGGGGATAATCCTCGCACAGGAGAATGTCGTCCATCACAACGGGCAGACGCCCGAATTTATGAACGAGCTCAAAAGCCGCCTCGGCAGCGATTTTCACATGGTGCTCGATATCAAGCAGGCGTATCTTGCGGGGATAGATTCGATAGAATTTTTCAGAGAGTTTTCCGATAATATCTGCCACATACATCTGAGCGACCACGATGAGAGTCGCAAGTGTATCCCACCGTTTGACGGAACTTTTGATTTTGCCGCGCTGTTTTCGCTCTTGAAAAATAGCGGTTATTCGGGTGACTGTGTTATCGAGCTCTATCGCTCGGGCTTCGAGCGAACGGAGCAGCTGACGGATTCTATGCGCAGGCTCGAAAAGCTTGACATTTGACTGTTTTTATGCGATAAATATTATAGACGTTTATCAGGGAGTGATAGCTTTGAAGTGTCCGTTCTGTGGTTTTGAAGAGAGCAAGGTCATCGACTCGCGTCCCACCGACGAGGGCGAGAGAATCCGCCGCCGCCGCGAGTGTATGAGCTGCGGCAAGCGCTTCACAACTTATGAGATAATCGAAACCGTGCCGATAGTCGTTGTCAAAAAGGACAAGTCGCGTGAGGTCTTTGACAGAAACAAGCTTTTCAACAGTATGCTCAAGGCGTGTGAAAAGCGCCCCGTCTATATGGAACAGCTCGAAAAGGCTGTCAGCGAGATAGAGGCCGTGCTTCAAAATTCGCTCGACCGCGAGGTGACAACCGTCTATATAGGCGAGCTTGCGATGGAGAAGCTCAAGAGTATTGACGAAGTAGCCTATGTTCGTTTCGCCTCCGTCTACAGGCAGTTCAAGGATATCAACACCTTTATGGACGAGCTCGCAAAGCTGTTGAAAGAAAAATAAAATCAAATCAGGGATCGCTCCGGCGGTCCTTGATTTTTATATGCTTATCAAAATTACCGTCCCGCCGGGGAAGATAAAAGCTTTTTGCAATTGGGATTTGCAGAGCGGTTGTAAGAGGTACACCGTAGAGGCAGCTTTTGCTCGCCCCTACAAGGAAATTGCGGAAAGCTTTGCTTGTAGGGGTCGGCGACTCGACGACCCTTTGACGCCTCAGCGTCACTGAAAATCTATTTATTTCATCCGTGCCGTGAAATACTCTATCTGCTTGAGACTTGTCCCCTATGCCGCCTACGGCGTCAGCGGTGCGGCGAGTCGCCGTATCCTACAGGACATTAAAATTTAAGCGGTCGCAGCAAAGTGGGTAAATCCGTGCAATAACCCCGCAGAGTAGCCATAATTGCAAATCCCAATTTATTATTCAATTTTACCTTTAACTCACCATACGGCACAAAAAATCAGCCGCAACAGTTCACCCGTTGCGGCTGCAAGCTCTTTATTAAATTACCGTCAGTCGGTGACGTTTTTCCAGAAGAAGTCGCGCTTGTCCTGAGTGTTGAGCAGGACAACGGGCTTGAGCTGGTTGAGGTTCGCGCCCTCGTTCTTCTTCATCTCAAGATACTGGTGATAAGTGCCCTTCTTGACGAAGTGAAGCTCGGTCTTGCTGAGGGTCTTTTCGTGCCAGGCATCGCTGATGAAGAGATTCGAATCGCTGAGCTTTTCGTCAAATACCGCCGCGAACTCCTGACGTCTTGCGGGGTCGATTTCGTCCTCGGTCTCAACGAAGAGGACATAGTGGCCGGGAGTAGTCGTCTCGGTGTCGGGATAAACGCTGTGTCCGACGGAGACTGTGCCGAAACGGTCGCACATCTGCTCAACCGCCCAGTCAACCATGCTCTGGTCGGTCTTTTCTCCGCCGATGTTAAGCACCTGGTTGAGTCTGTACTTGAACATTACCGTAGGAGACTGCTTATAGAAGCCGGTGATTTCAACGACATCGTCAATGCGGTAACGGTAGAGACCGGAGAGATTCGTGATGATTATTTCGTATTCCTCGCCGGGCTTTACTTCGCTTATGGTGAACGGACGGGTGCCCTCGGGAGCGCCGACGGGCAGGAACTCAAAGAAGCCGTTGTGAGGAAGAATTACGCAGTCGTTGGAGTTGAGCGCTATCGGCACTGCAACAAGATCCTCGGAAGCGCCGTAGCCCATGTTGTGAATCGGGAGATTTCCCGTGTAACGGCCCAGCTTCTTCGAGTATACCTCGAGCGAGCCTGCGCCCATGCCGAACATCCAGCAGCAGTTCTTCCAGATTCGGGGGACTATCGGAGTGTCAAAGCCCTTTTCAAATTCGCTGCGAAGCTCGGCGGCGCGGCCGGGCATGGGCTTAATGCGCTTCATGAGCTTTTCTTTTACCTGGGGCGGGCACGCGATGCTCTCGTTTATCGTGCCGTGCTCAATGTCGTCGCAGAGCATCTCCCAGTTGTCCTCAAGATAATGCATCATCGACTCGAGAACGGTTATTATCATTGTACTCAGGTAGCTCACGTCTCTGTCCATCAGCGCGAAACGCAGCTTGAAATACTGCATATCCGTTCTGCTCGGATCCTCCGGGAACATTATCTCCGGGGGAGAGGTGACAAAGGAGCTGACTATGGGCTTTAAGTACATCATCGGGATACCGGAAAGGCAGCTGCAGGTCTTTCCGTTGGGAAGGCGGTGGGGCGTTATCTCGAGCGTCAGCATACCCTTCTGAGGAGGCAGACGCTTGCCGTGCGCGTGGAACCACTTGACGGCGCAGCCGACGGGAGCCGAGAAGCTGAAGCACTGGCAGTTCCACAGCGACCTTGCGGCGAGGGGAACGAGCTTCGGCTTGCCGATGCTGCCGGAGGACTCGGCGTATCTGTGTATGCGGTATCTGGTTATAAGATTTCTTTCGCCGGTTTCAACCATGCGGTCGATATATTCCTCGTAGTCCTTGTAGCGCGAGAGAGGAACCTTTGCCTGATAGTCCGCAACGGAGTGAACGTCCTTGAAATTGTGCGCCTTGCCGTATACGGTGTTCTTGTTGTCGCGCATGAGCTTCTTGACAATGTGCTCCTGAACCTTAACGGCATTTTTTGCGTAAATCCCGAGCTTGACGTGCTCCGCAAGACCCAGGAAGCCGCCGAAGTCGGTCATAAGGCGGCTGAGCGGTTTGATTTTCATATTTTCCTTGCATCTCCATCCCATGGCGGCGGCCGTCTGTTTGCAGCCTGTCCCACCTTAATATGCTGTTATTTTAGTATAAGTATAATTGTATTTTGTTCCTTTTATGAACTTAAGAAAGATTTAACAATAGAGAATGAAAACAGCAGGGGATTCAGAGCCAATCTGTTTTTTGATATTGAAAAGACCGCACTTATATGTTATCATCTTCTTGATATTCGCAGGGGAGGCGGAAAGGTGAAGAAAAAGAGTAATAATGCAGTCATTCAATACCTGAAATTCATCGTCGTCGGCAGTATAAACGCGATAGTCAACTATGTTGCGTATGCCGCCGTTGTTTTTGTCGGGGGTCACTATGTGCTTGCGACTCTTGTGGGCTTCGTGCTCAGCGTGCTCTCGTCATATCTGATTAACAGCAGGCTTGTCTTTGAACGCGATGAAGGAGTCAAGGGCTGGCAGGTTCTGCTCAGGCTCTATATTGTGTATGCTTTCTCGGGACTGTTTTTGACAACCTTGCTCACATGGCTCTTCCTTGACGTATTGAACCTCGAGGAGGGCGTAAGGTCGTTGGGCGAGGCCATAAGGCAGTCGGGCGTCGATATGACCGACAGAAAGCTCGCGGAGTATATCGCCCCGTGCATAGTCGCGGTTATAGTAACGCCGTTTAACTTTGTGACAAACAAGTTCTTTGCATACAAAAAGCTCGGCAAATCCTCAAAAGAAAAAGCAAAAAAAGAAGAAGTGCAAAACGCATCGACCGGACGTGATCAGTGAAGCTGATCCGTCCGGCTTTTTGGCTTTTTAATATAAATCATAAATTATAAACTTTTTCTAAACTAATGCAAATATTTATTAATTTCGCTATAGTAAAAAAGAATGCTCTGCAATCATATAAAATTATGTTTTGAGAGAACTCTGTAAGGGGTACGGAGTTCAAGACCAGAGAAAATAAAATATGAGGGAAGGAATCAAAAAAATGAAAAAGAAGTACAAGGACGTATACTATGATGTGCCCGATGTCAAGACCATAAAGGAGCTTGTCATCCACGGTGTCGGCGAGGGAAAGGATCAGCCCCTCTTTATGTATGACAACGTGAACGGCACAAAGGACGATCCGTTCATCACCAAAACCTTTAACGACGTTTGGCACGATATCAACTGCCTGGGCACATATATGTTTGCCCACGGCGTCAAGGACTGCAACGTCGCCATTATCGGCGAGAACTCCTATGAGTGGATAATCGCGTTTTTTGCGAACCTTCTCGGAAAGATAGTCAGCGTTCCGCTTGATCCCAAGCTCCCCGCAGAGGATCTTGCCGTTCAGCTCAATGAGAGTGAGTGCAAGGCTATCTTCTATTCCGAGTACTATGCTCCGACAGTCGAGAAGATAAAAGAGATAGGCGCTCCCATGGACACATATCTCTATATCCCCGATTTCCAGAAGTACATCGATGAGGGCGAGAAGCTCCTTGCGGACGGCTACACCGAGTATAAGGATGTCGTCGTATCTCCCGATGACCTCGCAACCATCGTTTTCACCTCCGGCACCACCGGCAAGAGCAAGGGCGTTATGCTCACTCATGGCAACCTCGCTTCTGTTGTCACCTCCTCCTGCAAGTGCTTCCAGGGCGGAAACTCCGTCGGCTTCCTGCCGCTTAACCACACCTTCTCATGGGTTGCGACTATCTTTGCCGCGTTCATCATCATCACCTACGGCTATATCTGCGTGGATATAAAGAACCTCGTCAGGGATTTCCAGACCCATCATCCTCAGAATTTCTCCGGCGTTCCGCTGGTTGTCGAGACTATCTATAAGCGCGTCTGGAAGACCGCGAGAAAGACCGGCAGAGAGGAAGTCCTCAAGAAGGGCATCAGGATAAGCCGCTTCCTTCTCAAGTTCGGCATCGACGTCCGCCGCAAGTTGTTCGCTCAGGTTCATGAGCAGCTCGGCGGAAGACTTCAGTTCATCGTCGTCGGCGGCGCTGCGCTTGACCCCGAGTATGAGCAGGGTCTCTATGACCTCGGTATACAGGTTCTTAACGGCTACGGCATAACCGAGTGTTCGCCCGGAGTTACCACCAACACCATGGAAAATCATAAGTCCGGCAGTGTCGGCAGACCGCTTCCGTGCAACGAGATAAAGATAAACGATCCCGATGAGGACGGCGTCGGCGAGATATATGTCCGCGGCTCCAACGTCATGAGAGGCTACTACAAGGATCCCGAGGCTACCGCCGAGGCATTCGATAACGGCTGGTTCAAGACGGGCGACTACGGCAGAATCGATGAGGACGGCTTCCTGTTCTTCGTCGGCCGTAAGAAGAACCTCATCATCACCAACAACGGTAAGAACGTATCCCCCGAGGAGCTTGAGGATAAGCTTTCTCAGCGCTGCCATGCCATCCATGAGATTCTTGTCAGCCAGGAGGGCAACAAGATCGTCGCAGAGGTTTATCCCTACTACGAGGACTACGGCAAGGAAGCGGATCAGCTCATCAAGGACGCTGTCAACCAGTTCAACCGCGATATGCCCAGATGGAAGAACATCGACAGACTCGACTTCCGCGCCGAGGAGTTCCCGAAGACCACCACTCTCAAGATCAGAAGAAACTACAAAGAGCTCGAAAAGGCCGGCAAGATCTAAGCCTTTTCCTCGGAATAACAGAAAAGAGAGCTTTCGGCATACGTCGGAAGCTCTTTTTAAATATTTTTATTGTCATTTCTCACAAATTTTCGAGAGCTGTTTTGTAGGAAGTTCCAAAAATCTGCGCTGTTTTCGTCACAATCCACAACCAAATGCGCCTGATTTGTGCAATCTGCACACAAGAATTTAACGCAGTTAAATGCAATTATTTAAACCGGCAAGATTGAAAAAAATCGCTCCTTTGGTGAAATTGCACAAATCAGAGTGTGCTCGTTTGTGCAAAATCACTTGACAAATCGCGTAAAGTGAGTATAATGAAAGCATACCAAATGAAAGGACTGACAGATATGATGAACATGCAGTATTACAAGATGGAACAGGACCTGTTTGGTGAGATTGAGAAAGAGAAGAAGTTTAGCCTTCACAAGCTCCTCATGCTTCTCGCACTTAGCTCCGTAGCAAGAAAGGCTGCGTAACTAAGCGGCGGCTCTCAGCCGCAGGAACTGGACAACAAGCCCGAAAGGGATAACATATCGGCACCGCACGGTTTAAGTGCGGCGCTTTTTTTATACCCGTAATTTAGATGACTCCTATTGTTTTTTTCGTCTCAAAATGATAAACTAAGCTTAAAGAGAAATACCGTATGGAGGAATCAGGATGAACAAGCCCGTATTGAAACTAAAATATTCTCTCGCCGGCGCGGTTTATGAGACGGTCGGTTTTTCGGGTCCGCACTTCTCGGTCATTTGCGTCAACGACGAGAGCGGCGTCAAGCTGACTCTTATTCCCTCGCGCCCGATAACGCTTATATCCGCCGCGCTCGAGTTCTGGCACGAGTATGAGGAAAACGAAAAATTCTTTGTCAACGGCTATCAGTCGTGGACGACTTCCGCCGAGATGTCCTCGGAAGATATCTATCCCGGCGTTACCTCGCTTGCGGGTATAACTAAAACCGTAAAGGATATGGCGATAACCTCCGGCGACTACGCCTTCACCCGCTACAAATCCCGACCCGGCTTCTTCCACAGCTTTACATATACCTATTTCCGCCGCGGGGATGAGTTTGAGCTGTTCGGTTCGCTCAGCGAAAGAAACGGATATACTGTTTTTTATTCTGATATGGATAAGCATTTCTTCTCCATGGAAAAGGATGTCGAGGGGCTGACCGTGAGCGAGCCTTACGAGATGTTTGACGTTGTCCGCTTTGTCGGCAGCTATGACGAGGTGTTCGACAAATATTTCGCCGCCATGGGTTTGCCCGAAAAGAAGCGCATAGACAGGCTCACCGGCTATACCTCTTGGTATAACTACTTCCAGAAGATAGACGAAAAAATAATCCTGCGCGACCTCAAGGGACTTTCGCGGGCGCATGACAGCGTCAATATCTTCCAGATAGACGACGGCTATGAGACCTTTGTCGGAGATTGGCTCGACTACAACGGCAAGGACTTCCCCAACGGCATGAAGACCGTCGCCGACGCTGTTCACAGAGAGGGCTACCTTGCGGGTATTTGGCTTGCGCCCTTCAATGTTCAGCGCGGAAAATCGCGCATATTGAAGGAGCATCCCGACTGGATTATCCGCACTCCCGAAGGCAAGCCTCAGATAGGCTGCATCGGCTGGGGCGGCGCATATACGCTCGATATCTATAACCCCGAGGTGCGCGAGCATCTTAAAAATGTCTTTGACACCGTGCTCAACGATTGGGGCTACGATATGGTAAAGCTCGACTTCCTTTACAGCCAGTGCAGAACTCCGCGCAACAACAAGACCCGCGGCACTATCATGTGCGAGGCTATGGACTTTTTGCGCGAGTGCGTCGGGGATAAAATCATCCTCGGCTGCGGAGTGCCGCTCGGCCCCGCATTCGGTGTTGTCGATGCGTGCAGAATAAGCTGCGATGTCGATCTCACTTACGGCGGCAAGTTCTATAACTCCATGTCGATAAACAACGAGCTACCCAGCGCGCAGAACGCTATAAACAACAGTATGTTCCGCCGCCATTTAAACGGCAGGGCGTTCCTCAACGACCCCGATGTTTTCTTCCTGCGCGACCATAACCTTAAATTTACCTGGGAGCAAAAGCTCCTGCTCGCAAAGATAAATAACCTCTTCGGGCGCGTACTTTTCGTCTCCGACAACGCCGAGGAATACAGCGATGCGGAGCTGAAGGTGCTCAGGGAGACCTTTAACGACACAGACGCGAAAATCCTCGACGTCAAATGCGTCGGCAGCCGCAAGGAGGGGAATTACGAGATAAAATATATCGAAAACGGCGAGAAGAAAATGCTGTATTTCAATATTTTCAGCGGCTCGGGCAATATCCTCGAGGTGAGATAACAGAATAGCTTTTAAAGCACTCCGCATTTTTGCGGGGTGCTTTTTTATGTCCTTTTTCCTGTTCTACCCGGGGACAAGATTTCATATTATTTAGGGAAACGGAGGCGAGGCTATGCAGGCGGCGGATTCTTTTGACAGCGCGGCGAATTATCTCGACAGTCGGCTTCGGGCCGCTCTCGTCGGGGTGGATTCCCGTGTCAAGGAGAGCGCTTACGAGATACGTTTGCGCTCGGCAAGACCCGTTGTGATAGTCACGCGCGGCGGCTCTCTGTTCGTTTACGGGAGCGGCAGAACGGGGGAGGTGTATTCGCCGGGCGCGCTTACGGCGAGCCCTGCGGAGCTTCAGGCGAGCTTCTCGCGTATGTGCGGCTATTCCGTCCACTCGAACTCCGCCGCCGCGGCGAGCGGCTTTATAAGCCTTGCGCACGGCCACAGGGCGGGAGTTTGCGGCACAGCGGTCATGGCCGAAAACGGTACGGTGAAGGCGTTTCGCGATATCTCGTCCGTCAACCTGCGCATAGCCCATGAGGTGAGGGGCGCTGCGGATGAAATATATACGCGGCTCTTTAATAACGGCGCGGTATCGGCGATTATCGCGGGGCCGCCGCTCTCGGGCAAGACGACGCTCCTGCGCGACCTTGCACGCAGGCTTTCGGGACCCTCCGGCGGCAATTTTTTTCGCGTGGCGGTCGTTGACGAGCGCGGAGAGATAGCCGCTTCAAGCGGCGGCTGTCCGCAGTGCGACGTCGGCTTTTCCGATGTGTTGACGGGCTACCCCAAGGATGCCGGCATATTGACCGCCCTGAGAACGCTCTCGCCGCAGATGATTATTTGCGACGAGATAGGCAGTCTGTCCGAAGCGAAGCGTATTTCGGAGGGAATGAGCTCCGGGGTGAACTTTCTTGTCAGCGTCCATGTCGGCAAAAACGAGGACTTGCGCCGCCGTCCCGCCGTGGCGGAGCTTATCTTGTCCGGCGTGTTTTCAAAGCTCGTCATGCTCGGCGAAGCCCCCGGCGAGATTGAGGAAATATATGACCTGAAGGAGCGTTCTTATGCGAATGACGGGAGCCTTGTTGACGGCTGTCGCGCTGTGTCTTGCGGGCGGATATGCGGCGCGTATGCTGACGCTTCGCGTGAGCCTGCTTGAAAAAATATGCGTAATGCTGCGCATTGTGAGAACTCAGTTCGAATGCTGCTGCTGTCCGGTCGGGGATGTCCTTGAGATACTTTCGTCGACTCCGGAGCTCAAAGAGCTTGTGTTTATTCCCGAGTGCGAACGGCTCTGCCTGAGCGAACCGTTTCCGCAGGCGTGGAGCGATTCGCTTTCCGCGCGGGAAAATACCGTCGGCTTGGGCCCGTCCGATGTCTCGCGCCTGGTCTCCTTCGGACGTTCGCTCGGCACTACCGCGCTCGAGGGTCAGCTTGCAAACTGCGATATGTTTATATCCGACTTCGAACTGCGTCTGTCAGGGGCGCGGGAGAAGAAAAAGAAATACGCAAAGGTTCTGCCGCCTCTCGGAGCGCTCGCAGGCGCGGTCATCGTGATAGCGGCTGTATAAAAGCTGTATAAAAAAGAAAGGAACGGCGTTCGCCGTGCATCGTCTATGGAAGCGGGAATAGTTATAAAAATAGCAATGGTCGGTATAATCGTGGCGGTGCTGAGTCAGGTGCTCTCGCGTGCGGGGCGCGACGACTATGCGCTGATAACCGTGCTTGCGGGTATCGCCGCCGTGCTGATAATGCTCCTGCCGTATCTTTCGCAGCTGCTCGATGCCGTGAGCGGACTGCTCGGAGGCTGATATGACGGAGATACTGAAAACCGCCGCGCTCGCGGTTACGGTGTGCGTTATATGCGCCGTGATAAAGCAGCACCGTCCCGAATATGCGCCGATAGTCCAGATAGCGGCAGTCGCGGTGATAGCGGCTTATGCGGTGCGCGTTTTGCAAAATATAATCTCGCAGCTCGACTTTTTTGCCGATATGAGCTCTGCGGGCAATGAATGCGTGTCCGTGCTGATAAAGGCGCTCGGCGTTGCGGTTGCGGCTCAGATTACGGGCGACATCTGCCGCGATAACGGAAACTCCGCCGTGGCGGGCGCGTCCGAGCTTGCGGCAAAGGCGGCGATAATCGCGCTCGCCCTGCCGCTTATAAGGTCGGCGGTCGGGCTTGCAAAAGAACTTATAAATATCTGAGGGAAGTTTATGAGAAGCTTAAAAGTATTTGCGGCTCTGATCATTCTGCTCTTTTTGAATGCCGCCGTGTGCTTCGCCGTAGGGGAGGAGACGACGGATGATTACTCGTCCTTTTATGAGTCGAGCGGCGCAGACAGGCTCGGCGACACCTTGCCGGATGATATAAAGGACAGCCTTGATTCTGCGGGAATTGACATTGCCGATTGGCAATCTCTGCTCTCGCCCTCGCCGAAAAAGCTCGTTTCGATGTTCGGTGATATGGCGCGCGGAAGCTTTTCGAAGCCGATAAAGGACATGGTTTTGATAGCGGGTATTGTCATTCTTGTCGGACTCATAAAGGGCACTGCCGCCGCCGAAAACTTCTCCGAGCCTCTCAATACGGTCATAGGCTGCGCGGTTGCGATAACCGTGTTCGCCTCGTCTGCGGGGGTTATCTCTCAGGGGGTGAGCGCAGTCAAAGCTACCTCCGACTTTATGCTCGCGCTCATTCCCGTATTGGCGGGCATAATAACGGCCGCCGGGAATCCCACTCTCGCCCTGACCTACGGCTCCTTCGCCATGGCGGCGGCTCAGGCGGCGGCGCAGACCGCGGGGAATGTGATAATGCCTCTGTGCGGCGCGTTTTCGGCTTTCGGCGTGTCCGCGTCGCTCAGCCCCGAGTTAAAGCTCACGAAGCTCGCCGAGATGATAAAAAAGCTTGCGATAGGCGTTCTGTCTTTTGCCGCGGCGGCGTTTTCGGCGGTTCTGGGACTCAAGAGCCTGCTCGCCGGGAGCGCGGACACGCTGACCTCCAAGGGCATAAAGCTCGCGCTCAGCTCTGCCGTGCCTATAGTCGGCGGCGCTCTGAGCGATGCGTATTCCTCGATAATCGGCAGCGTGGCGCTGCTCAAAAGCACTGTCGGAGTGTTCGGCGTTATCGCCGTTGTGCTTATGGATCTGCCCGTTATTCTGCAGCTTACCGCGAGAATCCTGCTTTTGAAGCTTTTAGGCGTGCTGTCCTCGTCCATGGGCGACGACGCTTCCGGCGAGGTGCTCGAAACGCTCTCGTCCGCTTTGACGGTAATAAACGCGGCGATAATTTTTACGGCGGCTCTCTTTATTATATCGACGGGTATAGTTATCTCGGTGAAGGCGGGTGCATAGCATGGAGGAACTGAAAAAATGGGCGCTCGGCGTGTGCGCCGCGGCGATATTCTCGTCGGTCGTATATGCGCTCGTGCCAAAGGGGAATATGCAGAAAATAATGCGGTGCGTCGCAGCTGCTGCGGTCATATGTGCCCTCGTTTTCCCGCTTGCAAACGCTCTGATAAAAACGGATTTTTCTCTTGATTCGTCCGACACCGAGGCGCTGATACCGAGCGGGCTCAACGACGAGGTGAACTACCGTATTACCGCCGCCTATGCGCAGCAGATGCAGGACTGTGTGCTCGAAATACTCTCGTCCTGCGGCTATCCCGACTGTGAAATCGATCTTTTGACGGATATAGACGAGAGCGGCGGCATATTTATAAAAAAGGCGAATATCATATTGCCGAGCGGAGCTGTTATAAACGACGCGGCGGTCGAGAGGCTGCAAAAGCTGCTGGGCGACGCGGTGATAGACATAAGAAACGGGAGTGAAAGCTATGGATATCAAACAGACCTTTGAAAAACTGAAGTCCGCGTTCACTTCCGACAAGAAGCTGGCGGTGCTCTGCGCGGTCGGAGTGCTCGGAGTGCTGCTGCTCATTATCTCCGAATTTCGGCCGTCCGACGGAAAGAAAGCGGAGAAAAAAGAGAGCGTCACTGCGGCGCAGAATCAGGAGACCTACGCCGAGGATATCGAAAAGCGGCTGACGGAGATAGTCTCATCGATAGACGGAGCGGGCAAGACCCGCGTTATGGTGACCTTAGACAGCGGCGCCGAGCAGGTCTACGCAAAGAACGAGAAGATAAAAAGCGACACCTCGGGCGGCACCGCGATAGAAAAAGAAAACTTTTCAAACGAAAAGGAGTATGTCCTCATAGAGACGGACGGGAACGAGGGCGGGATGATTATAAAGCTCATCCAGCCCAAAATACGCGGCGTTGCGGTCGTCTGCGAGGGCGGCGGCTCGGATGCCGTGCGGCAGGAGATAACTCAGGCGATAACCGCCGTGCTCGATATCAGCGCGTCGCGCGTATATATCACAAAAATGTCGGCGTAACCGCGCCGTTCAAATAAAAGAAACCCGAAAGGACTGATATCTATGGTCGTCAGGAAAAGGCAGATAATCGCCGCGGCGCTCGTTCTCGCTCTCGGCTCGGCAGTGTTTATAAACTGGTACTATAACCGCCCGTCGGTGAAGAGCGCGAACACACGCCCGTCGGTAGAGGAGGTTGAAAACACGGGCGGAAACTTGGGCGACGCAAAGCTTGTCAACTCGTCGGGAGTCTCGGAGAGCGCGGCGGCGTCCGGCAAAAGCGGCGACTATTTTGCTTCTGCGAAGCTCAGGAGAAGCTCCGCCCATGACGAGACCGCCGAAATTCTCAATAAAGTCATAAAGGACAGCTCGTCCGACCCGGCAGCAGTCAAGGAGGCGGCGGATGCGCTCAAGGCTCTTTCGAACGCCGTGAAGCTCGAGGGCGATATCGAGTCGCTGATAAAGGCGAAAACCGGAAGCGAATGCGTTGTGATAATCAACAACGGTACCGTTGAAGTAATTGTCGCAAAAGGCACTTTAAATGACACGGTTATTCTCCAAATAAAGGAAATCGTTCTGAAACAGACAGGTTTTTCGGCCGAAAACATAACAATTGTTGAATTAAGTAGTTGAGAATTTTCAAGTTTGTGTTATAATATAGGGCAGAAGGAGGAATGCCCTGTGGAAGAAAACAAAACTGTTGACAATATCGGCAACCTCGTAATATCCGAGGATGTTATCGCAGCAATAGCTCTCAACGCCGCCAAGGATGTTGAAGGCGTGAGCAGCTTTGCCGCCAGGACCCCCGACGTGCATTCGATTCTCAGATTCGGAGAAGACGCGATAAAATCCGTGCGCGTCCTGCCGTCGGATAACGGCGTGAAGATATACATCCATGTCAATATCACGCCCGGAACAAAGATTCCGAAAGTCGCGTCGGAGATTCAGAAGAACGTCAAGAACGCCGTGCAGAGTATGACCGGAAAGATGGTCTCGAAGGTCAATGTCTCGATAGCCGGTATTGATATCAAGCCCGAAGGCGAAAAGTGATTTTCTCAAGCCCTCTCTTGCGGGAGGGCTCGATTCGGTTTTTATGCCGAATAATGCCGACCGCGGGAGAGCGGAATTTTAAGGGGAGTACAGAAAAAGTTTATGACCAGAAGCCAGTCGAGAGAGCAGGCGTTTGCCCTGCTGTTTGAAAAGTCCTTTAATCCCGAGACGGATATGGACGATATTATAACAATAAGCCTTGAAAACGAGCTTATCGAGCCGGACGAGTTTGCGTCCATGCTCGCCCAGACCGCATGGGACAAGCTGTTTTCAATCGATGATATCATCGAGAAATATTCGAAGAACTGGAAGAAGCACAGAATATCCCGCGTTGCGCTGTCTGCCTTGAGACTCAGCATCTGTGAGCTTTTGTACATACCGTCCGTTCCGGTGGGCGCCTCGATAAACGAGGCTGTCGAGCTGTGCAAAAAATACGCCACGGCAGAGGATGCGTCGTTCGTCAACGGTGTTCTCGGCTCTGTGGTGCGCGAAGAAAAGCTTGCCGACAGAAGCGGCGCGGAAGTCCCGGAAGGGGAATAAGCCATGGCTGTTTATTTCGGCATAGATACAAGTAACTATACTACATCCGCCGCAGCCTTTGATGATGTGAGCGGATGTGTTTTTCAAAAAAAGATGCTCCTGCCCGTCAAAAGCGGTGAGCGCGGGCTGCGCCAGAGCGACGCCGTGTTTCACCATACTCAGCAGCTTTTCAGGGTGGTGAGCGGCGTTATATCAGAGTGCGGCAGACCCGATTATATCGGCGCATCGTATGCCCCGCGCGACGCGGAGGGCTCGTATATGCCGTGCTTTACCGTCGGACTCAATACCGCAAAGTGCCTCTCGGCGGCGCTTGATATACCGCTTTGCGAGTTCTCGCATCAGGCGGGTCATGTCGCGGCGGCGGTCTATTCGAGCGGGCATACGGAGCTTTTTGAGCGCGAGTTCATAGCCTTCCATGTCTCGGGCGGCACTACCGAGGCGCTCCTGGTGCGCCCCGACGAAGAAAAGCTGCTCCATATAGACATTGTCGGCAGGACGCTCGACCTCAACGCGGGACAGGCCGTTGACAGAGTGGGCGTCGCCATGGGACTGAGCTTCCCCGCGGGCGCCGAGCTTGAAAAAGCGGCGCTCGAAAGCCGAAAAACTTTTAAGCCCAATCCCTGTGTCAAGGGCACGGACTGCTGTCTCTCGGGCATAGAGAACAAGTGCCTCGATATGATAAAAAGCGGAGAGAGCAAGTGCGATGTCGCGCTCTTCTGCCTTGATTCCGTGGCGGCGGCTCTCGAAAAAATGACGGAGAATATTATAAAAAAATACGGACGGCTTCCGCTGGTCTTTGCTGGAGGAGTGATGTCCAATTCAATAATACGCCGAAGGTTTACGGAGGAGTTCGGCGCATACTTTGCCGAGCCCGCATTCTCTGCGGACAATGCCGCGGGAACGGCGTATCTGACTTATCTCAGGGAGCGGAAAAATGCTTGAAACCGTCAGCGTAACAGTAAGCCAACTTAACAGATATGTAAAATCCCTCATGGATTCGGACTATAACCTGCGGTCTGTTTTTGTCAGCGGGGAGATATCGAATTTTACAAATCACTACCGCACAGGGCATTTTTATATGACCCTCAAGGATGAGAAGGCGGCAGTGCGCGCGGTCATGTTCAAGTATGACAACGAGCGCCTCGGCTTCATGCCCGAAAACGGTATGAAGGTTATCGCCAGGGGTCATGTCAGCGTCTTTGAGCGCGACGGTCAGTATCAGCTCTATATCGAGGATATGCAGCCCGACGGAGCGGGCGCTCTGAGTATAGCCTTTGAGCAGCTCAAGAAAAAGCTCGAAGCGGAGGGCTTGTTTTCTCAGGAGAGAAAGCGCCCGATACCGCGTTTCCCCCGTCGTGTAGGAATTATAACCTCGCCCACGGGTGCCGCCGTCAGGGATATAATAAACGTCATAACGCGCCGCAGCCCGTCAACGCAGATTATCATCTGCCCCGTTCAGGTTCAGGGCGCGTCGGCGGCGGGTCAGATATCGGACGCGATAAAGCGTTTCAATGCGGGGCATTACGCCGATGTGCTCATAGTCGGGCGCGGTGGCGGCTCGGTTGAGGAGCTGTGGGCTTTCAACGAAGAAAAGGTTGCCCGCGCGGTCGCGGCGAGCGATATCCCCGTGATTTCCGCGGTCGGTCATGAGACTGATTTCACCATCTGCGATTTCGCGGCCGATTTGCGCGCGCCGACCCCGTCTGCGGCGGCGGAGCTCGCCGTCAGCGACAGAGCCGAGCAGCACGCATATATCAATCAGCTCGGCAGGCGCTGCGTCTCCGCGCTGGATTCGTATGTGCGGTTCGGCTGCAATGAAATAAAGCGAATATCGGCAGAGCTCTCGGCATACGGACCTATGCAGCAGATAGTTGCTCAGCGTCAGACGCTCGATTCTCTGCTCTCCGATATGCAGTCGGCAGCTCTGCGGGTGCAGCATAGGGATAAGCTCAATTTGTCCGTGCTCGCGGGCAGACTCGATGCGTTAAGCCCCTTGAGGATACTCTCGAGCGGCTATGCGGCGGTCGAGCGCGGCGGGAAGCTGATTTCAAAAACAAACGTCCCCGAAGCGGGCGACGATATAACCGTGACCTCGGCGGATTTGAAGCTCACCGCCCGCGTCACTTCAGCTGTCAGAAACGGAGGAACAGACAATGGCTAAGAAAACATACGAGGATTCCGTCAAGAGGCTCGAAGATATAGTCTCGGCTCTCGAGCGCGGCGATGCGTCTCTCGACGAGTCGCTAAAGCTCTTTGAGGAGGGGACGAAGCTGGTCTCTTTCTGCAACGAGTATTTAGACAAGGCTCAGACGAAGATAAAGGAGCTGTCCGAGCTCGAAAAGGAGAATGAAGATGAGTAAAAAATATACCGCCGACGAGTATATTTTGATGATAAACAACGCACTGATGTCCCGCCTTTCGGTCGAGCCGTCCGGCGCGGGCGAAGCAAAAATGCTCGAGGCGATGAGGTACAGCGTCGAAAACGGCGGCAAGCGTATACGCCCGATGCTGACACTCGAATTTTGCAGAATGTGCGGCGGCTCTGTCGAAGCGGCTCTGCCCCTTGCCTGCGCCATCGAGTTTATCCACACCTACTCGCTCATCCACGACGACCTGCCGTGCATGGACGATGATGATATGCGCCGCGGAAAGCCGTCGAGCCATATAAAGTTCGGCGAGGCGAACGCGCTGCTTGCGGGCGACTCTCTTTTGACCTTTGCGTTCCAGTCTGCGGGCGAGGCCGAAGATATTCCCGCCGATGCCGTTGCAAAGGCGGTCTCGCTCCTTGCGCGAGCGTCGGGCTGCGCCGGAATGATTGCGGGGCAGGTTCAGGACCTTGAAAACGAAAATAAAACGGTTGCGGCCGACGACCTCCGCTCGGTCGATATTCTCAAGACAGGCGAGCTTATAAGATGCGCCTGTCAGCTCGGCTGCATAGCGGCGGGAGCCGATGATATGAAGCTTGAGGCCGCAAGGGTATATGCCGAAAATCTCGGCATAGCGTTCCAGATAGTCGATGATATTCTCGACGTGACGAGTGATGAAGCGACCCTCGGCAAGCCCGTCGGCAGTGACGCAGAGAACTGCAAAAACACCTACGTCTCGCTCCTCGGACTCGAAGAGGCGAAGAAAATAGCCGCTGAGCTCACCCGAAAAGCGATAGACGCGCTCGGCGTGTTCGGCGGCGAGTCTGAGTTTCTTGTGTCGCTTTCAAAAAAGCTGCTTTCAAGAAATAAGTGACCGTCAATTCGATTAAAGCGAAAGGTTGAAGTCAAATGTCAACTGACAAGTACCTTAAAAATATACATTCCCCGGCGGATATAAAAGACCTGAGCTACGCTCAGCTCAACGAGCTTGCCGCCGAGATACGCACCGTTCTTATCGACACCGTGTCAAAGAACGGCGGCCACCTCGCGTCGAATCTCGGCGTTGTGGAGCTGACGCTCGCCATGCATAAGGAGTTTGATTCCCCGCGCGATAAGTTTGTCTGGGATGTCGGCCATCAGGCCTATACCCACAAGCTGCTCACAGGCCGATACGAGCGCTTCCACACCCTGCGTCAGGAGGGCGGGCTCTCGGGCTTCTGCCGCCCCGAGGAGAGCGAGCACGATATGTTTTACAGCGGCCATTCCAGCACCGCCGCATCAAGCGCCCTCGGTCTGTCTACCGCGAATACCATGCGCGGCAGCAAGAACACCGTTGTTGCCGTCGTCGGAGACGGTTCGATGACCGGCGGAATGTTCTATGAGGCGCTCAATAACGCGGGCAGAACGCATGACAGATTAATAATCGTGCTCAACGACAATGAGATGTCCATCTCAGAGAACGTCGGCTCTATGGCGCGTTATCTCGCCGTTGTCAGAGCAAAGCCCGAGTATTACCGCATGAAGGCGCACACCGAAAAGCTCTTAAAGCATATCCCGCTTATAGGAAACGAGCTCTCGGACGCGGCGTTTGACATAAAGAGCGCGTTGAAGCGCATTATCTATTCAGACTCGTGGTTCGAGGATCTCGGACTTCACTATATCGGGCCTATCGACGGACACAATATTCAGCAGCTCTGTGAGGCTTTTGAAATGGCGAAGAAGTACGATAAGCCCGTGCTTCTCCATGTCAATACGCTCAAGGGCAAGGGCTACGACTTTGCCGAGCGTTCGCCCGAGCAGTTCCACGGAATCTCGAAGTTCGATATCAATACGGGTGAACCGCTCTCGACTGGCACCAGCTTTTCGAGCCATTTCGGCGATATCATGTGCCGCTTCGCCTCCTGCGATGACCGAGTCTGCGCCATAACCGCGGCTATGTCCATCGGCACGGGACTTGAGCGGTTCTCTAATGAATATAAATACAGATTCTTTGATATAGGCATCGCCGAGGAGCACGCCGTGGCGTTTGCGCTCGGCCTTGCAAAGAGCGGGTTTATCCCGGTGTTTGCCGTCTATTCAACCTTCCTTCAGCGCTGCTTTGATCAGCTTCTGCACGACGCCGCGCTGCAAAAGCAGAAGATGGTCATAGCCGTTGACCGCGCCGGCTTTGTCGGCGAGGACGGCGAGACTCATCAGGGCGTTTTCGATGTCTCCATGTTCAGGAGCGTGCCCGATATAACCGTCTATTCTCCCTCGTCCTATGAGGGATTGAAGCACGCCATGCAGCAGGCGCTCTATTCCGAATCCAAGCTCGTCGCGGTAAGATATCCGCGCGGCGCTCAGCGAGCCATTCCCGAGAGCATAAAGCCGACCTTTGAGGACTTTGACGTGTTCGGCGACGAGAAAGCCGAAAAAGCTATTGTGACTTACGGCAGAACCTTCTCGGCCTGTGCATTCGCATATGAGAAGCTCCTGAATGCGGGTGAATCCGTGAAGCTCATAAAGCTCAACCGCATAATCCCAGTCTGCGAGGGCGCGGTTGAGGCGGCAAAGACCTGCAAGGATGTTTATTTCTTCGAAGAGGGCATACGCCGCGGCGGAGCGGGCGAGGGCTTCCTGTTTGATCTCTCCAAGGCGGGCTTTGGCGGAAAATATCATTTAAGAGCCATTGAAAACGGCTTCGTCAAGCAGGCGTCCGTCGAGTCCCTTCTGCACGAATACGGCTTTGACGAGGAGGGCGTTCTCTCGTTTATCGCCTCCGCGGAGGACTGAAAGTGGACGGAAACAGAAAGCGTATAGACGCTTTTATGGTCTCCCTGGGCATCGCGCCGTCGCGTGAAAAAGCCAAGGAAATGATAAAAAGCGGCAATGTATATTTAAACGGCAAAGTGATCTCTAAAGCTGGACTTTTGGCAAATGCCTGTGATATAATCGAATATAAGGGGGAGACCGAGCGCTATGTCAGCCGCGGAGGGCTGAAGCTCGAGAAGGCCGTTGAGGTTTTCAAGCTCGATTTAAACGGATATTTATGCATAGATATCGGCGCTTCGACAGGCGGCTTTACCGACTGTATGCTTCAAAACGGCGCGAAAAAAGTCTACGCCGTCGATTCGGGGAGCGGGCAGCTCTCGCCCGTGCTGGAGCGCGATCCCCGCGTCGTCAACCTCGAAAAGACAAATTTCAGATACATAACCGAAAAAGAAATTCCCGAGCGCGCGGATTTTGCGAGCGCGGACGTCTCTTTTATTTCTTTGAAACACATCCTGCCCGCGCTTTCGCCGCTGATAAAAGACGGCGGCAGTGCCGTCTGCCTGATAAAGCCCCAGTTTGAAGCGGGGAGAGAAAATGTCGGCAAGAAAGGCGTGGTCAAGGATTCGCGCATACATATAAAAGTTATCGAAAATGTCTGTTCTTATGCCGTGCAGGCGGGATTTTCGGTATCTGCTCTCGATTTTTCTCCGGTCAAAGGGCCGGAGGGCAATATAGAATACCTTGTATATCTGAAAAAGTCCGAAGTGCAGACTCCGTCGGCGCCCGATATCGCGGGAGTTGTCGGCGCGGCGCACGCACGGTTCAAGGCGGGAGAATAATTATGATTTTTGCGATAATTCCCAATTTAACGCGCAGAAATGCCGCAGGGGTGACGAGGCTCATCTGCGGGCGGCTCGACGAGCTCGGTGCGGCATATTCTCTGCCGCTCGACACAAAGGAGGTTTTCTCCGACACAAAGGCGGTATTTTTGCAGGAAAAAGAGCTGCTCGAAAGCTGCGAGGCTGTTATAACCGTGGGCGGAGACGGCACGATAATCCACTCCGCAAAGAAGGCGGCGGTTTATTCGAAGCCCGTTTTGGGTATCAACGCCGGCCGACTTGCGTTTATGGCGGGTCTTGAGATACACGAGCTCGACCTGCTCGAAAAGCTCATAACCGGCGACTACAGCATGGATAAGCGCATGATGCTCAAAACCACCGCAACGGACGGAGACCGCGTGCAGAGCGGCTACAATATGAACGATTCCACCGTCATGCGTCCCTCAAGGCTCAGCAAAATATCCGAGATAAACGTCGACCTCAACGGAAACTTTTTCAACCGCTATCTCGGAGACGGGCTCATTGTTTCAACGCCGACGGGCTCAACCGCATATTCGCTCTCCGCGGGCGGACCCGTTGTTGACCCGAAGCTCGAGTGCATGATTCTGACTCCCATTTGCTCGCATTCTGTGTTCACCCGTTCGCTCGTTCTCGGCGAGGACTCCGTGCTGCGGATATATTCCGACGACGGGGGTCCGATATGCGTCTCGTGCGACGGCGACGAGCCGTTCACCGTGTCGGCGCAGGGGAGTATAACCGTTGAAAAAGCGGACATCTCCGCCGATTTTATAAGACTTAAAAATGACAGCTTTTTAGATATACTTAACAGAAAAATGATGAAGTGGAACAGCAGTTCCCACGGCAAACGGGAGGTAGAACTTTGAAAAAAAGAAGACAGGAAGCGATACTCGAAATAATTGAAAAATATGATTTGTCAACCCAGGACGAGCTTCTTCAAAAGCTCAGAGACAGCGGCTTTGACGCAACTCAGGCGACAGTTTCGCGCGATATCAAGGAGCTGCGCCTTGTCAAGACCATGGGTGCAAACGGTCAGTATAAGTACGCGGTCACAAAGACCGAGTCCGACGAGCTGCTTTCGAAGTTCAAAAGCATCTTCGCCCAGTCCGTCGTCTCCGCCGATTTTGCGGGCAACATCATAGCCATTCGCTGCTATACCGGCATGGCGCAGGCGGCGTGCGCGGCGTTCGATTCCATGCATTGGGAGGGGCTTGTCGGCACCCTTGCGGGCGACGACACGATATTTGCCCTTTGCAGAAACGAAAGCTACGCTTCGCAGATGAAGGATTCCATAAAACGACTTATCGAAAAATGAGGTTTGAGCTATGCTTCTCAGTCTGAAAATAGAGAATATAGCAATAATTGAGAGCGCCGACATCGAATTTGATTCGGGGCTCAATGTCCTTACGGGCGAAACCGGCGCGGGCAAGTCGATTATAATCGATTCGATAAACGCGGTGCTCGGCGAACGTACCTCGCGCGAGCTCATAAGAACGGGAGCGCAGTCCGCAAGTGTCACGGCGCTGTTCTCCGGCGTTTCAAAAGCAACCGCCGCGAGACTCTCGGAATGCGATATCGAGCCCGACGAGGACGGGAATATACTTTTTCGCCGCACCCTCGGCTCGGACGGCAAAAATACCTGCCGTATAAACGGTGTGCCGACTAATGTCGCCGCGTTGAGGCAGGCGGGGCATGAGCTGATAAACATACACGGTCAGCATGACAATCAGGCGCTCATGGCGCCCGAAAAGCATTTCGAGTTCATCGACTGCATAGCGGACGACGCCGATTTGCTTGAGGAATACAGAGAAAAATTCAGAGAGCTCTGTTCATATATCAGGGAGCGCGACTCTCTCAGAACGGACGAGTCGGAGAAGCTTCGCCGTCTCGACTTGCTCGATTATCAGATATCCGAGCTTGAGCAGGCGGATATAAAGCCGGGCGAGCGCGATGAGCTGAACGAGCGAAAGACGCTGCTGCAAAACTGCGAGCGCGTCACCGCTTCGCTCCGCGCGGCATATGATATCCTCCGCGGCGCGGATGACAGCTTCGGCGTCATAAGCGCAATAGACGACTGCGCCGGCAACGCAGAGGATGCGGCGCGCTTCTATAAGGATGTCGAGCCCGCCGCAAAGACGCTGCGCACCGTCGGCTACGAGCTTGAGGACTGCGCAGGGGAGCTTCGCTCGGCGATAGAGGATTTTTCATATGACCCCTCCGAGCTCGAGGAGATAGAGGCAAGGCTCGATGAGCTTTTCCGCCTTTCCGTAAAATACGGCTCTACGGAGGAGGATATGCTCTCATTCCTCGATTCCGCGCGCGAGGAGCGAAACGAGATAGCGCTCTCCGACGAGCGCGTCAAGAAGCTCGATTCGCTTGTCGGCTCAACGAAGGCAGAGGTTCGCGCCCTTGCCGAAAGGCTTACGGCGGCGCGTGAAAAGGCGGCGCGCGAGTTTGAGCGCGGAGTGACCGAGCAGCTCGAGTTTCTCGATATGCCGTCGGTCAGCTTCAAGGTAAACAGAGAAAAAACTGCGTTTACAATAAACGGCGCGGATAATATAGAGTTTCTTATCTCCGCTAACGCGGGCGAGACGCTGAAGCCCCTTGCAAAAATAGCCTCGGGCGGCGAGCTGTCGCGCATAATGCTCGCGATAAAGAGCGTCATAGCGGGCAGAGACGGGCTCGACACGATGATATTCGACGAGATAGACACCGGACTCAGCGGCAGGGCGGCGCAGAAGGTCGCCATGAAGCTCAAGGAGGTGTCCTGCGGCAGGCAGGTCATATGCGTCACCCATTCGGCGCAGATAGCGGCGCAGGCGGACTGCCATATGAAAATCAGCAAATCCGTCTCGGACGGCAAGACCTACACAAAGGTCGAACGCCTTGATACCGAGGGCAGAATACATGAGATAGCGCGGATAACCGGCGGACTTGAGGTAACGGAGCTTCAGCTGAAATCGGCGGAAGAGATGCTCAAAAACGCAGGCAATTCGTAAAAAATAAAAGGGGAGACAAATATGTCGGACAAAAAGAAAGAAAAACAGGACGTTGCCGAAACTCAGAAGCTCAGCACAAAAGAGAATATTCTCCAGACCGTAAAGTTCGCTCTTTTCTCGGCGTCTGCGGGAATCATTCAGATAACGACTTATACTCTGTTCTTTGAGGTCTGCCATTTCAAGGAGTGGGTAGCTTATCTTATCTCACTTGTGCTCTCGGTGCTTTGGAATTTCACATTCAACCGCAAGTTCACCTTCAAGTCGGCTAACAATGTCCCGATAGCCATGCTCAAGGTCGCGGCATATTACTGCGTGTTTACTCCGCTTTCAACCTGGTTTACAAAGTACGCCACAACCGACCTTTTATGGAATAACTACCTCGTCGAGGTCATCTGTATGCTGACGAACTTCGTCACCGAATTCCTGTTTGACCGCTTCGTGGTGTTCCGCAACTCGATGAACACCAACGATGTTGCAAAGAAAGACAGAGAAAAGGCGGAAAAGAAGGCTCGACAGGGCAAATAAATAAAAATAATAAATATCGTATACCCAAACGGAAAGAAGAAAACATGACGGAAGAAAAGAAATGTCCTCTCTATAAAAAATGCGGCGGATGCCAGCTTCAAAATCTGAGCTACGCGGAGCAGCTCGGCTTCAAGCAGAGAAAGACCGAAAGGCTGCTCAGCGAATTCGGACGTGTCGAGCCGATAATCGGCATGGATGAGCCGTATCATTACCGCAACAAGGTTCAGGCGGCGTTCGCCACGGCGAGAAACGGAAAGATAATTTCCGGAGTCTATCAGTCCGGCACGCACAGTATAGTCTGCGTCGATTCATGCCTGACGGAGGACAGAAAAGCGGATGAGATAATCGTCTCCGTCCGCAATATGCTGAGGAGCTTTAAGATTCAGCCGTATGACGAGCGAAGCGGCAGCGGCACGCTCCGCCATGTTCTTGTCAAGCGCGGCTTTAAAACGAATCAGATAATGGTCGTTTTGGTCACGGCGGGGCCGATTTTTCCCGCGAAAAACAACTTCGTAAAGGCGCTTCGCAAGGAGCATCCGGACATAACCACAATAGTCCACAATATAAACCCCTATCAAACGAGCCTTGTGCTCGGCGAACGCGAAAATGTGCTCTACGGTACGGGCAAAATCGAGGATGAGCTTTGCGGACTTACATTCAGGATATCTCCGCGCTCATTTTATCAGATAAACCCGGTGCAGACCGAGGTGCTCTATAACACCGCTATGGAATATGCCGACATGAGCGGGCGCGAAAAGGTCATCGACGCCTACTGCGGCATAGGCACGATAGGACTTGTCGCGTCGAAGCGGGCGGGCGAGGTAATAGGCGTTGAGCTCAATCGCGACGCCGTTCACGACGCAATATCTAATGCCAAGCGCAACGGCATAAAGAACGTGCGCTTCTTCTGCGACGATGCGGGCGAATTCATGCTCGGCATGGCACAGGACGGGGAGAGAGCGGACATAGTTTTTATGGATCCTCCGCGCGCCGGAAGCGATGAGTGCTTCCTGTCGTCGCTTGTGACCCTCGCACCGAAAAAGATAGTCTATATCTCCTGCAACCCCGAAACTCAGCAGCGCGATCTGCGCCTTCTGACAAAGCGCGGCTATAAAGTCGAAAAGATTCAGCCCGTCGATATGTTCCCGCATACGAATCATGTGGAGACGGTAGTTCTTTTGTCCCAACTGAAACAAAAGCCGGATGATTATATTAATGTCACGATTGAACTTGATGATGTGGATATAACATCTGCAGAGACTAAGGCAACATATGATGAGATAAAGAAGTATGTGGCGGAACATAATGCCGGCATGGAGGTTTCCAATCTGTATATCTCACAGGTAAAGAGAAAATGCGGAATTGAGGTTGGAAAGAATTATAATTTATCTAAAAATGAAGATAGCAGGCAGCCACAGTGTCCAGAAGATAAAGAGAGCGCAATTGTGGAGGCATTGAAGCATTTTAAGATGATTCAGCAGAAATAAAAGGAGTTTGTTCAACTTGAATTTGTGGAGAATACTGACTTATGAAAATACATATTATTGGTTGCAGTGGTTCTGGAAAAACCTATTTAGCAAATGCACTTTCAAAAAAGTATAATATTTCCCATTTCGACTTAGATGATATTCAATGGGATAATAACGCCAAAGAATATGGCAAAAAGAGAACGCTTGATGAACGAAAAGCGTTATTACATGAAATATTATATAATAATGATGAGTGGATAGTTGAGGGGGTATATTATGCCTGGG